>Ga0172379_10000306_pt1 | contig 130841 bp, 109 predicted proteins | sample GrowelOW334metaG_FD_119756 | JGI IMG/M metagenome (GOLD analysis project Ga0172379, IMG submission 119756) | Groundwater microbial communities from an aquifer near a municipal landfill in Southern Ontario, Canada - Groundwater well OW334 metaG | ecosystem: Environmental > Aquatic > Deep... | reverse complement strand
CGGGGTGACGGGCATGTCCGCATAGGCGCTGTTGTGCGATGTCGCGACTAGCGACGAGCAGAACAGCGACGGCAGGAGCGGCCCGTTGTGGCGAGGAGCGAAGCGATTTCGCCACAACTAGGTCTTATACGAACTGAAAGTATAATATGCCCCAATTATTGCATATTTTTACTAATAATGCTAGTTTATGGGTGACGGGAAATCTTACCCGTTATTTTATTGTATGACTATGCAAATTCAGCTCGAACAAACGGAAAAAGAGTTAAAAATGCGCAACTTTAGCCCCAAAACGATAACGATCTACTTGTGTGGGCTAAGGAGATATTTTGAATACAAGGTAGTGGATATTAGAGCTTATGATGAAAACAGCATAAAAAGCTTTCTCGCGCATCTGGCCAGCCGGGGGTCGTCTCCCCAGACCAGGAATACGTTTCTAAGTGCGATAAAGTTCTACTACCGGGATGTTATGAAAACCACCCCCAGGTTTGAGATACGATCGGCGAAGAAAAACCGGTACCTGCCGGTCGTCCTCTCTCGATCGGAGATTGATGTTATATTGAACTCAACATCAAACACTAAACACCGTCTGCTTTTGGCTCTGGCCTATGGAGCCGGCCTGCGGGTCAGTGAGGTGGTCGCGTTGCGGATTTACGACATTGATCTCAATGAACTGACGATCCATATTAAGCAAGCCAAGGGCAACAAGGATCGGATCAGTGTATGTCCTAGTACGCTGGTGGCGGGTATGCGCGAGCTTATAGCCGATCGGGACGGCTCCGAATATGTTTTTAGAAGTGAACAGGGTGGCGGATTAACTACCAGGACAGCGCAAAAGACTTTTGATCACGCTCTAGAGAAATCAGGCGTAAGTAAGCCGGCAACGTTTCACAGTCTGCGGCATAGTTTCGCTACCCACCTGTTGGAAAACGGAGTGGACACGCGTTATGTCCAAGAATTACTCGGGCACCAAAACATTCGAACCACCCAGCTATATACCCAAGTGACTAATCCGATGTTGAAAAAAATCAAAAGCCCGCTCGGTTAACGAGCGGTCGGACACTATCTCTAAATCCCACAACGAGCTATTTGATTACGGTGTTAATGTAATTTGTATCGAGTCGCTTTCCTCGCTGGTGTCGTCGTTCAGTGTCGCCACTAAGTATAACCGGTAAGATCCGGCCGCGGCCGCGGTTGGCCAGGTGGTGGAAAATGTTCCATTGGTTACGACGATGCCGGATTGAATTAAAACCGCCTCGCTACCCGACTGCTGGGCGTAGAGTTTTAATTCTTTGATACCCTTAGGGCTGGCCGCGCTGCCGGAAATAGTTAGGGGGAAGCCACTAACCGAAACCGATTGATTGTTAGTCGGCGTTGAAAAAGAGTAGCTGGAACTATCGCTCGACAGCAGCAGATTGATAGTGGCCGTCTGATCGGTGACGGTGCCGTTTTTGTCCTTGACCGACGCGCGGATGGTGTAGAAGCCGTTCGGCTTGCCGCTAATGTCGTAATTATATGTGTAGGGCGCGGCGGTCAGGCTGGTGATCTGGGTATCGTCAATGAATATGGTGACGGTATCAACCGATACATCGGCGCCGATTTGAACCGTGATGGTGAGCGGCGAGGTAGTAACTCGGGCATTGTTGGCCGGTGCGGTCAGGGTGACGCCCAGGGGTTGCGGTGTGCCGCCTTTACGCAGGTCGCAACTTTCGTACGGCAGCGCGTGCTGGGCGGTAATATAGTCGGGTTGGCCGTTCGCCCACGCTTGCACGCCGGCTTCCCAGGTTTGAAACTGCGGATCGGCCGCCGGGTTCTTTGGCACGTCGCCGCGCGGTTTGTCCTTATCGACATAGTACAAAATTGTATGCGCTTCCTTGAATGTCCGGGTGGCAATATAATCCGCCGGATACTGCTTGAGACATGAATCAGGAACAATGCGCTTGGTGATTTTGTCGACTTTGTAAGTGGTCACCTGGTCGATCTGTCCGCCCAGCATGGTTTTTTTGATCGGATCGGCAGTAGGCGTTTTGAAAGTCTCGGCGATGGTGCCCTTGAGAACCCGTTCCATATATCCGTGCCAGATCGGGGCCGCTACTACCGAACCGTCGGCACCCTTCTTCATGACGGTGTTGTCGTTATTGCCTGCCCACACGCCCGTCACGATCGATGGCGTATAGCCCAGTGTCCAGGCGTCGCGATAGTCGTTAGTGGTGCCGGTTTTGGCGGCCACTTGCCGATCGGACAGGGTGAGCGAATTGCGACCGCCGAAGATAAATGACCGCGCCGCATTGTCAGACAACACGCTATTTAATTTACGCCCGGATTGTTCGTCGTATACCTGGTTTTCCTCGGGTTTGAATTGCTCGAGCATCTTGCCGTCTTTATCTTCTACGCTCAACACGGCCGTCATCGGGTGGCGCACGCCTTCGCGGGCGAATGTGGCATAGGCGCCAACGTGATCCAGCAGTTTCACTTCACCGCCGCCCAGCACCAGAGACAAGCCGTAGCGCTCGCGGTCATTCAGGGTGGTGTAGCCCAGCTGGTGCGCCATGTCCAGGGTATTGTTAATGCCAGCCAGATAGAGCGTCTTCACGGCGGGTATATTCAACGATCCAGCCAGCGCCTGGCGCATAGAAACCGGGCCGTGCTCCTTGCCGTCATAGTTGCTGGGGATATAAGCCGGATCGCCGCCGAAATTAGTTTTGACGTCAAACAACATAGTCTCGGGGGTATATCCGCGGGTAAAGGCAGTTAGGTAGGCCACCGGTTTAAAAGATGAACCGGGCTGGCGGTCGCGGATCGCCACATTCACATTGCCATCGTTGGCGGTGTCAAAATAATCAGCCGAACCGACCATGGCCAGTATCTGCCCGGTCTTGGTATCGGCCGAAACCAGGGCTGCGTTGGAGCCGCCGTATTTTTTGACCTTGTCCATGCCCTTGGTGATTTCTTCCTCGGCCACCTTCTGTTTGTCGATGTCTAGGGTGGTGATTACCTTGAGGCCGCCCTGTTCGACCATTTTTTCACCATACTTCTGGGTCAATAATTCTTTCACGTACATGACAAAGTGTGGCGCCGCGATCGAAGCCTGCTGGGTTCGAAACGTAATAGGGGCATTCTTGGCCTCAGCGGCTTGGTCCTGGGTGATGTAACCCAGCTCGGCCATTTGGTCAAGGATGTACTTTTGTCGGCCTATCAATTCATCAACGTGGCTGCCGTAAGGTGAATAGTAAGTAGGCGATTGCGGCAGGGCGGCCAGGACGGCTGATTCAGCCAGCGTTAGATCTCTGGCGTTTTTCCCGAAATAGGTCTGCGCGGCCGATTCGACGCCATACGCCACTGAGCCGTAAGGTATCTCATTGAAATACATTTTCAATATCTGATCTTTGGAAAACCGTTTTTCAATCTGGTAAGCCAGCACCACCTCTTTGATTTTTCGAGTATAACTTTTTTCCGATGTCAGAATCGCATTTTTAATAAATTGCTGGGTGATGGTCGAGCCGCCCTGCGACTTCTTGCCCGAGAATACGTCTCTGACAACCGACCGAATAATGCCGGTCCAGCTGATCCCGCCGTGCTTGTAAAAGTTTCGGTCCTCGGTGGTGATGGTGGCGTTCTTAAGATTATCCGGTATGTCTTCTAGGTTTATTTGGGTTCTTTTTTCATCGCCATGTATTTCGTATAGCACGGTCTGGCCGGTGCGATCGTAGATGCGTGTGCTTTGGGCGAGGTTGCGGGTCAGCAACTTGTCCGGATTGGGTAGATCGCGGCTGTACCACGCAAAGGCACCGACCGCCCCGATTAATCCGATGCCAATTAGTATTACGGCTACGACCAATAACCGCCGCAGCCAGCGTCGGCGGGTGGATTTGGGTTTGGGCGTACTCGATTCCGAAGCCGGACGTTCGGCCGGGCTGGAATGGTGGCGCCAGGACATGGCGTAGCGATGGCTAAGCTGGGGAATGGGCATGTTCGATTAGGGCGGAAAAGTTAAACAGAAAACTCACCGGCTACTTTGTCATTATACCAAATGTCGATTATAATGAAAATATGACGAAACCCAAAGACTCAGTAATTAGAGACCTGCTAAGCCGGGGCGTGGAGAACGTGATCGACGCCACCAGCCTGCGTTACAAACTCCAGTCCGGCCGCCCATTGCGTATTAAGCACGGTGTTGATCCAACCACCAAAGATCTGCACTTGGGTTACGGGGTGGTTTACCAGAAGCTGCGAGCTTTTCAAGAGCTGGGCCACACAGTGATTTTTCTGGTCGGTGATTTTACCGGTCGTTTTGGCGATCCGACCGACAAGGTACAAACCCGGCTATTGCGCGGTCAGGCTGACGTCGAAGTGGCGGCCCAGAGCTACATCAAGCAGATCGGGCGGGTGCTGGATATGTCGAAGACGGAAATCCGCCGCAACTCAGAATGGTATGACAAGATGTCGGCCGAAGAACTATTAAGACTGCAGTCAAAGTTCACCGTCGCTCGATTACTGGAGCGGGATATGTTTCAGCGCCGGATTAAAGAAAATAAGGAAATTGGCTATCACGAACCGGTCTACCCGATTTTGCAGGCCTATGATTCGGTTATGCTCCAATCTGACGTCACGGTAATCGGCACCGACCAGACTTTTAACGAATTACAGGCGCGAACGTTACAGCGGGATGCCGGCCAGGAACCCCAGGATATTATCGCCATGAAGCTGTTGGTCGGTACCGACGGGCATCGGAAAATGAGTCAGAGTTTGGGAAATTATATCGGATTAACCGAGGCGCCGGCCGAAATGTACGGCAAGGTGATGTCGATACCGGACGAGATTATCCCGCACTATTTTGAATTGGCCACCCGGATGCCATTGTCAAAAATTGAACTGATAAAAAAACAGCTCAAGGCCGGTGTCAACCCGCGCGACCTCAAAGCCAAGCTGGCGTCTGAAATTGTGGCGCTATACTATGACGCCAAAGCGGCCAAAGAAGCCGCGCTTGAATTTGACCACGTGTTCAAAGATCGACAAGCACCAACCGAAGTGCCGGCCATTACTGTGAAAGTTAAGAAGATATCCCTACCCGATTTGCTCGTCCAAGCCAAGACGGCCGCCAGCAAAGGCGAAGCGCGGCGCCTGCTGAAACAGCGCGGCGTGAAAGCTGATGGTGTAGTATTAACCGATTGGAAAAACCCCTGGCCGGTGAAGACGGGCACGGTGTTCCAGGTCGGCAAGCGGCGGTTTTTCAAGATTGGGTAGAGTAATAAGATAAACGTAGGCGAGGATGATCATCCTCGCCTACGTTGTATAATGTGGGTGTAATTATTTTCGTCGTTTCCTCGGCAATGCCCGATAGAACTTGGCCGCTTCTTCGGGTGGGACAGTGTTGACGATCAGGCGTGAGCCAAGTTCCAGGCCGGCCCAGGTATCTCGGCGCGGACAAACCCGCAGATAGAGGTGTTCGTATTTGTAATGTACCACTTGGTGCAGGTAAAAGTTGTAGGGAATATTGATGTCGTTCAGCCGTCCGAGGATTCGTTTGAGAGTATGCGCCATTGAGTGCAGTTCGGGCTTGGTTAGGCTGGTGATATTATCGACATGTCGGCGCGGGAAAACCCACGCTTCGTAATTATAACTAGAGGCGTAGGGTGTAAAAGCAGCTGTTAATGTGTCGCTGCTAATCCAGCGCGGACCTTTCATCTCCGATTTGATCAGATTGCAATAATAACAAACGCCGCGCCGGATTTCGTATTCCTCGGCTCGTTTGAGCTTGCCTAGGACGTGGGGCGGCAGAAACTCGGTGGCAAAAATCTGGGAATGAGCATGATCAATCGAGGCGCCGGCTTTACCGCCATTGTTTTTGAATACCAGGATATAGTTTATCCGCTTGTCTTTTTCCAGGACACGAACACGCTGGGCGAAGACGCCCAGGATGCCGGTGATGCGATCCACATCCAATTCGGCTAACTCGACGTCATGTTCCGGAGTCTCAATCACGACTTCCTGGCGGCCGTACACGGCCGGGTTATCAGTCGACACAATCGGGTACTTGTTGGGCAGCACCTTTATTTGCCAAGGTTTACGGCCAACCGTGACCAGTGCCTTTTGAGCGTCAATAGCCTCGGGACAGAAGGGGCAGTCTTTTTTATGAACTACGTGCGGAACGGCCGGATTGAAATTGTGCGGACGCTTGGAACGGCCCGGCGCGATAATGACCGTCTGATTATGAATGTAATTTACTCTTATTTCTGATTTTTGTTCTTTGAGCATGCTGTTACTGTACTAGTTTTCGATAGAGCTGTAAATATTCTTCCGCCGCCTTATGCCACGAGGAGTCGAAGCGCATGGCCATAATTTGCAAGTGCCGCCAGGCTGCCGGATCGTGGTGGTATAAGGTAATAGCCCGACTCACGGCAACTTCTAACGCCGCTGGCGTGTACTCGGCAAAGACGTACCCGTTGCCAGCTGATTTTGATTCCTGGCGATCGGTAACGGTGTCTTTCAGGCCGCCGGTAGCCCGGACAATTGGTATGGTACCGTAGCGCATAGCGATCAGCTGGCCTAAACCGCAGGGCTCAAACCGGGACGGCATTAAAAAGAAATCGCTGCTGGCGTAGATTTCCTGAGCCAGCTTAGCGTTGAAACCGATCGTGACCGAAGCAGACTGGGGGAAGTTTTTAGCCAGTTCGCGCAACATGGTTTCGTATTTTTCCCCGCCCTGTCCCAACGCGACAAATTGAGCGCCGGCAGCCAGGTGTTTGGGCAACACCTCTGCGATCAATTCAATGCCTTTTTGGTCGGTCAGTCTGGTAACCAAACCGAACAAAGGCGCCGTAGGATTAATCGCCAAGCCGCAGGACTTTTGCAGCGCTTGTTTGTTGACTGCCTTATCGTCCAGCGATTCGACCGTAAAGTTTTTTACAATCTCCGGATCAGTGGCCGAATTGAATCTTATTTGGTCAACGCCGTTGACGATGCCGGACAGTTCGTGGCGGCGCTTACGTAAATCGTCTTCCAGCCCGCAGCCGTATTCCGGGGTTAATATTTCTTTGGCGTAGGTGCGGCTGACCGTATTGATCAGTTGGCCGTTGATAATGCCTTGTTGCATGATGTTGACTTTGTCCGGTCTAACTTTGAATGTGGGCAGCTGATCTTCAGTAAGGCCTAACCAATTCAGTACTTCGCTCTTGATCCAGACGCCCTGATTGGCAATATTGTGGATGGTATATAGCGAAGGTGTGGTTGAGTCCGGGTTATCAATCGACATAAACGAGGGCAACATGGCGGTTTGCCAGTCCTGACAATGAATCACGTCGGGCTGCCAATTCAGCGCTTTGAATACCCGCGGAACCGAACGAACAAAGAACAGGAAGCGCTGAAACTCAACAAAACGGCTGGCAAAAGCCGAACGTTCAAAATATATATCCCCATGGCTGAGATACGCCCCATTTTCAATTAGGTATATCGGCACGTCAGTTCCGGGTATGGGCATCTCGTATACCGATACGGCCTCATCCGATTCACCTAGCGGTACGGTTATTTTTTGGGCGATTAATTTGACAGGATATTTGGCGCGATCGATGGTTTGATAGAAGGGAAGAATAACACGAATATCAACACCTAATTCTTTTAATGCCGGCGGCAATGCTCCGGTCACGTCGGCCAAACCACCGACCTTGGCGATCGGGGTGAGTTCTGAGGCGACGAAGGCAACCGAGATAGATTTAGTCATGAAATCTATTTAACAAGTTTATTAAATTGGCCGTCCAACACCAAGCTTATCGCCCGGCGATAAAACGCAATGGCCTGACGTTTGACCCGGCGCTCAGCCGGGATAGTGGTCCGGTTGAAATAATCCAAATTGTGAATACACTGCAGGACGATCTCAACTTTGAAGAGCTCTTCGAATTGCTTGGGATAGGGTGTGGCCTTGAGAAACGCCCTCCATAAAGCTTTTTGCCACTTCGGGTGCATAAAAGCCCGGTGCCAAATAACCGATACATCATGCGCCGGCGTGCCGCAATCGACATTCTCCCAATCGATCATATAGAAGTCGCTCGAGCCACGTCGAAAGAAATGACTGGCGTAGGGTTCGTAATGCGTGATTACGGTTTGGTTATTGTCGAATACCTTATGATAGGATTTGAGAAAATTTATCACGCGTTCGGCGGCGTCAGCGGTTCCAATTAGACCCGGCACCTTCCGCCAGCCGATTAACTCCAGGTTGGTCTTGAGAGTGTGTTTGGCGTAAAGCGGACGCAGTTTTGGCGGCAGACGGCGCGATAACTGCTGCAATCCTCCAAAGAACTTGACGATCCAAGCGATCGAATGGGGCGCGAAGAACTCCGGTTTGAAAATGAAGTTGCTGTGTTGGATGTTTTGGGTTTGTCCATCCAAAAATTCGCGGATGTACCAAGTGCGCCCGGTTGATTGGGAAAACAGCACGCCGGGTGTTGATTCGGCGAAAAACCTATCTTGCATGGAATGGAAATAATTTAGTGTGATAATCTCGCGCCGCAAGCCGGCATTGGTGCGCGGGTCGACCCGATCGGTGAACAGGCAGATCTTGAATACTACCACCCGGCCTTGATATCGACAGCGGGCGACATAAAAACGCGGGCCATTGCGCTCGACGCTGGCAACTTCCAATTTATAACGTTTGATGACGCGACGGATTTCCACACGGGCGGCTAGAATCCGAGCTTTTTTCAGTGCGGTAAACATGAGCAATTAACAAATATCAATTAATAAACGGGAAGCTGAGGGCGCCAAGAAACGGACTTTGGGTGGCGCAACCCCTTAATAAGTAACTGTATTATAACGTAAAATATGGTTTTTGTGAATGTGCCACTTGATATATTAGACAACGCAGCTGTTGGAGCGGTAAATGTTGTTTTCGCAAGAAACCCGCTCCCGCCTTCCTCTCACATAAAGTAAGGTTTGGCATGCCCCGTCGTTGAAAAAAGGGTGAAGACATGGGCCGTCTTTGCACAAAAACCCGCGCTGGTTTCATTGCGAAACCGGTTTTTCTTTTGTGAATCAACGTGGGCGAGGATGACCATCCTCGCCCACGGTTATTTGTGTAATGACGTGTGATAGATTAATGCTTCTTCGTCAGAATCGCTTTCTTCTCATTCAACTCGGTGACGCGATCGCGGATCTGGGCGGCACGTTCGTACTCCCGGCTCTTGGCGGCCTGGAGCATTTGCCGAGTCAGGTTGCCGACAATGGTTTCAAATTCTTTCAAAGGGATGTAGGGCATCTCGGCCGTGATGCGCTGGGTGACGTCTTCGTCGGCCTGTTTGGCCAGATTCTCCACCATGCCAGTGCGCTGCCATTCAAACGCGGTGAATACAATCGTTTGATAGAGCGATTCGGCTTTGGCGTAAGTAGATTTGGATAATCCGGGGACAAGTTTGATGGTGTCGCGCAATTCTTTGGCGCCCGCCTCCATCATTTCAATGCTCCACCAGGGTGAGGCCGACGCCCACCAGTACTGGTCGCTGTGCAGCGAGCGATCGAGGGCGGTGCGGGCTTTAGCATAAGCCTTTGACGCCGGTTTTAGGTTGTTAACCGATTTGATGGCCAGATAGGTTAGTTGCCACTGAGCGCGGTGAATCGGATTGCCGGCGTCATCCCAGCGCGAGTAAGGCGTGTTTCGTTCGATATCTTTATGCATTAAGGCCCAGCTGGAAGCGCGCGGCGTTATACTGGCCCTTTTGCTGAATAGTCCGGGCAATTCAGAGAGCTGAACGCTTTGAATCTCGGGCGCTTTATAGAGATCAAATAACAGCTGTTCCAAGCCCGGGCGATGATGACCGAAGGTCTCACCATCCATGGCAGTCACCATGTAATTTTTGGTTTTCAGGCGCGGTCCCAGCAAGTCAACCAGCATCCGCCCGGAAAAAACACTGATACCGACTTGAGCGGACAAGATCCGGAAGCTGATATCCCGTTCGCGGAAAAAGAAGAAAAGATCAGGGTCGCCCTTGAGACTATATATTGTATCGCGATTGATATCTTTATGATTTGGGTGCGCCAGCTCATCGACAATCATCCATCGGTAACCAAGTTTTTTTGCCACCCGAGTTAGCTTGGACGCATAACCCATTTCGGTAGGAAAAAGCCCCACCGGGTTATACGATTTTCCAAAATATTTCCGGTTGGTCAGATGATTGAGCTTGATCTGCCGAATTATTTCACTCTCGGGCAGTAGCGGCAGAAAGGCGTGATACTTGGCGGTATCGGTAAACTCAATTTGCCCCCTTTCGGATAGCTTGCGCAAGCCCAACACTACGTCGAAACAGCCGTCCCGCTTTAATAACTCAACCAGCACGGCGTTGATGTTCAAGGTCAGTTTGGCCTTAGGATTTTTTAATAATCCAGCCACGATTTTACGGTAGCTTTCATTGGCGATTTTTTTCACCCAAAAAGGCTTTTGGGTGGGCGGTTGATAGATGTGAAGAAAATTGGCCCAATACATAGTTTAAGTCACCTTTTGTCCGCCGAAGTATCGCGCGTACGGCTCGACGGCGAGATAGTTTTGGTGGCGCTCGCGGGCAATCCCGGATCGCTGCCAATCACGGACAATATTAATAATGTGTATAGTTAAGCGTTGAACTTCAAGGTACTGCGCGCGCGTCAGGTGTCCCGATTGAGCAAGTCTTGAAGCAAGATTGGCCGAGGTACGAGCGGCGCGAATAACTATATGCGTATCCCACCAGGGGGACGCTGATGCCCACCAGTACTGATCTGAGGCTAACACTTCGTCCAGGCGCTGTCGATGGGCATTCGTCAACCGGGGTGAGTTACCAGCCTTCAGCAGCAACTTAGTAATCCGCCACTGGTTTAGCTGGATTGGGTTGGATGGATCCCGCCACAAGAAGTAGGGTTGATGGTCGCGCAGTTCTGATTCTCGGGCTGCCCAGTTGGACGGCCGGAGACTAATCGCATTTTGGACTGGTTTATTTTTCAGCCAATCGCTGATCGCCATTGTCTCGACTCTCGAATCGCTGACCAGCTGATGCCAAGTTTTGAGCAAAGTGGGATTGTGATGTCCCAGATTTTCGCCATCGCAGGCGGTGGTCAATACCCGGCGGGTACGGGGGTCATCATCACGCCGTTGCCAGAAGGCGCGCGCGTCTTTAAGCTCGGTCATGAAGAACAGGTCGCTCAACCAGCGATTACGGAATATGGCCGTTAACTTTGAGCCAGCAATTCGATAGGGGCGCGCGGGATCAACTCGTCCAATTGGACCGGCCGTAATCTCGTCGAGTATTGTCCAGGTATATCCCAGACGCGCGACCAGCCGAGCAACCGATTGGCTATAGGCCATTTCTGGAAAATAGAATCCGCGCGGTTGATACAAATCGCCGAATACTTTTTGATTGGCGACCGTATTTAATTTTATTTGGCGTCTGGCTTCGGTGATTGGAATCAGGGGCAGGATCGGGTGGTATATGGCCGAGCCGGTCAGTTCGATTTGGCCGCGCCGTAGCAAGAGGCGTACGTTTGAAATGATTTCGCGTTCACCTAAGCGATCCAATTGCTCCGTCAACGCACCCGACAGGTTTAGTGTCAAACGAATGGCGGGATGAGATTTCAAATAGCGGAAAAAAGGCCGGTAAGACTGGTGGGCGACCAATCGAACAACCACTGGGCGCCACCGGGGCGGCTGATATAGATGAAAGAAGTTTAGCCAGCGTAGTTTGGGCATTATTTACTTTCCCGGGAATGCCGCCAGGCCAGCTTATATAGTTCGACGTATTTCTGGGCGGGGATTTCCCACGAATAACTTTGTTGCATTCCGGCCACCACCAATTTTTGCCAGGCGTCGTGATATTTGAAACTCTCAGTGGCACGGGTGATCGCTACCAGCAGGTCGCGTGAATCGTAGCGATGAAACACGAAACCATTGCCCTGCTGGGTGCGCGGATCATAATCAAACACCGTATCGGCCAATCCGCCGACCGAGCGGACAATTGGCACCGAGCCATAGCGCAAACTGATCAATTGCGTTAAACCGCAGGGCTCAAATCTTGACGGCATCAAAAACATATCTGAACCGGCATAAATCTGACTGGCTTTGGTGGTATCAAACTGCAAATGAACTGCAACCTTTTTTGGATATTCTTTGGCTATCTTGCGCCAAAAGCTTTCGTACTTCTTGGCGCCGTCTCCCACCAGAACAATCTGTAAGTTTTGGCGCAGCAGCGGTTCGATGATGTCCATGATCAGGTCAAAGCCTTTCTGCTCGGTCACGCGACCCACGCTGCCAATCATCGGCACTTCCAAAGTTTCCGGTAAGCCCATGAGTTTCTGTAGAAATAACTTATTCTTGCCCTTTCGGCTCAGATTATTAAAGTCGTAGTTGCGGTGCAATCCAGGATCGGTAGCAGGATTGAAATCAAAATAATCAATCCCGTTAACAATTCCGAATACCCGATCCTTGCGGCCTTCGAGTATTTTGTGTAAATCCTGGCCGAATTCCTTAGTTAGGATTTCCTGAGCGTATTTTTCCGATACGGTGTTAATTATATCGGCATACATAATTCCTCGTTTGGCGAAATTGATATTCTCCAGCGCCTCCTTGTCGGAAAACTTTGGCAGTCGTGAATGGCCAAAATCTTTTTTATCTGGCGGCACGTCCCACCAATTTTTACCCATCTGGAAAGTGAGATTGTGGATAGTGTATAGGCTGGCAATGTCGTGATAAAATTCGTTATCAGCGAAGCGCTTTTTTAAAAAGTACGGAATCAACCCAGTATGCCACTCGTGACAGTGGACAATATCGGGTTTGAATTGGATGATGGTTAAAAGCTTGAGGGCGGCCAGGCTGAAAAACAAAAACCGTTTGTTGTCGTACTTTGAGCCGTATATTTCTTTCCGGCTGCCAAAGTAGTGATAATGATCAACGAAATATATCGGCAGGCCGGGCATTAGTTCGCCCACCCAAAAATTCACTTTTCGGACAGTGGCGTCGTCAACCTGGATCGACACATCTTCGGCGATTTTTTTCAGGTGGTATTTTTCAATATCTACTGTGCCATAGAGTGGCATAATAGCAATCACGTCGTGCCCCAGTCGTTTCAACGCCTTAGGCAGGGAACGGGTCACGTCGGCCTGGCCGCCGACTTTGGCAAATGGGGCGACTTCCGCCGAAATGGAGGCAATTTTTAATTGTTTTGGTGTCGAGGCCATATGAGATCGATGTAATGTGAGATGATTATTTAGAATTTTTGATTTGTGGTCGCATTGATCCGAGGGCGGCACAGTAGGCACACGCTAAGCCGTCGGCGGCGTCATCTGGTTTGGGTGCGCGATTGAGTCGGAATATCAGCCGCAGCGCTTTTTGTACTTGCGGTTTAGAAGCCTGGCCATAACCGGTTAGAATTGATTTGATTTGAAGCGGAGTCAGTTCGGTGGTGGGCAGCTTGGCTTCGGCCAAGGTAAGGGTGATAACGCCGATGGCCTGACCAACACCGAAAGCGGTCGTAACATTCTTGAAAAAATACAATCGTTCGATGCCTACTTGGTCGGGACGGAATTTCTTGATTAGTTGCCGCAGTTCTTGTCGGATGGTAATCAGTCTTTGGGGAAAAGTTTCTCGGGTAGTCGTGGTGATAACACCGGCGGCATGAAACTGGATCGTATTGCCAGTTTTCTTGACCACGCCGTAGCCTAAGCGTGCAAAACCTGGGTCAAGTCCTAGAATAATCATACGTTGGCGTTGGTATAGATTGCGTCGATGTCCGATAAATCGTCGAGCTCACCCATCAAACTGAGCAGTTTGGCTTGGTCGGCTTCTGACAAAACCACTGGGGTAGTGGGGATGGGCCGAATTTCGGCTGTGCTAAGCTTGATACCACTCGAGGTAATGGCGTCGCGTACGGTTGTGAAGTTGTGATGATTTACAAATGCCTCAAATCCCAAATCGGTGGGTTCAATATCATCGGTTCCGGCTTCGATTAAAGCCAACTCAATGTCTTCGGGGCTGCGACCGATGTTTTCACTGCCCAGTATTTCAAAATATCCGCGTGTTTCAAACTGCCAGCGCACCGTATTGGGCGTACCCAGGCGGCCGCCGTGTTTGGCTAGAGTGGACCTGATTTCACTGGCGGCGCGGTTTTTATTGTCAGTCAGCGCTTCGATAATCAACGTACTACCAGCTGGGCCAAAACCCTCGTAGGTCACCGATTCAATCATAGCGCCGCCTAACTCGCCGGCGCCGCGCTTGATTGCCCGCTCGACGTTATCATTGGGCATGTTGGCTTCGCGCGCCTTATCAATGGCCAGACGCAAACGCACATTCATATCCGGATTTTTACCGCCCTCTCTGACTGCGACTACAATGGCGTTACTTAATTTTGTGAAAACGCCACTCCGTTTTTGATCAGCAGCGCCTTTCTGTCTTTTAATCTGTGACCACTTGGAGTGACCGGACATAGTGCGTGTTGAGATGTAGTGACAGCATTAATTAGCAGTGGAATTATAACAGAAATATTTATCACGGTCAATTTGCCAAACGCGCAAATAGTCGCTATTATTTAAGGATGAAACACATACTCAATTCAACAACAGCCATGCGTCAACTAGATCGTGATCGCATGATTGACTCAATCGTTCAGTTTGATCAACAGTGCCGTCAAGCATGGCAGGAAGTAAAAAAAATAGCCTGGCCGATTGCGCTAACCAACTGTGATAACATTGTGTTGAATGGCATGGGCGGGTCGGGTTTAGCGGCACACGTTATTCAATCGCTTTTTCGCGATCAGCTTAGCGTACCATTTGATGTCGTGCATGGATACGAGCTTCCCAAAACGGTAAACGCCAGGACGCTTTATATTGTCGTCAGTTATTCCGGCAATACCGAAGAGCCGCTGGCCACTATTCCTTTGGCACAAAAGAAAAAGGCACGCGTGCTGGTCATCGCATCTGGCGGTAAACTGGCCGCGACAGCCCGACGGCAAAAAATTCCAGCCTATATATTTTCAGAAAGATACAATCCTTGCGGTCAGCCGAGAATGGGTTTGGGCTATAACCTCACGGCGTTACTGGCCATCTTAGGCCGATTGGGATATATTCATGTCTCCGATCGAGAATTTGATCAATCATTGCGTACGCTGGAACGACTCAATCGCCAATTTGGCATAGACCAGCCGGTCGCCAGCAACTCAGCAAAAAAGGCGGCCCAGGAATTATCCGGTCGGATACCGATCATAGTCGGATCCGAGTTTCTTGAGGGCAATGCGCATATTATGTCCAATCAAATCAACGAAAACGGCAAGAACTTTGCCACTTATTTTGTCATTCCAGAATTGAATCACCATTTGCTGGAGGGCTTGGAAAATCCAACTAGCCGGGTTAAGGGTCTGCGCTTCTTTTTTCTCGAATCCCGTCTGTACGATGAACGCAACCGCCGCCGCATCGCGATAACGAAAAAGATCATAAAACGCCTGGGCGGATACGTGTCTTCATACCGGCTGACCGGCCCCAGCCGTTTATCTCAAGTCCTGGAATCAGTTCGGTACGGTTCATACACGAGCTACTATTTGGCCATATTGAACGGACTGAACCCATCGCCGATACCTTGGGTGGATTACTTTAAGAAACGTTTGGCTAAGCCGTAATCAGCCATGATGATTCCGTTGATTCGCAAACCTGCCACCACCAGGCGCCTGCTACTGATCGGATACGCTGCGTTAATCTTGCTATTCTGGGTGATGAGTTATCGCAGCCTGAGGTTCGATTTAATTTTTCTGATACTACTTGGCGCAGCGGCGATGATGCAGCGCGGCCGGTCATTCATAAAAGATTGGTTGCCGATTTTAATGATTCTGTTGGCGTATGAGGCTACGCGTGGCATGGTGGACGATTTGGGGTGGAGGGTACACATTACTGACCTGATCAACACAGAGCGATGGTTGTTCGGCACGATACCAACCGTTGATTTGCAGAGACTGTGGTACACGGCTGGCATTTATCATTGGTACGATTATGTTTTTGCCCTATTCTACGGATCATTTTATTTTATCCCGTTCGTCGCCGGATTTATACTATGGATAAAACAACGCAGCCACTTTCGTTTCTTTGCCAACGGGTTAGCTTTATTAACATTAGCCGGATTTGTAACCTATGCGCTATTTCCAGCTATGCCTCCCTGGATGGCCAGCGAACAGGGATATATCAGCGGGGTAACAAAGATTCTAGTCGGCTTAACTCAGTACGCTTTCAAAGTGCATTTACCGTCGCTGTATATGATGATTGGGGCTAACCAGGTAGCCGCCATGCCTTCGCTGCATTCCGCCTGGCCGTGGTACACGTTTCTTTGTCTGACGTATTTCTATCGCTGGAAAGCAGTCTGGTTTATCGTGGTGCCGACAACAATCTGGTTGGGCGTGGTATACTTAGGCGAGCATTATATTATCGATGTTATTGCCGGCGTAGTCTACGCCACGATCGCCTTTCTCATCGTTTATGCCCTCAGGAAACATATTCTTGATACCACGCCACCGAAAAATTATGATACGCCCGCCATCTCATCGTAGCCTTGTTTTTGTCGCCGCCGGCCTGGTTTGCTTCGGCTTCTTTTTTTTGATGCAGTATAATCCAACCTTCGCCGACCCGGATTCTTTTTATCACACCAAAATGGCTTTGCTGATGAAAGATCGGGGTATCATATATAACTTTCCGTGGCTGGGCAATTATACAATTTTAGGGCATGCCTATACGGATCAGCACTTGCTTTACCACGCATTCTTGATACCGTTCGTGGCCTGGCTGCATCCGGTGGTGGGGGTAAAATTAGCCACCGCCATATTAGCCACCGCCGCTATCATGACATTTGTTTGGGTGCTCCAGCGCTGGCGAGCCCGATTTGCCTACGTATTCGGTTTTCTGCTGATGATTATACCGCCATTGATCTTTCGACTCGATTTACCCAAGGCACCGGCCGTATCGATAATATTTTTATTGCTCGGCACCTATTTAGTAGTGGCCGATCGATGGCGTGCCATGTTCGTGTTGGCCTGGCTGTACGTCTGGGCTTATGGCGGCTTCTCGCTGGTAGCCGTGATTAGCGGGCTCTATGTGGCGGTGAACGTCGTTGGTGCATTAATTACCTGGCTGAAATATCGGGTGCGTCACCGGCGGGGATGGTGGCCGGCTATTTGGCGTCAAAAAAGCTGGCTAGTCTTCTTCAGCGCGCTAGCCGGGATTGGAGCCGGATTGGTAACCAGCCCGTATTTCCCAAAAAACCTGGAGTTCTATCGTTATCAATTGTTTGAGATTGGCGTAAAAAACTACCACCAATTGATAGGGGTTGGCGGAGAATGGTATCCATACGAGATCTGGGATCTGCTTTCGGCAACCGTTTTTGCCATCATTCCGGCGGTGCTGGCTCTGGCCGTATTTGTGATCAATCGGAAGGAGCGCCAGCGGCGCCATATACTGCTTCTGCTGTTGATGTTGTTCTTTTTGGCGCTAACGTTGAAATCGCGCCGGTACGTGGAGTATTTTGTGCCGTTCACAATGCTCTTTGCCGCGACGGTGCTGGGACAATGGCTGCAGCGCGTTCAATGGCGCCGATACTGGCACTCTTTTACCCGGTTATATTTTCGCAAACAGATTCTGGTTACGCTGGTATCAATTTACTTTTTAGTCACTGTGCCAACAATTATTATCCAGGGCGTCTTGAATGAACGCACCCAGCTAGCCGAAGGCACGTCCTACACCCAGTTCGCTGCCGCGGGCGCTTGGCTAGCCCAGCATTCCAATCAGGGCGATATTGTGCTCCACAGCGACTGGGACGAATTTCCAGCACTATTCTATCACGATGATGTAAATAATTATATCAATGGACTGGATTCTACGTTTATGTATCTATATGACAAGGATCTGCATAAAAAATGGGTCGACATTACAATGGGCAACCAGATTCCGGGCTTGCGTAGCGTGGTAATGAATGAATTCAAGGCACGCTACGTTTTTGCCACGCTGGATCACACCGCCATGCGCCGGAACATGGAGTCAGTCGGCTTTCCGCTGGTGTATGAAGATTCCGAGGCGGCCGTCTATGAGGTGAAATAATCTATGATGACATAAAAACAACCCCCCGAAGAGGGCTGTTTTTATATTGACTCGAGTCGATACTAGTTGGTAGCGGCCGTGTTGACGCCTTGGCCAATGAAGTACACGATCGCAGCGGCCAACAGAATGATAATCAAACCGATAATCGCGGCTGAAATAATCTGCTTGGCTTTGCTGATCCGCTCTTCGTTACCAGCGGCTGTTAACCACATGAAACCACCGTAGATTATCATGATTACCGCGATCAAACCGAGGAAAGTCAACGCCCAGCCGATAATGCTGGTGATGCTGGACTTCAGATCCTTGGTCGGAAGAGTGGTGCCGTTAACGTCGTTGGTATTGAAAGTTACCGCCAGCGCGTTGGACGGGGCGAAAACGAGAAACAGCAGGGCGAGAAGACCGATTGAAGTAAATGCCTTTGTAAGCTTTTGCATTGTTTCACCCCCTTTCGTAAAGGTTTTTATGTTCATCTTGTTACAGACTGAATTCATTATACTCAATTGCGCTCACGTTTGTCAAAGTTGAGCCGGCCTATGTGTTAGTGGCCGTGTTAACACCACCAAGCACAAACTGAACAATCGCGAATGCTAAGATAACTATAATCAAACCAATTATGGCCGCGGTGATGATTCCCTTGGCCTTGCTGATTTGTTCGTCATTGCCAGCCGCCGTCATCCATAAGAATCCGGCATAAACGACCAAGATTACACCAATCACGCCCAAGAAACCCAAAATCCATTTGATAACAGCCAGTACGGTTGGTTTTAGGCCCTTGCTGGGAAGGCCCGCGTCGGTGGCTACGTCGTTGGATAAGCCATAGTCACTGGCGGCGATTTGAACGGGTGACGAGGGGCTCACGCTGGCGGCCTGGGCGGCGTGCGGGGCAATGGTTAGCATGCCAATGCCGGTAAGCGCCACTACGGTCATTGTGCAGCAGAGAAGAATACGACGTAATGAAATCATTGTGATCATTTATTAATGGATTATTTAAATGCGGAAGTGACGAATCTAAGAATCGATAAGCTTAATATGACGATCACCATGCCGATAATCGCATAGATGATTGTATCGCGGGCTTTTTGAAGCCGCTCTGAATTACCAGCTGAATAGATATATTGAAAGCCGCCATAGACTACCATCACCAGCGCAATGATACCCAGCACGCCGACCAAATACTTTATAACCAGGATAATGACATCTTCAATCCTCATGTCGGGGTTGCCGTTACCTAGTGGATTATTGAGAACGCCACTGCCTGTGGCGGGCGTGGCTGCCAAAGTTGGAATGGCAACGGCCAACAGGCAGAGCATTAACAGTAGCGAAAGCAGACGTAGTTTCTTCATGTTAGTAGAGTATTAAAATGCACTAGAATCACAATTGATCGCGCTGAGATGGGTGTGATTGAATTCATCGGCCAAATATGAACGGAAATTCCAACAGGGTCCGCCGCTGTCCGCCGCGGCCTTGATCGCGTTGAAAAGGTCAGATTCAGTGTAAGGGGCTTTGACATTAAAATCAATTCCCATTGCACCGGTAGTGCCGTTGTGCCCGCCATAGTGGCAGGAATAGGGCATATGAGCGCATTTGGGGGTGCACGGGTTACTTTCATCACCCCGAGTGTAGTTGCATAGCGCGTTGCTCTCCGAATCGTTGCCGACTTCGTAGGTGTAAATCTGACTCATGTCGATCATGTCGTTGTCGACATTAGCCAGGATGCACGTTTTTAACTGGGCTACTTCTGGCGAATCGCCTGCCGGTACTTTGGGATTGCCATATCTCGAATCACTGGCTAAGGTGGCTGGATCGCAATTCCCAGTTCCAAATCCGGTGGGAGGAGTCGACGTGGGGGGATTCATATCGTCCAGCGCTTTGAGCTCGAACCACTTGGCGCCAAACACAGTATTCGAGCCGGTGAATACGTAATAGACGGTGTTCATAATCGCCCAAGCGGCGATGACGATAACGAGCCCGATGACGGCGTTGATCATCTTCGAGCGTCCCGAGGTCACTTTTTCAGAGCTGCCACCCGAGGTGATCCAATCAAACCCACCGGCCACGAAGTACAAGAGCGCCAGCAATCCTACCAGGCTCATGAGCAGCTGGGCGATATTTATAAACATGATAATAAAATCATTGACCGAACAGTCGCCAGTACAGGCGCAGGCGGGCAATATCCGGCCGGTGTTACAGCTGGCCGCTTGTACGGGCAATGCCACGACGCCCAGCCAGAGCAGGGAAATTATACCGGCGATGATAGTTCTGCGTCGGCTGATCATTTCTTTAGGTTCTCGTTTTGATTGATAGTCTTTTCCGCGGCGCTGACGGCCTGCTCGGCCGTGGCCCGATTATTCGTGACATCCTCAATCATGTTCTTGAAGACTTCCTCAACCTTGGCGTAGTCGCGGCCGTGATACCATGACGTGCTATCCAGCGCCTGATCGGTAAACACCTTGATGGCCTCGTCTTGTTCGGATTGCAGCAGGATTACTTCGCGCAGCGCCGATGGCCGCATCACCTGGTTCAGATAACCAACTACCTGTTCTTTCTTGGTCGCATAGGTAATGAAGTCCCAGGCCCAATCGCTGTTATCAGATTTGGTATAGACAGATTCTACCCAGTAGTTGGCAAAATTAACGCTCTGATCCAGACTAACCTGTGGCAGCGGTGCGATATCAAAATCGAGGGTCGGCGCCGCGGTTTTAATTAAGGGCGCCTGGTAGGAATAACCGATGAAGTAGGCCAATTGACCCTGGATAAACGCCTCATAGGCGTCTGGCAGATCGGTATTCCACGAATAAGCCTGCTTGGCCGGATTGGCAAAATCAGTAAAAAACTGCAAAGCGTGCGGTCCGGGTTTAAAATTACTTTCCGTGTCAGTCTTGGCAGACGCGGCAAAGTTAGCCTGAAAGGTGGCGCTTTTATCGCCCTGGTTCATGGTGGCTCCATCCTGCATCATCAGCGTGGACAGTATGTCGACATAACGCGGTACATTGTCGGCCGCTCCCAGCGCAATCGCCGACTGAACAAGCTCGCCCGAGGAACTCTCTTTGACCAGCTTGGGAACCTGGTTAAGTAATTCGCGCCAGGTGGCCGGAGGCAAGGGAATCCCAGCCTTGTTAAGAATACCCCGATTGTAATATAACGCTAAGCTGTCGATCGCCAGCGGCAACCCATAGACGCGTTCTTTGGCGTCGGCATCGTTGAATACCACGTCTTCATAGACGGTCGGCACAAACTTAGACTTAATATCGTTGATGGAATATGTCTTAGTCTTTTCGTTGACGTATGACGTTTCTTCTTTGACGCCCAGCACCTTCTTGGTGACGCGTCGAGGAATGGTTAACGATTCGGGCAGCGGTTTCATGAAATCTCTGAATTCGCCCACCTGGTAGTTTGGTATTGAGAAGATGTCTGGACCCTCACCGCGCGACCAGGCGGATAGCAGTTCATCCCGGAATTCTTCAAAACGCAGCTTCTTGTACTCAATGGTCACATTGGGATGGGTGGCTTGGTAGCCGCTGATTATCTGGCTGAAAGTATCTTCTTCATCAAAAACCCGCCAGATCTTCAGAGTGATCGGTTTGGCGGTAACGGGCGGCTTGGAAGTACAGCTTGCTCCGGTTAGAACAACCGCCAGCAAGAGTAGTGATATGATGGAAAACCGAACGCGCAAAGATTTGAACAACTGTATAATCATACGATAGTTCTTAAATATTTCCTCAGTGCTGGCCCCAGGTTGGGGTGCCGTAAGCCATCGTAGATATTAGCCTGTAGCCAACCCAGTTTTGAACCCAGGTCGTAGACCTTGCCCGAAAATTCGCAGGCGAATACGGAACGCTTCTTGTTGAGTACTGAAACGGCATCAGGCAACCAAATTTCGCCTCCTTTGCCGCGCCGAGTTCGCCGTAAAACCGGGAAGATGTCGGATGTCAGTACGTAACCCTTGAGTGAGGCCAGGTTTGACGGTGCTTTGTCGAGCGATGGCTTCTCAATGATGCCCAGCACCTCGTGGACATTACCCTTGATGTGCTTGTTTTTGATAATGCCGTATTTTGTAATATCCTGGCGCGGTACGGCCAAGACGCCCATGACCGGTGATTGGTATTCTTGGTATACTTCCACCATCTGAGCGATGCAATTTTTCTTGGAAATTATGTAATCATCGGGCCAAAGTACCACAAAAGGTTCATTACCGATGACATTCTCGGCGCACAAAACAGCATGGCCGTTACCTAGAGCCTGTTTTTGCCGAATATACACAAAATTTGCCAGCTCGGAGACTTCAATAATCTCGGCTAGCTCCTTGGACTTTTTGGCTTGGCGGAGGCGAAGCTCTAGGTCAGTGTTGCGATCAAAGTGGTCTTCGATTGCCCGCTTGCTTTGTCCGGTGATTAGAATGATGTCGGTGATGCCAGCCTTGACCGCTTCTTCGACGGAAATCTGCACGGCTGGTTTATCTATGACCGGCAACATTTCTTTCGGCTGTGCCTTTGTCGCCGGTAAAAAACGCGTGCCATACCCAGCCACGGGAATAATGGCTTTGGTAACTTTGGCAAAAGTGTGGTTTGTTTTCATATGTTTGTGCATAAACCATACCACAAAAGACACGAAAAGTAAACCAACAAACGTTCATAGTACAACAAAAAGCGAGGACCAGAGTCCCCGCATTTTGTGTTACGTAGGATTTGGGTCTATTTTATACCGCAGCCGAGGTTAATCGTTCGCCGGCTGTTACCCAATTGATGGCTTTGAAGAAGGCGGTGATATAGTCGGCTCGCTTGATGCCGTAGTCCAGCATGAAAGCGTGCTCAAATACGTCCAGAATCAGAATCGGAACACAACCGGCCAGGTGGTTGGCGTTATGCTCGTTGATCCAGACGTTTATCAGGCGGTCATTGGCTTGGTCGTAGTACAGGACCGCCCAGCCGATGCCGCGCAAGGCCGCGATACCTTTGAATTCTTTGGTCCAATTCTCAAAGGATCCGAAGCTCTGGTTGATCATCTGGGCTAGGGTTGATTCGCCGGACAATTGTGTGGGTGATTTGGTGAGATTGCCAAAATACAATTCATGCAAGCGCATGCCATTCCACTCCCAACCCAGTCGACGGCTGATCTCGGCAAATTCTGGCGTGACAACTTTATCGGCTTTGACCAGTTCGCTGGTCAGGTCGATCAGTTTGTTGGTGTTGGTGACATAACCCTGGTACAGAGTGAAATGATTGCGCAGCATGTCGTCACTGAAGCCGCCCAGGCCGATTAAGTGATCAAATGATTTAGGTTCGTAAGTCATATGTGAGTGATTAGTTAAATCTTGCCAACTAAGTCCATGCCGGGTCGGAGAGTTTTGGCGCCCGGCCGCCACTTGGCCGGACAAACTTCGCCGCCGTGTTCACGCACGAATTGAGCCGCTTGGACTTTACGGAGCAATTCTTCGCCACTGCGGCCAATGTCGTTGTGATGGACTTCGTACGCTTTGATCAAGCCATCGGGGTCGATCACAAAGCTGGCACGCAACGCCATGCCGGCATCCTCAAGATAACATCCCAACGCTCGAGCTAGTTTGGCAGCTGGGTCAGCCAACATGGGAAAGGTGATTTTCTTGATCGCGGGTGATTGATCGTGCCAGGCTTTGTGGGTGTAGACCGTGTCGCAACTAACGCTCATTACTTCGGCGCCGATCTCCTGAAACATGGGATAAAGTATGGCGGCCTCTTCCAACTCTGTCGGGCAGATGAATGTGAAATCGGCCGGGTAGAATATTAAAGCGAGCCATTTGCCTTTGTAGTCGGCCAAACGGACAAGCTTTTCTTTCTCCTCGTGATAAGCTTTTAATTCGATATCGGGCAATGTCAGCCCAATTAAGGGGGTTGGAAAGTTGTTTGGTGTGGGTTCGTTCATATGGTTAAGACGATTTATTAGTGCTTAATATCAAAATCTACCAATAACTGAAAAGTATATCAACAAAACCGACAACGGTCAATTGAAGAAATGTAAAATTGATAATTCCCACCTACGCGCAGACGCTTCGGTGGGCGGGCAAAATGCAAAATGTAGGAAGATTCTTAGACAGAAGCCGATCAAATCGGGGATTGAAAAACATACTGTTCCTTAGCCCCCATTTTGATATTGACAGAAAGCTGATCATTTGCTAATATGCGGAATCGTGTCACTGGTGCGTCGGCTCTCTTCAATAAAGGAAAGCAGTACGATGCCGAACATGGATCCGATCATGATCGAGGTTTGCCCAAGGAGCTCCGGTGGTTATCATGCCAGCCTCCGGGGTGATCGTAACCGCTGGGGTGGGGGAACCACCATTGAACAAGCGGTAGTCGGGCTGGTGAGCGTTTTCCCGGAAATGGTTGGTACGGCGCCGGGCCAGGTTACTGCCGTCATGGTCGCGAGACGACCCAGGCTAACACTGAGGAACCCGTTCAACGCAATGGGAGAACCGAAACCGGAAAGCATGTTTCTACCCTGCGAACTTCGATAGTACGAGACTGGTTCGGGTGTTTTGTCACGCTGGGAGTATGACCAGCACAGGCACGAAGCCAATGGAGGGCGGTATGTCAGTAAGTCTGGTTCTGAAGTCGTACTGTCCGGGGGAGTGTATTCCCTGCACCTGTAGTCTGATGGCTTGGTTGAGGATTCGGGTCCCGGCGCTTACCGGCGTGCCCGATGTCACTATTGCCTGCCAGAGGCGGTCATCGCCCGACGACGGCATAACAGCCGTATTCACAGGCATGGGCACAGCGAACGATCGGCGTCGTATCGCTGACGAACTGAACAGGGAGCTCACCACCTGTTTTGTTGGGCAGGCAGTGTACATCTGCTTCTGCGAATGAAACAGGCATGTCTACACAGACAAGTTGGCTACGATAGGCTCGCGAGCGGTAACGCCCGGGAGCCCTTTTTTATTCTGTCATTGCGACCCCGCTGTTCGCGAACGGCGGGGTTGGCAATCCCCTTATCCGCTGGTACTAACCGGGTGATTGCTTCGTCGCTCGCTTTGCTCGCTCCTCGCAATGACATGAAGGGAAAAGGGGCTCGCAATGACGAATCATTAAAGTTTATCAACGATACTTATAACCTCGTTGGCTGATTTGACGTTCATTAATTTCACTCGTAATGCTTTCGCCTCGGGCCACCCGGACACGTATGCCTTGTAGTGTTTTTTCATAATGTCAAAATGTTTATTCTCGCCAAACATTTTTTCGAATAGGCGGGTATGCTCCAACAAAGCCTTTAGCTTCTCTTTGGGCGTAATAGATTCCGGTGGCCGCTCGGCATCAAAAAACCACGGATTACCAAACGCTCCCCGTCCCACCATAATCCCATCGGCGCCGGTTTGTTTAGCTAACTCTTGGCCTTGTGCCAGGCTGGCCACGTCGCCGTTGCCAATGATTAAAGTTTTTGATTTAATTGCGTCACGTAATTCGATGGCGCGCTTGATTCGATCCCAATGCGCCGGACCTTTGGACATTTCTTTTCTAGTGCGCGCGTGGATTGTAATCGCGGCCAAATCGACATCGAGTAATACCGGCAGCCATTCATCCAAAATGTCATTCGAATAACCCAGGCGTGTTTTTACCGACACGGGCAGGGTACCGGCGCCGCGAATTGTTTCGGCGATAATACGTTGGGCCAGCTTAGGGTCTTTCATTAGTTTGGCGCCGGCGTTTTGTCTTTCTACGGCGCGATCGGGACAACCCATGTTGATATCGATACCATCGAATTTCCACTCTTGAGCCATTTGGGCGCAGCGATAAAAATTGTCCGGCTTAGAACCAAAAAGCTGCAGCACCAACGGCCGTTCGTTCTCGGTATATTTAAGATCAACCTTCAATCGTTCGAGCCCCTCGGAGCACAACCCATCGCAGGAAATAAACTCGGTGAAAAAAACGTCCGGCGGCCCATACTTCGCGAACATCCGGCGAAAGGCCGAGTCGGTCACATTGGCCATTGGCGCCAGGATGAAGAACGGTTTACGCAGTTTTCTCCAAAAGCCTGATTTCATGTGTTTTTTAACCTATGTTGTTTCATTGGTAAATTGACTCTAACATGATTTTCTGATACAACCAAGGCAGGTTATCATGGGAATCACAAAAGGAGGCCGCGGATGTCAGTTCGACGGTTGTCGCGTTCATTAGAGGAGGGCCACACCTATTCGGGGGCGGCATTTGCCGAGCAACTTGAGGTGTTTATCGACAGACTACAGGATAGCGCTGTATTTCAAAAAGCGGTACTCCGCGAGGCGCATGAGGCGTTGCTTCACGTGCGTGACGCCATTATTGGCCGACCTCCGGTTGATGCGGCCAAAAGCGCAGCCTACTATGCGATGTTTGCCAGGATGTATCGCCGGGTCGTGAGTTCTGGCCATTCGCGAGAGCAGATGAACTACTGGTTCTTACTGGCCGAGGGGTTCGTGGAAAGACTGTCCCGAGCCGCCCGGTACTCATTCTCTGGTTTAGATGTTGAACTACTCGGAAATCTCGCCAAAATGTTCCGGCTCATTGCCGAAGAGGGCGAACACCGAGCATACAGCAGGGGCATGTCTGACGACGATGACGAATAGTTCCCATCTCGTTTCGTTGGACGCTCACCACCACCTTGATCAAGGGGTGGTTTTCTTATAGCCAAGTTGCCCCATCGAAGGCGGGCAAACGTTTGCCCGCCTACGTTTGGTGTGATTATTCAAAGTTAATACCCTTGATAGTATACAGCGGCAATACGGCGCATTTTACCCGCGAGGGTGAAAGATCGACGGCCAGTTTTTTTAGTAATACGGCGGTCTTCATGGCTTGAGCCTGTTTTAAGGTCTTGCCTTTTATCATATTGGAGAGAATTGATGACGCGGCTTGGGAGATGGCACAGCCCGAGCCTTCCCAACGGACATCGGTAATTATATTCTTGGAATTTAATTTTACGTAAAACCTGACTTCATCGCCGCAGGAAACATTTTGCCCGGGAAATATTTTCGTAGGATGAGTCAACTTACCCTTGTTACTGGGCGTAGTGGCGTGACGATAAACTAGCGTGTTGTAAAGGTCGGCCATTGTTTGATGATCTCGGTTAATGCGGACGCCAGCGCGTCAACTTCGATTTTAGAATTATAAACCGACAGACCGATCCGGGCGGTAGCCGGCACGTTTAGTTTTTGATGCAACGGTTGGGCGCAATGATGCCCGGCGCGCACGCAAAAGCCGCGCTCATCCAGCCAGCTGGCCAGGTCGTGGGCATGCAGTCCGGTAATGGTAAATGCAATCACGCCTCCGCGCTCGCTAGGTGATGGTCCGTAGATCTTCAAGCCCGGTATTTGTGAAAGTTTTTTGTAAGCATATGCGGTTAGGTCTTTCTCGTGCCGGATTAACGCCGGCCAGCCGAGTTTCTGAAGATAAGCTACGGCGGCTCCCAGGCCAGCTACCTGAGCCAGGGGCGGCGTACCGGCTTCCAGCAGGCCCGGCATGGGCTTGAAATCACTATGCTGCCAATCAACCCGGCTGATCATATCTCCGCCGGTCTGGTAGGGTTGTAATTCATCCCAGTGCTCGGGTGCGACATAGGCGACGCCGATACCGGTGGGGCCGTACATTTTGTGTCCTGAGAAGACCAAGAAGTCCGGCTTAAGTTTTTTGATATCAATTGGTAAATGGGCGATACTTTGGGCGGCGTCGACGACCACGACCACGCCAATTTTTTGCGCCGCACGAATAATATTTTCAATTGGGTTAATCGTACCAAGTACATTTGATACATGAGTCAACGAAAGCAGTTTTACGCCGGCCAGTGTTTTTGTTAGATTGGTTAAAACCAATTTACCAGCCGCATCGATCGGCCAGTAGCGCAGAATTAGACTTTTTTCCTTGGCTAGTTGTTGCCACGGCACGATATTGGCGTGGTGTTCCATCTCGGTCACTAGAATCACGTCACCGCGCTTGAGATTTGGCCTTGCCCAAGCCTGGGTGATCAGGTTAATTCCTTCGGTGGTGCCTTTTGTGAAAACTATCGATCGTGCATCGGACGCGTTTAGAAATTCGGCTACCTGGCTACGCACGCGCTCATAGGCCACGGTCGCTTCTTCGGCCAGGGCGTAGACGCCCCTGTGAATGTTGGCGTTGGTGGTTTCGTACCAGTTGGTTTCGGCGTCGATAACCGATCGCGGTCTTTGGCTGGTGGCTACGGAATCAAAGTAAATAAACGGCCGGTGGCGCGCCGCCATGGATTTAAATATTGGGAAATCCTGTTTGATGTTTTTTGGTATCATTTAGGTGGCTAGATAACGGTCGAATAATCGTTTAATGTTTTCATTGGGAGCGTGCCGGACAACCTGATGGACAAACGCTTTGATCAGAAGCCGGTCGGCTTGTGGGCTCGACAATCCGCGAGTGGTCAGGTAAAAGCGTTCCAACTCTGATAGGCGTCCGACGGTAGCCCCATGATAGGCTTTTACGTCATGATTGAGGATTTCAAGATTGGGTACGGTTTTGATGCGGCTCTGCTCTGATAATAATAGCGCATTCTGAAATAAAACTGAATTCGTGCCCCGTCCTTTCGGTCCAATTCGCACTTTTCCATCAACTGATGTGTCCGAATGATCACGCCCCAAGCCAGCCCAGTGAATAGCGCCGCGGCCTCGTTGTTTTTGGTGGTCATTAGTCAAACACATTGAAACATTGGCAGTTTGTCGGGCATCAATAATTGTGTTTATCTCACCGGTAGCGTTCCATCCGATATGCCGGATGGTTTGGTTGATCACGTGCCGATGATTTAACCGTCCGTACCAATTTAGCGATGCTCGGCCGTGCGTATCTACCAACGTCAAAGTATTTAAATCAAACGATTGATTGTTTATGCTCTCACCAAAGTAATCAGCTTGAGCTCCTTTTTGACAAAGAATAACCGTGGAGCTTCCGGCCGGTACTTTGCCGGAATATATAAGATGCTCAATAATCGTTAAGTGGGCTCGTGGGCTCGCGATAAAATACAACGTCGGCCAGCTGGCTAATAATTTGTTAGTGAATTCAATGGTTAGCTTAGTGTTGCAGGGTACGATCGTGGCAAAACGGTTAGGCTGGCTTAAACCCGACGTCTTGTCCAAAATAGCGCGCAACGTGGCGGGTAATTTGGCGTATGGTAAAATTGGCGCTTTAAAAGCGCTTTGAATGGCATTGATAGACAGTTTTGTGGGATGGTGAGACTTGGTTAGGGTCATCCGATTGAGTCCTTCATTTCCATGGCGATCAGGCGGTTAAGCTCGATGGCATATTCCAGCGGCAGTTCTTTGGCAAAGACTTCCATGAATCCCACCACCACCATACGCTCGGCCGCGGCGCGGGAAAGGCCGCGCGATTGCAGGTAGTAAAGCTGTTCATCGCTAATTTTTGATACCGACGCTTCGTGTTCAACTATCGTCCGGTCGTTTTCAATATCCATCGTTGGATAGGTGTCCGATCGCGAAAGTTCGTCAACCAGAAGGGCGTCACAGCGCACATTCACCCGGCAGTTGGCGGCCCAGGGTACAACTCTTACCAGCCCGCGGTAAGAAGCGCGGCCGCCGTCCTTGGATATGGATTTGGAAACAATTTTCGATGATGTGTCGGATGCCAGATGCCAGACCTTGGCGCCGGTATCCTGGTGCTGACCCTTACCGGCGAACGCTACCGACAGCACGTCGGCACGGGCACCGCGGCCCTTGAGCAATACGGCCGGATACTTCATGGTCACCTTTGACCCCAGATTACCATCGACCCACTCGACCAGCGCGTTTTCATGTGCTACCGCTCGCTTAGTCACCAGATTATAAACATTCGAGGACCAGTTTTGAATGGTGGTGTAACGGATTTTTGCCCGGGGCAGGGCGATTATTTCCACCACGGCGGCGTGCAAAGAGTCTTTGGAATAGGTCGGGGCGGTACAGCCCTCGATGTAGTGAACCGAGGCATCTTCGTCAACAATAATTAATGTGCGCTCAAACTGGCCCATCGATGGCGCGTTGATGCGGAAATAGGCCTGGAGCGGCAGATCGACTTTCACGCCCTTGGGCACATAGATGAACGACCCGCCCGACCAAACCGCCGTATTGAGCGCGGCAAATTCATTATCGCGGGTGGGAATCACCGAACCAAAATATTTCTGCACCAATTCCGGGTGCTTCAACGGCGCTTCCGACATATCGCAGAAGACTACGCCCAGTTTAGTCCATTGCTCTTTAAGATTATGATAAATCACCTCCGATTCGTATTGCGCGCCGACACCGGCCAGGAACTTACGCTCGGCTTTGGGAATGCCCAGCTTTTCAAAAGTATTTTTTATATAAGCCGGTACGTCTTTCCAGGTGGTGGTAGGTTGGTTGGATGGTTTCCAGTAATAGGTAATGTCATCGAAATCAATATCAGATAAATCGGCTCCCCAAGTCGGCATTGGTTTCGAAGCGAATACCTTCAGCGCTTCCAGCCGCTTGGCTAGCAGCCAGGCCGGTTCTTTCTTATGGGCCGAGATCGATTTAACCACACTCGCGTTGAGCCCCTTGGGAGTGCGAAAAGAGTATTTCAGCGGGTCGTGAAAGGTTGACTGTGAAGTATTAAAATTAATCGCTCGACTCATTGGTTATTTCTTTTCCAACAACCAGGCATAGCCTTGGCGGTCTAGTTTATGAAGCAAGCCTTGCGCCCCCGAAACCGCAATCGCACCATCGGACATAACATGAACCGCGTCCGGTTTTAAGGCATGCAGAAGTTTTTGATAATGGGTAATTACCAGAACTACTCGCTGGGGAGCCTTAAGCTTTTTTACGGTCTGGGCGACCAGCTTGAGGGCGTCAATATCCAGTCCCGAATCGGTTTCGTCCAGTATAATCAGTTTGGGTTGAAGCATGAGCAGCTGAACCAATTCGGCCTTCTTTTTTTCACCACCCGAGAAGCCCTCATTGATTGAACGCTCCAGAAACTTCGGTGCTAACTTTAATTCACGCAATGCGTTACGCAGTCGCTGGTCAAATTTTTTCGAGCTAGCCTTTTCCCCGGTGACAGCCTGATACGCCGTCCAGAGAAATTCGCGGTAACCCACGCCCGAAATTTCGATTGGGTATTGGAACGCCAAAAACACACCTAGCCGGGCACGTTCGGAAGCGGAAAGCTTCAAAATATTTACGCCTTGCCACATGACCCGCCCACTTTTCACCTGATAACCCGGGTGACCCATCAGGATGTTAGCCAGCGTTGACTTGCCCGAACCATTCGGACCCATCAAAGCGGTAATGGTGCCCGGTTTGGCGAGCAGATTCAAATCATGAAGAATAATCTTGCCTTTGGGGCCGGCGGTCAGCCGATCGATATGCAATGTGAACTTTGATATTTTGGACATGTTAGGTTAATAATTTAGCTAATGAAATACCGGCCATAGTTTGATCCAACGCGGTTTGAACCTTGGACCAGGCTTTTTTAGACGGACAATGGTTTGATAACGCGCAAGCTCGGCCTTGATTATGGGTGGCACAGTCGATCAGTTGAAGGCGTCCCTCTATCAGTGAAACTATGGCTTTCAACGAAACTAATTTTGGATTCTTAACCATAACATAACCGCCATTGCGACCGCGGCGGCTTTTTATCCAACCGGCTTTTTTGAATGGTAGAATCAATTGCTCAAGATACTTGAGTGAGATGTTTTCGTGACGGCTGATTTCAGACAGTGTTACCGATTGTTGGGTGGAGTATGATTTGGCCAGCCAGAGCGCCAGGCGCAGGGCGTAGTGCTCTTTGGCCGAAATGGCACCGAAATATGGCATCGATTTATAATCCTAGTAAGATAGTAGGATTATACGATAATAAGATTGTTGCGTCAATAGTCATCCCCCCTTTTATTTAAAGGGCGCCAGATGGTTTGTGATAACCGTTTCTATCATATCTCGTTATTGCGACCCCGCTGTTCACGAACGGCGGGGTCGCAATGACGGGTACTATAATGTGTGGGCGATTAAGAGCATAAAACAAGTTTTCTCAATGGGTGGTTTACGGAAGAAAAATCAACTATAGCAATTATTGTACGACTTCAAACATTAGCATTATAATAACGGCACATTATTAAATATCATTATATGAAGCACATCGCCAATTTCTTCTATGAACTAGGTATGCTGAAACGTCAATTACACGTGGGGCCCACGTTGGCTGGTGCGCTGCCGGTGGAATTAGACAGCTTAAGCGATCACACGGCGCGCGCGGCATTGATTGGGTATATATTGGCCGATCTGGAAGGAGTCAATCCGGAAAAGGTAGCGTGTATGCTCTTAGTGCATGATGTCCCGGAAGTTAGGATTGGTGATCAGCACAAAGTGGCGGCTGGATATCTCAATACCGACGCGGCCGAACAGGCGGCGTTCGAAGAACAGTTGGAGTTATTGCCTGATGCGGTCGCGGCCAGCTGGAAAAAGTATCAAGCGGAATTTAACCAACGCGATACCAAAGAAGGAACAGTGGCCAAAGATGCCGATTGGCTGGAGACGGCCATTACCGCTCGTGAATTGGTCGGGCGCGGTTATTCGGCTATGCAAAACTGGATAGACAATGTGCGCTCCGCGCTGGAAACAGCTAGCGCTAAAAAGATCCTCGAGGAAATAGAAAAAACAGAACCGACCGACTGGTGGAAAGATCTCAAGAAGATGACGTATACAAAACTGGGATAATAGTATCCCTCTGCATATTCAAATGGCTTAATGAGGCGCCGTGCTTGACACGGTCGTTTAAGTTTAGTATACTCATTAATACAATATTTCTTAGGAAATCCATGAACAACTGCCAACTATTTCATTCTCTGTGGACGACCCCTGTGCGTGATGCGCGGATTGGGTCGATTCTGGTTGCACTTGATATGCAGCCGGAGTCCCGGACGGCAGAATTGAGCATGGAAGAGTCGTTGGCGAATACACTTTTGTAACAATAGACACACTTCTCCTATGTTGAGTTCTGCCGAGATCCGGCAGAGCTTTTTTGGTTCGCGGCCAGGTTTGAGTCAATGAGGAATTGACCGTACACCGACCGCAGGGTTCATTGAAAACATAGGAGGAACACCGTGCTCAGATCGCATTGGCGCAAACTCAAGACTACTGTCGAGCCGCTGGTCGTCAGCGGCCGCCGCCTGATCGTACCCACCTGCCTGTTGATTGCGGCGGTCCAGGCCATGCAGTTTGCCGGCCCGTATCTGTTCAAGTACGTGATCGACGGGTTAGCCACCGGCGTTGCCGGCCGGCCGGTTCGGCTAATCTGGATCTCGTTCGGGGTCTGGATGCTGCTGGGAGTGGTCAAGAAGTACCGCGATGAACATATCTTCACCTACCTGTTGCTGCTCCAGAAACACCTGCCGCTCCAGGCGGCCGCCAAATTGGTGTCGCTGCCGCTGGGGTACCACGAGCAAAACAACACTGGCAGTACGATCAACAAGATCCGCCGCGGAGCCGACATGTTCGAGTACCTCAATGGCACGTTCTTGTTCGAATTTCTGCCGACGGTTATTCAGACAGTCGCCACGTTCGTTATCTTGTTGGTGCTCAACTGGCGGATCGCTCTGCTCTTCTCGGCGGTCATACCGCCGTACGCGGTTGTGACATACTGGCTGAACCGGCGGGTGCAGCCATTGCGCCGCAGCCGGTTCGATGGCTACGAAGTGAGCGCTTCCACGCTGACGCAGACGATCATGAATGTGGGCACGGTGCAGTCGTACGCCCAAGAAGAAGCGGAGGTGCGGCGGTTGACCGACATCCAACATAGTATCTTTACCACGGAACTGCAGGAGTGGCGGACTGTCATTCGGGTGAATTTGCTGCGCGACCTGATCATTAATCTGGGCAGGCTGGCTGTCCTGTTGGTCAGCACGACGTTCATCATGCGGCATGAAATCAGCTTGGGCAGCCTGGTGTTGTTTCTGTCGCTGTCGGAGCAGGCGTACTTTTCGCTGTTCCGGCTGTCGCGCATCTTCGACATCTCGGCTGAGGGAGCGGAGGCGATTACCCGGCTATCCACTCTGGTGAAGGAGCGGCCGGCTATTGTCTCGCCGCCCGACGCTGTACCGGTAACGCGGCTGAATGGAGGCATACACTTCGAACATGTCACATTCGCCTATACGGCTAACGGCGATGAGGCGCTAAATGACATCTCATTTGCCGTCCAGCCGGGCGAAACAGTGGCATTGGTCGGGACGAGTGGTAGCGGTAAGACAACGATCGTCAAGCTGTTGTACCGGCATTATGACGTGACCGGAGGGCGGGTGGCTATCGACGGACAGGACGTGCGCCAATTGCCGCTGTCGGAGGTCAGAGGGCAAATGGCAATCGTACCGCAGGAAGTCGATCTCTTCGACCGGACGATTCGTGACAACATCGCGTTTGCCCATCCGGGTGCGACTGATGAGCAAGTCATTCAGGCGGCCAAGCTGGCGCACGCGCATGAGTTTATTGTCCGGCTGCCTGATGGCTACAACACGCTGGTGGGAGAGCGCGGTTATCGCTTATCCGGCGGCCAACGCCAGCGGGTGGGCATTGCGCGGGCGATCCTGACTGATCCGCGGATCCTGATCTTCGACGAGGCGACCAGCCAGCTGGACAGCCAGTCCGAGCGGCTGATCCAAACGGCGCTGGACCACCTCCGGCGCGGCCGCACCACCATCCTCATCGCCCACCGGCTGAGCACGATCCAGCGGGCCGACCGGATCCTGGTCTTCGACCGGGGCCGGCTGATCGAACAGGGCGATCACGCTCGTCTGGTCTCCCGCAACGGCCTGTATGCCAGTCTGCATCGGCTGCAAGTGGAGGGAGCAGTCGTGTGATGTTCGTAAGGCGTTTCCGAATTCGGGGACGCCTTTATCTATATCGACAAACTTACCCGATTACAGTTATAATTATTAAAGACGCCTTTTGATTTCTAACCACTAACTTTGTGAGCGACTATACCATCCTGCCACTATCACAGCTGACGCCACACGATCGGCCGGTGGCTGCGGCTATCCAGGCTGAATTGGAACGGCAGCGCCATGGGCTGGAAATGATCCCATCCGAAAACTTCCCATCGCTGAATGTGCTGGCTGCGCTGGGTTCGGTATTGAATAATAAATACGCCGAGGGCTATCCGGGCAAGCGGTATTATGGCGGCACGGAATTTGTCGACACGATCGAACAGCTGGCCATTGATCGAGCGAAGCAATTATTCGGTGCCGAGCATGTTAATGTGCAACCGCTATCCGGCGCGCCGGCCAATATCGCGGTCTACTCGGCCTTGCTCGAACCGGGCGACACCGTATTAGGCATGGACCTTTCGCACGGTGGACACCTGACGCATGGCCACCCGGTCACCTGGATGTCGAAGCTGTTCAAATTCATACGTTACAAGACCACACCGACCGGTGAGATCGACTACGAACAGGTACGAGACCTGGCGCTCGAACATCACCCAAAGCTGATTCTTTGCGGCTACTCGGCTTATTCGCGCGAGATCGATTATCAAAAATTCAAGGATATTGCCGAAGAAATCGGCGCCTACACTATGGCCGATATCGCCCACCCAGCCGGCCTAGTCGCTGCCGGAGTAATGAAGAACCCGGTGCCGTTGTTTGACGTTGTCACGACGACCACCCACAAGACACTGCGCGGACCGCGTGGGGGAATGATTATGTGTCGAAACGATCTAGCCAAGAAAATCGATGCGGCGGTATTTCCCGGATTTCAGGGCGGACCGCACGAACATCAGATTGCCGCCAAGGCAATTGCCTTTGGTGAGGCGCTACAACCAGAATTCGAAGACTATGGAGCCCAGGTGCTGCGTAATGCCCGGGCGCTGGCCGAATCACTGGCGGCGGGCGGATTGCCGATTATGTTCGGTCGTACCGAAAATCATCTGGTCCTGGTTGATGTCACTTCGTTTGGTATCGGAGGCAAACAAGCTCAAGCCATATTGGACAACGTACGTATTACGGTGAATAAGAACATGATTCCAGACGACATCCGTCCGCCGATGGATCCGTCGGGTATCAGACTGGGTTCGCCGGCGCTCACCACGCGCGGTTTTACGGAATCAGATATGCGCCGGATCGGCACCGCTATTGTTGAACGACTGCGCTACCCCGACAGCGAGGAAGTGCGTGAACGCACCCTTGGCTTGGTAAAAGAATTAGCCGATATGCATCCGCTATATCCGGAGCTAAACTGATGAAATCTATCGATGGTCGAGCGCTGGCCCAACATCTCAGGAATGATATTAAAAACGAAATCACTCAATCGGGAATCAAACCCGGACTGGCTATTGTTTTAGTCGGTGATGATCCGGCCTCACAGCTATACGTCAGCCTGAAGGAACGTGCCTGCCAAGAGGTGGGCATTGTCTTCGAAAAACACCTGCTGCCGACTGATGCGCTAGCCGAGCAGGTGATTGGCTTGATTGAAGAATTAAACGAGCGCGCCGATATCCATGGCATAGTGGTTCAATTGCCACTGCCGCATCACTTGAACGAGGACAATATTATTTCCGCGATCAATCCGCTAAAAGACGCCGATGGTTTTCATCCAGACAATCTGGCCAGCTTAGCGGCCGAGAAGCCCAAGCTAATGCCGGCGCTGACTTTGAGCATTTTGGATTTGATTCATAGCACGGGTGTCAACGTGCAAGACCGGCTGGTTGTGGTACTTGCCAACAGCCGCGTTTTTTATAAACCCCAGGCTCAGGTATTGCAGCAAGCCGGTGCTCGGACAGAGTTTGTCGGCACGGACGTAACCAGTCCGTTCGTACTCGAGGCGGATATTGTTATCATTGCTCTTGGTAAGCCGGGGGTGCTGAAGGCCGAACACGTAAAAGATGGGGTAGTGATAATCGACGTGGGAATAACCAAGACAGCTCAGGGCGTGGTTGGAGATGCCGATCCGGAATCATTGGCAGCAAAATCCGGATGGCTAACCCCGGTGCCGGGTGGAGTCGGGCCAATGACAGTGGCGCACTTATTGGGCAATACTGTGCAAGCGGCGCGGATGCTGCAGGCTCACCAACCACCCCCTACTTCAAAATAAAATCTTAAGACAAGGTTCAAAGATACTACAAACTGCCCCCTCCTTTGTAAGGAGGGGGCAGTTTAAAGAATTGTGCTGCTAAGTTGGTTTGGGTTTAACCGGGGCCGAGCGGGTTGTGGTTGCTCATGACTTCGGTATAATCGTCAAAGCCATCGCCATCTGTATCACGATTGAATGGATCCGTGCCAATCGTCCGTTCGGAAGCATCGGTCAAGCCATCCTGGTCGGAGTCGACGTTAGCGTTGACGTTTGAGTTGCTATTGGTGTTGCTATTGAGGTTACTGTTAGCATTGGCATTAATATTGCTATTCAAGTTGGAAGAATTAACGTTCGAATTCCGGTCCGCGTTTGTGTTGGCGTTTCCGTTCAGATTCGTGTTGGCGTTAACGTTTTCATTCGAGTTGCCGTTAGTGTTGCTGGTATTCGTATTATCATTTAAGTTCTGATTGAGATTGCCGTTTAAGTTGCTGTTCAAATTGGAATTCAGGTTGGCATTGCTATTCCGATTGAAATTTATATTGCCAGTCGTATTGGTATTGAGATTTGAGTTATTAACAGTGGAATTCGTGTTGGAATTATCATTTTTAGCGGTCAGGTTTTGAAATAAGAAAATGGCTCCGATGACCACTCCAGCCAGGATGAGCAGAATTATTACACCAATAATAATGTACTTCTTGCGGCCGGAATTGTCCGAATATTGGGGTTCGGGCGGGCCGCCGGCAGGAGTTGTCGGCGGAACGTTTACATTCGGCATGGTGGGTGACATTGGCGGCTGCCCAATAGGAGGGGGCGTATTGCCCGGTGGGGTGATATTGGCGGGATCGTCGAACATGCTATTGTTGTTTATTTGATAACTACTAATACTATACCACAAACGCACCATTGAAACAAAATCCACGGTTGACTAAGCGGGCAGAAAACGCTAGATTTAAGAGACTCTTATTACCCAGAACCATAACATGTCCTTCTCAGTCGGCATTGTACGAACACAACCCAACATTTAGAAAGAGCAACAAACCCCAAGTTGATACCCTTTTTCTTCGAAATCAAGCTTCCCGCCACACGTAGTGCTGTGGTGCACAAAGAAACTATACATTCATAGACCATAAATAAAATCTCCCTTAGCTGGGAGTTTTTTGGTTGTAATGATACTCTTAATTGCCGACTGTTAATGAAATAGCTAACTGGATGGCAGAAAACAGCCTCTACTCCCAACCTCGTTACACTATTTCTTTACCCACCTTACGCTTACCCCAATGGTATATGGTTGCTCGAAGCTTTATAAGCGGTCATCAAGATCGTATATGGTATTTATTTTTCCAGACAATACGCTTATGAATCTAGGTTTAGTCGATAACTGACGAATAACTGTCGGTCTAGAATCATCAATTTCAGAAGCTAATAGTATTGGCTTGATCGCAAACATCGACCCCTGATAGTCAAGATTGATATTTGACACCAAATATTTTTTCGACAAACTTACCATATTCTCCCAGGCTGTAGGCGGTTTTGCGATACACGTGTTGCAATTGCCTAATTGCCGCGAAGAGCAAGTACCGTGCGATTTGGGCTGGCAAGGGAAGGACGGCTGTTCATCATATGACGCCTGTTGGGGTGTGTGCATAACCGAGGTCAACGTGTGTAATGGTTGTAAACCAAAAGGCATGATGGAAAAATATAAACCATCAGCAACAGTAAGGCCAGCGCCTTTCATTTTGCTTGATGCTTTACATAAACATACCTCGCACAACTCATATTTTATTTTGTATTTCTCAAGACCAAACCTAGCGTTTATTTGGTTCACGCTAGCATACGTGGCGTTTACAACATAAGAAGTCCTGATACTGTGCGTATTATCAAATTCTATTACGTAGTCCGTGTCATCTTTAACGATGTTGGTTAGCTCTTTATTTAGCTCAATGCTAATGTTGCTCTTGCGTGAGATTCTTTTTCGTAATTCGTTTTTCACTTTAAAAAAATCAAAGCTACACTCCTTCGTTTCGAACGCGGCCAGAGTGGAGCCTGGCACAAAGTATCTATCAGTATCACATGCGCGAATCGGAATGCCAACTTTTAGACAAAATTGGATATATTCATCAGGGCTAGTTTTCGACCTGTTTGATGAAATCGCATATATTTGTTTAAACGACGCGTTAATTGATGATTCAAAATCTCTAGCAAATCTATTGTAGTAATACGCCGTTTTTTCCGCTGTTTCTATACTACGAGGATAATGATACCCATTATGTAGTCTGGCTTGATTCACCATACTGGCCCTACCGAAAATATTGGAATCAATATCGACCACGATAATGTGTTTGTGCTTTTTGGCCAATACTAACGCAGCGTAAAGACCATATATACCAGCCCCCAATATTATTACATCACATTGTTTACGGTTCTTGATGCTTACTCGCTTGTGCATACCAGTGCTTTGCGGCATTTATTGATTCAGTTAAATCATCCGATAGATTATCGGGCTTTGGCACCATTTCTACTGAGTAATAACCGGCATATGATTTATTCATTGTTAGCGTCACTACTTCCTGGTATATTGCATTATCTACTTGAACACGTCCCAGACCTGGACTGCTAAAATGAACATGTCCGATCATCCCCACAGCGTTGGCAACCACGGTTTGTGGATCCTCCTGATTACTTATCATAGTGCCGGTATCTAAATTTATAGCTAAACCGGGTTGATGAACGTGGTTTAGAAACTCGATTACCTCCGATGAGGTAGTGAATATATCATTCTCTTGTTGACGTGGTATTGGTTCGATACAAAAAGACATGTTGTGTTTGTGAGCAAATCCTCCAATATTAACGAAGAATGCTGCAACCAAGTCATTTGTATCTTGATTTAAGTTGGGATTTAATGCGCGGTGGCGTGGAGACCCAAACACAATAGCCCGTATGCCCAGTTGTGCGCCGATTGATATAAGATGTTTGATATATCGGAGCGCGAAGTTATAGTCATCTTTATTTTGAAATATCCTGAGATCAGGATAGTTATATAGAAGCGATTGCATTGCTACTGGCCGTAAATTATTCCGTTGTAGCGTTCTTAAATAGCTTTCAATGTCTGCTCTGCTTACACTCTCGGGTTTATCCCATATGCGCGTTGGACAGATTTCCAAATAAGAAACATCCAATTGGGTGAGCAATGAGTAAATTTGATCATTAACTGATTTATCCCAAGCAATATTGGATACTGCCAAGTGAATTGTGTCAGCATTATTGTTAGTCATTTGTATAATTGTAGTACCGTGTGGACAAAAAAGCAAAAAAAAGACGGGGAACATTGCCATTCCCCGACTAACCTTCGGATTACCGCTGATGTCCCCTATGCAACTTCGGGGCAATGTTCGGCGATCATCGCATCCGCCGCGCGATAGAGATCGTCGATCGTTCCCGAGTTGTCGATCAGCACATCGGCTACCGGCTCGATGTCGGGCACGTGCCAAGCGACTTTCCGCTCATCACGTGGCAGCAGATAGGCCTTGGCCTCCTCGATGCTGGCCAAGTTCTCGCGAATGACCTGCCGTTCGAGGCGGATCTCCTGAGACATGTTCACCCAGACGATGACGGCCCGGCTGCCAATCTGCTCGCGCATATAGAGACCGAGGTCTGGCCCATAGAGACTCTCCAGGCAGCAGCATTCGATACCGTTCTCGTTCACCCACCGTAGGAACTGCTTCGTGAACTCCTCGTGAAGCCAACGGGGGCGCTCAAACGCGGCTCGCTCGTTCCACTCCACGAAGTCACCGGAGTGTCCCTCGTTTTCCATCACCATCCTCATGAATGTGACGATCTTGAGCCTCGTGATGCCCTTCGAATCGAGGTAGCGGCCGAACGTGCTCTTTCCAGATTCGCTCATGCCGCCGATCAGGAACACCTTCTTCATGATCCCTCCTCCATCAATAGTCGGGTCTGTTCTTCAGATTCCGCCGGCGTGTGAGGCCCGTGTGCCACGTTTCTGATAATGCTTTCAGCCCATAGCATGCGGATACCGGAAGCCGGCTCCCTCTTGCCGATGATTTCTCGCACTTTGCGAATGGCGTCTTCACCCTCCACGATGAAGATGTGTAAGGGTGCCGAAGCCATGAACTCGACCAGCTCAGGAAAGTAGTCACGGTGAGAAAATTCTCGATACAGTTCGGTGGCAGTTGCGACCGTGATCGTCTTCCTTCTCTCCTCGACGACTCTTAACTGAGCAGCCACTATCAATTCCCGGATCCTGTCAACCAGCCCCTTAGCTACCCCGTCGGGTTTCACTAGGAGCATCGACCTTTCCACGGCGCACATTACTCCCTCCCTTGGGGTAACCACTGGCTTGGCCAGTCTATGTCTACTGAGACCAGTCGGCCATCAGGAAGCAAAGCAAACTCCCATGTCGGCATCGGTGCGATACGCGCGAGTTGTGCGAACGCATACGAATGAGACTGAAGCGTGTGGCATATGCTCCGGATAACCGTCGCAGGCAATATGTTGGCATATCCGACCTCGCGTAGTCGATATGAAGCCTCGATGTAGTCTGAGTAGTCGAGTGTGAATTGCTGTAATTCTCCCGTATACGCGGGCAATTGCCGATCGAACAGAATCTTGTTCGGCAAAACACCCCGCTGCATCTCAAGCACCTGACGATCACCATCGAGATACAGCACATGTCCCGCGATGGATTCCGGTCCCCAAATCACCGGGGTAAACTCGACCCAGGTAGCTGGTCGCAGTTTTAGAATCTCTTGGAGCGCCCGACCTTGATCGATAATGCGTTTACGACCCTGGTCGTCTCTCCACTCCACCGTATGATCGCTTTGAATCTGGAACAGAGGCGGAACCGCAGTCAACATCGGTTTCTCGGAAACGATTACCAGGAATGCCTCACCGTGGGCGAGGTGGTCATGGTAAATCCGAGACACTTGATCCTGATCACTTACGGATACAGCACATGGTTCACCATCAGATGGTAGACCAAGACCTCTCATCAATGCTCGTTTCTGGAGACGTATCGGGAGAGCTAGGTCAATCCCAAACTCTCGGGAATGGCTGACCAGAAAATCGTCTTTCATGACGGTCATTAGCCCCTCCTTTGAGGTTTGAGGTTTTTTGTCACGACTATCCGGCAGTTTTCACCGGTAGCGATTGTCTACTATGTCAAAGGTCATAAAGAGCGAATAGACCACTGTATGGCTTTTTTGTAATTTTGTCAAGGTCCTTCTGGTTATGCAGGCTCCACCAATTACCACGATAACGATAGACCTGTAGTGATTTAGGATCACTAGAAAATAGGTCTTCGTTCACTTCATCGAGATCGCTGGGAATGTTTTGTGCTGTGTACTGTCTCAATAACTGTGGTCGAATAATCATGCAGCCGGGTGACCACATATGTTGTAGCTTCGTCCGTCTAGATGATTTAATTTGATTCACTCCTTTAGCTGTGCCTACGCTGATTACCTTTCCTTGGCTAAACATAAGTTGTAAATGCGTGTCCGCTTCCTTATGTCTGTTGGTTACAAGTAATACGCTTTTGTCTGATGGTAATCCATGTATAATCAACTTCGTAAAAAGATCCGGCGATAAGAGTACGTTGCCATCGCAATACAAGAATGGCTTTGTCCATTTCATTGTTGCCGCGCGTAGACGAGCAGGAAGGCTCATGTTCGGCGTATATTTTCCAAAGTGTATGCTGACCCCCCGTGATTTCCAATACGCCCGCGTCCTTGCAGCACTGCGATTGTGTTCTGGCCAGCCAAGAAGTACTACTGACCGTACGTTAGCTTGTTTTGCCATGGCAATGAGGTAATACAATAGCGGCTGGTTGGCGATTGGATAAAGCACTTTTGGGCCACGGTATTTTATTTTCTTAAAATAGTCGGAAATGCGTTGCCCGCGTCCCCCGACCGCAATTACCATTTTCATAGTATGTATCTAAAGTAATATATAACTGTTGATTATCTATTTGCTATTGGGGGTATTCTGGTTTCCATCCAATAGCATTCTTTACGCTGTGTATTCGTCCGGGATTATTGGAAACGGCATAAAATGTCGTAAAACGTCCCGGTATCTTTTTTATCTGCACAGCTTTTAAGATCACACTCACACAATCCTGATGATATAATATCACGCGATCATATAAGGGATCTTCGTTGTATCGAATCTCGTTTGTCGTATTCACACCCCCGAAACGAATACAAACAACTTCGAGGTTGTGATGTACCGCATAATAATTTCCCAAGCGTTCACCATACACCTTACTGGCTCCGTAGGGTGTATCAGGAATTGGGATCGTACTTGTTGTTTTCTCACCTTCACGCATTAAATGGTATGTATCTGCGTGAACAGAGCTGGCAAGAATAACTCGTCGTACACCCGCTGCTACTGCAGCTCGGAAAATATTTTCCAGCATTACTTTGTTGTCGGCTACACTGTGCTCGTTTGGATAATCTTCAGCAACGTTCCAGGCTAAATGGATGAGCACATCGTGGCCTTTAACGAGCGTATACAGCTTATGATATTCCCGGGCGATGTTAACACGTTTAACCGATTTGTTACTCTTCTGATTTATATCAATGCAGGTAACGGGGTATTTACGCAGTAAAACAGGGCAGATAATTGTGCCAATATTACCCAAGGCTCCGGTTACCACTACTCGGGGATGCGAACGATATAATCTCATCGATTTATTTCTGCAAATGCTCTCAGTACTGCAGATATTGTGGCATCAAGATCCTCCCTATCTAACCCGGGGTTTACATAGAGATTAAATAGCCGCTTGGTGACCTCTTGGGATACCGGACAATCATTTACGTGTGAGCTTTTTAACAACTCCACTTCGGGCAGAGACAGCGGGTAAAGCTTTTTTATCGGGATTCCTAATTGCATTACCCGATTAAGAAACATATCACGCTTCTCTATCAGGCCTGCTGGCAGTAATCCAGTCAGGTAAAAATAGGCGTGTTCAGAATTTGGATCTGTTTTCTGAAAAGTGATTCCACTTCCCGCTATCTTTTTCTGCAGATAATTTGCATTATTTCGGCGTATTTGATTATTGACATCAAGCCGTTTATTTTGCTCAATAGCAATCGCGGCCTGAATATCTGTAAGTTGGTAATTAAAACCCAGGCGATTATAGTCATACGCATCCAGATCTTCTTGATTGATGCCATTATTTGCGTCCGAACGTATATGGCTGTAGTACTTTTCATTATTTGTGGCTATTAAGCCACCCTCCCCGCAAACTATATGTTTCGTTTGATAAAGACTTGTGCAGATGATGTCACCATACGAACCAACGTACTTTCCATTATATCTCGCGCCCGTAGCTTGGGCGCAATCCTCTATCAGCACTAACTTATGTTTATCGCAGATTATCCTCAGCGCGTTCAAATTGACTGGCTGACCATACATATGGACAACGATAACTGCCTTAGTGTGCTTGGTGATTTTCTTTATAACGTCTTTGGGATCAATATTAAAAGTTTCAGCCTCAATGTCAGCGAATATCGGTTTCGCTCCAACTTGTAATACCGTTGAGCAATCCGCAATATTGGCCAGTGCGGGGACGATCACTTCATCGTTGGATTGAAGATCTAAAGCAGAAAGAGCAAGATGTAGCGCGGATGTACCAGAATTGACGGCATTGACAAAACGCTGTGATAACATACGAGATATCACATCTTGAAATTCGCGGACTACTGGACCTCCTTCCGGTCTCGATAATATTCCGGAATGTAGCACTCGTACAACAGCCTCGGTTTCTTCGTCGCCGATCAGATGCGCATTTATTTTTTGCATCATTTGAGCAATATGCGCTTTGGCATCGTTGTTATCCGGTTGTTTACTACTATAGTGTTCATGAATCATATCTCGGACTGCGTTTGGCCGAAGTTCATAGTTTCTGATATCGACAACATCAATCCAGACTAACTCATAGGTACCCACATAATGAGTTCCGTATTGATACTCGGGTCCGAAAGCATTTCCCAGAATGCCACCCGTTATTTCGCAAAGAAAAAATAATTCAGTCTGACCCAGTGTGTCTGGATGTCCCGACGATTGCTTAGTAAATAGCTCTTTTACTCTTATGTCCACACCAAGCTCTTCGTGGCACTCTCTCTGAACGGCTTGTTCTGGTGTTTCATTATTGTCGACTCCTCCGCCAGGAAATACCCAGTATGCCTCTTGTCCGGGTTTGGTTCTTTTTATAACTAACACGTGGTTTTGATGGATTATCACCGCTCGCGCTCTTAATTTATCCTTCGTTTTTTGATTCGTCATGGTGGTGTTTTTATAAAGAGTGGTTATTTATATTGAATTCCCCGTTTTTACAAAAGATTCATACACATCGTATAGACTGATGATTTGCTGTACATATAGAAATTATTACTAAACAACATATATTATATAGGTTATTCGACTAATTGGACAGTGGTAAACAAAAGCTGATTCCACAATAAATCTGGTGGTATTACGATATTCAAAAGATGGCAAATACTAGCTCCCAGTCTGATTCACACCGAAAAAGCGAGGCTTTAATATGCCCAGTATGTATGGAATTATTCCGTATCATTGTTCTGTTCTGTATGAAAACGCCAAAAATGTGTTATAATGCAGACAACACATAAACATATTGACAAAATTACACTATTTCTGCTAAGGTTTCGGTCATTAAGCAAGAAACTATGACCCCAGTAGCGGGAACAAAACAACAAGAGAAGGTCACCTATCAGGACGTAGCTGATTACTTCTTGGCATTGGGAAATGAAACAGGTGAGCCAATATCCAATCTTAAGCTCCAGAAGCTTGTCTACTATGCACAAGCTTGGCATCTAGCAAATACATCGGAGCCTCTATTTAATGCTAACTTTCAAGCTTGGGTACATGGTCCCGTTATACCTGAGTTGTACCACAAGTTAAAGACGTATGGATCAGCGCCTATTCAGAGTAACGCCGTCTTAAATGAAGTAAAAAACAGATTTGATTCCAATACACTAACTTTCTTAGAACAGGTTGCAGATGTGTATATGCCTAGAAGTGCTTATGAATTGGAGTTGATGACACATATGGAGGATCCGTGGATTCTCGCGAGAGTTGGGCTTGAGCCAAACCAAGGAAGCGAAAATACTATCTCTGAGGAAATCATGGCTAGATTCTATGGGGCAAAAATACACAGTAGAACCAAGTAGCATCCCTCAGAGAACTGAATTAGTTAATCCAACGACTGTTAATCCAAATCAGAACGTTTCTTTTAATTTTCGTCCTTTATGTACTAAAGGCGGTAAGTTTGAGTACAACAATAGGGAGCGAGGATATTTTGTTAAACTCCTCGAACGACTGCGCGATCTTTCGACAATGAGTAGGGGGCAACTTATAGCACCAGGCGGAAAAGGATTACGGTGTCATCCTATACGGTTCACCGACCAAGGAGTGAGTGAATCGTCATTTGGTATACCTGGGCAAGACATTGATGAAGATGCGTGGCAATTTGAAATCTCTTCTAATAAGCACGGTCGTGTTCATGGATACTTTGTAGGTAGCGTATTTTATATAGTGTGGCTTGACCCTGATCATGCACTTTATCCTAGGCAGCGATAAATGGGTACACACAATTTAGTATTGTTAACCGGTGCTGGCTTCTCCAAAAACTTTGGAGGTTTTTTGGCTGCAGAAATGTGGTCGCATATATTTAATCACCCATTAACTAAAAGACACGCTGAATTGCGTAAGTTGCTAATGGCTGATCAGGATTATGAATCAGTATACACACTGGTTATGACTGGTAATGGTTTTTCTCCTGAGTGCCGAAACGATTTCAACATTGTTGTTGAGCAAGCCTATAAAGCGTTAGACGATACATTGAGAAAATGGCAATTCACGGGCGAGCTAAATCAAGTAAATACTTATGGTATCGGCAAGCTGTTAAGCCTTTTTAATTCCCCCCATGATCGCTGCTATTTCTTTACATTAAACCAAGATCTATTCATGGAAAGATGGTGGGGATACAGGGCACCGAGTGTTCGTTGGTTTCCTGAACAATTTTACTCTCTTCATGGCGCTGAATTGGAACATAAGGATTTCATAAAACTACCGTCATCTATGGATGAAAAAACTGTGAATGAAGCGATAGCACTACATAGCGGCTTAACGTATATTAAAATACACGGTTCTTACGGATGGCTATCTTCTGATGGTAAAAACTTAATGGTGATTGGAAAGGATAAAACGATCGCCATTTCAGCAGAGCCAGTATTGCGGAGATATTTTGATATATTCAAAAAGGTAATGAGCGAGGGACAAAAAAAGCTGCTAATAATTGGATATGGATTTGGGGATTCTCACATTAACCAAGTTATTGCCGATGCAGTCCGGAATAGAGGATTAAAGGTATGTATTGTTTCAACAAGTCCATATAAGGACTTATATTCTCGTATAGAACAAAACTATCCAGATGCCTTAGACATCCTTGATATCGGATTGGATGGCTATTTCCCTTACAGTCTTGCGCAAGTCTTTCCTGGTGATCAATCTGAAACCGTATACTTCGAGGAGATCAAACGTAATCTTTCCGGCATCTAAATTTTACGCCATTTTTCTTCCCGGTCACGTTGCTCATATAGTTCAAAAAGTCCTTGTAAAATACTATAAAAATCAGAGACCAACATACCCCACCCAATTTCAATGTGTTTTACGTCAAAGTGGAACTCGGGTTTCTCCTGACCCCACACGACGTCCACAGGTTGGAGGCTTTTAATGATACTCAAGTTTCCTCCGATAATTGAGTCAAGCATTTTTTGTAAACCAGATAGCCTCGTTTCAAAATCATCTATGGAGTCGCCATATCGTTTCTGCAATTCAAGTTTATCCGAAAGTCCTTGCTTTATTATGTTTACTATATGAAATACTGCATTTTTATATAGTTCTTTATTGCCTGAGTGATCAGTGTCTGCATTGAGTGAGTAGCTCAATCTCCGAAAGTCTAGGACTTGCTCTCGATCTTTGAGCTGCTCGACATTAAAATTAAGGAGTCTTTCTATTCGATGCTTGTTACTTCCGAGATAATGCTCGATCGGCTTCCAAAGTAGTACCTCAAACGGAGTCTCATCCGGCCATAGCTTCATTAGATGAAGCTTTGTTTTTAAGCAATAGTCAAAAACTATTTGAGCAAGTGTTATATGTGAAGATTGCGGAAATGAATAATCTAAAGAAATAACTTTCTCACCGTGTATTATTTTACTTCTGAGTTGGTAAAAAGAGTCTGACCAGTTCGCGATTTCTTTCTTCTGTCCCAGAAGAAGTTGTATGCGGTCGCCCATTTCCTGTCCTTTACGACTATACTGTTGAATATTCAAGAGGGTTTCTAATGCGACTCCTAGGGAAATAATCATGTCTTCAGAAGTGACTAGTGGATCGGCAACATGGGAACGATTATACCAATATACTGATCTAAGAATCCTTTCTGCCTCAAGTTTTTCATCTTTCGTTCCGTTTGCTCTCCTTTCATTAAGTGTGCAAAGTGCTGAAAATATATCTTTTGATACCTCTCGGCTTACGTTTGTTACATTGATATAAAACGGGGTTTGTATTTTTGTTTCATCAATCATTAGTATATGGATACCGCGTCTTGAGTGCAATGAAAGGCCGCCACTTGTTTTATCTAGATTGAGTTCATAGGAATCCGATTTGAAATTCTCATAGGAGGACGGAAAAAACCTTTTCTGATGGCTTAAGTTTGCATAAGCTACAATGTTTGTTGCTGTAATTAACTCATCGTCGACTTTTTTATCGTATTGAGCAAAATTGTCTTTGCCGTCGCTAAGCCTTGATGCAATAACAGGATTTGCTAGCTGACTGTTATCGATAAAACCTCGATAAATTTTTACCAACTGATCAACACGTTGAGCGGCGTTTGAGATTTTCCCAAAACGCTTTTGTTTTTCTTTTAGATATGGCCAAAAGCAAATATCACCAATAGTAACAGACTCGTCGAGTTCTAGATAGGGGAATATTGTAAATGCTATTTTAGTCATTATAAGTTAGCGATTATTGTCTTCTTGGATCATCTGCTGAATAAGTTTTACCGTTCTGCCAATCAAACATAAAACCAAAATTGGTTTGTAGCCATTTGCCAAGATCTGTAATATACTCCCACACTTTATCTCGGTCACCGCCTGTACTAAGTTTGATATATACTTCTTTTACCTCCCTCTGTATCGCTTCCCGATATTTGCTTTGAGAAAGTTTGTTCTTTATCCAATCAGGTATTCCTTCCCCCATGAACTCGACCACTTTTTGTTTATCTGAATGGGCGGCAGCTAGCGCTCCCACTGAAACCATAAGCTGGATCGTGTCGCCAGCAAGTTTATCTAAACCAGCTAATTCGTATTCTTTGTATAGTTCATGTAGGCGCATTACGGCAAGTGATGCACCACGGCTATTACCTATAGGTATTGCGCTTTCAGCAAAGCTACTATAAACCCACGCTAAATCATACAACCAATGCGATAAATCGGCACTTATACCTTCACGTTTAGACAGCTCTTTCTTTTTTTGTATGAGTGGTTTTGCTACTACGCTAATTGCATCAAAGTACACCAAGGGATACCAATCAGGCTTATTGTTTCGATAAGCGCTATCAAACGAAAGAAGTGTATTATAATAGGCACCAAAAAAACTTGTATAATCATAGTTGGGCATTATCGGCTGGTTTGTAAAATCATAACTTGGAATCAGCCTTTCGCCTAACCAACCAAGATCCCGAAAAACGCCATCCAAATCATTTTCTGAATGATCTGTAAATAACATTTCCCCAATTTTTCTATACCCATACATAATGTTCACAAATAGAGGATTGTGCGACTCTATGCAGGAATCCGCAAGGTTTTTCCAAAATACTAATAGTTCAGCAAGATCGTTGTAATGTTTATTCTCAACAAATAATTCTGCTATACGTTGAGAGGCTTCATAAATTATCGATGCTGCGTTTTTCGAGTGATTATTAACAGCCAGCTCAACTAACAATTCGAGAGATTGTACAAAGAACGCTTGATAATAACCGCAAAGGTTTGAATCTGGATCCCAGCTATCATTTTTGTATTTTCTTCCCACTGTGTAGTTTTCTAGAAATGAAGTTGTCAATACCTCTACGGAGTCGCGAAAATTTCTTAAGGTTGCGTAGTCTCCGCTTCGCACGGACTTTTCCGCAATGCTGAGCAATAACTCAAATGGATTTGGTGAATTAGATACTTGCTTAGTTAATGAGGTATAAGCCGATCTTTGTCGTTCTTGTGTTATTGCTTTCTTTACATTTTCGTTCTCGATTTCTTTTATTTCTTCCGGAGTAAGGTCACCTTTGTTTGTAATATATCTATCATATTTTTCTATCTTATCTTGTGAAAGTATGCTTACAGCCTGAAACCATGGTGTGGTAGGATCCGGCACTCCATAACGATCAAGCAGGAAGCAGCGAATATCCCCATAGTTCATATTCTTTTGAATCGATTGTAAAAAGGTAGTTGGCCTAAGATAACGTGAAAAATAAAATGAGAGAATTATGAATAATAAAAGCGACAATAATACAAATGCCAACGAAATTATACCAAGGTACCCGGATGAAAATAGATCCGTAAGATTAAAATCGAGTTGCGGAATTATATCATGGTGGGTATACGAGATTGCGTATGAGGCAACGCTGGTAAATATAATACCTGCCAAACTGAAAGATATATAAGCAAGTAGTATTCGAGTTCGAAATATAAAGGAGATTGAACGATATGAGTAACTTCCATAGACAAGCTGTAGGTATACAAAAACAGCCGCAACGGATATACCAAATACCGTGACCTGTAAACTCAGTAATGTATTATAATAGCTACTTAACATTTCTATTATTTTTTAGAGTTGAGAATCTCATGAATCGGTCAATAATTGGTTGTCGTTCAGCAATCAACAGATCAAGCTCTTCATCCGAAAGATCGGCAAAGGGGTCGCTTATGGCGACCTTAGTTGCTTTGTAGGACCCTTTTAGCTTATAGGCCTTATCCAACCCAGCTTCACGGGCCCGCCAATCGTGATTCTTAAGCAGCCCTTTATGGACGTTTAAGAGTGTTTCGTCGGGTAGGTGCTTATCCATTAACTCCTGCCATCCCTTGCTTCTGGTGAGCTCCTGGGGCTTCTCAGCTGAACGTGAACTGTACCCCGCCTCGCGCATGGCAGAGCTGACCGATTTTCGGGGTTTTTCGGAGATTATTCGAGCGACGCGTAGTTGTTTTTGGGTAGCCATATAGAGTCATTATACACCCAAAACAACGGCTTGTTTTAACCATTATCTAATCTGGGAGCGTAAGCCAAAAACCATAGTAAGCGTTCCCACAAGACAATAACAACCCAACTAAATATAGTAGCCTATACCATTGGGGGGCGGCTTTTTCCGCAACGAAGTTAATTGTGAGAGAATATATTAGAAAACCTAGTGGCGGAAACAGCCACGCGATAAGATTTAGAAAACCGATCACCCTAACTACGACTACTTTTTTGTTTTTCTTATTCGCATACCATTTCCCGATGTAATGCCCGATAGTGATGGCAGCGATTGCCGAACCTACAATAATGTAAAATGGCCGCTGCACACTGAGATCATGTGAACTCAGAACCAATTGAAGGGCAATGTACGCAATAAACATAATAGCAAAATATATGACTACCTCAATCACTCTGGCAATTTTCACTCCTATTGATACTAGCTCATCATTACTATCCCTGTCATTATCTTGCTTCTTTTCTTTGGCTAATTCAGCCCCGCAGCTTCCACAAAATTTGTCTTTCAGTGTCGTTTCCTTCCCGCAATTTTGACAGTACATAGACGTGTTATTAGTTATTTAGAGTTGGTTACATTTATCACGATAAACAACCAGCAGATATTGCTGGCGCCGGTAAATCACAAAGCCCGCCGCCAGCGATGACCTTTCGGCCACCTGCACCCCTTTCGGGATACAACCACTGCTGGTGCTCTGACGACGAGCCCAATATCCAGCAGTGGTTTTTGTACCATGCCACGGTTTGCGCCGTGGTTTAGGCACCAAATTGTAAGTAATTCCCTAATATCGGAATTACCTATATAATTGTACTATATTTTGTCGACATTTTCAATAATATGAAGGTATATTTCGATAGCAAAACGTTTGACTCTTATATTAAGGCAAACAAAAAGCTGGTACTGTCGACCAAGAAGTGTCTGCCAAGAAAACGACGATATTTAATCGACCTTGGAATCATTTCGGCCGGCATACATGGAACAGACAATTTGATACGTAAGCAGTTTATCATTGGAAAAGTAGATAGCGAATCAAGATATGGATTATATTCAGATCGTAGTAAAGAATATGACAAATTAGCAATAGAAAAAGAACTGTTGATAAAAAAGCTGATCCCCTCCAGGTTGATGATCAGAAGTGCTATTATTGATCAGGCTTATGTTGAAATTATGGATATTGCGAATCGCGGCGTACAAGCTAATCCTGATGAAATAAGTACCGTTAGCTTCTTAGAAAACTGTGTAGAAATATATTTTCCATATTTGTTAAATGATCTAATTGGTTATTCCAAAATATCTAAATTAAAGATGTTTAGAGTTAAATCGGGGCGGCGATTTAATACTGTCTGCCAAAGATGTGGGGCGCCATTAAAGCGAACAAACACAAAAACAAAACTAATGCCGGTCGTCAATGATAATATTTGGTACGTATATACGCCCAGTCATTGCTATAGATCAGAAAACAGATCTTGCTCAGAAAGTAGAAATAAAAGGCAGAGTCCAAAATTAAAACCACCTTATGTTGCTGTGGGCAATTGCGTATTTTGTCATGTAATTACCACATCGGTAATAACAAAGAAAATACATGGAGCGGTATATAACTTTTGTAGCCAATCACACTACCAAAGCATGCGAAGGGCTCTAGTAAGGCGAAAACAAAGGGAGTAATTGAGTCTGTCTCACTTTCTGTGTGGCATTATAGGCAGCTGAAAAAACAGCTGTTTTATAATTGGCTCATTCGTGAAGGGGCATACCCGTAGTGCTGCTAGAACGATATAAAACAAATCTAGCAAAGGTTACGGGCTTGTACGTGAAGGACTGCTGACGGTGATGATAGAGGGCGCGCTCTGCAGAATCTAACGGCTCAATCTAACTATCAAATATGGTTGATAAAAAAGCCAGTTAGAACAAACAGGGCTGTCAGGTCAGGACTATAAATATATATCACCAGAAGCAGGGAGCAGAGCGGGAAGGTCTAAATCTTAATATCCGGAGTCGCAATGTCGACAAAGCAACAAAAAAGAGAAACCAGACAAGCGAGAATTCATCTTAAGTATCACAAAATTCTTAAAGTCACGGCATTTAATCGAGGTATGACAATATCGCGCTTACTTGATGAAGTAATAGAGGATTATTTTGGAATTAAAGGAGAGAAGGAATAGTGTGACCGGCAAAGATAGTCTGATAATAGAGCAGGATATTATTTGAATGATGGTTGGGGAGTGTATTCAAATAGCCATAAAATCTTCGAAGGAATGATTTCTAGTAATGCATACAAACAAGATCAGCCCCAAGTCAGTTATCAATACGCGGGCCGGGTAACTGACGATAGCGACTATTTGAATTATGCATTTGATATGCTATTTGAAGAAATTATGAAGCAAAACAACTTATTGACAACTAATGACAATTAGGATTATACTGTAATCATGGAATTTCTTACTAGAGATGAGGTAGCCAAATACTTCAGGGTGCACCCCCGTACGGTTATGCGCTGGCTCAAACAGGGCAGTCTTAGGGGCTACAAATTAGGCACAGGTAAAACCGCCCTACTTCGCATATCCAAGTCCGAGATTGAAAGATTTATGGAAAAATCTAAGATCACAAAATGAACTCTACTGCTGACAAACAAGTTAAGCTGATCGCCACGTACGCGCGTGTTTCAACGTCTCATCAGGAGGAACAACAAACGATACAAAACCAGTTAACCGCACTGCGTGAGTTTGCCAATAAGAATAATTACACGATAGTCGAGGAATACACAGATGATGGCTGGAGCGGCGATATGCTGGCTAGGCCATCGCTTGATAAGCTTCGTCAGGATGTAAAGAACAAGATTTGGGAAGCGGTGCTTATTTATGACCCCGATCGTCTAGCTCGTCGTTACTCATATCAGGAGCTGGTAATGGATGAGTTGCGGGAAGCTGGAATTGAGGTAATGTTCATTACCGTTACTGCTCCCAAAAACGACGAAGATAAGATATTGCACGGAGTAAGGGGTTTGTTTGCCGAATACGAGCGGGCGAAAATATCGGAGCGTTTCCGTCTCGGTAAACTTCGCAAGGTCAAAGAGGGGCATATTTTGGTGAGCGAGCCACTGTATGGCTATAACTATATTCCCAAACAAGACGACCGGCACGGCTACTATAAGATCAACCCGGAGGAAGCGCGCGTTATCAAAATGATATTTTCGTGGGTAGCAGACGAAGGTTTGACCATTAGAGCGGTAATCAGAAGGCTACAGGAAATGGGAATAAAGCCGCGCAAGAGCAAACGAGGAGTTTGGAGCACCAGCACATTGAGCACGCTGTTACGCCACCGTGCGTATATCGGCGAGGAACACTGGGGGAGTTCCTACGCGGTGGTTCCAGACAATCCGCTCAAGCACGAAAAATATAAGAAGATGAAGAAAACTAGTCGTCGGAAAAAGCCTAAAGAGGAATGGTTTACTATACCTGTACCCGCAATTATAAAAGCAGAAGTGTTTGAGAAAGTAGGGCGGCAGCTACAAGCAAACTATACTTTTTGCCAGCGTAACAAGAAGAACGAATATTTACTGTCTGGTAAAATAGAGTGTGCTTGTGGGAGAAAACGGGCAGGAGAAGGCGCTTTGCAAGGTAAGCACCTATACTATCGTTGTGCTGACAGGGTTTACAGTTTTCCACTGCCTCATAAATGTAGAGAAAAAGGCATCAATGCCAGAATAGCTGACGATCTGGTATGGCAGAAAATAACAAAGCTAATGACTTCGCCGGAGCTACTTTCTCAGCAGGTCAGTCGCTGGTTTAAGAGTAGGCAGGATAAATCTCAAGCGGCATTCGTTGACGTTGATTCGCTTAAAGGGCAGGTTGAGAAGCTCAAGGGGCAGGAGGAGCGTTATAACAAAGCCTACGGCGCGGGAGTGTTCAATCTGGAACAGCTTAAGGAGTACACGTCTCCCATTAGGGAAAAGATCGGTCAGATCGGTAAACAGATAATTGGCGCTAACCGTGAAGCCAACAGAATACAGCTAGAAGTGCCCGATCAGACCGAGATGGTATCATTCACCCAGAAAGCAAGAACGACGTTACAGGACTTGAATTTTGAGGCAAAAAGGGCGATAATATTGAACACGGTCGAAAGAGTTGTAGGTACAAAGCAGAATTTACAAGTATTCGGATATATTCCAATCACTCAAAATGTCTCATTCAACACTATCGGTCGGTATAGTCGGGCTGCCAAATGTCGGGAAATCCACCCTCTTCCAGGCGCTGACCAAAAAACAAGTCGATACTTCAAACTACCCTTTTGCCACTATCGATCCGAACGTAGGCGTGGTAGCCGTGCCCGACGCACGGTTAGACGCATTGGCCAAGTTTAGTGATTCCAAGAAAACGGTACCGACAACGATCGAATTTACCGATATTGCCGGCCTGGTGAAGGGAGCCTCTCAAGGTGAGGGTCTGGGTAATAAATTTCTCAATAACATCCGCCAGGTAGACGCCATCTGTCACGTGGTGCGTTCGTTTAGCGACCCTAATGTGGTGCACGTGGCTGGAAAAGTCGATCCCGAATCGGATCAGCAGACGATTTTGTACGAATTAGCCATGGCCGATCTCGAGCAGGTTGCCCGAGCGATAGACCAAGCCAACGGCAAGGCCCGTTCGGGCGACAAAGACGCGATCAAACTTTTGGCTGTACTAGAAAAGATTAAGGCTGTGCTGGATCAAGGTCAACCCGCTGGAACGATTGATCTGGATGAAAGCGCGATTGAATTATTGAAACCGTTCAATCTGCTGACTATGAAGCCGATTCTGACAGTTCTTAATGTTGATGAAAACGACTATCAGCAAGTTGGCCACACATTAAAAATATCCGTGAAATTAGAGGCCGAGCTGGCCGGCTTCAGCCTCGAGGAAGCTAAAGAATATCTGGCTGGATTAGGTTGGGCGGAAAGTGGTCTCGATCGGTTGATTAGGGCCAGCTATGATCTGCTCGGTCTGATCACTTTTTTTACCACCGGCGAAAAAGAGTCGCGTGCATGGACTATTACAAAAGGTAACAAAGCGCCCCAAGCCGCCGGAGTGATTCACACTGATTTCGAAAAGGGCTTTATTCGCGCCGAAGTGATCAATTGGAAGGACTTGATCGATGCCGGCTCGGAAGCCAACGCCAAGGCTGAAGGCCTAATGCGCATGGAAGGTAAAGAATACGTGTTTCAGGATGGGGATACAACAGAGTTTCATTTTTCTGCTTGAAATCATATGGGTATCAATCGCACAATAGCAGCGTATGACAAATACGCTGAAATCTACGATCAGGAGACAATTGAATTTTGGGAAAAGTTCCCACGATCTGTAATTGCGGAATTCGTTAAATTATTACCAGGCAAGAGAGTGTTAAATCTCGGTAGCGGGCCCGGGCGGGACGCTTTACTTTTGCGTGAGGCCGGTTTGGATGTTCTATGCGTTGACGCATCCACCGAAATGGTGAGGAGAACCCAAGATCTGGGCTTCGAGTCGATATCGTCTGATATTACCGCACTAGATTATCCAGATGATGAATTCGATGGCATTTGGGCATACACCTCGCTGCTTCATGTGCCGACCGATAAAATGATAACTCTATTGCATCGGACGCGAAGCTGGTTGCGAATACACGGCGTGTTATTAATAGGTATGATAGAAGGAGAATTTCAAGGAGAAATAACCCGGGACAATATGCCAAACATGAAACGATATTTTAAATATTATCAAGAATCGGAATTAATCGAACTGATATCTCAAGCCGGATATGAACTACGTTATCAGGAGCGATATCAGCCGCACCGAAAAGTCTACCTAAATCAGATTTATATGAAGTCGGCTAAAGCACCCCACATATCGTTCCATAGCATATAACCTGGTTGAATTTGCCCACTTCACTCAGATTGATGTACACTAATAATGGACAGTATCGGAATGTCCACCTTCAAAATCAGGCGGCTCTCATGAGGAGGGGCGCTGTTTTGTTTGCACAGTAGCACGGGGGTACTGATGGCATTCAAACCGACCACGGTTCGAAAGTCCCAGCGGGCATTGGGACTACGGCAACGGCAATTCCGCACCAGGAAGGATCCTGGTCGGGAAGCGAGAAAACCGGGATACCGCCTACAGTTTGTGCAACACAATATCAGGCGGATGCGCCTGTCCGGCCCGCATCCAGCCTTGCAACGTCTCTAGCGGGATTCTCAACAGTCGGTGCTCCGATCGCCGACTTTTCTATTTGTGCAGAGTCATCACATAAATCTCGCGACCGACTCGTTGGCCGGGGCGGTGATAGAGCAATGGATTCTTACCCGCCCAAGCCGGGAATGGCAGTAACTCAAAACCCAGTCGCCGCATCGGTTCGTTCAACGGCAACCGTGTTACGGTTTGATTTTGAAACCAACATGGCACCACAAGGGCGATTCGTCCGCCCGCCCGGAGTACTTTTTGAAACTGTTCCAGCGTTCGGGTAAAAAGACCGGTAAGTTCCACGCGGACTTTTTCCAATGCGGCCCGATTATGCGATAGTCGGGTAGGACCCAAATAGGGTTCGGTGACAATCACATCAATCGTGTTTGGTGCCACATATTCGGACAGCTGGGTGGCGTCGTGCATTTCTATTCGAATGCCGACCGAATCTTTGGGTGATTGTTCTTGCAGCCAATGGATATTTTTGGTCGTGGCCTGGATGGCTTTAGAACTGGTATCAAAGCCGATCAGATTTTTTATGCCCAGCAAATAAGCTTCTTGCAAAACCGTACCGGACCCGCAAAATGGATCGAGTAAGGTAGCTATGCTGGGCGCCCGTGTCAGGTTAATCATTATTTGGGCCAGTTTGGGGGGCAGCATACCCTGAAGCATGTCGCGTCCCGGCCGTCCATAATCCCGTCGGCCGTATGCCTCAAAATCTTGGACCGCTTCAGTCCGGCCAACCAAAACATTTTGTCCGCGGATAATTAACACGATCTCGCCGCCATTCTCGACCAAATTATTCTTAGTGACGCTTACGGACGATAGGGTTGGTTCGTTGTGATTCGCAAACCGGCCGGCGTAACCTGCCATGCGCAGCTCCTTCTTCACTTCCATGCCTAATCGAACCACGGCTTGGCTATTGAATCCTTTTGTCTCGCCATAGACGCTAATACCAAACGTCACCTTATCGGACAAAACCAGCAAACCAGTGTCGAATATCCCTTTGGCCAGTGTCGCGGTTAATTGCTTGATGGTGGTTTTCAAAATAATCCGGCCCACTTTTATCGTACCGCCCAGCCGGTTCATGAGGTGATCCAGCTGGATCGCTCCAGAACCAGAAATAACCAGCGCCTGGCCGCATAGAGTCGGCGGTGTGTTTGGATCGATTTGGTCGTTCAAACAAACCGCGATTTCGGCGGCAGAAAGAGCGATTTCTCGGCCCAAAATAAAGAAATAATGGTACTGAGACGGCGGGTTTGGTTGAGCGGGTTGAGGGCTTGCCATGATTGTCTTATTATGATACAGTGGTTTGGCAATACAAAGGGTCATTTCTGACACGTTTTATTGTAACATTATTTAAACTATCTGTATCCAATCTCATGGCATCGCGTTACGAACTGTTCTATCTTGTTTCCGCTCAAGTAGCCGAAAATGATTTACCCCAGATCACCGGACGGGTGACCGAATTGATTACCAAGCTTGGTGGTCAAATCGTGAAGGACGAGCTTTGGGGAAAACGAAAATTGACTTATCAAATTGGCCGCGATAATAACGCATATTTCTGGCTGACTCAATATGACACGGTTGAGCCCATCAATGCCGCCTTAACAGAACAGCTAAATTTGCAGCCTGAAATAATTCGCGTGCTCGTGACTGATGCATTGCCCGATTCCGAAACTGTCCCGATGGAACAGGCTCGTCAGGAAGCAGCGGCTCGCCAAGAAGAGCGCACGGCCAAGATTGACGCCGACAAGGCGGCTGCCGTCGAGACCGCTCAGCCAGTCGAACCCGAGTTTATAACCGAATCCGAAGCTCTAACACCAGCCGTTAACACAACCAAATCGGCCGAGCCGTCCCGTGAAGAAAAGCGGGTTGACCTGGACGAGCTGGATCGTAAGTTGGATGAATTATTGGACGACAATATCAAGGATAAATAGGCCAATCACATGATGAACCTAAACAAAGTACTGTTGATTGGAAACCTAACCCGCGATCCGGAAACTCGCACCACGCCAGGTGGGCAGAGTGTCAGTTCGTTCGGGTTGGCGACTAACCGCAGCTGGCGCGACCAGCAGACTGGCGAACGAAAGACGGCCGTTGAATACCACAATATCGTAGCTTGGGGAAAGCTGGCCGACATTTGCACGCAGTATCTTCACAAAGGTAGCCGTATTTATACCGAAGGCCGTTTGCAAACCCGCAGTTGGGACGACCAGGCCGGCAATAAAAAATATCGTACCGAAATAGTTTTAGAAAATATGATAATGCTCGACCGCAAGGAAGACGGTAATCGTGGCTCCGACCATCCGGCCGTACCAGCCGCTGAAGAACCGACAACCCCGGCCAGCGAAGAGGAGATTAGCGTTGAAGACATTCCATTCTAGTTCAAGACACTCACAATCTGAGTTGGTTCAGAAAGAAAAATCCTGTGCTTTTTGCGCGCTCGATCGAAAAGAGATCGACTATAAGGACGTGACCACGTTGCAGCGATACATTTCTTCCTACGCGAAGATATTGCCCACCAAGCGCACCGGTACTTGTGCACGACATCAGCGCAAATTGGCTACCGCTATCAAGCGGGCCCGCCAGGTATCGCTCTTACCTACCGTTGGCCGATAGACTACCATGCTTTTCATGAACGACATCAAAATCGGGACGCTGTTCAAATACGATAACGCGCCTTATGTTGTGCTGAAAGCCGACCACGTCCAAATGGGCCGGGGCAGCGCAGTGCTGCGCACCAAGATTAAGAATGTTATTACTGGCCAAGTATTGGACCTAAGTTTGAAGAATGGTGATAAATTTGATGAGGCCCAGCTCGATCGGGCGAAGGCGACCTATCTTTATGCCGATGAGGCTGGCTTGAATCTGATGGATACGCAGTCATATGAACAGTTTACCTTGCCAGTCGAGGCAGCGGGTGACGCCAAACAATTTCTATGTGAGAATATGGACGTTGAGGTAATGAGCTTCGATGGTAAGCCGGTTACGGTTCAATTGCCTAAGGTGGTCGAGCTGGAAGTGGTAGAGACAGCACCGGGCGTACGCGGTGACACGGCCCAGGGGAGTGTATCCAAGCCCGCGGTGTTGGTTTCGGGTGCCACGGTTAACGTACCGTTGTTCGTAAAACAAGGTGATAAGATTCGGGTAAATACCGAGCGCGGGGAATACCTGGATAGAGCTTAGGGCAAGTAACATGTAATAAACAAAGAAGCTCCTAATACGGGAGTTTTTGAAATTTGAGTAATAAGATACACAACAAGCACGTAGGCGGGCAAACCCCCTACCGATTCTGGTACGGGGCCGCCTACGGATGTTGTATTGCGTACGGCTAACTTTATTTTACGTCCACTGTTGTGGGAAGCACTTCCTTGGCTTTTAGAATAACCGCGTTTTGGATCTCATCCATCAGCTTTGGGTCATTCTTGATTGTCTGTCGGGCAGTTTCGTGGCCAACACCCAGCTTGGTTTCACCAAAGGCGTAGGAATTACCATTCTTGGCAATGACATTCAGTCTGATGCCGGTGTCGAGAATATCACCCGATCGTGAAATGCCCTCATTGTACATGATATCAAATTCGGTGGTACGGAATGGCGGAGCCACCTTGTTTTTTACCACCTTGGCTTTGACGCGGTTTCCGACCACCTCTTCATTTTGCTTAAGCTGGGCGGCGCGTCGAACCTCAACGCGGATTGAAGAGTAAAACTTCAATGCGTTGCCACCGGGTGTGGTTTCTGGGTTGCCAAACATGACGCCGATTTTCATCCGGATCTGATTGATGAAAATCACGATGGTATTTGACTTGCTCATGATGCCAGCCAGCTTGCGCAATGCCTGGCTCATCAGACGCGCCTGAAGACCCATGTGAGAAGCACCCATCTCCCCTTCAATTTCCGCCTTTGGAGTCAACGCAGCGACTGAATCAATCACGATGATATCGAGCGAATTGGAGCGTACCAATGTCTCGACAATTTCCAACGCCTGTTCGCCGTTGTCCGGTTGTGAAATTAACAGTTGGTCGATGTTTACACCCAAGCGCTTGGCGTAATCGGGATCTAAGGCATGTTCAGCGTCGACGAATGCCGCAACGCCCCCCAATCGCTGAGCTTCGGCGATAGCGTGCAAAGTCAGGGTGGTTTTTCCGGACGATTCCGGTCCATAAACCTCAATGACCCGGCCGCGCGGGAATCCGCCCACACCTAAAGCTAAATCGAGCGATAGACACCCGGATGAAATTGCCTCAACGTTCATCTTTTTTGCCTCGCCCAGGCGCATAATCGCGCCATCGCCGAACCGTTCCTTGATCTGGTCAACGGCTGATTGGGCTGATTTGATTTTGTTGTAGGTTTCTGTAGGCTTCTTTGGCATAGTTGTTTTTCCTTGGCTATTATATCTCCTGCCGAGCTAATTAATTTTAAGGTTATTTGGCAATTCTGTCCAGGCCATTAATTGGTATATCAAGTGACTGCCAGATCAGCCACCGCTCCCGGCGCCGTACTGTCGCACTCGGCTGATTCCACCGGCCGCCCGGCGTCGGTACCGCAATTGTTATCATCATGGCAGGAGCGGGTTTGAACCGAATCGGCGCAAACGGACCAATCGGAACAATCCCAACTGGGAGTGCAGCCGGTTGTGCCAGCGAAGGTGATGGGATAACCGGTGGTATTTACTACACCACTGGCATCAACAACATAGAGATAGGCCGGGTCGCCATTATTGAAAGTGCCTTGGTTAACCGTAAACTGGATTTGATCATCAACCCAGGTGGTGTGGGGGATTTGAATTTCACGGTGGGTGTTCGCTTCCCAGGTCGACGCGTTTCCGATTTCTATCCGAGCTTGAGTATAGTCAACATACATTTCGCTGACATACTGCCTCATTGTTGCTCCGCCATCAGTGCGAAAGAAGTGGCCGAACAGATACTCGTCAAATATTTGGCTGTCGATCAATAGTGGACCATGTCCAACAGAAGTCGAAATTGACGCGATTCTTTCAAAATCCTGGTCGATCCAACTTACCGCATCGTAACCATTAACGGAGCCGGCATCCAAATATCTTTCGATTCTAACCCAGCGTCCAAGCGCAGAACTAAATATTGCAGATGCGTCAACACTGCCATGATCGGGGGCATACGGGGGCAAACATCTACCATCTACATTACACATATAGAGATGTCCACCCCCCACATTTGGATAAATATCCACCCGGCATTGCGGAAAGAGATTTCCTTCGTTACGTGAAAAGTTTCCATACAGTTTCGCATTATCACTTAAAAGCGCATTTCCGTTATAATCGTCCCGGAATACCCACTGGCTGGCGTAGAATCGGTGGATTGGTATATTTGTCAAACCAATCGTCTGATTATAAAAACCGTCTGGAGGTAAGCCATAGCGCTGTTCGGCAACTTGTTCACCCGAGATGCGTTGTCGAAAAGTTGAATATCGGGGGTAGACGCCATTTGCTCCCACTGTTGTCCATCCTGTTTCTTCGGTTTGGCTTGCCAGCCTATCTCCTAATACCCCAGATTCAAAATCGTCGTATCGTAAGGGTTCCACCGGATCCTTTATCCCAAACCCGTTTCCATTAATCGTGATGCTTTGGCCATTCTGTATAGTGCCGGGGGCGTAGTTGATTTCTGGGATCGTATCAGCCATAGCCGGCACTGGGCGGTTAACTAAAAAAACCACACAAAATACAGCCAGAGCTTGGATAGCGATAAATACTTTATTGCGAATTATCGTACTGAAAATTTTCATAGCAAGTTGTGGAAAGAGTTCGTCTCGATGTTACCCTGCTACACGTCGTTAGTCTATTTGAGTATTCGGCGTCACTTGTTCAACAGCACCTTTCGGTATATAATCGTGGGCTTACTCCGCTTCTTGACCGCTTCCAACGTGATAATATTCAATCCCTCTTGCAAAGTTACGGTATCATGGAAAGCGCCGTTTTGGTCGCTGACCACCTCCCGGCCGTTTATCTGCAGCTGGGATTCTGGTTCGACGTGACCCGAAATATCAAGCACAGACTGGGTGGTGATTAGATTATCGGTCGGTGTATCGATCGTCAGCAAGGGCGGCGATATTGATTTATATATGACATAACCTAAATAGGCAAAACAAGCCAAGATCACCAGCGCGATAGCTAGCCGGCGTACGATTTTTGGCGTAATGGCCAAAGAGTGAGCCGAAATGCGCTGCGGTAACAAAGGGGTGTTGCTTGGCTGACGCTGGGATCGATCCACTTGGCGCTCCTTTTCATACAATCTAAAAACGGAGGCTGGGTTTAACTCCAGATACTCCGCGTAACTTTTTAAAAAATTACGGGCATACATTTCACCGGGCAGGCGGTCATAGCGGCCCTCTTCCAATGCTGCGAGATATGATTTTTGAATCCCGGTGGCGCTTGAAGCATCAGCCAGCTCGATTCCTGCCTCGGTCCGAATGGCACGCAAACGCTCACCCAGCGTCTTGATGGAACGAATATCTTTGGCCGTAAATTCAGCCATAGGCTAGGTTTCAGTTTCGTCCGCGTCTAAGCCTTCTTCGGCTGCTGATTCCGTTTCGACGTCAGCAGCCAGTGAGCGTTGCACTAATATCTCTCGAGGCTTGGCTCCATCGCCCGGACCGATGATTCCTTCTTGCTCCAAAAGATCCAGCAACCGGGCCGCTCGGGCATAGCCGATGCGCAGCCGACGCTGCAGCAACGAAGCCGATGCTTTATTGGCCTGCCAGATTACTTCTTTGGCGCTGGCCAGCAGCTCGTCATCTTCCAGCGATTCCAGACTGCCGGATATGGCACTGGTGGGTTTATCGGTTACCTCATTGACATAGTTTGGCTCGGATTGCTTCTTGAGATAATTTGTTACTCGTTCAATTTCCTCCTCGGTGACCAGCGCGCCCTGAATACGTCGAGGTTTCGATAGCTCGGAAGAGATATATAGCATATCGCCGCGACCTAATAGTTTTTCGGCGCCAGAATAGTCGAGAATGGTACGGCTGTCCATCAGCGATGCCACGCTGAAAGCGATGCGTGAAGTAATGTTAGCCTTGATCAGGCCGGTAATGACATCAACTGATGGGCGTTGCGTGGAAACAATTAAATGGATGCCTACTGCGCGAGCCATTTGAGCCAGTCGAATGATAATGCTCTCAACGTCCTGGGCGGCCAATTGCATCAAGTCGGCTAATTCATCGATGATCACCACTATATAGGGGAGCTGGTTCACCAGCACGCTGCTGTTATATTGGGCAATATTCTTTTTGCTAGATTCGGCCAGTAGCCGGTAGCGACGATCCATTTCTCCCACCAGCCATTTGAGCGCGTTGATGGTTTTGTCCACCTCGGTGATTACCGGGGTCAGCAAATGCGGAACATCATTGTAGGATATTAATTCAACTTTTTTCGGGTCGACCAGAATAAACTGCAGCGTATCAGGGCTGTTCTGGTAGAGCAAACTGACAATCACCGAGTGAATGCAGACGCTCTTACCCGAACCCGTAGCGCCGGCGATTAGCATATGAGGCATCTTGTCGAGCTGGACGACGATTGGATTTCCGGCCACGTCGCGACCCAGCACGATACTGAGATTGCTGGTGCGCTTCTTGAACTCATCTGATTCCAATATGCCGCGCAAACCGACGGTAGCGATGCGCTGATTAGGCACTTCCAGCCCGACCAGGGACTTCCCAGGGATGGGAGCCTCGATTCTGATGGGGTGCGCGGCCAAGGCTAACGCCAGATCATTGCTTAAACCCGTAATCGATGAGAGCTTGACGCCATCAGCCGGCCGCAGCGTATACTGAGTCACGGTCGGACCAACTTTCACCTCGCCCATCTCGACGTTAATACCAAAGCTTTCGAGAGTTTTTCGAATCTTTTCCAGATTGCCATTAATATCTCCACTGGTCGGCTGAGCCGTCTTAGTTTCCAGGAGGTCAAGCGGCAAGTCGGGTTTGCGTCGGCGTTTAATCTGGGGAATGGCATCAGCCGCCGGCATATTGTCACTTCCTGGCTTGGCCGGGTCATACTGTGTCTGCTTGATGGCAAACTCAGCCGGACGATCCTCTTCGGATGATTCGTCGCCGTCAATCGGCTCGGTTTGATCCGTTGTCGACTCATCGCTAGTTTGATTAAATCCAGGTATTTTGGCCAGCGCATCGGTCAATGCCGGCGGCCGTCGTCGAAGCAAGCCTTCCAGGGAGGTATTTAGCATGATTAAAACTGAAATCAGGCACAGGGCCAGGATAACGATTAGAGATGCGCCGAATCCCATCATACTTCGGAATGGGGCGCTCAATATGTAACCCAGGTAACCACCGCCCTGTCCTTGCGCGATGGCGGTGAGCGAATCCTCGGCGGAAATAAAAATATGCATCAAGGCCGAGAAAGATAGGACGAAGATTATTCCTCCCAGGTAATTAGCTGTCGAGATGACATATTTTTTGGGACGAACCAGCACATAGCCCCAGCCGAACAGAAGAACTGGCACAGCAAACCTTCCCCAGCCAAACATTTGACGTAATACAGTGTTCAATATGTGCCCGACCGATCCAGCTCGATCAAATAACCCAAAAACTGCCAAAGCGGCAAAGGCAAATACTAGGACAATGCCGATGCCGCGCTGTGTTTCGGGATGCAGACTCACGCTCGGGCCGGTCGTTGCCCGGATCTCGTCATCGGTTTGAGAGCGGCGTTTTCTACGGTATCTTTGAGCCATAAAAGTGGTAAGTAACGTATGATATTGTACCATGTTTAGGCAAAATCGTAAACCCCAATTTGATAATATGAATAGCAAAAAAAGCGCGCCATAGGAGCTAATCTGAATAGTGAGCAGCTAAAGAATAACGCACCCCAATAACCAGTCAAACAACAGAGCGGTCTATTCAAAAACTATCGTACTTAACACGGTTGTTAATAGAAATTCGCAGGTAGTTGATTCAATTTTACCGCAAAACAAACCCGGATCATTGGTCTGGGTGATCAGGGCGGTGGCGGTGTAGTAAGAATCATCTTTATTTAAATGAGCAGTAATAATATCTAACTTTTGGTCTCGATAGCTTCGTACTAGGAACATATTATTACGAGCCATTTCATCAACGGTGAAAGTTTGTTTTGTTGTTGGAGTAAAGAATTCTGGCGTAGTTCGGATTAAAAAGCGTTTTGGATTTATAGTGAATTGTTTGTTGCTGACGGAGTCATCGGCTAGCTTACTTACATTGAGGGAGAGTTTATTTTCTCCCGACACAAAAGAAATAAAACCATCAGGAGCCTCATTATTAAACGACCACGTGGTCGGCATTTGTAACGAAAAATAAGCCGGCGATGTTGTCGTGGCCGTTGAGGGATAATGATATGTTACCCAGCCGGTAGTCGGTGTGGTACCCAAAGGACCGGCATATTTGTTGTAGTATCGCATCGGATTGAGGAATATAAGCCAACCCAAGGCCGCAATAGCGCTTATTACGACAACAATTATGCTGATAGCTAACAACAATCTTTTGTGTGCTGACATGTATAGATCAAATATATATTCTATACGAAAAGATTATCACAATATAACCAATTAGACAAAACACCCCGGCGTATTTCGTCGGGGTGTTTCTATCAGAGAGAAGAGAGAGTTTTATTCTATCTTAGGAGCTTGTCTGAAAGCGGTTCCAGCCGGGATTAATTTACCGATGATGACATTTTCTTTCAAACCGCGCAGCCGGTCGACTTTTCCAGAGACAGCCGCTTCAATCAACACCCGAGCGGTTTCTTGGAATGAAGCCGCAGACAGGAAGCTGTCGGTCGAAAGCGAGGCCTTGGTGATACCGAGCAGCAGGTCTTCGCTAACAGCCCGTTTATCGCTGACCTTGAGTTTCCGATTGGCTTCGGCCAGCTCGCTCAAAGTGACAATTTCACCGGCCAGCAGATCGGTATCGCCGGCGTCTTTAATATAAACGCGGGAAAACATCTGCTTTACGATTACTTCAACGTGCTTATCGTTCAATTTTTGTCCCTGCGATGAGTAGATGAATCTAATTTCCCGGATGACATATTTTTGAGCCGCTTCTTTACCCTTCAGTTTGTATAATTGATGCAAATCAAGGCTGCCGTCGGACAATTGCTGGCCCTTAGCGACCAGATCATCATCTTTGACCCAGAGTGAGTAGCCAACCGGTACAGGATATTCCCGTTCCTGCTGGCCGGTAGTGGTTACCCGGATCTCGTCATCAACTATGTTGGCGATACCATCATCATGCGTAATCGCCTTGTCTTTTCCCATGGCCCAAAGCAGGTCGCCTTTTTTTACCGATTGGCCGTTTTTGACCATGACTTTTAGTTCTGGCGAGGTTTTGGGATCATCGGGCAAAGGATATGTTTCGGTGATCGGTTCGTTGGAGGTCAGCTTGAGAGTAATCTGTTTGGCTTGTTTAAGCAGGCTGACTTTGCCGCCGACTTCGGCAATCAGAGCCGGTTTCTTGATTGGCCGAGCCTCAAATAATTCTTCCACGCGGGGCAAACCTTGGGTAATATCCAGACCAGCGACACCGCCAGTGTGGAAGGTACGCATGGTCAGCTGGGTGCCCGGTTCACCGATGCTTTGAGCGGCAATGATACCAACGGCGGTGCCGATCGCTACGGGCTTATTATAGCCCAGATCGTGGCCGTAGCATTTTTGGCAGACGCCGCGAATAGTCTGGCAGTTCATAACCGATCGAATTTGAACCTCTGAGATTTCCAGCCCCTTCAGTTTTCCGATTAGTTCTTTGGTAACCAATGCCCCGGCGGAAATAAGCACCTTGCCGGTTTTGGGATGTTTGACATCGGAGATCGTATAGCGGCCGTAGATGCGGTCGGTCAGCTCCTCGCCCATGTCCTTGCATTCCGCTTGGGTAATGGTGAGGCCAATGTTATCGCCGCAATCTTCTTCAACCACCACCACGTCCTGTGAGACATCAACCAGGCGGCGGGTCAGGTAGCCGGCGTTAGCGGTTCTCAAGGCAGTATCTGATAAGCCTTTGCGGGCGCCGTGTGTCGAGATAAAGTATTCCAGCACGTCGAAACCTTCTTTGAAATTTCCCTTCACCGGCAGCTCGATAATATCGCCAGCCGGGTTGGTGACCAAGCCTTTCATGCCCATCATTTGGGTAGCTTGGGCCCAGGTGCCGCGAGCGCCGGATTCAATCATGGCAAATACCGGACCCTTAGGATCGAGCGCTTGGCTGCTTTCTTTGGTCACTAGCTCTTTGGCGTGATCCCAGGTTTCGATAATTTTATTATGACGCTCTTCGTCGGTCAGTAAGCCCGATTGATAATGAGATTCGATTTCGTCGGCTACTTTTTCAGCGTCTGATATGATCTCATATTTACGTTTCGGTATTGGCAAGTCATGCATACCCCAGCTCATACCAGATTGGGTGACATATTTGAAGCTAAGTGCCATGACCGCGTCCAGATATTTTACAGTCATGTCCGATCCAAACTCTTCCAGGATGTGGCTGGTCAAGATCCGCAATTCTTTTTTATCCAGTGTCTTGTTTACAAACTCCAAATCCTTGGGCAGAATCTGATTGAAAATAATCCGACCGGCGCTGGTCACGATTATCTTATTGTCTATTTTGACTCGAATCAGCTCCTGCAGTTTGATGTATTCGAGGCTATAAGATAGTATCGCTTCGTCGGAATGGCAGAACGACTTGATATGGGTCGTGTCGATATTAGCCTCATCGTGAATATAGGTCAGATAAAAACAGCCCAAAACGATATCTTGGTTTGGCATCACGATTGGCTCGCCGGTAGCAGGCTTGAGTAGGTTCTTATCGGCGCGCATTAACTCGGCCGCTTCCTCTTTAGCCTTGACGGTCAGGGGAACGTGTACGGCCATTTGGTCGCCATCAAAGTCTGCGTTGAAAGCGGTACAAACCAACGGATGAATCTGAATGGCCTTGCCTTCGATCAAGACCGGTTGAAAGGCCTGAATACCCAGCCGGTGCAAGGTGGGGGCGCGATTGAGCAGCACATTCGAATTCTTGGTGATCTCTTCCAGGATATCCCAGACCTCGGCGCGGTTGGATTCGATAAACCGGCTGGCCGAGCGGACGTTGTGAACATATTCGCGCAGAATCAACTGGCTGATCACGAAGGGCTTGAATAATTCCAAAGCCATGCGCTTGGGCAGGCCGCATTGATGCAGGTGCAAGCGGGGACCGACCACGATGACAGAACGACCGGAATAGTCAACGCGTTTACCGAGTAGGTTTTGCCGGAAACGGCCCTGTTTGCCCTTGAGAATATCGGCAATCGATTTCAGCATGCGTTTCTGGCCGGTGGAGGCGGTGACAGTCTTGCCATGACGGGCGCTGTTGTCAATTAAAGCATCGACGGCTTCCTGGAGCATGCGTTTCTCATTGCGGCAGATGACCTCGGGAGCATTCAATTCCAGCAGCCGCTTCAAACGATTGTTGCGATTGATTACGCGCCGATATAGATCGTTGAGATCGGACGCCGCAAACCGTCCGCCATCCAGTTGCACCATTGGTCGCAGGTCAGGCGGTATCACCGGTAAAGCAGTCAGAATCATCCATTCCGGTCGGATATTATTCTTCTTCAAATTGTGCACCAACTTCAATCGGCGCACCAGCTTGCGTTTGCGGTTTAAGGACGCGGTACGCATCTCGGTCTCGAGCTCGGAAATCAGCCCATCCATATCAATCACGTCGAGCAGGTGACGGACCGCTTCGGCGCCGATGCTAGCCTCGAAGACATGGCCGTACTTGAGCGATAAGTCTTGATAAGTGCTTTCCGAGATTATTTGCAATCGTTTCAGGCTGCGCAGTTCCTTGCGGGCCAATTCAACTAAGGCGTCCAACTCCTTGATCTGTTCGTCTTTGAGCTTGGCATTGGCGGCCAATTCATCGGCCAGCATCTTCTCGTCGGGTTTGCTGGCATGGCGCTGGCGGGTTTCGTTGGCCAGGCGATTGAAGTTATTCTCAATCTGTTTTTTCTTCGATTGGCCCTCGCCGTCGATTTGCTTCAGGCTTTCCTGGCGCAGGTCCTCGTCGACCTTGGTAATAATAAAATTGGCGAAGTAGATAACCTTCTCAAGCTCCTGGGCGGATAGATCAAGCACTAGGCCGATCTTGGATGGCACGCCGCGGAGAAACCAGATGTGTGAAACCGGCGCGGCCAGATCGATATGACCCATGCGCTCACGGCGGACGATACTGCGGGTCACTTCCACGCCGCATTTGTCGCAAATAATGCCCTTGTAGCGAATCCGCTTGTATTTGCCGCAGTAACATTCCCAATCCTTAGATGGGCCAAAAATCTCTTCGGCAAACAAGCCGTCTTTTTCCGGTTTCTGAGTGCGGTAGTTGATGGTTTCCGGTTTGGTTACCTCGCCGTACGACCATTTGTGGATGTCGTCAGGAGAAGCCACCTTTAACCGGATGGCCCGGAAGTCCGGACTCTTCGATTCGTCTTGGTGGGGCATATAGTATGTTACTTCTTGTTCTTGGACTCTCGTTTTTTAGGCTCAGGTTCAGGCGGCGTTTCAACCGGCGCCTCGATATCGGCCGACGTTTCAATTTTTTCCTGAATCGGCTGACCGTCGGAACCGAGCAGCTCAACGTCCAGCGCTAAACCTTTTAACTCCCGGACCAAGACATTGAAAGATTCCGGGATGTTGATTTTATTGATTGGTTCGCCTTTGATAATCGCTTCATAAGCCTTGGAACGGCCGGGGACATCGTCGGACTTGATGGTCAGCATTTCTTGCAGAGTGTGCGCGGCACCATAGGCCTCGAGCGCCCAGACTTCCATTTCACCGAACCGCTGTCCGCCGAACTGGGCTTTACCACCGAGCGGCTGCTGGGTGACTAATGAGTATGGACCGATCGAACGCTGGTGAATCTTGTCTTCCACCAAGTGATTCAGTTTGAGCATATAAATGTAGCCGACGGTAACTTTTTGATCGAACGGCCGACCGGTTCGCCCGTCGTAGACTGAAACCTTGCCATCTTCGGGCAAACCCGCTTTTTTCAATTCTTCCCGAATTTGAACGTCGGACATGCCATCGAGTGTCGGGGTGGCGACTTTATAGCCCAGCTGATGGGCGGCAAAACCGATATGCGTTTCCAAAATTTGACCCAGGTTCATACGGGAGACGACGCCCAATGGGTTGAGTATAATATCGACCGGGCGGCCATCCTCGAGGAAGGGGAGATCTTCAGTGGCAACGATGCGGGAAATAACACCCTTATTACCATGGCGGCCGGCCAGTTTGTCGCCTACCTGGACCTTGCGCAATTGAGCCACCGACACTTGGATGGTCTTAATCACGCCGGCGGGCAGTTTGTCGCCAGTTTCCTTGGAAAATATCTTAATATCAACGACTTTGCCGTGTTCGCCATGTTCGAGATAAAGCGAGCTGTCTTTGACGTCTTTGGCTTTTTCACCAAAGATGGCGCGCAATAACTTTTCTTCGGCGGACAGTTCGGTTTCACCTTTGGGAGTTATTTTACCGACTAGAATGTCGCCAGATGAAACCTCGGCGCCGATTCGAACCACGCCCTCTTCATCCAGGTCTTTTAGTTTCTCTTCGCTGACATTCGGTATGTCGCGGGTAACTACCTCCGGACCTAATTTAGTATCGCGTACGTCTACCGAGTAGTCTTCAATGTGTATGGAACTAAAGACATCGTTCTGAACCAAACGTTCCGACAGCAGAATCGCGTCCTCATAGTTGCCGCCGTCCCAGGGGATGAAGGCTACCAGCACATTTTGACCTAGTGCTAACTCGCCGTTTTCGGTCGAAGCGCCGTCGGCAATGACATCGCCAGCCTGTAATTTTTGGCCGACATCAACCAGTACGTGTTGATTCATGCAGGTGGCCGCGTTGGACCGGACAAAGTTGCCCATCGGATAGACTTGAGTCGTGCCATCATCGGCCAACACCTGGACTTCCGAGGCCTGGCACTTGATCACGCGGCCGGGCTTGGTGTTCAGCACCACATGACCGGAATCCCGGGCGGCGCGCGCTTCCACGCCGGTGCCGACGATCGGCGCCTGGGGACGGATGCAGGAAACAGCCTGACGTTGCATATTGGTACCCATCAAGGCGCGGGTAGCGTCATCATTTTCCACAAACGGGATCAGGGAAGTGGCCACGCTAATGATCTGATTCGGGGCGACGGCCATTAAATTGATTTGTTCGGTGGGGACTATGGCCGGCTCGCCGTGTTTGCGGGCTTCGGCGCGGTCAAAGGCGAGGTTGTTATATTCGTCGACCGGCGTGGTGGCGGCGGTGGAGATGTATCGCTCTTCTTCAAAAGCGTCCAGATACACCAGCTCATCGGAAACGTGCGGCCGAATAGCGATCATGGACTGGCCATTGCTGGCGATATGCTCAGCCACCTCTTTGGTAATCAGTTCGCCCGCCTTAGTAATTACCTTACCTTGGGCATCGGTAATATTTTCCCGGGCGATACGATTGACGGTTTTGGACGGTTTATTCTCAATTTCGTTGTAGATTTTGCAATACGGTGTTTCGATAAAACCAAAGTCATTCACCCGCGCGTAGGTGGTCAAGTGGCCTACCAAGCCGATATTCGGACCTTCGGGAGTGGCGATCGGACAGATACGGCCATAGTGCGTGCGATGCACATCGCGGACGTCGAAACCGGCTCGTTCGCGCGATAACCCGCCGGGACCCATGGCGGACAAGCGGCGCTTGTGTTCCAATTCCGCCAGGGGATTGGTCTGATCCATGAACTGGGACAGCTGCGAAGACATGAAGAATTCCTTGACCGAACCCATCACCGGACGGGCATTGATCAATTGGCTTGGCGTCAGGGTATTCACGTCCATCGTACTCATGCGGTCGCGGATAATGCGTTCCATGCGGGACAGTCCGACGCGGAATTTGTTCTGGACCAATTCACCGATGGCGCGGACGCGGCGGTTGCCCAAGTGGTCGATATCATCGGCTTCCCGCTGGGTATTGTTCAAATCGATGATTTCTTTGATAATTGAAACCAAATCATCAATCCGTAAGATGCGCGTCTCTTTATTATTGGGGATATCAAAACCGAAGCGCTGGTTGATCTTGTAGCGTCCCACTCGGCCGAAGTCATAGCGGTCAAAAGAGAAGAACATCTTGAAAATCAGCTCGCGGGCATTGTCGACCGTAGCTAAATCGCCCGGGCGGATGCGTTTGTAGACTTCCTTTAAGCCTTCGGCTTCCGAACGAGCCGCGTCCTTTTCGATCGTCTTCGTAATATACTGGACATCGGGGTTGGCGTCGGCGCCTTCAAACAGTTTCTTGAGCTCCTCGTCGCTCCCGACCCCAAAAGCGCGCAGCAAACTAGTGATCGGTACCTTCCGTTTGCGATCGATCTTAACAATTATTACGTTGTTGTAATCGGTCTCTAGTTCAAGCCAGGCGCCGCGGTTGGGGATGATCTTGGCGCCGTAGTAACGGCGGCCGCGATAGAGCTCCGAAGTAAAAAACACTCCGGCTGATCGGATCAGCTGGGATACTACGACGCGCTCAATGCCATTGATAATGAAGGTGCCGCGGTCAGTCATCAACGGAAAGTCGCCCAAATAGACCTCTTGTTCCTTGATTTCACCGGTTTTCTTGTTGACCAGTCGGCAATTGACCCGGAGAGCGGCCTCATAGGTCAGATTCTTGGCTTTGGCCGTATTTTCGTCGAATCTGGGCTCATCCAGGTAGTAATTCTCGAAGTATAACTCAAGATTCCGGCCAATATACTCTTGGACGGGTGAAATCTCTTCAAATAGCTCTTTTAACCCCTCACGAAAAAACCAGTCATACGACTTGCGCTGGATTTCGATCAGATTGGGTAACGATATTGCTTCGCGCAGGGGCTTAAAGTACTTGCGCTCCTGCCTTTTAGTATGCAATTGAGACATAAAACTCCACCCTCTCCCGTGTCGCCAGCCAGGAGACGGGGTATGAATCTATAAAATTGGCTCAATTTCGCCTGAAAAACCCTATATTTACGCCTAACATGTAAATTGATGATAACACAAAAAACCAAGTTGTCAACATATACGGTTCAGGGTGTCAAAAACGTACTAAAAAAACCTAATATTAGCCAATTAGTTGAAATTTTTGGCTAACGGTAAATAAAATGAACACTTTATTGTGCACAGTCAATAGACAAGTTATCCACAGTTATTATTTAGAAAATGAAACCAGGCTCATATGTGAGCCTGGAGACATATTTTCTAGCAGATATTGCAGCAAATACTAACGCAATTCGTATTTCATGTAATAGGCCGATACGATCTTCTGCTTGATCAGACGCCCCGAAAGGTTAAGACAGGGCATATATGCGTAACACGTACCCCGATATTTATCACCACTGGCGCAGATATTAACATATGTATTATCAATACAAACCTGGCTTGGCGTGTCGCTATAGGGGTAATCCGGGTCTACCAGATAGGCCGCTCCGGTGCAGGATCCATTAAGATAGTAATTGGTGCCATACGCATCAGCCGAAACCTCGGTAGAATTGGGCGGACAAATCAATCCACCGGCTGCATATGCCAAACTGCTAGAAATGGCGGAGCCGGTATCGTACCAGAATTTAACGCCGGTTGCCGTGTTGTCTCTGGTGGTGCCGGTGGTATAGATATAACGCCCGAGGCAGACATCGGTACCGATTTCGCAGACACTTATCGAAACCGGCTTATCGCGACCTTGAAGTATCAGGTGGTTAGGAATACCGACCTTGCCGGAAAAAGTCGCTGCCCATCCGGTGCCGTCCTGTTGAGCGTACAGGGCCGAGCCCGACGCATTATTGGCATATATGCCCAACCCATCATTAGCATTGCCCGTGTTTGATGATCCAGCATTGATAGTTAACTTGGCATTGGGTCCGGTTTGTCCAATGCCGACCTTGCCGGTTCCGGTTATGTTTAGATCGCTTCGACCCTGTGTTCCGAGCGACAGTATTTTATTTTCGTAGGAACCCACGTAGGCTTCTCCGGTGCCCGCTATGGAAATTTCCAGCCCGTCCCCGGCCGTTTGTCCGGTGTTCGTATTTTGCAGCAGCAGTACCGTGGGTGAGGCCGTGTCTTTGTACATATTCAGGAGAGACCTAGGAGTTGTTGTGCCCACGCCAACATTACCGCCCGTGAGAATAGTGATTCGGTCTTCGTTGCCACTACCATTTGCTAAGCGCAGGTCATTGCCGGCAGTGTACACACTGGCATAACCGGCCGCCGGCTTGAACTTCAATAAACTGCCGGTGGTGCTAAACTGTATGTTGCCGGCAACGGTAAGTTTCTCGGTCAGGGTAGCGGTGCCAATGCCTACGTTGGTTCCATTATCAAATATTTGGGAGTCGCCCAGTGTGGTGCCGGCCGTGAATTTTGGTAAATAGTTGATTGTGCCCGAACCACCAATTCCGCCGCCACCCAGGTCGTCAGTTTCGCATGTCACCGACCCGTCAGCCGCGATTGCTCTAATCGAACTGCCGGCCGCGCAATCGGAAAAATATTTGGTCGTGCCATCCAGCTTGTATATGCTGCTCGCTATCGCTAAGCCGCCGCTATTGTTCAAGCGCAGATACTCGACACCGCCCTTGTAGAATCTAATCCCCTCCTTGCCTTCGATGGTCAGCGCTTGATTTGGCGTAAGATTGCTGGCGACTCCAATTAGACCGATTCGATCAGTTGTCATGCCGCCAATGATGAGCGCGTCAGCATCAGATCGCGCGCTGACTTGGCCCGAGAAGTACCCCGCATAACCAGCCGCGTTAGTCTGCTCACCGTAGATGGCCGCGTTAGCCGAATTGTTTTTTACCGATAGTTGCGTTGAATCACCAATATTATTATGCCCAATTGCCACCTTGTCAGTCGCCTCATTGTTGGGATTGATAGTGTTGGCGCTGGCACCGGCTTCCCAGAGGCTAGACCCTCCAGCTATGGCCCAAGAGAGATTGCCCGAGCCATCGTTCTTTAAATAGGTACCTACACCACCCTGCGCATTTGGCCAAGAGTAGGTAATGTTTCGTAATTTAATGATATTGCCCGTGGAGTCGACCTGGAACTGGTGGCTGCTGCCGACCGTGAGAAGGGAAGTGGGGGCGGTATCACCAATGCCAACATTGCCGCCGGTCAAAATAGTGATACGGTCTTCGTTGCCATTACCATTAGCTAGGCGCAGATCAGTGCCGGTGGTATATATGCTGGCGAAACCGGCGGTCGGTTTAAATTTCAGTAAACCGCCGGTTGTACTTAGTTGAATGTTGCCTGCTATGGTAAGCTTTTCAGTCATCGTGGTGGTTCCAATGCCAACATTGCCATTCATCAAGGCGGTTCGCCCCGAGAAGTAACCGGCGAACCCCGCGGCGTTCAGCTGTTCAGCATAAATTGCCGAATTAACAGAATTATTATAGGTGGCGAAAGCGGTCAGATCACCCTCGGTTGCTTGACCTACCCGGACCTTGTCATCGATCTCGGCCGGATAAACACTGTTAACGCCATTATGCGTCCAGAGAGTGTTGATCTGCAATCGATGATTCCCGCCCCCGACATTAATTTCCTGAGTCCAGATGCCGGTGCCGTTAACTAATTCGCTGCCGAGATATTCTGGAGTAGCATCTGCCGCGCTAGTCATGACCATGAAAGTGTCAGAACCAGCCGCACCGAAATCGTCGAATTCACAGGTTACGGTGCCATCAGCCGCGATGGCTCGGATAGAATTGCCAGCCGCACAGTCCGCAAAAAACTTGGTTGTGCCGTTCAGCTTGTACAGTCCACCCGACATAGCCAAGTCGCCGTCGATACCCAGCTCTTGATTTGGGCTGACGGTATTGATACCCATCCGGCCTCCCATAACAACGGTTTTACCAGAAAAATATCCTGCATACCCATTGGCGTTAGCTTGTTCGAAATATCCTGCGGCATTCAATGAGCCGTTCTTCACGGATAATTGCGTCGAATCACCAATATTATTGTGCCCAATTGCCACCTTGTCGGTCGTCTCGTTAATCGGATTGATCGTGTTCGCGGTCGCGCCGGCTTCCCAGAGGCTGGCGCCCGCACCCTGATCGACGCCACAGAAAAGATTGCCATTGGCGTCGACGTCGACCGTGTTATTTCCGGTGCAGCCTGTGAGGCCGGGGATTCTGATGGTGCCATCTCCGAGTATGCGCATTCGCTCAGCAAAAGCGCCGGTGTTCGTAGTGAAGAAAATCATGTCAAAGGTGTTGGATCCGAGTTGCCGCTCGACCGCAATCCGGCCGTTCGAACCATCCGGCCCCCAGGGGAATCCCGCCGAACCGCCAAAGCGCCAGTCGATACCCATGGCGTTCGAACCGTTGTTATCCAAACTATCGATGGTAAACATAGACTTGTAGCCGACCACGCTCGCTCCAACGGCCAGTGGCGCGCTGGGATTGTTTGTGCCAATGCCGACATTCCAGCTCAAGTTGGTGGGATACAGATTCGCGCCAACCTGGGTCCAAAAACCGCCACCTCCGCCACCCCCGCAAACCAACGTTCCCTCGTTGTCCGTGCTGACACCGCCGCAACCGGCACCGCCATTGATCAGATTCTGCACGGATAGTTGGCCCACATTCGCTCCAGCCTGAGAGATTTTTACTTTACCTTGCAGTTCAATGTGATCACCTATGTCGCCGGGTGAAACATAGAGCGTGTTGGCGCCGAAGTTAATATGCGGTTTGGCCAAGTCGGCGCCATTAAACCAAAAAATACCAGTATTGTCGTACGGTATGTACAGGCTACCGGATGAAACGCTCAGGAATTCCCCCGCCACGGTCAATGAGCCATTCTTTGTTTGAGGTGAAGACGAGGTATTGATCGGCGCGGCGACATTGCCCCCCGGCGGTGCACTTTCGGGAGGAGACCAAGCCGCTAGCGCTTGGCCAACCGGTGCCGATAATGCCACGCACAAGAGCACCGGCATGACCATTAGGTACACCAGCTTTGAGCCACGGAATAGATTTGATTTCATATGGGAGTATTTTATATTAACCGGCTGATATTATACCATAAATAATCCCGCCGACACAATGTGGTGCATGCAGCCATAACAAACCAGACCCATAAATGGGTCTGGTTATTCTATTTCGGTTTTAGTTTATTTCTGATTGTTGGCCTGGATGAATCAGGCTGGTTATTTGACCTTTTGCTCCAGTCGATCGAGGCGGGCGGTGAGTTCATCGATCGTATGGCTCTGCTTATCGATAATCTGACTCTGTTCCTGGATCGCCTTGACCATTGGGGCCATCAAGTCGTTGTAACGAAGATTTCTGGTCTTTTCGGCATCGTTATCTATCAATAGCATGTTGTATTCATCGGGCGACACGAGCTTCTCAATATCCTGGGCGATGAAGCCGAAGTCAGTCTTGCCGTTGCCGTTCTTCATATTGTACTGCACCGGGCGCAAGCTGTTTATGAAACCCAGCCCGAGCGAACTATCCTTGATGTTCTCTTTCAACCTGACATCCGAAGGGGAGGAGAATGCAACCTGGATAGTGGCCGATGAAATACTGGCGTTACCAATCCGGACTGAATTAGATGCGCTCGTGGTCGCCCCATATCCGATATTGATGGTGTTCTCCAGTGCTCCCGAGGTTGGCCCAGATCCGCGTCCAATGCCCACATTGAAATTTCCGGAGGTAACATTCTCGAGCGCCAGGTAGCCAGCGGACACATTGTATCCGCCGGATACATTGTTGAGCTGACTTCGAGTTCCGATCGCGACGTTACCGGCGGCCGTCGTAAGGGCTGTTAGAGCTGATCTACCCACAGCTACGTTGGATGAACTAGTGGTAGATTTCAGTGCTTGAAAGCCAACCGCCGTGTTTTCGAATGTGTTGGTAATACTAGACAGGGCCTGATAACCGATGGCGGTTTGCTGCGTAGCAGTCGTAATGCTAGCGCCAGCGCCGTTGCCAAATATAGTGTTACCATCAACATTGCCCGAACCGCGCCCAGCCCGCAGACCATTGATTGTGATATCACCGTCGAAATATCCGGCCCACTCACCTGCGCCGGTGTTCCCGCCTACCGAGCCATAGACGCCCGCGCAGGTGCCGGTGCAATTCGACCCCGCCACTAATTCGCCATAGACACCGCTGCCATTTACTCCGGAACCACTGTTGCCTTTGTAGCCGGATACTGCGTTGTAGTTCGAACTGGAATTGTTATAGGCTGAAACGGTGTTATTTACTGTGTAACCACTCGCGCCGGTTGCGGAAACGGTTAACAACGACGCGGGACTAGTGTTGCCGATACCGACCTGACCACCGTTCAACATATACATCACATTGGTCGAAGAGTTATTCCGGATATTCCATCCACCGCTGCCGAAATTGGTATACATGACATTATCAGTCCAGCGCGGCCACATCCAGGCATTCCATGCGCCGGCGCTGTCTTTGGCTTCCATAATTTGTCCATTGCCTTGCCCGATCGTGCCGTTAACATGAAGAGTCCGCTCGGGAGTTATAGTATTAATGCCAACATTGCCGCCGGTTAAAATGGTAATACGGTCTTCGTTGCCACTGCCGTTAGCCAGTCGCAGGTCGGTGCCGGCGGTATATATACTGGCAAAACCGGCGGTTGGTTTTAGTTTCAGCTGGCCTCCCGCCGTGCTTAGTTGAACATTGCCCGCGATCGTAAGTTTTTCGGTAGGTGTTGTCATGCCGATGCCGACGCTACCCGCCCCAGTGATGCTTAGATCGTTTCGGCCCTGGGTGCCGAGAGATAAAGATCTATTTTCATATGAACCAACATAGGCGTCGCCCAACGCTGCGACCGAAACTTCCAGACCATCACCGTTGGTATTGCCAGTGGTCGCGTTTTGCACTAATAGAACCGAGCTCCCTCCAATTGGGTTATATAAATCCAGCCGGGAGGCAGGTGTGCTTGTGCCGATACCGACATTACCGGACGTATCAACAAACAAGCCTTCATTACCGCCATCATTCGAAACCCAATAGCCGCTCATTCTTAAGTTGGCTCTGGCAATATGATCGCCCAGGTTATCTCCCACGGCTCCGCCATCGTCAGTCTCGCAAGTCACAGTACCGTCAGCAGCGATAGTTTTGATCGACAGATTTGCACCGCTGCAGGTATCGGCAAAAAACTTTGTTGCGCCGTCCAGTTTATAGATGCCGCCGGACATTGCCAGGTCGCCACTTAGTCCAAGTTCCTGGTTCGGTGTGGCGGTGCCAACGCCGAGGCGGCCGCCCATTACCACGGTTTTGCCTGATAGGTAAGCGGCATATCCCGCGGCATTGGCTTGTTCAAAGTAGGCCGCGGAGTTAGCTGAATTATTTTTTACCGACAACTGGGTTAAATCGCCGATGTTGTTATGCCCAATCGCCACCTTATCCGTCGCCTCGTTTATCGGATTGATCGTGTTCGCGCTCGCGCCTACCTCCCACAAATTGGAACCGCCGGCGGGCAACCAGGTTAAATTGCCCGAGCCGTTATTGGTGAGCACAGTACCGGCTCCGCCTTGGCCAACAGGCCAAGAGTAGGTTACGTTTCTAATTCGGATGGGATTGCCATTAGAATCAACTTGAAACAGGTCGCCGCTACCGACCGTCAAAAGGGAGGCGGGGGTGGTATCGCTAATGCCAACATTGCCACCGGTTAAAATGGTAATACGGTCTTCGTTGCCATTGCCGTTAGCCAGCCGCAGGTCGGAACCAGTGGTATACAAACTGGCAAAACCAGCTGACGGTTTTAATTTCAACAAACTACCAACCGTACTGAACTGAATGTTACCAGCAATCGTTAGTTTTTCAGTCAGGGTAGTGGTCCCAATGCCGACATCGCCGTCCATCATCGCGGTTTTACCGGAAAAATAGGCGGCATAACCGGAGGCGTAGGCCTGCTCAAAGTAGGCCGCTGAGTTAACTGAACTATTTTTTACTGACAACTGCGTTGAATCGCCGATAACATTGTGTCCAATGGCCACCTTATCGCTGGCTTCATTTACTGGATTGATCGTATTCGCGGTCACACCGACTTCCCAGAGACCACTGCCACCCGAGGACGCGATTTGGATCTGTTCATTGCCGCCGGCATTTAGTTTTGTCAGAGTAATATTCGAACCGGCCGATAATTTATCCTGGAGGTAACTAGCGATCGAATCCGTGGCCGATGCCTTAACCAATTCATCGGTACCGCCCAGGCCACCCGTTAGGTCAGTGGCGCAGATTAACTGCCCGTTGTTGTCCGCTTTTACCGTGTTGGCGCCAAGACAAGCGCCGCCAGCCAAGCTAGCTATTCGGGCGCTGCCCACGACGTCGAGTTGATAACTTGGATCGGTCGTTCCAATGCCGACGAAACCGCCGAAGATAGAGAAGTCATAATTGTTCGACAGTATTAAGTCAAAATGTCGCGGGCTGTTTTTTGATCCCAAGCCAAGCTTGGCTGCGGTTAGGCCATTGTTTAGCCACCAAATATATGGATTTTCGGCTATCGTCGGGTTTTCTTCATTAAGCATCAGCGTGTTTTGGTCGAAAGTCAGCGTGCCCCAGTTTGTGTCCCAAGGTTTGTTTTCAGAGACTCTGAAACCACCAGAAAAGTAGCCGGCATAACCGAATTGGCTATTCTGTTCTGCGTAGATGGTCGAATTGATGGAATTATTAATAACCGACAACTGGGTGGAATCACCGATATTATTGTGCCCAATGGCCACCTTATCGGTCGTCTCGTTTATCGGGTTGATCGTGTTGGCACTCGCGCCAGCTTCCCACAGGCTAGAGCCACCACCCGAAGCGGCGATCTGAATCTGCTCGTTACCGCCCGGATTTATGGTGGTTAAAGTTACGTTCGCGCCGGCCGACAATTTATTAATCAGATAATCCGCCGTCGTATCGAGGTTGGATATTTTTACCAATTTATCATCGCCGCCTGGTCCGACGCCCACCTCATCTGTCGTACATACCAGTTTGCCAGCCAGGTCGGTTTTTAGAGTATTTACACCCGTGCATCCAGCCACATTCGGGAATGTTAGATCGCCCTGTAGTTCAATATGATTGTTAATCAAGTCACCCGGAGAAATATATAGCGTATTGGTTAGAAAATTTATATGCGGTTGTTCCAAATGGGGCAGGTCGGTCTCGTCGGACCAAAAAATACCCTTTTCACTACCCGGAATGTACAAATCCCCAGTTGCTAATTTCAGAAAATTGCCGGCCACGGTCAGATCGCCCTGCTTGGTCTGGGGTGTGGCTGATGTATTGATCGGCGCGGCTACGTTGCCTCCCGGCGGGATGGTTGTCGGGACGGTCCAGGACGCGAACGCCTGCCCGGCAAGTGTAAATAGTGCCACGCATAATAACACCGGCATAGCCACTGGGTACATCAGCTTGAAGCCTCTAAATAGGTTGGGTTTCATATGTAAAATATTTTATATAAACCAACTTTATTATACTAAGATTGATATAATGAAGCAAGGCGCAAAGAAACAGCGACCACAATCCGATCGCCGTTTCTTTCGTTACTATTCTGTTTGCTATCTAGGTCGATCCACTATGGATACGGGAAAGCACCCATGTCGGTGCCGGCACCAAAGGCCGGGTTGCCCGTATTAATGCACGGTGATCCAGCCAACAGGTGATAGTCATTAGCGGCTGAGTTGATAAACCTTGGATCGGCATTAATATTGTTTGACCCGAAGCCCGACCAGCCGCCTTGAATGTCGGAGTATTGAACCTTGGCACATAGCGGCCAGGGATTAGACATCTGCCCGATGCTGGGACTAATTGGCGCGGTATTGGCCCAAACGATACTGCTGTCAAATACCGGATTTTGAGCCAAGCAGGCGCCGAGGTTAGTGGAATTATTAACGAATACGCCGCCGCCTTCACCCGAGGTCGTGTTATACGCTACGGTGTTATTCCTGACATTTATCAGATTGCCCGGAGCATCGTACAATACAGTCAACAACATGCCTCCACCATAACCGTAAGTCGGTAAAATTGTGTTTCTGAACACTGCATTCTTTTCAATCAATGCGCCTCCCCCGCCGGCGAAAGCTATTCCAGCTCCCCCAGATTCGGTCGGCCCGATAGTGTTATTTGAAATAGTATTATTCGAGATATTGGCATATCCGCCCCAGTGGTTGATACCGCCGCCGGAATATTTTACAGCATTGTTGCTAATAGTATTGTTGGTAATTGTGGTCGATGTACTAGCGTTGCCACCCGACGAGATACCGCCACCATAGCTACCGCTGGTACCGGAGGTATTCTGCGTGATGGTGTTGCCGGTAATAGTGAAAGTACCGCCGTTATATGTCGCCGAAACACCAGCGCCGGCACCGTCAGTAACGTTGCTGGTGACAGTATTGCCGGAAAAAGTTACGGTTCCGCCTATGTCCGCACCACCACCACCACCGCGATTACTTACGCCAGTTCCAAGGGCGGTATTTCCAGTCAGCGTATTATTGGAAACGGTTCCACTGCCGCGGAAGTAAATACCCCCGCCAAACTTACCGTCATTACTGGTGATTGAGTTACTACTGATATTAGCCGTGCCAGCCTGACAGTTAACGCCCCCACCGTTTGATCCGCTGCCGCCACCGTGGTGGTTGATGTTGTTATTTTGAATCGTGGCCGAAACGGTACCCGCCAGACACATAATACCGGGGCCGCCAGCAGTACAGTTCATAGTGCCAGACATGCCATCTCTAATAGTGTTCCAGGTGATAGTCGCCGATCCGCCCCACACATAGACGCCGCGGCAATTGCCATAAATTAAGTTATCGTTAATCGTGGCATTGCTGCCTGTTTCAACTTTTACACCCGCGGTCACGCAATTGTATATTTCATTATTTCGGACCGTGGCGGTAGCGTTGCCATTGACGGTCACACAGTATGGTTCGACCGGATCGCCCCAGGGGTTATTGAACCCCACGATATAGAAACCCTCCAGAATCGAACCGGTGCCGCCGTTGAAAACAACATGCGGAATTTCATTATTCTGTGGAATCATGTCCTGACTTTTTAGAGTAATTGATTTGCCCTGGAAGTCGATTATACCCTCATTCCAGAAATACCAGCCACCAGTAGAGTCAGTCACAAGTACATTACCAGCGACCGTGTCAGTGTCGTTGATGGCGGCGGTAATGGTGGCATAGTTTTCCACTTCGGTCATATTGGCGGCGCTGATGTAGCGTCTGACCCGGCGCGGACAGGCGCCACAGTCGGCAGCACAGCTCGAACACGTTTCTGGCGCTATGCACTGTCCATTACCGCAACAGCTGCCGCAATCTCCCGGACAGGTCGAACAGGTTTCACCATTGTTGCACACGGTGTCACCACAGAAGCACGCGCCACAATCTCCCGGACAAGAAGTACAATTCTCGCCAAAATTACAGCTACCATCCCCACAGCAGTTGCCGCAATCAGCCGAGCAATTCGAACAATTTTCCGGTGCCACGCAGGCGCCGTTGCCGCAACAAGCACCACAATCGGCTGGACAGGTTGAACAGGTTTCACCGTTATTACATTGTGTGTCGGGACAATTGGGGACATCGGCAATAGTAATGGTAATCGATTCCGTATCGGTGGCGCTGGCCGTATCGGTAGCGGTGAAGACAATATTGGGATAACTGCCCGATTGGGTATAGCTTGGAGTCCAAGTAAAGGTAGCCTCAAACTTTCCCAGTCCGGCGTTATAGGAAGTGTTGCTTAGGTTTGAACCAGATGGTTTATTAGCTACGCTGATGGTCACCGTGTCACCCGGTGAGTCTGGGTCGGCCGCACGCACCACAAATGACATAGCGACTCCTTCAGAGCCGTTTTTATTGCCGATCGGATCCAGTACGGGAGGTTGGTTGGTGTTGGCAATAGTGATAGTAATTGATTCCGTATCGGTGGCGCTGGCCGTATCGGTAGCGGTGAAGACAATATTGGGATAACTGCCCGATTGGGTATAGCTTGGAGTCCATGTGAAGGTAGCCTCAAATTTACCGGTGCCAGCGTTGTAGGTCGTGTTGCCCAAGCTGGAGCCAGATGGCAGATTAGCGGCGGTTATTGTAACACTATCGCCGGTAGCTTGATCTGGGTCGCTCGCGCTGATCGTGAAAGACATGGCCGTGCCCTCGGCGCCGTTCTTGTTTCCGATCGGATCGAGCACGGGGGGTTGGTTCACCGGAGCGGCACCGAACTTCTTCAATGCTTTAATGCCATTATTGGTGTTTATTCTGACCCTAGTGGCGTTAGGATCGCCCGGCGGTACCAGCACTATACTGTATGTTGAGCCATTTTGTTTGACGCGTAATTCGGAAGTTGTCGGACCGGCGGGCACGCAGGCAAAATGAAGTGTTTGGATTCCGTCATATACTCGGAGGCCGCAGTCGGTTTCGCCGGGAAGTGGGGTGGTTCCCCAAGCCAAGTCAAAAGCTGCCCCATTGTTGGTAAACACGGAGCTACCCAGACCCGTCCAAGTGGTTCCGTTCGTTGAAGTCGCGAAAGTGTTGGTGACATTATTTCCAGCCGCAATCCACTTACCATCGCCCCAGGCCACAGATGTACCACCACCACCGGGGGGACTAAAAATATCAAGACCACCCAACCCAACCCAATTGATGCCATCTATGGATGTGGCAATAACGTTGATATCCGTGCCGACATTATATGTATGCGCAACCGCAACCCACCTGCTGCCATTCCAGGCCAAGTCCATACCACCATAACCATCAGCATTAGTAAATATTGAATTGCCCAAACCTGTCCAATTAATACCGTCATAAGAGTACGCGATGGTGTTGGCTCCATATCCTACCGCTACCCACATTGTTTCATTCCAGGCAATACCAACGCCGGTATTAGAAAATATTCCTTTACCCAAGCCAGTCCATGAGATGCCGTCATATGAATAGGCGATAGTATTGTTGCCTCCTCCCACCGCAACCCACATTGTTCCGTTCCAAGCAACGTCTAAACCGCTCTCGCCTGGATTAGAACCGAATATATTTACACCACCACGGCCAACCCAATTAATACCATCGGCTGATGTAGCAAAATTATTAGGAGCATTTCCTACTGCTACCCATTTGTTATCGCCCCAAGCCACGCCATATCCACCGCCTTGTTGGGTCCATTGATTATAATCAAAAATCGAATCACCTAGTCCCGTCCAGTCGACACCATTCGTAGAATGGGCAACGGTGTTTTCACCCACCCCTACTGCGACCCACATGCTTCCGTTCCAGGCTACACCTTGACCCCATTGGGAAAATATTGCTTTGCCTTGGCTGGTCCAATTAGTGCCATCCAGGGAAGTGGCCATGGTGGCGTCGTCGCCACGTCCGACTGCTATCCATCGGCCAGCGGCCACCACTGGTTGGTTCATCATTCCAATTCCTGTCAGCGAGAAAACAAATACCGCGCAGAGGCGGATCAGCCACCATTGGCGACTCTGATGTGCGAGTATAGTTGTTAGCTCGGACTTCGGGTTCATGGCCGACCTTTTGTTTTTAGTTCAATACCAGCCACATCTGTCCGACCGCGGGACTGGCGGGATCGCCTTGGGCCGCGGTGCGAACCTGAATAACTAAGCCGTCAGTGGCCTTTATCGTACCACCCTGAACTTCGAGTTTAGTGCCGGCTGCCGGGTTCTCCACCCCAATACCCACCGCGCCATTCATGATGACAGTTTTGCCGGAAAAGTATCCGGCAAAACCCTGGCCGCCGGTGATCTCGGCGTATAGAGTCTTGTCATTGGCAGCCGTGGCCGCATTGGTCACTGACAAACGAGTATTGTCACTAATGTCCAGTCGGCCAATTGCCACCTTATCAGTAGTTTCGTTAGTTGGCGCAATGGTGTCTGCAGTCGAACCAGCCTTCCAAATGCCACCGCCAGCCGCAACAACAGCCCAGGAAAGATTGCCGCTGCCGTCGTTCTTTAAGTATGCGTCATTATCCGCCCCTAGGTTATTATTCGGCCAATTGTAAGTGACGCCCTTGATCCGGATGATATTACCCGTGGCGTCGACCATGAATTTGTCGCCATTGCCGACGGTGAGAGGCGATAGAGGGGTGATATCGCCAATGCCAACATTCGCGGTTGGGTTAGTCGGGTAAAGATCGTTCACGTCCTGGGTCCAGAAGCCACCACCAGCCGCGCCGCCGCAGGTTATTGTGCCATCGGCATCGGTGCTAAGACCGCCGCAACTGACCATATTGGGATTCTGGATACTTAGCGTGGCTAGATTAGTCGGACTGGCCGCGGTGATCTTTACGGCGCCTTGCAGCTCAATATGATCGCCCGTTTCGCCAGGGGAAAGATATAGTGAGTTAGCTCCAAAGTTTATGTGGGGCTTAGCCGTGTCTGACACGTTGGACCAAAAAACACCCCGGTCCGCCGTGGAAATAAAGAGATCGCCAGTAGCTACCCGGAGATAATTACCAGCTATAGTCAGGTCGCCATTTTTGGTTTGAGGGGTGGCCGAAGTATTGATTGGCGCAGCCACATTGCCGCCCGGCGGAGCAGTGTCAGGAGCGGTCCAGGATGCCAGCGCCCGGCCGGCCAGAGTTGAAAATGCCAAGCATAAAAGCACTGGCATAACCGTAAGGTACATCAGCTTTGAGCCTCGAAATAGATTTGATTTCATATGGGATTATTTTATGTTAGCTGCCATGTATTATACTAAAAAGAGCGTCAATGCGCAAATACTTGATTATCAACAGCACAAGGAAGAATTTTATTGAATCGTTATCTAGCCAGTTGAGCAGCCAGTTCCCGAATAACTACCCGATCGTCCCAGGCGATTTTTTGACCATGTGGCCCCATAATCCATTGCTCGGAGGCCTTGCCGGTGATCACCACAAGGTCACCTGATTTAGCTAATCTAAGAGCTTTATCTATGGCAGTTCGGCGATCAAGCACCTTCTCAACCTGGGCTTTCTTCGGCACGGCGACGTTAGCACCGGCTATGATCTGATCGATAATCTGCTCCGGCGGTTCATCGTAAGGGTCTTCGTTGGTCACGATAGCAATGTCGGCTCGTTCAGCGATAAACTTTCCCAACACAGGGCGTCGGGATTTATCGCGGCCACCGCCGGCTGATCCAAACACATGGATGATTCGATTTACCTTTAATTTTGGCAAAATAGTATACAACGCCGCCATTGAGGCCGGTTCCGGGGCGTAGTCAACCAGTATTTGGAAGGGCAACCCTAGTGATAAAAATTCCATCCGCCCGGGTATGGCTTTTATTTCGGCCAGGTGGGGCAGAATGTCAGACAATTTCCAACCCAGCTGTTCAACTACGGCCACGGCTTCCAGCGCGTTCATAACGTTAAAACGGCCGATTAGTGGCAAGTGAGTCGTCTGATCGTCAATAGTAAATTCACTGCCCGACAGGTCACTTTTGGAAATTTTACCAATAAGCTGTTTGGTGTCAGTAGGGAAATCGTTTGAGGCTGGGTTGGCCAAAGAACAAGCGATACGCTGATCAGCCGCGTAGGCTAAAAATCTTGGAGCCGACTTATCATCACCATTGACAATAATAAAGGAGGGTGAGTTTTGTGCGCGACGGACTTTTTTGAACAGCCGCTCTTTAGCTAGGGTGTATTTTTCAAACGAGCCGTGGGACTCGATGTGCTCGGGGGTTAGATTTGTGAAGACAGTGCCGCGTATCGGAATGCCGTTAAGTCGGCCTTGAGCCAATCCTTCGGAAGAGGCTTCGATGATAGCGTACTTACAGCCAGCGCGAACCATACGCCTCAAAGTAGCTTGAAGGTATTTCGGACTGGCCGTAGTCAGCTTGGTTTTATTAAGCTGTTCCTCGCCCTTGATGGAAATTGTCGCGGTTGAAATCCAGCCGACCGGTTGTCCGAGTAATTGCAACAACTGTCCGATCATCGAGACAACCGTGGTCTTGCCATTCGTGCCGGTCACGCCAACGACAATCAAATGGCGTGCCGGGAAACGAAACATCCAGGCAGTCAGCCAAGCTCGGATATGGTGATAAATATTTAATAGCGACTTAGGTAACAGACGGCGGATAAACGCTTTCATTGGCTCGTCAATTAATGGCCAGGGTCATTCCACCCCGGAACGCGGTCGGGAACGCGAGTTGTTCTCGAAGCATCTTTTTACCATTACCGGAAAAGTACCGCAAGAGCGCGTTGCCTCCGCTACGAACGCCGGCGACAATTTCTTGAATGCCATCTCCGTCCAAGTCAGTCGCCGTAATCACAATTCCGCCCCGGAAATCTCCGGCAAAAGCCATAAAACCCGGATTAATCAGACCAATGATTCCATTGCTTTTACGGCCAAAAACCCTTACCTGTGGACCGCCACCACCAGCTATACCGGTTATAATTTCATCTAAGCCGTCACCGTTGATATCGCCGGTTCCCAAGGTCACTCCGCCGCGAAACGAATCCGCGTAGGCCATCAAGCCCTGAATTACGGGGCGGAACGATCCATTGCGATAACCGAACACGCGCAGCTGTGGTCCGCCGGCGCTCAACGGGGCGGTGATAATTTCAGCCTTACCATCACCGTCCAGATCGCCGGTAGTGACTGAAACACCACCGCGAAACGTAGTCGCGTAAGCCATGAAATTTTGGGTGGTCGGCTGGTAGGAGCCATTACGGTATCCGAAAATTCTTACGTTAGGTCCACCGCCACTTTCGGGAACCACGACAATCTCGTCCACATTGTCACCGTCGAGATCATCGACGGCTAGATTGACACCACCGCGAAATGTCGCGCCGTAAGTTAAAAATTCTTTTTTCAATTTACCATTTAGATCAAACACCCGGATCATAGGAGTCATGCCTGGACCGGGCGCGGTGACGATTTCTTCTTGGAGGTCTCCATCAACGTCACCGGACGCAACCTTGATACCGCCCCGAAACGAGGCGTCATAAGCCAAAAAGTTTTTCAAGTTCTTGCCAGACGAGGAAAAAAACCTGACCTGTGGGCCGCCGCCCGGACCGGCTCCGACCAACAGGGTATTTTGCGGGCGATAGTAGAGCGTGAGCGATTGGGTAGTGGCCAAACCAGCTTGGTTAACCGTGGCGAGATTGATGATGTTCTTTCCCGAATGCAGGCGGAGCGTATAGGAAAAGCGTCCGTCCGCATCCGACAAGAGCGCGTGATTATTAGCCGTGATGCCGGTTACCGGAGATATTGTATCAGTTGCCCGGCCGGTAATGGTATATTTTCGATCGGTTACGATTGTTTCTGAAGCGGGCGAAAAGTCGATCAGATCGGGGCCGGTAATATCGACTTGAATAATCAGGCTTTGGGCGATTTCGGCGTTACCAGCCTGATCGGTAGCATGATAGTACAGCGTGTGCACGCCTTCAGGCGCGGCCATAGGGCCGGCGTAGGTGGTATCGGGTTCCGCGTCCCAGTGATAGGAAATAGTTATCGGCAAGGTTCGATTATCCTGCGCGGACAAAGTGACGGCGGGCGTAGTGGTGTAATAGCCATTGGTGGTCGCGGTCGGTGATAACGAGACTGAACTAATCGGAGCGGTCGTGTCCGTAACTACGCGATATAGCGCGGCGGCGACATCCAATAATCCGAATCCGGTTTCGGTGTCATATCCGGTCGTGCCAAGATCGAGGGCGGTTTCGGTCAAAACCGTTTTGACTGTGGCTGGGTCGGCACCGGCCGCGATTAGCAAGGCGGCCGCGCCTGATACGTGAGCCGTCGCCGATGACGTGCCTTGCGCCCAAGAGTTACTGAATTGAGTATAGTTGACGGCGGTATTCGTAAAACTTTCCTGAAGAATGCCATCGATGAAGCCATCGCTGTTTTGGTCGTACCTGGTATCCCCACCCGGAGCCATGATTTGCAAACCGGTGCCATAGTTAGAAAAATATGAGCGCGTCGCGTCGTAGCGAACGGCGCCGACGCTGATCACGCCCGGATAGGCGGCTGGGTAATCAACGTTGCCCTCACCATCATTACCGGCCGCGGCTACTATTACAACGTGGCTAGCCAGGGCGGCATCAATCGATGCTTTGAAAATTGGGTCATCGGTTGTGGCCGTGAGACTAAGATTGATAACCTTGGCTCCTTGGGCGACGGCGAAGTCTATTCCTTGAGAGACGGTTTCGGTCGTACCACTGCCGGTATGATCCATGACTTTAACTGGCATGATAGTGCTGTTGAACGCGATCCCGGCTTCGTCGTGTTCATTATTGGTCGTCTGGGCGATCGTTCCGGTCATATGGGTGCCGTGACCTTGGTCATCGTTGGCGTGCGCGTCATCATTGATAAAGTCATAACCAGCGACAAAACTGGTTCCGGACAAGTCGGGCGCTTGGCCGTACACCCCATAATTTTCATAAGCCACTCCGGTGTCGACTACCGCCACAATAACACCCGGGTCGCCACCGTAAGCCGGTTCGGTCTGATCGGTGTCCCAGGCGGTTGGCATATTTATCTGAGCTAGATTCCATTGAAAAGAATACAACCCGTCATTGGGGGTAAACGCGATCTGATAGCGATAGTTGGGTTGGGCAATGGCGACTAGTGAATCACCGTAAAGCCGTTGGATGGCATCCTCAATATTGTCACCCGAACTAAGTTTCATTTTGATTATCTTAGTTGTGGGAATATTTGGCATCGACAATTCGGCGGCTTGGAAACGCGACCTCAAATTGGGTAAATCCGATTGGGCGACCGAGTCTTTGAGACGAACAATCACCTCGTCAGATGGGGGTGGAGCGATCGCATACGCGGGTTGGCTCAACCAACTAAAACAGCCGATTAGAATGCCGACGGCGAGACATCTGAGAGTAATAGATTTTAGCTGGTTTGTTTTCATGTGGGTATTAAATATAACTAGATATATTGTACCATTGTCTACCCCAAAACAGAAACGCGCCGTCAATGAAACGTTTAGGGTAGAAAATTATAGTCTTTCGAAACGTATCTTAGCGCAAATATTCCCGAACTAGCTTATTGGTCGCTTCCAGGTCGGGAATCCAGTAATATAGGTTAGCTTTATATTCGGGAGTGTAAACAGTATCTCCCTTACCGGGGATGAAATCAGTGTGGGTGTTGGCAAAATCAAATTTACCACCACGTCGTAAGGCGGCCATGGCACCGAATTGCCAGGTTGGTACCGTGTCATATTGCAATCGGGTTTGATCTTGCTGTTGAATGTAGCTGTAAAAACGTTTCAACTCGGATGGATCTTGCAGACGTTGGGCCAGGCTTAAAAATATGTTGCGTTGATCGCGGGTGCGGGCAAAATCACCACCTTCGCGGTAACGATTGCGCACGATTTTTAAGGCCTCGGTGCCGTCGACGTGTCCGTCGGGCGTTTCGACCCCGCCGGCAAAGTCCACCATGCCTTTAAAGCTCTCGAAAGTAAACTCCGCCGTGGCATGAATCGAGATACCAAGAAATTGTTCCACCGTCTTTTTGGTCAGATCAATATTGCCTAAATCCTTATCGCCCGTGCGGTCGCCGAACGCGTAGGCGTGGGTGATTTTCTGCGTCCCAAAACCGTCCACCTCGACGCGAGTGTCGCGCGGGATGGTGATTAGGCTGAGTGACTGGCTAGGTGATTTGGGTACCGAAAACACCATCAGTACATCGGAACGAGCTCGTTCGGTACCGCGCTGATCAGAGCCGACAATCAGAATATTAAAACGCGCCGGCGTCGCGGCGTACGCCATTAAGATCCCGAGCGCCGCGATCACGATTAGGCTTAGGGCGGTAATTAGAAATATTTTGATACCTTTGGGCATGATAAAACAGTATACCGAATCAGCGGCTTAATTTGTTACAGGTTGGCCGAGCTGTCATTATCTCCTGCCGAATTATCAATCAGATCCTGGGAGAACTTTTTCTTGATGATTTCAACCTTGTTCTCAATTTCAACTAACTTAGCTTTAAGCGATTGAGCCAACGCCAAGCCGTGTTGAAATTTGGCTAAACCATCTTCGAGCTGAACATCGTTTGATTCCAGTTCTTGGACCAGTTTTTCCAACTCTTTAAATTCCTGTTCGAAACTGGCGGTGCTGCGTTTGGTCATATGATTAGGGTTTAATGGTTTTAGACTTTAATTGGCCTTGAGCTAGTTTGGTGGTGATGATTTCGTCAGCCGGCACGGCTTCGGCCGAGGTAATGATCTGACCGGCGGCATTGAGAGTGACGCTATATCCGCGTTTGAGAATGCGTTCGGGATTGAGGGATGATAATAGTTCGGTTTGATGTTTAATCCGATCGCGAGACTGGCGCAGGAGAATCTCAATCCGGTTGGTCAGCTGATCGTGTCGATGCTTCAGGGTCGTTTGGGAGGAATGTATGCGCTCGAGCATAATTGAAAAGTGGCGGAGCAATGATCCGGTTAATTCTTGGTAGCGCTGTCTCTGCAAACGAAACACATCTTCGAGCCGGACGATCAAGTCGGTCACGGCCGAATTTTGGTCGCGCATTCGACGTTCCAGGCTATGACCCGCCTGTTCGGTTAAGGTAGCGATTTCAAACAACACCTGTTTGCGATTAGGCACGACTCGTTCGGCGGCGTTTGATGGCGTCGAAGCGCGCACGTCGGCCACATAGTCGGCAATAGTGACATCTCGTTCGTGGCCGACCCCGCAGACAATTGGTATTCGGGAGGCGTAAATAGCGCGTGCCACTGCTTCGGAATTGAACGCTTGGAGATCTTCCAGTGAGCCGCCGCCGCGGGTGAGTATGATCACGTCCGGTTTCACCACTCGGTTCTGATAAGCGATCGCCCCGACAATCTGACTGACCGCGTCTTGGCTCTGAACGCCGACGGGCGTAAGATGGATGGTTAATCCGCCCCAGCGGTTATTGAGAATTTGTAACACGTCGGTGTAGGCGGCGGCATCCGGTGAGGTGACTAGGCCGATGCGAGCCGGGAAGCGCGGCAGGAGTCGTTTGCGTTCGGTGGCGAACAAGCCTTCGGCGGTTAATTTCTTTTTCAAGAGCTCAAACGCCTGCTGGAGCGCGCCGGCGCCGACCGGTTCGATAGATTGAACCCGGAAATGGAAACTGCCCGCCTTCTGGAACATCGACGGATAGCCGGTCACCTTTACTTCCATGCCATCAGTGATCGGCACGGTTTGTTCAAACCGCATCATAAAACAAACAATGCGCGATTCTTTGTCTTTCAGTTCAAAAAATACCAAGGTTTCCCGATTCACTTTATAACCGGAGACTTCGCCCTGTACCGTCACGGTACCAACCGCGGTCTGGAGATGCATCCGGACGATTTTAATAAACTCGCTGACCGACAGCGCTTTAGATAGTGTAGGTTGAAGGGGTAGTCGAGTCATGTAGAGTTACTGTAACAAATATAATTCAAAATTCAAAATGTAAAATTCAAAAGAATGTTATTAAGCGCCCGTCATTGCGAGCAAGTTCGCGAGTGTGGCAATCCCATTGCTATATAGCGGATTATTGTTGTTTCCTATTTCATTGGGATTGCCACCCCTGCCGTTCGTAAACAGCGGGGTTGCAATGACGAGTAGTATATTACAGAGGCGATTAAGTTTCGCTGCAAGTTGGCTCAATGGGCGGATTTCGGGGAGGGAAAATATCTGGCATTGACAAAATTATAAAAGAGCGCATACTGGTGGCGCTTTCGAGACACTACGATGTGGTCGCATCAAACGGAGGGTCTATGCGAATCGGGAGAATCCTACGAGGCGTAGCGGCGGCGGTTGGTATTGCAGCGGCTGCCATAGTTATCTTACTTGTGGCCGTCCTCTTGCCAGGAGAAATCAGGCATCGCCACCGACTGGCCGGCGTCCCGGTGGTCGAGAAGCAAGCGGCCGAGAATGGCCGGATCGTGGCGGAGCGGTTTCGGGTGTGGATCGCCGAACATCGGGAATGTCCCAATAGCGACAGCTTGTGTCAGGCGATTGCGTTCGGGCCGGGCGAAGTAGCGAATCCGCTGCGTGGCAATCAACCGGTTCGGTATCAGAACTGGGCTTATGTTTTAGGACCCGGCGACCTGTACCGGCAAGACACGCATCAGGACAAGAAGCGCGGCCAGTCATTCACGCTGGCCTGTGATACCGGCAGTATGTGCGTCGATTACATGATCTCGGTCCGGAATCCAAGGAAGGTGCACATTCGCAGATACACGAATTCGGAAGACTGAAGCCGGATGTGGACAGGCAATCGGAATCCCCAGCTTGATACGTTCAGGCTGGTTTTTTTATGAAATTCAAAATTCACAAGTGAAAATGTAAAAGCGGTGGCCATATAATGTATTTTTTGTAACTTGTAATTTGAAACTTGTCACTATTTAGCGTAAGCTAAACATATGTACATCGGCATTGTCGGAATAATAGGAGTGGGCAAATCAGTGCTGACCCGGAAACTGTCGGAGCGCTTGGGCTATCGAGCTTATTACGAACCGGTCAAAGAAAATCCGTATTTGGATGACTACTATAACAATAAAGAACGCTACGTCTGCATTATGCAGTTTTTTATGCTGACGCATCGGTTCCGGCAGCACTTGGAAATCCAAAAACTTTACGGCCAAAACGTTGGCATCGTTCAAGACCAGATTATTTTCGGTGACATATTGTATGCTACCATGACCCACGATCTAGGATTCATGAACGATCGTGATTTCGACACCTATCTGCAGCACTTTCGAGCCCTGGAACCATTGTTACGTTTACCGGACGTGCTTATTCACCTAGACACTTCCATTGAGACAGCGCTGGAACGAATTAAACAACGCGGTCGAACCAGTGAAGCGGCGATAGATGCCGGCTATTTATCGGCTTTATACAAACGCTTTTCCGATTGGACCGATTCAGTACAGGACAGAACCAACGTCTTCCGACTCGATTGGAACTCCTTCCGATCGGTCGATGAAGTCGTTAAAGAAATTGAATCGAAACTTCAGACCCAGTTGGAGTTGCCAACTACCTAGGTAAAAAGAAAAGCCGCGATTGCTCACGGCGTGCGGTTAGTGCCTGATTTCCAGCGGTGAAATTGCTACGGCCATATCGATGGTGGACTTGAGCTCTCCTTCCAGGCGCTGTAGCCAATCTAGCTGCGCCTGGCGATGCTCAATCCACTTGTTCACAGTTCGCCACAGGCTGTCAAGGATCGACGAGGGATGAACCGCCAACGTCGATAGTAGCGTCTGGGCGGATACTTCGCCGGAACTTACCTCTGTGGCTTGACGGCGGCCGTCATATTCCGTTTGGAAATGCACCGTGATCAGCCACCAAGATCCGGATCGGCACAATCCCCAGGCGCGGGTAGAACCGCCGATCTCTCGTGGCGACAGGCCACCTCGTTGGTCGAAGTCATCGGCCTTTTCCAGCTGTGCTTCTTTGATGCCTTCGGTGCCGAAGATACCCTGGGTAGCCAGTGGGGCATTGATGTCGTTGGGGCTGTCGTCTATCAAACGACGCGAGCCCGCCAGTTCATGGAAACACACCAAACTACCCAGCGTTGCCAGCGTAGTCTTATTAAGGAACGGAACAATCCGTCGCTGGGTGTCTTCGAGCAGCGCGGCCCACTCCTCGACGGAAAGAGGCTCTTTCCGCAGAAGTGTCTGCAAACAAATGTCAGAGGGCATACCCTCCTCCTTTCGTGATGGCTAGGGCGTACCCCAAGCCAGCACCAGTTTGTCATTGTGGGCGTGGTTTGTCAATACCTAATAGGCTGTGCCTAACGTTTCTCGACCGTATATTTACCGTTGTGGTGCCCTAGGGCGTAGTTGACGTACTTGATCTCAAATTCGGCTGGGCCATGATCCCGGGCGTGGCGGAAGAGCACGTCGGCTTCTTCGTTGTCGAGCCGGATCAAATAACGCAAGGGTTCCATCTCACCTTCGACGCTGTGGCCATGGACGTCTAGTTTTGGCATTTCAATCTAATTAATATTATGTATCTTAATCGTACCACTCAAGGCTGAAAAATCAAAAAGGCTCCGAATGGGAGCCTTTTTGCTAGAAATGCTTGTGTCCTACCGATCACACTGTACGCTGCCAGAGTTATAAATACATGGATTGGTGTATAGGAATGTATAATCATACCCAGTCCCACAGCCACGCATAAATTGTGAACAGGCATCACGATACTTAAAAAAACCATACTCGACGCCGAACTTAATTAGTTCGGTTTTTAATCGAGCTGGTGCGTTTATATCGGTGGCTCCGGTTTTCCAAACCGTATCGACTTGGGTTTTATACGGGCCATCAGAATACTTCAAGGGTGCGATTTCAGGATAAGCGGCAAAGAACTCGTTTGAAAGCTGAATGTTAATCGGTTTCAAGTCTGCGCTGACAAAACCCCAGGCCATTTGAGTCGGCCAGTCGTATACTCGTTGACGTTTGCCATTGATCAAACGCCACGTTTTTGCATCGCCATAAGTTCCTTGGGCGTGTGTTTTTACGAGGCCATCATAAGTGTGATCTTTGAAGCGCTGAATCTCGACTTTGGATAGCCAGCTGCTCAGTTTAATAATAGTAGTGTTGTGTTCAATATGATACTGTACCTCGTCACACCGCGGAGCGCGGTTCCACCACTCTAGATATGCCGACTCGATCTTTCGAGCCATATCAATGTTCAGGGTGTACACGGTGGTGGCATTTTTCTGAGCGGGGTCGGGTGTCAATACACACTTTGAGAAATACAAGGAAATGGGTTCACGGGTGATCGGGTCTGTATACACCGCCTGACTGGGTTTAACTAAGCCAACCAGGCCGACCAGCACGGTGAAGAGTACAAGTAATTTTTTCATAGTGAATTATCAATGATTAGTATGTCTGCATTATACCACCCTTTTATCGTTTGGTCGCTGGCCGGTGTTACAGCGTGGTAAATGTTGACATAATACCTGATTGCTGTTATTATCTTCTAGTTAGTAGTTGCGCCTCACCGGCGTTTTTTTCGACTGGGACTTTCGCACCGCTTTCTATTGAGCCAGGCGAAGCCTGTCTCTCAAGAAAGCGTTGGTCAAATTCTTCGTTGCTGCCTCCGGAATGACCTCAACGTAACTAAAAGTACGTCTCGGCCATGTCCTCGGCAGCGCCTCGAATTTGACCAACGCTAGCAGTCCCAATAATATCTTATCCTATGGACATCAGAAATATCGCCATCATCGCTCATGTGGACCACGGCAAAACGACTCTCGTCGATGCCCTGCTTCGCCAAACCAAGACCCATCTCAACAAGGAAACCGTGGGGACAGATTTGATTATGGACTCGAATGATCTCGAGCGTGAGCGCGGCATTACGATTTTTTCCAAGAATGCTTCGGTAGTCTGGAACGATGTGAAGATTAATATTATCGATACCCCCGGTCACGCCGATTTTGGCGGCGAAGTGGAGCGGGTTTTGAACATGGCTGACGGTTGTCTGCTATTAGTAGACGCCAAAGAAGGACCCATGCCGCAGACCCGGTTTGTGCTGAAAAAAGCTTTGGCAATGGGATTGCGAATCATCGTGGTGGTTAACAAAATCGACAAGCCTGATGCCCGACCCGAGGAAGTGCTCGATCGGACCTTTGATTTGTTTGTCGAGCTGGGCGCCGATGATCGCACTTTAGACTTTTTAGTTATTTACGCTTCATCCAAGCTGGGCAAAGCCGGTTTAACAGCCGACCTGAATGCCATGACCGACATTAAGCCCATCTTTGAAGCCATACTGGACCAGGTGCCGCCGTTCACCGGCGACCCCGCCAAGCCATTGCAACTTTTGGTTACCGCGATCAGTGCCGACACATTCAAAGGCCGTCTGGTCACCGGACGAATCGCCAACGGTAAAATATTAGCCGGACAGAAAGTGATGCACATTGATCGTTCGGGCGTAATGCATCCGGCTAAAATAATTTCATTGATGACTTACGAAGGTTTGGAACGCAAGGAAGCATCGGAAGCAATCGCCGGAGACATCGTGGCGCTAGCCGGAATTCCCGAAGCCACCATCGGTGAAACGATCGCCGACCCGGAACAGCCGAGCGCTTTACCGCTGTTGGATATTGAACAGCCGACCGTCAAAATGACTTTTAGCATCAATGATTCACCTCTGGCTGGACGCGAGGGTCAATACTCGACTTCCCGTCAGATTCGAGAACGCCTGGCCAAAGAACTGGAAACGGACTTGGCATTGCGCGTGGAGGAAAATCCCAACGGCGGCTGGATCGTATCGGGTCGCGGGGAACTACACCTGGCAATTTTGATCGAACGGCTGCGCCGCGAGGGTTTCGAATTCCAGGTTTCACGACCGCAGGTTATTTTGAAAGAAATTGACGGCAAGACGCATACCCCATTTGAGCGCGTGTTTATTGAAGTACCGGAAGCGCATTCGGGTGTGGTGATCCAGAAGCTGGGTTTGCGCGGGGGCTTGATGCATGACATGCAGACGCGCGAGGGAATTTGCTTCTTAGAATTTGTGATTCCTACCCGCGGGCTATTCGGGTTTCGCACGGAATTCTTGACCGACACGCGCGGCTTAGGAATTGTTAATACATCTTTTGAAGGTTATTTTCCCGACCCAGGCAATTGGCACGAACGAGATCAGGGTTCGCTGGTGGCATACGAGAGCGGCGTTTCAAATCTGTATGGTTTGTTGAATGTTCAAAGCCGCGGCGTATTTTTTATCGGGCCGGCCGTGGAAGTCTACAAAGGCCAAGTGGTGGGACAGAACGCGCGCGGCGAAGATATCCGGGTGAATGTTTGCCGAACCAAGCAGCTGTCGAACATGCGCTCGAAAGGTGATGGTTCAGCCGAGCACTTCAACGCGCCGAAAGAAATGGGGCTCGAAGACGCACTGGAATATATCAGCGATGATGAATTGGTTGAGGTGACACCGAAGTCGATCCGCATCCGCAAGCGCGTGCTCGATGAAGCACTGGCGAAGAAGAACGCGAGGGAAGGTAAAAGTTAAATAGTTGATTGGTTGATTAGTTAATTAGAGCAGCTCGCGCTAGTTAACCAAATAGAAAAACCCGACGGGAGATATCTCATCGGGTGGTTGTGGTTCAGGTCCTGCATTTTGTGGAAGCAGGAACCATGTGTTCGTGGGGCTGACCACTAGCATCAATCGTCCAAGTGGATTGTAAGCCTATGATTTTTCGTCGCAGCGCTTTCAGGCCTTCCGCGCAAGCCGTTCCCAAGAGTACGAAACCAACGCAACTAGTCGTTGTCAGCCAGGGGAGTTCGCGAAAGCCAGTGGCTGGATGATCCCAGCGCTGTTGCCATGAGGGTGTAAGAAACAAGAATACACCAAAGGAAGTAAATCCCCACTGTATCGACAGAATGAGTATTAACATCCAGCGGGGAAGCGCTGCCTTCACAAACATCTCGCATGCGTGGCAACGCCGCTCTGGACGCGCCCAGATGGCGAAAATGTGCTCATGTGGCTGTCCCTCAGGATCCGTGAATTTACCCGTGGTCACGATCTGGCGCCAGGTGAAGTACAGAAATGACAGCACCAAAATGCCAGCGACGCACCCAACAATCGCATTCCACACAAGCACGCAAACGATGAGTCCAAAATTACCGAGCACCAACGGAACAGCCAGGTGGTTTTGGCACTGATCACACTCGGCACAAGTCTGAAGATTCATCGTCGCCTCCTTTCAGTGTCGAAGAGACCAGATGCTCGTACCCGCACACAGCTGAATCAGTACGGTCCCGCGCCGAAACTCCTCACATCGGCAATCGTGTCGTGCGCCGTGTTCTCCCCGATGGTCAAATAGGCAGGAAGGCGTGACGAGTCCATACCCAGCAATTTGGCTCACCTGGTGTATGCGATACGGGTGCGCACACTCGGAGCAATGATCATCTGGCTGAGGTTTTTGTGTTGAATCCCAACCACATGCAGTACAGCGCCAGCCCCCTTCTTGTTGTTCAACCGACAGCAAACGACATCGCGGGCACGCTTTGTGGGCGCTCCAGCCACAGCAGGCACAACGGAGGACTTTCCCATCCTGAATAACAGAAAGGAATCGACAGTACGGACAACGCTGGTTCATGAGTATTCCCTCCTCTTGTAAAACAACCATCAGATAGTGAATGGGGGAGCATATACTAGCAGGTGAGATATGTCAATAGTAATTGACAAATATTGTCGGTAACAATTTGATAATTACATAATATGCAGTTGACAAAGGTAATATAATGGTATATACTGTTGTCAGTATTTACGACAAAATATTATGACCATCGAAAATTTACTCAAACAATTTGGATTTACGGTCAAAGAAACACGGGTGTATCTCACTTCTCTTGGACTTGGTACGGCTTCGGTACAGCGAATTGCCCAAAAAGCCGGGGTAAAAAGAACTACCGTTTATGCCATTTTGGAAAACCTACTGGAACGGGGAATTATCGGTAAGGCTAAAGTTGGCAAGAAAACCCATTATTTAGCCGAACCGCCGGAAAAGCTATTCTCTATAGTAAGTAACTTGCGTGACAATATGAAAACAGCCTTGCCGCAGTTTAATGCGCTGTATAGCAAGGGGGAAACCAAACCCAAGATCACTTTCTTTGAGGGGAAAGAGGCAATTCAAAATGTGTATGACGACACACTAAGAGAAAAACCAACCGAAATATTTGAATGGAACACCAACGCGTACTTTCAACAGTTCCCGAAAGATCATGATTATCTGGCGAAGCGCGTTGCTTTGAACATCCATGCTAAACGATTGGCGGGTAGCGGTTCGGTTTGGCAAACGGTGCACAAGAGACGCGACGCTGAACAGCTTTCTGAGACTCTCATTGTACCCAAGGAATATTTCTGGCCCGAGATCGAAGTGAATATCTACAATAATAAAGTGGCGTTCATGAACTATGCCGAACAGATGTCGGTGATCATCGAGAGCCAGGCGATTGCGGACGCGATGCGACAGGTATACGACTTGTCTTGGAGGGGTGCGAAAACACTACAGGATAAATAGTAAATTGTGAAAATACAAAAAACAATGGATGAGTTCCGTGGCGAAAACCTCCCCCATACTAAGAAGTAATAACACATTTCTAGGTTAGCAAATACTACAACCGGTCCCCTCCTTAGCTAAGGAGGGGACAGTTTGGATGTATCAACGCACAGCTACATTTAAAAAAAAGCTCTAAAGAATCGGGGGGAGGTTTGGTTAAGATGCAAAAAAACACCGGATGAGCTCCGGTGGTTTTTTATTATCATCTAGCCATTATATATGGGTACAGGCATCTCGCTCTCTATCGCTGGGTTCATTACCCTTGTCTCTCATCTCGACAACGCAGAAACTTTTAAGTTCAACCTCAGGATGATCATTGCGACCGTCTATAAGGCCGAGTTGAAAGTTACTAACATTACTGTTCGTTTGGTTTGTCTGTGAGATTGTCCAACTTGGCATGGGTCCTAGATCAAATTGCAATCCAGTGCTAGCGTCTAGTACGAGTAGCTCTGCCTTTACATGCTTTATGACTCCACCCGCTGGTGAATTTATCACAAGACATGAAATAATATCCTGTTTCAAAGGTAGGAGGTTGTCTAAGCGATAACGGCCAAGATTATCGATTCGATTTATGCCATCGACCGAGGGATCTGGAGCGAGATAATCATTATTCGGGTTATCCAATATTAACTTCAGACCAATTGTGCGATTATCTCCATCACCCTGAATGATTTGAAATTTGTTGTTAACACGAAAGGAGTAATCAATTGCTTGTGTATGAGCGTAAAATTTACTGCACGCAAAAACATTTTCCGGCATAGAAACCGGAACTTGAATGTATCCTTGTGGGTCCATTCCGCGCATTCCGCGTGTTCGCTGCCTATAGGCCACTTGCTTCAAACTAAGTAGGCCATCGTTTTCCTCGAGATCGTTTACTGGATTGGGATGATCCCATTCTGTGAAAATTGCAGAGCTATATTTGTTAATGTCTTGTAATGATTGCTCCTTTTTTTGAGGTTGACGCGGAGCAAAGTATTCCAAAGCAGCAATCACCGAATTTGGTATTTGAATTATTAAAGCGATTATAGCTATTATGACGCCAAATTTTCCCCAGTTTCGTTTGCGACTTAGTGAACGATTGGATTTTGGTTTCCTGTAATCCATTTCATTAATCATGAATGCCGTGTGCGTATATCGTTAGAATATCTAGTGTGTTGGTTCATGCGAAGCTAATTCAATGACGTACAGTGTGCCAAGTGTTGGATCTTCGTAGACCTTTGCTTGATATTTGCCGCTAACCCTATTTGTGTCGATATGATTGGATTTGAAAAACGATCGCGCTGAGATGGTTGCACCCTCTGGGTTGGCGCTGTAATTAACCTTGTACGAATCAGCGACTTTTTCTTTGTGAAACCTAACCGCAATCGCATTTTTTTCATTATCAAAGAATAGTTCAGCATGAGTTAATTCTTTTACGCCATACGTCTGACAGAAAACGCGAGGGAACCCGATAAACTGCGATTTTGTGATACTTATGCGATCTTCGTATTTATTTCCAACACCCTCAAACTTAGTGAAATTGTACTCGGGCATGTATATGAGGCTAATAATAAGACGATAATATGATACCATAACGATATATATTATGCAAGAGTTATGCGTTAGCTGTAGTGTCACCATATATACCAAAGTCATATAATTGGCTAATAATAGCCATAATATATAATATAAGCATAATAACCAGATGTTTTGTATAGTATTTCATTTAGGGTATATAAAAAAACACCGGATGAGCTCCAGTGGTTTTATTCACTACTTCGTGTTTTTACTTTTGTGGTTAGCAGTCTATATTACTCGGCCAAACAAACCCATTTTAAACAAACTGTTCCGGCAAGTTGTATTATATTAGTTATTTGTACAAAGAGCGATCCTTCATCACTGTAGTTCGCCGAGGGATAGAGTTGTCCATGGGCCAACTTATTTCGCAACTGATAAATTGCCGCGATTAAAATGTGAGCATTATTTTGACAACCATTTGTGATAAAATCCGAAGGGAAAGTTAATAAATCAAAACCAGCGGCCGTTTGAAGCTGAATATAATTATTTTGAATACCTCTAAGTTCATTCTTTATTGTAGGCCACACCGCGCTACCTAGATTAACAAAAGTATTATCGAGGTTTGCGGTATGATTTTGTAATTCTCGCGTCTTCACAAAGTTTCCTGCGAATGCTTTAGCCTCAAAAATTGACCAAACTGCTAAAAACCAAACCGGGGCTTCGTTAGACTCGAGCTTGGTTTGGCAGTGTTCTATGATGTATTTGGTTGGATTCACGGAATTATTTAATGTCTGATAATATTTTAGCCATTGGTTGTATCACGCCGAGGTTTTCATACTCGCCCTCGGCAACCCACGTAGGTATTCCGACAATACAAATGCTATTATCTATTTTTGATATGGCTAATCCACCAGAATTACCCGCATCAATTTTAGCTGTCGTAAAATAGTTATCTTCACTTTTACCACTGATAATTCCTTCCGTTACAATAATATTACTCACTCCCAATACCGTTGTTTTAACATTAAAAGCTGCTGCTGGATATCCGAATATATACACCTTTTTCCCAGGTTGAACTTGGTTGCAAATGCTATAATTTGGTAATATCCTGTTTTTTAAAGGTTCCACGATCTGTTGACGACGTATGTATAATCCAAGAATAGAATAGTCAAAGCTATCATTATATTGACGATGCCAGTTTCCCAAAAAAGACTCAATAGCCAAATCATTATCCTTTAGTAATTCACGAATTGATTGATACCCATCTATATCTGGAAATTCTATCCAGCATTTGCCACTAGTTTGGTTATTGTATGAATACGTTTGTGCAACATGAGCATTTGAAATCACCGCACTAATAGCTTCACCCTGATTGGTTGGAGTATAAATACGATTCTTATCATTTACATCGGTGTCGTTGACCGGCCTCATCTTTTCTGACCACGGGAAGTTCATATAGATGCCCGATCCCCGAACAGAATAACTCGGTAATAAATCACCAGGTTGGTAGTCTGCACAATTCAGAGTCACAACAGACTTAGAAATAGTTTTAATTTCCTGATCAGTTAACTCGTCACTAATTTGAGGTAGTGAGCCAACGGCTTGTTTATCTGCCTTGTCGGGCCATCTATAAGTATGATCCACATTTTGTATAATAACCCAACCCAAAACGCACAAAACAAGTAAAACAAGAAACGTAATCCCGCCCCTTTTAGAAATCTCAAGTTGTAATTTCATAATATATTAGTTATTATATGTTGCTGTGACTCTCGGGGACGAATTAAGCACATAGGTTTCCTGTGTTGGTCGGACTCCCAGTCCCAGGCGGAGTCTTTCGCCCAAGGTGTAAAACATCGATTACTAGACACTAATGGTGTAACAAGTTTTCGAAACAGCGTCAACTATAAAATCGAGCCGAGATGCTTGGCGTCACAGAGTTATTACTTCTATTCTTGGTTAAACCGCCTCTTGCCTTTGCCCTCGGCAGCCCCGCCCCGAGTTTATCGAGGTGGTGGGTCTACGCTTCGGCTCGCTAGCAAGCCTTCGCTCCGAGAATCGAACCTATTTGCACCCGGAGGGATTCGAGGTCTGGGCAGCGACGACCTGCCACCGGCAGCTCGTCGGACGCTCGTCTGTCGCTCCGCTCCGACTCGCTCCTGCCCTTCGAATCCAGTGAAAATATTTACTCACACTAATATTTAAAAGCTTTATTTTACTTAATTGCACCCGGAGGGATTCGAACCCCCGGCCTTGTGGACCGGAACCACACGCTCTATCCAGCTGAGCTACGGGTGCACGTTGTGATGAACTGCTTCTAACCTTTAAATAATAACACTTTTTCATGCTGAGCCCAGACGTCCCGCCTGGGCGGGAGTCGGGATCCCGATCGGCTTACGCCGCATCGGGACTACGGGTGCATGTAAAAGAAACTATTAAGCCGGTGGCTGATATTCTTCCTTGATGAACTTTTCGAACACTTCGATATCTTCCGGCCGGCCGAAATCCTGCCAATAATCGCGCAGCCGGTGCAGACGGACTTTGCCCTGGGCGGCCAGTTGATTGATCGCATCGGTGATTTCGTATTCGTGCCGCGGTGAGGGCGTTAGATTTTTGACAATGGGGAAAATGTCGGGGGTGAACTTGTACAAACCGGTATTGATCAGGTTGCTGGCCGGGTCGCTGGGTTTCTCTACGATTCGCTCCACCAGGCCGTCGTCATTCTTTATAATAACACCAAACCGTTCCGGATGCTCGTGTTCCATGCCGGCTACATATATATAGCCATCATCATTGAACAGGCGTTTCAAGTCCGGCACGGAATAAAGATTGTCGCCATTAACCGAGATGAAACTTTCTTTACCGATCAATGGTTCGACGGCTTCGATCGGACAGGCGGTGCCGTATTTTTCACCCAGCGCGACGGACTGATCCACGATCGTGATTTCAAACGGCAACGAAGACAAGAATTTCGTCCAAGCCTCTTTTTTGTGCCCGACTACGAGAATAATTTGTTCAGCTCCGGCGTGCACCAGATTATCCAAAAGATAGCTGATGAACGGTCGTCCGGCCACTTCGATCAATTGTTTGGGTTGGTCGGCAGCTAGTTCGCCCATTCGCTCACCTTTGCCGCCGGCCGATATTACTACTTTGCTGATCATATTTTTGGGTAATAAAAAACGCAAAATGTTGCCATTGCACTGTAGCTTATTTCAGGATTTTTTTCAAGAGGCCGTAACCGGCATACCACACCGGCTGGTAGACAGCGTCGGCGACAGCGGCGTAGGTAACTATGCGGCCGCCGAAGCCTTTTTTGAATCGGGTGATGCCGGCCCAGGCGTGGCGTGGATCGTCATTCTCGGCGATACCCCAGAAATCGTATTGGATGGCACCGTCGCGTTTGGCGTCATGGATTGTTTGCCATTGGAGCAAGTGCGGCGCCATCAGGTTGCGGCCTTCGTTGCCGGAAGCGCCGTGCAGGTACACCACGGTCTGGTCATAACGCAGCACCAAATTGGCCGCCAATATATTTCCGTTCTGTTCGGCCAGATAGAGACGCGCCGGACACAGTTTCGAGTCCTTCAGTGTCCGCAACAGGTTGTGATAATACTTCTGAGTATGTTGGGTGATTTTATTGCGTTCGGCCGTGGCTTGCATCAAGCGCCAAAATGCTTCGAAAGATTTGTCATCGGTGGCGGTTCGAATGGTCACGCCTTTTTTCTCCGCCAGACGAATATTGTAGCGGGTCTTTGAGTGCATCCCAGTCAGTATTTCTTCTTCGCTCAACTTCAAGTCCAGTATCAATGTCACACCCGGTTGAACGGTCTTGGGTAAAACTTTGATTGGAATTCTAGTGGGCAGATCAGCCAGACTTATCGCGCCATCGTCACGCGCCCATCCGGGTTCGAGCCGAGTAAAGACTAGCCGCCGCCCGGTATGCTCGGCGTGCAGACCTTCAATAATGGTTTTTAGCACATCGGGCCACTCGGTGCGCGACAGATCACGATGCCACACTGGACCGCGCGGTATATACCAGTAGGTGCACCCGGCCGGTAGCGGCATGGCAATGGCCTGGACCGACGCAACATTATTATTTGACTCATCGGATATAAAAAAGCGGCGCACAACACGGTTGGCGGCGGATTGGAATTCACCCCAGTCCCAGCTTTGTAAAAATTGATCGGTCGACTGTTCGGCCAGGAAGGCGGTAAAGGCGGCGGCGTCTTGAGTTAGTTGAAGTTTAAACGTGGCCATTAGTGTTTGCCCAGTATTTTCAAAGCTTGTTTGAGCCGGTCTTGGGCGTTCAATGATCGATCCGTTACTTTGCGCAGCGCATTGCGCGCTTCCGGCCGCGCGTAACCCAGCTGAACTAAAGCTTCCAGCGCGTCCACGAAAGTCTGATCCATCGAGTCGCCTACCAAGCCGGTCTTCTCCAGCTTTTCACGCAGCTCGACGATAATGCGCTCGGCGGTTTTTCGGCCGATGCCGGACACGCTAATTAGCAAAGTCGGATCGTTCTGTACAATGGCTTGCTGGATGTCGCGCACCGGCGCGCTGGACAGCACGCCCAGGGCGGAACGGGGACCGACGCCGGAGATGCTCAACAGCCGTTCGAAAAAATCCATATCCTCGAGCGTCACAAAACCGTACAGCTCGGCGCTGTTTTCGGTTTGATGATGATAGGTGTGCAATTCAATCTCACTGCCCGACTCGGCCATTTCCACCACCTGCGGCAACACAAAAACTCGGTAGCCGACATCGTGCACGCGCACGACCAGATAGCGTTCAGTTTTGACCAGGACGGTTCCTTTCAGATGGGCAATCATAGGGACATTATAGTAAGAATAGTTACAAATTACAAGTTACAATTTTAGGAAGGGACTTTTAGAATTTATCAAGAATGCCGGCAAACAATTCTGATTATTGGAAATTTTGGCTTTCTCCTATTTTTGTAACTTGTCCCGCTTCAGAGCGGGATACCGCCTTCTCCGAAATAATGATTTAAAGTGGCGGGATAACTAGCTACTTGTAACTATTATGAGGGAGGTTCGGGTTGATCCGGTTATTTGTTAGCCGCGACTCATTACGACTCTCACAGCGCGCGGACGGAGGTCAACCCCGTCAGTCGCGACTGACGGGGTTGACCCAGTACCAGACTCGGTACTGGGTTGACAAATCACCCGTTTAGTATTAACATCGGCTATTAGTTCTTTGCCAATTAGCAATGCAACAATTCGTCCCGGCAGCCAGGTGCGTGGAATCATTCTGCGTAGTTGGCTGTCGAGACGATAGTCGCCTGGAAATACCTCCAAGCGCTTCCCAATACGGGAGGAATTATGTATCAGAAACTTTTCGATCTGATTCAGCCCGACACACCGGTCGCGGTGGCGGAGTGGGCGATCGCTGAAGCGCGCGAATTCTATGGTTTGGAAAGCGCAGGACTGCTTGTACTCGAAGGCGAGAACATCTTTGGTGAACAGAGCACCATTCAGTTCATTCACTTTCGGTCACGTAAGTCGGCGGCGGGAAGCCTGAGTGGACGAGTGGTGGTTCGATGGGATGATTCGGCTCAACGGTGGGTTGCTGTCGTGGTTGACATCGACTCCGACCGAGCAGTCGGGTTTGGCCACTGGTATGAGGGGAACTGTTTCTGGGTGTGTATGAAGGCCGTGACGCCCAGGAGTAAGCTGAGTCAGCCTGATTCTGCTGCGGTCGAAGCTGGGCATGAGAGGGCACTCGTATGACATTCACACTCCCGAGTGTGTCTGGTGGGATGGCAGTGGTTGGTTCGTTCATAATGCTTTACGCCCTGTACTGCCAGATTCGACTCAACCATCGTCGGGGAAAAGTCGAGGGATTGTCTCCGGTGATGATCTTCGGAGCTCTCTATACGTACACCTGCTGGACCATCCACGGCTGGTCGAAGCCAAACTGGTTTCTGGCGGTTGCTCAGACCCCCGGGGTTGTTCTCACGCTGATCTTGATGATCCAGTGGTGGCGCGATCCAGCGAGATCGAAGAGGAGGCCATGATGCCAAACATAAGTGAGGCTCTGCCAATGCTAACCTGGGCGGTTGACATGGCGGCGCCCTTTGCCCTTGGGACTTCATTCCAGTACTCCATAAAGTCCGATGCCCAGCCGATTGGCAACCCGCTGAATGGCGAGGTTTGGTTCGGGGAGTTTACAAGTCTTTCGGCTGGAAAGCTCATCACTGGCACGGCCGCTGTGATCTATAACGAAGCCGGCGGATGCTGGTTGCCGCTGAGTGTCGCTTTTCGCTACGGCGAGAACAGTTACGACGTGCAGTTCACTTGCGTTCTCAGGGTGGGGCGCATAATGCTGGTTACGCTCGAGCTGAGCGAGGAAACAAAGGAGGAGACATAATCAATACAACCGCCCCGGCTCCCTCGAGCCCCGGCGGTTTTTCTTTTTGGGTAACGCTTGACGATAACGGCTCGGTTGGGTAAGATGCGGGCGGTGTTCCGGAGGGTACTAGACACATGGCAATGGAGGCAGGATGATCAAGCGGATTCCTGATGGTTTGATGGGCTGGCCGGTGATGGGTCCCTACTCGCCAGCTCTGGAGGTGTCACCTGGACACTTCGTGTTCTCCGGTATCATCACCGATCTTGATGCAAAAAAGCAACCGATTGTGACCGATCGGAATGAGCAGATCATCCTCGTGCTGTTGAAGTGCCTGAAGGCGCTCGACGCGTGCGGATTGGGTGTTCGTGACCTGATCCGGTTCCATGCCAGGTTCGCGGGCAGCATGGAAGGCTATGCCTATCTGGGTCAACTCATGAAGAAACACTGCGGCAGTGACCTGCCGTTTCCGGCGCGGGACGCTTACGCGGTGGCCGAGCTGCCGGGCGGGAAGTACGTTCACATCGAGATCATCATGGAGGCAATCCGGCAGGAGGAGTAACCGGTCTACGCCCCAGCAGTACACACCGTCTTGGCAAAATTCGCCCCGGCGGTTTTTCTTTTTTGACATGAGTATTATAGAGAGCTAATATGTAGACAACGGCAGGACTGGAAACAATATGCCGGTTTTGTTTAATCTGCGAAATCACAAATCAAAGCGCAAGGCGTTACGAAACCGAAGCACTTTCGCAGAGTGGAGGTTATGGGAGTGTTTGCGACACAGTCAGTTTTGTGGTTATAAATTTCGTAGACAACAAGGAATCGGAAAGTATGTTGTAGACTTTTATTGTCCAAAACTTAAGTTGGTAGTTGAAGTTGATGGGGCGACACATAGTACACTGCAGGAAATAGAGTATGATGGGAAAAGACAGCGATGGCTTGAATCATTAGGTCTTCTGGTTATTCGTTTTACAAACGAAGATGTGTTCGAAGGTCTGGACAATGTGTTAATAAGATTAAAAGAGGTTTGCGTTGTGAGAGAACGGCTCCTCAACCACCCCTAAGCCCCTCCTTGGTAAAGGAGGGGAACGCCCTACAATGTTCTGAGCGAAGGCGAAGAACTTCCGTATATATCCCCTCCTCTCGGAGGAGGGGGTGGGGGTGGTCGTGTGGTTGGTGAGTTATGGTCACAACACTCAAAATCTGCTATACTCCCTCCCTATGGAACGAAAATTCGAACTAAAAGCACCATTTAAACCCACAGGGGACCAGCCACAGGCAATCGAAAAGCTGGTCAAAGGTTTGAGTTTGGGTTACCGAGACCAGACCCTTTTGGGCGTAACCGGCTCGGGCAAAACATTTACCATGGCCAACGTGATCGCCCGCACCCAGCGGCCCACGCTGGTGATTTCGCATAACAAAACTCTGGCCGCTCAAGTGGCCGCCGAGTTCCAGGAATATTTTCCCAATAACGCGGTGCACTATTTCGTCAGTTACTACGACTATTACCAGCCGGAAGCGTACATGCCGACGACCGATACTTACATTGAAAAAGAAACGGATATCAATGAAGAGATTGATCGATTGCGCCACAGTGCTACGGCCGCTCTGATGACTCGCCGCGATGTCATTATCGTGGCATCGGTGTCGTGCATCTACGGTTTGGGTTCGCCGGCGCAATACAAAGATGTTTCGATCGCGCTGCATTCCAGTCAGCGGATCAAGCGCGATCAGGTCTTGAAACAGCTGGTCCGATTGAAATACGATCGCAACGATATTGATTTTCATCGCGGCACTTTCCGGGTCAAGGGCGAGACGCTTGATATTTTCCCCAGCATGTCATCGGAAACAGCCTTGCGTTTGGAATTCTTCGGTGATGTGATTGAGCGGATTGTGGAGTTCGATCCATTGACCGGCGAAACCATCACGCTGCAATCTGACATTGTGATATTTCCAGCCAAGCACTACGTCTCTCCGCCGGAAAAAACCGAGGAAGTAATGCGCGAGATTCGCAACGATTTGAAAGCTCGTCTAGAGGTGTTGAATCGAATGAATAAATTAGTTGAAGCCCAACGATTGGAGCAGCGCGTGCGCTTTGATTTAGAAATGATAGCCAACACTGGTTATTGCACCGGTGTCGAGAATTACTCGCGTTACTTTGATGGACGGAAAGCCGGTGATCCGTCATTTACCCTAATAGATTATTTCCCGAAAGATCTACTGATGTTCATTGACGAGTCGCATATTACACTACCGCAGATCGGGGGAATGTACTTTGGCGATCGGGCGCGCAAGGATATGTTGGTCGAGTATGGTTTTCGATTGCCGGCTGCGTATGACAATCGGCCCCTGAAGGCAACGGAGTTTGAGAAGAAGATTAAGCAAGTTATATACACGTCTGCCACGCCCAAGGACGAAGAGCTTAATCGCAGCAAGCAGGTGGTGGAACAGCTGATTCGTCCGACCGGTTTGTTGGATCCGATAATAGACGTGCGTACTACTCTGCACCAGGTCGATGATTTGATCAAAGAGATCAACGAGACAGTCAAAAAAGGCGAACGGGTACTGGTGACCACATTGACCAAGCGGATGTCGGAAGATCTGACCGACTACTTGAAAGAAATCGGTATCAAGGTGCAATATCTCCATTCTGAAGTCGATACCATGGAACGGTTAGAAATACTGCGCGACCTTCGACTGGGGAAATACGACGTGGTGGTAGGTATTAACCTACTGCGTGAAGGATTGGATTTGCCCGAGGTATCCTTGGTGGCTATTTTAGACGCCGATAAAGAAGGTTTTCTACGCTCGGCGACCGCCTTGATTCAGACCATGGGTCGAGCGGCTCGGCACGAGCATGGCCGGGTGATTATGTATGCCGACAACATGACCGGTTCGATGAAGCGGGCGATCGATGAGACTACCCGCCGCCGGAAAGTCCAGGAAGCGTATAACAAAAAACATGGCATTGTGCCAAAGGGCATTAAGAAAGAGGTGCGATCGGGTCGTTTGTCAGGTCTCAAGGTGATGCCGGCCATGCCGCCCGAACAAGCCCTGAAAGCGCTGTCCAGCCAGCGCCTGGATGAGTTGATTCATGAGCTGGAAGAAAAGATGAACCTGGCTGCTCGCAATATGGAATTTGAAGACGCGGCCAATTTGCGCGACCAGATCGCGGAATTGAAGCGGGTGCGGAAGTAACCATTACTGCAGCCGGTGATATACACCCCCAGACTGAGGGCTTGACATTTTCTAATTGATATATAAGATAGTGTCAGGTCACCATTTCGCTATCTGATGATAGAGCGGCGCTCTACCGCAACGGAGGCAGAAACTATGTGGATGCAAGCCTTTAGTCACGAGCTCGCACTCGTGGTGGTGGTTCTGGTTGGTGCCACGCTCCTTTTCCGGCTCCTGCTAAAGTTCGAGGTGGCTTGGTTAGTGGCTCTCTCAGCTGAGGTGATCATCTCCGCCATCGAGAGCCTTCGCCGGGTGTCCCTGGTCGGAGACTGGTGGTCGGGTAGCCACGTTTACATCGGCCAGCGTTGGGCGACCATCGGCTTGTTCGTCGTCCTGACTATTCTGTATCCCTTCGTCAAACGGCGCGATGACGAGCCACGCAAGGCCACACGTCAGTGAGTTCTCGTTCTATTACGGGAACTCATTTCTTTTTATCCCAAGCCGTTCTTAACAGTGCGTCGTAGTTGAACCATTGCGCCACCCTTGCATATATTATCAATCTTTAGTATAGTGACAGGGATTTTCGGGGCCAAGTCATGTTGCCCCACAGAACTGAATAATTTTCCATATAACACATGCCAGTCAAGAAAGCAGCCTGGAAGGCGCTCCGACAAAGCAAAAAACGTCATGCTCGCAACATCGCTACCAAGGTGAATGTGCGCGCGGTTGTAAAAAAGACCCGACAAGCCATCGCCGGTAATGCCAAGGACGAAGCCGCCAAAGCTCTCAAAGAGGCTTTGAAAGCGCTCGATAAAGCGGTCCAAAAAGGCGTTATCAAAAAAAACACGGCGGCTCGGAAAAAATCGCGGCTGACGCTACAGTACAACAAACTGGCGAAGCAAGCCGCATAGACGCCCAGTATTGGCAACAACGATATTCAGACAATTAATGTCTGATGGTTATTGTTTTTCTGGCTGGGCTCAATTCCAAATATCAAAACACAAAACTATAAATAATATTAAAACTTAAAACCCCCCCAATGTTAAAACATTCGGGAATTGATAATTGGAATTTGTCTTGTGTTTAGATACTAATGCTTAGGATTTACTCATGGCTTCTACCGTAAAGACATCGAATAGCACCCGCGGATCAATCGCGGTGGATTTTGTGCGTTGATCGAGACGAGCCAGGCGGGAATAAATGTGTTTCAATTCCGCCAGCGAGAACCGGCGCGCCTGCTCGGCTGATTTTCGAGCCACGAACGGATGCAGCTCCAGCTCGGTAGCCAGTCGGCCAGGAGCATTACCAGCGTCAAGATAATCTTTAACCTGTAGGAGTATTCGGAATTGACGTGCCAGCATGGTGAGCAGATATGGTACTGGCAACCCGCCGCCGACCTCTTCTTCCATCAGCCACAGAGCTTCGTTGGTCTGGCGTCCGGCCAGTGCGTCGGTCAGCCGGAAGATGTCGCTATCAAATTTTGATTTGACCATCAGCTCAACGTCGGCCGTGGTGATTGGGCGGCCTTTTGTATAACTGGTCAGTTTATCGATTTCGGAATTAGCCTCCCAGAGATCATTGCCGACTAGACTGATTAGCAAACGTTCGGCTTCGGTTTCGATCATTCCACCACGCCGAGCCACCTCTTTTTTAACCCACTGGGCCGCCTGCGTACCGGACAGTAAAGGAAAATCTTCAGTTAGCACATCTTTGCCTTGACCGACATTCAAACCGGCGCTTTTTTTCTTGCGGCTCTTAGACGGTATCGTACCTTCCCAAAGCACCAACACGGTATCGTCATTGTTCCAGTGCTGCAGCAGCTTTTGGATTGCCTCTACCGTTTTGGGACTCTTGTGCTGGCTTAAGTTTTCAATGATCACCATCCGCTTGGATGATAGAAATCCCCGGGTTGACATGGCATTGTTAACTTCGTCTACGGTCAACGTCGGCCCGTCCAATCGGACAATATTAATGCCGGTGGCGTCGTGCTTAGTTTGAAAAGCGTCGCGCAGCACCTTGAGGCGTTGGCGGGAACGAAATGTATCGGGACCTTGGAGCAGTATGATCATGGTGTGGTTATTCTTGACAGCCGGTTAATTATACAGTAGGTTTGCTGTGGAGCCAAACTGTTATAATGCTTAGTTAGGGCGTTGGTCCGGAGGGACATCATGTGCTGCATTTGTTCTGACCCCGGAATCACAAGAATTCCCGTTCGGTTTGAGGGAACCGTGGTCGGCGACTGCGCGGTCCAGAGCTGTAGCGGCTCGGTGCGGCGTGCTACGTCTCTACCGATCCAGGTCTGCGATACGCCTGGTTGTGGCTGTGGTTTCACCATTGCCACCGATGGAGAGAGGCGAGCATTGGCCGAACGGGTCGGTTACTTGCTCGATAAGGGCGGTTTTCCGGAATCAGCAGCCGTGGCTGGAACATCCTAGTGATGGGCCAGCCTTTCTATTTTACCTCACTCAATTCCCCCCAGTTTGGACCGGCATCGATCTCAACCTTGATCGGGACTTTTAACGTATAGATATTCTCCATAGCATCCTGGATGTATCGCGCGACTTTCTTTGTTTCGTCTTGGGGAACCTCGAAGACCAATTCATCGTGTACCTGGAGGATCATCTTGGTCTTTGGGCTGATCGCGGGCAGCTCCCGGTGAATCTTAATCATGGCCATTTTCAATAGATCGGCGGCGGTGCCTTGAATCGGCATATTGATGGCCATGCGTTCGGCGCCGGTTCTGATTTGACGGTTGCTGGATTGAATCTCCGGCAGATAGCGGCGTCGGCCGAACAACGTTTCGACATAACCCAAGCGGCGGGCCAGCGCTTTGGTTTCCTCGATGTACTCTTTGATGCCTTGGTGATGTTCGAAATAGGTTTCAATGTAATCGGAAGCCTCGTCGACATCCAGGTTAGTACCCCGCGCCAGGCCGTACACGCCCATGCCGTAAAGGATGCCAAAGTTAATCGCTTTAGCCGCTCGGCGCATCTCGGGTGTGACATCTTCCGGTTGAACGCCGTTAATTTCAGCTGCGGTCCGGGTATGAATGTCCTCATTATTACGAAAAGCTTCCAGCATCGATCGGTCATAGGCGATAGCCGCCGCAATGCGCAGCTCAATCTGGGAATAGTCAGCCGATACAATCACCGATCCCGGAGAAGCGATAAAGGCCTTTCGAATTTGCTTGCCCAGCTCGGTGCGTATGGGGATGTTTTGCAGATTAGGATTGGAGGAGGAAAGCCGGCCAGTGGATGTAACGGCTTGATTGAAGCTGGTGTGCACCCGTCCGGTCTGGGGATTGATCAGTTCCGGTAGGGCATCGATGTAGGTGGAGATCAGCTTAGCCAGTTCGCGGTATTCGATGATCATCGGCACGATCGGATGTGCGTCGTGCAGCTTGTCCAGCTCCGAAGCGGCGGTAGAGTAGCCGGTCTTGGTTGAGCCAATGCCTTCGGTATCAAGGTCGAGCTTGTCGAAGAAGATCCGCTTGAGTTGCAAAGGCGAATTGATATTAAATTCCTCGCCAGCCGCTTTATGTATCCGTTTTTCTAGTACGGCGATCTGTTTGGTTAGCTGATCGGACATCTGGTTCAGAAATTTAGTATCAATCAACACGCCCAACGTTTCAATTTTGGCCAGTACAGGCACCAGCGGCATCTCAATTTCCAGGAAAAGATTCTCAAGCACCGCCTTTCGGAGTTTTTGCCGCAACGGTGCGACTAAACGTAAAGTATAATCGGCGTCTTCGCAGGAATAATTAGCCAGCTCTTCCAGCGGGACGTTCTCCATTGGTTTTTGCATTTTGCCTTTCCCGATCAGCTGTTCGATCGGAATCATTTCGTGGCCCAGCTCGGAAAAAACCACTGCATCCAAACCATGTTGCCGGCTCGATGGGTCGATCAGATATGACGCAATCATGGTGTCAAAACCAGGATTGGTTAGCTCAATCCCGGCCCTGGCCAAAACCATGATATCAAACTTCATATTATGACCGGCTTTTTCAATGCTGCTATCCTCGAGGAATATCTTCAGATCGTCCAGCAACTTATCGCGCTCGGCCGTACCTGGTTGAACATTGATATAATACGCGACGCCGTTTTGCCAGCTCAAACTGACGCCCAGCAAGTCGGCCGTGAGTGGATCGAGTCCGTTGGTTTCGGTATCTACGGCAACGAGCTTGCTTTGTTTGGCTTGATTGAGAATCGGCTTCAAATCTTTAACTGATTGAATCAGGTGATAGTTTTTTGACAGTCGAACCGGTTCGGCGGTTCGTGGAGCCGAATCGGAAAGCAGTGAACCTTGAGTCTGCATTTCGGGCAATCTGGCCAGCAGGCTTTTGAATTCCAGTTCTTGAAAAAGCTTTATGGCGGCCATTCGGTCGTACATGCCGTGTCGGCAATCGGCCAACTTGAAATCAATCGGGATGTCGCAAACGATGGTGGCTAATTTCTTGCTAAGAAAAGCGTCGGACTCATATTTTTTTAACAAATCAATAATACGCGGTTTAGCCTCGATTAGTTTTTCGTTTTTCTTTAACGCGGAATATAGATCTTCGACGGTATCAAATTGTTTGAGCAGGTTTATGGCGGTTACCTGTCCGACACCTTTGACGCCCGGAATGTTGTCGGACGCGTCACCAGCCAAGGCCTTATAATCCGGCACCTGAGCGGGCGTAATGTCAAACTTTTTCCGTACCGTATCGGCGTCGTAGAGCAATGTATCACTCATGCCCTTCTGTAATCGGTAAACCTTGGTATTTCCATCGACCAATTGCAGTTCATCCATATCGCCGGTCACGATGATTGACTCGACGTTGGGTTGGTCAACTTCTTGGCGAATGGTAAGCGTGCCGATCACGTCATCCGCTTCGTAGCCGGGCAGTTCGTAAATCTTAATATTGAGCGTACGCAGCACCTCTTTTACTATCGGGATTTGATCATACAGTTCTTGAGGGGCTTTGACTCGCGTAGCTTTGTATTCGGCGTACTCCTCGTGACGGAATGTCTTTTTAGCCACGTCAAAGGCGGCCGCGATGAATTGCGGTTTGAATTCTTTGATGACTTTTAACAACACGGACGTAAATCCATAGGCGGCATTCACCAAGCGGCCATCTTTTGTGGTCAGCGGCGGCAGGGCATGAAACGCCCGATGAATCAGGGCATTGGAATCGATTATGACGAACTTGGTTTTTGTGGGCATGGTTTCATTGTACACTAGACAGGCCACTCTGAAAACCGAAGTAACGGGAATATTTTCATTGACAGAGCGGAATGGTAAATGTCATAATTTGCCCATGGGCAAAACTTTTTCCGAGAAAATTAGACCACCAGAATCAACTCCCGCGACAACCGCACCGGCATCTCCAGAGACGGGGCGTCTTAAGATAATTGCCGGTCAGGATGTCGAAACAGTACTGCGCGAGGCTCAATCCGATCGCCAAGGATTATCTGATAGTGAAGTCCGGCGCCGGCAAGCGGAGTATGGTTTGAATGAAATCGCTTCGCAGCGACCGAAACAATGGTGGCAGAACCTGCTCCAAAATTTTAAAGATCCTTTGAGCCTGTTGTTACTGGCGCTGGGATTGATTTCTTATTTTACCGGTGACGCCAAGGCGACTATTATTATCGGTGTTATGCTACTGCTTAGCGTGTTCTTGCGGTTTTTCCAGGAGTTACGGGCCAATAAAGCCGCGGTTAAGTTGCAGGCAATGGTTCATACGACGGTGACTGTGTTGCGGAATAATCATCCATGCGAACTGCCGTTAAGCGCGCTGGTGCCAGGCGATATCGTTCAATTATCGGCTGGAAACATGATACCGGCCGATTTGCGTTTAATTGAATCAAAGGACCTGTTTGTCAATCAAGCCACCATGACCGGCGAAGCCATGCCGGCCGAAAAACATGCCCCGGCCGTCAGCCATACTCAGGATGGCGAGCTTGAGTTGGCTAATATGTGTTTCATGGGTACAAACGTCGAAAGCGGAATTGCCACGGCCATGGTGGTGGCCACGGGCAGCCGAACCCGGTTTGGCGCGCTGGCAAAGTCGGTCAGCCGCGATCGTGAGATCACCAGTTTTGATCTAGGGGTAGGCCGTTTTACTTGGTTGATGATTCGGTTTATCGCCGTGATGGTACCGTTGGTTTTCTTGATCAACGGTTTGAGCAAACATGATTGGCTGCAAGCTTTTCTATTTGCTATGGCGGTAGCCGTGGGTCTGACGCCGGAATTATTACCGATGATTGTGACCGTTAATTTATCCAAAGGTGCTATGGCGCTGTCCCGAAAAAAAGTCATCGTTAAACGGCTTAACTCAATTCAGAATTTAGGCGCGATGGATATTCTGTGCACGGACAAAACGGGCACCTTGACCCAGGGTCGAGTGGTGCTGTTGCGGCATGTCGATATCGCCGGTCAGGAGAATACCAAGATACGCGACTACGGCTGGCTCAATAGCTACCATCAGACCGGCTTAAAAAACCTAATGGATGAAGCAGTGCTCAAGCACGATAGCGAGCAAACCGGAGAGTTGATCCATCAGTATCGCAAGATTGATGAAATCCCGTTCGATTTCAAACGCCGCCGGATGTCAGTGGTAGTTGAAGACAATACCAGCCAGCATCTGCTGATCTGCAAAGGTGCCGTTGAGGAGGTGCTGGCCCACACTCGCTGGGTGGAGGTGGGCGGCAAAGTCATGCCGCTCAAAGAATATCATCACGCCCACAAAGATAAATTAGTCCAAGAACTTGGCACCGAGGGGTTTCGGCTGATCGCGCTAGCGTATCGTAATCTGCCTCTGACCAAACACGTTTACGGGGTGACCGACGAAGAGGAACTGACCTTGCTGGGTTTTCTGGCTTTCTTAGATCCGCCCAAAACCAGCGCGGCGACGGCTATCAAAGAGCTGGAAAGATATGGTGTTGTGGTGAAAATATTAACCGGTGATAACGAGCTAGTTACTCGCAAAATATGCCACGATGTCAATCTGACGATCCAGCGCATATTACTTGGCACGGAAATTGAACAGCTAAACGATACACAACTAGCTGAAGCGGCCGAGCAGGCGACCGTATTTGATAAGCTTGATCCTAACCAAAAAGAGCGGATCATCCAAGCCTTACAAAGCCGAGGACACGTCGTTGGCTTTCTCGGCGACGGTATTAATGACGCGCCGGCATTGAAAGCGGCTGATGTGGGCATTTCCGTCGATAGCGCGGTTGATATCGCTAAGGAATCATCCGACATTATTTTGTTGGAAAAGAGTCTGATGGTCTTGAAAGACGGCGTGCGCGAAGGCCGAAAAATATTCGGCAATATCACCAAGTATATCAAAATGACAGCCAGCTCGAATTTCGGCAATATGTTCAGCGTGGCCGGCGGTAGCGTGTTTCTGCCATTTTTGCCTATGCTGCCGCTACAGGTGATCGTGAATAATTTGATGTATGATATGTCGCAGATTACCATACCGACCGACGGGGTGGATGAAGAATATCTGATCAGGCCGCGTCAATGGAAAATCAACCTGATCCAAAAGTTTATTCTTTGGATCGGGCCAGTCAGTTCGCTGTTTGACTACGCAACTTATTTTCTAATGTTGTATGCTTTTCATGCCTGGGGGAATCCAGCCCTGTTCCACACCGGCTGGTTTGTCGAGTCACTGATGACTCAGACGCTGATCATCCATATTATTCGAACCCGCAAAATCCCATTCTTCCAAAGCCGAGCCAGTTGGCCGCTGACCCTAACTTCATTCGCGGTCGTGGCGATTGGCGCCTGGCTGCCATTTTCACCCCTAGCCGACGCTTTGGGGTTTGTGCCATTGCCACCCATGTACTGGCTCTATCTGTTGGGCTTCTTGATAATATATTTCACGCTAACCCAGTTGGTTAAGTCGTGGTTTATAAAACGCTACGGGTGGGAATAGCCCGAAGGTTAGATCTGAAATAGCAGGCAAACAAAAACGCCCCCCACCTTTCTCGACGACGGTTTGCGATAATTGATGACGTAAGGCGAAGCCGCCAAATGGCTAGCGCAACAGTTGATCAATAGACATCGCTTAGAAAGGTGGGGGGCTGTTTTGACTTTGTTTGACTTAGTAGACGTTGGCGAAAAGAGCGATGGCCAGCAAGGTGCCGGCTAATGAAATGCCGATTATTCCCATGCCCATTAAGGTGTTAACCTTTTTCATTAATGGGTTGGTTTTTTTGACGTCTGTGTCGGTCGGCGTCTCGGCGACCGGCTCGGTTGGAGCCGGTTGCGCTTCCGCTACCGGCTGGCTTGGTGCCGATGGGGGAGGCGTTTGCGGCTGGGGAGCCGCTGGTGTGTCCTCGTTCATTTTTGTTTTTTGTTTTACTGATTACTTAAATAAAATACAACACTGGTTGTGTTGCGGATTATAAATGATATAGCTTTGGGTTCATTTTGATTTGGTTGTGTTTTTGTTTTCCCCCGAACCACTCGCAAATGCTCGGGTGCGGGGATTCAACTAATGTAATTGTATCACAGTTTTGCGATGTTGTCAACTATTATTAATAAAAAAAGCTGTTTACGTTACCCGGCGGTAAAGGTAAACAGCAATGGTTGGGATCTATGCGAGCTTCGGCACCCGCTCCCAATCCTCCTGGAACTTGGCGATCCCGGCATCGGTCAGGTGGTGCCGAGTCATCTGCATTATGACTTTGAACGGCACGGTCGCCACGTGTGCGCCAGCCTGGGCAGCCTGAATGACGTGCAGTGGATTGCGTATCGAGGCTGCAATCACTTCGGTGCTCAACCCGAGGCTGCGTAGGTGTGCAACGATTACTCGTACAGCGGCAGAGCCATCCTCGCCGATGTCGTCCAATCGGCCGACAAAGGCGCTGACATAGGTCGCCCCGGCCAAGGCGGCCAGATGCGCCTGGTTAGGGTTGAACACCAGCGTCATGTTGACCTTCACCTTCCGCGCTGAAAGTACACGACACGCCGCCAGCCCCGGTGGATTCATTGGGAGCTTGATGGCGATATTCTTCTGGTCGATCGCGACCAGTTTTTCGGCTTCGGCCAGCATGCCATCGCCATCTTTGGCTAGCACTTCCGCCGAAACCGGACCATTAGCCAGGGAGCAGATCTCACGGAGCAGAGCGTGAAAATCACCTCCCTCCTGGGCCGCCAGCGAGGGGTTTGTGGTCACTCCACAAACCACACCCATTGCGACCGCTTGCCGGACTTCTTCCACGTTTGCGGTGTCGACGAACAGTTTCATCATCCCTCCTCGCCCTAAATTGGGCTCCTCTGTGGTGGCGTTATAGGGTTACCTGCCCGCCAACATTAAATTATTTATCATCTTTAGTCAAATTGGCTTAGGTAGTTCTACTTGAAGCTATCCATATTTTGTTTCAGCATTCGGCGACGCCGAAGAACCATATATATTGCCACGCCAAAGCCGAGAATTGCCATACTCGATAGTGTGATTACGCTGGAGATTGAATTTTGAGTCGGAGTTACTACGTTGTTAGTGTTACTCATATTACCATCATCAGTGCTAGCGCCCTTTACCTCGGCTGTTTTTATATCGTCACTGGTGCGGGGCAGGATCGCCACGCCATTTGTGCCATTAGTTAATAAGCCAGTGACGCTAATTGCTTGGCCGGGTTGGGAATCCGGTACCTCGAGTTTCGCGGTCTTTTTGAACAACACTGTAAATACTTGTTCGCCGCTTTTCACTACCATTCCTGTGGTTTCTTGTGATATTAGCGATCCGGTGATACTGACCAGGCGATTGTATTGATCTTCCGTTGGAGCTTGAGTCAGTTCGATCGGCTGAAGCGGCGTATCTTTTGATACTACTGTGAGCTGGTCGGCGGTCTTTATTGCCAGGCGATGTTCACCCTGGCTGATTGAGACAGTTCCGCTGGCCCGCACGCTATCACCGATCGCCAAAGAAAGATCAAACGATGTCGGCCAAGTGATTTGAATCCCACCCGAAGTGTCTTCGAGGTAAGCGGTGCGTTTTCCGAGCGTGTCGGCCGCTACGGTAATGACGCCTTCTATGGTGACGGCTGTCCGGCTGGGCAAGGTTTTGAATTCGGCTACGGTGATTGTTCGTGCAACCACCTCTTTGGAAGATTTTGTGCTGGATGAGCTTTGGGCTTTTTCAGCGGTATCGTTTTCGACTACGACAATCTCGTTTGTATCGCCGGGAGTTGATTCGGCGGACCACGCCCAGCGTACGGTCGGTCCGACCCGGCTCCATGATAAGTCTTCGGGTGCCTTACTATAAGTTACGCCGTTAACTATTTTACCGTTCGGTGCGACCAGAAATATCTGTTCAGTAGAATTGTTCAATGAGATCTTTGATTCCGGCCGATAGATCGCCAAAGAGTCAAGTGGGGCAATAACAACGGCCTTTTTCCAAACAAATGTAGTGGTTTGGTCGGTTAGCTTCCAGCCTAGTAGGTTAATTGGCCTGGTATCAAAGTTGGTTATTTCAATATATTCATTTTCGGTATCGGAGCCGGATGGGTTGGGAAGAAGTTCGGTTAGCCAGACACGATTAGAAACATCGCCCGAGGCTGTTTTTGTGGTAGAGGCTTCCTTTTTCGTGGTGATTGGAACCGTATCGCTTTTACTTGGAGTGCTCGGTGTAAGATCGGTAGCGTCTAGTTCGTCGGATCCAGCCGTCGTGTTGGCTAGGCCAGGTGTCGGCGTTGGACACCATTGCCAATCGGTATTTATCCGGCCATAGGACTGTCCCTCGGGAGCCGGGACTGGATATGTGATCTCATTAATCAGCGTGTCGTCGGGGGTAAACAATCGGACCGTTTCAGTAGTGGTATTATTAAGCGCGATGCCGGACACGCGTCGTGGCACGACGAAGTAACCATTTGGTTCAACAACGGTTGAGTCCAAGCCATTACCGATCGTGTAGCTTTTACCGGTGTCGCTTAGTTTCCAACCGGCCAAATCCACTCGATCGGCTGCATTATTATATAGCTCGATAAATTCTTCAGCCAGATCATCGCCAGTCGGATTGGGCAGCACCTCATTAATGATAATGGAACGAGAATACACTTTAATCTGGATAGGCGCGGATGATGGTGCTGGAGCAGGCGGTTCGAGTGTTGGCGCTGATGTTATCACCACGCTGATTTGCGATTCGGCTTGGTCGCGCCCATCAAAGACCGACAATTTCACGTTAAATGCGCCGGCTGAGGCAAATGAATGGGTCGGTGTTTCCAACGTGGAAGAATTGCCGTCGCCAAAATCCCAATTGAACTGCAGCGGGTCGCCATCAACATCAGACGACTCCGATCCGTCGAAGTTTAATGATTCGTTTACCACGCCGCTGGTCGGCCCGCTCAATTTTACAGTCGGTGGTGTATTAGGATCTGAATTCGGCGCCCCGGGTGTGCCCAGCTCAGGTTTGCCAGCGTCGAAGTTTATCGAAGCATCGGCCGTATGCCAGCTAGTCGAGAGAGTTCCATCCGCGACTTGGACGTCCCGCTCCATCGATTTCCACACCGAACCGCTGGTATAGGCTCCGGTCAATGGCACGCCGCTGCCGTCATCGGCGGTATCAATCAGTTCGTTCGTAGCGGTGTAGAGCTTAATTTGCAGATCGCTATTAACCAGTGACACGGCCGTGTTAACAACGTCGGGTGCTATTCCTAAAGTGGATTGGGCGGAATCACCTGAGAAATTGCTAATCAAAAAGAATCCATTGGCCGATATCGATATTCCGGTTGGTATAGCCAGCATGGCAGTGTCCTGGCCGCCACTTTTTCGAGTCAGCCGCCAGTTCGACAGATCCACCGGCTGGTCGGTCAGATTGCGCAGCTCAATCCACTCATCCGAGCTGGAAGCGGATGAGCCCATCCACATCAGTTCATTGATAACTACGCTAGGTGCGCTATCGGCTTTCACAATCCGGGGAACAAAAAGCCCAGCCTGCCCGATCAGCAGCCAGATTATGATAATGGAACATTTAACTCGTTTCATGCGGGAAGCCCTTTGGCGTCTCCCTGGTCTGATAAGAACAATATAACTGATGCACAAAATGCGTCAACTCAAAGATGTCCACACCCAACAGGTTGGGGCAAAAACACTACATCGTCGCGATGCCGTCCGGGGTGGCTTCGTGATCTCCCGAAATAACATCACCCGAACCAGCTTCGAGATTGTAGTACAAGCTATAATAGGTATACGGTTCGGAGCCAATTGGCGTGTAATCATAGGCCAGACCACCGGGGGTCGGGTTTTCTGGGATATTGGGTAAGTACTGCGGTACCAGCGAACTTAGCTCGGTGGGGTAGTTGCCCTTGTCGCCACGGTAAGCTTCCAGAGCCGATGATATAGCGCGGACGTCGCTTAGACGCTTGGCGTCGCGTGAACGGGCTAATTCCAGCATCGGGCCGGTTAGCTGGGTGCTGGGCATGATGTCGTTGTTAGCGTTTTCGTTGGTATTACTACTATTAACGTTGGCACTCCAATCGTCCGAGGCTGTTTGATCGGCGTCTTTATCCGATTGAGAGCGGGAATAGTAATACAATCCGATGCCTCCACCGATGATGATTATGGCAATAACGATGATTAAGATGATGCGTTTGGTATTCATAACTACATTATATATATGTATGTGACTTTTGACAAAAGCGTCCAGGCTAAGTAATGTGATATAGTTACGATATATCGTGAGCCCAGGTGGCTCCGAACTACTCACTTCGTTCGAATTCGGGGTAAACTCCGCTGGTATATTTTTAGGCAGGCAGACGCGTCCCGCATCTGTGGTGGGCGAGTGGCGAAATTGGTATACGCACTAGGTTTAGGACCTAGCGCCGCAAGGCATGAGGGTTCGAGTCCCTCCTCGCCCACCACTAGTGCGGGATCCTCGCAAGAGGTTGGAGGTTCGAGTCCTCTCCTGGGTACCAAATAATAGGAGTTATTATGGTCAGCATTGTTCCATCCAACATTCCCGACGCAGAATATCTCACGGACATGGTCAAGCATATGCGCCACAAGTTTGAGCGGCATAACGGCGCGCTCGAACAGCTATTGGTTTATACGGGCGCGTTACTGAATTGGGTAGGCGACTTCATGACAGATCCTAACGTAAGTTGGACAAAGGAGGACGTTGAAGTCGAGAAACTATATCTAACCGGCATGGGTCCAGATGAGAACGCTTTTATTATCGATCAAGCCAAACGTTCACCAAGACAACTCCAAGTCATATTACACAACAATCATGAAGCGCAAGCGCTCTTCGCAAAACATACTTTTGATCCGCTGCCAATATTAGTTCGTCTCGATGAAGACAAGATAAAAGTAATAGATGGCATGCACCGGGTAATTGGAGCTATCAAGGAAGACCAAATAACTATTACCGCGTACTTCGCGCGCCAAACCGGGATACCACAGCCGCATTGCGAACCGCACGTGATTTATGATTTGCTGCGGGCATACGAGCGCGGTATTAATAAGGACACAGCTGGTTTGATCACGGCGTTGCGATTCCTACGCCAGAGTTATTTCAATGTGGAGCAATTATTACGAGAAAGATTTAATGAGGGTTGGATAAACAATCCCGAGACGCGAGAGATTATTCGTCAGGTATTAAATGACTAGATAATCCTGTTATTAACCATATTAACATCAGTCGGAACGGCTCCCAATGCGTGGAGCTGTTTCAAATTAGCGCCACAGGAATAAAAACCCCACTTTAGTATTTACGAATTTAATAAACATAATTATTAACGTAGAAAATTATTCACACCAATAATATATAAAATATTATCGCATGGAATAAATATTCCGCGAATACAAAACAGTTTTCGTAATAAGTTATGCACATTATTATGTTGAATACTATTGCGTAAGCGAAAAATATGCTCTATACTTATCCACAGGAGCACATTTATAACTTCTATGCCAAATAATATTCCATAACAACAAAACAACAAAAATATTTTGTTGCAAAAAAATTCTGATGGGAGGAGGTGAAAAGAAAAATGGCAAAAAAGAAGAAAGCAAAGAAGAAGGTCGCTAAAAAGACGACCAAACGAAAAGTTGCAAAAAAAGCGAAACGCCGGAAATAGTCCGACACGCTAAAGAAAAATCCGCTCCAAAAATAAAAATAGGCGGATTTTTCATTTGATAATACGAAATGATATATGCTAATGTTGGCGTGAAAGTAAAAACAAAATTCGAATTAGCAAAATATATATATTAATTTGTAATGAGCGAATAACACGTCACATAAAAACTTTATCCGGTGTGCCACGTTGTGTTGTTCAAAAGTCCCCCAGCTTGTTCCTGCAGACATACTAGACGGGCGGTAAATAATGTTGTCTGTTGGGATAGTCCCGGTCTAGCAGCGCACTAGGTGCACAGTATTGGTTCATTCCCCTAATAATAGCTAAATTTATAATAAAAACTGCTAAATTAGCCTAGATTCGCCAAAAGATGGCATAACTATTGACACGTATAAACTATCTTGATACACTATTAGTACCAAAAACACACAGTTTATCCACAAAGCGTAAGCGTATGATGAATCAGATCCTAACTCTCAATACATCAGGCGGTTAGCCGGTATTCTTACGTTCTGCTAAACATACCGCCGCCTGAAGGCGGATTTTTTATATCAAACTAGGTCGCTCTTTCCGGAATAAAACTTTGAGCATCGAAGCTGGTTGAAAACAGTTTTTCCCTCGGCTTTGGTCCTTATATATAGAAGTCGAATGCTGATGAGGCGACCCGTGCTTGTTAGGTGCCGAGGGGTTTTCTCTGATGCGTTCGTGGACGCTCTGCCCAAAGGAATTAGCTTGGCTTGCCAGGTTGAAAGGCCGAGGCGGAGCGTCCTGCATGCACGGGCGCGGTCGTGCCTACCCCCTCGAGTCACCCGGCGACTCATGGGCACGACTCGCGCCCCCTATGTTGCGCCCCAGTGTTTGAGAGTCTTGAGGGTTGGTGACACATTCCTCCGGGGCTTCCTTCACTGCGGTGCGCTCCTTTCATCAGTACATTGACATCCGACGTTCTGGACTAAGTTCCAGCGGGGGACGATAGTTGTGAGGACTCAGCCGACACAGCCGAGATTCCTGACGCTACAGTCCGATGTCGGATGTCAACTTCTCTCTTTGAACTGATACGGGAATGAATGGCTCCTAATCGAGTCGATTTGTTCCCGCGTCCGTTCAAGATAATATCTACGGGCGTTGGGGCGCTTAGCGTTTGGTCAAGATCGAGGCGCCGCCGAGCACTCGACTGAGACGTGCTAATGTACGTCGAAGAAGAGGCGGAGGCGGTAACGATGAGATTGACCGAAAGCTTCTTAGGCGGACGGGCTTAGCCCGGCCGATAAGAAGCGGCGCAAGCGACCCTCGAACTTTGACAATTGAATACGAAGAGAAGTAAAGGGTAACAAATTGCAATTGAGCATAGTCTCAGTCAGCAAGTAAGCATAGTAGTATACGTACATTGTGCGTACGTTTGTGATTAGTCCAAGTAAATCGGGACAACACAAGAGCATATGGTGGATGCCTAGACACTAAAAGACGATGAAGGACGTCGCAGCCTGCGATAAGCCTCGGGGAGGTGGCAAGCAACCTATGATCCGGGGATTTCCGAATGGGGTAACCCGTCCGTTGTAAACAACGAGACATATCATACTGAATACATAGGTATGATAAGACGACCCAGCGAATTGAAACATCTTAGTAGCTGGAGGAAAAGAAACGAAGTTCCTTTGTTAATATTTCGACCCGCCCAGCCGCCTATTTAATAGGTAGTTGGGAAGCGGAATTTTAGCAGAGGCTATTCCCTTAGTAGTGGCGAGCGAACAGGGATGAGCCCAAACCATTAGTGCCGTTCCGCGCAAGCGGAGCAAGGGTACAAGCCTTAATGCATTAGTGGCGTTGTGAGTGATTACGTCTGGAGCTTGTGCTACCAGGATGAAGCGATACGAAAGAGATCTTTCCTAGAAGAATCCGCTGGAAAGCGGGGCCGAAGAAGGTGATAGCCCTGTAATCGAAAGGAGGTTTCTGCTTCATGGTAATTTTACTCGAGTACCACAGGACACGAGAAATCCTGTGGGAATCCGGGACGACTATAAAAGTCTTGTCGCTTATGCGTTGCGCAAGCAACGTATGGGTGGCGAGATGTCCCAAGGCTAAATACTTTTAGTGATCGATAGTGAACAAGTACCGTGAGGGAAAGGTGAAAAGCACCCCGGTGAGGGGAATGAAATAGTATCTGAAACCATATGCTTACAAGGAGTCGGAGCCCGCTTTCGCTTTCCGCTGCGCTTCAAGCTACAGCGGGCAGGCCCGTTTTCATGAATAATGAAGATGGGGCTTGCCCACCGAAGCTCAAGCGAAGCGTAGAGCGAAGGTGGGTGACGGCGTGCCTATTGAAGAATGAACCAACGAGTTAATTGGGTGCAGTCTGGTTAAGCCCGTTAGGGCGCAGCCACAGTGAAAGCGAGCATGAATAATGCGCATGAGGCTGATTCGGCGGCCGTCGGCAACGGCGACTGGCGATTCATTTCTCAAGATTGTACTCATTAGACCCGAAACCGGGTGATCTATCCATGGCCAGGTTGAAGGTGGGGTTACACCCACTGGAGGACCGAACCCACTAGCCGTGCAACACTAGGGGATGAGTTGTGGATAGCGGAGAAATTCCAATCGAACCCGGCAATAGCTGGTTCTCCTCGAAATAGCTTTAGGGCTAGCCTAGTAAACATCTAATCTGAGGTAGAGCACTGAATGAGCGTGGATGGCTTTTGCCTACTACGTTCAACCAAACTCCGAATGCGGATGATGATAATTACTGGAGTCAGACCGTGGGGTCTAAGCTTCACAGGTCGAAAGGGAAACAGCCCAGATCGCAGTCTAAGGTCCCTAAATCTCGATTCAGTGTTAAAGGTGGTGGAACGACTTATACAACTAGGAGGTTGGCTTAGAAGCAGCCATCCTTTAAAGAAAGCGTAATAGCTCACTAGTCAAGTTGTTCTGCGCCGAAAATTAACGGGGCTTAAATCGAGTACCGAAGACGCGAGCCTGGCCGCGCCTCACTGCGTTCGACGACGGCAGTTACAAGTTAGCAGTTACAAGTTACAAGTTGAAAAATACTTTTGTAACTTGTCATTTGTCACTTGTCACTGGCCGCCGCGAGCATAGCGAGGTGCGGCTGGGCGGTAGAGGAGCGTTTTGTATCCGCTGAAGTCGTTTCGCGAGGAACGGTGGAGGATACAGAAGTGAGAATGTTGGTATGAGT
>Ga0172379_10000305_pt1 | contig 130962 bp, 114 predicted proteins | sample GrowelOW334metaG_FD_119756 | JGI IMG/M metagenome (GOLD analysis project Ga0172379, IMG submission 119756) | Groundwater microbial communities from an aquifer near a municipal landfill in Southern Ontario, Canada - Groundwater well OW334 metaG | ecosystem: Environmental > Aquatic > Deep... | reverse complement strand
TGCGAAGGCTGTCCGCCGTAGCTTCAGCGAAGGCGGACTCGTTCCCGCGCAATTGCCTGCTGAAAATTCGTTCGCAAGCTTCGGCTGGCTTCGCCAGTTTTAGCAAAGTAAAATTTGAACTATAGGAATAGCAAATGTTTTATGTCTACATTTTGCGGAGTATTCCCTTTCCTGATCAAACCTATATCGGGTTTTCGGCAAATTTGAAAAGTCGGCTTGTCGACCACAATTCCGGCAAGTCGAAGCACACCGTCAAGTTTAAACCCTGGCAACTCAAAAATTATTTCGCATTCTTGGACGAAAAAAGCGCTCGCCAATTTGAACAATATTTAAAAACCGGATCTGGGCGAGCTTTTTGCCACCGACATTTTAAGTAGTCTCATTTTTCAATTCGAATCGCTTTCCCGGTACAAATCGCCGTCGCGATTTTTTGGTGTGCGCGCGCCAAAATACGCTGAAAGGTCGATTGCGAAATTTTCATTTTCGCCGCCGCCGCAGTTTGGTCGAGCTTTTCAATATTTTTCAGGCGAATCGCTTCGACTTCGTCGTGTCGTAAAGTAATCTCCGCAAGCTCGCGCAGCGGCACGCCTGCCGGCTTGAAATAAGAGACGGCAAAACGACCGCGCACGCGCCGCGGAATTTCGGGGCGCGGCATTATTTTTTGGTGAGTTTTTTCGCAGCAACTTTTTTCGGCGCGCACTGACCGCGACCGGTGCGTGGACCTTTCCCGGCGGGGCCGGTTCCGTCTCGATTGGGCATTGTGGTTGGGTTAAATTATTTCTTAGTTCGGGGGTTCTTAGTCTGGTGATAATTTTTTTCCTTATTGGAAGTCTGATTGATTTTTCCCTATTCCCTAAACCCTGTTATGAATTTATACCCAAAACTATTTCTTTGCAAATCTTTTTTTTCAGGGGAAAATGGCGCTCGTGTTTTTGAGTTATTTAATTTTCGCCTTCGGCTTCGTCCTCCTCGTGGCGGGTGCCGACTGGCTCATCAAAGGATCCAGCTCTCTGGCGAAAAAATTCGGTCTGTCGGAAATCGTCATCGGGCTCACCATCGTCGCTTTCGGCACGAGTGCACCCGAGCTGGTCGTGAATATCGTGAGCTCACTCCACGGTAGCGGCGAACTGGTCGTCGGCAACATCATCGGTTCGAACATCGCGAATATCGCGCTCGTGCTCGGACTGGCCGGGCTCATCGCTCCGCTTGCAATTGAAAAAAACCTCGTCCGAAAAGATATTCCGCTCGGCATCCTGGGTGTCGGGGCAATTTATTTTTTGGCGGTAAAAAATAGTGGTGCATTTGTCCTGGGGCGTTTCGCCGGTGTGATTTTGATTCTCGGCTTCGTAATTTTTTTATGGCTGATTTACCGGTCGGTGCAAAATAAAAAATCTGAATCCACCACCATTGCGGCAATCATCGAACAGGAAAAGCTGAGCCTGGGTCGCGCGCTGTTCTTCGCTGTGAGCGGGCTCGCCGCCCTCACAATCGGCGGACAGTCCGTCGTCAGCTCGGCAACTGAAATCGCCCGCACTCTTGGCGTGAGCGAAAAACTAATCGGACTAACCCTGGTCGCGGTCGGCACGAGCCTGCCCGAGCTCGTCACGAGCGTCGTCGCCGTGTGGAAGAAAAAAGTCGATCTCGCCATCGGCAATGTCATCGGCTCAAATGTGTTTAATGTTTTTTGGGTGCTCGGCGCGAGCGCCCTCATCAATCCGATTCATTTCGCGGCGAACGCCACGACCGACCTGCTCGTACTCACAGGGCTCAGTCTGATTCTGCTCACTGCAAGCTTCATTGGTAAAAAATACACACTCGAACGCTGGCAGGCGACAATCTTACTCACGAGCTATTGCGGCTACATCGGCTTCATAATTTGGCGCGGTTGAGTTAAAATTCTGACTCTAATTTTCTTAGAAATGGAAAATCGTTTGATTTTTTTCGCCAGCGCCGCCGAGTCACAATCGGAAAATTCTGAAGCGCCGAAGTCCGAGACTGGGGCTGAAGATTTGCAAAAGGCTGGCGCCGATCTCGCCCAACTGGAAAATTTGAAAGCGAAACCGGGAGGACACGAGAACATCACACAAGCGAGAGGTGTGATTGATCGACAAGGCACGAGTGATTTTGTGAAAGACCTGCTCAATAAAAAAATTACCGCGGTCGAAGCTGCTGCCAGTGCCCGCCAAAACAAAGCCACGCCCGAGACGACCGCCGCGCTCGACAAAGCCAACGCGGAACTGGCAAAAAGCGTGAAATTTCAAAAGGAGCGCATCGCTGGCAATGCCACTGCTGACTCGGAATTTGGTCGACTCGCGAGTCTCGGTAATGCGAACGAGCTTTTCAAAGATGTGAAAGTCTCGGTTCAGTCCGCCTCAAAGGGCTCGGCTGAATTGAAGTGGAAAGGCAATTCGCTTGAAGAATTTCGCAAGCTTGGTCTCGAGCAAAAAAAGGCTTTCTTGAAAGAGATGAATAAATCGCTGCTCGACAGCCCTGCTGCCACGACTGCGATTCTGGATAAATTTTCTAAAGATTCACGCCTCCCAAAAAAATGGCAAGAATACGCCAAAAATCCTGAAGGCTCCGGGCACACAAAAAAACACGCCGCTGAATGGCTGACGACCAACGCCGACAAAAAGATTTTGCAAGCCGAAACTGCGTTCAAGTTTTTGGAAGGCAAACAAAGTCTGCTAACGAAAGCCGGGGAGAAAATTCCAAGCCGCGATGAAATTTTTGGAAAATCGACGAGTGAATTTAATCAGTATATTGAGGGTATTAAAACGAAAATTGCGACCGTCGATGCCGAACAAGCCAAGCATTTTGAAAGCTTGAAAGTCTCAGAGGGCGCTCAAATCCAAAAAACCGAAACTCAAAACACTGCCGCCATCGAAAAAGCTGAAGCTGAGACAAAATCCCAAGCCGAGAAGCTCGCACCGCAGTTACAAAAATTTAAAATCGATCGAAAGCTTGGCGAAAAAGCCGCCGAGCGCGAACTCGAACTCGAAAAATCAGGCAAGAAAGAAGTTGCCACCGCAGACAATGTCTCAAACTTGCGGCAACGCGCGCAGGCTGGCGAGTCCGTCGGTGTCGGCGCGAAGCTGAAAGGTCTTTTGAGTTTTGGTAAAAAAGCCGCCGCTGATGATTACAATAAAGGTTCGGCTGAGGGCGCCAAAGACGGTGTGGTGAAAAATGGTGCAGCCGAAAAAGAGACGGACAAAAAAGACGAGAAACCGAAGGAGAGTATGGCGGCGCGCGCGCGGCGCGAAGTCGCCAGCGAAACACTCCGCGATCAAAAAAATGCCGAGGAGTTTTCCAAAACGCTTGGCTTGAAAAATGTTTCTCAAGAACAAGCGGCACAACTTGCCGCCCTCCTCGCGCTCGAAAAGACCGACGCCGAGAGCGTAAAAATGCAGCTTTCTCCCGAGATTAAAGCGATTTTGGCACGCCAGGCTGCCGATGATTATGAGCAGAAAAAAGCCGCTTGATTCCATCCAAAAAAAAGTTAGAATAAGAACCCAAAAAGATTTGACTTTCTAATTTCACTTCCCTAAAATCCCCCGGCTCTGAAAATTTCAAATTCGCCAGTCGCGACCCCTAGTTAATTTAATTCGAGTTTGAAGACTCGAGGGGGTGGCAAGAGTCCACCCTTTTTTATTCTCACGAACGAAAACTTTTTTATTCCCCGCCTCGGCGGGACGCGGCGCCCATTGACATCTCGGATCGAAATCGAGAAAAAACAATTTTTTAATTCAAGTAATGTCAACAATCTTCCTGATTTAGCAGGAATAAATTTTATCTAGATTGTTGATCGATAAAATTCGAATAAAGTTATTTAAAAGCGTTTGGAGAATGCCTTGACACATTGTTGCGATGAAGGGCGTGATTACCTGCGATAAGCCGTGACGAGTCGGTAGTAGACTGTGACTCACGGATTCCCGAATGGGGAAACCTAGCGAGGTCAACCCTCGTTATCGTATTGTGAATACATAGCAATACGAAGCATAGTTGGCGAATTGAACCATCTTAGTAGCCAATCAAAAGAAATCAAAAGAGATCCCCTCAGTAGCGGCGAGCGAACAGGGGCTAGCCCAAACCGGTTCTTCGGAGCCGGGGTTGTAGGACTCAACATCTAATTATTCCACCTAGCCAAAGTGTTTGGAAAATCACACCATAGAGCGTAATAGTCGCGTCGGTGAAGGGAGGAATAATTGGTAGAGTATCCTGAGTAGGCTCGGACACGTGAAATCCGGACTGAATCTGGGAGGACCACCTTCCAAGGCTAAACAGACAATGTGATCGATAGTGAACTAGTACCGTGAGGGAAAGGTTAAAAGTACCCCGGAAGGGGGATGAAATAGTATCTGAAACCAAACGCTTACAAGCAGTGGGAGCCCGCAAGGGTGACCGCGTGCCTTTTGTATAATGAGCCATCGAGTCCGTTGGCACAGGCAAGATTAAGGGAGATACACCCGGAATCGAAGCGAAAGCGAGTCCGAATAGGGCGACCAAGTCTGTGTTACTGAACCCGAAACCGAGTGAGCTAACCATGGGCAGGTTGAAGCGTGAGTAACATCACGTGGAGGACCGAACCACTACATGTTGCAAGATGTTTGGATGACCTGTGGTTAGAGGTGAAATACTTATCGAACTCGGAGATAGCTGGTTCTCCTCGAAATGCCTTTAGGGGCAGCGTCGGATTATTACTCGTGGGGGGTAGAGCTCTGTTTAGGTTAGGGTGGGCAACCATACCAACCCTTGACAAACTTCGAATACCCATCGAGCGTATACCGGCAGTGAGACTGCGACAGCTAAGTGCCGTAGTCGCAAGGGAAACAGCCCATGACCGCCGTCTAAGGTCCCAAAATAGTAGTTTAGTGGCAAAGGATGTGAGATTTCACATACAACCAGGAGGTTTGCTTAGAAGCAGCAATCCTTTAAAGAAAGCGTAACAGCTCACTGGTCGAGAGATCCTGCGCCGAAAATGTAACGGGGCTCAAACTACTTACCGAAGATGCGGGTGCGTGAATTTTTTATTCGCGTGCGATAGAGGAGCGTTCCGATCAGCGTCGAAGCCTGAGCGTGAGCTTTGGTGGAGCGTTCGGAAGTGAGAATGGTGGCATAAGTAACTAGAATAAAAGTGAGAATCTTTTACACCGAAAACCCAAGGTTTCCCCCGCCACGTTGTTCGACGGGGGGTTAGCCGGTCCTAAGACGAGGCCGAAAGGCGTAGCCGATGGACAGCAGGTTAATATTCCTGCGCTACAGTAAGACCGCCCGAGTGAAACCGGAGCGCGAATTTTTTTCAATTCAATTCCTTCGGGATGCGAGGCGAATCTCATTCAAGTGAAGGTGGAGCTAGCCGGGAGGTAACGCGGAGAGCTAGTCAGAGCTGGTCAATGATTCCAGTCCAAGCGGAATAGGAGGCAGATAGGCAAATCCGTCTGTCAATTCGAAGACGCAAGTGGGAGGTTCCCCTCGGGGGACTGACTCTGATCACGCGAGCCGCCAAGAAAACCCTCAATGGCGAGGTCTTATTGTATCCGTACCGCAAACCGACTAAGGTGGGTAGGATGAGAATTCTAAGGTGTTCGGGAAAACTAAGCTTAAGGAACTCGGCAAAAAAGCGTCCGTAACTTCGGAATAAGGACTCCCCGATCGTCGCTTGCGATGGTTGGGGCGCAGCTAATGATTCCAGTCGACTGTTTATCAAAAACACAGGTCTCCGCGAAGCCGCAAGGCAATGTATGGGGGCTGACGCCTGGCCAGTGCTAGAACATTACGGGGATGGGTGCAAGCTCTGAACCTAAGTGCTAGTGAACGCCGGCGGTAACTATAACCGTCCTAAGGTAGCGAAATTCCTTGTCGGGTAATTTCCGACCCGCACGAATGGTGTAACGACCTGGAAACTGTCTCAAGCTTAGACCCGGTGAAATTGCAATACCGGTACAAATGCCGGTTAACTACGGAAAGACGAAAAGACCCCATGGAGCTTTACTATAGTCTGGCGTTGGCGTCTGAATAATGATGTGTAGGATAGGTGGGAGACTTTGAAGGAATGCCGCTAGGTGTTCTGGAGTCACCCTTGAAATACCACCCTTCGTTATTTAGGCGTCTCGACCTGTCCCCTGACTTGGTTATTAATTTTAATAACTGAATCCGGGGACAGGGACCGCGTTTGATGGGTAGTTTGACTGGGGCGGTGGCCTCCTAAAGAGTAACGGAGGCGCGCAATGGTTCACTTGGTCCGGATGGAAATCGGACTGAATGTGTATTCGCAGAAGTGAGCTTGACTGTGAGGTCGACAGACCGAGCAGGTGCGAAAGCAGGTGAAAGTGATCTGGTATCTGCACGTGGGTGCGATATCACTCAACGGATAAAAGTTACCCTGGGGATAACAGGCTGATCGCTCCCAAGCGCCCATAGCGACGGAGCGGTTTGGCACCTCGATGTCGGCTCATCACATCCTGGGGCTGGAGAAGGTCCCAAGGGTTCGGCTGTTCGCCGATTAAAGTGGTACGTGAGCTGGGTTCAGAACGTCGTGAGACAGTTTGGCCTCTACCTTCCGTAGTCGTTCGATCATTGAAGAGAGTTGCTCCTAGTACGAGAGGACCGGAGTGAACGAACCTCTGGTGGATCTGTTGTCACGTCAGTGGCATTGCAGAGTAGCTACGTTCGGACAGGATAACCGCTGAAAGCATCTAAGTGGGAAGCCCCCTCTGAGATTAATGATCGCCATGAGACTCCAGCGAGACTAGCTGGTTGATAGGCTGCCGGTGTACGCGCAGTAATGCGTTTAGCCAAGCAGTACTAATAGTCCATTGAATTTTATTCGAATTTTATTTCTTGACTGCGTGTTCCCCTCGTTCCATCGAGGTAAGCACGCTTTCAAGAATATATCGGTCAACACTCTGGATAAAAGAAATTGTTCTCGCTACGAGTTAGCGAATCTCGAAAAAATGAAAGGCTCTTTAGTCTTGGTGGCTTGAGCGGTGGGGGTACACCCGTTCTCATTCCGAACACGGAAGTTAAGCTCACCTGCGCCGATGGTAGTGCATCCTCTGGGTGTGCGAGAGTAGGTCGTCGCCAAGACTAAGGAGCTTTTTGTCGTGTAGGAAAAAAGAAATTTGGTTCGACCTATTTTGCGCATCCGTAGGGAACAAAAAATTTTGCTCCTACTTCTTCCCCTTTTCGCGCTGGACGACTACTCTCGTCTTCCCCCTTTATGAAAGGGGGACCGAGGGGGGATTTTGTTGTGTAGGGAGCGCAGATCTGCGCCCCCTACCTCTGCGGTTGTATCGTGGTTTTCGTGGCGCTAAGAATGGTTTTGTAAGGAATGGTTTGAAACCGTTCTGCGCCTGTTTGGTTGTCGTAGTCGTAGGTAACGGACATGTCCGTTCCGTTTTGGGTGTTCGTTCCGAATTCTCACATCGTAGAAAACGCAAATTTGCGTTCCGCCCGCCGCTTCTCCACGCCTGTTGAAATTTTTTCACTAGTTTCATTCTGAGTAATTCGTCCGCCACATTCTTGTCGCCAGATTAAATGTTCCGACAACTGTCACTGGGCTCGACTTTTTCTACATCGTTCGTAAAGAACAGAAACATCTGTTCCCCGTCTGCGAGCTTCTTGTTTCAGAGCTAAAAAACCGCTCTGCTATTATCATGTGTTGAAAAATTTTTCGGGCGACACGAAAAAACGGTATGACTATTTTCAAAAAATTTTTCTTCCTTGACTTCCTGATTCAAAAAAATAAAAATTCAACCGTACTCAACAAAAACACCTTGACCGTCTCACCTGCCTGCTTCTGCAGCTCCCTCGTCCGCCACGGCGGATGAGCTTTTTGTCTTATCTTTTAACCCCCACAAAATGGCTAAAGCAAAAAAAGCAAAAAAGGTCGTGAAAAAAGGTAAAAAATAGTTCTAACAAAAAATAAAATAGCCCCGCCGCAAAGTGGCCCCTTCGGGGCGCGAGTGGGGCTTTTTTATTTCACGCGTGTGAAAAATAAAATTTGCGCATCGCGTTTGAAAAACTTTTTTAAAAAAATCGCGCGCTGCAAAAAAATTTTGTCGAAAATAATTCGCGCATTTATTTTTTAGAAAATCTTTTTTTCCATTGACTTTCTAATTTAAAAAAATAAAATCTACTTGCACTCATGAAAAATATCTTGCTCTCCAAAATTAAAATCTCCACCGAGCTCCTCCCGCGTTAAAGCGTGTGAGGATTTTTGTTTTATCTTTTAACCCCCCAACAATGCCAATCAAAAAGAAGGCAGCCACTAAAAAGAAAGTGGCGAAAAAGGTCGTGAAAAAGGCAGCGAAAAAGGTCGTGAAAAAGGCTGTCAAAAAAGCGGCGCCAAAAAAGAAAAAATAGTTTTTGCCAAAACCAAAAACTAAAAAGACCTTCTGCTTCGGCAGCGGGTCTTTTTAATTCCACCCACCGCTGTCATTGCGAGAAACGAAGCGACGAAGTCCCGAGGGGACCACTTTGTGGCAATCCCGTCACCACGAGACTGCTTCGTCCTGCTAAGCGGGACTCGCAGTGACAGTAGGTTTTGTCATTACGAGAAACGCAGGCGGGAACCCAAAAAACACTAACTGCAGGAATCCAGAAAAAATTTCGCAAGCCAAAAACTAATGACTCAGTGACTTAAGGACTCAACAGCCCACTGACCCAATCACCCCGAACCCAATGACCAATAACTAAACAACTCAGAGACTCAGAGACTTAGCGACTCATCAACTTAAGAACTATCCCCGCACTCCACAGCTTCCTACGACTTCACGCGCTTGCTCGCACATTTTTTTCAGTTCGACCGAAGTGAAGCCGTGCATTTTTTCGAAAGCGGGATCGAGACAGCCGCCACGAGTTTGAAAATTTTGGAGAAAAAATTTCGGTGCGCCGCGCACGAATTCGAGAATCTTGGTGAACTCCGCCGCATCGTGAATCTCACGAATCAAGGTCGTGCGCAATTCGAATTCGACCCCGGACTGTTCGATTAGATTTTTGCTCGCGCGTACTTGCGGAAAAATATCGACACCGACGAGCCGCGCATAATTTTCGGGCGAGGCTTTGACATCGAGCGCGACATAATCCAGCAGCCGCGCATGGAAAATTTTTTCCAAAATTTCCGGCTGCGAACCATTCGTGTCGAGCTTCGTCGCGAAACCGCGTTGGCGAATTTTTTTGAGAAACTCCGGCAAATCTTTTTGCAGTGTCGGCTCCCCGCCCGTGAGACAAATTCCGTCGAGCAAACCTTTACGCCGATCAAGAAATTCAAAAAAGTCTTTTTCGCTGACCATGGTTTGTGGAAATTTTTCCGGCAAGACGAGCTCAGGGTTGTGACAAAAACCACAACGAAAATTACAGCCGGGCGTGAAGACAGTCGCAGCCGTACGACCCGGAAAATCTAAAAGCGTAAGTTTTTGGAGGGCGGCAATTTGCATTCCATTAGTTTAATAAATTTTTCCCTTAATTGTTCTAGGCCTCTTTGTCATTCCCGCCACGAAGTGGCCCCCTCGGGGCGCAGGCGGGGATCCGGAATTAAACGCGTTGGCTCGCGAGAAAATGCTTGCTGTTCTAATTAAGCTTGGCTCGCGAGAAAATCTTGAATCTCGGAAACTTCGCTCCCGCGAAAAATTTCTTGGTCGGCGGCATCGAAAATTAGAAATGTCGGCGCATTTTGCACGCCGAACTTTTGAACTTTTTCTCCGAAATCCGGCGCGGTGTTGTCGAGTGTCTCACCCGCGAATTTAATTTCTGCCGCGACGAAGCTTTTGACCGCAGGACACTTCGGGCAAGTCGTCGTCGTGAAGAGCAAATAGCGCATTGGTAATTTTTTACTAAAACGCAGTAATTTAAGCATTTTTTACGCCTGGTCGCAATTTGCCAAGACCAAACCCCGGTTGACAAGAAAAAATTTATCGTTAGAATAGCGGACTAATAAAATTAGTTATGAACTCTCCGGACACACCAAATCGTTTTGACCGTCACCTCGGTCTCACCGAGAAAGAGATTCTTGACAACATCCGAATGAAAGGAGTCACGAGAATTCTCCAAACCACGCCTGAGGAGACTGAAGATCCTGATCTTGAAACAACCAGCGAACCAGTCGAAAAAATCACTCATGTCTTGATTGGAGAGCGTAAACAAGCTGTTTATCGAGCAGACATCGACGACGCTCTCGGTTTCACGGACGAAATTGCCGACGCTGTGGTCGCCGAGCTTGAGTCCGAAGGAATCCTTTCTGGCGGAACCGAAGACAAGTGCCCGACCGTCGAAGAAACTGTTTGTCTCAGCACTGCAGAGCTTGCTGCCGACGAGAGTGAGGTCGCCCGACAAGCTGAACTGGCGCAAAAATTAAAACGCGTGCGTGAACTACAAATCGCCGATACGCTTGGCAAGGTGGATGCTGTGACGACCCACACTGACTGGGAAGATTATCTGCGCAGTCTCGCCCGCGAGCAAGCCCGGGGTGGCGACATTGAAGCTGGTGCTAATTTCGTGCTGGACATGCGCAAGCGTGACGAAGCGATCGAGAAGTGGGAAAAAACTACTCCCGAGGGTCCTGATCTCAAGCCGCACGAAATTCCCGAATCTGATCGGATTAATCTGCAAATCGACCAACTCAAAAAATTACTGGCGCAAGTGATTTTCCACGCCCACGATGTCGGTGACTTTATTCATGCTGGCGCAAATTTCGAGACTGGTCCGCGCGTCGAGATTGTCAAAAAAAATGGACACGCTGTGGTTGCCCTGCGCCACGAAGATGATAAAGCACCGCAAAGAATCGTAATTCCAAAACCTCAAACCGAGCTGTCGCCCAAAGAAATCCGCCGCCAAATCGGTCAACTCCAAAAAAAACTTAAGCTGGTTTTAAAGGTTGAGGATCTTTGCGAAAAACTAAGAAACTTAAAGGTTGGCGATATGATTGTTTCCAAAAGCGGAACTCGTCGAAAAATTACGAGGGTTGACGAAGACAGCGTGACCTTTATCCGCAACGGCGACAAAAAGGAATCTACGATGCGTATCGCGGAAATTATTGAGCGACACCTGTACGCTTTTGAAGCTGTCATTTCTGCGAAAAAGCCGCCCGAGAATGACCGAGACCTTTTCAAAACGCAGCAGCTCTAAATTTTATTTCTCCGCGAAGTGGCAGCGCGAATAGTGTTCCGCTTTTTTGCCAATGTTGAAATTTTGAACCGGACGATGGTAGCCCATCACGCGCGTCCAAACTTCGCAGCGCGTGCGCTGCGACTGAATCGCTTCGGCTTCGTCGGTCGCGACTGCGGTCGCAGCGCTGTTTTGGTTTTGCATTGGAAAAAATTAAAGTTCTTTTTGGACGGCGGCTTTCTTCGCCCGCTCGGAAATGTAAGGCGCGCGCAATTTCTCGTCGCGAGCCATGCCATCATAACCGATTTCTTCATCGCAGACCGGACAGAAATCATACTCGCCCGCGAGGTAACCGTGCTTCGGACAAATGGAAAAGGTCGGCGTGATGGTGATGTAAGGCAGGCGGAAATTCGTGAGCACTTTGCGCACGAGATTTTTACACGCCGCCGAATCCGAAAGGCGTTCGCCCATGTAGAGGTGCAGGACGGTTCCGCCCGTGTACATTTTTTGTAAATCGTCCTGGTGCTCGAGCGCGGCGAAAGCGTCGTCTGTGTATTCGACCGGCAGCTGTGAGGAATTCGTGTAATACGGCGCATCCTCTGTCCCCGCCTGAATGATGCCAGGAAAGCGTTTGCGATCTTCTTTGGCGAAACGGTAAGTCGTGCCTTCGGCTGGCGTCGCTTCGAGATTGTAAAGGTTGCCAGTTTCGTTTTGGAATTCGGTCAGCTTCGCGCGCATCATCGCGAGAATTTCGAGCGCGAGCGTTTTGCCCTCGGCGGACGCGATGTCGTATTTGCCGTCGGAGAAATTAAGCACGCATTCGTTCACGCCATTGATGCCGATTGTGCTGAAGTGATTTTTCAGATTGCCGAGGTAACGCTTGGTGAATGGGAAAAGTCCGCGATCAATCCATTTTTGAATTTCCTTGCGCTTGATCTCGAGCGAAATTTTGGCGAGCTCCATCAGATGCGCGACACGATCGAGCAGTTTTTGTTTGTCGCCTTTGGTGGTGAAGCCGATGCGCGCGGAATTGATCGTGACGACGCCGATCGAGCCCGTCATCTCAGCCGAGCCGAAGAGTCCGTTGCCGCGCTTGCGCAATTCATTCAAGTCCAACTGCAGACGGCAGCACATCGAGCGCACATCGCCCGGATTGAGGTCAGAATTGATGAAGTTCTGGAAATACGGCATGCCGTACTTCGCCGTCATTTCGAAAAGCAAATCTGTATTCGGACCTTCCCAGTCGAAGTCAGGCGTGATGTTGTAGGTCGGAATCGGGAAAGTGAAAACGCGACCGCGCGCGTCACCCGCCGTCATGACTTCGATGAACGCGCGATTGATGACATCCATTTCTTTTTGCAGTTCGCCAAATTTGAGATCGAAAGGTTTGCCGCCGAGCAGCAGGCGCTTCTCGCGCAAGTCACTCGGACAAGTCCAATCCAGTGTGATATTGGTGAATGGTGTTTGCGTGCCCCAGCGCGACGGAACATTTAGATTGAAAACGAAGGACTGGATGTTTTGGTAAACATGTTCGTAGGTTTTGCGGTCGATGTAATTTTGCTTCGCCTCGGGCGTCTCGAATTGCGCCCCGGTTTTTTCCAGAGATTCTTCGATTTCACGCGCGTATTTTTTGACGAAAGGTGCGAGGTAGGTGTCGAAGGAGCTGAAGGCCTGCGCGCCCGCCCATTCATTCTGCAGCGAACCGAGGAAGTTCACCATCTGCGAAACAGCGGAGGACAAATGTTTCGGCGGATAAGATTCGGTTTTGCCGAGCAAGCCATTGAAGCCTTCTTCGAGTAGTGCTCGGAGCGACCAACCCGCGCAGTAGCCACTGAACATGTCGAGGTCGTGGATGTGGTAGTCGCCATTGCGGTGCGCGTCGCCGACATTCTTCGGGTAAATGTGTGAAAGCCAGTAATTCGCCGTCACCTTGCCGGCTGTATTCAGAATCATGCCGCCGAGCGAATAGCCCTGATTCGAGTTCGCATTCACGCGCCAGTCCAGCTGCTGCAGATACTCGTCCATCGTGCGCTCGACTTCGACCACGACATCGCGGTCGGCACGCCGCTCGGCGCGTTTCTCGCGGTAAAGAATGTAAGCCTTGGCGGTCGTCGGATGTCCGGCGCGGATAAGAATTTTTTCAACTAAATCTTGAACTTCTTCGACTGTCGGCACGACATCGGTTTTCTCGAGTTCCGCAACCACCTGCTCGGTCAATTTCCGCGTCTCGGCCTGGTCGCTGCCGCCGACGGATTTCGCCGCCGCGAAAATCGCGCGTTCGATTTTCGAAAAGTCGAAGTCGACAATCGCGCCGTTACGCTTTTGAACTTTATGGGCAGCCATTTTGGGTGGGAAATTAAGACTAATACCATATCTTGTGCCCCGAACGAAGACAAACCACATTATATCGCACTCGGCTGAGTGATTCAATGAATTTGAACTTGCGGGAGATTGATTTTAATTTCTAGGTGCAATTATTTCAATTTTGACACTTTCAAACTAAACTCTCGGGGCTTTATGCTAAGAAAAATCCTCTCCACTCTCGTCGGCGATGCGAATGCGCGTGAGATCAAAAAACTCGGCGTAACCGTCGACCAGATCAATGCACTGGAAAAAGAGCTGCAGAATTTGAGCAATGCGGAGCTGCAGGCGAAGACGGGCGAATTTCGCGAACGCCTCGCGGGTGGCGCGACCTTAGACGAGCTTTTGCCCGAGGCTTTCGCCGTCGTGAAAAATGCCTGCCGCAGATTGGTCGGCACCTCCTGGGATGTCCGCGGCAATCCGGTCAAGTGGGAAATGATTCCCTACGATGTCCAGCTCGTCGGCGGAATTATTTTGCACCATGGCAAAATTGCGGAAATGAAAACGGGTGAAGGCAAGACGCTCGTCTGCACTTTGCCGCTGTATCTGAATGCGCTCTCTGGCAAAGGCTGCCACCTCGTGACCGTGAATAACTATTTGGCAAGAAGAGATGCAGAGTGGATGGGCGGGCTGTTTAAATTTTTAGGATTATCCGTTGGCATAATCGACCACGGTATTTCGGCAGAAGATCGCCGCGCCGCCTACGCCGCCGACATCACTTACGGCACGAATACGGAATTCGGCTTCGACTACCTGCGCGACAACATGGCACACGATGCGCGCGAGCTGGTGCAGCGCGATTTGAATTACGCGATCGTCGATGAGGTTGACTCGATTTTGATTGACGAGGCGCGCACGCCGTTAATTATTTCCGCACCCGCGGAGGAATCGACGAGCAAATACCTGCGCTATTCTCAGCTCGTCACGAATTTGGTGAAAGGCGAAGACTACGAATTGGACGAGAAAGCGAAAGCAGCGACACTGACCGAGGCGGGCATCGCGAAGATGGAGCAGTTGCTCGGACTGGAAAACATTTACACCGAAGCCGGATTCAGCGAAGTGCACCACATCGAAGCCGCGCTCAAGGCGCGCGCGGTCTACACGCTCGACAAAGATTATGTCGTGAAAGACGGCGAGATTCTGATCGTCGATGAATTCACGGGACGCCTGATGCCGGGTCGCCGCTACTCCGACGGTCTGCACCAAGCGCTCGAAGCGAAAGAAAAAGTCGAAGTGCGCCGCGAGTCAAAGACACTCGCGACCATCACACTGCAAAATTACTTCCGACTCTACGCGAAACTCGCGGGTATGACCGGCACCGCGCTCACCGAGGCGGAAGAATTTGCGACGATTTACAACCTCGAATGCCTCGTCATTCCGACCAACCGCAGTGTCACGCGCCGCGACCTCGCCGACTCGGTTTACAAATCTGAACACGGCAAATTCCTCGCCGCTGTCGCGAAGATCAAAGAGCTGAATGCAATCGGTCAACCCGTGCTCGTCGGTACGATTACGATTGAGAAATCCGAACGGCTCTCACAAATGCTCCTGCGTAGCGGTGTCCCGCACAAAGTTCTAAATGCGAAGCAGCACGAAAAAGAAGCGGAAATCGTTTCGCACGCGGGCGAGAAAGGCGCCGTCACGATCGCGACCAATATGGCTGGTCGTGGCACCGACATCAAGCTCGGCGCGGGCGTAGCGGAGCTCGGCGGACTTTTCATCCTCGGCACGGAGCGCCACGAGTCGCGCCGCATTGATAATCAATTACGCGGTCGCGCGGGACGCCAGGGCGATCCGGGTGCGAGCCAATTTTTCGTCTCAATGGAGGACGCACTGATGCGACTCTTCGGCGGCGAAAAAATGCAGCGCATGATGGAATTCATGAAAGTGCCGGAAGACATGCCGATCGAAAACAAAATGATTTCGCACTCGATCGAATCCGCGCAGAAGAAAGTCGAGGCGCACCACTTCGACATTCGCAAACACTTGGTCGAATACGACGATGTGATGAATCGCCAACGCGAAATCATCTACGGCCGCCGGAAGAAAATTCTCACGCACGAAAATATCGCCGACGAGATTCAGAAAATTTTGGAAGAAGACGCGCGCGCCATCGTCACCGCCTTTTCCGCGAATCGAAAACGCGACGAGTGGGATCTCAGTGAAATTGCGAAACAGCTCACGGAGATTGAAAATTCCGGCAGCGCGCTCACCGCCGACCAGCTGGGCGAATTCTTGACTCCGGAAGACCTGGCGAATTTCGCCGTCGAATTTTTGAAAAATGCTTACCAAGTGCGCGAAGCAAAACTGACGCAGCCCGAAGCCCTGCGTTTCGCCGAGCGCCAAATCTACCTCGCGACGATCGACCGCCTCTGGATGGAGCATCTCGAAAACATGCGCCACCTCCGCGAAAAAGTTTCGCTGCGCGGCTTCGGTCAGCGCGATCCGCTGGTCGAATACAAGAACGAAGCTTTCCTGTCTTTCGAAGAATTGCTCGGCAATGTCCGCGGCAACACACTCCGCGCGCTCTTCCGGCTGAAAGTCGAAGCAACTCCGACTCCACCACCGGCAGCGAATATTCCGATCAGTGTCGTGACGAATGAGTCCGCCGTCGAAGACATCCTGACGGGCGACCGCGAAGAATTCACACCCGAGGAAGAGAAGGCCATCGCCGCGACGGCAAAAGATTTTCTCAAGGTCAATCCTGAAATTCAAAATCTTGGCAAAGATGGCATCGTCAAAATCCAAGTAGGGAGCGCAGATCTGCGCTCCTCGGACTCTGACAAATCCGCAACCCCCACCGTGATTCGCGTCTCGGGAAATGAAAATGCTGGCGGACAAAAAGAAATTGGTAGAAATGATGCTTGTCCGTGCGGAGCGACAAAGCTGGACGGCACACCGAAAAAGTACAAAAATTGTTGTGGAAAAAATGTTTAGCGCTTCTTTTTCTTTTCTGGGAGAGAAAAATTGAACCGATAATTCAAACGCGATACAATGCGGCTGGCATAAGTGTTACGTTTTGCTAGTAAATAAAACTAAGCATTGGAAAAAAAGTGACACAAGGCCTGAAGGTCGACACTAATGACTTAATTGAATAGCCTATGGGAGCAAAAACTCAAAATAAAAAACGGAGCATCACCTTCGTTGACCTGTTCGCGGGAATCGGCGGTTTTCATTTGGCATTTCATAATGCGGGGGCGAAATGCGTTTTTGTAAGCGAGTGGGACAAGCATGCACGCCAAACATACGAACATAATTTCAGAAAAATTCAGCCTGAACTTTTTGAGGTCGGCCTGTTCGCAAAAGGTAAAAATCTTTTTGCGGGTGATATCACCAAAGTAAACGAAAAGGACGTGCCAGACTTCGACATCTTGGCTGGAGGCTTTCCTTGTCAACCGTTCTCACAAGCGGGCTTCGGAAAAGGTTTTGCCGACGCTCGCGGAACACTGTTCCACGACATCGTGAGAATCATTAAAGAGAAAAAGCCCGCCGCTTTCTTTTTGGAAAATGTCCGCCACTTGTTGAACCATGATAACGGAAAAACTTTTGACGTTATAAAAAAAACAATAACTGAAGATCTCGGCTATTCGTTTCATTACAAAATCGTAAAGGCCTCCGACTTTGGGCTTCCTCAACATCGCCCACGCTTGTTCATGGTTGGCTTTAGGGATCCTAATGTGAAATTTGAATTTCCCAAGCCAATAAGGCTCGAAAAAACGATGTCTGATATTTGGTGTGCACCGTGCGAAAAAAAAATCGGCTTCACTCTTCGTGTCGGTGGTCGCGGATCAAAAATCGATGATCGCCATAATTGGGACTCATACCGAGTAAAAGGTAAAGTGAAACGACTGTCACCGATTGAAGGAAAGAGGATGATGGGTTTCCCTGATGATTTCGAATTTCCTGTTTCCGACATGAAAGCGATGAAACAACTAGGCAATGCGGTCGCCGTCAACGCAATTCACGCTGTCGCCAAGCAAATTATACAATCACTCAATACTTATGATCACAGGAAATAAAGGAGAATGGAGCGAGTTTTATGCGTTCATAAAACTACTCGTCGACAAAAAAATTATCGGAGCCGATGAAGATCTCGAAAAAATCGAGTCTGTCTTTTTTCCGATTTTGAAAATAATCCGCGAAGAAACCGAAGGAAAATCAGAATATGAATTGCAAACCGACGATACGATAAAAATCGTACATTCGGACGGAAAAACGTCAGTCGTCAATAGTTCGGATTTGAAAACAAAAGTTGTTGAAATTTTTCAAAAAATCAAAGACTGCTCAAAAACCTTTGAGGTTCCGGTCGCGGAAGAATTGTTTGACCGTTTCGGCATACATTCAATCAACGCGGGCAACGCGAGGAAAGAAGATTTGATCTTAAGGGTTCACGATCACACAATCGGACGAGATCATGAAATCGGATTCAGCATCAAGTCAAAGCTGGGTTCGCCCGCAACATTGCTTAACGCTTCTGGAGCAACTAATTTTACATATAAAATTAACGGACTGCCAAAAAGCGCAATCAAAAAAATAAATGCGGTTGAAACAAAAGCAAAAATTCGAGACCGCCTTTTTGCAATTCGTAAAGCGGGCGGCTCATTTGAGTTTCATGGCATTGATTCAGGGGTGTTCGAGAAAAACTTACGAAAAATAGACACAATCATGCCAGAAATCATCTCGGAAGTTTTGTTGGCATACTACTCAGATAAAGGCTCAACCTTCCCTGAGCTGTTGCAACACATGGAGGACACGGGCGTGCACGTATTGAGTTTCAAACTTTCCACCGAAGATTACGCATACAAAATCAAGGCCTTGCTCAACAATGCGGCCCTTGGAATGGTTCCCGCAAGTGCGTGGGACGGTACTTTGCGTGCACACGGTGGCGTGATTGTCGTGCGCGAAGACGGTGAAATCGTTTGTTATCACCTTTACAATGCCGAAGCGTTCCGAAATTACCTGTTCAACAATACACGCATGGAGTCTCCGAGTGCTACACGACACAGATACGGCACTATTTACGAAGAAAGTGGTGAACTATTTATCAAGCTCAACCTACAAATACGATTTATCGGATAGCCGTGGTCGATATTTTTTCCAAAACGAAACGGAGCGACATCATGTCGAAGGTGCGGAACAAAGACAGCAAAATCGAAGTCACACTACGCAAAGCGTTGTGGGAAAAAGGCTTTCGGTACAGAAAAAATTCAACAAAGTATTTCGGGAAACCAGATATCGTTTTGCCGAAATATAAAACCGTGGTTTTTATGGATTCCTGTTTTTGGCACGGTTGCAAAAAACACAGCTCAGTGCCCTCAACAAGAACCGAATTTTGGAAAAAGAAAATCGCACGGAACAAAGAAAGAGACAAAGAGGTGAATCGGCATTACAAAAAAGAGAGCTGGCAGGTAATTCGCGTCTGGGAGCATGACCTTAAAAAATCACTTTCAACTCTCAATAAAATAATCGACAGAATCAAAAAAGAGTGAGGTGCTTTGTTGTCCAAATCAAAACCAATGCTAACTCTGTTGCTCAATAAGTTTTTCTATTCTTCCGCCCTCCAAATCGCATACTCCAACGAGTCAACGAGCGCCTGCCAGCTCGCCTCGATGATGTTTTCCGAGCAACCGACGGTGGACCAATTTTCTTTGCCATTCGACGACTCGACGAGGACGCGCGTCTTCGCTGCGGTCGCCGCATCGGAATCGAGGATGCGCACTTTGTAGTCTTTCAGTTCGACATTCTCGATCTGCGGGAAGAATTTCGCGACGGCACGGCGGGTCGCGAGATCGAGCGCATTCACCGGACCATTGCCGCTCGCCGCGTATTCACGAATTTCTTTGCCGACCTGGAGTCTCACGGTCGCATTCGCCTGTCCGTTTTTCAGATTCATGACGAAGTAGTCGAGCACTTCGAAAGGCGCGCGGTAATTTTTTTGTGCGCGCAGGATTAGCAGCGCGAAGCTCGCCTCCGCCGTCTCGAAGTAAAATCCGGCGCTCTCGAGTGATTTCACCTGCGCGAGGATGGCACGCGTCTGCGGCGAAGTTGACTCGAGCGCGAAACCGAGTCGGCGCGCGACGGCGACGACATTCGATTTACCCGAAAGTTCGGAAATCGTTATTTTGGAAGTATTCCCGACGAGCTGCGGATCGATGTGTTCGTAGCTGCACGCAACTTTTTGCACGGCGGACGCATGAATTCCACCTTTGTGTGTGAAAGCATTCAGCCCTGTGAAGGGTAAATTCTTCGGCGCGGGAAGATTCGCGGTCTCGAAAATGAAGCTGGTTAATTGGGTGAGTTTCGCGAGCTGCGCGGGTGAAATAATTTTGAAATTCTTTTTGATTTGCAGATCCGCGATCAGCACTCCGAGGTCGGCATTGCCGGCGCGCTCACCAAGTCCTCCAAATGTGCCCTGGACGACCGTGGCACCCTCGGCAACTGCCGCGAGTGAGTTAGCCACTGCAACCCCGGAATCGTTGTGTGCGTGGATGCCAAGCGGTGTTTTAATTTCTTTTTGCACCGCGCGAAAAATTTCACTGATTTCATCCGGCAGTGTGCCGCCGTTCGTGTCGCACAAGCTTAAGTTCGCTGCGCCACTTTTTACCGCGATTTTTAAGCAGTCGAGTGCGAATTTTGGATTGGTTTTAAACCCATCGAAGAAGTGTTCCGCATCGAAAATTACCTTGCGTTTTCGCGCGACTAAAAATTGAATCGTTGTTTGAATTAATTTTAAAGCTTCCGCGTCGCTAATTTTCAAAATTTGCTGTGTGTGGAGATCCCAAGTTTTGCCGAAAATCGTCACCCAGTTTGTTTTCGCTGCGAGCACTTTTTGGATGAGAAAATCTTGCGCTGGTTTTTTACCTTTCAAAATTGTCGCGGAAAAAGCGACCACTTCACTTTTCAACTTTCTTTTTCTAATTTCCTGAAAAAATTCTTCATCTTTTGGATTACTTCCCGGCCAGCCGCCTTCAATAAAATCCACTCCGAAGTCATTTAATTTTTCCGCAATTTTAATTTTGTCGTTGACTGAAAAATTAACTCCCTCCATTTGAGATCCATCGCGTAGTGTCGTGTCGTAGATATAAATAGGTTTATTCATTCTTTTAATTAGTAGATAAGAGTGGCTTGCGGTGTGTTTTAGAAAATTGGTTTAATAGTGTTTATTTGTGGATAAAGTTAGGAATTTGTGGAAAAGTTTCGGAGCGTGATTGGAAAAACCGGTTTAATTTTTAATGATTTATGGTGGCTGAGGTAGAGCTTATTTTCAAAAGAAAAGCTGCTAGTAAAAACTCAGGTAAAACTATTTTAGGAGTTTTACACGCACTGCGACGGACTTCCGGTTCACGCGGATTTTAGTTTTCCACACGGCGTCCAGGAAGCTTTGACTTTTCAAATTTTGCGCGAGGACGAGCCCGCTGCCGACGAAACAATTTTCACCAACCAAAATTCCCGGCATGATGCTGGAATTCACGCCGACGCGGGAATTCGCGCCGAGCGCTGTGCCAAACTTATTTCGTCCGGTGCTAACTTTTTGTTTCTCAATTTTCACAAAAATCTCACCTTCGTCGAGCCGCAAATTGGCGCAGACGGCTCCGCTGCCGAGCGAGACATTTTCCGCGAGGATTGAGTCACCGACATAGTTGCGGTGTAGCCACGAATTCGCGCCGAGCGAGCTGCGCGCGATTTCCGAGCTGCTGCCGACGACGGCATTTTCCAGAATTTGTGAATCGCGCACGAGTGAGTGTGAGCCGACGACCGCATTTCGACCGATGAAAGAATTGCGGACGATGGCGAAGTCGAGAATTTTCGCGCCCGCGGAAATTACGGAATTTTCCACCAGTGCGGTTTTCGCGATCACCGCTTTTGGTGAAGCTTTCTTTTTTAAGCTGCTCGTGAAGTCGGCGACGAGGTCGAGCGCGTGCCACGGGAATTTCACCGCGCGCCACTTCCCCGGATTCGCGACCGCGACGAATTTCCCAACCTGAAAGAGTTGCGCCAGCGCGCGTTCGTAGCCGTCATCTTTTCGGTTCGAAACTTTCTCAAGCAGCGCAACCAACTTACGCGGTTCGCGGAAAAAGTGAAAAACCAAATTTATGAGGTCGCTCGGTGCTTTCGCAGGCGCAGGTTTTTCGACGATATTTACGATGCGACCATTTTGAATTTCGAGATAGCCGCCGGGAAAATAATTCTCAACGCGCTCAGCCAAGATTGCGCCGTCACAATTTTTCGCTGCCAAGACTGCGCGAATTGCCGCTGGCTCGACCAAATCATTCGTCGAGGCAATCAGAGTTGGTGCGGTCAAAAACTGCCGCGCCGCGAGTACGGCGCCCGCCATGCCGTCAGCTAAATTTTCCTGAACGACGATGGTCGCTTGGGGGAAAAGCGCGCGCAGGCCTTGCGCATTCTCCGCGTTTGCGACGAAGATAATTTTTTTGATGCCCGCCTTTCGTAAATTCGCGACGGACTTTTCGATCAAAAATTCCGCGCCAATTCGAAAAAAATTCTTATCGCCGAGCGGCTGAAATCGGCGCGAACGACCGGCAGCGAGCAGGAGAGCTTGCATTTCTAGAGCTAAATTTTAGCAGATTTTCGGGAGACGCAGCGCTTGCTGAAAATTAGATTAAATTTACCAAGCTGACTTTGCAAAATCTTCTTGTGAATTGCTACAATAAGAATCCTTAACCCCCCAAACAATGGCCGCCTCACTCAACAGAGCGCAAATAATCGGGAACATCACGCGCGATCCCGAGGTTCGACAAACGCCGAACGGACAAATGGTTGCGACAATTGGCGTGGCGACGAACCGTAAATGGAAAAATGCGGCTGGAGAGTTTCAAGAAGAGGTCGAATTTCACAATGTCGTTTGCTGGGGCAAGCTGGCTGAGATTTGCCAACAGTATTTGAAAAAAGGCTCGAAAACTTATTTCGATGGACGCCTCAAGACGCGCACCTGGGAAGATCCGGATGGCAAGAAAAACTACCGCACGGAAATCATCGCTGAAAATATGATTATGCTTGATTCGCGTGGTGGCAGTGGTGCGACGGCACAAAGCTCCGCGCCAGCTCAGGCTCCAGCTCAGCCGACTCCGCCGATTCAAAATTCGAACGAAGAGGAGGTCAAGATTGATGACCTGCCTTTCTAGTTCGGCGAATCCAGAAGGCCCCACCGAGCGCGAGGACGAGCGAAATCAAAAGGATTTCCGCTGGTCCGACCTCGACCTTGATGACATTGGAAAGTGTCGCGGATTGGTGCACGCCCGAGAAGACGGCACTCACGGCGAAGTAGTAGTTCGTATTTGCCAAGAGCCCGGCTGGGCGAAAAGCAGTTGACTCCACTTCGACTGTCGCCAGGTCATATATGTTTGGCTGCGTGCCGGCGTGAACTAGGTAGCTGGTCGCGCCCGGTACGGCGTTCCAGGTCAGAATCGCGTTGCCGTCCGCGTCCACGCGCTGGAAAAGCTGAACGGGGTCATTGGACGAACAAACCGCCGAGGCGTTTGGTGTCGCGCTGGCTTCGTCAAAACCCACAACGATATTGCCGAAATCGTCGACTCCGCTCAGGGTGAAAAAATATTCAGCTCCATTGATCAGGTCACGCACTTCCCACTCGCTTCTTGTCGCGCCACCAGGCAAAAGTCGGCTCTCGATATATTCTCCGCTTGCTGTACCGTAGTCGAGTCGGTAATTTGTAACTTCTGGATTGCCAGTGTCCCACTTCAAAATAATTCTTCCATTGCAGACCTGGGTTGCGACCGGCTGCGTTTCGATTATGGGTGCGGTCGGAGCTGCCGCTACAATCGCGCTGCCGCCGTTTTCTCCGCCCGTCGCGTTGAACGAGACGATGCGGAAAAAATACGGAGTTTCATTGGTGAGTCCATCGATGTACCACGCAGTTGAATTATCCGATGTGGTGAATTTTTTTGTGAGCTCAGCTTCGTTTTCGCCGTAAAAAATTTGGTAATTAGTGACCTCGTCGGCATTGGCCGGGGCGTTCCAGCGAAGGTCAATGCGACCGTCCTGCGGCGTGAGCTCAACATTGTCGATTGTGATTGCCGCCTCAACGAGCAAGCTTGTGGCGTCAGGGTAATTACCAATATTGCCAGCGGAATCCTCGAGCTCGACTTTTGCGAAGTAGGCCCCGGCTGTGGCTACAGCGAATTCCCCAGTGTAAACACCCAGGGTTGCCGACTCATCAAGATAAATTAATTGATCACTGATGCTGAACTGAACATTCATAAGTCCCGGCTCACTTTTGATTTCTACAGTCACGGTCTCGCCACTCGTAACTTTGTTACTCGGCTGAAGCGAAATGTTCTCGATGACCGGCTTGGTTTGATCTAGTGTGATCGTGACGGCCTCTGAAATAGAGTTAACCGAGCCATCACTGTTTAAGACGCCGACCGTGATTTCGTGGCCGCCGTCTGCCAAGACAACATTGCTGGAGAAATTTCCAGTAGTGTCAGAGTCGGTGTCTTGGAAAAATTGTCCGTCAACAAAAACCGCAAGGTTTGTATTTGTTGGAGCGGAGCCCGAAACCACGATGGTGTCATTTAAAAGATCACCACTGACAGGGCTTTTAATTACGGGTGCCAAGCTTAGCTCAGCCGGGCCGTCTTCAGACTCAACGATTGTTGTGATCTCTTGTGCGCTGACATTGTTGTCGCCCGAGACAGAAATTGTTTGCTGCCCAACTGTTGTGAAAGTGACCGCGTTAGCAAAAACATGCGTACCGCGGTCGAGCGTAACGAAAGTGTATTCTTGCGGCAAAATTGCGAGCGCATCCGAGCTTGAGATTTTGACTGTGCCGACGAAGTCTTCGACTAGATTGCCGTTGGCGTCCTTAATGGAAACCGTGAGGTCGGTTGGCGTGTTGACGGATGTCAGGCTGGCGAAATCCACGACGATTTGGTTTGTGGCGATTGGTGTGTCGCTTGTTGCCGCGATGGTCGCATCTGTGCTGCCATCCAAAAGATCTGCGTGCAACAGGTTGCCGCCAACACCACCAGCTTTTTGGAGGAAGACAACGCGTGGGCGTTCAAGCAGGGTTTGATTACCGGCGAGGGCAGTGAGCGAACTCACACCCTCCGCGCTCGCAATAATTTGAAAAACAGCTTCGCCATTCGAGTTCGTGATTGTTCGGGAACTCTCGACTGCATCGGTCCCTCGTGAGGAAATCAAATTTACACTGACTCCAGCGACTGGTCGTCCGGTGTTGTCGCGCAAGCTGACAGTCGCGTTCGTAGAGCGTTCGCCGACATAGCCAATCTCATCATTCACGCGCACAGCCGATTTTGTCGTGGAAACTGTGGCTCCAGTATTTGTCGCCGAGCTCGGACTCGGTGTGCTCTCGCCAAAAAAAACATTGGCAGGAACGAGGACATAGCCGCTCGGAATTTCCGCGAGTGCGAAGCTCCCCGAGCAAGCGAGACTTACAATCCCGAGCAAGGTTGCGAAGATTTTTGTGGGCATTTTTATTTTTAAATCCAACCATTTTAGCACTTTCTGCTTGTTTCGACAATCAGGAAGACTTGCCAAAAACCAAGATTGTTTTTTCGTAAAAATGTTAAAATCGCGGCGCGCGCCAGTAGCTCAGTGGATTAGAGCACCGGTCTTCGGAACCGGGTGTCGTGGGTTCGACTCCCTCCTGGCGCACCAATTTTCCAAAATCCAAATCTCAATTTCCAAAACCTAAATAAATTCCAAAACCTAAAATTCGGAATCAGCTTTCCAGAAAATGCGTGCCGAGACTTTTTCGACGCGCGAGGGCGGATTTTGCGACCAGCGTTGCAGTGAGAACAGCGTTTTGTGCGGTGAAGCTACGCGGTTTCAATTTTCCTAAAGTCGCGAGGGCTTCACGCAAACCTTCTCTCGTGCGCACGATACCGACGCGCGTCCACATCGTGTCGCGCACAATTTTCCGAATGCGGCGATCTTCGCGTTCGTCGAAAAGATATTGTGGTGGGCGAATTTTCAGCTCGATAACTTTTTCTGGTTTGATACTTTCACCGAGAAATTTCCCAAAGACGAGCGCCTCAGCGAGTGAATTCGAAGCCAGACGATTCGCGCCGTGCAGACCGGTGCGCGCGACCTCACCCACCGCAAGTAAATTTTTTACCGAGGTTTCGCCCTTCAGATTCACCGCGACACCGCCGCAGGAATAGTGCGCGACCGGGAAAATCGGAATCAAATCTTTCGCCAGATTCAGTCCGGTTTTGCGCACCTCACCCCAAATCAACGGAAAACGATTTTCCAAAAACTTCGCATCGGCGCGGGTGAAGTCGAGGAAGACCTTGCCCTTTTTCAGTTCTTCAAAAATCGCGCGGGCGACGATGTCGCGTGGCGCGAGCTCGGCTGCCGGATGGTAGCTCGGCAAAAATCTTTCCCCGCGGGCATTGCGCAAAATCGCACCCTCCCCGCGCAAACTTTCCGAAAGCAAAGTCAGGCGAGTTTTTTCACCGACGAGCGCAGTCGGGTGAAATTGGATGAATTCGAGATCTCGCAACTTCGCGCCAGCGCGGGCGGCTGCGGCGATGCCGTCGCCAGCCGAAACTTCTGGATTGGTCGACTTCGCGAAAAGCTGACCGAAGCCACCCGTCGCGAGCACAACCTTGCCGGCGAAAATCGGCTCAACTTTTTTCCCGAACTTGAGCCACGCGCCGCGGCAAAGGCCTTTTTCCAAAATCAAATCGAGCAGCGTCGTTTTTTCCAGCAACTTAATTTTCGGATTACGGCGGACGATTTTCGCGAGCGCCTTCTCGATCGTCTCGCCCGTCGAGTCCTTCGTATTCCAGACGCGTGAGTGTGAATGCGCCGCCTCACGAGTCGGTTCTTTTTGAAATTTCACGCCGACCTCATACTCCAGCCAATCGACCAGCTTCGGCGAATTCTCGACCAAAAATCGTACAGCTTTGGGATCGTTCGCGTTATTTCCCGCCATGAGTGTGTCGGCGAAATGTTCCGCGAAGCTGTCCCACGCGAGATTGCGCACTGCGGCGACACCGGCCTGTGCGAAGCGCGAAGAACTCTCGAGCAAATTTTTTTTCGTCGCGATTGTGACTGTGCCTTTTTCCGCCAAAAAAATCGCAGCGGTGAGTCCGGCGATGCCCGAGCCGACGACGAGGAAGTCAGTTTTCATTTCGAGAGGTTGACAAAAGTGATTTTAGCAGATAGAATCAAAACTTATTAAATTTGAAAAATGGGTGGTGCCGACAAGGCAAAAGGGCGTGGTCGTGGCTGTGACTTCTCAGAGGTTGTCGACAGTTTTGCGGCGCAGACAAAAAGGCTGATGGAAGATGTGCGAAAAGCCGTTTCGGCGAAAACCAAAAACGGAGAGATCGTTAGATTGACCCAGACAATCAGAGAACAAATCAACGCAACTACATCGACAATTGATATTTTTAAGCAAATGGGTCGTCCTGACGCAGAGCAGGCAATCAAATCTTTTGAATCAATGGTTGATGCACTGAAAGATGCGCGGGAGAATCTTCCTCCTGTTAAGGTTTCATTTAAAGCTAAATAATTCGCAGGCTAAAGTCCACTACTCCTGACGAATTCGTCAGTTTCCCGAGCGAGACGAAGTCGGCGCCTGCGGTGAGAAATTTGCCCGCCGTTTTTTCGTCGATCCCGCCGCTCGCCTCGAGAATTATGCGCGGATTGATTTTGCGAATCAGCACGGCGGTTTGGCGAAACTCCCCGACTGAAAAATTATCGAGCATCAAAATTAAGTTTTTATTCTTCGCGAAATGGGTGGCGATGGCGAGCGCCAATTTTGGTGAGTCGGCTTCGACCTCAAAGAAATTTTTCGTTGCAACGCTGCGCCAAATCTCTGGTTCGACCGCGCGGTGATTTTCTTTGACCAAAATTTGATCGGCGAGATTGAGCCTGTGCGGCAGTCCGCCGCCGATGACGACCGCGCGCGAGTCGAGCAGTCCGAGTGGCGTTTTACGCGTCGCGGCGAATTTCCGTTTACCAATTTTGCGCGCCAATTTTTCCGCCGCTGTCGCGATGCCCGACAAGCGCGAGAGTAAATTTAGTCCGACTCGTTCCGTCGTGAGAATTTTCGCTGCCGGACCGCTGAGCGCGAAAATCGTGTCGCCGACTTTCACTTTCGCGCCGTCTTTTTTCGCCGTCAAAATTTTCACTCCATGTTTGCGCCAGAAAAATGCGACCTCTTCTGCGCCAGCCAAAATGCCACTCGACTTTGCGATTACTTTTGCCTCGATTTTGCGCTGCGGATTTTGCAATAACTGCGTCGTCAGGTCGCCACTGCCCAAATCGGCTTGCAGCAAAAATTCGAGCAGTTGCTCAACAAAATTGCGGTACGCGTGATTGCGTAAATTAAGTTGCGTGATTTGCTTTTCGAATAACCTCATTTTAAATTTTTGGATCACCGCTTTCGTGGGGACAAGCCTTTCTCGACAAAAATTTTCTCACGGTCGAGTCGGTAGCCAAGCTTCCGATAATATTCTCGCACGCCGACACCCGAAATAATTCTTAATTTTTCGAAGCCTGCGACGCGGGCGATTTTTTCCGCCTCGGAAATTAATTTTTTTCCGAAGCCCCGGTGCTGCGAATTACCCGATTGCGAGAGTCCGATTTCTTCGCCGAAGGTGTGCAATTCGCGGATGGTTGCATTTTCATCGAGGCGCAGGCGCAAAAGCGAAATCAGCTTCTCGCCAATTTCAAAGCTTAATAAAATTTCTAGGCCGACGCTCGCCTGATATTCGCGGCGGATTAATTCCGCCTGCGCCGCATCGAAATTGTCGCCACGAATTTCACGGCAGCGGATGCAGTGGCACACGACTTTTTGTTGCTGCAAAATTTGTCGCAGGTTCGTGAGTTTCGAGCCTGCCAAAATCGACTCCGCCGGAATGTCGCGAATCACGCGCGTCAGCCGCACCCAGGGCGGGACGAGGCTTTTCATTTTCGCGAGTAGCTCCGTCAAAACTTTGTCGGAATAAGGCTGCCATTTTTTCGTGCGCCAGAGTTTTTCCAGCTCGGTACCCTTGATCAAGACCGTTGGGTAAATTTTAATCTGATCCGGTCGCCATTTTTCATTACCAAAAACTTCCTCAAACATTTGGAAATCCGACTTAGGAGTTGCACCAGGTAAATTAGGCATCAGGTGAATTCCGACCTTCAATCCGTTTTTTTTCAAGAGCGCGATGGCGCGCGCCGACTCCGCCGCACCATGTCCGCGTTTCGCCAGCTTCAAAATTTTGTCGTCCAAGTTTTGCACGCCGATTTCGACGCGGGTCGCCCCGAGCTTCAAAAATCGCTTTACCTCTTTTTCGTCCAAAAAATCCGGACGCGTCTCGAGCGTGAGCCCGACGAGGCGGTGCTTCGATTTTTCGTTCGCAGTTTTCAAGTCTTCGAGCGAGCCGGATTTAGCTTGCCGCGAATTTAGCGCTGCGAAGCATCGTTTCACAAACCAAGTTTGGTAATTGCGCGGGTGCGCCGAAAAAGTTCCGCCCATTACAATCAGTTCAATTTTTTCCGTTGAATGCCCGCAGCTTTCCAGGGCTTTGATTCGGTCTTTGACCTGGCGAAATGGATCGAACTCCGCGCGCACTGCCCGCATCACGGCGGGCTCATTCGACAAATAACTTTTGGGCATGCGCGCCTCGCTCGGACAAAAAACACATTTGCCTGGACAGCCGAGCGGCTTCGTGAGGACGGCGATGGGTGCGACGCCCGACAGAGTTCGGATGCGCGACTTTTTCAAAATCTTTTCCAGCGCTGGATTTACCTTAATTTTCTTCGCCTTCAGCAGTCGCAAATAAGCTTCGACCAGTTCGGAATTTTTCGCGAGGCTGCCTGTCCGTCCGGACGCGCGAACTTTCAATTCGCGCAGATCCTTTTCGGTCGCGCATTTTTCCTCAATCGCTCGTAAAATGATTTCGTCGAAATTCATGCAAAATTTTTACGATTCTATCTCGAAAAAGTGGGATGCGACACGGCGCAGCGCCTGGGGCGAATTCGAATTCGCGCACGAACTTTTGTCTGCTCAAAAAATTCTCGACGCGGGCTGCGGCAACGGGCGTCTCAATTTTTGGCTCGCGGGCAACAATTTTCACGGCGAGTATTGCGGCTTCGATTCGTCCAAAAATTTAATCGCGCTCGCTCGCAAAAATTTTCCTGCTCGAGAGTTCGTGGTCGCTGATTTACGCGAGTTAACTCCCGAGATATCTCGGGGGTTAACGGATGGAAAACCCGACGCGATTTTCTGTGTTGCAGTGCTGCACCATCTCACAAATTCCGCTGAGCAAAAAAAAGCCCTGGAAAACCTTTACGCGAGCTTACAGCCGGATGGGCGAATTTTTCTCACAGTTTGGAATTTGTGGCAGCCGCGTTTCTGGAAATTTCGTTTGGCGCAAAAATTCGCGCGCACACTCACGATTCCTTTCGCTGGAGCAGGCGTGCGGACGGTTTTCGCCTTTCGCAAAGGCGAGCTCAAGAAACTGTGCGCGACAACGGGATTCAAAAATATTAAAATTTTTTACGCACGCCACGCTGAGAAATCCAACTTTTTTCGTGGTCGCAATTTAATCATTCTGGCTGAAAAATGAACCACCAAAACGATCCGCCTTCGCAAAATGCTTCGGCGGACTTCGATTCCGAAGAATCTCGCATTCTCGAAGGTGAAGTCGTGGGCAAGACTCCCGAAAGACATACGCCACCCAAAAACTCGTTGCCGCCTGAGTTCAAAGTCTTCACGCTGGCTTTTGAAAAGCTGAAGCGCAATTGTTTGTTGGCGTCGATTGCCTTTTTTGCGCTCACGATTCTCGCAATCAATTTTCACAACGGCTGGTTATTTCTGCTCGCACTGCTCTTGCCACCGTGGATTTTTTCACAGAGGAAGTTTTAAATCTGGCGATTTACTGCGATAATTCCAGCGTGAATCTTTTCCCCAATTTTCGAAAAGTAGTTCTGGCGACAGTGGTTTTCGGCTGGGTGTTCGGAGTCGCGCAAGCCGCGTCGTTTTTCGATGTGCCCGTCAGCAGCCCCAATGCCGCGGCGATTGATTATCTTTCGAAAGAAGGCGTAATCGCGGGTTATGGCGACGGCTCATTTCGTCCCGGGAATCCGGTCAATCGCGCCGAGGCGCTCAAGATTCTCTTGCTCGCGAGCGGTGTCCAAATCCAAAATCCGGTGAGTGCTGTTTTTCCCGATGTGCCGGCGGACGCCTGGTTCGCCCCTTTCGTTTTTTCTGCCAAAAATTCCGGAATCGTTGACGGCTATCGGGACGGCTCTTTTCGTCCCGAGCAAACTGTGAATTTGGTCGAGGCGCTCAAAATTTTACTCAACACAAACACAATTCCACTCGAAAATTACACGACCGCGAGCCAGCTTTTCGCCGACTCCGAAAAAGACGCTTGGTACAATTCGTTCCTGCTTTACGCCAAGACCTTCAACCTCGTCGAGCCGAATTCCGCGAACCAGATTCAGCCGGCGACGCCACTCACGCGCGGCGCACTCGCTGAGATTGTTTACCGTTTTCAGACGCGCGTCGAAACCGTTTGTCCGTCCTTTTTGGAAAATGCGGCGACCCTGCCGACGGATTATTTTCAAAAAATTACGCTCACGCAAAACCCACCCAACACTTTTTACGAAAACGAAGTCTTCACCTTCAGCGGGATAAGCACCGAAAACGGCGAACTGACGGCAGTGCTGGAAAATAGCAGTGACAAGACGCGTCGCCAATTTCCCGCCGATGTTTCCGCCAATAGTTTCGCGGTGCCGGTTTTTTTCCACACGCCGGGTCGCTACAATTTTTCGCTCATTCCTGCGACGACCAATTCCAACACAGCGGCGACACTCGATGTCTTGCCGCGCGAGTGCGCTCCGGCGACACTCGCGCGAAGTGAGCTCGCGCCGACCGCGCTTCAGACTGCGGTGCAGGACAATCGACCGAAGCTCACCTGGGCGGATGCCAGCAACAACATTTTTCGTGTCGTGATTCGCCAAGGGCAAAATCGCGTCGAAAGATTAATTTCTGCCGGTCAAACTGCGGTCGCGCTCGACCCGGCTGATTTCGTCGACTTCACGAGCGGCGTGGCGACAGTCCAAGTTTTTGGCGCGAAGTCGGAGCACGGATTCAGCTACGAGCCGCGGACAAATTGGGCGAGTGGTCCGCCTCTCGACCTGAATCTCGGCAACCACTATTTCGCGACACTCAATAAGGACAAAATCACCATTACCAATCCGCCGACTTTTTACACAGACAGCATCAATTTTTCGGCGACTGCCGGAACCGAGCTCGAGAATTCAATTTTTCTCATTTTGCCGGACGGCTCGGTTTCCGAGTCCTCAATTCTCGGCAGTGCCGCGACAATCGCGGCGGGCGAGAGTTTCGCAGTCAGCCTCAGCCTGTCGACCGTCGGCACTTATTTTCTCGAAATTAATTCGACCGACGGGATTGCGGTGCTGAATCAACCACTTTATTCGCCGGGGGTTTTCCCGCTGTTGCCCGACTTCGCCGATCTACGGGAGGCACCGAATCCGAATTCCAAAATTTCCATTAATCGCGAGAAAACAATTTTGCTCCGCCTGATTAATGAATTTCGTCTGAGTCAAAATTTGCCGGCAGTCACGCTTGATCCAGAAATTTCCGCTTTCGCGCAAAATTACGCCGACGCCATGGCGACCCAAAACTTCTTCGGACACACGGATCCAGCTGGTCGGAGTCCGGATGCGCGGCGGATTCTCGCTGGGCTGCAGATGCCGGTCGGCGAAAATCTCGCCCGCGATGCCACGACCGAAAACGCCAACGCCGGTCTGCTGCGCTCAGCGGCGCACCGCCAAAACTTGCTCGACCCGGAATGGACGCGCGTCGGTCTCGGAATCGCACAGACCGAGAATAGCTTGATTTTTGTCGAGGAATTTTCTGCTGATCCGCTGACGCCCGCCAATTTGGTGGCGGCGCGAAATCAGGTCTTGGCCGAAATTAATTTACGCCGCAGCCAAAATAATTCCGCAGCATTCATGCTCGACACCGCGCTCACGCCAGTCGCGCAGGGCTGGAGCGACAAAATGATTGCCGAAAATTTCATCGATTTTAAAAACGGTTCAGACTCGCTCGAAAACAATGTTCGCGCAGTCGATCAGACGAGCGCCTTCATGAGCTTCCTAGTCTCAGCCAGCCAGCTCTCGCAAATCGCCACGAGCCTGAGTGATTCAATCTTGACCGACACCGGCAAATCGCAAATCGCGATTGGGCTCTCCATGGACTCAACCGGTGAGCTGCGCGTGACGCTTATTTTCCGCTAGCTTTCCTTTTCTCCAGCTTCGCAATGTCAATCGTCGTCTTGAGCAGTGAGTCGGGCGTGAGCGAAATCGAATCAATCCCTTCGCTCGCGAGGAAACGAGCGAAATCCGGAAAGTCACTCGGGGCTTGTCCGCAAATCCCGATTTTGCATTTATTTTTCTTCGCGATTTTGATTACGGTGCTGACCAATTTCTTAACCGCCGGATTGCGTTCGTTGCAAATGTGACTGACGAGCTGACTGTCGCGATCGACGCCGAGCGTGAGCTGGGTGAGATCGTTTGAGCCGATTGAGAAGCCGTCGAAAATTTTGCAAAAATCTTCCGCCAGAATCACATTCGAAGGAATCTCGCACATCACATAAATCTCGAGTCCATTCTTGCCGCGCGCGAGTCCGTGTTTCTTCATTTCCGCCTGCACCTTTTTCCCCTCCTCGACCGTCCGGCAAAACGGAATCATGATTTTCACATTTGTGAGTCCCATTTCCTCGCGCACTTTTCGCAAAGCCCGGCACTCCAGCGCGAAAGCGTCGCGATATTTCGGATCGTAGTAGCGACTCGCGCCGCGCCAGCCAATCATCGGATTTTCCTCGAGGGGCTCGAACTCGCGTCCGCCGATCAAGTTGGCGTATTCATTCGATTTGAAATCCGACAAGCGCACGATCACATCTTTCGGATAAAACGCCGCGCCGATCATCGCGATGCCTTGCGCTAGTTTGTCGACAAAATAATCCGCTTTATTTTTGTAACCGTAAGTCAATTCGGCGATTTCTGCTTTGGCAGCTGAATCTTTCAGCTGCGCGAAATTTAACAAGGCGAGCGGGTGAATTTTGATATAGGAATTAATCACGAACTCTTCGCGCGCGAGTCCGACACCGTCATTCGGAATAAAGCTCGCCGAGAAAGCCTGCTCCGGCGAAGCGAGGTTCATCATCATTTTTGTTTTCGGCCGCGTCAAATTTTTGAGATTCACCTCTTTCACTTCGAAGGGTAATTTTCCCGCGTAAACTTTACCAATCTCACCGTCGGCGCAGGAGACGGTAATTTCTTGTCCAGTTTTAATTTTCGCCGTTGCGTCACGCGTGCCGACGACACAGGGAATGCCGAGCTCGCGCGAAACGATGGCGGCGTGGCAAGTGCGCCCGCCCCGATTCGTCACGATAGCACTTGCGATTTTCATGATTGGCTCCCAGTCCGGATCGGTGATGTCGGTGACGAGCACTTCGCCTTTTTTGAATTGGCTGATTTCATGTGCGCTTTTAATAATTTTCGCGCGACCCGCGCCGATTTTCTCGCCGACGGGCGCACCCGTCGTGATTACCGCACCCGTCTTCTTCAGCTTGTAAGTTCTGAGCACGGACAAATCGCGTCGCGACTGCACTGTCTCTGGTCGTGCCTGCACGATGAAAAGTTCGCCCGTCTGTCCGTCCTTCGCCCACTCCATGTCCATCGGCTTGAAGTGACCAGCTTTGTGCGAGTAGTGATCTTCGATGATGCACGCCCAGCGCGAAAGCAGCAGCACTTCATCGTCGGTCAGCACGAGCTTTTTGCGATCTTCTTCGGGGGTTGGAATGTTTACCGTTGGCTTGTTGCCATCAGCCGCATAGACCATCTTGATTGTTTTGCTGCCGACTTTTTTCTGTAGAATCGGGCGTTTACCTTTTTTCAGTGTTGGCTTGAAGACAAAAAATTCATCCGGCGTGACCGCCCCCTGGACGACATTTTCACCGAGTCCCCACGAGCCGTTGATCAGGACGGACTCACGGAAACCGCTTTCGGTGTCGATCGAGAACATTACGCCGCTACACGCGAGATCCGAGCGCACCATTTTCTGCACGGCGATCGAGAGCCCGATGGAGAAGTGGTCGAATTTTTTATCTTCGCGATAACTGATGGCGCGATTCGTGAAAAGCGAAGCGAAACATTTCTGGCAGGCGATGATGAGCTGAGTCGGACCCGTGATGTTCAGATAAGTTTCCTGCTGACCGGCGAAGCTCGCGTCGGGCAAATCTTCCGCCGTCGCCGAGCTGCGCACCGCGACATCGACACTCGCCTTTTTGTAATTTTGGGAAAGTTTTTTGTAGGCAGTTTTAATTTCCGCGGCGAGCTCCGGCGGAAATGGCGTCGCCAAAATAATTTCGCGCACTTTCTCGCCGCGCCGGGCGAGGTCGGTGACATCGCGTGTGTCGAGACCTTTCAAGGCCTCTTCGATGGCGTTTTTCACGCCGCCCTTTTCGAGCAAGTAGTGGTAAGCCTGTGCGGTGATGGCAAAACCATTCGGCACGCGCACACCTTTTTTCGAAAGGTTGCGGTACATTTCGCCGAGAGAAGCATTCTTACCGCCGACGAGTGGAACATCTTCGATACCGATTTCGTCGAACCAAAGAATGAACGGTGCAGTTTTTGTTTTGGTTTTCATTGGAAAAAATTAATTAATGAATTTAACTTTCTTGCGCAGCGCCAACCAGCCGTCGTAGCTCGCTTTCAAAATATGCCCAATCTCTTTCAGATTGTCCGTGAAATGAACGAGGACGAGGTCGTCTTTGCCGATTAAGGTCGTGCGTCCCATTTTGAGCTGTTTCTGATACATGATGCCGTTTTCATAATTGAAAATCGGTTTCCAAAAAGGATGCGCCAGAATCGGAAAAGTCGGCTCGAGCTTCTGGAGCTGTTTCAGCTGCATAAACATCGCGCCTTCGAGGTCGGTGCCGAGTCCGCCCGGGGCGAGGTAAATCGCATTCGAAGAATGAATGAAGCTCTCGAGGCGTGTGCTGAAATTTTCAAATTGGCGTGTCACATCGAGACAGTCGTTGCGGCCCTCCTCGTGTTCGAGATTTACCAAGATCCCCAAATTTTTGGCGCGGGGATTTTTCCGCCGAGCTTTGGCTTTTTTGAGTCCGAGGTTCGCGGCGTACATCAGTCCGCCGCCGCCGCCCGTCACGATGTCGATGTCCATATCGCTGCCGACTTTGCAGGCTAAATTTTTCACAAAATTAAATGTCGCTGAATCGGGTTCGACGCGTGAACTGCCGAAAATCGCGAAGCGGTAATTATCAAGATAAGACGCCAAAAAAGTTTCGCGTAAAAGCTGCTCGTATTCTTCACGCGTTGCCTTCAGCTTCGCCTCGGATTTGCGCGCCGTGGTGAGATCAATCGTGAGCTCGGCGGAGCTGTAAAGTTTATTCAGCTCGGCGATGCGGTAGGATTGCATGTTTGTTGTTAGTTTTAATTTTGTTTATTTTAACATTTTTATTTAAAAAAGACAATGGTTCGTTAAGTCATTAAGCCACTAAGTCTTTTGGTTCTGAGGGTCATTGGTCAGTTGGTTCTGAGGGTCATTGGTCAGATGGTGTTTAGGTTCGCTTCAACCCAAACTTCAAAAAACACCAAGAAAACATGCCTCCCTCTGCCTTGATTTTGAAAATTGAGACCTATAGCTAAGCAACTGCAAAACAACATATGTACATTTTTAACCATGCCGTTAACGGCATGGTTAGGAGGCATGTAGATTGTGTTGAATTATAGTTTGTTAGCCATAGAAGCTGAAGCCTTCCTTGTCTGCATTCATAATCAAAAATAAGCCAGAGCCGCCTCAATCGCTTCGTCGGTCGGCGTCTCGGGAGTGTCGAGGGCAGCGAAGTCCGGTTTGACACCGACACCTTGAATTTCCTGCTTTTTCGGTGAGAGCCAGTGCGCGACTGTCATTTTCAGCGCGGTACCGTCATTGAAAAAATTAATTTCCTGCACGACCCCTTTGCCGAAAGTCTGCTCGCCGAGAACGCTCGCTGCGCCGTAGTCTTGCAGCGCTGCCGCGACGATTTCGCTCGCGCTCGCGGTTCCCCGATTCACCAAAATCAAGGTGCGAATTCCATTTAGTGTCGGGTCGCGTTCCGTTTTGTAGTCGAGATTTTCCGCTGCCAGTTCGGGTCGAAATTCTTGCGAAGCGACGAGCGTACCTTTCGGCAGGAAGTAGCCGAGCAAATCCACCGCAGCATTCACTAGTCCGCCGCCATTGTTGCGCAAATCCAAAATAATTCCACGCACGCGGTGTTCGGCGATTTGCGTCGCGATTTGCGCGAAGTCTTTCGGCAGCGCCGTCGTGAATTGATTGATGTCGATGATGGCGATGTCGTTTTGAAATTCCACTGTCGCGATGTCGAGCTTTATTTTTTGGCGAATGATTTCCACCGTGAATTCTTGTTCGTCGCGCAAAATCGTGTATTTCGCAGTGGTTCCCGTCGGACCGCGCGTGAGATTCGCCGCGTCAGCGAGCGGCAAGCCCGCGAGCGGTTTGCCGTCGACTGCTGTGATGATGTCGCCGGCGCGCAGTCCTGCGCGTTCAGCTGGAGAGCTGTAGATCGGCGCGACGATGATGAGCCCGCGATTCTGCGGATCCGCCTCGATGTAGACGCCGATTCCTTCGACTTCGCCAGAGAGATTGGCGGTCTCAGATTTCGTCTCTTCCGGTGTGTAAAATTCCGAATAGGGATCGTCGAGCGATTTCACCATGCCCTGAATCGCCGAATACAGCATGTCGGAATCTCCAGCTTTTTCGGGATACAGGAAGCGATTTTTCGCCTCATTCCAGACATGCTGGAAAAGCATGAACTCCGGAATATTGGTCGTCCCCGTCTGAATTACGATGCTCGGTCCTTCCACGAAATTCGCGAGGTTGTAAAAAAATTGTGCTGCTTCACCGCGACTCACGCGCCGTGCCGTGCCGAACTCAGTGTCGGAAAGCGGTTCGAGCACGCCCATCTTTACCGCGCGAAAAATAAAACGCGCAAACCGGTAATTTTTGCCGACATCCTTGAATCCAAATTCCTCATTGTTCGAGACCATCGGGACGCCGATGCCAAAAATTTTCAAACCGAGCTCGGCGACTTCACCACGACTGAGCGTTCGGCTCGGCAATAAGTTTTCACCGCGGAAATCTCCGAGCAGATCAAGCTCGTCGGCTTTCGCGATGACCGGTGCGAACCAAGCATCCGCCGGTACATCTGTGAAACGCGTCGTCGCATTCCCGCCTAGATCTTGGACCCCGGCGAGCGTGAGTCCCATCGCCAAAAATTCCACGAGTGAAACCGGTCGCTTCGGAAAAAAATTCGCAGTCGAATTGCCGACGCCGTACGCCTGCAAAAACTGAACCACATCCGGCGAGAGCGCATCTTTCACATCTTCGAATGCAGCGAGACTCGGACTCGCCACGATTGTGAAAATTAAAAAACCGACGAACGCTTTGCGGAAAAACTGCATTTCAAAAAGTTAAGAACTTGGTGATTTTAGCGTTCCCGCAAAATTAAACCAAACCTAAATCGCGTCATTAATTAATGTTCTTCCTCCGAGAAGTGAGCCGACCAGTTGTCTTCGCTCGGCAGTTAGTTTCTCTGCTCCAGCCGGGAGAGATTCGCAACCGTCACAGTTTTCAAGCAAGGCTTTTTGTGCCATGTCAGCATCTTTAATCCATCTTGTTAAGGTCGTTCTTGATTTAGATAAGACAGGAGGATAAATACCGCAATCATAAACAAGAGGTATATTTTTGAAGTTTCGCGTTACGAAAGCTAATTCTGTGATTTCTCTTCTGAACTCTCTAAGGCTTTGGCACGACCTGCAATTGCGAGAACTAAGAGCCGCCAAGAGTTCTTTTCCCGCTTCGCTGAGCGCGTTAGATTCTTTGAAAATTGAGTCCATTTGAAAAACTTAAAGTACCCAACTTTACCAAGAGCTAGCTTCGATCGTCAAATTCTACGCCAAAGCAGGTTCTGGGTCTTGACCGGGGTTTTCTTGTTCGACAACTAGCCCGAGGCTTTGCCTGTATTCGGCAATTAATTCTTTTGCAATCTCGGGAATACGGACACAGCAGTCACATTTTTTAAGTAATGCTTCTGTTGCCGTGCGAGCGTCGTCAGCCCATCTTGTCAAAGCATCTTCCCTGAATTCTTTAGCTGCATAGTCTAGCCACGACAACTCTCGAGACAGGTTTTGGCGGCCTGGACATTTTTTTGTGCACTCGGAAGCCTTAAGAACATCCAAGAGTGCGTTTCCAGTCTCGAGAATTGCACCAGATTCTTTGAAAGATGGAGACGGCGGCATTTGAAAAACTTAAAGTATCCAACTTTACCAAGAGCTAGCTTCGATCGTCAAGTTCTACGCCAAGCCTAATTTCACGAGTTCTTCGCGGATTTTGATTTTGTTCGTCGCGCTCGGTTGAGTCAGTGGGAGGCGGACGGCGTAGTCGATTTTGCCCATCGCGGCGAGCGCCCACTTCACATCGATCGGATTATTGTCGGCAAAATTCAAGTCCATCAGGTTTGCGAATTGTGCGTTAATTTTCTCAGCTTTCTCAAATTTGCCGGCGAGTGCGAGATCAATCATTTTCTTCATTTCTGCGGGAATTTCATTTTGAATCACGCCAATCGCTCCGACACCGCCCATTTTGATAATTTCCAAAGTCTGCGCGTCTTCGCCCGAGAGCACCACGAAATTCTCTGGTTTTTTCTCACAAATTTTGCGAACTTGTGCGAGATCGCCGCTCGCCTCTTTGATCCCGACGAGATTGGGATTGCTCGCCAATTCCAAAGTGGTCGCGGCTTCGACATTGCGTCCGGTGCGGCTCGGCACATTGTAAAGAATGGTCGGCAGACCGACCTCCGCGATTTTCGAATAATGCGCGACGATGCCGTCTTGGGTTGGCTTGTTGTAATACGGTGAAATCGCCAGACCGAAATCCGCGCCGTGCTCCTTCGCGAATTCAGTCAGGCTGACGGATTCGCGCGTCGCATTCGAGCCGGTACCCGCGATGATTGGCACTCTTTTTTTCGTCTCGTGAATCACGATTTCGAGCACGCGGCGATGTTCGGTCTTCGACAGGGTCGCGGATTCGCCCGTAGTGCCGACGGCGACGATACCGTCCGTGCCGGCTTCAATCTGCCAATTCACCAGCTCGCGTAATTTCTCCTCGTCAATCTCGAGTGATTTTTTTTCAAACGGCGTGATGAGGGCGACGAAACTGCCTTTTAAATCAGTCATTTTTGAGAATTAATTTTGCGTAGCGACCGTCTTGTTTTGTAGATTTTTTTCAGTCGCATCAACTTCTTTCAGCGCCACCTCAGCGGCAGCCAGGGTGGACTGCAGTTCTGCAATCGTCGCGTGCAATTTCTCGACCTGAGCCGTCTCAGCATCTTCTTTACCGAGTAATTTATTCGCAGCCGCGACAGCTTCGTTGATTTCGCCGACCGTGGTTTCGAGTTCCGCTTTTTTCTCGAGCAAAGTTTCATAAGCGCCCTGCGCTTTGCCGACGACATTACTAACGCCAGTCTGGACTTCGGCGATGGTCGTGGCGACGCTCGCCTTCAGCGCGGCAGCATTCTCAGTGACGGAGCTGGCATTTTCACAGCCGGTCAAGATTCCGACAGCCAGCAAAAGCGTAAATAGTTTCTTCAGCATGCCTTGATTTTAGGTGAGTTGTCGTCGCCTCGCAAAAACTTTAAAATCAAAGTGAATTAAAACTCCAAAATGCTTTTAGATTGCGAACAAAAAGATTTGCTCGCCGCCCTCACGACCGTCTCGAAAGCCGTCAACCTCAATTCGACGCTGCCAGTTTTGAATAACATTTTACTCAAAGCGGAAAACAAGAAATTGACTTTCGCCGCGACCAATTTGGAAATCGCCATCACGACGGCGATCAAAGCGGAGATCAAGAACGAAGGCTCGCTCACGATTCCCGCGCGGCTTTTCACGAATTATGTCGGGCTGCTGTCTGACGGCAAAGTCGAGCTCAAAAATACTGAAGGTCTGGATCTGCAAATTTCCGCGGCGCGTTCCAAGACTAGAATCAAAGGCATTTCCTCGGACGAGTTCCCGCTCATTCCGCAAGTCAAGAAAGAAGTTTCGCTGACACTCGCGGCGGGTGATTTACTCGATGCGATCAATCAAGTCGCTTTCGCGGCAGCGCGCGACATGGTGCGTCCGGTCTTGGCCGGTGTGCATTTGCGCGCGACGAAAAAAGAAATTCGCCTGGCGGCGACGGACTCTTACCGCTTGTCCGAAAAAATTCTCAAACCGCTGACGCCACCCGAAAAAGAAATTTCGATCATCATTCCGACGCGGACAGTAAATGAGCTCGCGCGCATTCTCGAAAAAGGCAAAGAAACCGTGACGCTCGATGTTTCGGCGAATCAGGTTTTATTTCTCTACAAAAATGTTGAGTTGGCCAGCCGCTTGATCGAAGGCAGCTATCCGGACTACGAGCAAATCATTCCAAAAAAACACGCGACTACGATTTCCCTCAAGACGGAAGAAATCGCGACGGCGGTGAAGCGCGTCAATCTTTTCGCGCACGATTCCCACTCGGTCAAGCTCGAAGTTTCCGCCGACAAAAAACTGCGCGTCCTGTCGGATGCGACCCAAATCGGCGAAGAAGAAGCGGAAGTCACGGCGACGATTGCGGGCGCGCAGAATGCCGTCGCGTTGAATGCCAACTATTTACTCGAAGCGCTCGCCGCGATTGGTGCGAAAGACATCGAGCTCGAACTCGGCGAAAAAATGGTGCCCGCGGTGATTCGTCCGGCGAAGTCGGCGGATTATTTGCACCTGATTATGCCGCTTAAGATTTAGTTCGAATTGTTCAATCTCCCGCTGCGCGGGATTGTTCTAGTTGTTCGAAATGAAGTTCAAATTTGAGAATCTCGAGGTTTGGAATCTGGCACTCGAATTTACCAAATTAGTCAGAACAATCACCGGGAGCTTCCCTGTCGAGGAAAAATTTAATCTAACAAGCCAAATCAATCGCGCCGCACTTTCCGTCGCGCTAAATCTGGCGGAAGGTAGTGGACGCAAAACCAAAAAAGACTTCGCAAATTTCGTGAGAATGGGTTTAGGTTCTTTGCCTGAGGTCGTGGCTGCCGAGCGGATTGCGCTTGCTCAGGGTTATAAACTCGATGAGAATCAGCAGACCGAATTTGATTCGCGGAGCCAAGAATTATATTTTAAATTGATTGCGCTCGAAAAATATTTACGCAAATAACACTTCTAACAATTAGAACAACTTGAACAGCTCGAACAAAAATTCCCAGCCGCTTTATTTCAAAATCGTACTTAGTGCGAGCTTTATCGTGATTGTCTTCATGTTGTTTGCGCTGGCGCGCTCGACCTACCGCGACCTTTTCCAGGTCGGGACATACATCTCGACTTCCTCGACTTCGATCGAGGCGCAGCGCGCTGAGCTCGCGGGTAGATCTGGCGAATTGGCTTACGCGGAGTCGGCGCGTTACCGTGAGAAAGTCGCCAAAGAATTGCTGGGACAAAAACAACCGGGCGAAGAGGTCATCATCCTCACAGACGAGACGCAGACGATTGCGGATTTTTTACCCAGCAAGACTGCAGAGGACAAAAGTCTCACCCTACTCACGCCCTCCCAAAAATGGCGGCGTTATCTTTTTGGCATTTGAAAAATTCAACTTACAAATTACGCTGCGTCGGCTGCACTGCGCTCGTCGCCGAAAAAGACTCGGTTTCAGTTTGTCCGCGCTGTGGCGAGGCGCTCAATGTCGAGTTCGATTTCGCGCAATTAAAAAAACGCGTGGCGACAGAATTCCAAAAAAAAGGGCCACTTTCTGCTAAAAAATACCTGCCGTTTTTTCCGCTCGGAGCGCATTCCAAAATCATCTCACTCGGTGAAGGCGGCACGCCGCTCATTCCGATTCGCCAGATTGCCGCTGAACTCAAACAGCCAAATTTATTCGTCAAAAACGAAGGCATGAATCCGACGGGTGTTTTCAAGGATCGCGGCTCATTGGTTGAAATTTCCAAAGCGCTCGAGCTCAAAGCCAAAGCCATCGTCGTCGCCTCGACCGGCAATATGGCAGCGTCGGTCGCGGCGTATTCAGCCGTCGCAGGACTGCCCTGCTATGTCTTGATTCCAGAAAATACGCCGCTTGGTAAATTGGCGCAGGCGATGAGTTACGGTGCGCGCGTACTTTCCATTCGCGGGACATACGCTGACTGCTGCGAGCTCGCTTCGCAAATGGCGGCGAAATATCACTTCTACCTTGCGGGTGATTATGTCTTCCGCAGCGAGGGTCAGAAAACCATTGCCTTCGAAATCATCGAACAATTAAATGCCCCGAAGGGGTCCCCTTGGGAGAAAATTCCCGACTTCGTCATCGTGCCGGTCGGTTGCGGGACGAATCTCTCCGCGATCTGGAAAGGTTTCGTCGAATTCAAAAAACTCGGCTTCACCAAAAAATTACCGAAGATGGTTGCGGTTCAGCCGAGCGGTTGCTCGACCGTCGTCGCGGCTTTTGCTCGGAAATTAAAAAAGGCGCCCTTCGTCGCCCATCCGGCGACGATTTGTTCCGCGGTCGGCATCGGTCGCCCGCTCGACGACCTGAAAGCGCTGGCGGCGGTGCGCGATTCGGGCGGGACGGCGCTTACCGTCAGCGAAGCTGAAGTCGTCGCAGCGCAAAAAAAACTGGGTGAGCGCGAGGCGATTTTCACTGAGCCGTCGGGTGCGCTCCCGCTGGCTGCGATTGCAAAATTACAAAAGAAAGGTCTTCTCAAAAAATCTGCCACGGTCGTCTTGATCGCGACAGGCACCGGACTCAAAGATCCGCGCTCGGCGCTCGACTCGCATCCGATTCCGCCGGCAGTCGAGCCGAAGCTCGCCGAAGTCGACCGCTTCCTCGAATTCAAACTTTACGCGATTCGTTCGGCGGGTTTCGCTGAGCGCAAAAAAATTCTCTTTGCCAAAACGCCGACGCTCGTCGAATTGAAAAAAGTTTTACAAAAAGAATTCTCAGCGAACCTGAAAGACTCACACTTGCAGGAAGTGCTTTTCGCCATCGAAACCTTCCTCGCGAAAGGCAAATCAGTCGCGAAGTCCGACCTCCAAAGCTTGATCGAAGAAGCGCTCGCCGATCTCACTTCCGACGCGCGCGTGATGCGCGTGCTCGATTACGAGCTCGAAATTCACAAGAAAAATCCGCCACGCGCGAAAGTGCTTGTGGAATTTTTCGGCAAAAAATTAAAAGCTGAAAGCCAAGGTGTCGGTCCGGTCGACGCGATTATTTCTGCGATTCGTGCGGCTTTGATCGGCAAAAGTTTCGAGCCGCGCCTCACCGACTTCGCCGTCTTCGTCGATGCGAATGGTACGGACGCGACGACCGAGGTGCGCATGAAGCTGGAAGATTCAGCGCAAAATTCTGTCGTCTCGCGCGCGAATTCACCCGACATTCTGACCGCCGCCATCGCCGCTTTTGAAAAAGGCTACAACATTCTTTATTGGAAAGGGCAGAAGAAGTAAGCCTAAAGCTCAAGTCGTTGGTCATTGGGTTCGGAGGGTCAATTGGTTAGTTTGTAGTTCAGCCGTGAAAGAAGTTTCGAGATTGATTGGTGTTGCGCCTTGACATACTTTTTTAAAAGTATTAAAAATTAGTTAATTAATTTTTCTAAAATGAGTAAAGAGAAAGCGATTGGTGTGTGTGGTGGAGTGGGTCAGGCTGCGAGCAATGAGCTTTGCGCGAAGTACATCACGCCAAATTGCGACAATGGCGGTTCGGATGCTGGTCAAATCCCTCTTTTCCATGTGGCGCGTGCGGTTCCCGATCGCACCAAATACTTGCTGGGAGAGGAGCCGCGCAATCCCGCCGATGAAATGATTAAGACGCTTCGGGCGATTCGGGCAGCGGTAGACGCAGCCGAAGGTTCAGAGAGAGAGAGCTCGTTGCTGGTGTGCCTTGCAACACTTTTCACGCGCCGAAAGTTTGGGATCGCTTCGTCGAATTAGCTCAAGACGAAAAATTAAATGTTGAGCTTGTGCACATGTTGCGCGAGACCGCCGACTTCGTGAAAGCAAATTTTCCGAACGCCAAAAAAATTGGCTTGATGAGCACCACGGGTACGCGCCAAGTTGGGGTTTACCGCGAAATTTTCGAGCCGCTCGGTTTCGAAATCGTCGAAGTTCCGAGCGAATTTCAGGGTGAGCTGCACGACACGATTTACAATCCGCAGTTTGGGATCAAAGCCAAAAGTAGTCCAGTCACGCCTCAGGCGCGTGCCAATTTTGAAAAATATCTTGGGATTTTGAAAGGAGTTGGCGCAGAAGTGGTGATCTTGGGCTGCACGGAAATTCCGCTCGCGCTGCCAGAAAAAAACTTTGACGGCATGCCCCTGGTTGACCCGATGCTCGCGCTGGCGCGCGCGCTCGTGCGCGAAGCCAATCGCGCGAAACTGGTTCCGCTGTTGCAGTAGCTAATTTTTCCAACAAAGCGCAGTCCATTTTTTCGAGCGGTGCATTTTAGTTTTTGTCTGCAAAAAGTTAAAATCTCCGCATGCAAAAACTTCCCAAAGCTTCGTTTCAAACGACGGAAAAAATTTGGCTGAATGGTCAAATGGTCGCCTGGCAAAACGCGCAGATTCATGTGCTCGCGCACGCGCTGCATTATGGCTCGGGCGTTTTCGAGGGCATTCGTTTTTACGCGACGAAAAATGGTCCGGCGATTTTCCGGCTCAAAGAACATGTCGCGCGTCTGTTTTATTCTGCCAAAGCGCTGGAAATGAAAATCCCCTATTCGCAAAAAGAGGTGGCAGCGGCAATCGTCGCGACTGTGCGCGCGAACAAAATTTCGGCGGGCTACATTCGTCCGCTCGCTTTCTTCGACTACGGCAAGATGGGCTTGAATCCCGTCGGCGCACCAGTCTCGCTCGCGGTCGCCTGTTGGCCGTGGGATTCTTATCTCGGCGGCAAACCGATTCGGGTCAAGACTTCGAAATTCATTCGCCTGCATCCAGACTCAGTCGTCGGCGATGCGAAAGTTTGCGGACACTATGTCAATTCCATTCTCGCTTCGCTCGAGATCAAAAAGGCGAAATACGATGAGGCGCTCTTCCTCGACTATCGCGGCTTCGTCGCGGAAGGTCCGGGCGAAAATATTTTCTTCCTGAAAAAAGGCGTGCTGCATACGCCGCGGCTCGGCTCGATTCTCGCGGGAATTACGCGTGACGCGGTTTTCAGCATTGCCAAAGATTTAGGAGTGAAGACCGAAGAGGGTAATTTCAAATTAAAGGATTTCCATACTGCCGATGAGGTTTTCTTTACAGGCACGGCTGCGGAAGTTCAGCCCATCGGCTCGCTCGATGATAAGAAAATTGGCGACGGCAAGATCGGTCCATTTACCACGAAGCTGCGCGCGACTTTCCTTGCAGCAGTGGCCGGCGAAATTCCAAAATACAAAAGGTGGCTCACTTTTGTAAAATAGCCGCATGAATTTCCGCAGATTTTTCTCAAAGGTTTCGCTCGGTCTTTGCGCGTTTTTGCTCGTCGGTTCGACGGCTTTCGCCGTGGCAGCTGATGCGCCAGTGGCACCAACTGAAACTTTGCAGGCAGTGATTTCCGCGGACGAGACGGCGGCACTCGGCGCGAATGCCGAATTTTCCGCGGCGCACTCACTCAATCTTTTTCCCGAACGACCGGCAGTATTTACCTGGAATTTTGGCGACGGCACGACCGGCAGTGGTGAGACGGTCACCCACGCTTTCACTAAGCCCGGAATTTTCAAAATTACGCTCGCGATGCGTGTCGGCAAAGAGACAGCCGAAACCAGTTTTGAGTTTTTCGTTTTCGCGCGCTCGGCACTCTTGCTCACCGACTCACGCACTTACGAAGACAAGATTGCGGCTTTGTCCGGAGCGGCACGCGAGCAAAATATTTTCCTCGACACCGCCTGGGGCGTCGAAGATCAGGTCGGATTTTTCGCCGGTGAGAATGCGCTGACTGCCGCACTGCAGGCGAGATTCGAAGCGTTGCGTTCGACCAATTTAATCATTCTCTGGACGCGTGGCAGCGAAGGGTTGAATTCACTTGCGAGCTTCGCGCAGAAACTCAATCCGCCACTCGATTTTTCCGCGAAAGAAATCGTCGTAATCTCAGACGGCAATCTCGATTCGCTTGCGCGCATCGCCCGCGGCAATTTCGCCGCACTCGCGCCGCGCGAAATTTTGCTCACGCGCTCCGACGCGCTCCGCGAAATTTTACTCACGGACGACATCGCGACACTCGCGCAGAAGCTTGAGCTGCAGGCGATTCCACTCCAGGTCATCGACTCCGGGCTGGAAGCATTCAAAATCACCGCGCCACTTTCTTTCCTCGTCAATTATCTCGTCGCCTCGGGAATTCCCGCTTCCGTCATTCTGCTCGTTTTGATGTTGCCGGTGATTGCGACGCTGGTCGCTTTTCTCAAACAAGTCGTCGGTGTGACGACGCTCGGTGTCTATACGCCGTCCGTGCTGACGCTCGCTTTCCTCGCCATCGGCTGGAAGCTCGGAATCATCGTGCTCTGCGTCGTTGTTTTCGCGTCGGTTTTAATTCGCAAAATTTTGCGGCGTTATCGTCTGGCGTATACGCCGCGGCTCGCCATCGTCCTCTCTTTCGTCGCGCTCGCGATTTTCGCTGCCATCGTGCTCATGACCTGGCTCGCGCCGCTCGGCTCCTATTACCGCGTCGCCGATCTCATCGCCGCTTCGATTTTCCCGATGCTCATCATGTCCACGCTCGCCGAAAAATTCGTCTCGATTCAATCCGAGAAAGGTTCGCGCTCCGCTATTCGCATGCTCAGTGAATTGCTGCTCGTCTCGCTCGCCTGCTATCTCGTCGTCGGACAGTGGAGCGGCTTTCAGACTTTGATGCTCGCGCATCCCGAAATTATTTTTCTCTTCATCGCGGGCGATGTCCTGCTCGCCAAATTCACCGGACTGCGGATCACCGAATATGTGCGCTTCCGTGAACTGCTTCAGAAAGAAGAGGAAGAATGATTTGGAACCTGGATGGTCGTTGAGTCGTTGGTTATTTGGTTCGGAGGGTCATTGGTTATTGAGTCGTTAAGTCTTTGAGTCATTTGGTTCGGAGGGTTATTGGTCAGTTGGTTAACGGCTAAATCCCTCCCCTTGGGGGACTTAGGTGGGGGCGAAGAAAAGAAAGCGGTAGGTTAACGACAATTACGAGACTTGAGAATTCGAAAACTTTGAGCCACCCAATTTCAAAATAGTTTCGAGACTCAAGCTCAAAGATAATTCACCAGCGCGAGAATGACCGCGATGATCGTCGCGGCGACGGCGAGTCCGAGGAAGACCCAGCTTTTCAAAATTGCGGCGACGAGTTTTTCTTTCAGGCGCGACTGCTCGCCGAGCATCGTCTGCTCTTTTTGTTTGAATTCGAGTAGCGGGACGGAGCTCTTGAGCTGGGCTTCGAGCTGTCCGACACGGAAGCTCGCCGCTTCCAATTTTTCCTGCTTCGCGCGCAAATCCTTGGCAGCCTCATCGTAAAGCTCGCGAAAAATTTTCTCCTCGATCGCCTCGCTCGAAATCTCAATCGCCTCGGGCGGCAGATCCTCGCGCATTTTATTTTTTCCAGAATGTGTCGGATTGCTTTTCTTAACTGGTTGCAAATGCGCGCCGAATTTCTCCAAATCTTTTTCGTGAATCAAAACCTGACGGCTCGGCGAAAGCTTCATGCGTAACTTCCCGCGCTTCAAATAGCGGTCGAGCGTGCGAGTCGAGACGCCCAATTCTTCGGCAGCTTCTTCGCGCGTGACGGAATAAAAATCTTTTTGGGCGGACATCGCAGAGTATTTTAATTTGCGCGGCGGGAAATGTCATCTTTGACAGTCGCACGCTTGATTGTCGGTATAAATAAAATTGCATGGGTGGTTCGTAGGGAATAGGCATGCCTATTCCCTACGGTTCCGCACAGATTCAGATTCGTAATCCGACCAAGAACAAATCGCATGGGTGGTTTGTAGGGAACAAAAATTTTTGTTCCCTACGCGCGCTGAAATTTCACGCAAAGCAAAAAAGCGTTTGCATTTTTTTTGTGCAAAAAAAGATGTGAGGAGTCCAGTCGTGAAATCGGACTCCTCGGGTTTTGAGGCTCTCACTTTGCTGGCTTCATGTTAAAACTTTCATACGCCCTGATCATCTTTTTGTGGGTGTTGGGACTGGCATAAACAGTCCCACGGACAAGTGCACCCATTCGACACATGTCGTCTCTGTTGTCGAGCCTGAATGTTCCGTGGTCAGTCACCCGGTGCTCATTGGTTCCTTGATCGCCACTAACATCGTACTCGAATGTTACTTTGCACCCTTTTCCATCCGCAGTTTCTTCTATTACGTAATTGCCCATAATTCACACTCCTTTTCTTAGTTGAGAGCCTCGTAGTAGTCATACGAGACCTCGGTTTATGATCCGCTTCCCGCATGAAGCAACTACGTTCTCCCAACTAAATCCGAGAAATCAAGGAGCAAAACAATAGATTCGATTGTAATGATTTGTTGTATATTTGTCAAATTAAAATAGTCCAGCCTTCTCGGCAGAGTTCCATTTTTGTGTTCGCGAAAATTTGTAAAACCAAATTGAACTTGTCAAAATTAGCTACTTTCTTAATCTTTCCATATGCTTGAAAAAACCCAAGAAAGCCCTAAGCATTCTCCCGCATTGCGGAAGTGGCTTTTGGCATCTGTGGTTGTGCTTGGCGTGCTTATGCCGCAGGAGGTTGCAGGCGATAGTGAAGCTAACGAAGCGTTAATTGCGGAGTTCGTTCAGGCGATTAAGGATGATAATGTAAATAAAGTTAGGCTTTTTCTTGATGAAAAAGGTATGACCGTTAAAACATCACGAAGCGTCGCACAAACAGAGGAACCACTTAACGAAGCGATGCCAGACTCAATAAAAGTCACGAAACTTTTAGTTGAGAGAGGTGCTGATTTATGTCATCGAGACTGGTGTGACCGGACACCCCTTGAAGAGGCGGAAAGTTATTCTTGGCATCCGCCAGCCTGTGAAATGGCTGAATACTTAAGGAAGATTATGCAAGAAAAAGGAATCGTTTGCCATTAATCTTTTTTGGAAGTTGGTAGTTTTAAGTATTCTGGGTTCTTTTCATCTTTGATGAGTCCAGAGAAATTTTTACTAAAACTATTCTTATTTTCTGGAGTGTCTTCTCCAAAAATTGTAGCCCAGCTGATTTGTAAGCTATCAAGCTGCTCTTTATGAATTCCTTTTGTCTCAAGCATTGATTTGATTCGTCCGATGATTTCTTCCTTATTGGTTGTGCCAGCCTCGCTGCTCAAGAAGCTGCTAAGTGTTTTTAGGTCGGTTAAGATGCCGGCGGCATTTTTGCCGGCAATTGCTTTTTCGCCGTCTCCGAGGTCGACCAATTTATTTTTAATTTCGCTTGTTAATAGTATTTTTGTGCCGCCCTTACTGTCGTCTTCGTCATTGTTTTTGACAAACAGTGTTCCGTCGTAGTTATAAACTTGCCGATTATCAATCTTGAATCCTTCGACCTCTTTACCCTTCTTAATTGTGTCGAGCTCCATTGCCTTGCCAGCGATGCTTGATTTGACGCCGGTTTCTTTTTCGATTTTCTCTTTATTTTCAGGTGTTTCGCTGGGCTCCGTGCCAAATGTGTCATCATTTTTCTTAAGCTCCGCGAGCGCACCCTTGTCTCGTATGCCGTGTTTATCAAGCGCGGTCAAAATCGTGCGAGCATTTTTACCTTCAAGATCCTTTACCTCTCTAAATCCAGCATTAGCCATTCCTGGTATGCTAAGAAGTTTGGTCGCTGTTGCGTTGTCTATGGTGCTTTCGCTTGTTAGCCCTTGCCTGACTAGCTCGTGTAGGACATCTCTCAGCTGAGATAAATCCTTAATTTCAGCCTTTTGAATTTTGGTCCTGATGTTGCCGTTGAAGGTCGGGCTCTCCATTTTCTGTGATTCTAAGCCGACACGAGAAGCGCCTATTTTCGCGTCCGCGGCAGCACGGTTGCTTGATTGTCCTTCAAGCAAAGAACTAATGCCAGCTGGAATTTGCGTATAAGACGCCAGCGAACGATTTCCACCGCCATTCCAAGACGGCAAGATCGGCGCGTATTTCAAAGTGCCTGCGACGGTGCCCGCCGCTTTGTTCACACCACCGTGAATCTTGTCCGTGATTTTCGAAGCGTATTCGCTCGATTTCTTGATCATCGTATTGACCCCGAACCAGATGATGATGATCGAGGCGATCCACCAAAGCAGCGAATTGAAATTACCCGCACCCTCCGCGCCGCCGATGGATCCGAGTACACCGCCCGAGTTAGGTTTGATCGTGTTGTTCGTGAAAATCATGATTAAGCCAATCGAGAGTGGAATCGAGACGAGCGTCGGCATGAAAGCGTGCTTGATGAAAATACCCAGCAGGTCGAGATCGCCTTTCAGACTTGCTCCGGGGATCACATCTCCGAGGACGACGGCGAGTGCCGCGACGGGCGAAAGCGCGAGACACATCCAGAGTACGACCATGCGCACGATGAGCGCGAGCATCAGCATGAAGATCACGATCCCGACGGCACCGGCAGTGATGATTGCCATGATTCCGCTGATGGCGGTATCCCAGCTGCCGCCCAGCACTCCCTTGCTGCTGACCAGATTTTTCAAATCCAGCATGCTCGAGACGAGCAGGAGCGCGACATTTTTTTTATCGATGGTGTCTGCGACTTTGTGCTCAGCCATCGTGTCTTGCAGAGTCTGGATTGTTCCGGTTAATTTTTCTTTCATGTCTTTGCCGACCTCCTCTTCGCCGGAGTAAGGGCCGGTGACTGTCGCCATGATTATGTCGCGGCAGTCTTTCGCGCTGCTGCCGGTCGGACAGGGCAGCTTGATCGAGTTGGCGCCCGCGACTGTTTTTGGCAAGGCGAAAATTGCTGTCGCCAAAACATCATTGGTCGTGAGAATGAAACGCCCCGCGAAAAAAGTGAAATTCACAAAGACGAGCGCCAGAATAAATTTCGGTAAAACTTTCTTCAGCATGCCGAGCCCCTTGTCGCCTGCGCCGCCTAGGACCACCATCGCGGCGATGACGAGCAGGATTAGGATGAAGCCGATATTCACGAAATTGCGTACGACTGACCAGACCGCGTGGAGTGTGTCGCCCATGCCGGTGTCGAGGATGAAAGTGCTGTCGATGAGATCGCCCACCATCAGCGCGAAGACATAGGTCAGCATCACGATGACGAGAATCACGCTGGAATAAATTTTCGCAAAGCCCCCAAAACTTTCGAGAAATGTTTTCGGGACGGCTGCGTCTGCCGCGAGTGTCGGTTCGCTCAGCACGACGAAAAGCAAAATGAAACAGAGTGCGGGCAGTAGCCAGCGTGGGAGTTTCGCAAGCAGTTGGTTCAATTTCTTAAGCATCGAGTAGGGTTTTAGGATTGAGCTCGCGCTGCTGACAAGCGCGTAAAAATAAAAAGGCTTTGTGCGCATCATCCGAATTCGCGAGAATCTTGATGTCCTCGCTGGGTTTTTTGTCCTTGCGATTAGACTTGTCCAAAATCACAGCGAGTTCTTCTGAGGTGATTGCGCTGCGATTTTTCTCGATGAGCAATTTGCCGAGCGGCTCTTTCGGGTCGAGATCTTTTTTCGAAAAAAGCGTGATCCAGTCCTGGACGGGCTGTGGCGCGTCGCGAAATTTTTCTTTCAAATCGTCGCGCTCCGCTTTCACCGCTGGCGAAGCACCGCTCATGAAATTCGGATTGAAATGTTTCGTGCCAGCGTAGAGTCCGGCGACCATCACCCACATGATTGGGTTCTTCACGATTTTTTCCGGATCGAAACCAGAGAGTGCGACATTCAGACCGATGGTCGTGAGTAATAAATTCGAGCCGTTATACAGCAGCAGGCTCGTGCCATCGCCATATTTGCGCAGCGCGAAACCGTAGGGATTACTTTTCTCCAGATTCACCGCAGCCAGCATGGCTTCGTCGGCATCCATGCGCATGCGGCGAATTTTCAAGTCATCTTTTTCCAGCAAGTTCTCAAACTTTGTTTGCTCGCGGTCATTGCCTTCCGCGAAAACTTTGGCGACGACAGCATCTTTCGCGACTAGTTCGTCCCATCTCGTTTTGAAATCTTCATTTTTCAAAAAAACTCCGCCGACCGTGCTCAGGCTGATTGACTGTAAGACTCGGCTGAGTTCACGACCTGACCCGACCGCTGCCTCATTCGTTTGTGGATCAATCAAAGTCGCCGCGTATTCCGCCAGATAGTTCGCGACAAAATCGAGTCGCCGTTTTTTTGTTTCGGCATCGACTTCCGTAGTCGCATTTTGAAAATCAGGATTGTGTTTCAGCTTCGTGCAAAACGGTAGCGCCCCGAAAACTCGCTCGATGAATTCGGCCTCTGCGGCATTGTCCGGCATGATTTCCTCGTAGTTCAATTTGCCATCGTGATTGTGATCGAGTGTCGCGAGTGTCGCGAGCCAGCCATTGATTGCCTCGTTCGCGAGCTTGCCGACTTCGTCATCTTTGGCATTCGGGTTCTTGGCGAAAAAATTTTTTAGCTCGCCCGCGACGATGATTTTCGTGCCATTTTTCTGGCTGAAAAACATTTGTTCGTAGATTGCTTTGCGGTGCGGTAAGTCTGGCAGTAGCTTCATGGCGTCGATACGCGTCTCGATTTCGAGAGCGAAGCCTTGGCGATTCAAAAATTCGCGCGCCTTACGCGCTGCCTCGGTGTCATTTTTCAGATTGGCAATCGCTTCTTGCGTCGAAGTTTTAGCCTCAAGCGCGCGAGGTTTTTCTTTTGAGCCAGTAATCGCTTCTGGTCGCGAAGCTTTCGCTTCGTCGAGCACACGCGGACAGCCTTTCAGGTTCGCGCCTGGTAGTTCATTGGTTCGAAATATTTCAGTGGTAGCCATTTTAAATTCGTAGGGCGCGGACGATGAGATCGCTGAGTGCTTCTGCGCGCGGAGTTTCCTTGACCTGTGGCGCGAGCAGTCGGCGCAGCTCATCAGGGTCTTGTCCAAAAATATAAATCGTGTGAACAGAATTCCATTTGTGGTGCACCTTCAATTTCAGCTCGGCGACGAAAGGCGGATTGTGCACAATCCAAAATTCGGTAATTTCGCCGAAGGGCAAAAAAGCTTCGCCTTCGACATGAATGCCGTGCTGCGTGATGGCGATTTCCAAAATTTTCGGTTCGCGCGCGTGGAGCAGCCAGTAGACACCGACGAAAATTAAAAACGCCAGCGTGAGCGTAATCGCGTGCGTGAGTACACCGAGCGCGATGATGCCGAGACCGACGAATCCGGCGATGAGATACCACATCGGACCACGCTGATACTCCAAAAATTCAGGCGAATAGAAGGTGTGCCGAAGTTCACCGTGGTGCACGGAGTGAGTTTTTGGCGCGGACGCGATTTTGTTTTGAGAATCCATTTTTTGTTTTTAAATCCGAGTATTTTAGCAAGAATCGACTTTTTTTTCAATGAAAATAGCTGTTTCGTAAAACTTACTGGTAATTTTGTCAAGCGGTGGAATTATCTCAGAAATTCGCTAAAATCCACCGGATGAAGCTCAAAAAAGCCTGCCCCGAGAAATTTCGAAGGGTGCTCGTGCTCGGATCCGGCGCGCTCAAAATCGGCGAGGCGGGCGAGTTCGATTATTCGGGCAGCCAGGCGATCAAAGCGCTGAAGGAGGAAAAAATTTCCACCGTCCTCGTCAATCCGAATATCGCGACCAACCAAACTTCGGCGGGCGTCGCGGACCGTGTTTATTTCCTGCCGGTCACTCCCCGGTTCGTCGAGCGCATTATCGAAAAAGAAAAACCGGATGGGATTTTGCTCGCCTTCGGTGGACAGACCGCGCTCAATTGCGGTGTCGAATTAGAAAAGCGCGGCGTTTTCCGGAAGCACGGCGTGCGCGTGCTCGGCACGCAAATCGCTGCGATCGAGGCGACGGAGGATCGTCAGCTTTTCGTCAAAAAATTAAGCGAGATTGGCGTCACGACGGCGCGGGCGATTGCGATTGACGACATTTCGAAGGGTCTCGCCGCTGCTAAAAAAATCGGTTTCCCTGTAATCGTGCGCGCGGCGTACGCGCTCGGCGGCAAAGGTTCGGGCTTCGCCAAAAACGCCGACGAACTCAAAAAATTACTCGAAATCGCTTTCGCGGCTTCGCCGCAAGTTTTGATCGAAGAAGATTTGCGCGGCTGGAAAGAGATCGAGTACGAAGTCGTGCGCGACTGCGCGGACACTTGTCTGACAGTCTGCAACATGGAAAATTTCGATCCGCTCGGGATTCACACGGGCGAGTCGATTGTCGTCGCGCCATCCCAAACTTTAAACAATTTCGAATATCACAAGCTGCGTGAGATTGGCATTCGTGTGATTCGCCATCTCGGCATCGTCGGTGAATGCAATATCCAGTACGCGTTGCGTCCTGATCCTGCCAATCCGCACGAGATCGATTACCGCGTGATCGAGGTGAATGCGCGGCTCTCGCGTTCCTCGGCGCTCGCGTCGAAAGCGACTGGTTATCCGCTCGCGCATGTCGCGGCGAAGCTCGCGCTCGGTTATCGTCTCGACGAAGTGCCGAACGCAGTGACGGGCAATACGACCGCCTGCTTCGAGCCGGCGCTCGACTATGTGGTGCTCAAAATTCCGCGCTGGGATCTCCAAAAATTTCGCAAAGTTTCTGCGGAGATTGGCAGCGAGATGAAATCTGTCGGTGAAGTCATGGCGATTGGTCGCTCCTTCGAAGAAGTTTTGCAAAAGGCGCTGCGCATGTTGCAGGTCGGGGCTTATGGTTTTAGCCACGCCAATTTCAATTTCGCTTCACTCGAAAAAGAAATTGCCGCGCCCACACCCGAGCGCATTTTTGCGATTGCGCGCGCGCTGCGCGACGGTTGGTCAGTCGCAAAAATTCACAAACTCTCTGGCATCGACGAGTGGTTTTTGGAAAAATGCAAAAACATCGCTGATTTCGAAAAAGATATTTTGAAACAGAAAGCCAAAAAACTCTTTGAAGTTAACCCCCGAGATATCTCGGGGGTTAACGCTAGTGAAGCGAAAAGAATTATGCTGCGTGCCAAACGACTCGGCTTTTCTGATTCGCAAATCGCGTGGCGCGCAGGTAGTCACGAAATGGCGATTCGCAAAATTCGCAAAGATTTTGGTATTCTCCCCGTCGTCAAAAAGATTGATACTTTCGCCGCCGAATTTCCTGCTCGGACGAATTATCTTTATCTCACCTATCACGGCGACCAGTCGGACGAAATCAAATTTACGCAGAAGCCGCGCGCGGTTGTTTTGGGCAGCGGCGCTTACTGCATCGGTTCTTCAGTCGAATTCGACTGGTGCTGTGTCTCGGCGGTGCAGACGCTGGCGAAAAACGGCTTCGAGACCATCATGATCAATTACAATCCGGAGACAGTCTCGACGGATTACGACACTTGCGACCAGCTTTACTTCGACGAGCTCTCGGTCGAGCGCGTGCTCGATATTCTCGACTTCACCAAACCGCGTGGCGTGGTCGTCTCGACGGGCGGACAGATTCCGAATAACCTCGTCGGCAAACTCGCCGCGGAAAAAATTCCGATTTTCGGCACCTCGCCAGCCTCGATTGATCGCGCCGAGTCACGCGAGAAATTTTCCAAACTCTGCGACACGCTCGGTATCGACCAGCCGCTCTGGGCGGAATTCACCCAAAATTCCGAAGCGCTCAAATTCGCCAAAAAAGTTGGCTACCCCGCGCTCGTGCGTCCGAGCTATGTTCTTTCCGGCGCGGCGATGTCAGTCGCTTTCACTGCTGAGCAGCTTCAAAATTATCTCGCCAAGGCGACCAAGGTTTCGACCGAGGCACCAGTCGTGATTTCCAAATTCGAAACCGGCGCGCGCGAAATTGATTTCGACGGTGTCGCGGCCGAGGGCAAGCTCGTGATCTTCGCGGTTTCCGAACATGTCGAAAATGCCGGCGTTCATTCCGGCGACGCGACGCTGGTTCTGCCACCGCAAAAAACCTACCTCGAGACGATTCGCCGCATCAAAGACATTGCCAAGAAATTGGTCGCGGAGCTCCAGATCACCGGACCGTTCAATATCCAATTCCTCGCGAAAGAAAATCGCATCGCCGTCATCGAGATGAATTTGCGCGCGAGTCGCTCCTTCCCTTTCGTCTCCAAAGTTTCGGGTCACAATTTCATTGCGATTGCGATCGAGGCGATGCTCGGCAAAGTCCAGCCCAAGGCCTGGCGCAAACAAAATTACCAAACGCTCGACCTCAATCATGTCGGCGTGAAAGCGGCGCAATTTTCTTTCTCGCGGCTCAAGGGCGCGGATCCGACGCTCGGGGTCGAGATGGCGTCGACGGGCGAAGTCGCCTGCTTCGGTGAAAATCTGCACGAGGCTTTTCTCAAGGCGCAGATCGCGGTCGGTTTCCGCCTGCCCAAGAAAAATGTTTTGATCTCGACCGGCTCGCTGGAATCCAAATTGACCTTTCTCCCCTCAGCCAAAAAATTAATTCAAATGGGTTTCACGCTTTTCGCGACGCCGGGTACCTCGAAATTTCTCACGGAAAACGGCGTGGCAAATTCACTCGTCCACTTTCCGCTCGACAAAAAGAAACCGAGCGTACTCGATCTTTTCACCGCGAAAAAAGTCGGCATGGTTATCAACATTCCGAAAAATTACCAAGCCGAAGAACTGACCAACGGCTACCTCATTCGCCGGCGTGCGACGGACTTTGGCATTCCGCTTTTCGTGAATCCGCAGGTCGCGAAGCTCGTCGTCGATTCGCTCGAAAAATACAAAGATGAGGAACTGCCAATCAAAGCGTGGGATGAGTATGTGAAGTAAGAAATAAGAAGTAAGAAAACAGGATTAAGAAGTATACAGAAATGTCTCGCATGGGTCATTCAACCTAGTATTTTGTCTTTTTATGGCTCATTCACCACTACAAAAAATTCCGTGAAGCGTCTTTTTCGTCCACAAACCTCACCTTCACCATAAAAATCAACCTAGCTTAGTTCTTTTTACTTAGCCCTTAATCCTTATTAGACAAAAACCCCACCGCTTAGGTAGGGTTTCTGATGGGTTCTTTCACACCGTCTCTCCGGAAAGCAGCAATCCTGTAATCAAGGTGGGGATTCTTCCCTCGATCTTTTACGACTGAGTGGAATGTACGAAGCCCCTTATTTTTTGTGAGCGATTTGGCCTCACGCTGAGTTCGCGAACCCATAATGGGTTCCCCATTGGGGAATGTGAAAGAATTGCCTTTAATTTACCTGAACAACTTTTGTGCGCAATCAAATACAGTTGCGCGACATTCAAAATTATTTCCGCACCTCAATTCTCTCCCGCTCAGCCCCCAAATGTTGTGCTCAGATTGATTGCGGCAAACACGATGTTGACGAGTCCGCCGAGAATTCCCCACAAAAGATTGGTTTTAAAGGCCCAATCGAAGGCGATGAGCCCCAAAAGCAAAATTGGACCGTTGCGACGGTATTTCTCGCCCAGTTCCGGCGGCAAAAAATTCACCGCGACACCGCCACCATCGAGCGGCGGGACGGGCAGCAGATTGAAAACCATCAGCACGATGTTCACGAACATCATGTTTTGCACGAAAATAAAGGCATTTGAACCCGGGTCGAGTAAATTGTGCGGGACGGCGAGTGCGAGCGCGACGACGAAATTCGCGAGCGGACCAGCGAGCGAGGTGAGGATTTCCCCGGCACGGGGATTCGCGAAATTGCGCGGATTGATTGGTACGGGTTTGCCCCAGCCGAAGCCGGCGAAAATCAGCATCAGCGTTCCGATTGGATCGAGATGGCGCAGCGGATTGAGCGAGATGCGCCCTGCCCACTTCGCTGTCGGATCACCGAGATAATTCGCCGTCGCGGCGTGAGCGGCTTCGTGGGCTGTGAGCGCGACCAAGAAGCCGATAGCCCAGCTCAGAATTTCAAGAGATGACAAGTTGAGTAAAAACATTTTTTCGCGTAAAATCCCCCGGCTCGATTCATTTTAACATTCCCCAATGAGTAAAGTTTGTAGCCTTTGTGGCAAAAGACCGGTTGCCGGCAATAATGTCTCGCATTCGAAACGCCGCACGCGTCGTCGTTTCGAGCCGAATCTCGTTTCCAAAAAATTCTCCGGTGTGAAAATTTTGATTTGCACGAGCTGTCTGCGCACGCTGCAAAAGCCCTTGAAAACGAAAAAGGTTGAGGTAGCAGTCGAGGCGCTCGCTTCCGCCGCAAAGTAATGCGACTTTCACTTCGCGCAACGAGGTGAGAGTCTGCTCGCCTATTTCACAAGCAAGGATTAAGGAAAGGACCAAGAAGTAAGAATTAAGGATTAAGTCGTTGGTCGTTGGTAAGAAAATTTTTGGGTCCAAAACTGAAGTTCAAAAAAGCTAAAATTATTGAAAGTCTAAAAATCTGAACGGAGGGATCGCATAGCCCCGAAGGGGTCCCCTTGGGATGGCCGAGGGTTAAAATGGATTCGATGTATTATGTTTACATTTTAAAAAGCGGTGCGCATAAAAGATTTTATATCGGTGCGAGTAGTGACATTAAGAAAAGATTGGCAGAACACAACAAGGGAAACACAAAATCGACTAAACCGTATCGACCTTGGGAACTCATTTATGTCGAGAACTTTGAGTCCAAAAGCGAAGCCCATAAGAGAGAATTTTATTTGAAACACCCAAAGGGTTATCTAGAGAAATTAAAAATTATCAATGGCCTGAACGGAGGGATCGCATAGTGGCCGAGTGCGTTCGCTTGGAAAGCGGATAGGCGGGTAACCGCCTCGAGGGTTCGAATCCCTCTCCCTCCGCCACAACAGATTAGTTGTTAGAAATTAGCTTTTAGAATTTTAGTAGTTGGGCACTAAGCAGATTTGAAGAAGGCGCAATTATAATTCCCAAAATTCAACATGATTTGATAAAGGACAAAAACATATTCCATTAGGTTGGTGTGCAAACTCCAGATTTGTAAAATCTACATGATGTTTAAAAATTCAGTAGAATAACTTCACACAGCTTAATTCTTAATTTATGAAAAAACCTAAATTGATAGGAACACTGTTGGCTGTCTCGACGATATTGTTGCTGCTATGGATAATAGTTTTTTCCATTGGTGGTACCTTGTTTGGAATTGGTTCGGGCGCGGACATGCTTGTGCTTTTGCCTTTTTGGATTTTATCGACCTTTCAGTTGTTGGTTCTGTCCTTTTCGTTCTATCTATCGCTAAAATTATTGAGAGGGCAGGATTTGCCGATTAAAAAAAACAATACTGTCGCCTTTGGGTTGATTGCCATAGGTGTGGTTTATTTTATCTACAACTTCGCGAACATCATTTACAACAACACTTCTGGCATTAATCCGGGTGGTGAAATTCGACCAGTTTTAGCTTTTTTATGGGGTATGGTCTTCGTGTCTTTTGGTATCGCTTTACACAAAGGAACAGAAAAATAAATTTGTGGAGCACTAATTTTGACTTAAGCTCAAATTTTTTCTGTGAAAAGTTTGCGCTCAACTTCTAAATTTTCTGGATTCAATAAAAAATAGCCGCCGTCATCTTGGAGTGATCCGGGATTTAGAAAAAGTTTCCCTTCGATTTTTTTGGCAAAAGGAATGTGCGTGTGACCGCTGACCAAAATTTCCGCGGTGCTATTTCGCAAATCTTCGATTCGGTGCGCGACTGCGAATTGCCGACTGCCGAGCTCGAATGTCAAAAGTTCGGCGAGTGCGACATTGGGCAAGGTGCGAATTTGCTCAAGTATTTCAGCATTGACATCGCAATTCCCGACCGCGATGTGGAAATTTAAATCAGGAAATTTTTTCAAAAGTTCGGCGATTGTTCCGAGCGCGAAGTCGCCGGCGTGGATGATTTCCGCGATTCCCCCATTTTGTAGATTCGTCAAAACTTCGTTCAAGCGATCAAGCGCGCCGTGCGAATCTGAAATAATCGCGATTCTCATAGAATGTATATTATTCTAGTTCTTAGTTAGATATTCTTGGTAGTCTAGACAGTTAGCAGCCCAGACCAATGTTTCAATCAACTCTTTCATATCTTCTTGCAGAGAGTGACTTCTCTCAATGCCGGGATGAGTCAGTCGATTGACGATCTTGGAACGCGTGGTCATCACCTGCAGCTCGAAAGTAAGATTCGCTGTAGCTTCAAAATAAAGCATGCAGGCCATAAAGGGCTTAATATAATTTGGATTATTTTCGGGAGCAGATTTTTTTGTAAATAGCTCTGAGTATGCGTTCATAGCGGCGACCAGTAGTTTATCCATTCGATTGTTTCTCAATAGAATCTCAATGACTTTTTCAACATCTTGAAGCGTGCTGCAAATTGCTTGTGCCCTAATCGTGTCCCTTACCCATTTGATGTCTTCTCCATATATTTTTTCTGCGCCATCATTGTCTCCGGACTCAATGGCGTTTTCGTAGCGGGCTCTGATTTCTCTATCGATTGTTGCTGGATTTTTTTTAGCACCACTAACTAACTGAACATCGACGCTGCCACCAAGTGCTCGATTTATCATTGCTAAAAAGAATTTATTAAATCTATCTACATATTCATACCAAACACCATCCTGTGCGGTATTAAAAATTACGGAGCACAACTTACTTTTGGATTTAAAATATTTATGATCGATTGCCGCTGCCGTAGGTGGTTGATTCGGGCTGAAAGAAAACTTAGTGCGCAAACGCGAGTCCGGAGAAACTTGATTAAAAAATCCTAAAAATTTGCTCCTAATTGCCAAAGCACCTACGCTCATTTCTTGAGTGTGTTTGTCCCACGCTTCAGCTGCAATTTTCGTTAGGGCTTGTTTTTGGGCTGGGTCGAATCGATACCCCAGGCAGCCCAAAATCCGTTCTGTTGATTCAGGAGAATAACCCATAAGAAGTGATTTTACATTTTTATTTTTTTATGTCAAATAGCGATATTTGGTAATCAAATTAGATTTGGTGGCCCCGGCAGGAATCGAACCGGCATTTCTTCCTTAGGACGGAATTGTTCTATCCATTGAACTACGGGGCCGACTTAATTTTAGATTTAAAAACCAGATACTGAAAATTTTCCACCTCGAGCGAGGCAGATTCCAAACAACAAAACTGCCTCAAACTATTTTCGTGGCCTCAGAATTTTCAATTCCAGGCGTTCGACCGGGAGGCTTGCGGCTTTGATTTTCAATTCATTCTCGGGTTCGAGATCGGCGAAGCCGAGACTTTTCGCGAATTCGAGCTCCTCGCCTGCCGCGAAATTCATCGGAATCACAATCTTCGGCTCCAGCGCCTCAATTGTATTTTTAATTTGCTTCGCGTCGAGGGCGGCATTTTTCCCGACCGAGATCAAAAGCACATCGACATTACCGACTTTCTCTTCCTCTTTTTCGCTGAGCGGTTCAGTCACGCCATCGAGATGCACGACGGAAATTTCATCGACGATAATTTTCGCGATACGCGAAGGTTTTTCTTTGCCGACGGGGATGAGCGCCACGCTAACGCCGCGCGATTCATACTCTCCCGGCCAATCGAAAACATTTTGACCTTTCGCAGCTTTGACCTGCTCGTCGGCTGTCGCGGTAATCACGATTTCGGCATCGCCGATCTTGTCTGCGGGCAGAGCGAGCGCGATCGAGGCGTCGTTGCCTTTCAGCACGAATCCGAGATTTCCAAAATAAGAAATTTGCATCCGCGCTATTTTACGCGTCTTCCTCACTTATTTCAAGAAATGCTAAAATTTACGGGTCTAAAAATTCCCCAATGAAAAAACTTTTCTGGGTTTCGATTCCGAAATGGAACAAAGAACTCGTCGCGACAGCGATCGAATCTGGTGCGGACGCGCTCGTTTTGCCGACGGGTTTTTCGAAAAAAGCCAAAGAGCTCGGACTGATTCAGACGGTCGCGACGGATGGCGATTTGAAATTGGGCAAGGATGTCCAAGAATTCACCATCACTTCCAAGGCAGTCGAGAATGATGTCGTCGCAGCCGGTGCCAAAGTTTTCAAAATTATTCGCAACAAAGACTGGTCGATTATTCCGCTCGAAAATTTAATCTCCAAAACCTCGAACATTATTCAAACCGTGGGTGATTCGAAAAAAGCCTTGCTGGCTTTGACGACGATGGAAGTCGGTGCGGACGGCATTCTTCTCGAAACCACCAAAGCGCCTGAGATTGTCGCGACGGGCAAAGTCGTGCGTGAAGCGAATAACGAGCGTTTGCAGCTCGTGCGCGCGACGATTGAGTCGACTGAGGCTGTCGGCGTGGCTGACCGCGTCTGCGTCGACACGACGGCGATTCTCGCGCCTGGGCAGGGGATCCTCGCGGGCGATTCTAGCTCGGCGATGTTTCTCGTCTTCAATGAAAATGTCGAAAGTCCTTATTGCGATCCGCGACCATTTCGCGTCAATGTCGGCGCAGTGCATGCCTATGTGCGCCTGCCTGACAACAAAACCGGTTATTTGAATGAGGTCATCGCCGGCAAGCAGGTTTTAATCGTGGATGAAAAAGGCAACACCTTCCCGCTCGCAGTCGGTCGTGCCAAGATCGAAAAACGCCCGATGCTGCATGTGCGCGGCAAGATTGGTGCCAAGTCGATTTCGCTCGTGATGCAAAATGCCGAGACGATTCGTCTGACCAAGCCGAACGGCAAACCGATCTCCATCACGAAACTGAAAAAAGGCGATGAGGTACTCGCTTTCGTCGAAGACGCTGGTCGCCACTTCGGCGTGAAAGTGAAGGAGACGATTAACGAGCGCTAGATTTCGATTGCCATTTTTGCGTCGGGATGCGGATTTTCGAAGCGACCAGAATTTACCTGACTCAACCTTTCGGCTTTAAATTTATTGAAATCTTCTCCTAAGAATTCGAGCAAATGAATCGTCGCGAGCGGCAGCTCCCCTGCCTCGACTTGTCTCTGTGTGACGAAACCGAGATTTGAGAGCAGCCGGGGATTCAGCTCGAGCAAATAAATCCGCGAGTTCACATCATCGACGAGAAAATCAATTCCAGCGATGCCGCGATAGCCGATTTTTTTCAAAGCTGCTCCGACCATTTCGACCAACGCGCCGATTCTTTCCTTGGTCGCGACTGACAGTTGCGCAGCGAGGTCGAAGTCGATTCCGCCAGTTCCGCCCGGCAGCGGATTTAGTCTCGGGTCGCCCGTGATTTGGAAAAAGGGTTGAGTCGAATAGATCCCATTGCGTGTCACGCAGAAATCCAGCGAGAAAGTCGGCAGTTTTTTGAGCGGCGTCACTTTGACTGTGAAGTCCCCCATTTTGCGTTTCAGGTTTTCCAGCTCGCGTGGAGATCGGACAAAATAGGTCGATTCACCGGCGTGTCCGCGCCGCGTCTGAATCACGACTGGTTCGGTGAAACGCACGAGATTTAATTCGCGAACTTTGGTCGGCAAAATCGGTAGCGCGAATTCGTGGCAGAACTGCACGAAATTAATTTTATCTTCGAGCAAGATTAGAAATTTCGACTCTGGCATCAGAATTTCGAATTTGCGTTTCGCGGCGAGCTTTTCGATTTTCGCCAAATTTTTGAAAACCAAGACACGACTCCCCTTCTTGACCAAGTTTCGTCCGACCATTTCTGCCAGCAAATCACTCGTTTTTTTAATTTTTGGTAGCTTCAAATTTACGATTTCGGCTCCCCGTCTTTCGGCTTTGCGCAGGGAGGGACTCATCTTCGAAACGAAAATTTTGAAGTGTGGCCACGCGAGCTCGAGCCCCTCGATTTTGCGAGGATCAGGCGAGACCAAGAGAATCGTTTTGCGGGGAAAGTTATCCATGTGGAGTAAGTATTCTATCAACTTCCGCAAAATTGTCAGCTTTTTCAAAACGCGTCAAATCAACCTTTCCATCTTTCCATTTCCGTCCGGTCAAAATTACGAGCGTTTGCCCGCCAGGTTTTATTTTCTCCGCGGCAGCGAGACTCGCGAAGCCCTCATTCGATGTTTCGACCGAATTGAATTTTGCCTGAGCTGCCGAAATCTCTTCATCCGAGATGTCCACCTGCCTACCGGCAGACAGGCCCGTCAAAATTTGGGTGTCTACTAGCTGTCTACTGTTGTCTACTCGTGTCCACTCGACAATTTTTTTGTCGACTCGACAAAGACTCTTGTCCACTATGCGTCCACTCAATTCGCCGGCCAGCTGTCCACTCGAGACGACTGCGAAAATTCGCGGTGCTTTCGCGAGTGCGCCAAGCTTCACCAAGGTATCGAACGCTTCAGCCATGCCGTGCACACTTGCGAAGCTGGTCGCGAAACTGAAAATGTTCTCGATTTTGGGGTTTTGCTCAAAAATTTCGAAGCCAAGCGAGCGGAAGCCGACGACGGCATTCCGATCTTGCGACGGACGCAAATCTTTTAATTTAAAGTGTTTTGTCGCATATTTAGCCATGCGTAGGGGGCGGTCGGAGAGAATTGGCACGAAATTTTCAGAAAATTCGAGCGCAGCTAATTTTTCCGGCGGTGTTCGTCTCGACAGAAATGTAAAAAGTTTTAAATTAGCGCAGTGTGGCAAGATTTTGGCTGCCGCAATCGCGGCATTTCCCGAACTTGAGAGAACAGCGCGGTCGATTTTTTCAGCGAGCAGACAGCTCAATTGAAAAGCGAGCGCGCGAAACTTATGCGAGCCTGTTATGCTGCAATCTTCGCGTTTAACAAGCCATTCCCCGACTTTTTTAAGTGGCGTGAATTCAGTTTGTCCCGAGCCAATTTGGCTCGTATTTTTCAGTTTGCCGAGCAGTTTCGCGTAGCGCCAAAGATCGTGTCGCTCGCGGTCGCAAAAATCGTCAAAATTTTGGTTGACATTCAAAATTAAATTCATAAAATCCTCCCAAATGATAACGATTATTTGTCCCGATTGCGAGTCTGAAATTGAGCACGAACCTCTCGAAGCTGGCGAGGTTGTCGAGTGCGAAAATTGTGGCTGCGAAATACTGATTACATCGCTCGATCCGCTCAAGTACGAGCCGGTCGATGAAGAAAAATAATTACGCGAGGGTTTTCACGAATTGCTCGAATCCGCGTCCGCCGAGTGGGATTTTGCCAGTGAAATAGCAAAACCAAGCCGCGGCGGGAGAAAGCAGCACAGCGTCGCCTTTTACCGCATTTTGAGCTGAAATCTTGACGGCTTCCTGCAAGGTTTTGACCAGCGTGAAAGAAATTTTCTCCTTGCGTAGTCTCGGTCCTAAAATTTCGGCGAGTGGACTTTCGAGCAAAACAACACGCGTTTTTTGGCGTTTGATTTCGCGCGCCAATGTCGCGTAGTCCATGCCTTTTGACTCCCCGCCTGCGATCAGCCGGACACTAGCTTTCGGGAAGCTTTCTAGCGCGGCAATGGTCGATTCGGGCGTGGTCGAGGCGGAATCATTGATAAACTTCACACCATTTCTCTTAAGTACGACTTCAAGTCGCTGAGGAATTCCGCGAAATTTGGCAATCGCCGCACAAATTACTTTCGCGCTAACCCCGGCAGAGCGCGTCGCAGCGACCGCTGCCAAGATATTCGCTAAATTGTGCTCGCCGAGAACTTTGATTTTGTCGAGTGGACAAATTTTAGTTTGTCGAGCCTGCCTGCCGGTAGGCAGGTGGACAGCAGAGCGCTTTTCGACAATCCAAGCATCGTCGATGTAGACACCAGTAGACAGTTTGGTTTTTGTCGAGAATGGTTTTGCCAGTGCTCGCGCTTTCTTAATAAAGCTTTTCGTGACTATATTGTCATAATTTAAGACGGCAATATCCCCTTTTTTCTGTTCGGCGATTAATTGGAGCTTACCGCTTTTGTAAGCTGAAAATCCGCCTATATATTCATTCAAATGGTTCGGACTGACATTCGTGATTACGCCAATTTCCGGTGCGCGACCAAGCGGGAATTTAAGTTGGCGGTTCGAAACTTCGACCACGAGCCAGTCAGTTTTGCGCCAATTTCTTAGTTGATCCAGAATTTGGATATTGCGCCGATCGTTTCCCGTGAAGTAAATTTTGCCAGACTTTTTGTCTACTGTTTGTCTACTGGTGTCTACTCGTTTGCTTGATTGTCTACCAGACAACATAATTTCAGCAATCAGCTTGGTGGTTGTCGACTTGCCATTCGTACCGGTCACGGCGAGAATTTTGCCAGGAAAAAGTTGAAAATAAAGCTGGGTGATGGTCGCAAAAATACTTGGATTTTTTTCGAAAATAGCTTTTAGTTTTTGGTTGGGGGAGTAGGCTTCCCAATTCTGGGAGACGAAAATCAAATCGGCTTTTTCAATACCGTCGAGGTAGTTTTTTTGGAAGCAAACTTGCTGGTTTGCCAAGACTTTCTTAAGTAATTTGGCTCTCCTAGAAGCCAAATAGCCAAAATGATTGGTATTAAAGTTACGCAAAAAAAATTTTTCTTCGCTGAAGTCGTGCGCGACAAAACTGACGCTGAGACTTAGCAAAAAGGCGGCGATCGCAGCGCCCTCGGTGCCGCTCACGCCGACGACATGAATGTTCCTCGCAGCCTTGATTTGCTCAAGCATGTTTGAATTTAAAAATTCGACGCGTGGCGACATGATTATATCTTTTTTTAATTGACTCCAGTGATTCAGAGGTCAGGCCTTGCTTGTCTAGACAGAAGTGCCAAACTTCGCCATCCCAGTAGACAGCGACATGATGACGATCAGTCTTCGAGTGGACAAAAAAGAGCAGGTCGAGATCTTTGATTTTTGTCGACTGGACAGATCGCCCACATTTTTTTTGTTCGCGGGAGTTGCGCGGGAGCAGAATTTTTCCAAGCTGCCAGCACAATCTTTGACTAAAAGCTGAGCAATCCACGCCGCTTCGCGTCGTGCCGCCCCAGAGGTAAGGGATGTCTGCGAATTCAGCCAAAATTTTGCGAACTTTTGCTTTGCCGGAGGCTTTGATTTCGACTAGCTTTTCGCGTGGCGCTGGTTTTATTTTTGCCCAATAATTTAAGTTTCTTACGCGTTTGAGGCTTGAATTTGGCAGCCAGCCGAACGCGCCGTCGGCAAGCTGAATCAGGCTCCAAGTATTCTCTTGTCCTAGGACCTGGAAAGCCGGACCAGCGAGAGTGGTTTGGGTTTGGCGATTACGGGTTTTGGCAGCTTCAGAAAGTCGCTCGAAGTTATCCACAGGCTTACGAAAAATGTCGACTACTGGTCTAGTCGGACGCGCCCAAAAAAACTTTTGTCCACCCAACATTTTCGACGAGATAGGGGAGTGATTTTGTCTACTCATTTGTCTACTGGTTGTCTACTAGTTGTCCACTGGACAAATTTTTTTGTCTACTCGCCAGGTTTTTCATTGATCATCTTCCGGCTGAAGACGCAGCCACAATAATTTTGTCTTTTCAGCTCAGCGGCGGCAGAGAGTTCGAGTGACTTTTTGAAGCCGTCACACTTTTTCCAGTTGGATTCGAGGAATTCGACGCCGTATTTGCTTGACAATTCTCGACCAATCTCATTTAACCAGTCTGCATTTTTGTGTGGGGAGATCGAGAGCGTCGTCGCGAAAAACTGGAAACCCGATTTTGCCGCAAGCTCGGCTGTTTTGGCAAGTCGCATTTCGTAGCAAATGCGGCAACGCGCGCCACGCTCGGGCTCGTTTTCGAATCCTTTAATTTTCTCAAACCAAACTTCGGGATCGTAATCGCCCTCCAAAATTTCGCACTTACCCTGGCAATACTTTTTCGCTTCTGCAAGCCGCATGTCGTATTCTGCGCGGGGTTGAATATTCGGATTGTAAAAAAATAAAACGACCTCAAAATCTTTCTGCAGCTCTGTGAGTGGGTGAGTGAGGCAGGGTGCGCAGCAGGAGTGGAGGAGGAGTTTAGTCATTAAGTCTTTAAGTTGTTAAGTCGCTGAGTCGTTAGGTTCGGAGTTATTGGTCAGTGGGTTCGGGGGTCATTGGTCACTGGGTTATTGGCTGCTAGGTTCGGGGGTTATTGGGTCAATTTATCCTTTTAAAATAGTGGTTTTATGATTTGTGCTGGTCTGAGCTTTAAGAAGAAAATTTTAAATATTCAATTTTCAATATAAAATTCAGTGGTGTTTGAGTTTAAAATTTCGCGGAAAGATCGCAAAACAGCGGCGCGAACAGCGACATTTTACACGCCGCACGGGGCGATTCGCACGCCGGTCTTCATGCCGGTCGGGACTTATGGCGCAGTTAAAACCCTGACTCCGGAGGACGTGCGGGCTTGTGGAAGCGAAATAATTCTCGCGAACACTTTTCATTTGCACTTGCGACCAGGGGAGGACTTAATCCAAAAATTCGGCGGACTACATAAATTCATGCACTGGGACGGTCCGATCCTGACCGACTCGGGCGGATTCCAAGTTTTTTCTTTGGCGAAAATGCGCCAGATTTCCGATCGGGGAGTCGAATTTCGCTCGCCGCTGGATGGTTCCAAAATTTACCTCACACCCAAAAAAGCCCTACAAATTCAGCAAAAATTGGGTTCGGACATCGCGATGCAACTCGACGAATGTGCACCCGGTGATGCTTCGCGCCAGGTCGCTGAAGTCGCGCTGCTGCGTACGATGAAGTGGGCGGAGGAAACATTAAAATTCCACACGGTCGACCCTCAGGGTCGGGGGCGACCCTTAGGGTCTGCGTGCAAGCAAGCACTTTTTCCAATTGTGCAGGGCGTCAATTTTCCGGATTTGCGTAAGCAATCAGCGGAATTTTGCGCTGATTTGCCTTTGCCGGGAATCGCGATTGGTGGGCTCGCGGTCGGGGAGTCGAAGGCGGATTTCCTCAAAACCATTGACCTAGTTGCGCCGCTTTTGCCTACGAATAAGCCGCGTTATCTGATGGGCGTCGGCGATCCGCGCGATATTCTCGAGGCGGTCGAGCGGGGAATCGACATGTTCGATTGCGTGATTCCGACGCGGCTCGCGCGGCACGGCGCATTTTTCGATCGCTTCGGTGGGCGAGGAAATATCCGCAACGCTAAATTCAAAACAGATAAAAAGCCTTTAATCCAAGGCTGTCGTTGCGAAGCTTGCCAAAACTTCAGCCGCGGATACTTACGCCACCTTTTCCTTTCGAACGAAATTCTCGGGATGCGACTTTTCACGCTGCACAATTTGACCTGGATTCACGACTTCATGAATGCGATTCGCGCGGCGATTCGAGCAGGGGAATTCGCTGAATTTAAAAGGGACTTCATGAAGCATGGAGCATAAAACATGGAGCACGGAGCATAAAGCAGGTGAGATGTTCGACTTCGTTTCTGAATTCGAGAATTAGAATAAAACCAGAATTTTTTTAACCACGGCATTTATGCCCCGATTAGAGGAAGAGGAGGAAGACATTGGCTAATTTTTGTCTTATTTTAAGCTGTTTAGGAGAAAAAGGAACGGACATGTCCGTTCCCTACAGCTCGAATTCCAACAGGTGAGGATTTTTCTGGATTCCCGGTCAAGCCGGGAATGACAAGGGGTTTGTTTTGGATTCCCGCTTTCGCCCCGAAGGGGCCACTTCGTGGCGGGAAAGACAAAGAAAAATTCGTGAAAAAAGAATTTGTACAGATGCAGGATAATTCGTGCAATTCAAGCGAGATTGGACAAGGCGGGGGATTTGACTTTTGGTTTTTCTGAACTAAAATTTTCGCCGCAACAAAATTTGGCTGAAGCCAGGAAATAAAAGCTAAATTCTCGCAAGTCAAAATTTGAAACGAAAAATTAGAAAAAGAGTTCTAATAAGCGAACCAGGAAAAGCTCAGCTCAAACAATCAATCGCTTTTAGAAGCCAAAAAGTGGCAAAAGCGACCAGGTTTGTGTCGGCGAAAAGGGTGAAAAATTTGATTAAAATCGGTCGTGTGCGTGGGCAATCCCGAAACCAAAGATTTGACACTGCTTGCGTGCACCAATAAACTCCACGAAAATCCGTAAATTCCAGTGAAAAAAGCTCTGAGGCTCCTCCAAAAAAATGGTAAATGGCGGAGCTAAACTTGCGTCTCATGACGCTCACAAAACAACTGAAAATTACCTATTCGCCCTTGCCCAGCCTTCGCTGAAGCTCCGGCGGACTGCGTCTTCGCCCCCCCAAAGGGGGGACTTCGTCCCTTGAAATCTCGCCCCACGAAACTGATTCTCAAAGAGAGAAATTCGGTGGGAAATGCATAAAGTTCTAATTGTTCTATCGTTCCGCTACGCGGAACTCGTTCTAACTGTTCATCCAACATTTAGAACATTTCGAACAACTCGAACAAAATTAAAGATATTTCTAAACTTTCAATTAAATTTAGATTCTGGAGGCTCAACCCTCGCTTCTCGATTATCATTTCGGGATTCACTCTCGCTACTGGGAGTCGGAATTGACTTAATTCACAGGGCAACCTGTTTCCAAATTCCCCGTTGAGAACGCGTTCCGCGTCGATTAAACCGCAAGGCGAGATTGACCAAGACTGCTTCCAACCCTTTAACCTCAATATAATGAGTTATTTTAGAAGATTCACCGCTGCGATCTCCGCACTCGCTGTCGTGTCGACTTCGGTCTTCACTTTCAGTGTCGCGGTAGCGGCAACAACTTTCACCGATGCAAGCGCGATCTCGGATTGGGCTCTCAATTCCATCACCTCTTTGGCTGATGACGGAGTCCTCGCTGGTCGTCCAGACGGATCCTTCGATCCGAAAGGCAACCTCAACCGCGCTGAAATGGCAAAAGTTGCTATGCTTGCAGCTGGTTTGACCCAGGACACCACTGGTGCCCCTCATTTCAACGATGTAGCTCCAGCTGACTGGTACTACTCTTTCGTTGAAACTCTTTACAACAATGGCGTCGTCGGCGGCATCAATGGTGGTGCGCTCGACTCCAATGGTCTCGCGACCTACAACCCGAGTGGCGTGCTCAACCGCGCTGAAGGTTCGAAAATCCTCGTGGATGCTTTCGAACTCGAAACAGCTTACGCTGGCACTCCGCCTAATTTCCCAGATGTAGCTTCTTCGGCTTGGTACTATGACTATGTCGAGACAGCCTACGCACACGGCATCCTCAATGGTTATGACAACGGCAAATTCGGCCCAGCCGATCCGATCACTCGTGAGCAAGTCGCGGTCATCGCGCAAGCTTCGCGTATCGAGGCCGCTGACGGCAGCAAACGCCGTGCGACTTACACCGCTGGTGCGGCTTCTTCCGTCACAGCTGAAGATGGTGGCTCGACCACTGTCCCGACTTCGGATGGCACTTTGACTGTCGTCAAATCGCCAAGCTCCCCAGTAGCTCAGACTTTCCCAGTCGGAGCAGCTTCGACTCCAGTCGCGGCTTACAACTTCACAGCCACTGGTGACGCGATCGTCGTCCAAAATGTCATCATCAAACGCACTGGTGTCGGTCTCGACACTGGTTGGACACTTTACCTGTACGATGGCGACAATCGCTTGACTTCAGGCAAAACAGTCAACTCCACTTCACACGAAGCGACCTTCAATGGCGTCAATGTGACAGTGCCGGCTGGTACGACCAAAACTCTCACGCTCAGAGCTGACACAGCATCTACAGCAGCTGGCGAGAGTTACTTCGCGATTGAGGCAGCAGCGAAAATCACCACGAACGCGAAAAGCGTCTCGGGTAGCTTCCCAATCGTTTCCAACTTACAAAAAGTTGACACTTCGGTGACGGCTGGTTCGATCACGATTGCCAAAAATGGTTCAATCACGAATCCGAAAGTTGGTGAGGACAACGCGACCATCGCGAAATTCAAACTCACAACTGCTGGTGAAGCAGCTTCAGTCAAACAAATCGCTTTGCTCGTCGACGGCACAGTATCGCCGACCGATGTTCAAAATGCGAAACTTTACCAGGGAACCACTTTGCTCGCTTCGACCACAGGGACAAATAGCAAAGACTTGCTCGTCTTCACACTCGCGACTCCGTTTGAAATTGTCAAAGGCGATAGCCGCAATTTCGAAGTCAAAGCTGACTTCAACACGGGTCGTGGTGGCGACACAGTGCACATCTATCTCGACGAAAATACAGATCTCTCTGCAACCGGCGGCACTTACGGTTTCGGTATGACTGTCACTTCGGGTGATTATGATGGCGTCACTGCTGGCGGAACTGACGATTCAGAATCCACACTTCAGGGTGGTGATGTCACTCTCTCCTCGAGTGGTCCGACGGCAGCTGATATCGCGGTCAACGCGAAAGATGTCCACCTTTTGGATTTCAATATCACTTCTGTCTCGGAAATCACTGTCAAGAAACTTGGTATCGCCTTGACGACGAATGATGCCGACAGCGCAGCTGACCAGGGTGGTCTCCTCGGAGGTACAGCTGGAACAACTTCCAACTATACCGACATCAAGATCATCAACAAAACTACGGGTGCAGTCGTCCTCGGACCGATTGACTCCAATGTATTGAACACAGCTTCGGGTGGCTCGACAGCTATCGGTGCGACCACTGATGGTGCTGGTTTCTACACATTCCAAGATGAATTTACGATGTCTGCGGGTGAGAGCCTCGATCTCGCGATCACGGCTGATCTCGCGAACAACACAGACACAGACTTCGTTGATGACACAGTTTATGCGACCATCGATATTTCTGACGGTACGGTCGAAATCAAAGATGTCAACAACAAGACCATCACAAATAGTGCTTCCGTCGTCCCGACTTCCGACATCAATGGTAAGACGATGACGGTCAAATCGGCTTCGCTCACTGTCACCAAGTCTTCCACTCCGGTCTCTGACACGGCGGTGAAAGGCACACAAGATGTTTCGCTCATCGGTCTCACGATGGCGGCAGGTGCTGCTTCCGAAGCGAAGATCACTGAATTGGTGGTACGCGTTCGCGCGGATGACAATACGACCTTCTTGGCTGGTCAACTCGCTGCGAGTGACTATGTCAATAATCTCGAACTCTGGATCGGTGGCACGAAAGTCGCCGGACCAGAAGGTCTGACCTTGGTCGGCGTACAGGCGACTGGTTACTACAAAGCGACCTTCGACAACATGAGCTACACCATCCCGGCTGGCTCGACTGTCCAAGTCGTCGTGAAGGGTGACCTCTCGACGAATGTCTCGGCTACGACTTACATCGGAGCGAGTATCGATCCTAACGATGACATCACTGCAGAGGACAAAGACGGCAACACCGTCACTGCGGCTGGCACGGCTGAAATCAACGGCGCAGCCACTCAGAATCCTCTCATCACTGTCTCGACTGGCGGCTCACTCACCATCGCTGTCGATGCTGACACCGCGAAAGAAAACATCGTCGTCGCTGGCACGACTGATGTCTCGATTAGCAAATTCAAATTCACTTCGACTGACGAAGCTTTCAAAGTCCAAAAACTCAGCATCAACAACCGCCAATCGGCTGTCGCTGCTGCGAACATCGGTGACTACGACAACAATGTCGTCGCAATCAAACTCAGCTACACCAATTCTTCTGGTGCGACTGAGACGAAGACTGGCTACCTCACAAATGGTACTGCCGACTTCTCGGGTCTCGATATCGCTGTCCCGGCTGATGACGACGCCGTCCTCACTATCACTTCCACGCTGAACACAATCTCAGCTGGCGCAACTGCTGGTGAATTCGTCGACCTCAACCTCGCGTTCAACGACTTCGAAGCTGTCGCTCAGGGTTCTGGTGAAACTTACAAATCCAGCAAGATCGACAATGATGTCACGGCATCATCCGATTTGGATTTCGGTACGATCACTTACACGACGACAGGTGTCGCTCTCGGTACACTCGCTTCAGCTGTCACGCTTGGCTCTTCTGCCACGATTACGACAGCCGATCTCGGTGTGAGCTTGCCAGTCGGCACGCTTATCCTGAGTGATAACGATGGCACCTACGACACTACGAACTCAACTATTTTGGTTCTCACCACGAAATATACTGATGATGAGACCAGCTTGATTGGTTTGGTCATCGACGATGCTGACACGACACCGGATGCTGCGGACAATATTTACTACGCGCTTCCAGGCACGGGTTATCTCTCATCTGCCAACCAAATGGTGGTTTACGAAAGCAAACCGACTATCGCTCTCGCGAGCAGCTCACCAAGCGGAAGCCGCACGATGGCTGCTTCTGACGGTATCTTCGTCTTCACGGTCTCGGCTGACGCGGCTGAAAAAGTTCAACTCCGCGCAGCTGCTGAATTAGCGACTTGTGTCGCTGGAACTGGTTCGACCATCACATCGGCTGCATCTGCGACTGCTGTTGACGGCTCGGGCTGTGATGCTACGGCTGTCCAGACGGCTGGCGATGATATCGCTTGGGCTGCTGGCACCAATGATCTCAGTGCATACGCTTACGCTTCGTTCTGGATTCGCTGGAACGATGACAGCGCTACTGCGACATTTGACGCTACTGGTCTCGGTCTCGGTACTGCCGATGCTAATGACGGTACGCTCGATCAAGAGACAGCTTTGGCTGCTGCGAACTTCGCAGTCGGCTCAGCGACTCTCACTGAAGGCACATGGTACTTCGTGAAAGATGTTGCTATCCCAGCTGGTACAGCTAGCTCCGATACGCACTTGCTTATCGAAGTCAACACTCCGGGCAATCTCGACGATGCGGCTGATGATGTCTTCATCGATCGCGTACTTGTTTACAACGAGAAACTCAATGTCAACTTTGCTTCGGATGCTTCCATGGCTGCTGCTGGTAACGCTTTGGTCGCCTACCTCAAAGAAGGTGGCTCGACTGTCGCAACTGGCTACATCAATGAGACTTCCACGAGTGCAGCTTCGGTGACTTTCATCCCGACAACTGCAATCGAAATCTCGAAAGGCACAAGCAAGACCTTCACTGTCGAAACAGCTACGACCACTTTGATCACTGATCAGGCTGGTACGGACGATTTGCTCACTCCGAGCATCTCTCTCGGTAGCTCGACTGCTGGTACGGTCACTGCTGGTGACTTCTGGTGGAACGAGACCAACGCAACCGTCAAATGGTTGGGTCAGGTCGCGAGCACCACGCTCAACGGTAACACGCTCAAGTACTAATAAAATTGGGTGAGTCAATCCTCGGGGTCCTCCGGGACACCCGAGGGTTCTCCCCGATATTTAATTTGAGCCTACAAAAACAGCTTAAAAAACAATTTAAAAAAGCTCTGCTTCGGCAGGGCTTTTTTATTTGGGGGAAAAAGATGGTGAGCAGACCCTCAGGGTCGGGGTAGACCCTGAGGGTCGGTATCTGCTACACTTCAGTCATGCCAAGCAAAAAACGCGAGCTCGTCCCCGGCGAGATTTATCACATCTACAATCGCAGTGCTGGTAAAAAAACTATCTTTCATTCTGATCGCGACTACAATCGTTTTTTTCTAAAAATGTGTGAATACAGAGATAAGTTTCCAATTGATATTTTGGCTTATTGTCTTATGCCAAACCATTTTCATTTTTTGATTCGCGTGCCAGACCCGAAGGGTCAGTCCGCGAGTCGACCCTCAGGGTCGGGGGCGACCCTGAGGGTCGGATTAGCAGAAGTCAATTCCGCACAAAAGTTTTTTCATCGTCTCTTCACCGCCTATTCCAAATACTATTGCGCGCGCTATGCTGACGATCATTCTGGTCGTGTTTTTGAAAGTTCTTACAAAGCTAAGCATGTCAGCGATGACGCCTATTATCTTCAACTTTGCGGCTATATTCACGATAATCCTGTGCGCAAAAAATTAGTTTCAAAACCGGAAGAGTGGCCTTTTAGTAGTTACCTTACGCTGACTGGTGTGCGTGAGGACGGCATCAGCTGTGATGCGCCCGAGCTGCGCGAGGCGAGTCATCTCCAGATTTATCGTGATTTTGCACGACACCGCCAAGATGTTTTTGGTGAGATTAGGCAATTTGTTTAACGCAAAATTCCCTTGCCGCTAAAATAAAAAAATGTCCTATTCGGTATAGTTTTTTGACAGAAATAGTAAACTTCTTTCAACAAATTTTTAACCCCACCCTAATGTCCAGAAAAATTAAAAGTCTCTGGTCGCGCCCACTGGCGTTTTTTGGTTGTACGGTTGCCGCATTCGCTTTCGCGATTGTGCTTTCTCCGTCGGCTTTCGCAGCAGCGGAAGGCACGGTAATCGCCCACACAGGCGGGGCGCAAGCGGATTTTAATATCAATCCGCTCAATGATACGGCAGGTGAGCAATTCATCGCCCTCAAATTTAGGATAGATGATGATGAGACCATCGCCACGGATGGTCTTCCTCTCTGGATTGACCAGCTTGTCCTCGCGGTCGGAGGTACGGGAGCTACTGCTTCGACTGATGTCGCAAGCGCGAAACTTTATTCTGATGCCGGCACGACATTGGTCAGCACTGGGACTGTCGCTGATGCGACAATCACATTTGGTGCGGCTGCCGATGCCGATGGCGTAGGAGATTTGATTTCACTTGCTTCGGACGCAGGACAGGATTATTGGATTTATATTTACATGAAAACAGGTGCAGCCCTCACTGCGACAGAAGGGGATACTTATACATTTTCAATCAATGATACGACAAGCGTGCTGGAAGATGGCGACGCTGGCAGCTCGACGATGCGCGCAAATGCGAGCGCGGTCGCGACAGTGACAGGCACGGTCGCTGTGACAGCTACCAAATTAGTCGTAGGAGGTGCATCTGGCACTCAGGTTACGGGTGCCACAAATGAGCTGTCTGTTGCAGCGAAAGACGCAAATAACAACATTGATGAAGGTTATACTGGCTCGAAAGATTTAATTTTCAGCGGACCGACTCTTGCTCCTGACGGTTCGACCGGCAACATTGAGACACATGCGATTGGTACGACTACGGCGACCAATTTTACCGTTGGTGTTTCTGATGCGACCGAACTTACATTGACTGCCAAAAAAGTTGAAGTGACGACGATTGATGTCACCGATGGCACATTAAGTTCGACTGGTTCGACAGCCGATGATCTCGACCTCACTGTCACAGTCGGCACGAAAAATAAGCTGATGATTGCTCAACAAGCTTCGGTGACTGCCGCGATTAACAACAATTTCAATCCTCAGCCAATTGTCTACATCACCGATGCCTATGGCAATGTGACGGCTGATACAGACAATGTTGTGGCGACGGACTATCTCGCTGCCAACTGTTCATCGGCGGGAGCTGGTACGATGTCGGGTGCGACCAAAGCGGCCGTAGCCGGTGTCGCGTCGTTCACGGCTTTGCAACACGATACAGTCGAGACAATCTATATTGGCTATACAAGTGGCGCACTGACTGCAGCTTGCTCAGGAACAGCCGGTCCATTCCTCGGTTCAGCTGCGGCTTCTGCTGTCGCGCTCAGCCGTGGTGCCCAACACAGCGATGACTCGTCATCTTCGACCACTACGACCACCACTACGACGACTTCGACTACGGAAGCCACGGACACGACTCCTGCGACTACCACTACCACAGAGGTTACGACCACCACGACGACGGTGACAGGTGATCGCTACGAGCAGGCGGGTGTGAGTGAGGCGGAGGTTGATTCGGCTGTCGGTAAATTTTCCGATTTACAAAAAGATAATTGGACTGCGCCTTTCATCGCGCGCATGCGTAACCTCGGAATTCTCGACGGCTATCCTGATGGCTCGGTGAAACCAGACAACACGATTAATCGCGCTGAGCTCGCGAAGATTGCCGCGAAAGCATTTGGACTGGCGAACGCGACCGAGACCTACACTGATGTGGCTGACGACGCATGGTATGCTCCCTTCGTCGGTGCGCTCCAGGTTGCTGGTGCTTCGTGGACGACCTCCTCGCTTTACCATCCTGAGGTCAATGTGACGCGTGGTGAAGCAGTTTGGGTTTTGCTCAAAGCTTCCGGTGTCGATCTCTCGAAAGTCACTTCAGAAAAACTCTTCCCGGATGTGACTACGGGACACCGCTTCGCTGCAGCGATTACCTACGCCTCGAAGAACGGAGTTGTGAATGGTTATGACAATGGCAACTTCGGTCCTGGCGACACGCTCACGCGTGGTCAGGTCGCGAAGATCGTCACGCTCATCAAGAAGCTGGCGCAATAAGTTCCCTCAGAAAAATAAAAAAGCCCTGCCACGAAGTGGTCCCTTTGGGACCGTTTGGTGGGGCTTTTTTTATCGACAGATCTTGCGCAGAAAGTTAAAATGAATCCGCTTTAATTTCTATCAACATGTTTCGCAAAATTTTTAGTGTCGCGTTAATTTGTATGCTCACACTTACGCTTGTCGGTTGTGGCAATAAATTTCGCATTGCAAGAGAGGGGATGCCCGAGGCGCTGCGCACTCAGCTAGAAACACAATTAAAAAATGGCGAGCAAGCTTTAGTCGCGGCGCAGGCGGCGCAGGACGATGTCGCGAAGACGGCAGCGTTGCTGGAGATTGCTTTCGCGCAAGACCAGCTTGGTCGGCTCGATCTTGCGATTCCGTTTTACAAACAAATTCTCGAGCTTGATCCGAAGCATTTTGCCGCACTCAATAATCTCGGCGTGATTTACGAAGAAGTTGGCGACTATCTCGAGGCGGCGAAATATTACGGCAAATTGCTCGAAGCTGATCCGAGCAATACCGAGGCGCTGGAGGACGCGCTGCGCGTTTTGATTGCTGCTGAGCATTTCGATGATGCGCAAACCAATCTCGAAAGTTTCGTGCGCTACAATTCCGCCAATACTGACGCCGGAATGCAAAAATTAATTTCCGACCAATTCGAACTTATTCGCCAGGCGCGTTTAAAAACTCAACCTCAAACCCCAGCCCAAAATGAAAACTAAAGCCCTTCTCGCCGCCGCATTTTTTTGCCTCGCGGTTACGCCGGTTTTCGCAGCCGCGACGATCAATTCCGCCGCTGATCAATCTTTCAATCAGTACCAAAACATTCAGCAGGCGCGTGACATCACCATCACCGACGATGCTGCGAGTCCGACGATTACTGCGAGCGGCGGTATTCGCATTAATATTCCGACCGATTTTCCAATCATTTGGGATGATCGGGTTGCCTCAGTCAATGTCTACGGTTCGGCTGTCGATGCCGGTCGTTTCAGCGGCGCGACGGCGAGTGTCACTTACGAAAATTACGCCAAGACAGCGGTCATCACTGTCGCGGCGAATTTCGCGGCGGGCGAGAGTGTCACGATTTCCGGACTGGTTTTCAACGGGTTTTATTTCGCTGCGGCGAATGCCAATCTCCAATTAACGCTTGCTGCCTCTGGTTCGGTCGTCGCGACTGATTCCAAAAGTCTCCAAGTTTGGACCAGTAGCAACTCCGACAATTACGAACCGCAGGCTCCGAAAAATCTTCAAATTACACAGATCTCGGCGACTTCAGTTCGGCTGACTTGGATTGATCCGCCGGATATGGATGTGAATCAAATTCAAATCCTGCGCGGTGTCGATCCGCTGCCAGTTGCCGGTACAGCTTATGACGCGGTCGGTCGTGGTGACCAAACTTTCACTGACACAGCTCTCACTGTCGGACAAACAATTCATTACATTTTGCGTGCGAGCGATGGTCGCAATCTCAGTCCGCTGTCGACAGAAGCTTCGATCACGCTCGTCGAAAATTTTGGCTCTGAGCTAGTCGTGTGCACGACTGATTACACTCCGGTTTGCGGCAGTGACGGCAAGACTTATTCCAACGCTTGCAACGCGAAAGCAGCCGGAATTACTAGTTATGTGAATGGCGAATGCGTCAGCGATAGCGAAATTCCAGTTGTCGATGAATCGGATGCCAAGAGTGCGAAGGCGACCGAGGCGGGGATCACAGTCGCGCAGCTTGATGCCGCAGTCCAAAAATATTCCGACCTGCCACTCGCGCATTGGTCGGCGGGCTTTCTCGCGCGTTTGGATTCTGATGGCATCGTCGCGGGTTATCCCGACGGGACGATTCGTCCCGATGCGCTGATCAATCGCGCCGAGCTCGCGAAGATTGCGACCAATTCATTTAGCCTCACGACTGCGACCGAAGGCTTCTCCGATGTTCCTGCTGACGCGTGGTACGCGCCCTTTGTCGGCGCGCTCGCACGAGTTGGCGCGATCTGGACGACGGCTACCGAATTTCATCCGGCTGATGGTGTGACGCGCGGTGAGGCTGTCTGGACGCTGCTCACGGCGGCGGGCGTCGAGATCCCAGCCATCACTACTAAACCTTTCCCAGATGTGTCGCTGTCGCATCCTTATGCGGCGGCGATTGCGTGGGCGAAAGACAACGCCATCATCTCGGGCTACGAAGATGGCACCTTTGGCATTCGCGACACTTTGACGCGCGCACAGGTCGCGAAAATTGTCGTTTTGCTGAAAGCAAAATTGGCGCAATAGATTTTTGCGCTGGGGGATTTTTTGCTAAAATCCGTCCACTTTTTAAATGGAGGATTGTAGGGATTATAAAGAGCTTTGGGGGCGGTAAGGATTAGCCACTAAATACTGTCAACTAAAAACTTAATTCTATCATGGGTCGGTAGCTCAGCTGGTAGAGCAACAGCCTTTTAAGCTGATGGTCGTGGGTTCAAGTCCCACCCGACCCACCAAGGAGTTGGTAGTTCGTAGTCAGTAGTTGGTAGGAAAAATAAAACGACCGACAACTCCAATTTTAAAATAAATTTTTATGCCCAAAAAACGCAGCGCTGAAAACAAAAAAACTGATGCTGAATTCACCCCGTTTTTTCAGCCAATTTTTGCTTTTGTGCAGAATTTCTTTTCTGTGATTTTTCAATTTATCAAAACTGTCGCGGGTGGATTGCTTGTTTTACTCGAGAAGATTTTGCAATTCATCGTCGCGCTTATTGTTGCACTCGCCAAGATTGTTCGTGCGGTGGCACTGGCTTTTGTCTCTGTTTTTCTCGCGCTCAGTTTGGTCGCGCTTACTTTTTTCTTGTTTTCACGCGCGGTTGATTTACCGGCTTCCGCGAATTTTCAAGAAGTCCGCGAGCGGAGTTTGGCGATTTTGGCTGACTGGCTCGAGCCGGATTTCGTAGCGTCTGAGGCGCGGGCGGCGGCGTGGAGTGATTATCGCGCGAGCCTGAAAGAAGTTTATCGCGCTGCGATTTCCGACGAAGAGAAGGCGCAGCAAATGAGTGAGCTGCGCTCCGTTTTAAAAAATAAATTTGAAGAACAAGACGCTGAGATTTTTTGGCACTTGCGTTAGTTTTCAAATTTCCCAAAATTGATTTTGGCGGCTAGAATGCGCTGCTTAAATTTTAACTTGGGAAAATCCGAAAGACCGGAGCTGCCGTTTCACGAGGATTTTTATTATCCTTTTGAATACGAATTAAGCGAGTTTGCAAAACGGTTTAAGTCTGCTTTGGGCAAGGCTAATTTTCAAGAAGAAGACAAGAAGCGAATTCAATTTGCTTGGGTGCAGGCTTGTCTTTTTCACAAAGGGCAAACGCGTAAAGAAAAAAATTCAAAAGGCGAGCGGTTGCCTTATGTGATTCATCCGCTTGAGGTCGCGCTCTCTGTTTTGGAAATGGGTGGCGGACCAGCTGCCGTCATGGCTGCTTTATTGCACGATGTTCGTGAAGACGACAAGTGGGTTAAGAGAAGAAAACGCGACGAACTAGTTCAGCTTTTTCGTGGTCGAGTGGTCGAAGTCTTGACCCGCTTAGTTTCGAAATATCGTTTGTCGCCAAAAGGAAGAGTAATCAAACTTAGTCCATGTCGATATTTTGAAAAGCTCAATCAGGAGCCAGAAGCAGTTTTCATCAAGACTATTGATCGTCTCAAAAACCTAATGTCGTGCGGTCGAATTTTAGATCAAGCAAGCAAAGCTTCTGCAGACGAGCTCGCAACAGCTGTAGATTTTGTTCGCAAACAAATTCAAGAAACCGATCAATTTGTCATTCCGCTTGCCGAGAACCACTATGCCAAATTAGCGAGAAAACTAAAAATTCTCAATTTCAAACTTGAAACACGACTGCAAGTTGTCGAAGTTTTTTTATTGCAAAATGAAACGCGCAATCTTCAGGATCCCTTGCTTCCAAGCGACGCGGTGTGTGATCCCGGTTGCTGATTCGTACTCTTTCCAGTGTTTCGCGTACCACTCGAAAGTCCGGATGAGTGTGTCAGAATTCGAATACTTCGCGCGCCAGCCGAGCTGCTTCTCGATTTTTTCCGTCGAGACGAATGAATCTTTGTCCGCGGTCGCATAGACCCAGGCGTAGAGCGGGGAGAGCCCGAGCCGCTCGAAAAGCGCGAGCGTGCCTTTGATTAATCCCGCCGGAGTTTTCAGCACGCGGGATTTGCTGCCGACTTTGCGGAAAAAACTATTCAAATCTTTGGCGACGGTTTCGAATTTTTTCGCGCCAACATTGAAAGTGTCGTTCGCGAGTTTTGCTGGTTTGCTCGCGGCGAGCCAGACCGCATTCGCGAGATCTTCGACATCCATTAGCTGATAGCGATTTTGACCGTTGCCAATGACGGGGATTTTCGCACCACGGCGCACCCAGTCGAAGAGAATTTGGAAGACGCCGAGGCGACCTGTTCCGATGAAAGTTTTTGGACGAATGATTGTGATTACCATTTTTTCTTTGCGGAATTTTTCACACAATTCTTCCGCCGCGATTTTCGCATGACCATACGGTCCGACACCGACGCGCGGATCAGTCTCGACGATGGGGTGCTTCATCGGCACGCCGTAGACCGCTGTCGAGGAAATATAAACTACGCGCCCCACTTTATTTTTCTTCGCTTCTTCCAAAATTATTTTCGTACCGCGCACAGTTGTATCGATAATTTCCTTCGGCTTCGCGAGTGGTAGCGCGGCGGCAGCGTGGATCACGACATCGACATCCGCCATTAGTCGATCGACCAAAATGCGATTGCGAATATCGCCGACATAGTTCTCGACCTTGCCCCAGAGGTCAGGTTCATTCAGTGTCTCGAGGTCGAGCAGCTTCACGCGGTGACCGCGCTGCACGAGATTTCGTGCGAGGTGACAGCCGAGGAATCCCGTGCCGCCAGTGATCAAAAAAGTTTGTTTTTTCATGGCGCCAAATTTAGCATAAAATTCTCAAAATGCTGAATTGGTATTTTGTCGGAATCATCGCGGCGCTGGCGGCCGCCGGCTTCTACGGTCTGGATGAATTTTCTCTCAAGACTATCAAAAAATTTCGTCGGGAATTTCATCCGGTCGTTCTGCAAATTTTTAACGCTATTTCCTTCACGCCTTTCGTCATCGCGACGCTTTTCGTAATCCCATTTTTTTTCGTTTTGCGCTATCTCGATTTTTTCTCAGCCGCGGCGCTCACGCTGACTTGTCTACTGGCGACCGGGGGCGCATTTACTTTGAAATATATTTTTCGTCGTGTGCGGCCACTCGGTCATCAGACTTATCTCGGCAAGATCGATTCGGCTTTTCCTTCTGCGCACACTGCTGGTAGTTTTGCTTCGGCATTCGTCCTAGCCTTTTTTTGGCCGGCGTGGAGCGCACCGTTTTTCGTGCTCGCCGCGCTCGTCGCGTTCTCGCGGATTTATCTGGAGCTGCATTTTTTCTCTGATGTGATGGGCGGGATTTTGCTCGCTTATTTATTCACGGTGCTCACGCTCGATTCGACCTTGCTCACTTTCATCGGATTTTGAAATGAAAAACATGCGCGATAAAAATTCGACGAATTCGGGTTTCACTTGTGCTAATTGTGGACGGGCAGTTTCACCTGCCGCCAAAACCGCGCGCAACCATTGCCCGTTTTGTCTGTGGAGTCTGCATGTCGATTGCACCGTGCCGGGAGATCGCGCGGCTGACTGCCGTGGCAAGATGGAGCCAGTCGCGCTTTTCCAAAAACGCGACGAGTGGATCGTGATTCACCGCTGCGAAAAATGTGGCAAGGAAATTCCCAACAAATGCGCCCCGGATGATAGCTTCGAGGCGCTGCTCACTTTAACTGCGCTTCAGCAATGACCAAAATGCCGGTGACGCCGCTCGAAATTCGCCGCCAACTTTTTCACATTCTGCTTGGCATCGCGCTCGTCTGTCTGCTTAAGCGCGGCATTCTCGATTCGCTCGATTTATTTTGGATTTTGGCCGCAGGCATTCTGGTCTCGTGGATTTCGACGCGACGGCGTTTGCCGATTATCGGTTGGTTTCTCGACAAATTCGAACGCAAACAGGTGCGTCCCGGCAAAGGTGTAATCACTTACTTCATCGGTGTGATTTTGGCACTGCAGCTTTTTCCGCGCGATGTCGCCTACGCGTCGATTCTCGTGCTCGCGGTCGGGGATGGAGTGAGCTCACTCGTCGGTCCATTCGGTCATCTCAAAACCAAACTTTCCGACAAAAAACTTTTCGAAGGCACGATTGCGGGTGCGGCTTTCGGTGGCGCGGCGGCGATGGTTTTCGTCACACCTTTCGAAGCTTTCATCTGCGCGATCATTGCGATGATTTTCGAGGCGATGGAAATTCGCCTGAATCAAAAGCTTTTAAACGACAATGTGACTGTTCCGCTTGTCGCAGGGACTGTCATCTTGCTCTTGCGTAATTTCCTAAACGGCAACTAAAAACCACCCCCGGTTAAGAGGGTGGTTTATTTTACCTTGGTAAGAGGTCTAATTAGTAGTTGACCTCAGGTGAAACATCGCCAGCGACAGGCATTTCTGTTTCGATTGTGTTCTCTGTGTCAGTCGGCAATGTGGTCTCGACTGGAGTGATTTCACCAACCGGAGGCAAGACGACTTCATTGACCATTCCTTCCGCCGGAGCGACATCGTCACCTTTCAGTTCGCCGCCAGATTGGCAACCAGCGAGGGCGAGCAAAGTGAGTCCAGCGACCGTGAGCATTTTCTTCATTTTTTGAGGGGTTAAAAAATTTACCCGAATTTTAGTATTTCAAAACATTTTTGCAAGCAAATTTTTTAGCGAGACCAATTCCGAAGCTTCCGCCGAGCGTTTTTTGATTTCGACACTATCAGTTGCGAGTGTTTTCGGTGAAACCACCAAACGCAGTGGAATACCGATTAAATCAGCGTCAGCGAATTTCACGCCCGCTGGCAGGTCGCGATTATCGAAAAGCACCTCGCTTTTTACCGATAATGCTTCATAAACTTTTTTAGCTTCTGTCAAGACTTTTTTGTCGTCGCCGAGTACGATTAAGTGAACTTGAAATGGTGCGACGCTTTCCGGCCAAATCAGCCCTTTTGCATCATGGCAGGTTTCGGCGATGGTCGCGACGAGCCGCGAGACGCCGATGCCGTAGCAGCCCATCAAAACTTTTCGTTGCGCGCCTTTTTCATCAGCGAAATTCAGCTCAAACGCATCCGAGTATTTCGTGCCGAGGTCGAAAATATTACCGACCTCCGCGCCTTTTTTTTCAATCAATTCGCCGCCGCACTTTTCGCATTTAGCGATTTCCATTTCCGCGTTCCAGCCGAGTCCGCACTTTTCACAAATTTTTAATTTGTCTTCGCCCGCCTCAGTCAGCACTTGGAATTCATGCGAAATATTTTCCGTGAATTCGCCGCCGCCCGCTTTCACCAAAAAACTTTTCAAACCGACGCGCTCAAACACTTTGAAATAAGCGGCTTTCACGCGTTCATAGTATTGCTCGAAATCTTCTTTGGTCGCGTGGAAAGAGTACATGTCTTTCATTAAAAATTCGCGACCGCGCATGAGACCGGATTTCGCGCGCGCCTCATTCCGAAATTTCGTCTGAATTTGGTAAACGCAGAGCGGCAGATCACGATAACTTTTGATTCGCGTTTTGGCGAGCGGCGTGACGATTTCTTCATGACTCCAGCCGAGCACGGTTTTCTCTGTCGGGTGAAAGGCGATATCGACGGTGTCGCGCCCCGTTTTTTTCCAATTCTCGAGCGGCGTCAGTGCGGGCATCAAAACTTCCTCACCGCCGACGGCGTTCATTTCCTCGCGGACGATTTGCTCGATCTTCGCCAAAACTTGGCGACCAAACGGTAAATAAGAATAAACCCCCGCGGCTTCTTTTTTCACGAAGCCAGCCTGCGTCAATAATTTCGCATTCACGGAATCGGCGTCGTGCGCGACGGTTTTGCTCGTTTGGGAGAGCGATTGAGAGAGTTTCATCGGGAGGATTTTAGCAAAAAAACATTGGTCGAGCCTTGTTTTTTCAGTAGAATAAACAGATTAAAAAATAAAAAAGACGATAAAAAATTTAAGCAGCTGTGGGAATTTACTAGCAACAATTAGATGCTTTCGGAGGATGAGTTTAATAAAAATTGTGATACAATCACTCCCGTTTTTTGATGAAAACTAAATTTATCTTCGTCACCGGCGGAGTCTGCTCTTCTCTCGGGAAGGGGATTGCGACAGCTTCCATCGGCGCGCTTTTGAAGTCGGCGGGTTTTTCCGTCTTCCCGATGAAGCTCGATCCCTATCTCAATGTCGATCCGGGGACGATGTCGCCTTTTCAACACGGCGAAGTTTTCGTCACGGACGATGGTGCGGAGACGGATCTCGACCTCGGTCATTACGAGCGCTTCATCGATGTGCCACTGACCAAAGAATCGACGGTGACTTCTGGGCAAATTTATCTCGAAGTTTTGGAAAAAGAACGCCGCGGTGATTTCCTCGGCGGGACGATTCAAATCATTCCACACATTACCCGCACGATTCGCGAGCGCATTCTGCTCGCCGCGAAAGTTTCGAAAGCCGATGTCGTCTTAGTTGAAATCGGCGGAACAGTCGGTGACATCGAGGGCGAGCCTTTCCTCGAAGCGATTCGTCACATGCGCTATCAGCTCGGTGCGGCGCAAACCTTATTCGTGCATCTCACACTGCTGCCGTATCTCGCGGCTTCGGGCGAGCTCAAGACCAAACCGACGCAGGCTTCCGTGCGCGAGCTGCGCCGAATCGGCATTGCGCCGGACTTGATTCTCGCGCGCTCGGATCTGCCGATTGAACAGAAGCACATCAAAAAAATTGCTTTGTTCTGTGATGTCACCGAAGAGTGCGTGATTCCTGCGCCGACAGTTGATTCGATTTACTGTATTCCGGCTAATTTCGAAAAGTCGGGCATTACCAAAATCATCGAGAAAAAACTGGACCTGCCGCTCAAAAGACCGAAGCTCGAAAAGTGGGAAAAATTGGCGGTGGCATGTACGCTCGAAAAGAAGAAACTCAAAATCGCCTGCGTCGGGAAATACACTGATCTCGACGATGCTTACATTTCCGTCAATGAAGCACTCAAGGCGGCGGCTCTGGCTGCCGGTCATGGACTCGAATGTGTTTGGGTGAATTCCGAAAAGCTGACCAAAAAAGATTCGCCGGAGTGGGACAAAATCAAATCGGCGAGTGGAATTCTCGTGCCGGGTGGATTCGGCGAGCGGGGAGTCGAGGGCAAGATTCGGGTCGCGGAATACGCGCGTGAAAACAAAATTCCTTATCTCGGGCTGTGTCTCGGCATGCAGATTCTCGTGATCGAGTTCGCGCGCCATGTCCTCAATTTGCCTGATGCGAATTCGGAGGAATTCAATCCGACGACCAAAAATCCAGTCATTAATTTCATTCCGAACCAGCGCAAAATTCTCAAGAAAGGCGGCACGATGCGGCTCGGTGCTTACCGCTGTGAGCTGCAAGCCGGATCGTTGTCGCACAAACTTTACGGTCAAAAAATTATTTCCGAGCGTCACCGCCACCGTTTCGAAGTGAACAACGATTATCGCGCAGTACTGGAAAAATCCGGTCTGCGTTTCGCGGGCATCAATCCGGATGTGGATCTCGTCGAGATTTCCGAAATCAAAAATCATCCTTTCATGCTCGGCTGCCAATTTCATCCGGAATTTCTCTCGCGTCCATTTCGTCCGCACCCGCTTTTCCTCGGCTTCATCCACGCCGCCGCGAAGCATTGATTTTTTTAGTGATTTTTGTTAAAATACAATTACAAAATTACTAACAAAAACCAACATGGGAAAAACTTTCGAGAATCCGTCGGCAGCAAAAGAGAAGCAGCTGTCGCCCATTGAGCTGGGATTGCAGCAGTTTTTCAAAGAGAATAATTTTGCTGGTGCCAGCGAATCTGGGCGCGAAGCTCTCAAGTTAAATCCGGACGACCAAGTCGCGAAGAATTTGATTGAGTCTTCCCAAAAAATTCTCGACAAAAAACAGACTGATTTGTTAGGCAAAATTACGGGCGCGGTTGCAGAGGAGGTGCGCGAAGCCATCAAGTCAAAAGGTCAAAATTCTCCTGCAGAATTTGCTGCCAAGCGAGGATTGGATCAGTATTTTCGCAATGATTTTGTCGGGGCGATTGCGTCTTGGGGCGCAATTCTTAAGTTAGAGCCAGGCAATGAGCGCATTCAGAATTGCATTAGTTTGGCGCAAGACCTTTTAGACATGAAAAAAGATTTGTTTTTGCAGCTGAACAGTCCGGTCGCAAAAGAAACCCCAGACGCGCTCCAAGCGCTTTTCGAACAAATTGAGCCGACAGAAAAGAAATAGGCTGCGATGAAAAAACAAAAACCTGATAGAATTCATTCCTATGAATTCAAAATTAGAGTCTTTGACCGAGCTCCTTCAGTCGACTTGTGATTTTGGTGTTTCTGAAAATAAAAAATTAATAAACGCAAGGTTAGATCAACTGCTGGCCAGGTTTGATGTTTATCGGGACACGGTTTCTGCTATGGCATTGCATGATCCGCAAGGAGCTCAAACACTCTTGGAAAATATAATAGCCATTGAGGCAGGCTTGAGACAATTTGCCGAAGAAGTAATTCGACAAAATACCGCAAAAATAAGAAACATTTTGTTGTAAAATGCGCCGTATGAAATCCGACGAACTTCGCCAAAAATATCTCGAATTTTTCGCGGCGCGTGGTCACGCGATTTTGCCGTCGGCTTCGCTCATTCCCGAAAACGATCCGACCGTACTTTTCACGACGGCGGGCATGCATCCGCTCGTGCCTTATTTACTGGGCGAAAAACATCCGGCAGGTACGAAACTTTCCAGCTGTCAGAAATGTATTCGCACTGGCGACATTGATGAGGTCGGCGATTGCTGCCATCTGACTTTTTTCGAAATGCTCGGCAATTGGTCGCTCGGGGATTATTGGAAAAAAGAAGCACTCAGCTGGAGCTTCGAATTTTTGACGCAGGTTTTGCAATTTCCGCTCGAGAAATTAGCCGTCTCAGTTTTCGCCGGGGACGACGATGCACCTTTCGATGCTGAGAGTTTCGAGATTTGGAAAAGTTTGGGCATGCCGGAGAATCGGATTGCCAAGCTACCGAAGAAAAATAATTGGTGGGGACCGGCGGGGCAGACGGGACCGTGTGGTCCGGATTCCGAAATGTTTTTTTGGACGGGCGACGGAGCGGCACCGAACAGTTTTCAAGAAAGCTGTGAAGATCCGCGCTGGGTCGAGATTTGGAATGATGTTTTCCTGCAGTTCGAGAAAACCGCTGAGGGTAAATTCATTCCGTTGGCGCAAAGAAATGTCGACACCGGCATGGGTCTGGATCGCGTCGCGGCGATTCTGCAAAAACAGCCGACTGTTTTCGAGACAGATTTGTTTGCGCCGATTATCGCGAAGATTAAAGAATTATCAGTAGGGAATGGGCATGCCCATTCCCTACAAGAGCGCGAACGCTCCGAACGCATCGTCGCCGACCATCTGCGCGCCGCGTCGTTTATCATCGGTGATCCGCGCGGTGTGCCACCGTCGAATGTCGATGCGGGCTACATCGTGCGGCGTTTGATTCGTCGAGCGATTCGCGAGGCACGCAAACTCGGCTTCGATTTCACACAAACTTTCACGACGCAGATTGTCGAAGTCGTGATTGAAAACGCGGGCAAACATTATCCTGAGCTCGTCCAAAATTCCGCCAAGATTTTGCTCGAATTTGAAAAGGAGGAAAACCAATTTAAGAAAACTTTGGAAAAAGGCGAGCGTGAGATTGCGAGCTTTCTCGAAAAAAATAACTCAGTCGACGGCGAAAAAGCCTTTTATTTTTACGAAACTTTTGGTTTTCCGCTGGAGCTAACCGAAGAATTTTTACGCGAAAAAAATTCAGCGATTCAAAATCCGGAAAAATTTTTCGCAGCGCAAAAGGCGCACGCCGACCAGTCGCGCACAGCTTCGGCTGGGAAATTCAAAGGTGGCTTGGCGGATGATTCTGAGACTGTCTCGCAGTTGCACACAGCGACGCATTTGCTGAATGCCGCCTTGCGAAAAATTTTAGGAGATCACATTTCGCAAAAAGGCTCGAACATTACAGCGGAACGATTGCGTTTCGATTTCAATCATTCTGAAAAAATGACGCCGGAGCAGATTGCCGCAGTCGAACAATTTGTTAACGACGCGATTGCGCGCGACCTGCCAGTCGATTGTGCCGAGCTGTCGGTCGATGAGGCGAAAGCCTCCGGCGCGGTCGGAGTCTTCGATTCCAAGTACGGTGAGAAAGTAAAAGTTTTTTCGGTGGGCGATGTGTCGAAAGAAATCTGCGGCGGACCACACGCGAAAAATACAGGCGAGCTCGGGCATTTCAAAATTAAAAAAGAAGAGTCGAGCTCGGCGGGAGTGAGGCGGATTAAAGCAGTTTTAACTAAAGAATAAGTTTTAATAAGAAACATCTTTCATTTTTTTAGGATGGTCAAAATACATTGCTCGGATGTTTCGCATTTACCCTCAGATTTAGTTCTTTTCTCGAAAGAAGGAAGCGCGACCCAATTAGTCGCTCGAGACCTTATTTTGAGCTGTTTCGGAGGAGGCGAGAAGTTTAGTTTTAATCCAGAATTAGACTTTGCCCAAATTCTAAGAGAAGCAATTAGTCTAGCGATGCAGGTTTCTAATGATGAAAGATTGACTACTCAACAAAAAGATTTTTTTGTTCGCACAAGCGATCGATGGAATAATGACTTTATGCCGTTGTTGGTTCCGAAAAAACCAAACCTCAAGTAGAATCTTTTTACTAATTTTTTCTCATGCAAGACATCATTCTCTTCGGGATGCAGGGCAGTGGCAAAGGCACGCAGGCGCGCATTCTCGCTGACAAATTCGGCTACAAAATTTTCGAGACGGGTGGACAGTTGCGCAAATTGGCGAGTGAAGATTCGCCGCTCGGACAAAAAGTGAAAGAGATTACGACGGCGGGCAAATTAGTCCCGAATGAAATCGTGATGGAAATCGTCGAGAATTTTTTGCAGAATTTGCCTGAAAACGAGACGGCGATTTTCGACGGAATTCCTCGCAGCGAATCACAACGCGCCTCGCTCGAAGCGGAATTCGCTAAAGTCGGTCGGCGACCGCTCGCGGTCTACATCGCCCTGACGCGCGAGGAGGCGCTCACGCGTTTGCTCGGTCGCAAGACTTGCGCGGGTTGTGGCAAAATTTTCGGCGCGAAAGATAATTCTGCTGCGCTCGAGAAATGTCCGGTTTGTGGCGGTGAATTAAAAATTCGCGCGGATGATACAGCGGAGGCGATCGCGACGCGGCTTGATGTTTACGAAAATGAGACTGTCCCGGCGATTGAAAAATACCGTGCCGAGGGGAGACTGGTGGAAATCGATGGCACGCAGTCGGTCGCAGCAGTGACCGCGGCTATTGCCGCCAAACTCGCGAATTAAATCACGGCGAAGTCCGCGAAATTTTCCGCTGACTCGCTCCACTCTTCTGCGACCCAATCGACCTGCGCTTTGCTCGGTCCGAGTTCGCACCATTTTCTGAGTTTTTCTAGTGGTGCTTTCGCGCCGATCGCGACAATCTCGACTGAGCCATCGCTCAAGTTTTTCGCATAGCCTTTCAGACCTAAATCGCAGGCGATCTTCGCAGTCGAGGCGCGGTACCAGACGCCTTGGACTTTGCCGGAGACAAGCATTTTGAGCTGCATCGCACTGGATTTTAGCTAAATTTCAAAAAGTGCTAAAGTCGATTCGCGCTCAATTCTTTCGAAAAATTTAAAAATAACTTGACAAAATAATCTAAAAGTGTGAGATAGAGCAATAAAATTAAAAATTTGTAAAGGAAATCTAATTGATTTAACAAAAAATTTGGCTAAAATTCGCCCGTAATTCCTTTTCACCATTTCTCCCAAAGATATTCGGTGATCGTTTTCTGCTTTTTAACCCCTACAAAATGGCCTCCAAAGACCAAATCCTCGCCGAGGTAAAAAAGAACGAGATTGAGTTCGTCAATCTGCATTTCACTGACATCCACGGCATGGTGAAATCAATCACGATTCCGGTCTCGCAGCTCGAGGGCGCGATTGACAACAATGTTTGGTTCGATGGCAGCTCGATCGAAGGCTTCACGCGTATTTTCGAGAGTGACATGTATCTCGTGCTCGACCTCGATACCTTCCGCGTTTTGCCGTGGGGGAGCACGCCAACGGCGCTTTTCATCTGCGATGTTTACCTGCCAAATGGCGAGCCTTTCATGGGCGATCCGCGCCAGATTTTGAAGAAGCAAATTGCCGAAGCAGCGAAGATGGGTTTTCAATTTAACACTGGTCCGGAGCTCGAATTTTTTCTTTTCAAAAAGAAAGAGGACGGCACGATTTCCTCGCTCCCGAATGACCAAGCCGGTTACTTCGATTTCACGACGGATCTCGCGGCGCACATTCGCAAAGACATGTCCTCGGCGCTGATCGCGCTCGGCATCCAAGTCGAGACGCTGCACCACGAAGTCGCTCCCGGACAGCACGAAATTTCTTTCCGCTACGCCGATGCGCTCCAGACGGCTGATTCCGCCGTGCTCTTCAAATGTGCGCTCAAAGCGATTGCGCAAAAATACGATCTCCACGCGACATTCATGCCGAAGCCGATTCAGGGTCAAAACGGTTCTGGCATGCACACGCACCAAAGTTTGGCTGAGCTCAAGACGGGTAAAAATCTGTTCCACGACACGAAAGATGAAAACGGCCTGAGCGAACTTGCCAAACACTTCATCGCGGGTTTGCTCGATCACGCTTCCGCTTTCGCCGCCGTCACGAATCCGACGGTCAATTCCTACAAACGACTTGTCCCGGGCTACGAAGCGCCGGTTTACATCGCGTGGGGCACGACGAATCGCAGTGCTTTGATTCGCTTGCCACGGATCAATCCGAAGCTCGCGTCGAAGGCGACGCGTGTCGAGCTGCGCTGCCCGGATCCGAGCTGCAATCCTTACCTCGCTTTCGCGGCGATGCTCGCGTCTGGTCTCGACGGCGTGCGCAACAAAATGAAAGCACCGCTGCCAGTCAATGAAAACATTTTCGAATTCAACGATGCGCAGGCGAAGAAGTACAAGATCAAGACTTTGCCGGGCAATCTCGCGGAGGCGGTCGATAATTTCTCCAAAGACAAAGTTTTGCTCGACGCTTTCGGTCCGCACTTCTGTGAGAAATACATTGCCGCCAAAGGTGAGGAGTACGACGAGTATCGTCTCTATGTCTCGCCGTGGGAACTCAAAAAATACATCGAAAATTAGTCTCTCAAGTTACTTAACAAAAAGCCTCGCTTGACTGTCGGGGCTTTTTGGTTTAAAAAGAAGGCTCGTTTATTATTTTTTGTGAATAAAAAAAGTGAAGCACCCGACTCCGAAAGATGTCCAGGCTTCTGCGTAGTCGATCACAAAGGTCGTGTCTCGGTTCCAGTCGACGAGGGGCGATTATTTTTACAGAAGAATAATCTTGAGCAAAATCTCCCAAATCAACTAACAATTATTCCGGACGAACACGGTAGTGCTCTTCTGGCGATGACTCAGCAACAGCATGAAGCTTTGATGCTGAAGTTGATTAACCAAGACCGCAAAAGGCTTAATTTAATTTGTTTGTTGACCGAGCATTTCAAGTTTGAGATAGGACATAAAAATAAAAAACAAAAGTGCGTGAGTCAAAAAACAGCAGACAATCAAAGCGGTGAGTTGCCTAATTTTTTTCGCCTCAGCCCTTTGTCGTCGCTCTATAAGCTGGGGCTGATTGAGCTTGGTGAAAAATTAAAAATTATTTGTGTCCAACACGAAAATGGATCTTGTCTGCAAATTTATCCGGCTCATTTCGAGGTGCGCGAATTTAAATATTTTTCAGACTTAAGAAAAAGAATCGAAGATGTTTGTCGGTTCTACAAATTTGATTGAGGGGCGATGATAGCTAAAATGCAGGGGTGAAAAATTTTCCCAGTTCAATTTCGCGGATGATTGATGCTTTCGCGAGTCTGCCAGGCATCGGCGAGAAGACCGCGACGCGGCTGGTTTTTCATCTCGTGCGTTCGCCCGAAAATTTGGCGCGGGAGCTCGGTGAAGCGGCGACGAATTTGAAAAAAGATTTACGACTTTGCGCGTGCTGCCGCAATATCGCGACGAGCGAGCAGTGTGAGATTTGCGAAGATACCGAGCGCGACGCTTCGCAGATTTGCGTGGTCGAGGAAGCGCTCGATGTTTTGGCTTTCGAAAAAGCGGGCGCGTGGAAAGGCAGCTACCATGTCCTGCACGGCGTGCTCAATCCGCTCGAAGGCATCGGTCCGGAAAGTCTCACGATTGTGGATTTGCTGCGGCGGGTCGAGCGCGGTGGTGTCACAGAAATTATTCTCGCGATGAATCCTTCGGTCGAGGGTGAAGCGACAGCGTCCTATATCACGAAGCAGCTGCAGCCATTTCAAATCAAAATCACGCGCATCGCTCGCGGCCTACCGACTGGCTCAGAATTGTCTTACGCTGACGAAGTGACGCTCGCGGCAGCGATGAAAGGACGGAGAGATTTCTAAATCTGGGATCAGTCCACATGCACCACCGTAAAATCTGCGCGAGCTTCTTGCGTACCCGCGGTGACGATGACTTCGTATTTGCCTGCGGGCCATTCATGATCGACCATGCTTAGAGTCGAGGAGGCGACGCGGACGATTTCAGCGCTTTTGATCGTGGCAGAATTAATCGCCTTTGGGGTTTCTCCGCCGAGGTAGCGCCAATCGAAAACAGCTTCCGCTACGGTGGAGGGATTACTAATCACTGCCGAGACTGAAATTTGTGCTGCGCTATCAGGGAAGGCGCGTAAATCGGCAGGGCATTCGTTTTGCGCTCCTACTTCCAAGCACAATTTCACATCTGAAATCGCGACAGTCTTTGGCTGTTCGACAATCTCAGTTTTCGCCTCGCCGCCGCAGGCTGCCAAAACCAGTAGCGGTGTGAGCAAAGCGACTTTCAAAATTTTCATTTTGGTAAGTTAGGTCGGACTGATTTTATCCTGGTTTTGCAATGCGGAGAAAAAATCATGCTTGCGGTGATTGCGAAAGCGCGGAGGATTTTGGAAATAAAAATGTGGGAATGAAAATTGCACGCAACGCTTCCACATCAGATTAGGCTATTTTTTTAATCTGCACCCACAGTGAGATTTTACAAAGTAGGGAACGCAGATCTGCGTTCCCTACAAATCGAGATTACAATTTTGTCGCGTAGGGAATAAAAATTTTTATTCCCTACAAAACACGCGCAAAGAAATAGGTAGGGAACGGACATGTCCGTTCCCTACTCTGATCGAGTGGGGGAAAGACAAAACTGCTCATCGACAATCCGATTAAAAATTTCGCAATGACGAAAATTTGTTTATCTAAGACTTAACACTCCTGACAGTCATCATAGACGCTGCTTATCGATGTGACCCCACAGGATAAAGTTTTAGTGTGATTAGGTTTTCCGAGTATTTTTTCCAGTTGTGTTCGGTTTTTTTTCCAATCATCGGGTGACACGAGAAGACTCAGCTCGTCTCTTTGACCGATACCGCCGATTATTTGTAATGTTGCGTTTTTGCACATTTTTGTTACTTCTCTTGATTTATTAACAAAATCATTGACATCTTTCACTTCTAGGAAAGAAGCCAGTATCATATCGTTCTTTTCGATGGTAAATTCTCCAGTCGTGTTCATTGTGAAAAAATTATAAGAAGTGATAATAGCATTTTGATGCCGACCAGTAACAACTATTTTGAGTAAAAAATTAGTGCAAACTCTTTTACTTCACCGTCACACTCTTCGCCCAGTCTTCACCCTTCGGGTTTCGGCGGGCTTCAGTTTTATTTAACAGTGACTGACTTCGCCAAATTCCGCGGCAGGTCGGGATTATTTTTCCGCAGCACGGCGAGGTGGTAGGCGAGGAGCTGAATCGGGATGATATTTACGATTGGCTGCGCGGCGCCGACGGCGGGCACGCGGATCCATTCATCGAAAAGGTCGTCATTCTTCGGCGAGACGCCGATGATGCGCCCGCCGCGCGCTTTCACCTCCGCGACATTTGACAGGACATCCGCGCGGAATTTGCCCATCGGGACGAAAGCGATGAGTGGTGTGCCTTTCGTAATCAGCGCGAGCGGTCCGTGTTTCAATTCTCCAGCCGCGAAACCCTCGGCGTGAATGTAGCTGACCTCCTGCAATTTGATCGCGGCTTCGAGCGCCATCGGATAGTCTGCGCCTTTGCCGATGATGTAGAGTGATTCGACCTTTTTGATTTTGCGGGCGATTTTTTCCAAGTGTGCGGAGTAGCGCGGATTCAGAAAATCATTGATTGAGCTGGCAGCTTCCGCCAAGACTCTTTTGCCTTCTTCGAGTTTGCCCGCGACGGTGAAAGCGAGCAGGGTCAAAATCGCGAGCTGCGCGGTCGTCGCTTTGGTCGAGGCGACGGCTTTCTCCACACCGGCATTCACCGGCAGGACGACATCCGATTGGCGCGCGACTGAGCTGCCGGCGACATTTACCACGCCGACAGTTTTCACTTTTTTCTGTTTGGCGATTTTGTAAGCTTCCAAAATATCGGCGGTCTCGCCGGACTGGCTGACCGCGATGAGCAGCGTGCGGTCGGTCAAAAAAGCTTCCTGCGTGTCGAACTCGCTGCCGAAAATCACATTCACATGGCGGCGCGCAATCTTCGCAAAAAGATATTCCGCGGTCGCACAGACTTTGCCGGCGGTGCCGCAGCCGATGAAAAAAGTCCCGAAACTTCGGCGAATCAATTCCGCGACGCGCTCGATTTGTTTCTCGTCTTGATTCAGTGCGCGCGTGATCGTTTCCTTTTGTTCGAAAATTTCCTTCAGCATGAAGTGCGTGAAGTCGCCTTTTTCCGCGCGGCTCGCTTTGAGGTCGATCGAGATCACGCGTTTCTTGATTGGGCGACCACTGGCGATTTCGAAAAAATGTCCGTGGAAATGGTCTTTCATCGGAGACTCCTCGATCTCGACTAGCTCGCCGTCGTCGAGATAAACCACATCGTGCGTAAAATCCAAAAAGGCGGGGACATCGCTGCCGATGAAGAAAGCCGAGCCATCGACTTTCGCCAAAAGTTTTTCGTCCGACTTCGGATAAAATTTTTCAATGCCGAGAATCAAAGGTGATCCGTTTCTCGCGGCGAAAAGTTTCGCTTCGCCGGCGATGGCCGCGACGAAAGCGAAGCGCCCGACTAATTTTTGCGCGGTTTTACGCACGGCTTCGCGCGGTGAATTTTTCCGCAAAAAGTCCGCAATCAAATTCGGAATCACTTCGGTGTCGGTCTCGCTCACGAATTTCACACCTTTTTTCTCGAGCATTTTGCGCAGCTCGGCGTGGTTCTCGACGATGCCATTATGCACGACGACGACCTTGCCATCGGCTGAGGCGTGCGGGTGCGCATTCACGCGATTCACTTTGCCGTGCGTCGCCCAGCGCGTGTGACCGAAAGCGAGATTAGTTTTCGCGAAAGTTTTGGCAGTCTCCTTGAATTCCGAAATTTTGCCGACGCTTTTCGAAACGCGGATTTTGTCACCAATCTTTTCGGCGAAGCCGAAAGAATCGTAGCCGCGGTATTCCAATTTTTTCAAACCATCGACGACGATTTTGCCGGCGTTGTCACGGTTTCCGAGAAAGGCAATGATTCCACACATAGCAGTAGGTAGTCAGTAGTTAGTAGTCAGTAGAATCTTTTTTCTTAGGGCAGTGAGCATTTTTTTAATTTCGACAATCTTTAGGTTTATCACTTCAGATTTTTCTTTTGGCAGATACTCCAACAAGAGTGCGATTAGGATTTGGGTTTCCAGTTCGCCAGCTGAGCCTTTGGCGATAATTAAAAAATTCGCAAAATCTTTTTTGGTTTCTCTTTCGTATCCTTCGACAATGTTTGAAGGAATTGAAACAGCGGCTCGGCGCATTTGTGAGGTTAGACCGAATTTTTCATTCGCTGGGAAGGTTTCAGTTGCTTTATAAATTTCGGCAACAAGAGTCATCGATTTTTGCCAAACGAGAAGTTTTTGAAAATTACTCTTCATTTTTAGGTAAAAAATCTACTGACTACAAACTACAAGCTACTAACTCCATAGCAGCTGGATGATGAAAAAAGTTCGCTGCGATGGCTTTTTCAAATTTCGCTTTTGCTTCTTCTGTGCCCCACAAAACTCCACTGGTGAAATTTCGGACGGCGGATTTGCCGAGCAGGTTATTCAAAGTTTGTTCGCGCGATTCGTCGAGACTGGCTTCTTTTTCGCGGGCGAGAATTCGATTTTTCGGTAGCGCGAATTGCGCGGCGACGAGTCCGTGGTCTTTGGAAAATTTCCACACCTTGCCAGCGAACTTCACAAAAACCTCTTCTTTTTCAGCATTTAATAAGCTGCCGCTGCGAATGATTTTTTCTAAATTGGTTTTTACTATTGGAGTTAACCCACGAGATATCTCGTGGGTTAACGAATTTGTGAATTGAAACCCAAACCATCTGAATTTCTCTAAATCCAGTTGAGCGGCGCGACCGACCGAGAGCGCCTCATTGTCCGTGATTTTTAGCTTCACGAAAAGTTCGACGTCAGTTTTTGGCGCAGCCAAAATTTTCGAAACCGGCGCAGCAAATTTAATTTTGCGCGCTTGGGGTTTCTCGACTTCGCCCAAGATCCAGCGGCGCATTGATTGAAAAATCGGATCGCCGATTGGCGTGCGCTCGGGATGCGGCATCAAGGCGCAGACATTGCCCGCCGCATTCGTCACACCGGCGAGATTCAGAATCGAGCCATTCGGATTCGTCGGGAATTCCGGCTGAATGTTTCCTTCTGCATCGCAGTAAACAAAAGCATTCAAATTTTCTTCCACGATTTTGCCAATCAAATCAGCGTCTTCCGAAAAAAAGCGTCCCTCGGCGTGCGCGACTGGAATGCGCAAATTTTCTTCCTCGAACTGATTGAAGGCATTGGCGCGATTTTTTTGCGGGCGGACAAAAACCCAATCGTTATAAAAATTTTCACCGACGACGGCACCATTTTTCACGCGGCGGTTGTGGGTGAGTGCGAGCGTCGATTTCCCAAATTCGAAATTCGGCACGAGTCCGGTCTCGACCAAGACTTGGGCGCCGTTACAAATTCCAAGCACCACGCCACCGCGCTTCGCCAGGGCAAAAACTTCTTTCAGCAGCGGATCTTTCGAAGCAATCAAACCGCTGCGTCCGCGGTCTTCGTAGCTGAAGCCACCGACCAAAATCGCACCAGCAAAGCTTTTCAAACTCTTCTTCTCGTTCCAGCGAAAATGCTCGGCGAGCATATCGTTGCGTACGACGGCACGTGCCGTCTCGAGCTCGCAGTTCGAGCCGGGGAATTGAATTACCGCGATTTTTGGCTGTTTTTGCACCAACGCATTTTAGCCGATTTTCAAAATTTTTAATTTTTTCGGGAAATGTGTGAGCAGCTCCGCGCCATTTTTCCCAACCGAAACAGTGTCCTCGATGCGGATGCCAAAACGATTTTTGAAATACAAACCGGGTTCAATCGTCAACACGTCGCCGAGCTTCAAGGTCGATTTGGATTTCGGTCCAATCTTCGGATTTTGGTGAATTCTTCTGCCGACGCCATGACCGAGTGAATGAACGAAATTTTTCGCAAATCCCCCCTGACCCCCCTTTGCGAAAGGGGGGAAGGTTACGGACTCAAAAAAATTCCGTGCGAACGCATCCAAATCTTTTCCTGTAATTCCGCTGCGTGTTTTGCGAATTCCCAATTTTTGCGCTGCCAAAACCGTCTCATAAATTTTTCGCTGAAAGTCGGTCGGTTCGGCTGTGAAAAAAGTACGCGTCAAATCCGAACAAAAACCGCCGACGCGAAAACCGAGGTCGATTTTCACGATGTCGCCAATCTTCAATTTTCGCCCAGTCGGGGAGTGGTGCGGCTCGGCTGAATTTTTTCCAAACGCGACGATGGGCGGGAAGGCGAGTCCGTCCGTTTTGGTTTTCGCAAGCTTCCGAATTTCCGCCGCGACTTCCATTTCTGATTTCCCGCGCCGCAAATTTCCAACGACTTCCGCGAGAATCGCATCGGCGAGTTTGCAGGCGGAACGAATTTTAATAAGATTCATCACAAAAATTTTTGGTGCTCCCGGCAGGAATCGAACCTGCATCACAAGTTCCGGAAACTTGAGTCCTATCCGTTGAACGACGGGAGCGAATTAATTAATCAATTCTCAATGAGTAAATAATTAAATTGGAGAACTTGTTTTGGCCTGCCAGTCGTAGCCCGAAGGGCGAAGACTGGAGCGAGCGACGGGAGTCGAACCCGCGTCTCGAGCTTGGGAAGCTCGCATAATAGCCGTTATACTACGCCCGCAGCCGCATTATTTTAGCCGAAATTGTGTTAAAATTGCGCCTACAAAATGTCCGAAGACCCTCATCTCTTTACCTACTTCACGCTTTTTGTCCTTCTAGTTTTGTCGGCGTTTTTTTCTTCGAGTGAGGTGGCATTCGTCTCGCTCTCGCCGGCGAAAGTGAAGGTGCTCGCCGAGCGTAAATCGCGTGCCTCCAAATTGGTCGTTGCGCTCAAGAGTCGTCCGCAGCGTTTGCTCGCGACGGTTTTGCTTGGCAACAATTTGGTCAATATTCTCGCGTCAGGTCTCGCGACGGTCGTTGCTACTGAAATGTTCGGCTCGTTCGGGCTCGGAATCGCAACCGGCTTGATGACATTTCTCATCCTAATTTTCGGTGAGATTTTCCCTAAAGCCTTCGCACAAAAATATGCCGAAAATGTTGCCCTGTTTTCTGCTTTTCCACTCACAGTATTCGAGAAAATTCTCACACCTTTCACCTGGACGATTGAAAAAACGCTCCATGCGCTTGGTGCTTACCATATCGAAAAAATTTCTGAAAGAGAAATTGTCGCAGCAGTTCATCTCGGGACTCAGAGTGGCGAAATCAAAGAGCACGAAAAAGAGCTGATTCAGAATGTGCTCGAATTTACCGATACGCGCGTCGATGAGGTGATGACGCCGCGGGTCGAAATCGCGGCAATCGAAAAAGGCATGACGGTCGCCGCAGTCGAAAAATTTTTCCACTCACATACTTTTTCGCGCCTGCCGGTCTTCGATGGCTCAGTGGATAAGATCATCGGTATTTTAAATTTCCGCCAACTCTTCGCCTGGCATGGTTTGCGTACGGCGCCAATCAAAAAATTGTCGCTCATCGAGCCGGTCTTCACGCCAGCGAGTCGGACGACGCGCTCACTTTTCAAAGAGCTACAGTCGCGTCACAATCATCTCGCCATCGTCGTCGATGAACACGGCGGCACGCTCGGGATCGTCACACTCGAAGACTTGCTCGAAGAAATCGTCGGCGAGATTGAGGACGAGCAGGACAGTGCGGCGGAAGAAATTGAAAAAATTAACGCACACACTTTGCTCGCTTCTGGCACGGCGCCGCTTGGTGAGATTGATGAGCTGCTCGGCACGAAGCTCGAGAAGGGTCGTTTCGACGGCAAGAGCGTGGCTTTCCTGCTGCTTGAGAAGCTAGCTAAAATGCCAAGGAAAAATGCTAAAATCCGCGTCGCCAATGTGGAACTTACGATTGAAAAAGTTCTCGGCAATCGTATTGAAAAGGTTAAAATCGAGAAAATTTAACCCCCAAAACATGAAAAAAACTTTGCTAGCTTTGTCGGTCCTCCTGCTCGCGGGTTGTTCGTTCGGCGATGTGGAACTTACGAAAGAGTCCACGGCTTGCGAGCTGAGCGGAAAAGCTTACGCCCCGGGCGAGCTGGTTCCACTCGGCGATGATTGCAATTCCTGCGTTTGTTCGGCTGCGGGTAAGCTCGAAAATTGCAGTGCCAATAAATGTGAAGCCGAGACTGGTCTCGCAAATCCAGCCGCGACCAAATGTCTGGTTGACGGTTTCGCCTACGAAATTCGGGCGGATGCGAATGGTGGTCAATTTGGCGTTTGCACTGATTCTGCCAACAAGGAATGTGACGAGTGGCAGTATTTCCGCGGCGAGTGTACGCTCGGGACAGCTGACGCAGCTCCGTTAATTCCAGCAGCGAGCGACCAAATCACAGTCGAAGAAAAAAGCTCCGACGCAACTACTCCTGCCGAGACAGTCACGCCAGCGGCTAGTTCAGACGAGGTTGTCGTTGAAGACGCAACTACTCCAGCTAATTAAATTAATTTTTACCATGCAGAAAAAATTTTTCTTTGCCTCCGCTTTTGTTTTCTTGCTCGCGGGTTGCGGCGCGGTACCAGTCGATCAGAGCGACGCTCCTGATAAATCCGACGCCGTCGTGTTTTGCACTCAGGATGCCAAAATTTGTCCGGACGGTTCCTCGGTCGGGCGCGTCCCGCCGGATTGTGAATTCTCACCTTGTTCCACTAACGCCTCTACCATGCCTGCCAAAACCATTTCACTCGGTGAAATTCCAGCTTATGACTGTGAAGCAAACTCTACGAAACAAGATCGCTGCGCAGTCGTCGGGGACACCGTCGCCAAAATGACGACCAGCCTCGGCGAAATTTGGCTACGACTCACGCCGGATCAGACGCCCAAAACAGTTGAAAATTTTGTCGGACTTACGGAACGCGGATTTTACGCTGGGCTGATTTTTCACCGCGTCATTCCAGACTTCATGATTCAGGGCGGCGATCCGCTGGGTACTGGCACGGGCGGGGAGTCGATCTGGGGCGGGGATTTCGCGGACGAATTCGTCCCGACACTTTCGAATATCCGTGGCTCCATCGCGATGGCGAATCGTGGCGCGAATACGAACTCATCGCAATTTTTCATCAATCAAGCTGACAACACTTTCCTCGACTTCAAACACACTGTCTTCGGACAGGTCGTCTCGGGCATGAGCGTCGTCGATCAAATCACGAATGTCGAACGCGATGCGAACGACAAACCAGCCATAGATGTGACGATGCAGGTGCAGGTGTTTAAAGTGGTGGAATAAAGATTTGAACGGTGTATTTCAAAACAGGTAGGGAACGCAGATCTGCGTTCCCTACGAGATTTGTTTAAATCTACGCAGGTTCGGATTCGTAAGCTGAATCACAAAAATAAAAACCCTGAGATCAGGGTTTTTATTTAGTTCAAAACAATAATCCCGGACGAAGAAAATTATTCTTTCTTGCCGCCGCCGCGCTTCTCAATAATCTTTTCAGCGACATTCTTCGGCACGGCCGAGTAGTGTCCGAATTCCATTGAGTAATTCGCGCGACCTTGCGTCATCGAACGCAAATCCGTCGCGTAGCCAAACATCTCAGCCAAAGGCACGATTGCGCGGATTACTTTCGCATTGCCACGATCAGTCATCTCATTGATCTGACCGCGTTTCGAATTCAAATTGCCCATCACATCGCCCATGAATTCCTCCGGCGTGGTGACCTCGACTTTCATGATTGGCTCGAGAATAGCTGGATTCGCCGAGCGGGCGCCTTTTTGGAAAGCTTGTGAGCCGGCGATTTTGAACGCCATTTCACTGGAGTCGACCTCGTGGTAGCTACCATCATAAAGCTCGACTTTCACATCGACGACCGGATAGCCTGCGCTGATACCGCGCGTGAGTGCTTCCTGAATACCTTTATCGACGGCGGGAATATATTCGCGGGGAATCTTGCCACCGACGACATCATTTACGAATTCATAACCTTTGCCCGGTTCCTGCGGAATCAAACGCATCAAGACATGACCGTACTGACCGCGACCGCCAGTTTGCTTGGCGTATTTCTCTTCGACTTCGACTGGCTTCGTAATCGTCTCGCGGTAGGCGACCTGTGGGGCGCCGACATTCGCTTCGACCTTGAATTCGCGTTTCATGCGATCGACCAAGACATCGAGATGCAATTCACCCATGCCCGAGATAATCGTCTGACCGGTTTCTTCGTCCGAGCGCACATTGAAAGTCGGATCTTCTTCGGCGAGGCGATTGAGCGCCATGCCCATTTTTTCCTGATCGGCTTTGGTCTTCGGCTCGATGGCAATCGAAATCACCGTCTCGGGGAAAGTCATCGCTTCCATCGCGACGCGGTGTTTTTCGTCGCAGAGCGTGTCTCCGGTTTTCGTTTTTTTCAAACCGACGACGGCGCCGAGACCACCGCAAGGTATTTCCTCGACTTCTTTGCGGTTATTGGCGTGCATCTGGAGTAAGCGACCGATTCGTTCTTTTTCGCCGCTGGCAGTATTGATCACATAGCTACCGGATTTCAAATTGCCCGAATAAACGCGGACGAAAGTGATCCGACCGACGAAAGGATCGGCGGCGATTTTGAAAGCAATCGCGACGACTGGCGCATTCGGATCTGGCTTCACCGGAACATCTTTTTCTTCATCATCGGCGTCGTGCGCTTTCCACTCGACTACATCGAGCGGCGAGGGCAGATAGTCATTCACTGCGTCGAGCATCGGTTGGACACCTTTATTTTTGAGCGAAGTGCCACAGAGAATTGGGTAAAATTCATTCTTGATGACCGCTTTGCGGATGCCTTTTTTCAATTGTTCGACCGTTGGATCTTTGCCTTCCATGAAAAGCTGCATCAATTCATCGTCGTGTTCGGCGACTTTTTCAATCAATTCGAGTCTCCATCTTTCGACATCGTCCTGCATCTCAGCCGGGATTGGAATCTCTTCCGTAATCTGACCTTCTTCGTCTTTGTAAATTATGGCTTTGCGCGTGATGAGATCGACGATGCCTTTGAAATCAGCCTCTGAGCCGATAGCGAGCTGAATCGGACTGGCTTTGGTCGAGAGGCGCTGCAAGATTGAGTTCACGGACATCTCGAAATCCGCGCCAGTTTTGTCCATCTTATTGATAAAACAAATGCGCGGAACTTTGTATTTGTCCGATTGTCGCCACACAGTTTCACTTTGTGGCTCGACTCCTTGGCTACCGTCGAAGACAGCGACGCCACCATCGAGGACACGCAAACTTCGTTCGACCTCGACCGTGAAGTCGACATGACCGGGAGTGTCGATAATATTGAGCTGGCAATCTTTCCAAACACAGTAAGTCGCCGCGGAGGTAATCGTGATGCCGCGTTCGCGTTCTTGCTCCATCCAGTCCATCGTCGCTTCGCCATCGTGCACTTCGCCGATTTTGTGCGTGCGTCCCGTGAAGAAAAGTACGCGCTCGGTCGTCGTGGTTTTACCGGCATCGATGTGCGCGATAATTCCGATGTTACGGATGTGAGTGAGGTCGAATTCAGCCATTTTTGAAAATTAAAATAAGCCGCGAGATTTTAAAGAAAAACTTTACTTTCGGCAAATTTGTTATTTAGATTTTTTACGAATTGTGAAGTTGATTGCAGCTCGAGCTTTCTTAAACGCTTCTGGGTAACAAGAGGCCGCAAGTCCTTGTTCAGCCTCGTTAATGGCTTTCCAATCCCTGCCATCTTTTTCAAGTGCGCCCGGTTTTAAAACAGGGCTAATTAAAGATCTTCGCATTCTTTTTCTCAAAATCGACCTTAATCTTCTAAGCAAGAGTAATTGTTCTTCTTCGTTTCTAAGCCTTGCCCAAGCTTCATTAAACACTACCAATGCAGAATTTTCATGACACCAAACATTGAAAAAGTGATCAATCTCTGTCTTTTTAGTTTCACGGTGCAGTTTCTCGCAAAAACCTTCGAATCGCGCAAACGGATTAAGGCTATTTTTCAAGCAATAAAAATTAAGGTGAGTGATTTTCTCACAATTTTTACTTTCGGCAAATTGCTGAGAATTAATCCAGCTGGACTCTAAGCTTCGGAGTTTTTCGCTTGAGGAGTATGGTGGTTGTCCCATCAGAATTTTCGCGCGGGCGTATGCCGAGCAGTTCGAGCGTGTCCCGATATGCGGCGATCAGCTCAGCTTCTTCTTCTCGTACTGACAAGAGTGCGAGATCAAGCATTTCGCTTGGTCCCTCTCGTGCAAATTCTTCGAGATCAGCGCAGATTTTTTTGCGCCATTTATTTTCACTAAATCTTTTACAAAAATCCCGCAAGGCAACTGGTGAAAGCTGAGTCGCAAAGGCGCGTTCGACTCTCTTTCTTAAGTTTTCAATTTGAGCTGATTCAGCTTCGGGTCGCTGATTGGTTGCAGGTTCAAGATTAGTCACCATTAAAATTTAGAGGTCACTGATTTTCTCATAAATTTTAGTTTTGTCAATAGATAGTGCTGCTGCGCATATTCAGATCTCTATTTTGAACGGATTGAAATTAGTTTTGCGATCGTAGTAATCTTCATTCTCCGCGCGTTTCAGCCAGGCGACGACGGCGTAAGTCAGCGGAGTCGCGAGCACTTCGACGCCGACTTTGAAAATATAATTCGAAATAATCACGGCGAGCAGAAGTTCATTGCTGAAAACTCCAGCGAAGGCGACCAGACAAAAAATGGCAGTATCGAGACCTTCACCGATGAGCGTCGAGCCAATCGTGCGCATCCAGAGATATTTTCCCGCAGTAAAAATTTTCAACTTGGCGAGGACAAAAGAATTCGTAAATTCGCCCGCGAAGTAGGCGAGCAGACTGGCGGCGACGATGCGCGGAGTTTGCCCGAGGATTGTCGCGAACGCAGCTTGTCCGGTCCAGTCGGCCGCGGCCGGTAAATAATTCACGATTGAGAGCACGCCGGCGAGCAGAGCGGCTGCCAAAAATCCCAGCCAAATCACGCGGCGGCTGCGCGCGTAGCCGTAAACTTCCGTCAAAATATCGCCGAAGATGTAAGCGAGCGGGAAGAGTAGAGTTCCGCCGTCAAAAGAAAAAGGACCGAAGGCCACAATCTTGGTCGAAGCGATATTCGAAATCAAAAGCACGGCAACGAAAATTGCCGTGATGGTGTCGAGGTGGCGGTAGGAGCGCATTGGTAAGAATTAAGTTTGTAAGAACTAAGGAATAAGGATTAAGAACTAAGTTAGTAAGAATTAAGAATTAAGCTGGGATATCAGTGCAAATGTTTTTGGAGTTCGCTTTCATTTTTCATTTCTAATTTTAGCCTAGCGGCAAACCGCTAACTTCAAATTGGGAACAGTTTTAAATTAGCGCAATAAGACTGCAGCTTTGTTTTCCGTCCGCTGCTTTTACTCGCGGTGACTGGGGAAAAGCACGACACCGATTGTTTTCCAGAGAATTTTCAAATCCAGCCAAATGCTCCAGTGCTCGATGTACCAAGTGTCGAGCGCGACTTCTTCCTCGAAGTCGAGATCGCTGCGACCCGAGATTTGCCCGAGTCCCGTGATGCCCGGCTTGATGCCGAGGACGCGCCGATGGTGCGCGCGGTATTTCGCGACTTCCTCGGGGAGGTGCGGTCGCGGTCCGACGAGACTCATTTTTCCGGTCAAAACATTGAGCAGTTGCGGTAATTCGTCGATCGAATATTTCCGGATGAATTTTCCGACGCGCGTGATGCGGGGATCATTCTCGATTTTCACGAGCGGAGAATTCCGGCGCGTATTTTGCGCCGCCAATTCGCGCGAGTAGCGCAGTGAGTCCGACTTCGCACGCATCGAGCGGAATTTCACGAAGCCAAAAGCGCGACCATGTTTGCCGACGCGGACGACTTTCGAGCCATCGTCTTTACGAACGAAAAAAACCGGGCCGCGCGAATCGAGCTTGATGGCGATGGCAGTCACGAGCCAAATCGGCGCGGTCAAAATTAAAAAGAACAAACTACCGCAGAAATCAAAAATTCTTTTGCCGACGCGACCCCAGCCGTTGAGCGGTGTCGGGCGCAGCGAGATCAGCGGAATGCCTGCCACCTCATCGACTTCGACATTCTTCTGCGGGACTTCCAGCAGGTCGGGAACGAAAGAAAAACCGATGTGATTGACGCGGCAAAACGCGAGCAACTCGCGCATTTTTTCGTGCGACAATTTCCGACTCGCCAAAATAATTTCGCCAATCTCGCGTCGGCGCACGATTTTTTCCAAATCGGCGAGTTCGCCAATCGGATTTTTCGGAAAGGCGTGCGGCAGCTTCCCTCCCGAGCGGAGTCGAGGGCTGGCTACCTCGACGAAGCCAGCGAAGCGGAAGCGCGGATTGCCCGCGAGGAAATTACCCAGTACGAGCGAATTCGGATTCGTCCCGATTACCAAAATTTTCGTCACGCCGATGCCGGCTTGCCAAAAAATTCTTTGGAAAAAACGCACCAAAATCCGTCCCGCCAAAATAAATAAAACGCTTAAAATTCCGACATAGGCGAGGGCGAGGCGTGAGAAGAAGAACTCGCGGCGGAAGAAAAAATAAGCCGTCAAAATTAACAGCCAGGCTGCGACCAGGAAAATTATTTGGCGAAAGTCGCGTCCCAAATTCCGCGAGCGCATGCGGTACATTCCGTTGACCGCGAAAATCAAAATCAGTCCGCCGCTCGCGAGTGCGACCAATTTAGTGAAGTCGCCGAAATCCAGATTCGTGTTGGCGGGTGATTGAAAATTCGCCAGGAAAGTTGGGTTGAGACGGATGGCGCGCGCGACGAAAAACGCACTCGCGGTCGCGACAAAATCAGTCGGCAGGCGGAGTGCGTTAAAAAAAATTTCGGCTCGTTTCACCACCAAAGAATTAAGGACTAAGGACTAAGGATTAAGTTTTCCCAATCTTAATTTAATTCATCTTTTGAATAAAGCACGCCGAATTCCTCGTCGGCTGGATCGACCAATTCCTCTGCCGTGAAAAATCTTTTGACCTCGATTTCTGCTGACTCCGGCGAATCGGAAATGTGGACGAGATTGTTTTGAATCGAGACTGCGAGATCACCGCGGATCGTGCCGACTTCCGCATCGCGGGCATTCGTCGCACCTGCCATTTTGCGGGCGACCTCGGCGGCGTTGACGCCACGCAAAGCTAAAACAACTACCGGCGTGCGTTGCATCGCGGCGACGATTCCCGGGAAAAAAGGCTTGTCTTTCAAATGTCCGTAATGTTCAGTCAAAAGTTCAGTCGAGAGTTTCATTTTTTTAATCGCGACAATCTTGAGTCCGCGTTTCTCGAAGCGAGAAATAATTTCGCCGACGAGACCGCGCAGCACGCAGTCTGGTTTGAAAATTACGAGAGTGGTTTGCATGGAATTAAATATTAAATATTAAATAATAAATATTAAATCATAAGTTTGTTGCGGGAGTTTAGTTTGCGAGTTTCGTTTTTACAAACTCGACTAGTTTGGAAATTTCAATCTCGACTTGTTCGAGCGAGTCGCGGTCGCGGACGGTTACGCAATCTTTTTTACATTGACCTTCGGCATTTTCGCCGATGGTGCCGAAGTCGACTGTCACGCAGAGCGGCGTGCCGATTTCATCCTGGCGGCGATAGCGTTTGCCGATGGATTGCGTCTCGTCGTATTCCGTGCGGAATTCTTTTCTCAGCAGGTCGTAAATTTCTCGCGCTTTTTTCGTCAGGTTTTCTTTCTTCGAAAGTGGCAAAACCGCGACTTTGATTGGCGCAATCTTCGGATCGAATTTCATCACGACGCGTTTTTCGCCATTCACTTCGTCCTCAGTGTAGGCGTCGAGCAAGACAGTCAGCACTGTGCGGTCGCAGCCGAAGCTTGGCTCGATGCAGTGTGGCACGAATTTCGCATTCGTCTCAGGATCGAGATAATCCATTGATTCGCCCGAAAATTTCGCGTGCTGTTTCAAGTCAAAATCCGTGCGGTAGGCGAGTCCCTGAAGTTCGCCCCAGCCCCAGGGAAATTTGTATTCGATGTCTTTCGTCAGCTTCGAATAATGCGAAAGCTCGGCATCATCGTGTTTGCGCCAGCGTAAATTTTCTCCATTGATTCCGAGCTTCGCGAAAAAATCCCAGCTCGCTTGCTCGAGTTCCGGATAAATTTTCTCCCAATCTTTCTCCGCGCAAAAATACTCGACTTCCATTTGCTCGAATTCGCGCGTGCGAAAAGTAAAGTTGCCCGGCGTGATTTCGTTGCGAAAAGCTTTCCCAATCTGCGCGATGCCGAAGGGCAGGCGCTTGCGACTCGAATTCAAAACATTTTTAAAATTCACAAAAATTCCCTGCGCTGTCTCCGGCCGCATGTAAATCTCTCTCTCTGAATCTTCCGTCACGCCCTGCGAAGTGCGGAACATGAGATTGAATTGTTTCGCCTCCGCCCAGTCGCATTTGCCGCAGTCGGGACACGCGATTTTTTCCGCCAAAAGTCGAGGCGTGACATCGACGAGGGCGATGCCAGCGATAGCTTCGATGCCGAGTTTTTCTTCGAGCAGTTTATCGCCGCGGTGTCTTTTTTTGCAGGCTTTGCAGTCGACGAGCGGATCAGAAAAATTCGAAACATGGCCACTCGCTTCCCAGACTCGTGGATTCATCAAGATCGCAGCATCGACGCCGACGACATCATCACGATTCGTCACCCAAAAATCCCACCAAATTTTTTTCACATTATTTTTCAGCTCTACGCCGACTGGTCCGTAATCCCAGGTGTTCGCCAGTCCACCGTAGATTTCCGAGCCGGGGAAGATGAAGCCGCGTTGTTTGCACAAGCTTACGATTTGCTCAAGGGAAGTTGCTGACATAGGGAAGTATTAAGTTAGTAAGGACTAAGGACTAAGGACTAAGGATTAAGTTTGTAAGGAGTAAGGATTAAGTTTTTTTTCGGAAAGAGGCACGGATTTCTGTGAGATACATTTTTGCGTTTAAAATTAAATGCAGTGCTGCAAGTGCGATGAAGGTCCAGCCGATTATTCTGTGCGGTTCGCCCCAAGCCTGAAACGATCCGAATTCGAGACCGAGGCTGCTCGCGACGATTCCGATGAAGCTCAATGCTAGCGCAGTCGATAGGACGGCGCGGATTTTGGTGATTAGCATTTTCACGAAGTTTAAAAAATACTCGAAACGATTGCTCGTCCCGAGTCCCGATTTACACCGGGAGGTTCCACTCGGATTTCCCCCGCCACGGCAGGGGACACTTTCAGGTTGCGACGATTTGGTGCCAATTTCCAAACCGAAAAGATTTTAAACTAATTGTTGCCCCCAGAAAAGTCTCTCCTTGTTCGGCAGGACTTAATCAATTTTTACTGTAAATACAGGAATGCGATGATGCCGAGCCCGAGCGCGATACGATACCAGGCGAACCAGCGGAAGTCGTGTTTTTTCACGAAGGCGAAGAAAAGTTGCAGTGCCGCGAGCGCGACTGCGAATGAGACGCCGAAAGCAATCCAGAAATTGGCATCGACCGAAAGCTGGCTTTCTTGATTCAGTACGACTTCATAAAACGTCGCCGCACCGAGGACGGGAATCGCGAGGAGGAAAGAAAACTCTGTCGCTGTTTTGCGCGAGAGTCCGGCGAAGATGCCGCCGTAGATTGTAGTCAGCGCACGCGACGCACCTGGGATGATTGAGAGAACTTGGGCGCAGCCGATGGCGAACGCTTGTTGCCAGCGCATTTTGCGAATGTCGTCCGCTTGTTGCACCGATTTTTTTTTGCCGAAAAAATGTTCAGCCAGCAACATGAAGATACCGCCGATGAGAAGTGTGGCAGCGATGACGGGGAGCGAGAAAAGCTGCTGCGTGATGAATTTGTGCAGGAGTAGTCCGACGACTGCGGCAGGGATGAAAGCGATAATCAAATTCACCAAAATTTTGAAAAATGTGTCGCGTCGTAAGAAACTCAAAATCAGGCGCCATTCGAAAAAAATTACAGCCAGGATGGCGCCGCTCTGCATGGCGATTTCAAACGCCGCCGCCGTTTCGTCGAGTCCGAGTAATTTGCCGGCGAGAATCAGATGCGCCGTCGAAGAAATCGGCAGAAACTCGGTCGCGCCTTCGACGATGCCGAGAATTGCAGAATCAAGGAATTGCATAAATGGTGAAAATTAGCTGGAAATATAGCGTTTAACGGAAATGCACTTTGCCCCACTGCATGTAAAGCTTGTCTTTCGAGTAGAGCTCGCAGGCGCGGGTCAGGACTTTCGCCTCGAGTTTTTGTCCGCGCTCGCGGATTTTTTCAATCGGTTCATTTTTCTTCACGCGAAAAGCGTCTTGGCAAATGACTGGACCGCGGTCGAGATCAGTCGTCACGAAGTGCGCCGTCACGCCGACGATTTCCACGCCAGCTTCGAGAGCTTGGTCGTAGGGTCGCGCACCGGGGAAGGCGGGGAGCAGCGAGGGATGGATATTAATCACGCGACCCTCGAAACGCGCGACGAATTCCGGCGAGAGAATTTGCATGAAGCGGGCGAGGGCGACGAAGTCGGCATTAAACCTTTTCAAAATCGCGACCATTTTTTTCTCGCGTTCTTCCTTGCTCGCGCCATCGGCGAGCTGAAAAGGAATTTCGAGTTTCGCCGCCAGGTCTTTCAGTTGGGGACGATTGCCGATGATGACGACCGGCTTGGCGCGAATTTTCCCAGTCTCACAATTTCGCACAATCTCCTCGAGACAGCGCGGTTCGCGTGTCACCAAAATTGCGAGATTTTTCACTTCGCGGGTGTCGTGCAACTTCGCGCGAATTTCGAGATCCAAGTCTTTGGCGCAGCGCTGTAACTCCTTCGCCAGTTTTTCGAAGTTTACTTTCGAGACATCGGCGGCGAGCACCATCGAAAAAATTCCGTTCACGACTTTCTCGTCGAGCGAGACGATGTTCACGCCGTTTTCGAAAAGCGTAGTTGTCGTCTTTGCGATAATTCCTGGGCGGTCGGGTCCGGCGACGGTGATAGTGGCGAGCTTCATCTCAAAAAATGCAGGGACTATTTAGTGCTTTTTTCTAACAAAATTATTCCGTCGGCGTGGTTTCAGTCGTCTCGGTGGTTGGTGTGAGAGCAGGCGTTGCGGTCGCCTCAGCAGTTCCGGTTGTTGGTGCGACTTCGATAAATTCAGTTAGCGGGTTATTTTTATTTGCATCCTCTTTCAGCATCTCTTCCTCGATTGTCTGTGTTTCGGATTCTGTGAACTCAATGTTCAAAAATTTAGTCAACTCTGACTCGGGACGGGAAATGCGATTGGGGTCGTCGGTCGGGACGATTAATTCATTATTTTCAGGTACATCCTCGGTCGAATCTTCCGTTTGTGTTAAGCGCGCCTCATTGGCGAGCCAAACACGATAAGCATCTTCGTCGAAAGGACTTTCATCTTGGAGACTGGCGAGGAAAAGTATGCGACTGCGAAATTCATTGCCGGCGGCTGCAATCATCTCAAGTGAGCTTTGATCGAAAACCTTACTGGCGCGTGCGAGCAGGCTGGCGAGCTCTTTGAGTGTGCTGCCAGACAGTGTTTTGCGACCGGCTTTCACCAACACATTGACGAGACTGAGTTGGTCCGTGACCGCATTGGCGAGATCGTGATTGTCGATGATCCGCGCAGTGTTGATTGCAGACCACGCGCTAATCCAGTCTTCAGTCGTGCTTTGTGGGTTAATTTTCAAAATCGCAAGCAGCAAGCGCGCGCTGGTTTCGTCGGCAGCCTCAATTTTACTTTTCGCTTGTGTCAAAAATTTTTCAGCTTGATTTGCATTAGTCGGATCGTTTCGGATTAACATTAAATCACGGTTGATTTTTTCTTCTGGTGGAAGATCTTTGACTTCAGCGAAACTTGCCAAGGGCGCGGATAGCTCGCTGAGGTGTGAGATTTTTTCTTTTAATAATGGCGGGAGTGAGATTGGGGTAAAGAGCCGCGTGTAAAATGCGGCACGCGCGGCGATGGGTTGCAGCAACGCGCGTTTCTTTTGGTCGGTTGTGGCAATCAAGCTTTGAAACTTACTGGCATCTCCGTTGCTCGCGGCGGCGAGTGCGCCAGCAAATTGCTTGGTGTAAAAAACAATCTTTTTTTCAGTGCTGAAAATTAATTTTTCTTTTAGGAAATCGAGAATTTTATTTGTTGCTCCTGCCGGCAGTTTTGCCAAAAGTTGACTGGTCAACTGGCTCTCACTTTCGAAGCGGCTGGAAAATGTTCCAATTTTGCTGCGCCAAGCTGCGATGCGTGCAATCTCGTCGCCCGTCGCAAAAATTTCGGCGATTGTCTCATCATCTAAATTAATCTCCTCATTGGCGAGGAGCACGCCAGTAAAGGTTTCAGAATTGGCAGCATTAACAAAAGTCAACTGTGCTTCGCCGGAAAGTACACGAATCGAAGTTGAATTTTTTTCAGCACTGACATTTTTTTCAAAAACCAGACTGCCGCCGTGATTGGTCACAGCGATGCGGTCATCGAGCAGCGTCAGCTCCGTGCCGAAGATTAGATTGACTGCGAGGATGCTGCCAGAATTTACGCGGGCGCGCATCGTGTCGAGCAGATTGGTGTTTGGGTTGAATTCTGCTGAAACTAGCTCGAGGGCGGAGTCCTCAGTCGCGAGCTGCAAAATTTCATATTTACCGAGCGTCAAATTTCCCTTCCCGGCGATTGACCCGCCAGCGTTGATCTTTGTAGCTTCGTTCGTGTCCGCACGGGTAAAAGTTATTTCGGTCGAATTTTGTAGTGAGCCAGAGCTTGATAAAAAACTAATGGCGAAGGCGAGACCGCCGAACGAAATAATTATTCCAGCGATTATCGTGATAATTTTGCGAGCGTTCATTGTAATTGATTAAATTACCAGAATTTTAGCAGTTTAGGCATTTTGTAAAAACCACTTTACGATATTTTCCGGCTTAACGATCTCATTTGGCTTTTGCGCCAAAATACCCAGGACCATTTTTTTTGTGTAGCCGAGTCCGACGAGCGCGTCCAAAACTCCCGCATCAATTTCCGAATCATCCGGAACTTCAGGATCGCCGCCGGTGATTTTGGGCTTTAGTTCCAGCACAATGCGCGCGGCGGTTTTTTTGCCAATGCCGGGAGTTTCCGCGAGTTTCGTCGTGTCGCCACTCGCGATAATTTGTCTTAATTTAGTGGCGGGAGTTTCCAAAATCTCGAGTGCGGTTTTGGGTCCGACACCATTGACCGAATTCAGCAGTTCGAAAAATTCTAAATCTTCCTCAGCCTCAAAACCAAACAATGAAATCGCGTCGCTCGTTTGGTGGCTGTGAATCCAGAGTTTTTTCGCGTCGCCGACTTTGGCAATTCCCAAAATTTTCGAATTCGCCCAGATTTCATAACCGACGCCGCCGACCTCGAGAATCAGCCGCTTGCCGCGAATTTTCAGAACGGTGCCGCGGAGAAAGCCAATCATTAGGAAGGATTATAAACCCCGAAGGGGCACCTGCGGGGGAAAATAAAGAGCTTTAAGGATTATAAGGATTGTTTAATTTCACTGACGGAAATTTTGTCTTCGTACAAAGCCTTGCCGAGAATCGCGCCTTCACAACCAATCTTGCGTAAAATTTCCAAATGGGCGAGATCGGTGACGCCGCCACTCGCGATGACTTTCAGCTTGGTCGTTTTCACAAGTCGTTCGTTCATGTCGAAATTCGGGAAAGTCAGCGTGCCGTCGCGGGCGATGTCTGTGTAAATAATGCGCGCAACGCCAAGATTTACGAGCTTTTCCGCGAAGTCGAGTACATCTATCTCGGTCGCGCTTTCCCAGCCGCGCGTCGCCAGCTTCGTGCCGTCTTTGCGCGCGTCGAGTCCGACCACGATTTTTTCGCTGCCAAATTTCTGCAAAAATTCTGCCAAAAGTTCGGGCTGCTCGACGGCGAGCGTCCCGAGAATCACGCGGTCCACGCCGATGGCAAAAAGTTTCTCTGCATCTTCGATTTTGCGCACGCCGCCACCGACTTCGATGGGGATTTTGACCGACGCACAAATTTTCGCGATTGTCCGCAAATTAATCGGCTCGCCTTTGCGTGCGCCGTCGAGATCGACGACATGAATGCGGTCACCGCCTTCATTTTCGAAAACCCGGGCTTGCTCGGACGGAGAGATTTCGTATTCTGTTTTCTGCTCGAATGAGCCTTTGTAAAGTCGCACGCAGCGCCCATGGATTAAGTCGATGGCTGGGATAATTTGAAAAGACAAAAGGTTAAGGGCGAAGAATTAAGCCTGTGCATTTTAGCAATTTTCTCACTTTCTACTTTGGGCGTTTGAACCTAAAATTTAATCCATGCCCGAATTGCCTGAGGTCGAGACGCAAGTTCGTGATTTGCAAGTTCTCGTCGGTCACAAAATTCTCGAGCTCTCGACGGATACGCCGAAAGCTTTCCGACCGAGCTTCGCGCAGTTTCGCCGCAGAATTCGCGGTCAGAAAATTCTCGCAATCGAGCGTCGTGCGAAGTTTCTGATTTTCACGCTCTCGCAAAATTTAAAAATGGTCGTCCATTTCCGCATGACGGGACACTTTTTGCTCGCCAAAAATTTCACGCCGCGCGAAAAGGCCGTGCGCCATTTTTTCCAACTTTCCGGCGAAATCGTTTTGCAATTTTCCGACATCCGCAAATTCGGTACGCTCGAATTGCTTGAAAAAAATGCAATCAGCGCTTCGCTCGCGAAGCTCGGAGCTGAGCCGCTGGACTCCAACTTCACACTCAAAAAATTTCGCGCCATCTTCCAAGACAAAAAAGGCAAATTAAAAGCCTTTTTACTTGATCAAAAAAACATCGTTGGCATTGGCAATATCTACGCCGACGAAATTTGTTTCGCGACTCGTTTGCATCCGGCTTCCGAAATTCAAAATTTAAGTCCGCAAGATTTGGCCAATCTATTTCGTGAAATTCGGAAACAGCTCAAAAAAGGCATTAAAAATCGCGGCACAACGATTGGCGAGTATGTCGACACGGCGGGCGAGCACGGGAGTAATCAGCATTCACTGATGGCTTACAAAAAGTATGGGCTGCCTTGTCAGATTTGCGGGACGACGATGCAAAAAATTAAAATCGTGCAGCGGACGACTTCGTTTTGTCCGCGCTGCCAGAAGCTGAAAAGCCCCTCTCGGCGGGAGGGGTTGGGGAGGGAGATAATACTAGACAGATGACCAACTTAATGAATCCCGGGTTAACGCAATTTGCTAGGAGACTAAGAAGAAACTCTTCTGATGTCGAGCAATTACTCTGGTCAAACTTACGCAATAAAAATCTTCGAAATTTAAAATTTCGCCGACAACAACCAATCGGAAAATTCATCGCTGATTTTGTTTGTTTCGAGAAACGAGTTGTCGTCGAGCTGGATGGTAGTCAACATGCCGAGTCTGAAAAAGATTTGCTGAGAGACAAATGGTTTAGCCAGCAGGGATTTAGAGTTCTGCGTTTTTGGAACAATGAAGTTTTTGAGAATTTAGACGGAGTTCTTGAGAAAATTATGGAGGTTTGTTTGTCAGAATACCCTCCCCCCAACCCCTCCCTTGAGGGAGGGGAGTCAGAATTCCAAGCTGATTTGATAATCTATTTTTAAATAATCCATTTCTTGTTCTTACTTTGCATTTAGTCGATTCCCATTGCCATCTCGATTTCACCAATTTCGAACAAGATTTCGACGCCGTTCTCGCGCGGGCAGCTGAGGCTGGTGTTACAAAAATTATCAACCCCGGCGTGGATTTGGCGACTTCGCGAAAAGCGGTCGCGTTGACCGAGAGCGTTAGCCCCCGAGTTAACTTGTTTGCGGCGGTCGGGTTTCACCCGTCCGAGGCTGAGAAATTATCGGCTGATAATTTCGCTGCGCTTGAGCAGTTGGCTCAAAACTCCAAGGTTGTCGCAGTCGGAGAGATTGGGCTCGATTTTTTCAAGAACCAAAAATCCGCCAAGGTTCAGACTGAGGCTTTCGAGCGGCAGCTCGCGCTCGCGCAAAAATTAAACAAGCCAGTCATTATTCACGCGCGCGAGGCGGATGCTGAGATTTTCTCGACACTCGACCAATTCAAAAATTTGCGCGGCGTGTTTCACTGTTTCGGTAGCGATTGGGATTTCGCCGAGCAAGTTCTCGCGAGGGGATTTTTTATCGGACTGACCGGTATCGTCACTTTCGCCAATGCGGTGAATGTCCAAGAAGTCGCGCGCAAAACTCCGCTCGAAAAATTACTCATCGAGACAGACGCGCCTTTTCTCGCTCCGCAAAAATTTCGCGGGGAGCGCTGCGAACCGGCTTTCGTCGTCGAAGTCGCGCAAAAAATCGCCGAGCTCAAAAATTTACCATTTGCTGAAATCGCTGCAAAAACGACGCAAAATGCCGAGGAGTTGTTTGGAGTTTAGACAGCAGTTTTTGCTTGGATTGTGAATTTGATAGTGATTTCAAAATGAGAATATTGCATTCCTTCTTCTGGGTTTTCAGCCTCGATTTTTGAGCTTATTTGCCACTTATTGGTCTTATTATTAGCGCGAAAAAGACCTTCCACTATTTGAGCACCTTGTTTGTAAAAGCCCATTCTTTTTTCAAATTCAGTTGATTTTTTAGAATCGACATCAAGTGGTGCGCAATAACAACTTTTGGCCAATCCCTTCTTCTTAGAGGACACCTTATGGATTAAGGTTAAAACGCCGCCTGCATTAATAAATTCGACTCCTTTCCCTTTGGACATTTTTTTGTAAATTTCTCGCAGTGCTTCTTCTACATTAAAAGGTATTTTCTTTCTTCTTTCTGACAAATCTAAATCTCTCTCGTGGTTTTTCATTTCTGATGCCAAAAAATCGGGGTCGGGGACTTGGACCACGGGTGCCTGGACTCCAAGAAACGCTTCTTCGGTTTCTTTTCTCTTAGCCGTTCTCGCTTCAAAAGCTTTCAGGATTTCTGCTGGCGTTAATGCACGCGAGCCACGGTCGGAATGTTCAGTCATTTTGAAAAAATAAAAAGGAGATTATTTTATCTAAAAACGACCTTTTGTCAAATCGCAATTTCCAAAAATTTACCACTTCCCACCAAACCCGCCACCCGAGAAGCCACCGCCGCCAAATCCGCCGAAACCGCCGCTGCCGCCGCCGCCGAATCTGCTGCCGCCTGCCCACCAGGCGATGTGGCCGCCGGATTTTTTAGCAGCAGCGTAATTTTTCGAGACGATGAAATCAAAGAGTAAGCCAAAAAGTCCGAGCACGATTGCGCCGCCGAAAAATCCCACGAGGCTCGAGATTAGAAGCGTTCCGCCGATGCCACCACCCAGCGCGCCAAGCGCGGCGCCCGGCCAGATTTTTTTCGAGCGACCGAGGATGGCGGCGAGCCAAGGCACACCGAAGAACAGGAAAATAAAAATCACATTGAGAATTCCCTCAGCCGAGCTTGAGACAGATGCCGTGCTGTTCGTCCGCAAATCCGTGAAGCTCTCGCCAGCGATGGCTGCAGTGATGGCATCGACACCAGCCGAGATTCCACCGTCGAAATCACCATTTTTGAAGCGCGGCGTGATGACTTCATCGATGATGTCGCGTGCCTCGATGTCGGTCAGCGCGCCTTCGAGCTGGCTGCCAGTCGCGAGGAAAAGCTCGCGGTCATCGACGGCGATGACGAGCAGTGCGCCATTATCGACCTGCGCTTTGCCGACGCCCCATTCATTTCCAAGCTGCGTCGCGTATTGTTCGATCGGCATTCCGTCAGTCGAGGCGATCAGTGCGACGGCGATTTCCGTGCCAGTTTGCATCTCGTAATTCGCCAGCTTCGAATTTAGCTCTGCCACGGTTTCATTCGCAAGCGTGCCGGTCGCGTCGGTCACGAAATTTTGAAATGCAGGAAAATCGACAGCGTTGGCTGTAGCCGCAAACAAGCAAAGCACGAAAATTCCAAGTAAAAATCGTCGCATCGGAGATTATTGATTGCCGCCAAAGTCGACGACCGGGACGACATCTGCTCCGGTTGCCGCCTGAAAGAGCTCTTTTTTCGCATCGAATTTGAAGACGCTCGCAATCAGATTACGCGGGAATTGACGGACGGATTTATTGTATTCTGCAGCCGCGGCGTTGAATTCATTGCGCGCGTAGGCGATGCGGTTTTCCGTGCCCTCTAGCTCGGTCGTCAAATCACGGAAAGCCTGAGTGGCTTTCAAATCAGGATAGGCTTCGACGGTGACCAGGAGTCTCGAAAGCGCACTTTCAAAATTATTGGCGGCATCAATTTTTTCATTGGCTGTGCCGGCCGCGGCCCAAGCTGAGCGCGCCGCAACGACATTTTGTAAAGTTGTTTGTTCGAAATTGGCAGCGCCTTGGACTGTATTGACGATATTCGGAATGAGATCGAAACGGCGTTGATATTGCGTCTCGATGTCGGCGAAAGTTTTATCAACATTGGTCTCGAGTGTGACAATTGAGTTGTAGCTGCTGACCGCGCCGAGTGCCAAAACCACGAGAATGGCGAGAGTGATGACGAGAGGAGAGAAGAATTTCTTTGACATGGTAGAAAAGGTTAAAAATTTGGAACTTGGTCAATCTTAACCGATTTTTTCAAAAGTTAAGCGCATTTTCAAATAATTTGACTATAAATGCAACTTTAATCAAAATAAGATTTAAGCAAGCAAATTTGACCAAAAAATGGTGCTCGCGGAAAATATCGCCCACTTTTTAATTTTAAAATCTTGGAAAAAAATTCTGCAACTACAACCACGACTGAGGAAAACCTTGCAGTGCTAAGTGAGTCTTTGCGCAGAGACGAGCTGCTTGTCAGTAAGGGTGAAAAAATTTCTTTGTTTGTTCAAAAACATTGGCGTTTTGTCCTTGAACTTTTTAGGTCGATTGATTTTTCTGAAGCGATAGATTCAATTCGGCAAAGGGTCGAAAATTTACTTGAGCAAGTTGAGTCGGACCAAGGGGAGGCGATTAGTGGCGAAATTTAGCATGCACCTCGCGCAGTCAAAATCAACTTGATGAAACTGGTTCATTCAGCCTTGCGTTTCGCGATTGCACTAAATTTTGACAAAGAGAGAGAGTTCGTGGACAATGGTCTTCTTTATTTTTATTTGACCAAAATATTATGACTGAGAATACAATAAGCGAACCTAGACGACTAGCTTTTTCAGACCTGCCTCCGGATGAACAAGAGTCTTTGGCTGCTGCTTTGAGTGAGTCAATTACATTTGGGATGGGCGATAGTTGTGAGGTAGCACAGCCATCCGGGAAAATCGTAACTTTTACACGGGCAGAGATTGATCGGGTCAATCAGATGGCTCCTTATTATTGTCTGTTTTAAAGTCAGCGGTGAAATTTAGCATGTACTTCGCGCAGTCTTTTATTCGTCACATGCGTATAAATTTGCGTCGTCGTGATTGAGGCGTGACCGAGCATTTCCTGGACGCTGCGGATGTCGGCGCCATTATTTAGCAGTGTCGTCGCGAAGGAGTGGCGCAAAGTGTGCGGCGTCACTTTTTTCACGAGTCCGGCGGCGAGCGCATATTTCCGCACGATGGCTGCGACACTCCAGGCGGTCAATCTTTTCGCATTTGGACCGCCGACGATTTCATCCGCTTTCGAATTTCTCGAATGTGAGAGGAAGACGGCGGGGAGATTGTCCGTGCGTCGATTCAGATATTTTCCGATTTTTTCTGCCGCTTCGGGTGTCAAGAAAACAATGCGCGTTTTGCGGCCTTTGCCCGTGACAGCGAATTCGCGCCTCTCGAGATCGACCTGATTACGGTTCAACCCGACGAGCTCCGACACGCGCAGACCCGTGGAATAAAGCGTTTCCAGAATGGCGGCATCGCGGAAGTCGCTGGTTGTTTTCTCACCGACTGTAGCAAAAAGTCGGCTCAATTCTTCCGCCGTCAAAAATTCAACGACGCGTTTCTCCGATTTCGGGACATCAATTTTTTCTGCGGCGAGACAGTCGATGTCGCGCTTCGCGAGAAATTTGAACAGCGCGCGCAAGGCGATGGCGTGGTAGCCGCGCGTCTTGACACTGAGTTTCGCACCGCGCGATTCGAAGTCGTTCAAAAAGAGTAAAAATTTCTGCACATCACGGAAGCCAATTGAGCTGACAACTTTTTCTGCACCAAAAAAATCGGCGGCGCGCCCCAAATAGTGCTCGTAATTTTGAGCCGTTTTTTCCGACTGATTTTTCTCGATGCGGACCGAAGTGAGGAAATCGTCGACGGCGTCGGTGAATTTCATTTCAAGCCAATTTTCGCACGAATTTTCGCCAAATTCGCGGTCGCTTCGCCGCGGGCTTTCGCGCCGCCTTGCTCCAAAATCTTGGTGACTTCGCTGGGATTTTTTTGCAGCTCTTGAAATTTCTTCCGCGCCGGACCGAAAGCGTCCAGAACTTTTTCAAATAAAATCTGCTTCGCGTCGCCGTAGCCGACTTCGCCGTTGCGGTATTTTTCCGCCAAATCTTTTTCTTCCGCTGCGGTCGCGAAAAGTTTAAACAGCTGAAAAACTAGGCATTTAGCATAATCGAGCGGCTGACCTTTCGCCGTCGAGTCAGTTTTGATCCGCATGATTTGCTTCCGCAAATCTTTTTCTTCCGCAAAAATTTCAATCGCGTTGCCATAACTCTTCGACATTTTTTCGCCGTCGGTGCCAGGCACGACCGCGACTTTCTTCGGAATCTCCGGCTCGGGTAATTTCAGCAGCGCGCCGAATTGGGAATTAAATTTCTCCGCCAAGTCGCGCGTGATTTCGAGGTGTTGTTTCTGATCTTTGCCGACCGGCACTTTGTCTGGCTGCAGGATCAAAATGTCAGCGGCCTGCAAAATCGGATAATTGAAGAGTCCGACATTGGCGTCGAGTCCACGCACAGTTTTGTCTTTGAAGCTCACAGCGCGTTCGAGCAAACCCATCGGCGCGAGGCAGGAGAGAATCCAAAAAAGTTCGAGCGTCTCGGGCACATCGGATTGTCGGTAAATCGTCGTCTTTTCATCGACCAGGCCGAACGCGATGAAAGCCGCGGCGACTTCGAAAATACTGCGCTTGAGCTCAGCTGGATTTTTCGCCGTCGTGAGTGCGTGCAGATCGGCGACGAAGACGAAAAGTTCCGCGCCACTTTTCTGAAAATTTAAAAACTGCTCGATCGCGCCGAAATAATTTCCGAGGTGGAGATTTCCCGAAGGCTGGATTCCAGACAAGATTCGCATTGGTAGTTGGTGGAGAGCTCTCTTTTTAGGTTTTATCTTTCGCGTGCATGTTTCGAGTTTAACGCTTTCAGAAAATTTCTAAAAACTTTATTTACAGCTAAGATTTCGACAATAACTGCCAAGCATTTAACTTTCTAACTTTGCCTTCAATTCTTTTTTCGACACCACTAAGCTTGCTTGTGATTTTATTCTCGCTCTGGAAAATTGTTTCCAGGATGGGTTTCGGCGTAGGCCTCAAAATCCTGATGGTCACGCCAGGTATGATTTATCTTATTTACACTTTGTCTTCTGAGCTCATGTTGGCGAGCTTCAATCCGGTTTTTAGTTTTATCTGGTTGGCAATTTCTTACGCGCTTTTTACACTTCCAATATTTCAGGCAGCTATTTTCTTATTTTTCGCATTCAAAAAATGGCCGGCTAGAGAAGGGGACTAACCCGAATCTTAAAACTCAGGAACATGGGACATTAAGCATGAAACATGGAGAAAATTTTCAAATTTTCAAATAAAATTCAAAGCTTAAAGCTCAGCTCATTTAACCCACCATTAAGTGGTGGGTTAACGACAGGTGTACATCGAGACTTAAGACTCAAAGAATCAAAACGCTGGGAATTCCACCGCCAGCTCTCCTAACCCCGGAATTAATTCCGGGGTTAAAAACGAGATGGATAAAAAAATTAAAAATTACGAGACTTGAAAATTCGAAAATTTTGCTCAGCTCAAGCCTCGGATTAGTTTCGCGCTTCGCGTGACTAAGTAATTAACGCTTCAAGCAGCTCTCGAGAAATTTCAGCGCTTCGGCACGATTTTGCACCAGGCCTTCGACCTGGGCATCTTTTAGGATGCGAATTAATCGTCCGAGCTCTCGTCCGCGCGGTACGAAAAGTTCGCGGCTGATTTCTTCACCATTCAAAAATGATTGCGGTGGCGCCAAAAGTTTTTCCGTCGTGTGAATCCGCCACTCGTGCGTGACCTCGCGGTGTAGTCCGAAATTCGCTGGGCTAGTGCCGCGGATGTCTGCCGCGGTTAATTTCACTAGATCAGCGAACCAGGGATGCATGAAAAATTCGTGGCGGCGTGCGAGCCGCATTTTCGGAATGTCAAAAAAATTCATGTGGTGGGCGACGAGCCAGACGATTTTCGCGCGTGTCGCGCCGTCGAATTTCAGCCGCCGCAAAATCTTTTCTGCGATTAGCGCGCTTTTTTCGGCGTGACCGGGGTAAGTAATTTCACCATTTTCTAAGCGCAAAGTTTCCGCCTTGCCGATATCGTGCAGTACAGTCGCGAAAGCGAGCGCGGCGCTGGCGGATTTCGGTAGGCTCGCGAGCGAACCGAGCGAGTGCGTGAAGACATCGCCTTCGCGGTGCCAGCGTGGCGGCTGCTCCAAATTTCTCAATTTCAAAAGTTCGGGCAGAACCGTGTCCAGGATTCCGAATTCTGCCAAGTCACGGAAGGCACGACCGCGATTTTCATTTTCCAAAATTTTCGTCAGCTCATCGCGGATGCGTTCGCCGGAAATTTGTTGCAATTGGTGTGCGTGTTTGCGAATCGCATTTCTCGTCGGCTCGTCGTATTCGAAATTCAGCAAATTGCGGAAGCGCACGCCGCGCAGGATTCGCAAAAAATCCTCACTCGCTCTGGCATCAGCGTCGCCGATGAAGCGAATTAGCTGCTTTTTCAGGTCTTTTTGTCCACCGACGAAATCCAAAACTTTGCCCGCAATCGGATCCCAAAACATGCCATTTACCGTGAAGTCGCGCCGCCGCGCATCTTCCGCGGCGCTGGTGAAAAAAACTTCACCCGGTTTTCTCCCATCATAATTTCTCTCGCCACGGAAAGTCGCGACCTCGAAAGCGTGCCGTCCGAAGATGACCAACATCACGCCAAATTCGCGCCCGAGTGCTTTCGTCTTCGGAAAAATTTGCTCGACTTCCTCCGGCGTGGCGGCAGTCGCGATATCGACATCAGAGGTCGGGCGATTCAGAAGCTGGTCGCGCACGGCACCGCCGGCGAAGTAACTTTCGAACCCACGCGCGCGCAGAATTCGAACGATTTTTTCAGCGGATTTCAGCATTTTCGGATTGAATTTTAGCGTGAAATTTGCTAAAATGAGACGATTTAAAACCAATTTTGAAAACAAAAATCCAAATACTCTTCACGGCTTTACTCGTGCTGCCAATCGTCGCGCTACTTTTCGGTGGCGTCGCGACGGCTGCGGATGAATCTGCGGATGAGTGTACGACCGAGGATGATTGCAATACAGCATTGGCGGAAGCGGTCGAGAAATTTCAGACAGCCACAACCATTCTGAATAATTTTTCGGATTGTTCTGGTGCTTGTAATTTCGCCACTGATTTGTGGTTTAGATGTAGTATCATCGGTCCTGAAGGCGCGCAGATGACTTGTGATGGGATTTACGATACGGGTAGCACCAAGACAGGGAAAACCAACACTTTGGAAATTATCGCGGCGTTGTCGAAATCTAAAACCGAACTCTCAGCAAAAGTCACTGAGCTGCAGCAAAGAGTCAATAGATTCAAAAGTGCTGACATAGGCACGATTCTTTCTGTGACTGTGAGCAACAACCAAGATCGTGGGAATTTACAGATTTTCATAGACAAGGTGATTGATCTGGCAGCCAAAATGGTCGGTCTGACGGCTTTCGTTTTTCTCGTGATTGGTGGTTTCCGGCTTGTCGCGGCGGCTGGTAATGACAACCAAATTCAAAAAGCGAAGACGATGATTATTTACTCAATCGCCGGTCTGACGATCGTTCTGCTTGCGTACATTATCGTCGCGGCAGTGCAGGGACTTTTGTATCGCTAGTTGTATTTTTTAATAAAAAATGGTAAAATCTAAAGATTTAAAAATAAAAATTAACTCTCTCAAAATGCAAAACAAAATCCAGATCTTCGCGTCGATTGATTGCGCGCTGCACGAAGCGCGACTAATTGGGTTTGGGTTTAATCCGACTGAGCGTTTTGATAAGCAGCAAGTTCCAGCGACAGGGAAGGAGATTGGCAAGACTAATTCGCAGGAAAAATCCTTGGCGGAAAAACTCCAAGATCTCAAAAATCTCGAACGGCAGAAGCGGACAAAAGAATCTAAAGATGCGATTAAGGTGCTGAAAGAGGCGATTGAAAAAGCCCAAAACATCAAGCTGACTGACGGACAGATAGAAGAAATGGTCAATGGCTTGATCGAAAAACACGACCAAGAAGTTGGAACAGCAGTCCAAATTGAGAAAGAGCGTTTCATGCTCGTGCATGCGAGCGAGACTGCGGTCAAGTTAGTCTTGGCGCACAACAAAATTAAAGCGGAAAATGTTTCTCCTGATCAGCTGGAAAGAATTTTTAATGCTGCGGGCTTTCAAGTCGAAGCTAATCTTTACGAAAAAGACCAGATTCCGACGGCGCGACCATTTTCCGAAGTTATCAAAGACGGTTTTACTTTCGAAGCGTCGCCTAAAAAAGTTGCTCCAGCAAAAGCTGCTATTCAAGAGTCTGAGATTCACGATGTCGCTCCGAAAAATCCGAGTGGGTCTTCGATTGAAACTTTATTGAACGGTGGCGCAGCGGAATATCAGAGAGATCTCGATGCCGTTTATGGCGCAGAAAGCAATGAGCCGGTCAATTTCGTGCCAGGTAAATTCCGTGTGAAAGAAGCTCTTAAGGTTTTGAACGACAATGGTAAGAGAACCGGCTTAGTCGCAGCCGGCAAAGAAATTGAAATCGTCCAAACCGAAACTGGTAAATTTGAAAAATCTGGAAAAAGCAGAGTTTGGGGACAATTGAGACAAGGCGGCTGGGTCGCCATGAGCTATGTCGATGGCGTGAGGTCAAATGTCTTAGACCTTAGCGCGAATCCTGGCGCGAAGAAAAAAGGCGCACCGGCAGAGGTCGCGGCATTATTTAATTTGAAAGAAGCAGATCTCGGCGATAAAGCGAAGATGCAAAAATTGCGTCTCGGTAGTTCACAGCAATTCGAGCAAGAAGTCGCGAACTCCAATTTATCGCCAGCCAAAAAGGCGGAATTGATCGAGACTTTCAAAGTGCTTGATGTGAGCTATGGTCGTGTTGCGAAAGGCAATTCGCCCGAAAGAGAAATCGCGCTCAACAAACAAGTCGACGGTTTAACTGGCGGTAAAAAGGTTGAAGAACTTTTCGCTGATTCAGTGGGTCTCGGAATGAAATGGAATGTTTTGTATTCCAACTCCAGCGCGGAAAAACTCAGCGCCAAGCCGAATGAACACAAGCAAGAGGTCGAAGACATTTTGCGTGGTGGTGAGGTTTTCATGTTGCGTGTGGATCAGAAAACACACGGTGGCAAACTCGAAGCGCGCATCGATCAATCGAAGGGCGACACCTGGGCGAATAATATCGACGCGCCGCAGACGCTGCGCCCGCAGGAAACTTACATTTATAAATACCTTGAAATTTCCGACAAAAGCCAGAAAGCTGATATTCTCAAAAAATACTTAGGACAAGATTTTAATCCGAACGAAGTCGCAAATTACAAAATCGCGCAGGTCGAAATTCCGAACTGCGAAAATCCGGCAATCGTCATCAAAAAACTGGAGGCACCGAGACCAGTCGCTGCACCTATTCCTGAGGCTCAAAAACCTGAAAAATCGAAAGCTGTCTCAATCAACGCGGTTCAGTATTTCAAAAATGTGCCGGATGGTTGGACGCTCATACCTCGCATCCTGGACTGGACTAAACCGAGCTCAGAATTCAATAATTTGCCTGATCCGGCGATTGTCGATTTGCGTGGTAAGACATTGCGCGAGAGTGAATATCTCAATGCCCGCAAACGCCTCGACACGAAGCCGCACAAATTCATCGCGGAAAATGTCGATGATGTTTTGGGCCAGTCGCGTGAGTCGCTCGCCAAATATGTTGAAAAAAACTTAGACGAAAAAGCGCTTCCTAAAATGGCTGCTAGTCTCAAACAAGAGATGGAAGCGGCTGGAGACGGTAAAACAATTCAGTCATTCGTTAAAAGACTTGAAGCGAAGCAAAAATGGGAGACCTGGTGGAAAGATAAGGGCGCAGACGAGCGCATGTTTAAAGCCGCCGAATTGCTCTACGACTGGGATTGCCAAGATATTGCTGATTTAGAAAAGAAAATGAAAAAAGAAGAGGATGGATTTTATCTGGCTAAATTGCTCCAAAATGATTCTGGCAAACTGAAAACAATAAATGTTGCCGATTTCGGTAATTCGAAATTGGAAAAAATTCTCGAAAAATACCATGTCTCGACAGAATCTGTAACCGCGAAAACAGCGATTGAGCGTGCGCTCTACGACGAGGACAAAATTAACGCCGCGCGACCGCCGCAATTTGCCGGTGACGCCGTGGTCGTACCGCCGACTTTCGGTAGCGATCACAAGTCCAAGCTGGCAATCTGGGAAAATCAAGCTTCTTTTGGTAAGGAAGTAATCAATGTCCATTCGCCGCTGAGCTTGACGATCGAGGCAGCGTCTTTGCTCACGGGTTATCTGACTTACATTCGAACTGGCACTGGTCGGGCTGATGCGCTCGGTGAGTATTCCAAAGTGCGCGCTGAGTGGCTCGAAGGTAAAAAAGCCTCTCCGGAAGCTAAGGCGAAATTCGAAGCGATTTTCAAAAATCAGCAATCTTTCGATAATTTCCGCAACTTCGTCCTGAAAGGTCAGATGCCGGAAACAGGTGCGAACAAAGTCAGTCTTCCGCTGAATGAAATCCAAGTTTTGATTCCGGGCTGGAAAATGATTGCTGATTTTTTCGGCGGAGAAGAGGGTTGCGTAACGAGCGGTAAGAATGAGTTTGTGGATGATCACACAACGCCTCCTCCTCCCGATGTGATTGTGCTCGACTAATTTTGGTTTCCGCAGGAATGGGCTAAAATTCAGTCATGAAGAAAATCCTCATCATTGTCGCCATTTTTGTTTTAATCGTTTTTGTTTTGATTTTTGCGGTGGTTTCCATGCGGCGAGCTCCGCCCGGGGCATCTTTTGCAGGAGAGAATTTTGATTTGAACAAGACGGGCGAGACAAGTATTTTGCTTGATTGATTTTTTTAGGTTAAAATAAAACCTTAACCGTACGGATGCAAAAGATTTTACAAAATTTCGCGAAGAGCTCATTGCTTACTCTCGGAGTTATTTTTTTATCTTCGATTTTTTTAGTCGAGCCGGCGATGGCAGGGACGGCGTCTTGCGGCGAGACCGTTTACCACGATTATGATGTTACCGTGACCGGTGATTGTGGCATCACGATTACTGGTTTGACGAAAACAGTTTCGGGTCAAGCCTCGAACACCGGTTCGCAATCTTATAGTGTGAGTTATCACATCCCTAATGGTGGTTTGCAGACTTTTTCGATTCCAATCAATATTTTGGCAAGTGCACCGAATGGCAGCACAGTTTCTTCGAGTTTTAATGTCGATTCTTTCACACCTGATGTGAAAGGCTGTTCGGTGACTTTCAAGAGATACTCTTCGGGGACAACGAACATAGTTTGCCCTTATTGTGGCGATGGGATAAAGCAAAGCCCGAATGGTGCGGGCGTTTACGAGCAGTGTGATATAAATAGTGGTTATTGTGCGAGTGGTACTTGCTTAAGTAACTGTACCTGTAAACCCGTAGCTAAGATCTGCGGCGACAACATTATCCAAACACCCAATGATGCCGGTAAAAATGAAGTCTGCGATGGCACTTCTCATTCCGCCTGCGCCAGTGGAGTCTGCCAGAGCGACTGTACTTGCAAACCTGTAGCTAAGATCTGCGGCGACAACATTATCCAAACACCCAATGACTCCGGTAAAAATGAAATCTGCGATGGTACTTCTCACACCGCCTGCGCTAGTGGCATCTGCCAGAGTGACTGTACCTGCAAACCCGTAGCTAAGATCTGCGGCGACAACATTATCCAAACACCCAATGACTCCGGTAAAAATGAAGTCTGCGATGGCACTTCTCATTCCGCCTGCGCGAGTGGCATCTGCCAGAGCGACTGTACCTGCAAATCGGTGACCACTTGCGGCGATGGGATAAAGCAAAGCCCGAACGATGCGGGTGTTTATGAGGAATGCGACAAAAATAGCGGTTATTGTGCGAGTGGTACTTGCTTAAGTAACTGTACCTGCAAACCCGTAGCTAAGATCTGCGGCGATGGAGTAAAGCAGACTCCGAACGATGCGGGTGTTAACGAGCAGTGTGACGATGGCAATACCATTAACACCGACTCCTGCCGCAACGACTGTAAGCTCACAATTTGTGGCGACAACATTCGTCAATGGCCCAACAGTTCTGGCTCTTACGAAATTTGTGACGGTACAGATGCCGTAGATTGTCCCGGCAAATGCTTAGGAAATTGTACTTGTCCTGCTCTCAAGATCTGCGGCGACAACATTATCCAAACACCCAATGACTCCGGTAAAAATGAAGTCTGCGATGGCATTTCTCATTCCGCCTGCGCGAGTGGCATCTGCCAGAGCGACTGTACCTGTAAGCCCGTAACTAAGATCTGCGGCGACAACATTATCCAAACACCCAATGATGCCGGTAAAAATGAAGTCTGCGA
>Ga0172379_10000304_pt1 | contig 131138 bp, 125 predicted proteins | sample GrowelOW334metaG_FD_119756 | JGI IMG/M metagenome (GOLD analysis project Ga0172379, IMG submission 119756) | Groundwater microbial communities from an aquifer near a municipal landfill in Southern Ontario, Canada - Groundwater well OW334 metaG | ecosystem: Environmental > Aquatic > Deep... | reverse complement strand
TCGTTATACCCAATCATTTGATTCACCGGGATAATATCAAATGACTCAATCCATTCTTCTCTTTCAACTACTTCTGCTTCTGGTAATCTAGTCCTGAGAATTTTATTTAAGTCTTCAATAAAATTTCCAAGGCTTTGTAAAACCCTATTCGTATCGGGATCTTTAATTAACTGATTAAAAGTATTATCACACTCAACTTCTTTTATTTTTAAGGCATTTAAATATTTTTGCACTCGTTCTTGTAATTGTCTAATTTTATTATTTACCAAATCTCTCGATTCTTCAATAGAGGTAAAACATATATCTGTCATATCATAATTAAAAGGATTCCAGTCTAGAAATTTATCTGGATTGAATTGTTGTATATCCTGGTCAATATTTTGATTGGGTGCTATTTGTGGCTTAAATTCCATAATATACCTATATTATCTCATAAATAATTAACAAACACTAACCATCTTTAATATATGTATATTCAGCCTATAAAATTAACCCTATTACTAAATCTCTATATTTTAAGGGATATAACCTTACCAGCTAGATAAATTTCACTCTTTAAACATCCAAGCATTTCTCTTTTCTCATTCATAGCCCCCTCTCTAAGCACATGTTTAGCATAGTTTCTTATATCCTCCTGTGCAGGAATCGAAAGATTGGTGATATTTTGTTTACAAAATCACCAATCACGCGCCGTTGGCGAGATTATCCTGCTGGGATCACAAAACATCAAAAAAGTACTTAAACCTTTAAACTTTTTTAGATTAAAACTTATGCTATAATACATAAGTCGCTTTAATAAATTAATCAAATAAAATAATATGGAAGAAAACAAAAAGTGTTGTGAAGGTGGTGTTTGTGAAAAATGTACTGATAAAAAAGAAAGTGTTTGTTGTGGTCATGGTAATATGTGTCATGGAAAATGTCATATACTGAAATTCTTTATATTAATCGTTGCTGTTGTAGTCATTTTCTGTTTAGGAGTTCAATTGGGTGAACTAAAATCAGAAGCACGAAATGGTCGTGAATTTCGTGGAGGAATGATGAATTGGAATTACAAAATTGTTAAACCTACTATAGATAATACAAACACAGATATTCCTGTCACTCAAACCCCAACACTAAAACAATAAAGAAATAAAAATAAAACCCCAACAATATTGGGGTTTTATTTTTATTTACCTTTTGTCCAATTTTTGATTTCTTTATATGTCGCTTCACCACAAATAGTTTTGCCTGTATTTTGATTTAAGAAAAATGGTACTCCCCCACACATATCTTCGCCAACATCTAAGCCAACTAGCATTTCATCGTTTTCTTTATTGTGCCAAACTTCAATCTTTTTTATATCTACTCCTTCACCAATAAGCCTATCTACATGCTTTTCTGCAATAATACAATGAGGACACTCAAGCCCATAAAAAAATAATAAATCTTTCATAAAGAAATTATAGCACTAGATGGAGAAAATAAAGAATTAGTCTTATCAAAGGGGCTTTTGAGCGCGTCGGCGTGAAAACTGAACGAATTTTCACCAGAAAATTGGTGTACCCTTTGAGAAGAGCTAATTCTTTATTTTCTTAATTAAAAAAAATAACTAGGACTTACCTCGGAAGCACTTGAGGAAAGACCTAGCATTTTTTATTTTGTAATTTTTGAAAGTCTAGCTTTTTTACGGGAAGCAGTATTTTTCTTTATTACTCCTCTCTTTGCAGCCTTATCTATAACACTGTAGGCAACGGGTAATAATTTCTTTGCATCTGCTTTGTTTTTTTCTTTAACTAACTTTTCAATCTTTTTAACAGTTTCTTTAATGTTTTTCTTATTACGATCATTCATCGCCTTTTTGACGAGTGATCCTTTGAGGGCTTTTTTTGCTGATTTTGTTATTGGCATAATGTTAAGTAATTACGAATTATTAATTACGAATTACGAATTAAATTTCTTATTAATTTTTTGACTGAGACTCCATTAGAATACCAGAAATAGCCGAAAAGAGCAATATTTGATATTATAAAAATATGATTGCAAAAATAGAGGGAATTATAGTTCATATAGATGAAAAATTCATAATTGTTGATGTTTCGGGAGTTGGATACAAACTATCTATTACTTCTGAAAATCTTACTACTTCTGTTTTAGGAGAACATACATCCTTTTGGGTACATACAGCGGTACGAGAGAATTCTATTGACCTATATGGGTTCAAGAGCATAAACGAGATGTCATTTTTTGAGCTTCTACTTGATGTTTCTGGTATTGGACCACGGGGAGCACTTTCAATACTTGCTATCGCTCCTATTGATACATTAAAAAGAGCAATCGCAACTGGAGATACTGGTTATCTAAACAAAGTTTCAGGTATTGGCAAAAAAACAGCTGAGAAAATCATTATTGAACTTCGAGACAAATTACAAGATTACAAAAGTGATTCCGATACTCCAAGTTCACTTCGTGATGAAAGTGATATTATTGAAGCTCTCAAATCTCTTGGCTACTCACAAAACGAAGCTCGCGACGCACTAAAAAAAGTACCCCATACAACGATAGGCACAAATGCTCGCATCAAAGAAGCTCTCCAAGTTCTAGGGAAACGTTAGTATTTCAATTCGTAATTTTTAATTCTTAATTATTTTTACATGCCTGAATTACCAGAAGTCACAACAACTGTAAATGGTTTACAAAAAGTCTTGCCCCGACTTATTTTTACTGATGTCTGGACCGACTTATCTAAAAAAAATCCAATCAAACAGTTTAAAGAAACAATAAAAGATGAAACTTTTTTCAAAGATTTCAAAAAGAAAGTTGTTGGGCAAAAAATTCTAAAAGTTGAAAGGAGAGCAAAGAATATTTTAATAAATATTTCTGGTGGTTATACCATACTTATCCATTTAAAAATGACAGGCCACCTCCTCTTTGGTGAATACACCAAAGAGGTAATTAAGAATGAAAAATTAATAATTACGAATTGGAAACCAAAAAATACGGGGCCATTAAATGACCCTTATAATAGATTTATCCATGTTGTTTTAACTTTTTCAAATGGTAAACATCTAGCATTTTGTGATTCACGAAAATTTGGAAAAGTTACAATAATTCCTACTCACATACTAGGAGCAAGCTCGCATTTAAAAAATATTGGACCAGAACCTTTGGAAAATTCTTTTACAATTACAAAATTTAAAGAAAGATTTATTCTAAAACCAAACTGGAAAATAAAAACTGTTCTTATGGATCAATCTATAATTGCGGGTATTGGTAATATTTATTCAGATGAGATGCTATGGCTCTCGAGTATTCACCCTGAATCAAAACCTAGCAAAGTGCCACCGAAACAACTATTAAAACTATACATAGCCATGAAAGAAGTACTTACCAAAGGGATCAACTTCGGGGGTGATTCGATGTCTGACTATAGAAATATACATGGATTACGAGGAGATTTTCAAAACCATCATAATGTTTACAAAAAGAAAGGAACTATGTGTATGAAAAAAGGTTGCCATGGTGTTATAATAAGAAAAGTTATAAATGGTCGCAGTGCCCATTTTTGTAACAAACACCAGAGACTGTTTTAGAATTTCATTATTAATTCTTAATTATTAATTTTTAATTACTTTTATATGGCAGAAAAACCAAAAGAAAAAAAGAAAAGTACACACAATGGGGGTGAGATGCATTTCGGGCTTGAAGTTCTTTTGTTTATTGTGGCAATTTTCGTTATTTGGATTTTAATGGGTGGGGCCAAAAAGCCCATAGAAGATAAACCATTTATCACTCCCCTAAATGACCAAGTGAATCCTGGAATAAAGTATGCTCCTAAAGATGTAATAAAGAATTAATTTCTTAAAATTCTAAACAGAGCCACTCCGCAAGCAACAGAAACATTGAGTGATTCTTTTTTGCCGTGCATCGGAATTTCTGCAATAAAATCACATTTATCTAATATTCTTTTGGGTAGCCCTGTTACTTCTGGTCCCAAAATAATAGCAACCTTGTCGGTTGTTTTTATTTTTCGATAATCTATCGCTTTTCTGTTTTGTTCAATTGCAATTATTATGTACCCATCTTTTTTCAGAGAATTTATAAGTGGCATCAAAGTTTTTTTGTATTCCCAAGGGATAAAGATTTCAGCACCTAGTGCACTTTTTGCTATATCTTTTTGAATACGGCCAAATTTATCAGTTGGTCTTGGGGTAAAACCTGTTAAATATATCTTATCTATACCTACCGCATCTGCCGTTCGAAATATTGCCCCTATGTTTATAGCCGAACGAATATCCGGAAGTATTAAAACTGATTGTTCGTCTTTTGATTTATTCATTTTTATAATTTTTCCCATATGCGTTATTGGGAAGTTTTAATTTACAATCTGGGGAATTACTAATAACCCACTGTGCATAGGTATTACTATTTGGACCTATAAATTTATATTCATTCTTATTATTGTAAGTAATTGGGGAATTATAAATAAAATCAATAATTTTACTTGCTTCATCCCCCTCAACTACCCCAATTAACTTACCTTTATTAAAAAATCTATTAGCGAAAGGTAAAAATTCAATTCCCTGAAAAAATGGGTAGAGATTTTTATACAAGTGCCCCCAGTGTTCCTTTTTTGGATAAGAATCTGAAAATGCTACTTCCCACCTTGAAATTTCTCCTTGTTTATTTAAAACAAACCATGGATGAACAGCGAAAATAAACGGAAAACTAGCCATGGATTTAAACAGAAACACTTGGTTCTTTTTACTATCAATTAGGTTGGAATAATCTTGTTGTGTAAACATATACTGAGAGTCTATACAAATATATAGTATTTATCAAGATGTTATAAATAGGAACTATTTATGGTTATTGTTATAATTAACTTATTAAAATTTACAAAAAATAATATGCTCACACACGAACAGAAAGTAAAAAATGTATCCACAGTATTAAAAGAACGAAAAAGTAACACCCCTGTCTCTTTCAAGAAAAAATCTGTCTCCCACCAAGTACCAAAACCAAATGACAAAACTTATGATGATGAAAAAATTGATTTAAGTATCCTTAATGAAATTATTGAAATAAATAAAGAGGAACTAACTTGCACAGCAGAACCTGGGGTTACTTTTGTTGATTTAGTAGAAGCGACGCTCAAATATGACTTGGTTCCATTTACTGTTCCAGAATTAAAAACAATCACAATTGGAGGTGCTGTTGCTGGAGCATCATTAGAATCGATGTCTTATAAATACGGAGGATTCCATGATAGTTGCTTAAAGTATGAAATAATAACTGCAAAAGGAGAAATATTAATTTGTACTCCAGATAATGAAAACAAATTAATATTTCAAATGATTCATGGAACATTTGGAACTCTTGGTGTTATCTCAAAATTAAAATTTAAATTATTCCCCGCCAAACAATATGTCAAAATTATTTATGAAAAATTCAATAATCTTGAAGATTACAAGAAAGCAACTTGGGAACATTACAAAAAGAAAGATTTTGATTTTATGGATGGAATCATTCACTCACCTTCCGAACTAGTTTTATCTATGGGCAACTTTGTAGATTCTGCTCCATATACAAATCGTTATGATTGGATGAAAATATATTATTTGAGTACAAAAAAAAGAAAAGAGGATTACCTAAAAACATCTCATTATTTTTTCAGATATGAAAAAGGTGTCACAAATGTTTCTCCAAAATCATTTTTAGGAAGATTATTCTTTGGTAGATTCTTAGACACAACAAAAACCCTTCGTTTCGTGGAAAAATTCCACTCTCTAATTCCTGCCAATAAAATTCCAATAACGATAGACTTATTTATCCCTTTTACAAGGCTGAGTGAATTTATAGATTGGTATAAAAAAGAAATCAACCACTTCCCTTTATGGTACGTGCCTTATAAAATAGTCAGACACTATGAGTGGATTAATCCAGAAGTTATGAATAAAAATAATGGCGAAGAACTATTTATAGATATTGCAATATATGGAATGCAAAAAAGGAAGGTAAAAATTATTATAAAATGATGGAAGATGAATTAACTTCAGTTGGTGGAATTAAAACTCTTATTTCAAATAATTACTACTCAGAAGAAGAGTTTTGGAAGACTTGGAATAAGCCCAATTATGATGAGGTTAAAAAGATAACTGACCCAAATAATATTTTCCGAGACCTATATACAAAAATGTGTAAGACGACTCAAGGATTATAATAATTAATTTTTATTAATTAATTTCGTATTCTTCTAACATTTCGACTATATTTTTTATTTTCAAATCATTAATTAAATCGAGGGAAGATGAACATTTTTCCTGTATTTGTGATTCTAAGGTTAAAGCATCTATTTTCTTTTGTTCAGTTTTTTCAACATCTCCAAGAATATGACCAAGCCCTTTATATCTTTTAATTACATCATTAAAACGCTCTTCAATGCTTGTAACACCATAAGGAGCAACTCTAAAATCAGAATAAGAACAAACCTTTTTATACCAATCATCTGAATCTATGGTTGATTGAATTTTTGAACTACCAATATTATCTAATATATCTATAACCTTTTGATTCACTTTTATTTCTTTAACTATACTCAGTGTAGCAATATGTTCATCGTCTCCATATTTTAAAATAAAATCATTTTTAATTTTTTCAAGATTTTCAATGTTTTCTTTTTTAAGAAGATCACTATTCAGATCAAATTTGATTATATTACCAATATCATGAAGTAGCATTGCCGTAGAAAGGATATTTTTATCAAGTTTTACAAAATCAGACAAAAAATCATTTACCAATAAACCCACCGCAGTAACTCTATACATGTGTTGCCGTAGATGTTCAGGAATTTGGTATTTATTGTAAATATCTTTGATTTTCATATTATATTTTTATATATCAAACTCTTTTAATGTTTTCATAACTTCATCTACTGGCAAACCAATAATATTATTATGGTCCCCTTCAATTTTTTCGATAAATTTATCACTGACATCAGTCAATGTATACGAACCAGCAAATTTTAATGGGTTCCCAACTCTAATATACTCTTCAATCATTTCTTCGGTAAGTGGCAAGAAAGTAACCTTCGTTTCAACAGCTTTGGATACCACTCTTTTGTCTTTAGTATCAATAATAGTATAACCAGTAAAAACTGAATGTGTCCTTCCGCTTAATGTGTTTAAAGTAATCTTTGCTTTTTCTTCTGTATGAGGTTTTCCTAAAATTTTACCATCAATAGATACAAAAGTGTCTGCAGAAATTATAATCGCATCTTCAAAATTTTCTGCAACTCTATCTGCTTTCCCTTTTGATAAAAATTTTGCTAATTCACTTGGTATTAAATCAAGGGTCATATCCTCTTCATAATCACTCGAAACAACTTCAAATACTAATCCTGTTTTTTCAAGTAGTTCTCTTCTGTGATATGAAGTAGAGGCTAAAATTATTTTTTTCATATTATTTGTTCTATACAATTTCTCTCTTATAACAATCTTCACAATATGGTTTAAAACCATCTGACCTTTTATATGCTGATTCTATTTGTTTATTACAAAAATCACAAGTTTCATTAAAAACTTTAAAATTGTTTAAAATCTTAAAACGATCAAGCATCCTCTGGTATGGTGTATCATTGGGCAAGGTAATATTATTTTGTTTATAATAATCAATTTCCCTTTTTATTAAACGAAAGGGTTTCCCTGATTTTTCTCCGATAATGGCTAATTCACAAATTTCATATCCAACATCTAAAATATTATCTGGCAACTCTTGAACTTTAATACTTTTTAGATTTTTTGTATCAACAGTCGTGTCGGGTTGCCAAAAAAGACCACGCTTTTTAGCTTCTTCTTCTGTCATAGGATAAATAACATGTGCCATAGAACTATTGTAAGCATATGGAGCAAAAGACATTGGAAAAAATTCTCCATATTCTCCATTCTGAAGCATTTTTGTTTTAATACTATCTAGAATTTCAAAATATTCCTCTGGTTCATATTTCTTGTTAAAAATACTATAGGATGTATTTTTAAGTCCAACACACCCAAAACAATTTGTGCAATTTTGACAATTTATCAAAAACTCACAATCTGTAGATTCTTTTACTGCGAAGGAAAATTTGACACTCGAAGAATTGGCACTAACATTTTGGGCTTCATAATTACCCTGAGCTCTGCCACTAAAACCAACATCCATTGAATCTTTTACTTTAAAAACTACAAACGCAGAATGTCTAACATTTTCAGAATCTTCTATTTGGAAAACATCTCTACAATTTTTAGAATTTTTTATATCATTTCCAAAAACATTTTGGGAATTAAAAATTCGTGCTGCACGGATTGGGTTTGTTTTTATAAGCTCCCAAAATTTATTCTGATATTCATCTTTAACTTTTCTACTACCTAGGTTTATTTCATTTCTTATTTTTGTATACTCTTCTGGGCTAAATTTTTCATTAAAAATATAATAATTTTTGTTCCGCAAATTAACACAACCAAAACAATTTTGGCAATTACGACAATCATAAACGAAATCACATTCAATACAATTTGATGAAAAATATGCGTATTGGCATTTGTAACAATCAGAAGTGCCTATATTATCATAGGCTGAATCAACCCTGCGAAGAAAATATGAATCTATAATGTTTTTAGAATCATAAATGGAAGTACTAAATAATACATTTTCCGATCTTCTACCTCCGAAAACGTAATACCCATCTTTTAAACTTTCTCCATAAAAACAAAAATCACTATTAATGGAGTTTTTACCCCGACGCACTCCTGGCAATGGGACAACTTTCATTAAACTTAAAAATTGATCAAAAAATGACTGAGTTTCATTCACTATTCTTCCGTAAGAAAATGGATCCCATAAATCCGAATAATATGTATCGTAATCATAAATAACCCAAGGAATAATAGGAGCGACAGGTGAAAGCATAGTATCACTATGACCTGGTATATCGCATTTCCGTTTATATATATTTGAATAATTTGAAAAGGATAATCTTCTTCTATGGCGACAATCAGGACAAAGTTTTGGGGCGGGTGAACGCAACATTTTAAGTAGAGAAACATCACCCTCTTCTATTTTAAATTCTTTTTTACAATCCAAACAAACTCTTATATGAGGGATTAACTCGTCTAATATCTTATCTAGTAGTGCATCAAATTCTGGTGTTTTTGTCCCTTTCATAAATTCTTTATCATTTCATTAATAAAAGTCCTGCTAATGCTATTATACTACCCAATATTTTTATTGGTAAATCTTCTTTCTCTCTTAAAAAGATAGCTCCAGCAATAAATACGACGACTACTTTAAATGTTGTTATAGCAGAAACAATACTTAGATTCCCTACAACAAAAACTAGAACCACCCATGAAAGCGATTGAAGAAATCGAAGTACTCCGGTAATGGCTATGTCTTTTTTAGTATAAACGCTTTTGCTATGAGTTATCAATGTTGCTATTCCCAAAAACAAACACTGTGACCACCAAGAAAGCATTACCCCTGCTGAAAATCCAGTTATTTTCATTAATGCTCGTTCTGCCACAAGTAAAATACCCATCATTACCCCAGACAGAACCATGAGCATAAAATATTTATCAAATTTAAATCTTCCTATTCGGTGTTTTCTTGATACAACCAATATTCCAATTATCAATAATACGGTTCCAAGTATTTGAATTAGTGTCAGTTTTTCATTTAAAAGTAAAGTTGCTAATACTATTGTAATTGGTGTGTAAATATTACTAACTAATGAACTAATTCCAGCTTCTACGTGTTTTTGAGCTGTATATGAAAAAACAAAATAACCAGCACCAAATAATCCACAAGTGAGTGATAAACCAATCAAATGGAAAATATTCCCTTGAAGACGAAATGGTTCAAAAAGAGGTAGTGTAAAACTCAATATGACAGTTATAAGTGTAACCTGAAAAGCGAGACGTATTTGTCCTTCGTTTTTTATATTTCTATGTGTAGCAAGCCATCTACGTTGAAGTGGTGATGCACTTGCAGCTATAAAATAAAATAGATAACTTAAAAAAGCAACCATATGTAGATTATATCAGAAATACAGGAAATTTCGATTCTCAAATGGGTTGGCAAACTATATATAAAAACTATTTTGGTGTCTATATTTTATATTTTTCTATTTCCTTTTTGGCTTTTTTTATAAATTTCCCAAACTTATAGTCTTTTTCCTTCCTCTCCGTTTCAGTCATCTCATAATACTCGGTTTCTTTTTTCAAGTTAATATAATTAGAATATTTCTCCGCATCTAATTCACCAGACCCTAATCCAAGCAAAACATTGCACCCGGGTTCAGAAATATGAGAACAATCAGCAAATTTACATTTCTTGGCTAATTCTATTATTTCATCAAAAGTACTATCCACACCTTCCCTTGTATCGGCCATTCCCACCTCTCTGGTTCCTGGATTATCTATAACAATTCCTCCATTTTTCAAAAAGTACATTTCTCTTCTTGTTGTGGTGTGTTTTCCTCTACCTGTCTCAAAATTAATATCATTTGTTTCAAGTGCATTTTCTTCTAGTAACCTATTAATCAAAGATGATTTACCAACCCCCGAGGATCCCAAAAAGCAATATGTTTTCCCAGATAATATATACGATCTTAATTCTTTTAATCCTTCATCGGTTATAGTACTAGTTAGAATAATATCAACATTTTTAAATCTTTCTTTTATTTGAACTAATTTTAAATTTAATTCTTCTTTGGAAATTAAATCAATCTTATTTAAAATAATAGTGGTCTGGGCACCTCCATCGTTGGCTATCGCAAAATATCTTTCAAAACGATTTAAATTATAGTCTCTACCAATTGATTCCACAATAAAAGCCACATCTATATTGGTTGCAATTATTTGAATTCCATTTTTATTATTATATTTTTTCTTTATGAGTGTTTGCCTTGGTAATACCTCTTGTATCACAGCCCATTCTCTATCTTGCTCTTTTATTATTACCCAATCCCCCACAGCAGGATAATCTTCTCTTGATTTAGCATTAAAAATCTTTTTACCAGTAACTTTGGCAAAATATTCCCCATCTGTATTTTTTATTTTATAAGCTCCCTTGTATTCGGCAATAACTCGGGCAATAGAAAAATCCTCTAATTTCAATTCTTTTCTAGAATGTTCAAAAAAGTCGCTGTAACCAAAATCTTCTAATTTCATATTTAAATTATAACAGAAATAGATAAAAGTTTGATTCTCGTTGAGCTTGAGTTCTCAGAACAAAGACCTGTTTTGAATAGATTATATAATAGGATTTTTATTAAGACACGGAATAAGGACAACTATATTTAATCAAAAACTGTTTTACTTGTTCACTTTTTAATGTATACGCCCTTACAAATGAATCATCTACATGAGCATATAAAATTCCTTCCCCTTCACCTGTTTCTATAAAATGACTCGCAAATGTAATAGTGACAGCTTCACTGTCTTGAATAAATGGTTCGGGTGACACCCATTCTATTTTCCCCTTTTCATAATCATACACAAACAACCCAATAGAAAATATCCCATATTTAGTTTTTTCGTTTTCTCCTTTCTGATTCGCTTCACGACCATTTATAAAACCCAATAATTTACCTTCTCCTATATATATAAAACTTTCCGGCAACAATGGTCCCGGAGAAGCATGTCCTCCAATCCACGGAATATTGTGTTCTTTGGGGTGAAATATAATATCTCCAAATTTCCATTCTTTATTCATATCTTCTGTAACAGCTATTCTAATTACTGAATAATTAAAATCTTCCTCTTTTTTACTTGATTCTACTAAATTATACCTGAAACCTTTTTTATTTATTGGAACTATGGATAATTCTTTAGCTCCTCCAATTTCGTCTGCAAGTAAAACAGGTGTAGTCATTTCTAAAGAATCCAAATCCCTCCCAACAGCATGACCAAGGTGAATTTTATTTTTACCATGTTCTTTTTTATTAATTATTGGAATTGTAAAATATAAATGTATCAAATCATTTTCTTCATCTATCCAAATATCAGGGTCTTCTAATCCAATAAACTCATAACCTTCTAGAGTTAATTCTTTTATTATATCTCCTTCATTTTTTATATTTAACTTTTGTTCAATTTCGAAACTTTCTAATAAATTTCCTTTTATTTTATGAAGTTCACTTCTGTCTATATAGCCCTTTGTTTGTATGTCCCCTTCACGGCTTGTTATACATCTAATAACCCCCTCTTTGTATTGAGTCCTAGGGTCGAGAGTAATAGCCATAACATGAGTAAATTTATTATCAGTATTTATAACCTTTCCTTTATGTTCAGTGTAAAATTTTTCCATATTATTTACCTAGAATCTCTAAAACCTTTTTAAATATAAGTGACTCAATTAACGGATGAGTTAGTTTATCTGGTAATTTATCAAAAAATTCTATCTTTTCCATCTCAAAATCAGGTAATTCATTAAAATTATCAATTTCGGAATAATATATCTGCCCAAAATCTTTTTTGTCTTCTTTCTCAACTGAATAAATACATAAAGGAATTAAACTGAATTTATCGGCTCCTGTTTCTTCAATTAATTCTCTGGAAGCACATTCATCAATACTTTCAGATTCATTTCTTTTTCCACCTGGTGTTTCCCAAGTATCTCTTTTCCTATGTTTGGTAAATACCCATTTACTATTATGTATAGCTGTAATCACAGAAAAAGAAAGATCACTATCTTTTATTTCTCCTAAATTGTAAAAATCTACTTTTAACATAATATTTATATTTTAACTTCTTCTACTTCACCAATAAAAGTATAATTGTCATCTTCAACAAAATAACCTTGCCCGTCTCGTAAAAATTTAACTGGGTATTCTAAATCCTTCGTTTTTTCTTTATATTCTTCTTTTTTATCATCTGTGTAATGAGCTTGTATTACAAACGGAGCTAGTCCTAATCCTCGCAGCATCTCTTTTGTTGGATTTTCAGGGATACCAGAGCTTGATTTTATGGTTATCCCCATTATTGCAGCTCCAGCGCTAGTACCAATATATACTTTCCCTTGATTAAGAAGTTCTATTAGTAATTTATCAAAACCATTGGCTTTCATCGCATTTAATAAGTAAAAAGTACTTCCACCTTCTATGTGAATAATATTTTTATCTTTGAAAAATGCTCTTAGTTCTTCTTCGTTTTTATTTTCAATGTCTATCTCTTTAAGATAGATGCCATTTTCGCTTATAATTTTACTGTACTTTTTTATGTAATCTGAATTAGGGGTACCCTTGGAAGCAGTTGTCACATAACCTACACTCATTTGATTTTTGGAAATACCTGTCAGGTCATAGCCATATTTTAATAGAAAACTTAAATCTGACGCTAGTATTAGTTTCATATTGTTTTAATTCAAATTAAAATTTCTATCCATCTCATTAATAAAATACTCCTGAGCCTCTTTGTCTTTAATACATCCTCCCACATAACTATTGGTCCACCCACGGTCATTTAGTTGTTTCCTTATTAATTCTTTATTATCAAAAAGTTCTCCTATATCAATAAGCACTACCTCTCCTTTATTATTTATCCCGTAATTTTTTGTAATGTTGAAACTTTTATCTATTACACCGAGTTTTAATAATTTTAAATTAAATTCAATAAACTGATCTACGATTTTTTTAATTCCGTTAGAGTCCAAACCTTCAAACGCTTCATGCAGGGCGATAACCTTATCTTGCTCAAAATCATATTTATTAATAAACCTTGGATTTGCCATCCATTCTTGTGGAATGTTAACTCTTTTTAATATTTTAAATGAAACATCGGCCTTTCTTTTTACATCTTTAATAAAACTAGGAATCTCAAAAAAAGAATCCTTGTTAAATGGAAATATTTGCCAGAAAATTACAAAATAAGCTTTAGTCCAAGAATGAAATTTTTTTAAAACCTTTCCATTTCCTAAATCATATGTCGTATATTGCCACCCTTGTCCAATTTTTTTCATAAAATTATTTAATCATTTTCTTTAATTCCTCTAAATCTAACTCTGTTCTAGTATCTATGTAATTACCGTTTATTTCTCCTTCGCCATTAATCCAAGCTTTTTCTGGAACAAATTTATAAACTCTCCTTGGGTATGAAGTAAGAAACATTATTACATCTTTTATTTTCTTTTTACTTCTTCCATAATGATGAGTTAAACCTTTAACTATGTCTATAGGATTACTTAATTCATATGCTTTGCCTTGAAAATAAACACCAATCCCAGTTCCCGAAAATATTGTTGAGTCATAAATTGTCACATAAACATTTTCATTGTTTCTTATGTTTTTTGAATGTTGGTTTTCTTTCCAAGATAACCAATAGAAATTAAGGTCTTTATCAAAAGAACAATATACTGGGCTATTCCAAGGTAACCCTTCTGGTGTAATAGTAGCCAAATTAAGATACTCAATTTTCTCTATTATTTCTTTTGATTTTATTGATAAATTTTCCATAATCAAATTATATCAGAAATACACAAAAGTTCGATTCCTGTCTGGGTTAGGTTCTATAGGACAGCGAGTACTCTTATCGGTCATTACATAACCAGTACACCTTTTCAAAAATATTCGCATAAATGCTCATATTTACTGAAAAGCTTTTCACTTCCTACACGCAAGCAAAGCAGTTTGCTTGCTCGAGAGGACAAGAATAAAAACCTCAATTTCTTAAGGTTTTTATTCTTGTCCTCTCGGTAGGAATCGAACCTACGACCATCTCCTTAAAAGGGAGCTGCTCTACCAACTGAGCTACGAGAGGATATTAAATAGCACGATTTATCAAAAATACCACATTTATGCTTAAAAATCAACACCTATAAATATGGGGTATGAAAGTTATCCCCTTATGTCTTTGCTTATCCCCAGTTTTATTATATAATGTAATTAAGACGTATTTGAAATAATCTTTCCAACATTCTCCCTATGTATTGGGATATTAATATCGGGAAAGATATATAATCATTATTTAGCACATTTATACTCACATTATTATTCGTGAGTCGTTCTTTGTTTCTAATAAAGCCAAAGGCTTGGAAGCTGGTTCTCAAATTTTTGAGGTTCAACTTCCAAGCCTTTTCTTTTTGTCTAAATTATTTATTTAATGAATTTAAGATAAACTGCTCAAGCCCGATAGTAAAATCAATTTCCCCGCCGTGTGCTTTATGATAAATAGAAACGAGCTCACTTGATCTATTTTTAAGCTCATCACTAGTGAAAACCTTTGTGCTATTTAATATCATTGTTTTTATTTTCCAAAATAAAATTCCAGAAACTTCTTCGGGTGCAACACCAGCGGAAACTGCCTCTCTAAACAAAACCCATGTTTGAATTTTATCTTTTCGTGCAAATGCATCGGCAATGCCAAAAACATTTATTTTCGGTGTTTGTTTTATTACTGCTGAACTTAAGTCTTCTATTGTTGCATGTTTTTTATATTTTTTTAAATCCGGGGCAAGTAATTTATCTTCTTTGAAAATAAAAATATTTTGTGAATCTTTTAAATGTGAGATCTCCTCATCTTTTAATTCAAAATCTTTATCTCCAATGAAATTTTCAAAAACGAAAATAGACTGTTCGCCAAATAAACTTACACTTTGTGCTTGGTCAAAAAACATTTCTTTTGATAATTCACGCACGGGAATAAAAATTGGTTGATTATTTTTATATAACCTTTTTAAATAAACATTTTTTTTCTTTGTATCATTACCAAAGAGAATATATATCATATCCAATTTCTAACCTTCTTTTTATAGTCTCGATAAACTTCACCATATTTTTTTTCTAATATCTTTTCTTCTCTCTTAAGGAAAAAAAGTTTTGTGATGGCATAAGCAATTATGGTAAAGATAACGCTAAAAAGTGAATTTATTATGAGAGCAAAACCAATCGTCATAATAAAAAGCCCAAAATGTGTTGGGGAACGCATATATCGGTATGGACCAAATTCAAAATTAGACCTCCCCTCTTTCTTATGAACTCTTTCTTGGTAATTAGCAGAAGTTGATTGTGCCCAATATATAATTAAAGAACTAATTATAAGCATCGCAAAACCGACATATTTATATATTTCGTTAGAAAATATTTTCAATTTAAAGACAATATCTAAAAACACACCCAAAACCACAGCAATAAGAAATATTGAATATGAATGAAGTAAAACAAAATGGACTGTTTCCTTCCTTTTTAGTTTAAATTCATTTTCTTGGTACTCTATTGGTTTCATATATTAATCCTATCACTTGAAATTAATTTTTGCTACTATTTTAACTCCCCCCAATTTTTACCTAAAACAGCTGAAACAAGGAGTGGTACTTTCTCTTTTCCTTCTAAAAACTCATCTGGAATCGCATTTTTCATCGCTTCCTCAATAATCCTGGTCGCTTCATCTTTCTTTTCTTTTTTTATTTCATAAACCAATTCATCGTGAACCTGAAGGACTAACCTTACATCATTTATAAGTGAAGCTTTTCTGAGTGCATCGTCAGCCTTCTTCATCCCAATCTTTATAATATCTGCAGTCGCAGTTCCTTGAATCGGCGCATTGGTCGCCATACGTTCAGCCATTGCTCTAATAAAAGGAATGGGAGATTTAATCCCTGGGAAATATCTCTTTCTTCCAAAAAGAGTTTCTGTATACCCATGTTCTTTTGCAAAATTTTTAATACTCTCTAAATATCCGGCAATAGTTGGGAATTGAGCAAAATAATTATCATAAAATATTTGAGCTTCTTTCCTGTCTGTACCAAGATTTTCCTTAAGCGCATTTACTCCCATGCCATAGAGAATTCCAAAGTTAATAACTTTGGCTCGGCGTCTCATATCATGAGTTACATCTTCTTCAGAAACTCCAAAAACTTTCATTGCCACTGCGCAGTGGATATCCTTGCCCTCTTCAAAAGCTTTTACAAAATAAGAATCTTGCGACATCAAAGCCGCAACACGAAGCTCAATCTGTGAATAATCAAATGAGGCAAGAAAGTAACCCTCAGGGGCAATAAAAGCATTACGAATATTTTTCCCACGCTCGGTTTTAATCGGAATATTTTGTAAATTTGGATTGTTTGAAGAAAAACGGCCTGTTGTAGTACCCGCCTGAATAAAATGTGCATGAAGCCTGCCGTCTGGTCCAACTTGAGCGGGAATAGTATCTATATATGTTGATAATAATTTTTGAAGTTCGCGGTGTTTCAATATTTCGCCAACTATAGGGTGCACATCTCTAAGTTTTTCAAGTTCGCTTTCACGGGTAGATATTGCTCCCCCCGCACTTTTCTTAATACCCTTAATAGAAAGAGCGAGTTTAGTAAAAAGAATTTCACTAATTTGTTTTGGTGAATTAATATTAAATTCCTCTCCAGCTTCTTGCCATATATTCTTTTCTAAAATTTCTAAATCTTTATGATATTCTTCTCCAATCTTTTTTAAATATGAAACATCAACAAGGATCCCTTGTTTCTCCATTTTATCTATTATCGGAGTAATCGGTTGTTCAATATTTTCATAGACATATGTGAGTTTTTGCTTTTTTATATCTTCTTCAAGTTTTAACAATGCCTCATCTAAAGTTTTACAACCTTTATAATTTATAACCTCATCGAGATCAGGGTCTGTTCTTTCAGAATTAAGAAGCCAGAAAGCAATTTTGGCTTTGCTAATTTTTTCGAGATCGTCCAAGGCCAAAGCTCCTCCTCGCAAGGTCCTCGGATCTCCTCGCCCAACATCATCGAAAGATTCAAGGGGCTCGGCCAGACCATCGCTCAAAGGACTTTGGCCTTTTCCTCTCTCCTGCGAAGCGTCATTAAGATTAGAACCTTCTAAAACATTCAAAAATCTATTTTGTAAACTTTTAAATTCCATGTCGCGGAAAAATTCAGCGACACTGTTTTTATCAACAGTATTCTTCCATTCATTTTTGGGTAACTCAAAAACAATCGGTGCATCACGACGAATAGTGGCTAAAGTTTTTGAAAAAAGTGCTTCTTCTTCTCCTTCTTTTAAAAGAGTCACTATGCGATCTGTTATTCCAATTTCTTTTAATTCTCCTTCTTTCTTTAGAGTTTTATAAATATTTTCAACTGTGCCATATTTTGATATTAGGGTCGTCGCTGTTTTTTCTCCAATTCCTTTTATCCCAATAATGTTATCAGACGGATCTCCACGAAGACCTTTGTAGTCTGGTAATTTGTCTGGAGAAAATCCAAAACGCGCAAAAACTTTTTCTTCATTATATAAAATTGTATCGTTGATTCCCTTTTTGAGGGTATAAACTTGTACATGATCGTCATCGACAAGTTGCAAAGTATCCATATCGCCAGAGGCAATAATAATATCTATATCTTTATTTTTCTTTTTTAATTGTTCAGTGATTGTTCCAAGTAAATCATCGGCTTCAAACCCTTCACATTCATACATCGGCACAGAACAAGCTTTAAAAAAATCACGTGACTTTATGAGCTGAGCTACTAGGGTATCGTCGGCCTTGGCTCGCCCGGCTTTGTAATCATCATATGCTTCGTGACGAAAGGTCTTTTTAGGTAGATCAAAACAAGCCACAATATAGTCCGGTTTTAAATCGGTAATAATCTTAAAAAGCATCGTAGCAAGGCCGTATATGGCCCCAGTAGGCTCACCACGCGAGTTCATAAACTCAGGGAGGGCATGATAGGCTCGGTGAATAATTGCATGGGAATCGAGTAAAATTAGTCTTTTTTTGTCGGTCTTTTTTGTTGCCATAGACTAATTATAGCAGAATTACAAAAATTCTATTAAGCGAGTTTCTTCGTCAATATGAGAAAGTGAAATATTAAAAACAGTAGGGGGAATAATTTTTTTTACTTTTTCTGGCCATTCTATAATAATTAAATTATCATTATTCTCAATTATTTCTTCCCAACCTATTTTTAATAATTCCAGAGATGATTCAAGACGATAAGCATCAATATGAATCAATTTTTTAAAACTAGAATAATAAATAGATTTTGAACCAATATTATAAAATTTCATAATCACAAATGTTGGCGAAACTATTTTTTCTTTAACACCGAGATGTTTTGCAAAGCTTTGAGTGAGAGTTGTTTTACCCGCTCCTAATTCACCAGATAAAGCTAAAATTTTAGCTTTATTATTTTTGGTTTTTACTATTTTATCTAATATATTTTGAGCTATTTTGGGTATCTCTTTTTTATTAAATTTGGCTTTCATTTCTATATACTAACATACCCCGACTAAAGTCGGGGTATGTATAGATCTAATCTTTATAAGTGGGTAGATGTCGTATGAGTAGTTGTTGTTATATTTCTACGATAATAGAAACTTCTAGCAATAAATATTAACAATAATATAATTAATATCAATATTAACCAGCCAATCAAACTCATGCCGTACATGCCTCCAAAGAAAGCAGATGCACCAAGTAAGTTTACAATTTTAGGATTATTTAAGACATAAGCCATTGCATTTTCTTGTGCTCCATTTGGATTTGTGTAAACAAGAACAGCGGTTGTAACTATTTGTGCTAAGTTTATTTCCAAAGAATCAACTCTTGCTTGTAAATATATTACACCCTCTGCATCAGGATATAAGTCTTCAATAGGAACAGATAGAGTTCTGTCATCTACTTGATAAGTTCCTCTTGAAGAGTTTAGAAGTGTCAAACCTTGTGGGATAAATACTTGAACCATCGGATGAGTAAGTGTTGAGCTACTGATATTTTTATAGAAAACAACATAGTCAACAATATCTCCTATTCCAATATTTTGGTATTTATTTTCAATCCTAAGAACAATCGGTGATTCGGAACCAGAAACTGTCGTTCCTTGCTGATAGACATATTCTCTTATTGTTCTAGTTGTTGTATTGGTATTATTGTAATTAGTGTTGTTGTAATTTGTATATCCAAGAGTTCTAAATATTTCTATTGCTCCACGAGAGACGCCATTTGACCCTTCGCCAACTGCTCGGAAATAATAGATTGTATTTGGACTTAAATTAGTTAAGTATTCGCTAAAGTTAGTACTACCACTGACATTACGAGACGAGGTTCTCATACCAAGAGTGACATTTGTACCATATTCAAAATATGTACTTGCACTATTATAATTTGTGTTTGTGATAAGACCATTTACTTGAGCACTATTTTGAGAAATATTTGTCGCAATTGTTGTAACTACATTTGTATTGTCAGTTTCATAATTATTGTAATCAACATTTATTTTTATTGATTCAGAATCACTACCATGATTACCATAAGCTCTCAAGACATAAGTTGTTGTACTATAAGGAGAAACAGTTTCACTTCCATCATCATTAACATCTCCAACGTTTGTAATACTTACATCATCACAATCAGTTGTCCTCCATCTTAGAGTAACATCATCACCACGACTTATGTATGTATCGCTGGCAGAATAACTATCAATAGAACAATCATTATCATTATTGTTGTTGTTATCTACATATATTCTTACGGAAGCTGTATCGTGTGTGCCGTTTGAATCATAGGCAGTCAAAACATATGTGGTATCTTCATTTGGAGAAACAGTTTCACTTCCATCGTCAGATAGATAGTCACCAACATCTGAAATTTTTATACGTTCACAGTTTGTTGTATTCCAGTGTAATGTTGAAGAATCTCCATCGTCTATACTTGTATCACTTGCGGTGAAATTATTGATCTTACAAGTATTGTTGTTATTGTCATTCACATAGATAGTGACCGCTCTTGAATCCACAACACTACCATATTGATTCTCTACTGTTAGAGTATAAGTTTTTGTAATTACAGGCCAAACTACTTTGGAATTAACTGCGTCTACATTACCAATATTTGAAATTGCAACATGGGCACAATTACTTGTACTCCAAGAGAGAGTTGACGAGTCACCTAAGTTTATAGATGTATCACTTGCCGCGAAGTCATTTATTTTACAAGTGGAAGGAACTGAATTCACATAAATAGTAACCTGAGCATCCATGCCCAACCCATTTTCACCTTCAGCACTCAATATATAATTTGTTGTTTGAGTTGGCCAAACTTTTTGTTCTCCTGATGTAGGAATATTGTATGCAAGATTTGAGATGGTTACTTTTGTACAACCTTCTGTTTCCCATTTAAGGACAGAATAATCACTTATCATTATAGAATCAGGATTTGCGGTAAAGTTTTTTATTTTACAACCAGAAATTATTATTGAATCAACGACAACTGTTACTGTTTGTCTTTTAACAACACCATTTGATCCTGTCGCAGTTAAGGTATAAGTAGTAGTTTGAATTGGTTTAACTTTTAAAGAACCTCCAATTACAGGGACAACAGGTCCTATACTTGGTGAAATACTTGTACTCACACAATTACTTGTACTCCATACGAGAGTTGAATAACCTCCTTGTTTAATAAAATCAGGGCTTGCGGTAAAACCTTTAATCGTACAAGTATCAGTTGGAATAATTATTCCCTTAACTGTGATAGTAGTACTTTCTGAATCACCTAAAATATTATTATAATTATAAGCTTTTAGGGTATAAGTTGTAGTTACATTGGGTGAAACGATTTGTTGATTACCATAATAAGTATTAATTAGATTTGTTCCTTCATAGAGTTTAAAATAACTACAACCCCTTGATGTCCACTTAAGAGTTGAATCTTGGGTCGATGTTATTGAGGTAGGGTCTCCGTAAAAACTATCAATAATACAATTATTGGTAACAATTGTAGGCGCACAAGAAGATCCGTTCCATGAAGTATTCACAGCACAACTTGCATAAACAGTTTCTTGGTCTAATAATACAGTATTATTATACAAGAAATAAGTTTGGGGTCCTTTAGAAATTGCAAATGTTTTTGTCCCATTATTCCCATTTGCTACTGTTGCTCCATTGTGAGTTACAGCTGAAACTGCTTCAGGATTTTGGGTAGTCCATGTAAATGAAATTCCACAAGTACTATTCCCCGAGGCGATTACACAAGAAGTAGAAGCTGGAGGTGTGACAGAAATATTTCCAGTCATTTGTTGAACAATAGGATTTACTGTGACTGTCGTATTTTTTGAACCACTCAATATTCCTTTGTAACTATAAGCTTGTAGGTTGTAATTTGTCGTAGATACTGGAGAGACAGATGTTTGTGTTTGAGGACTATTGTAAACTCCAATCAAAGTAGGCCCATCATAAAGTTTAACTAACGCACAGTTAGCCATACCCCAAGTGAGAGTAGAAGATTGCCCTGGATTTATAGTTGAAGGATTTGCGGAAAAACTAGATAGTGTACAATTTGAATTTGTAGTTGTATTACTTACTTTAAAACTGACAACAACAGCTCCTTGGGTTGTCCAACCTGAAGCAATATTTCCAATATATAAACCTCCGTTTGTGCTAATAACATCAGCTCCATTTTGTCCATTTAATAGTGGAGTTGGTGCTAAATAATTTGGCTGATTAATAGGATCTGGTTTTGTATACCAAATTGTTGAACCAAAACTTAGTGTTTGGGATGAGGGAATAGTTACTGTTACAGGAGCAGAATATAAACTTCCTTGAGGTGAAACAATTTGAGCAGTGAATGAATGGTTAGTAGAAGATCCAGTAGGAGCAACTAGTTTAATAACTGTGTTTGTAGCAGTTGTATTACTTGTATTATGATAATAAATTTTTACATTTATAGTATCACCAGGATTGGCGTTTATGTTTGTCCCTGTCCAACAAGGAGAACCATATCCGGTATTAGTAGTATAGTTTGCAATATTTATATCTGGACATTCGGGGCCACCTGATCCTGTATTCCAAATAGTAGCAGCAAAAACATTTTGTCCCACAAAAAGGAAAACAAAACTTAAAATTCCGACTATTATTTTTTTCATATAATTTTTCATATAATTTACTTATAAAAATTTTCATTTAAACCGTGACTGCGGTTTAATTTTTAATTTAAAACTTACCTATATAGTATAGCATATTAACAGCAAAATGTCAATGGTGTTACTATATAAACTGTCTTTTATTAACTTTGCAATTTTAAACTTTTAAAGTATTAAATTAACCTTAAAAGCTTAAAAAAGCAAGGGAGAAGATAAAAAATAAAATCTACTCCTCCCTACGCGATATCTCTCTATCTTGTTTTTTAATCAAACTTAATTTTTGTCTGGAGAGATTTCAGACAAAAATAAAAGAACTTATAGTCTTAATGATATTCCCACCTGATACTTTGTGGGAATGGTGGGCACAGGCAAACTTTTCCCATGTCCAGATGGGTCATTTCCATGACCAGTTGGAGTAGTAGTGGTTACTATGGTGGTTGGTTTTCCAAACAAATTGTCCCAATTGTTAATAACTACACCGGTACCTATTCCAACAGCAGTAATAATAGCTGAGGCAATAGCAACTTTTTTCCAATCAACCACTTTTTTTGTAGTGGTGATTTTTTGTGGTGGAATAGTAAAAGTTTGGTTTTCTAATGATAATGATGGAGAAAAAATTGACTCTTTTGATCTATTATTATCCTCAATCGTTCCACTAGGCTGTCTTTGTTCAGTTTGAAATTGTTCCTTTTTTTTCACAACATATGAAACTTTCACAAAGTTAGCGCAAGCTGTTTTACCTAAATCAAGTTCATATCCTTCAACATGAAGAACTAAAACAGGTCCACGAAATGGACGCTTATCCCAATAGAGAACAACTTTTCTCCCATCGGAACTTTGATGAGAATTCCAGAACCCATTATCATAAGTTCTGTCCTCAACCCAAGTACGACCAGGTGAAAATGTCCAACGAACCCAATCATCAGTAGTTCTAAGTGGATTACCATTTTCATCTGTAGGATATACTCCGACATCACTACAGAATTGTTTTACACGATCTACAATTTTCTCTTTGTAGTCCTGAGAAATTGAACTCCCACCGAGTGCAAAATTTTCAAATTCCCAACCACTGTAGCCGTTTTCTTTTACAGGCATTACAGTTGGGTAAAGATGCCCATTCTGGGCTGTTGATTCTAATCCTATAAAGGTCAGAATCAAAAATACTACGTATTTTGTTTTCATGGTCTTGTTTTTATTTGTTTTTATTTGTTTTCTATATTTGGTTTTATTCACCTCCCAAAAAGCAATTTCTGAGAAAGAAATAAGACCAAACTAGAAAACTAACATTTGAGCATATAGTATCATATTAGGCAACAAATGTCAAGTGTGTTTTTAGTATCCCCATAAGCTATAATAAACCAATATGGTAATTCAATTTGACGACGAAAAGCAACAAAAAAATTTAGAAGACCTAAGAAAACAAGAAGAGGAAGATTTGGTGGAAGTTTTAGCTGAAGCTAGGTATGGAATCCCCCCTATCAACCTACTTGGAGTAGTTATCGACAACAATGCCCTTCGTTCTATTCCAGAAAAAGATGCTATTTCTCTAGAAATAGCTCCTTTTAAGTTGGTTGGTAAAAATATTCACGTTGCCGTTCGTTCTCCTCAACCAGAAAAATTGGAAAGTTTAAAAACTTACTTTGAAGAACACGAATTCACTCCTCATTTTTATATGGCTTCCCTTTCCAGTTTAGAAAAGGCTTGGGATAGATACAAAGAAATATCTTATGCTTCTGAATCAAAGATCGGGGCTGTGACTATTTCTGGTGATGTCCTAAAAAAATTAATGGCTGGAATAAAAAATATGGATGACATAAAAAATGCCATCAATGAAGCCGAAAAAGATAAAACTCACACAACCTCACATATACTTGAAATTGTTCTAGCTGGAGCCATCGCCATCAACGCATCTGACGTTCACTTCGAACCAGAAGAAGAGACAGTCAGACTCAGACTTCGTCTCGATGGAGTCCTTCATGAAGTTATGGAGCTTCCTCCTTTTGTTCACAAATTTATAAATTCAAGAATCAAACTCATCTCTGGACTTAAAATAACTACTTCGGCTGTAGCTCAAGATGGTCGCTTTAGTATATTCCTCGACCAAAGTGAAATCAGTCTTCGTGTGTCTATCATGCCTGGGGCATATGGTGAATCCATCGTTCTCCGAATCTTAAATCCAAAGTCAATACGGGTAAAACTAGAAGACATGGGTATAGAGCCAAAATTATTTGAGATTTTTATGAATGAAATAAAAAAACCAAATGGACTTATTCTTCTGACTGGTCCTACTGGTTCAGGTAAAACCACAACTCTTTACTCTTTTTTACAAAGAATTTATTCCGAGGAAATAAAAATAATTACAATAGAGGACCCGATTGAATATCATTTACATGGAATCTCTCAAACTCAAACTGACGATGAAAAGGGTTACACCTTCTTAGAAGGTTTACGCTCAGCTCTTCGCCAAGACCCCGACGTAATCATGGTCGGAGAAATCCGTGATGCTGAGACGGCAAAGACGGCCGTCGAGTCAGCTTTGACTGGGCATTTGGTTTTCTCGACACTCCACACCAACAATGCCGCTGGTGTTATTCCCCGCTTGATTGACCTTGATGTTAACCCAAAGACTTTAGTCTCGGCTTTGTCGCTTTCTATCGCTCAGCGTTTGATCAGAAAACTTTGTAATGACTGTAAAAAAGAAAAAGAAATTACCGAAAAGGAAACTAAAATAATAAAAAATATATTAGAAGAAGCTAAAAATCACAATAAAGATTTCTCAAGTTATGATATAGATGTAAATGCTCCACTTAAAATATATGAATCGGTTGGTTGTGATAAATGCAACCGTACTGGCTATAGTGGGCAGATGGGAATATTTGAAGCTATTTATAATGATGCCGAGATTGAAAAAATAATTCCTCAAAATCCAAGTGAGCGTGAGATTAAAAAGATTGCCGCAAACCAAGGTACACTAAATATGAAAGAGGATGGTATTGTAAAAGTCTTAAAAGGAATTACTTCTCTTGAAGAAGTCGGAAGTGCGGTTGATTTGATTGAGGAATAAATCCCTACTAGGCGTTAAAAAACCGGATACTAAAATCCGGTTTTTTGTTTCAACAAAATAAATTTAAAAAATTATTTGTTTCTTTTTTTTATTTCTATCTCTTTTGTTCCAGAGACAGATCTTCCTGTTGCAACACGCTCCGTTGTTTTTGTGTTGTTAGAAAACCCCGTGTTCCAAAATAATTTATTTTTTTCAAAACCTGGAGGAAGCTCAACATTAAAGGGAATACCCTCTACATAAATTGTTGCCCTTTTTTCAAGAGAAAAATAACCATTTTGCAGTGACTGTTTCCAAACAAAATAAGTATCATCCCCTTCTTCAAAAAAACAAATTTTATAAGTTATAATGTTTTTTTCTATAGATATTCCTCCCTTCAACAATGCTCCTTTTGTTTTAGCTGGAACAGTGAAGCCATCCAGCATTGCATTGTCCACATACTCCCCGTATCCATCTTTTAAGACCCATTTTTCATCTGGGGTAAGCGCTTTTACCTTTATTTCCATTTCATTGTAAAAACTTATAGGATCATTGTCGGTGATTCCAGGAATCTGATTAGTCCAAGGTATCAGGTTCAGGTTTAATTCCTGGGCTTCAGTTGAAGGCCCAGTACTTGTTACTTCAATAGTTTTACAACTATTAGCAACAATAATAATTAACCCAATTAAGGCAATCATAGTTTTTTTCATTTTTTGTTTCCTTTCTTTTATGATTTGTTTATGTTCATTTTGTTTGTAAATTTCAATTTACATTTTTTATTCTTCGTGATTATACACTATTAGATTGAAAAAGTCAAGGTATTAAATACCCCACCGACTTGAACCGGTGGAGTATTTTTAAGAAAACATAAATCTCTAAACAATCCTTTGAGAGCATACACTTACAAAGTAATACAGGATTACAGGATAGATCCAGAAAATTTACATAAACCAGAACGTCCTATGCACAAATATAGAGCACGGGGCCGATTGCTTAGAGATTTATATCCTCTTAATTAAAATGCTATAATAAAAACATATCAAACTTATAAAAAGAGTATATCATACTTAAAAAATAATGTCAAGCCCAAACAAAACAAATAAACACATTCGTCCGGAGTCCTCAGTGCCTAGTCGGGATGAGGGATTTTTAGACCAAACACTCCGCCCAGAAGTCTGGGAAGAGTATATTGGGCAAGAAAATATCAAGGCAAACCTCAAAATACTATTAACTGCTGCTGAAGAGCGCTCTCATCCCGCCGAGCATATACTTTTCTACGGACCACCGGGTTTAGGAAAGACAACCTTGGCTCATTTGATCGCAAAAGAAACTCGCAGGCAGATAAAAATTACTTCTGGTCCTGCAATTGAAAAAGTTGGTGACCTTGCATCAATACTTACAAACCTGGCACCTGGAGATATTGTTTTTATTGATGAGATCCACCGCTTAAATAAAATGGTTGAAGAAATTCTCTACCCTGCCATGGAATCCGGGGTTCTTGATATCATCATCGGCAAAGGACCCTCAGCAAGAACCATCCAACTTGAACTTCCTCCTTTTACTCTCATCGCAGCCACCACTCGTATCGCACTTTTATCATCCCCTCTTCGTTCACGTTTCTCTGGTGGAGTTTTTCGACTTGAATTTTATTCTCATGATGAAATAAAAAAAATCTTGGCACGTTCAGCCCAAATACTTGGAGTTACCTTAGAAAATGAAGCTCTCGACGAGATATCAAAACGTGCTCGCTTCACCCCTCGTACAGCAAATTATTTTCTGAAGCGTTGCCGTGACTATGCCCAAGTTCACAAAATCCCACTTTCCAAAGATGCCGTGAAAAAAGCTCTGGCTCTACTTGAGATAGATGAACTCGGTTTATCTTCTTCAGATCGAAGAATTTTAGATATTATTATTTCTAAATTTGGTGGCGGACCTGTCGGTTTAAAAACCATTGCTGCAGCAACCAGTGAAGAAGAAGCTACCATAGAAGAAGTTGTGGAACCATACTTAATTCAACTTGGTCTACTTGATAGAACAACAAGAGGAAGAATTGTCACAAAAAAAGGATACGAACATTTAGGGTATGAGTTCATAAAGTAAAAAGTTTATAACTTACTCATGAAAATATTAGCAATTGATCCAGGGTTTGAAAGAATCGGAATAGCTGTCATTGAAAAAACTTTTTTAAAAAAAGATATTCTTATTTATTCCTCATGTTTTAAAACTTCTGCAAAAATTCCTTTTCCAGAAAGACTGCGAGACATCGGACTTGAAATTGAAAAAATAATTAAAAAGTATAAACCAGAAAATTTGGCAATCGAAAAACTTTATTTTACAACCAATCAAAAAACAGTTATGGGGGTGTCGGAAGCTCGTGGAGTTATCGTCTATACGGCCGCAAAAAATGGTCTGACTGTTTATGAATACACTCCACCGCAGATTAAAGTAGCTGTTACTGGCTATGGAAAAGCTAGTAAAGAAAATGTCATGTCTATGATTCCCAAATTAATAGATATAAATAAAGAGATAAAATCAGATGATGAGTTGGATGCGGTCGCCATAGGGCTTACTTGTCTTGCTTGTGAGGGTTTTAAACTTATCCACAAATAAAAGGTATTGCAAAGAAAATTATATTTTGATACAAATAATGCATTATAATTTAACTTATTAAATATGAGTTATATAGATGATGAAGAATTAAAATTAGACGTTGATAGTGAGGAAGAGGAAGAAGACCTTGAAACCCTAGATGGTTTTAGTGACCCGATTGACGATGACTTACTAGAAGATGATGATCTTTTAAGTGAGGAATTTAAAATGTCAGAAGACACAGAATAATATAAAAATAAAACCCTCTAAATCAGAGGGTTTTATTTTTATATTATTTTAATTCGACAAAATCTTTTTTTACCAATACGATATGTCCCCTTCTTTACCTTTTCTGTGTTGGAAGAAATTTTTTCGTTAGTATCCAAGTTAGTTATGGCTTTTTCTCCAACCAATCTACGAAAATCACTTTTTGAGGAAATCATTTTATTCTTCAATAAGACATCTACCAATAAATCATCTTTGGTTGCACTTATTTCCAAGACTTCTTCAGGAATTTCTTTTTTTGAAAAAGTTTTCTCCCAAACTTTTTGAGCTTCTACTGCTTCTTTTTCATTGTGATAAGTTTTTATTATATTTAAAGCGAGTTTAATTTTTGCCTCTTTAGGATTTATAAGTTGCTTGGCTATACCGTTTTCAATTTGTTCTATCTCTGACAAAGAAATATCTGTGCAAAGTTTCATATATTTTGCGATAAGATTGTCTGATATAGACATCAGTTTACCAAACATATCATTTGGTTTCTCGTCTAAAGAAATATAATTACCATAAGACTTGCTCATCTTCTTTACTCCATCAGTACCCTCAAGAAGAGGTAGGGTTAAAACATCTTGTTCTTTCATTTGATAAAAACGTTGAACACGGCGTCCCATCAATAAATTAAATTTTTGATCTGTTCCACCAATTTCAAGGTCAGCTTTTATAACGACGGAATCATATCCCTGAAGTAGTGGGTATAGAACCTCAAGAATTGTGATATCTTGATTATTATCAATTCTTTTTTTGAAATCAGCACGATGTAAAACTTGTTGTATTGTTCCGGCTTTTGAAAGCTCTAGTATGGTTGTCATATTTTTATCTAACCAATCACTGTTGTAACGAACTTCTGTTTTTTTAATATCTAAAATTTTACCGGCGTGTTTTAGATAATTTTTCATATTTTTTTTAATTTCTGAAGAACTAATCATTTTTCTTGTCTCTGATCTACCTGAAGGATCACCAACCATAGCGGTTGCATCCCCAATTATTAGCACGGCTTTATGTCCTAAGTCTTGAAATTGGCGTAATTTCCTAAGTGGTACACCATGCCCAAGATGTAAATCAGGGGCGGTTGGGTCAATGCCAAATTTTACTCGAATTTGTTTACCTGTTTTAAGTATTTGAGCTAGATGTTCTTTTTCTATAATTTCTTCTACTCCTCTATTTAAAATTTCATCTATTTTTTTATCATCTATTATTATTTTTACCATGTTCATATTTTAACATATTTACATTATTTTAAGAATATAATGTGTTATTATAGATATATGAAAAATAGAGTAAAACATTTTAAAAAATTTCCTTTTAAAAACACAGTTTTAATAGTACTTGGAGCTGGGCTTCTTTTTACTGGTATTTTGATGATTTGGGTTAGTACTTTAAAGCTTCCAGACTTCAAATCATTTAATGAACGTAAAATCCAAAGTTCAACAAAAATATACGACCGAACTGGGACAATTCTTCTTTATGACGTTCATGCAAATATAAAAAGAACCATAATTCCATATGAGGAAATGGGAACAAATATTTTAAATGCAACAGTGGCAATTGAAGATTCAGAATTTTATCAACATAAAGGAATTCGTATCACCTCTATAATCCGTGCAACAATTTGGGCTAAACTAACAGGGCGAAAAATTCAAGGTGGCTCAACTATTACTCAACAATTAATAAAGAACACCCTTCTTACTTCTGAGGTTTCCATTTCTCGTAAAATTAAAGAGTGGATACTATCTGTTAAGCTTGAAAAAATTATGAGTAAAGATGATATTTTGGCTCTTTATCTAAATGAGGCTCCATATGGTGGAAATATTTATGGAATAGAAGAAGCTTCTAAAGCATTTTTTGGTAAAGAACCAAAAAATTTAACTATGGCCGAATCTGCTTACTTGGCTGCAATACCAAATGGTCCGACTTATTATTCTCCTTATCGAAAAAATAAAGATAAGTTGGATGAACGTAAAAATTTAGTATTGAAAAGAATGCTTGATTTAAAATTTATTAATGAAGATGAATACAATAAAGCAAAAATAGAATTGGTTACATTTTTACCAGAACAACCTCTTCATATTGCGGCTCCACATTTTGTCTTTTTCATTAAAGACTATTTGGAGAGTCGTTATGGAACTGGAACACTAGAAGCTGGAGGTTTAAAAATAATTACAACCCTGGACTATGAACTTCAAAAAAAAGCAGAAGAAATAGCCCTTATTAAAGCAAAAGAAAATGAAAAAAGTTGGGATGGAAAAAATACTGCTATTGTTGTGATAGATCCTAAAACTGGTCAAATTTTATCAATGGTTGGTTCTCGTGATTATTTCAACAAGGAAATAGATGGAAATTTCAATGTTGCAACAGCTGCAAGACAACCGGGGTCTTCTTTTAAGCCAATAGTTTATGCCCTCGCATTTGAAAAAGGTTACACAGAAAAGACAACCTTATTTGATGTTAAAACAGAATTCAATTCATCTTGTAACCCAGCAGGTACAGACACAGAAACTAAATGTTATACTCCAGACAATTACGACAATGCTTTTCGTGGCCCATTGACGCTACGTGAAGGCCTTGCTCAATCTATAAACATTATCGCGGTAAAACTTTTATATTTAGTTGGTGTTTCTGACTCCATTAAAATGGCTCACAACCTTGGAGTTACTACACTAAAAAATGATCCCAATATTTATGGATTATCTCTTGTAATCGGTGGAGGCGAGACAACCCTTCTCGATATGACTTCTGTTTATGGTGTTTTTGCTAATGATGGGGTACGAAATCCTTACACTGGAATTCTTTCTGTTGAAGAAAGTAGTGGTACTGTTCTTGAAAAGTATGAAGATAAACCTCAACAAACAATCACACCAAACACAACACACATACTTTCAAGTATTTTGTCAGACGATGGAGACAGAACTCCAACCTTTGGAGCAAATTCTATTTTAAAAATACCAGGGAGAGAGGTCGCAGTTAAAACTGGTACCACAAACAACAACAAAGATGCTTGGACGATTGGTTATACGCCTTCTGTTGCTGTTGGAGTGTGGGTTGGTAACAATGATAATAAACCAATGAAAAAAGGTGGTGCAGCCCTTGCTGGACCCATCTGGAACGCAGTTATGACTGAGGCACTTAAAAAATTGCCCACTGAAACTTTTATTAAACCCGAAGCAATAGACAGTGGAATTCCAGCTATTCTAAGAGGTTTTTGGCAGGGGGGTAATACTTTTACAATTGATTCCGTATCGGGTGGATTGGCCACAGAAAATACACCCGAGGAATTAAAAAAGGAAACTTCGATTACAAATGTTCATTCAATTCTGTATTGGATAAATAAAAATAATCCCCTTGAAACAAAAATACCAGGCCATAGCGACGATTCACAATATAATAATTGGGAATATGGAATACAAAAATGGTGGTCCGTAAATAAAAATAATTACCCCACAATAACAGAGTCAAATAAACCATCTTTTTATGATACGATACACACCCAAAAATCAAAACCTGTTTTTGAAATAAATGGAATAGAAGATAAATCTTATGGTAAAAATGAAAATGTTTCAATAAATATTACATCAACAAGCATAAATCCAATTTCAAAAATAGATGTTTTTGTAAATAATACATATCTAACATCTTTAAAAACTTATCCTTTTTCCACTTCTTTTGCCCCAAATAGTATTGGGGATATTTCAAACTTAAATACAATTAAAGTTATGGGTGTTGATTCTTTGGGTAATACTGGAGAAAAAACTATTGAGCTAAAAGTAGTCGGTATCTAATAAACTATCTAATATCAATAAAAGTATTCTCGGGTAGTGCCGTTTTTAGTTTTACTAAAATTTGTTTTTTGTGTATTAAAATTTCACCACGAAGCACTGGAGACCCTTGTATAAAAATGCAACCATTTTTAATTTTGAGAGATTCTTTTTTTATTTCATGAGAAATTTCTAAAGAGATTATTTTTAAAACAATTTCTTTAATTTCCTCTTTTTGAAAAAGTATTTTTTTAAACTTATCAAGAAATTTTGTTATATGATTATAATCCATCTGTTTTTTGAATTATAATTATTAATTCGTAATTATTAATTCTTAATTATTATTACCTATTCATTGGCATAACTAAATACATAAAAGACGGGTCCCCTATCCCTTTAATTATCATTGGTTTATTATTTCCAGATAGTTCAATACTCAAACTATCTCCTCCTATTGATTGGAAACAATCAAGAATGTATTTATAATTAAAATTAGCAGAAACACTATCTCCTGAAAGAGCCCCAGAAATAAGCGTGGTATTCTCACCTATATCTGTGTTTTTTGATTCTATTTCAAATATTTTTTCATCTGGTTTAACTGTTAAAATAATTTGATTAAATTTATCAGAAAAAATATTTGAAATTTTTAAAGATGAAATAAAGTCTTGTTTTAGAACCACAGATTTCGTTGTGGGGTTTTGGGGAATAATTTGTTTATAATCAGGAAAACTTCCATCAACAACACGAGAAGTTAAATATATATTTGAAGAGGAAAAAGATATTTGATTTTTTTGAAGTGTTATTTTTAAATCATCTTCAAGACCGTCGAAAACTTTAATTATCTCTGTAACATTTTTAAATGGGATCAATATCCCCCCAAAAGAAAGCTTTTGTTTTATTTTTACCTTCTTTTCAGCTAATCGAAAAGAATCTGTTGAAACAAAAACCAACATATCATCCTCTGGGTAGATATAAACACTCCCAATTTCTGGTTTTATTTCTGAAACGGATGCACTGTAATAAACAGACTTTATTCCATCTATAAATTTTTTACTTGGAATCAAAAGGCTTTCCCCTTCCACAATTGGAATCGTGGGAAAATCTTCATGAGAAATACTTTTCAATAAGATAGTACTAGTATTTGTTTTAACTAATAAATTACCATTTATTAGTTCAAATTTAACAAATAAATCTCCTTGTAAAATAGAAAAAAGTGATGATAAAATATCACCCCGAACAGCAACAACCCCTTCTTTTTCTATTTTAGCTGGAATTTCTATTTCTATACCAATATTTAAATTTGTAGCCCTTAATTTTAAAGTTTTACCTGTTGCAACCCATAAAACAGAACTAAGGACAGGAAGGGTTAAATTTTTTCCTGTAATTCTTTCTACTGAAGTAAGTGCTTTTTTAATTTTATCAATTGAGCATTCTATTTTCATATAGTTAATTGTTTTCTTAATTGTTTATAATTTATATATTAATACTTACTACTATTATTAAACCTGTGAATATGTGGATTACTTTTTAGACCAATCAAACAAAGTATATTTTTATAATTTTTATTTTTGAATTTTATTTAACTTGTTAATTATTTTTTACTTTTTTAATAATAACTATTTTTTACACATTTATTATTTTTATAAACACATCTTTTCCACATACTTATCATTTTTTATTTGAACATAATTCTTATCTTTTCGATTTCTTGTAATAATGAGGGATCAGTTTTTAAATCAGCTTTTATTTTTAAATGAGAGTGAATTACTGTTGTGTGGTCTCTATCTCCTAGTTTTTGCCCAATTAAAGGATACGAGATATTAAAATCTTCACGGAGTAAATACATTGCTACTTGCCTTGCTCTCACGATTTCTTTTCTTCTTGTTTTTTCATAAATTACTTCCTCAGCAAGACCATACTGATCAGCCACGATTTTTACAATGTCTTTAATTGCAACAGTTTTTTTAGGGCGGATATTGTTTTTTATCAGAGTTTTTATTTCAGCTAAATTTAAGGGTCTGTTTTTTAGTTGAGTTTGGCATACAACAGTGTTTAAACTTCCCTCTAATTCACGTATATTCCCCTCCAGAGATTCAGCAAGATAAGAAATTACCTCTGGTTCAATGATACAATTTGTAGATTCAAACTTGGCTTTTATGATGGCAACACGAGATTCATAATCTGGTTCAACTATTTGTACTGTCATACCAGAAGCAAACCTAGACTGCAACCTATCTTCTAATCCTTGAATAAAGTTTGGGTGTTTATCGGATGAAAAAATTATTTGCTTATTACTCTCATATAGAGTATTAAAAAGATGGAAAAGTTCTTCTTGGGTTTTGTCTTTTCCTGAGATGAATTGTATATCATCCATTATTATCACATCATATTTCCTATATTTTTCCTTAAAAGAATTAGGATTTTTGTTTTGAATTGAATTTATGTAGTCGATTGTAAACCTTTCTAAACTAACATAGTACACCTTTTTTGATGGATGTTTTATTTTTATCGTATTTCCTATTGCTTGGATCATATGGGTTTTACCCAAACCAGTTCCCCCGTAAATAAAAAATGGATTGTAGTTTTGTCCAGGATTTGTGATGATTGCTTGAGCCACAGCATAAGCAAGCTCATTGAATGGACCAACAATAAAAGAATTAAAATTATATTTTGGGTTTAAATTATCATCTTTGTTTATATATAAATCACTAAGAGGAAGTTCTTTGTTTGTAGTTAGGGGTGTTTTTATGGGGTTTTTGTCACCAGTTTGAGGATCTTGTTCATGGTGAGATTCTTGTTTGTGTATGATGTATTCAACACCGCGGATACTCTCCTCGTTTCCAATTAAAGTTTTTAGTATAAGTTTGTGGAATTTATTGTAAAGCCAATCTTTTACAAATTCATTTGGTACACCGACAACAATAACCCCTCCATCTTCTTTGATTATAGACGTATTTTTAAACCAAGTAGTAAAATTCGCTTTTGAGATATTTATTTCAATTTCCGATAAGCATTTATTCCAGAGTTCTTTTGTATTCATAGTGCACATTATACATTGTTTTGAGTTTCCCCCACAATTAAATATCTTAATTAACATGTTAATATCGTGTGGATATGTTTTAAAACCCCCGTTGCATTTTTGTCAAATATAGTATATATTTTCACTATGTCTCAAACATATCAACCAAATAAAAGAAAAAGAGCCAAAACTCACGGCTTTCTTGTTAGAACCAAAACACAAAATGGTAGAAAAGTAAACAAGGCTCGCCGTCAAAAGGGCCGTGCCAATGTATCTATAAAGAAATAATATGCTTCCAAAGAAAAAGCGGATTACAAAAGAAATTTTCCAAACTTTAATGAAAGGAGGAAAAACCTTTTCTTCCCGACTTTTTTTGTTTTATTATAAAAACACTCCGTACCCACAATATGTATTTGTTGCTCCTAAAAACGTATATAAAACGGCAGTTAAAAGGAATAAACAAAGAAGAATTGGTTACAATATAATTCGTTTTCTTTCTTTAAAATCAGGGTCTGGTATTTTTATGTATAAAAAACAATCTATTTCTTCAACTCAAGTAGAAATTAAAGAGGATATTATTTTTATCCTTAAAAAAACAGGTTTTCTTTAAAATAAACTAAAATGAAAAAAATGATTGTTTTTTTAATAGATTTTTACCAAAAAACACCATCTAAAGCACATTTTTCTTGTGTTTTTTTGCCTACATGTTCAGAGTACACCAAACAAGCTGTTTTAAAATATGGTATAATTAGGGGTATTTTAAAGGGATTTTTGCGGATTTTACGTTGTCATCCTTGGCAAAAAAACCACTACGATCCATTAATTTAAAATTGTTGGAAGTCCGACTTCCAACAATTTTGAGAATTGATATTTTTAGGATACAATAGACCAATGAATGCTTTATGGAATACTGTATTTTATCAACCAATATATAATATTTTAATTTTTATAATAAACAACATTACTTTTGGTGATGTTGGTTTTGCTATTATTTTAGTAACAATCGTTGTTAAATTAGTCCTTTCCCCTCTTACCCGTAAGTCTATAAAAAGCCAGATTTTGATGAAGAGGATGGAGCCAGAATTAAAACAAATAAAAAAAGATTTTCCCAATAAAGAAGAGCAAGCAAAAAAAACATTTGAACTTTATAAAAAATATGGAACCAATCCTTTCTCTGGGTGTTTAGTTGTTTTACTCCAACTTCCTGTTATCTTTGCTTTGTATTATGTTTTTTATAAAACCTTTGCTATCGATGCAAATCTTATATATTCTTTTATCCAAACTCCAGTCGCTATAAATACAAATTTCTTGAATCTAATTGAGCTAGGTAGTAAAAGTATATCCTTGGGTGTTTTGGCTGGTGTTACACAATTTATTCAAGGGTATTTATCTATGCCTGTTAAATCAAAAAATGTTGAAATTGTTAAAGAAATTGGAAATAAAGATGAACCAAAAACATTTCAAGAACAATTATCTGACAGTATGCAGTTAAACGTAAGATATATTCTACCTGTATTTATTGGTTTTATTGCGTGGAAGATTTCAGCTGCAGTTGCATTGTATTGGATTGTGAGTAATATATTTACTATTGTCCAAGAATGGTATATTCGTCGACAGTTGTCACGCAATTTAATTTAAAAAAATATGAATAAAGATAAAATAAAAGAAGCAATAGAGCAAATATTTAAACACACAGCATGCACACTCACCAAATGTGAATTTGTGGATGAAAATGGAATACTTTGGTGTTCTATAGAAACACCAGATTCTAATTTTATTATTGGAAGAGAGGGTGAAACCTTGCGTTCTTTAAATCACATTGTTCAAAGAATAGTTGAGAAAGGAACGATAAAAGAAGAAGAGAGAGGTCCTAGTATTTTTATTGATGTAAATGGTTATCAAAAAAAGCGTTTTGAAAATTTAAAAAATATTGCCCACATGATGGCAGAACGTGCTCGTTATTTCAAAAGTAATATTGAAATTGATCCGATGCCCTCTTATGAAAGACGTATTATTCATATGTTTTTAGAAGGAGCAAAAAACATCAAAACAGAATCAGAGGGGTATGGTCCAACTCGTAGAGTTGTGATTAAATACGTCAATAATGACTAATTACCAATTAAAAATTACTAATTAAAAATGCACAAGCTTCGCTTGTGCATTTTTGTATTCATTACTAATCGGTAATTATTAATTGGTAATTATCTTAGGTCCAACCCCCAAAATGTTGAATCTTTTTTGTTTGTAAAGAAAAGATTGTCTTCTTTATTGTCTAAAAATAGATAAGTTCCATCTAATGGTTTTTCATTGACCGAATTTGCCATGGTTACTTTTTCACCATTGTTGGTATCTATCTTTACAAAATAATCATCAAAAGAAATTAGCCCTTGATACCAAATATCAGGGTATTGGTTGCCAGTGATAACACTTGGAATAGCACAGTAAACACTAATACCATCATTACTCCAAACACATTTTTCAGGTAGTCCATAAGTATTTAAATCTTTTGTAGAGTGATTTGTAGCATTAAAAACACCGAGCTTAGGGCCTGTTTCTGTGGATGTACTATACAAAACATTTGACCCATTTGGACTTACTAATGTAGTGAGCCCCAGTTCACCACCAAATATTTTTGAAATAGTTTTGTTTGTTGTGTTTAAAAGAAAGACACTTCCAGAAACACTGTAAGAAGCTTTTGTTGTTAGGTAAATATTTTGATTTTTTGTCCATTGTGGTATCCACTCTGTAAAAGGAGAACTAAATACGTTGTCTCTCGTTGCTCCCCCAAAAACTCCCACTGTTCCCGTGACACCATTGCTGTTTTCTGTTAGATAGAAAAATTTAGTTTTATCTGGCGAGGTAGTTATTCCAGAAATATTTTGTGGAAGGAACTCCCCCTTTACTGCTCCTAAGGTTGCCATAAAACTACTTATTATTTTGTCTTCTGATAAATATCTATAAACCACAGTCTTTGCTGTTTTATCAAAAAGTGCTTCATAAATACTAGGAATAGTTGAGTTTGAAATTTTTTCTTTTATTTTTGTATCTAGGAACATTTTATAAATATGTCCGTTCATTCTCTCTACATATCTGACAGATGGAGCAGTTTCAAATAAGTTTTTTTCTGCCACGTCCGTAATTGTAGTTGTTTTTATGAAAAATGGAGCAGTTGCAGCATCAACAATACCTGTGATTGGTAAATTATTTAATTTTTGAAAATCTTTTATCGCCTTTGTAACTTTTTTGCCAAAATTTCCATCTACCACAAGGGCTGGTTTTAAAGAAAGAGTTTCATTCAAAAATATTTGGATTTCTTTTCTTCCTTCTTTTGTTTCAGCACTAATAATTGTTTTAATTGGTTCTGGCTTTTGGGTAACTTCTTGGCCCGGTATAACCACAATTGGTCTTGTATCTTCTAAAAAGGTAGCACCAGCGATTGCAAAGTCTGTAATCTGATAGAATTTGGATGTTTGATTATTTGCCCCATCTGGAACTTCATTTTGGTCTCCCCCCACATTATTATTGTCTGTATTATTTGTGGCATTACTCCCAGTTCCAAAAGGATTGAACTCTTGATACCAAGGAGTAGTTCCATCTAAATTTGTGGTTTTGTCTTTATTTATCCAGAAATAAACCCCAAGAATTATTATTCCTGTGGTTATAAATGCTATTATAAAAATGATTATTTTTTTAGACATAAATTAATTAATGACCAGCTAAATCCCCAGTAGACCAATGCCAGTTTTCTCTTGTATAATTTTTAAACCCATACTTACTAGCATTAGCTGTTAGCCAATCAAAACATTTTTTTGTATTTTGAACACGGGCATATTTAGGTTGGTAGTCAGGTGCTTTTGTATTAGTTTGCCAATTAATTGTTGTTCCATCACAAGTAAAATCAACTGCAAGCCCATTTTCATGTGCAGATGTTCCTGGTTTTGCTGTTGGGGGAACACATTTTTCTGAGGGTGTATTGTAAACATCGGCACAATTTCTTCTTCTCGCGGCAATTTGTGTTGCTGGATCCCTGAATGCTCCTCCTCCAAGTGCAATACTAGGAGTAGCATGATATGCACTAGAAATCATTTCTTGGAGTTTAGATGAATAAGCTGAACAAAATGTCATATACCCAGCAGTTGTTTTTACTGCGGTTTTTCTGACACCCCCCTTACAAAAAGGGAAAGAGTTTGATGATCCAGATGGAATTGGAGTGTTTATATCTGATAATATTGGTTCTTCTTGTATTTCTGCACTCACCTGATCAATATGTACTCCTCCCCCACCTAGTAGGTCTGGGTTGATAGTATTAAGAAGAGCATAAGCACCAAGAGCAATCAATAGACCAAGAATTGCGGCAGTTATTTTACTTTTTGCTTCTGTTTGCCCAAAAATAGATTCATTACCCATGTATTGTATTCCACCAAGAACAATCATTATAACAGCGAGAGCTCCACAGAGGCCGATAGCTATTTTAAATATTATATTAAAATAATCACCCACATTACCTGGAGCAACTTTTAGATCTCCTATTGGTGCAAGAAGGGTGTATATTCCAGTATCAACATTATTTTCTTCTGGGTTTATATAAACTACATCACCCTTATCCCCTTCTATTGTTTTTCCACGGAAAACAATAGAAGTTCGTGGCAGTGATAATACTGAAGCCTGAATCGTGTAATCAGTATTATCTTCCAAAATAGAATCTGTGCCAAATCTTGAAATGTTATCTTTTATATCAGGAGCTACAATTGCTTTAATTAAATTTTCTCCAGGGGTTCTTCCTTTATATAAATTAACCCAAACATCTGTTCCGTCTGGGATATCAGTTGTTTGGATATTAAGATTCCATTCCCAAGTATTATTTGCATGTTTAACTTCTGTAACCTTATTTATACTATCAATTTTTGGGGTTACAGCTTCAACTTTTTGTATTTTACTAACAAAAAACAATGGAGTTAAAATTGTAGTTATTATAAAAATGGATACAAATATTTTTTTCATATTATAAATTTAATTTTAATTGATTACTAACTTCTTGGAATAATTCATTTACATTTTCAATAATCAAATTAATAGTAGCATAGCCACCTCGTGAAGTTGGCCTGACAGTGAGTTCGTTTTTCTTTGAAGGAGTTACTATTTTTTCTCCATTTATTTGCCAAGAGTAAGTTAAATCATTTTCATTGTTTTGAAGAGTCAAAAAGTATGGTTCAGCAAGTATTGTCATTTCTTCTTCAGACATATAGGCTTCTTTGTCGAGTGCATTATTGTAAAGAATGCCTTCAGTTGGAGACTTTTTGTAAAAAATTATTTTTGGTTTATATGTAGGTATTTGTATTGAATTTTCAGCTGAATATTTTCCATCAACAGAAGAAGCTACTACACTTATTTCATTTTTATTATCAAACATATTATTTTTAAATATGTAAGAATTTTTATTGTATCCAGAAGAATCAACTTCTGCACTGTCATTGTTTTTCCAATTATAAGTTATACTACCACTCCCTGATTTTATTGTATTCGTATTTGGGATTGCGACAGCTTTGATAAAAGAACCACTTGAAGGAAGTGACTTTCCTCTATAAAAAGGAGGTGTGTATCCATTTACTGATTCCCACATGATCTCAATTTCTGAGGGGGTTATAGAAATTTTTTTATTTATATTACTCATGGATCCAACTGGAGTAATACTTATATCAAAAAAGTTAGTTGTATTTGGCCCTGACGCTTTAAAAGAATAACTAGTTTTACCAATTCCCGAAAGAACTGTACTTGAGCCAGTTTTCCAAACGATTATTGCCTTATTTAGATCAGTTGCGTAACTACTAAGAGTAATAGTTACATCGTCATATGGTTGTGGGTTTCTGGGACTCATCTCTATATTAACTTCATCACTCTGCACTTCTATTTGCATTTCAGCAAAAGAAAAAGATGGTATACAAATTATTCCAAAAATAAAAACCCAAACTAGAAAAAATTTTATTTTTATAATTTTCACTTTATACATTATACAATAACCTTATAAATCAAACAACTTTAGCTTCCCCAGATAGGGCTTAAAGCACTATCTGGGGATTAATTACTACTGTTTGACGCAAGTAAATCACTTTTGGCTTTTTTGATAGCAAGAATTTGTGAAGGGTCAGAAGTAATGATCTGGTCCTCGGTGTAAGATGCGATAGTTTTGATGGCAACGTGTTTCAATCCAGCAAAGAATATACCCTCTCCCACATTTGCCTCCAAGAGTAGATACTTTTCTTCATCTGTCAGATTGAAAGTTTTTTGGAGTACATCTATGGTTGCCGGGGATTGTTTAAGAAGAAGTTGAATAGAAGAGTTTGTAACAATAGGAATACCATAAGGGCTTTTCATAAAATCCCCTACATCTTGAGTAATGGTTGCAAGCCCCAAATAGTATTTTCTTCCACGCTTAGCAATAGAGTAAAGGAAAGAAGCAGTGTCTTCTGACTTCATCATCCACCAAGCCTCGTCTACTACCAACAATCTCTTTTTAATATTTTTACGAATAGCATTCCAAATATAGTGAGTGACAATATACATAGCAACAGGTTTCAATTCGTCTTCCATGTCTCGAACGGAAAAAACAATAAACTTACGATTGATATCGACGTTTGATGGTTGATTGAGGAAAGATGCCCAAGAACCATGGGTGTATTTAATCAAACGTTGCATCAAAGATTCACTTCCCTCCATCCCAGAGAGAACAACCTCGAAGTCGGACAACATAGGTGGTTCGATGTTTCGAAAATCTGAATCAGAAGTAATATCTTTAAGCGCATATGTTTCTGTGATTGCCGTATCTATGATGGAATCTTCTTCTGGGGTAAGTCCTCCAAGCATAATACGAAACAAGCCTACTAGATTTATGGTATTTGCTCGCAAGACATCGGCTCCTGTTTCGTCTCCTGTCGGTATTGGTAAATCAAAAGGGTTGATGTGGTGATCTGACGAAAGAGCAATATTGAAGTATCTACCACCGACGGCTTCTGCTAAATATTCATATTCCCTTTCTGGGTCTATGACGATAACTTCAGTATCAAACATAAGAGTACGAATAATTTCCAGCTTTGTGGCGTAAGATTTTCCTGCTCCAGCGGTAGCAAAAGTTATTGAATTGTAGTTTGGAAGAGAAAATCTATCAAAAAGAATTAAACTTGAATTGTGGCGGTTAACCCCATAAAGTATTCCTTTGTCTTCAGTTAGATCAAACGAAACGAAAGGAAAGATGCTTGAAAGTGGTTCAGTATTGAGCTTTTGATGAATACCTAAAATGTCAGTTCCAAGAGGAATAACACTCTTAAAACCTTCATTTTGTTGGAAAAGAGCAGGTTTTAAATAAATGAGCTTTGATTCAAGAAGAGATTTTATTTCATTTTCAATTTTAAATAAATCATTATCATTTTCAGCGTAGATTGTAATATAAAGCCCAACATCAAACATTTTTTCTTGAGCTTGCATTAGGTTGTCGCGAAGGTCTTCAAGATCTTTATATGCAGTATCTAGCATTGGATCACGAACAAGACCTTTTGATTCACGAATAGAAATCTGACTTTGAACTTCAGCAACTTTTTTCTGGAAGGATCTAAGTATTTCAGCAGTCTCAATAGGATGAATAAAAATAGAAACATCAAAAACTTTATCCAAGTTTATAATTGGAGAAAACCAGTTGTCACTTAGGTATCTTGGATATGATATGACAAAGAAAGTTCTGGCTATTTTGTCTCCCAAGTTTAGCGATTTTGGTGTTATTTGGAGAGCAGATGGAGCGATAATGTCTTGAAGCTCAAGTGTCGCTGCTTTATATACTTCACTTGGAAGCATTGGCATAACACCACTTTTGTTTTGAGTGTTTATGTCCCCTTTCTTTTTAAATATAGATGAAAATATTCCCATAATAAATTATTGTAATTTAATTCCCTGACTAATATCTCCTGGGTTAAATGTTTTATAAAAAAGTTCAACAACCTGATCTGTTTTAAGTTGTTCTGTTCTGATCCCAATTCTACCCAAGCCTCCAATGATGACTCCAACCCTTTGATCAAGTTGAGTTCTCTTTTCTTCAAATGAAGCCAAATCCATGGCTTTTTTTGTATTTTCAATTTGTTTTTTTTCAGAACTTCCTCCAAGTAAACTATTCATCATACTGTCACTAGATTTTATGATTGTGGGACTATAAGGAACGACGATAAAAAAAGTTTTTGTCATGATGTTTACTTCATCAGTGAAAGACCGAATAAAGTCTATGTATTCTTTCGTTTGTATTTTTAAAAGTGGCTCAACTTGTTCTTTTATTCTTGCTTCTAAGGTTAAAAGATATGGGCGGATATCTAGTCGGCGTGATTGCATAGATATTTGTGTGGGGAAATCCAATCCATTTAGAAAATTTTGAAATTCATTTATAATAGCAGCTTGTTCATCGGACGATTTTAAAGAAAGATTTAAAGAAGAAGCAAGAAGAATTGCACGAAGACCACCATCTTTAAGGACAATGATGCCGTTTCGAACTTCTTTAATTGGAACAAACTCTTGAGAACTTTTTGCACTAATCATATTTAAATAATTAAGAATTAATAATTAGGAATTAAGAATTCATAACTACTAATATTATATCATACTTTTTAGCCCAATTCTTAATTCTTAATTCCTAATTATTAATTAACAAAAACAAGTTACTACTTGTTTTTGTCCTTAACGTCTAAACTCCATGACAAATCTTTTAATTTATTTTCTGTTGTCATTGGAACTATTGATACCATAGGAAGAGGTGTTTCTGTTTCTGTCTCTTTGTTTCCAGGTTTTGCCAAGCGCTGTTTCCAAATATATAGCTTACTTGAAGTTAAATATTCAAATCCAGCTTGAAGGTAAAAAATAAAAGGTTTTTCGTTTATTTTATAAAAAACCAAAAGACCAGTTAGAACTGCCATTGGGATAATTAGAAAAATACTAATCCATAAAGGAAGTAATTTATATAAGACAAAAATTGCTCCTGCTCCGCCTGCGAGGTATGCGAATTGGCGAAAGGTGAAAGGACCAAAAAGTTTGTCTTCAACGTCGATAAATTGTGGGACTTTGAATTGCACCTTGGATTAATTAAGAATTAATAATTAAGAATTAATAATTATACACTCACGACTTAGATGTTCTTAAAATAGAACCGAGTATTTTTAATAATTCTTCACAATCAAATATAAGTGTATCAGATTGTTCCTTTTTTAGAAAACCACTATCTGTTAAAAGATGTAACCAATAAAGTGTTTCCCTTGCCTCTTTGTAAGAAATACTTATTTTTGATATAAAATCATTTTTTGATTGAGCACCGATTGATTCTTCTACGTTAGCCCCGATAGATGTTCCTGAACGAATTAGTTGTTTTGAAAGAATAAACTCTTTTTTATCTATTGTTAATTCTTGGTATGTTTTTATAATTTTAAGACTAAAATTATAACTTTTTTCTTTAATTATATTATCTTCTTTCATTCCTAATTCATAATTGTTAAGTCTTAATTTTTTAGAACTCCTCTCTATATGGATCTTTTTTTGTGACAGAATAATCAGAAACGGTTTGAGTGCTTACTGTTGCTCCTTTCATTTTTTCTTCAAAAATATTTTTCGGAGCAATACTAATTTCTGGTTTTACTTCTATTCCCTTAGGTATTTCAACTTTTGTAATTGGTAATTCGTCATTCTTAATTACTTCTGCGTATGGTGGCAATGGTACTTCATCTTCATTTGTTTTAATTATTTCTTTTTCTTTATTACTATTTTCTTTTTCCAATAATTCAATATTTAACTCAAATGTTTTAACAAGATCATCTTTGGTGTCTTTTAGAATATTTGCGTCTAAATCATCTAATATTTTATTAAAAGTTTCGTCATTTAATTTTAAATCATTTTTAAGAGTCAAAACATAATCTTCCAGATGAACAATACCAAGTAAAACTAGTGTTGTTTCTGTTGCTAGGGTCTCAGTTTGTTCATTGGTAAGAGAATATTTAGTACTAATATTTTTTAAATCTTCCATCCAGGCCATACTCGAAAAAGATTGCTGTAAATCACTAGGAAGTTTTGCATAGTATTTAGCGATATTTTGTTGTAATTGTGTTTGATCCATAATTTGTTTTTTTAATGATGTGCTCCTCCTGCATGTGCATCGGCACTACTTTTTGTTTCTCCAACATGGCTTAGGTCTACATTAACCTTCATACTCTTTAATGAATCACTAATTGTATTTCCTAAATCTTTCATAAAATTACCTTCAACTTTTACACCTCCATTGCTTAGCCCAATATTTTTTATACCAGCTCTAACACCTGTTGCGATACCCGCTATAAGAGCGACTGGGACTTTTGCAAAGAACCCCTCTCTTTTATCTGATTTGATATCAGATAATTTTCTAGCGTCATAACTATATTTATTTGATCCAGCAATTACTCTGTTAATTGGGTTGACGTGTTTTGAGGCGTTTTCTCTCATTTTACCAAAGTCCTCAACAAGTTTATTGTCAGCAGCTATTTTAACAGCAGCACTTAATTTAATATTTAATTCATTCTTGATGCCGTCTAATATTTCAGGTTTTAATTGATCTGTTCTTTCTTCTCTAATAACATTACCCTTTTTATCTCTTACCTTTTCTTTTACAAAATCATCATCATTTCCAAGGTCTTTTCTGTCTTGTATCATCTTTTCCATCTTTGCTTTTTTGAATTCTTCTTCACCTCGATATGAAATTCCTTTATCATCTTCTATTGATATTGCTTTTCCTTTAGCGTCAACTCCCTTTCTTGCGGCAGCTTCTGCATTAGATCGTTCTGTTTCTTTAAACTTACCTTCCATCGTGTTAATATCATTACCAGATAGTTTACTGTTATCAACACCTTCTAATCCACTTGCTTTCTTTAATTCATCTTCTTTGTGTCGAGCACTATCTACATCCCCAACAGCTTTCTGTTTTTTATTTAGAGCCCCACCAATACCACCCTCAACCCCAATAGGTTTACCTGTTAGTGGGTCAATATTACCCTTATCAGTACCATAGACCTTACCCATTCCTACTGCTGAACCAACACCTCCTTTTAGTTTCTGCCAATTAGTTAATTTAGCCATAGCTGCTGGATCTCCTAATGCAGCTTGGTATTTCTGCGTAGCAGTATCTCCCCTTGATGCTTTTGCCATTGTCTGTCCAATTACCCTTCTTCCCAACACTGCTGTTCCCAATGCAGCTCCACCCAGTGCAATTCCTCCTGCAGCAGCAATTCCGTTTGTTATTGTTTGGCCCATTTTACCAGACATGTCTTTGGCAATATCTTTTGCTTTCCAGAGAAGTATCATTATAAAAGCAAATGGTAATAATATTGAAACAACGAAATCCGGCCCAGATTTCCCCGTGGTATTTATAATATCAAGTTTTAGATTCAAAAACTTAACAATTAGATACATAAAAAACATAAAAACAGGAGCCAGAAAAGCAAGTTTTAAAGTTTCTGGCCACCATTTTTTCCAACCAACCATTTCCATGTCTTGCAATGATGGAACGGTGTAGCTGAAAAATACAAAAGGAGAAAATATCATAGCAAGCCAAAGCCCAATAACTCTTGTCACGAAAATCAAAGAGACAGATACGAATACTATTATTCCAACAATGTTTACCGCTGTTGCAAGTAATATAACTAAAATAAGCGTACCAAGACCAATTTTTCCTGCTTCTGGGGGTGTAGACAAACCCCCTTTATCTTGTATGTAACCAACAGTACCAGCCCTCAAAACTAGTTCTTGGGGATTTACTTTTGAGACAATAGCTTCAGAAAGTTTTATATAACTACCAGGAACAGGTTCTTTGATTGTTCCATCTGCATTCTTTTCAACTATTTTGATTGTCTCTGAATTATAAAACACCCGCGTCAATATATTTGAAGCGTCAACAATTACTTGTGTGGCAAATAAACTAAAGTTTATTAAAAGCCCAATGATTACAACATTTATAATCATTTCTTTTGTTTTAACACTGTGAAGATTTAAAATAGTTCCAAAAGCAATATAAAGCAAAATGAAAATAAAGAACATATTACAAAAGTCTCGAACAATTCCCCATCCTTCAACAACAAATGTTGAACGATATGATTTATCCTGAATAGAATACCCCAAAGTAAAATCAAGCATTTTCCCTGCTATTGTGAAAACCGCTGAAGTTGGTACAAATAATAAATAATATGGAACCATTGCCACACAGCCTTTAAAATTTCTTATTCCACAGTCCAATGGATTTGAATCTGTATCATTAAGTGTTTCTTCATTACCACGAACAACAACAACTTTTTTTGATACACAATCACCTACTTTTTCATCTTTAAAATTTTTTGCCCTATCATCACTTTCCAATGTACATGTTTCAATAGATGAATATTCTGTTGAAGTAAAAACAACAACCCCTGTTGCATTTTTACTTTCAAAATACCAAACATCTTTTTCTGTTGTAGTCGCACCTCCAACAGATTGATCAGTTCCAACAGAAGAAACAAACTCCCACTTCTCAGTATTATTACAATCAGACTCTGTTCCATTTTTTGTACACAAATAAGACATAATGTCTGCTCCGTCGTCTCTTTTTGAGCCACCTTGAGTTGAGGAATATGTAGCCAAGACTGCTCCCTTGTTGTCAATAATAGTAAAATCAACAGATACATTTTCACATTTTTTATCAGTACCACAACCGTATTCCCCTGTTTTTAATTGAAAAGAAAATTTATCTAAAACTATCCCCTGTCGTGGAACTACCAATAAAACAGAGTTTTTCCCCTCATCTTTTAAATTAAGACCTAGTCCACTAATTATTTGCCCAGCACAACCACTCGTCCAAATATGAAGAGTTACACTGGTTGGTTTTTTGTCTGGCAGTGCCGTAAGAGGATTAAATAAAACATCATTAATTACACAATCTGCTGCTTCGGCTTTATTAATTTTCACTCCACTGCCAACACTAAAAGGCGCAAGGAGTTGCACTAGAATCGTCAATATTAAAATGTATGGTAAAAATCTTTTCATCCTATTTATTTTTTCTCTTTTCTCGTACTTTCCCAATTCTTAATTCGTAATTTTTAATTCTTAATTACTTTTTTCCTTACTACTCCCCCTTCTTAATTCTTAATTATTAATTCTTAATTAATTCAAACTACCAAATCTCCAGAATTCTCTCTACTCCATCAAGGTAAACTCCTTCTTTCCACTTACACCCAGCACCTAACAGTGCTTCTTTTTTAAGGAGATTAGTGTTATTCCCATAAAGAGTACTATTCACTTGATAACAATCGAAAGGTTGTGTATTGACTGAATCACAACTAGCCCCAGCATATCCAACCACTACATCACCACCATCTGCTGGAGGATAATGTATTATGGCATCTTTTAGAAGGTTTCCACCATAAAAATAACCAGACACAGCCTTACACCCAGGACCTTTTCCATCTTGATATACTCTTCCCTCATTGCCCTCTAAAATATTAAAATCTGTGTAAATTCCATTTCCTCCATATGGGGCTGTTCCCCCTTTTTCTTTTCGATACCAAGGATTACCATTTCTAACCCACCCTCCACCACCACCCTTGTTTTGTACAATAGCAACTTCTTTATAACACCTACCTATTAGATCGTCTGTTTGGGCGATAAAATTTTTATATTGGTCTATCTCACTATATACTGCCACGATGTCTTCTTCTGTCCTTAGGGTGGATGATATTAAGTAAAATTTACGTAGAAGCTCAGCCAATTTTGCTTTTTCTGTATCAGTAAAGATAAGTGGATTTTGTTCTATCAGTAGGCATTTATTTTCTTCAATTATTTCTGTTATTGTTGAAGTGGCTTCAGAATCATGATCTCTTAGATATGCTTTTGTCAAATCACCATCTGTATGACAATTTGGGTCTAATTCATCTATTTTACTATCGCCATCATTATCTATGGTATCACTACACTGTGTAAGTGTATCATCGCCAAGGATACATAAAGGATAATTTGTCGCTCCATTTGCACACTCTTCTCCAGGAGGTGGCAATGATCCAGAGACAGTAAGGGTGACCCACGGTCCACAATTATTGTCCTCATTTGATTCTGGAATTATTCCTGTGTCACTTGAGTATCTTTTATCTGCACAGGCTCGGATATTGTATGTCCCCGTGGAATTGAAAGTATATGAGACAGTTGCCACATTTCCTGTTTTTGGCGAAAGAGCTGGAACTACGACACTGTACTCGATTTCATTTGATGCGATAGCTTTAGATATCCAAGATATTTTATTTAAAATACGAGCTATGAAATTTTTAATTATTGACTTAGAAACAGCACCATTTGTCGTTGTGCTATTTGTGTCAGAATTTTTTATAATTGTGAACAAGCCTGAGAAATTATATCCAGTTGCTCCATCTCCTTCATTTGTAATGATAGAGGAAAGAGTTGTTGGAGTATCGATCGTGGCACTAATAGGAGTGACCCTTCCTGCTGTTAAGTCGGGTTGGCCCGCTGGTATATCAATAGTACAAATTGGGTAATTTGTCGCTCCGTTTGCACATATACCTGTGGGTGAATTTAATTCAGAATAATGTGTAGGTGCATATGAACTAGCATTTGTAGCATCACCATCGGTGTGGCACTGTGGGTCAAGAGTATCTATCAATCCGTCAGAATCATTGTCTAAAGTGTCATTACACTGCATTTTATAATCACCTCCTGGTAAAGATGCTTCTAAATAATGAGTTGGGATATATGTTTTTGCTAAATCACCATCAACGTGGCACTGTGGATCAAGTGCGTCAATCAATCCATCGGCATCATTGTCTATTTTGTCGTTACACTGTACTGTGTATTCACCAGTACCTCCACCTCCAGGTGAATTTAATTCAGAATAATGTGTAGGTGCATATGAACTAGCATTTGTAGCATCACCATCGGTGTGGCACTGTGGATCGAGAGTATCTATCAATCCATCAGAGTCATTGTCTAAAGTGTCACTACATACTTGTAAATATTCACCACCCGTTCCATTACCCCCAGTACCATTTCCTCCTGTACCAGTACCACCACTGCCAGTGTTGCCTGTAAATAAATCATTTATAAAATTTGAAAAAGAATCTAGGAAACTATTTGAACCCGGAGTATTAAATTCAACTCTTCCAAATTCTCCGTTATTTATATTACCAATGGCAATTCCCAATACTTTGTCGGAACTCAGTGCTCCACTTCCTACAACTTTCATAACGATCGGGTTACCATTTGTATTTGTACTTGCCGTGTATACTTGGTCACCTTGTTTTATGTCTTCCCCTGCTTGAGCCGAGATGCCCTTCGAATTATTTGAAGAACTTAATGGAGAGAAAATTCTTGAAATAATATTTGTCGAGGAAGAATTTTTTGCACTCTTGTATAGGAAATATCCAGCCACCAAAAGCAATACAATAGCTATGATTGTAATTATGAACGCTTTACTTTTTCTTGGTTGATTTTCCATACAATTTTTTATTAATTAATTATTTTTTTTGGTATCCAATTACAATTATATATGATATATGGATCAGTAGATTCATCTTTCCCATTATTGGCAGTGTAATATGAATAGGAAAGACAGCTCGATTCCCTAACTTGTTCTGTTGCCCCAGTATTTTTTAACGCACTATCTTGTGCTTTACAGGAAACTGGAGTAAAACCATGAACAATTCTAGAAGTTTCATAATTTAGAGAATTAGTCTCGCAGTGCGCTTCGATAACAGAATCTCTACAGTCTGGATCTTTGATATCTATTAGTCCATCCATGTCATCATCAAGGTTGTTGTTACATCTTTCTCCTGTTTGATCATTCATAATATCTGAATCATCATAATAAAGGATATCTTCTTCATCTAAACATTCTTTATATTTTGCTTTATATTGTTCATTAGTCAAGATACCACCACTTTTTACTGAATTTTCTATGCAAATATTATATTCCTCCAAACATAGACTAACGTTTTCTGTACTATTATCACATTCTACTTGTGCAGCCTTACAATTTTCTATAGCTAAAGAATTTATCTTATTTACTTGCTCAATCAGATTAGCATCACGGCGATCTTGAGCTGCTTTTATGATATTGCTAACTTGTCTTTTAATAGTTTCTAATTTTCCAATATTGGCGTTAGCTTGAGCGATATCACTTCTATACTGATCCATAACAGAGTTTATATCTTCATCGTATGAAACAATATCTTTTGTAAGAGCTAGACCTTCCTCCGCCATGGGGATGTATGATGGATTTTTATCTAGATCTATATTTACTGGATATTTTTCGTTTTGTAAATATTCTGTAGTTATATTTGCAAAATATGTTTTATTCATCATCTTATCAAACACCTCATAGAAGTTGGTAAACATATAATTGTTGACCATGTACATATAATTATCCATCCAATTTGTGTGTTTAGCCTCACTTTCATCATTCTTATCTTTTCCATTTCCTAACATAAGTGGATGGGAATAATAAAAGTGCGGAGCATGTTTTTCTGTTCCTGCGTCTTTTGCTAGCCAACTCCAAACACTGGGATTATCATCAAAAATATTTTTCCAGTCGTCATATTCTTTGTCTCCTGGTTGAGCAATGTGATATTGCGTTGAGTCTCTTTCAAATATACCATTTTGATCGTAGACTCCAGAAAGAGTTCCAACCCAATCTGTATACAATGATTGATTTTGTCCGACGTTTATTTTGTAACTTGGGTTTGGTCCGGGGATACAGTAGTCAAGTTCACCAAGTTTTGGCATAACATTTGGTAAAAATTGTAAAGATTCTTTTGCTGCGACTATATAATCCTTTTGAATTTGAATTACCCCCCTCTTTTTTATCGGATTTGTCTGGTCTTTCTTCCAGTTTTGCCACGAGCTTCCATTCCAAAAAGCTCGATCTCCTATCGCCCAACCATTGTAACCATTTGTTACGAGTTTGGTTTTTCCAGAATTACTCACTGTGTAATAAATATTTGAAGTTTTAGGTTTAGTAATTTCATCATAAGCAACTGGAGCAAGATCGGAATACAGACTTTGGTTTTTATCAGTTAAATTAACTTCAGAATCTGCGTTCCAAGTTCCAATTTTGGTTGGCTCGTCATAAATATAAGTATTACCAAGGTCACGAGTAAGATCAAAACCACTACTATAAGCTCCATTATTATCATATAAATTGGCCCCTCCAAGACCTCCATTGGACGAATTATCTGTCCAATTCATATTTTCATCTGTATATGCATATTCTTCAGAAGAAAGACCTGTTAGGCCATTGCTTTGAAGTTTTGACATCAATATTGAAAATACTGCATTTAAAGATTCATTGATAGTGTCAGCAAGTTCGAGCTGACGAACAGGTGAAGTTATGTAAGCACTCATTTGTTCTTTTATAATACTTCCTGGAGTGATTGTTTCCCATTCTTTACACTCATCAAAACTATTAGTTTTGGTTTTACTGGTAAAGTTTTTTATCTTATGTTCAACGGGGTCCCACTTCATAGCGATTACTCCTGTGGTACTATCATGTACTTGCCATAAGGTACACTTTTTTTGAGACAAAAAACCATCATTTTGGATTAATTCATTTTCAGTATTGTTTTTTTGTTGAGCTATATCATCAGCTAGATTTTGAGCTGCTTGCATTGTAAATCCAAGAGGGTTGTTTGAATCTCTTTGGGTAAAAGCAAGCCATCCATCCCAACCCCCAGTTGAGAAGTCATTTGAAAATGCAATATTGGCGTCTTTCGATCTCTGAAGAGCAGTTCTCTCATCTGATCCAGAACTATATGAAACTGGGTCAGAAATAAATGCAGATAAATCAGAAGTCAGATTATCAAGTGCATTATTACCACTCCCAAAAATTCCTCCAGATCTATACCCACTTATAACAGAACGAGAAAAAGCACTTCCATATGGGTATGCATTGTTGGGGTTTTTAAATTTATTCATTCCTTCCTCTAAAACGTTTCTTTCAATGCTATTTGTAAGCGAAGTTATATTTTGAACATAAAGTGGGTTTCCACTAAAACCAGTATTTACCCAACTGACGGCACTACGAGTCATGGCGGTTAATTGGTTTTTTGCGAGAGTTGTAGCAATACCACTGAAGCATTGCTCCATATTATCTCTTTTTTCTGTTGCTTTTTTTTCCTCAGTAAAGTATCGTAGAGTTTTTCCATCTTCTGTTTGCATGATTTCACCACAATCAAACAACATATCCACTCCGGAAGTAAGATCATTAACGTTTATAATAGCCCCCGCCGAATTGACAGCAACCTTTTCTCCAGACCGACAGGCTTTCTTTGCCTGTTTTAACAATTTATCATATGCTATATCTTTCAACTTGTCTGTGGCCAATTTTTGCATCCAAGTAGAGACTTTATTTACTACTCCAGTACATCCGATAACCTGCATGGCTACGTCGGAATTGACCACGTCTGTGATTTTAAATTTATATTTATTGTAGGTTTTACCTGATTTATTTGGGTTTTCCCAGTCTATCTGGCTTGCCGCGTTGATGTTTGTAGGTAAAATAATTTGCACGAAAGAGAATACAAAAATAAACATAATAACCATTCCAATTATTTTTGTTAAATTTTGTTTTTTCATAATATAGCTACTCTAATTATATCAATCTTATCATCTATTGTAAAATATTTGAAAGTTTTTCTAGGTCTGTTGCGATTGCGTCACTGTATTTTTTGTAATTTATAATTGAACTCATCCCAATCGTTGGGTCGTTTAGCATTTTAGCTAAACCTTCTATGGATTGGGCAGTTTTTTCATAATTATTAGCAAGAGATAGGTGTGTTTGTGTTAGAGACCTAGGCACTGCGATTTTTGTTAGGTCGTTACCAAAAGATCGGTATGCCACAGCAACTGTTTTTGCAGCATATAAAGCTTGAGGGTCTTGGGTTTTTAACCCTTCTGCCACAAGGATTAATTCAGTTCCTATGTCAGCATTTTCATATGAATTTATAAGGTTAGATATTGCTTCGTGATATTTTTGATTTGCCAGAGCGGAATCATTTTCTATTGTAAGCATGTCACTTTTATATATGTCTGGTATTGGGGTCGCTTCGATTTTTTGCCCAACAGCCTGAGCTACAGAATCAAGTGATTCTTGGCTGATCTCCCCTGTCTGCTGTAGGGATATGATTGTTGCAAAAAATTCTCGAGAAAGGATTTCGTTGTCTGTTATCTGCTTAGAATCATCATCCATTGAAATAACCCCATTTTGTTCCAATGTTTTCTTTTTTGCCAAAATAAATTCTTTATTTTCTGGGCCGTTTTTATTTGGGTCAAGTCCCCAGAGGTATTCCTCCCAATCAGCAATTCCATTTTTATTGCTATCTTTTTGGATTATTCCCCCGATAGTCATTTTAATAGGTTCCCCGTTGGATGTCTTTTTATTTTTAAATATAGATATTATTTCTTTGATTCCGAAAAATAGTGCTATAAGTATAACAATAATAAAAACAATTGATATAAATTTTTTACTTGGAAGATATTTTTGAAAATTATTCATAATTCTACTTTCTACTTTCTACTTTCTACTTTCTACTTTCTACTTTCTACTTTCTACTTTCTACTTTCTTTTAAATTATACAACCTTTTAATAGAATAGCCTAAATATCTGTGGATAAAAGACGAGATATTTCAAGCCAATTTTCAATTTTTATATCCTCAGCCCGAGCTTTTGGATTAATTTTTAATTTTTCAAAAATCCTCCCCACTTGTCCAGGCCTTGCCTGGACAGATGTTAGGTTTTTACATAGAATTTTTCTTTTGTGGGCAAAACCAGCCTTGATTATATTAAAATAATTAATTTCTTCTATTTCCGATGCGAAGTTTTTCTTAGAAATATTAGTTATTGCAATAATAGCAGAATCTACTTTTGGAGCAGGAGAGAAAAATCTCTTCTCCACTTTCATTATATATTTAGGTTCCCCGTAAGCTTTGACACTTAAGGATAAGATACTTTCTTTTTTATTTTTAGCAACAATTCTTTCAGCAACTTCTTTTTGAACAAGTAGAATCATTGTCTTTGGTTGTGTCTCATTTGATAAAAATTTCTTAAATATTGCCCCAGTAATATTGTATGGGATATTTGCAATTATTTTATATTCATTTTTCTTAAGTCCAAATTTTTTTACTTCTAAGTTTAAAATATCTTCGTGTATTAATTGAAGTGTTTTATTTTTTATTTCACTTGCAAATTTTTCTTTCAGGAATTCAAATAGTTCATTATCTTTTTCAATAGCTAAAACTTTTCTAGCTCCCAATAAAAGGTTACTAGTCAGAGCCCCTTTACCTGGTCCGATTTCTAAAATAACATCACTACTTACAACACTACCTGCTTTACACATCATTTTAAGTACGGGTTTCGATTTTAAAAAATTTTGCCCCAGTGATTTCTTTGCACTATGAACATGTCCAAGCCTTGCCTGGACATTTGCTTTGATATTAGTTTGTATTTTATTCTTATATTTATTTATCATAGTTGTTATAATTTAGCCATTCAAAAATTTCTTTCTCAAATTTTTCTGTTGTTGGAAAATAATTTGGGAAAACTGATGGATTAAGAATTTTTGATTCTTTTCTTTTTTCATTTTTATAATCAACATAACTAGAATATTTATATTTATTCAAATATTGTTTTGTTTTATTTATATTATTTACCCCCTTTTCTTTCCAATCCTTTTGTACAAGTTTTATTGGATTTAAATGAATATATGAAAATAAATATTTTAAATAACGATCATTGTTTATGTACTCAGATTTAAATTTTCCTTGAAACACAGAACCATTACGGTTATATTTTTTATTAAAATATGTAGAATATGAAGTTGCTAATCTGTGTAAAAAAGTTGTAATTCCACCCTCATTTTTTTCTTTTAAAAGTAAATGAAAATGATTTGGCATAAGACAAAATGCTCCAATATCAACTAGTGTTTCATCTCTCTCAAATGTCCAAGCCTTGCCTGGACTTGTTTCAATATCTGAGAATTTTGTCAAAGTGGTATTATTTATTGAATATAATAACTTTAAAAAACGATCATAATCGCTATGATTTATGAATATTTTCATCTTGTTTACTCCACGGTTGTAAATATGATAATACTCATCACAAACAAAAGGTGTTGCACGAATAGACATAAACTAATTATAATCCATCCCCCATGTCCAGGCAAGGCCTGGACATGGGGAATACTATAGATAAACTATTCTTTCACCATTTGAAGTTTGTGCTTGTTCGAAAGTTGTTAAATGTGCGGGGATATCATAAATAAATTCACTTGGATTATTTACTTGTTTCATTCCGTATATTGTACGCAAAGAAGCGTAAGATAAAAATAATTTTTCTCGTGCGCGAGTTATTGCAACGTAAAACAACCTCCTCTCTTCCTCGGTGTCTTCTTTTTTTTTCATTCTATCTTTTACGTGGGGGAATAAATCTTGTTCAAGTCCAGTAATAAAAACATATTTAAATTCCAATCCTTTGGATGCATGTACTGTCATGAGTCTTACTCCATTTCCTTTTTCATGAATTAGGGTATCTTGGTCACTTGAAAGTGAGGCGTCTTCTAATAATTTTTCCATGCCTTCTCCACTCTTGAAATTGTCATACTTAATGGCTAAAGTTACTAATTCCATCATATTTTCCAAGCGTTCTTGCTCATCTGTCGTCCCATGTTCTAGTTCATCTTTCATGCCACTTTTCTCGATTACATATTTAATCGATTCAGATGGTTTGTGTGTATCTACATATGATTTTATATCATCAATAATTTTATAGAAATTATTTATTTTTATTTGAGTGCCACTTGGCAGTTCATTTTGTTGCCCCGCGAAAAGTTTTGCGATTGTAACCTTACCTATTCCTCGGACGGGAATATTTATAATTCTTTTTATATCAGATAGACTTTCTTTATTGTAAGCGACACGAACATATGAAAGTACATCTTTAATTTCTTTGCGATCAAAAAATTTTACACCAAGAACTTGATATGGAATTTGTTTATCCAAAAGTGCTTCTTCTAGGACTCGTGATTGAAAGTTTGCCCGGTAAAGAATTGCGATATCTTCAGGTTTATTTTCTTTCAACAATTCATCAATTTTTGAAGCGACAAAAACTGCTTCACTTTGCTCATCATAAGCTTCGCAAATATTTATTTCTTCACCTGCTATATTTTCTGTAAATAAAATTTTTGGAACACGGTAAATATTTTTCTCTATTACACTATTTGCGGCTTCGATAATGTTTTTTGTTGAACGATAGTTTTGTTCGAGCATCACTATCTTTGCATTTGGGAAATCTTTTTCAAAATGAAGCATATTTTTTATATTTGCCCCACGCCAACTATAAATATTTTGGTCAGTATCTCCAACCACACAAATATTTTCTTCTTTCCCGACAAGAAGTTTTGTCATCTCGTATTGGACTTCATTTGTATCTTGGTACTCATCGACGTGAAGATATTTCCATTGCTCCTGATACTTTTGTTTTACTTCAGGATATTTTTTTAAAATTAAAACAGTTTCAAGTAGAAGATCATCGAAGTCGAGAGCCTTTTCTTTTTTTAATTGAGCTTCATATCCACGCCAAACTGTTGCGATGATACTCTGAGCGGCACTTCCAACATTTGCACTAAAAGTCTCAACAGTAATAAAATCTCCTTTTGATTTTGAAATTACCGATTTTATTTTTCGAGGTTCATGTTGTTTGGGGTCGATGTCGTGCTCCTTCATGACACTTTTAATGATACTGATAGCCCCACTTTCATCCATGATAGTGAAATATTTATTTAAACCAATCAGGTGAGAATTTTCTTTGATTATATGAACTCCCAGAGAGTGAAAAGTTGAAACAAAAGGAACACTATCTCTATAAGTTGGATAATTATTTTTGGGATCATTGCCGTGGATAGGTTCACCAAGCATGGCCGTAATGCGGTCTCGCATCTCTTTTGAAGCTTTATTTGTAAAAGTTACCGCTAGTATAGACTTTGGATCTACCCCTTGGTGAATAAGGTGAATTATTCGATGAGTGATGGTTTTTGTCTTTCCCGCCCCCGCTCCGGCTACTATCAAAAGTGGTCCTTCTGTATAAAGGGCTGCTTCTTTTTGTTTATCATTTAAAGAATCAAGATATTGCATAGACAAATCTTAACATAAAAACATCCTCATTAATAATGAGGGTGTTTTTATGTCTAATTTTATATTTATTAAGCCTTTTCAGCTAAAGCAATTCTTAAATTTTCGGCTTCTTCTTTAATTATTTCGTCTAAATTTTTTATTTTTTCTGATAAAAATTTAAAGATAACATCTGCTTCTTGATCTCCATCTACGATTTTTTCATACTCACTTAACTCTTCTTCTGATAATGTTGGTAATACTCTCACTAAAACAGCCTGGAAAACTAACTTAGAAAGACGTCCAAGCATTTCCTCTCCTTTTTCAGGTGACATTTTATCTATTTGAAACAAATCGAACAAATCTTTTTTTACAGTATTCATATTTATTTTACCCATAGGGTTTATTAATTATAATGTAACTTTACCTATTTGACCAGTTCGCTCTGCTTCTTCTAGTGCCCGACCAATATAATGAGGAATTGTTTCTGGATCAGGGTGTAATAGGTCAACTCCTTGTGGCCTTATTCCGGTAATATTTTGTAATTGGTTCATATAATGAGTAAGCGGCTTAAAGTCTTCTTTTATTTCACCCTCTTTATACATTTCCATTATTCTTGTTGCAGAAACATGGTCTTTTATGTAACTCCAAGCACTTATAGGTCTTTCTCCAAATAAATGATCAATATTATGATTAAAAACTTTGTGGACATGTTCTAACTTTTCGGTCGATAAAATAGTGGTATTTTCATTGCCATTATTTGATAAATTGTTTTTGTTATCAGCTTGCGAATTATCCCCCTTGTTGTCCATAGGTAGTCCTGTCTTAGGATTTACTTGTTTAGGGGTTGTAGATTCATTGGTTTGTGTTTCTGAATTATTTCCAGTGTTATTATCCATTGGTTCACCTGTTTCATGATTTATTTGCTCTGGCACTTTATTATCATCAGAGAGACTATCGTGAGCAGAATGTTCAACTGTTGCATGAGAGTGGTCTGAATCAAACATTGTTCCATTATATTTTTCAATAACTTCTACTCCATTTGTATCATTGTGTATTAGAGATTGATCATGCTCTGCTCCATTCATGTCAACATAATGAGTTGTCATATTTCCTTCTGGGATTTTTTCTTCACCACCAAATTCTGCAATCATTTTTTCTTTCAAATCGGCGATTGTTTGAATTGCTCCATCTGAACTATATGGAACTTCGACGTGATGGCCATTTGCATCAAATGAAACTGTTCCTGATTGGACAATCATACTTTCATTTGCCTCACCCGGAGTATACATACCAAGTTTTATAGCATCTTGTGTGGCACTTGATTTCATAAATTCTTGGATATTACCACTTTGTGTTATATTACCCTCTGCTGTTTGTGGTGTCTGAGTATTTTCAATTTGTGAAGTTGTGGTATCAGATTCTTTGGTCATATCTGTTGTATCAGAAATAGGTGTTTTATTTTCAGTTGAATCGGATTTAATTATTTCATTTTGTTTTTCTGAAATTGAATCATTTTGCGAAGTGTTGCTTTGATCTTCGACAGCTTTCGCTTCTTCTACTGGTTTTTCAACATTTGCTTGATGTTCTGCGTGCATATCTTTAGCATATCCTGCAGCTTCTAGAGTTACAGTACTAACAATTGTCGCCAAGCCAAATCTTGCCGCTGTACCCCACAACTTACCCCATATTTTTTGGTTTTCGTATTTTTTTAATAACTTAGAATATTCATTTTCAAAAGCTTTTACTTTTTCAGGATTTATTTCAGCTCCTTCTTTTTTTATTTTTTCTAACAATTCTTTTCTGGCATTTTCCTGTTTTGCTTCAATTTTTTCATTTGTAAAATTCTTTTTTAATAATTTAGAGGCAGCAAAACCAACACCGGCGGCCACAGCTACTGTTCCTCCTGATAAGACTCCTGCAGCTAAAATACTACCGCCCCCCATAACCCAAGGTATCCACTTTTTTACTTTATTTGGTATTTTATTTCCTAAACGATCCATTGAAGCAGAAAGCCCGAGTCCGATTCCCATTTTATTAATTAAATAGTGAGATGTTCCGCCAGCTAAAGCGGTATTTGAAAGAGTTTGACCGGCAATTTCTATTCCAGCATTAGCAATTTGATCAACCGCAATTGAAGAAACCAGACCGATTAGAGCTAAATTAAGAGCAATTTTAGTCATTCTTTTGGCAAAATTTGCTTTTCCTTCTCCTTTCCCAAGATTTTCCCATTTATCTAAGCCCTTTAGAATTTTGCCTCTGAATTTTGATGAGTCTAATTTATCTTGAGCTAATTTTTCGAGATTGTTTAAATTATTAAGTAGTTGTTCTTGAGAAATATTTTGAATTGGCTCTGGTGTTTTTGTTCCTGGATTATTTTGATTTTGTCGAGGTGGAGGAGGAGTTGCTCCTTGTCCCATGTATTTCTTTTCTTCCTCAAATTTAATTTTCATTCCCTCCTCTATAATTTCATTTGCTTTTTCAATAGCTTCTTCTTTTGTATTAAAATATATTGTTTTTGGATATTTGTTGTCTAATGTTTTATTTCCATCAGTTACATAAACACTCCAAGATGGATTTTTTTTGAAAATTATTTTTCCAGAGTCTCCCATTCCAAATCTGGCCATTTTCTTAAGTCTTGAATATTCATGCCATTCTGTTTTTTCCTCACTAATTACAACTTCTGATTTCACCCCGTTAATTTCAAAAGGAAAAGTTCCTACTTGATAGTCGTAATAACCGTAAGCTTGATCTGTCTGATTCGTTTTTGTCTCCCAAACAAAATTATATTTTGTTTTTTCTTTTCCTTTGGTTGCATTCTCTCTTTCTTCCTGTTCGGCTTTTATCTGATCGCTTAACTTTGCCGCTTTTTCCTGGTCAGTTTCAGGTTTTTCAGTGCTATTTATATTTTTTTTCTCCTCTTTTTTTAAAATCTCTCTAGGGGTACCGTTTATAGACGGACCAAGAATTCCATCTTGCTCGAGAATCTCTAGTAGTCTTTTTGCCTTACCCATACTTATCTTGAGTTTTCTTTGTAAATTAGAAAAAGTTGTGTCACCCGTTTTTGTTATTATCTCAAGTGCTTTATCATAATACTCACTCCTTAGATTTTCATCTTTAATATCTTTTACTGGTTCTTTATTTTTAGAAGTTTTGTTTTCTTCTGGATTTGTGTCAACTTTCTCTATTGTTGTTGATTTAACCTCACTCTCTATCATTTTATTACGAAGTTCATCGATTTTTTCTTTTGAAACACCTAGACTCTCGAATACTTTTATTTGTTCTTCTAATTGTGTTTTTGTTTCATCTAACAATCCACCCTTTTCTGCAAGAGCCTTTTTTGTCTCCTCAATACTTTTATCAATATCTGATAGTTTTAATGGTGGGTAATCTGGTTTTTTAGTCATTTTGTATTTGTTATTTTTTATTATTAAGTTCGACTTTTATTATTTTAATTTTGCATCTTTTATTATTTCTGGGTCAAGTATTTCTAGGAATTTTCTCTCACTCAGCTTATTTATTTTTCCAAATATGAATACTCCACGAACTTCTTTTGCACAACCTGGGTCTTCTTCGTTTAACCTCTTTGCAATTTCTACCAAGTCAGCATCTTTTGAATTAATGAAGAAAGATTTTTTGTCCTTTGTCTTATTCCAAACAACATAAGTATCAGCGTTCATTGCCTTTATGGCCTTAAATGACATTTTGTCATCAATAATGCTTGTTTTTAATTTGGTTTCATCATCAGGATCTTTATATTTGCATTTAAAATTATGATAAATAATTTTCCCAAGATTTTTTGAATTAGTATTCAACTTTTCTACTTTACTATTATAATTTCTTATTCTCTTTACACTTTCAACATTTTCTATTACTTTTTTTTCTATTTCCTCCACTATATCTTTTAAGGGTTTTTTATGTCCCATCTCTGTTGTTTCAATTTTTCCGATTTCGCCTTCCAATTCTTCTTTTGTGAATGGTTTAGATGGATCTTTAATTGTTCCTTTTTCAAATAATTCAACAAGTTTATTAAAAGGGATATAATCTTCAGCTAGAGCATATAGAGACCTAGGCCAGTTTTCTTTGAAATTTGTTTCAGTAAAAATTCTTTTACCAAATTTATCTTTCTCATCTACATAACTTAAGTTGTCAGTGTCATTGATAAACCTCACTAATTTTTTCACCCAAGGTTTATTCTCTAGAATAACAGCTTCTTCCATTGCTCTGTATATCATTTTTGTCCCAGAGGTTGGCTCTCTCTTTCCTGACCCATGGTGGTCAATATAAAGAACTTTCTCCTCTCCATTTTCTTCGATTTTTAACCATTCACCACCAGTATCTATAAAAATTTTTAGACCAGGTTTATTTTCTATTGTTTTTTCTCCCTCATTATCTTTTTTAATTCCATTCTCATTTATACTTAGTGGGCTGAACTCATTAGTGTTTTTTAAAACAGACTCTTTCCCTTCGCCACGTTTCCCAACAACTGAACTCATAGATCCGTCAGCATATGTATTATTAATTGGTTTTTTATTTAAACTGTTTAATAGATAAAGAGCTCCACGTGAATCTAAATCAGGATTAAGTCTAGCAAGTTCTTTATTCTTGTTATAACTACTGGCTACAATTATTTGATCAATCTTATTATTTTTTAGTATTTCAGCCAGCTCCTCGATTGTTATTTCCCTTTCTATTTTTGAGCTTTCACTTTCCTTTAATAACTTTTCTCTCAGCTCTATTAATTCATTTAGTTTGTTTTCAAGTTCACCATGTTCTTGTTTTAATTTTTGGTAGTTTTGTGTAATTTTTACAAAGTTATCAAAGGCTGCATTAATTCTTTTCATTTTTTCTTGTTCTAATTTTACCTGCTTTTGTTTTTCTGCTTCTTCTTCATTTGTGACAACGGGTTCACTTTCTTCTGTGATATTTTGAGTTTCAGGTTGCTCAACCGTTTCTTGTGCTGGATTTTCTTCTTCTATAATTATAACCTCATATTTTTTCATATACTCAATATATGACATTTCATTTATCTCTTCTTCCTTGTAGAGTTTTATATTTTTTAATCTTTCTTTTATTTCAGGATACCTGTCTTCTTTTTGAACTTCTTTCCCTGCCATTTGCATAATATATTCACTAAGTGTTTTACCATCAATAAGATCATTTTTATCTTTTTTTGATTCTAAATTTAAACTTTTTCTAAATTCAAGAGAATTATAAAGTTCTTTTTTATCATACTTTTGTTTTTCTGATAATTGTTTTAATAGATTTTCCCTTTCTTTTACTAGCTTTCCATTTTTATTTTCTAAAATGTCTGCTTTTATAACTGAAAATTTATTTGGGTCGATTATTATTTCGCCTTTTGATATTTTTTCTTTTAATTGCTCAAAACTAAGTTTTGGAGGCAATCTCTCTTTTTTATTTTTTTCTACCCCCACTTTTTCCGACTCACTCGGAACATCCTCGAATGGTGTTTCAGGAACAGTTTTTATGAAATTGGATATAATACCCGCTTTTTCTTCATGGAGTGCATCAATTTGTTTTTTGATTTTTTCTATCTCAACTGGATCTTTTAATTCGCCCATTTTTTCTTCAAGCTCAACTCTAGATTTTTTAATTTCTATTAGTCGTTTTTCATTTTTGTTTAAATTACCAAGAGTTGATTCTAGATCTTTCATAAATTTTTATTTTTTATAATATTTACTAATTGTACTAAATTTTAACTTACATGTCTTTATATTATATCACAAAACAGTACAAAAGTCAATGTGCTCTAATCCATTTCCATCAATATTTTTTCCACCTGATCACGCTTAATTGTTACACCTTTTACCTTGTCGGCGTATATAGTTAGCAATTTTCTTAGTTGCCCAACTTCATTTTTTTTGTTTTTTATTTCATTTTTAATATCCTCGATTTTTCTTTGAGTATTAACATTCTTATTTTGCTTATATTCTTTAACCAGTTTATTATATTTATCTTCAATATTTGTAATTTCATCGCCAAGCTTACTGAGAGTGTCTTTTATTTCAATAATTGAATTACTATACATATTCATTTCTTTATTTGCCATTTCAACCATAGTAGGAATAATACTTTCAATAAGTTTTTTTGTTTCAAATTTAACCCCACTTTCTCTACCTTTTTTGTCTTGAAGAACAAACATGAATTCCCCATAGTCACCTTTGAAGTTTGGTTTTACATATTTTTCAAAATCGTTCGCACTTATGTTTATACAACCATATGAGAATTTATTATCTTTTGGATCAGGTGTATTTAATTTTTCTGTTCTAATTGTTAACTCATCTGGCCATGTTTGATGTTCCCCTAGGGTTATTTTATCACCCAAAATAGTTTTACCAAAAAGAGAATATCTTAGTTTTCCATATTTTACTATGTCGCTTGGGAGTGAGGCAGATGACAGTAAATATACTCCAGATGGAGTTGTTCTACTTCCCTCATCGTTTTCATTTGAAGTATTTGGAGCATTTCCCTCATCTTTACCAAAACCACCTTTAATTTTAACTATTAATTCATTTTGTGAATTAAAAACATAAATTACTGCACTGTCTTTATCTAACACCTGGTACCACCTTTCAGGAGTTGGATTTTCTTCGGCCATGTATTTATAAATATCCTTCCCTTCTTCGGGGAGTGTTGCATATATTTCCCCACTAAATCTTTTGTCAAAACTTATTGTTTTATCTAAATTATTTTCTTTCTCCCCCTTTTTAAAATCAGATGTTTTTAATATTCCAACAATAGAAGCAACAGTTAGTGCACTAAATATTCCAATTTTTAATATTTTTTTTATTCGTGGGTCTTTTTTGACCTCATTTATTTTATCAGCTGGCAATTTGAAATCATTTTTTAGAGTATCTTCTAGTCTTGTTTCATTTTTTTCTTCACTTACCATGGGTGGAATTTCTTTTTTTGTTTCTTCTATATTATCAAAATAATCACTTGGTAAGGATTCTATTATTTTTTGACTCAAATCTATACCATAATCCATATTTAAAATTTCCAAAAGATGCGTTTTTTTATCTTTACCTTCTGGAGTGCTCGAAATACCTTTTTCTATTTCATTCTTTAAAAATTCATAATTTGAGTTTTCTTCTATTTTATTTATAGGTTTTTCTACCTTCATCATATTACTTTTTTATTTTAACATAATTTCTCTTATAAAAAATAATTAAGCCGGGCTCATGGATGAGTCCGGCTTATTCTTTTTTTACCTGTTACTAACTATTGGGGGAGTATTATTATTTCATACCCACTTGGAGCTAAATAGTAGAATGAAGCCGAATCCGACTTTAAACAAGTAAATGTCTCCTCGTCATCATCTAATGCCGGGTGGCCTTTGATCTTTTTCGCATAGGCTTTTGCGGCGGCTTTTTCTGCAGCTATTTTTGCTTTAGCATCGGCGGCAGCTTTTGCTTTTGCGGCCGGGGTTGCAGTTGCGATAGCAAGGGCGGCATTCACCTTATCAAGGGAATCTGACAATAATTTTGCTTTTGCCTTTTCGTCATTTGCTGTTTGCATTGCTTCTCCTACTCCCTTTGTGAGATCAGCATCGGCTTTGGCAATTCTTTCCCTGGCAATTTTGTTAATTTTTGTGATTGAATCGTTGAATTCCTTTTGTGCCGTTTTGGTCACTTGTGGTTTTGCCACAGTAAACGTTACAAAAGATGCTACTACGACTACTACAAAAATAATGATGATCCAATAAAGTGTTTTCATTTTGTTTGATTTTTTGGGTTTATAATTATTTTGGATTAGTAAAAAGTCTCAAATTACTAAATATTTTTAATAATTTAGGACTTTTTACTAATTGAATTACTTCCAAATCAATAAAATGAAATTTATTAAAGAACTTAAAGCTCTACCTATAGTATAGCATACTGGGTTGTATCTGTCAAGTAGTTCTTTTTGCCAAAAACAGCATTTGTGTCGTGATATAACTCTGTGGATTACTTCGTTGACTATAAAACTGATCTGGGCTACCCTATAAGTATAGGACCTTTGGTATGGGTCTTATATTACAGAAAATCCAAAAAGAGCTTTATTTACAAAGACATTTCTGAGACGATTGTAACAATTACGCCAATTTTACTTATAATTACAGCCCTCGCTTAATGCGGTCGTACTGTATTCCTCAACAAGGGGTAAAATAGTGTAATTACTTTATTTAGGCTTATTCAACCTCAAATAAAAGATTCTGAAGATAGCTATTCGCAAGAAGGTTATCATCCGATGAAAATAGCCTTATCTTACAAGCCTTCTATTATAAAGGTTTCTTCTTTTTTTGTAGCCCTTTCTATGATATTTGGAGTTCCAACGTTGGCAAATGCCAGCTTTTTTTCTGATTTAACATCAATGGTGTTGGGTACCGAGGTAACAGCAAATGAAGTTGCCCCTCAAATAGATAATAGTGTTATCCATAACTCCCAAAATATTCCTCTTTTAGAGTCTTCGGTTAATCCAGATCTTAAAAATACAAATGATAAAGAAGATATTGTGATAGTTCAAGATGACTCATTTATCTACAGTGATGGTATTTTTGGGCCGGGGCCGGATGTTTCTTTTGAAAAAAGCTCAATTTCTGACCAGATTAATGTTTACACAGTTAAAGAAGGTGATACTTTGTCAGGAATTGCTGAATATTTTAATGTTTCAGTAAATACAATTCGTTGGGAAAATAATATTACTAGCCCAAAGATTTCTGTTGGCCAAAAGCTCAATATTCTGCCTGTTACTGGAGTAAAGCATGTTGTTAAAAAGGGTGATACTTTAAGTAAGATTGCAGATAAATATGAAGCTGAATCTGAAGATATATCAATATTCAACGATATTTCAAACGGAGATCTCAAGCAAGGAGATATAATCTTTGTTCCAAACGGTATTATTAAACCAGTTGTTGCAAAGCCTACACCTTCTTCAAATACAAAGAATCCAGTTTCTACTAAATCATCAAATACAAAAGCCCCATCTGGTTATTATCTAAGACCAGTAGTTGGAATTGTTACATCTCCGTATGGATCAAGACGAAGAGGGTTTCATCCGGGGATAGACTTTGGAAATGTTCGCGGAACTCAAATTGTGGCTGCCGCTTCCGGTGTTGTTTCTAAGGTTGTTACTGGTTGTAAAGAAGGAAAGAGAGGTTGCGGTGGTGGATATGGAAATTATATTGATATAGAACATCCAAATGGAACTATGACTCGATACGGTCATTTGAGTAAGGTAAATGTTAAGATGGGTGAAACTGTTGCTCAAGGGGATAAAATCGGATCACTTGGAAACACTGGTTTATCTACTGGCCCACATCTTCACTTTGAAATAGAAAATGCTAATGGTTCCAAGATGCGACCACCGTTTTAGAATAATTACTAATTAAAAATTACTAATTACTAATTAAAAGAGCGGGTTGGCGAAGCCAACCCGCTCTTTTTGATCCCCATCTAATATATCTCCTGTTGATAACAACTTTCACAATAAAGAGATCTAAAATGTTGGAAGTCCGACTTCCAACACTCCTGACACTGCCCCATACTCAGCCAAGAAAAGATAAACAAAAACACGCATCTACGCTATAGCGTAGATGCGTGTTTTCAATTCCTAATTCTTCATTTTTAATTATCTATGCTACTTCTTGTTGATAACAACTTTCACAATAAATTATTTCTGGTCGGTCTGGAGCATAAGTTGTCTCAAGTTTTTCTGAACAATTAACGCCATTGTGATTTATATGTTTTTCGTTTTTACACATACATGAACGAGGGTAAAGTTCTTTTGTGTTTCTTTTTTTCATTCTATCTTGATGACGACACTCAAAATCTTTATGAGGGATTGGTAAATTCATTCTTTTGTAAAATTCCAATTCAGCTTGGACAAGGCGATAATTTTTATTACAATCTTCACAAACTAAAATTTCTTTTAAAATAGCTTCGGTAACCTTTTCTATAGAATTAGGAATTTCTCCTTTTTCGATGGTTTCTTTTCCGTAAGTTCCAGTTGTTTTTTCTTGCCAAGTAAAACCTCTTTTTATTGCTTCTTCTTTTGATAAAGGAAAGAAGTCTTGTGAGAGCGCTTCGTTGTATGAGAAAGGAGCGATGCTTGCAGGGAAATATTGACCCCAAGTTCCATCTTTTTTCATTTCATCCTCAATTTGTTTTCTTATTTTTAGGTATTCTTCTTTTTCATATTCTTTATTTAAAATCATATTTTGACCCTTACGAATTGCGAGACAACCAAATCCATTTGATAGATGATAACAATTTTCACAATATTCCAGATTATTCGAATAAAATACAAAAGCACAATTTTTACAATTACTAATTTGTAATGCGCCCATTATATTGTAACCAAACTGACATTTGTAATAATAATTATTACAATCCCAGCTGTCAGTTGGGTTCTCGGTGTCCTTCATATAAGAACAATTTTTTGCATCATAAGTGTCATAAAGCCTAACTCCATCATAACAGTTGTGAATATAGTCCCCTGTAACATTGTGGCACTTACTTTGAGAAGTAAATTTCATGATAGCCTTCTTTTTTATTTCTATAAATTCTTTTTTAGCTTTTTCAATACTTTCATAATTTGAAAGTATTTCTTTTTTCTTTTTATCATATTCTTCTTTTGTACACTTTTGATTTAGAATATAGTTCGACATATGCCTGCCATTTGTACAAAAAATACAATTTTGAGAATCTCTCATATTAAAACAAAACAATAAATCACTTGATGACTGACATTGTTCCGAATACATACATTTAAAACATTTTCGAGTATCGATACATTCATAACACAACTCTGATTCATGGAGGAAGGCGCAATCTACACAACCCTTGTCACGTTGAAGTAATCTGCTATATAAGCAGTCCTCATTATAATCAGCTGCAAAAATTAAATAACAATCTTTGTTTTCGGCTGAGCCATTTGTGTATTCACTTCGAACATTATTAAATGCCAGCATTCCAATCCGTGGAACTTTCATCATTAATTCTCTAAACTGTTCAAAAAATGTTTTTGAGAAATCATAATCTTGTGCATAATCTTTTGGATTCCAATTATCGCTCCACCAACAATCATGACAGTAAACTTTAAATTTTGATTCTTGAGTATACAAAGCGACCATATCTTTTTTACAAAGATCACAAGTTCTTTTATATAAGGTTCTTTCATTGCGAAAAACTAACCTTCTTGCCATACGACAATCAGGGCAATCAACTGGAGGGACTGTTTTCATTTGTTCATAAAAAACAAGATCTTCATCTCTTATTACAAAATCTTTCTCACATGTTTTGCATTTTTCTTTTGTCATATAATTTATTAACGAAATTTTAAAATTATTGAATTAATAACTCTTTTCGTGTTTGGACTAATATCGTCTCTCTCAACAACTTTTATTGCCTCATGCCATTCTCCTCTCTTTCCTTCATGCACAATAACATTGTTCTCAAAATTTTCATCGACTTCTTCGATGTAGTAATTAGATATTGAATGATCAGTTTCAAAAGTTCCGAGAAGGGAATAATTTTTTGGAGTATATTCTAATTCTTCATTCATTTCTCGTATTAATGCATCCTCATTATTTTCTTCTCCTTCTAATCCTCCACCGAATCCACCTAAGATATTTGGGTTTCTTGGAGCGTCATCATTTCTTCTTTGTAAGAAAACATAAAGATTATTTTTTTTAAAATAATAGGGAATGAGCATTGAGTTGTGTCTTTTTTCTTCCATATCTATTAATAATACATCTTTTATTAGCTTTACAAAATAATGCTGAAATTGCTGATGCGATGAAAAAAATTTACGAACTTTCTTGGGCTGAAGCCAAGCGCCTCGATAAAGAAATTTAAAATGTTGGAAGTCCGACTTCCAACATTAATTTTCTCTTGGTCTGTATTGGAGTGCTTCCAAGATATGAGATTGAGTTATATTTTCACTACCTTCTAGGTCGGCGATGGTGCGAGCGAGTTTGATGGTGCGGTGGTAGGCTCGGGCTGAGAGTTGTAGGCGCTCAGCACTTTGGTTTAGTAATTTTTTTGTTTCATTATCAAGTGGAGCGTAAATATTTAATTCTTTTACATTTATTTCACTATTTGTGTTTATTTTTCTCTCCGCATTTTTAAACCGTTTATTTTGAATATCACGAGCTTTTTTGACCCTTTCTTTTATCGTAAAAGTTTTTTCACCTTCCTGTGTGTTATTTGAAAGCTTTTCATAATCTACATTGCTAACTGTAACCCAAATATCAATTCGATCCATTATAGGACCTGAGAGTTTTCTTTTATACCGATCTAAATCAATTGGTTTACAAATACACTCTTTTTGTTTGTTGCCTTTATTTCCACAAGGACAAGGATTCATTGCCGCAACGAGGATAAAATTTGATGGAAAAATCGCTGAACCACGGGCGCGAGAAATTGAGACGACATTGTCTTCAAGTGGCTGGCGAAGAGCTTCTAAAACCCTTTTTTCAAATTCTGGAAATTCATCGAGAAATAAAACTCCACGGTGTGCAAGTGTAACCTCTCCCGGTTTTGGATTTGTTCCACCTCCAATCATTGAGACATAACTTGCGGTATGGTGCGGAGCACGAAAGGGGGATTCGGTAATTAATGCATCTTCAAGTAGTCCAACAACTGAGTGTATTCCTGTAATTTCTAAACAATCATCTTTTTCTAAATCGGGAAGAATGTGCGAAAAAACGCGCGCCAACATTGTTTTCCCTGTACCAGGTGGGCCAGACATAGCGATATTGTGTCCACCACTAGCTGCTATCTCAAGTCCCCTTTTTGCCCCTTCTTGACCTTTGATATCTGAAAAATCAATATTCCCAGATCTTTCTTTGTGTAGGATTTCAGTTTTTGGGAAGATAGATATTTTGGGTCTTTCTTTTTCTATTAAATTACCCTTTTTATCTGTCTTTGGTATATAAATATGATCAATTACTTCTTTTAGATTTTTTGCTCCATATATTTTAATATCATCCACAAGCGCAGCCTCTTCAGCATTTTCAATTGGTAAGAATATTTCTTTATAACCAAGTTTTTTAGCTTCTTGAGTTAATGGCAATGCCCCTTTTATGGGACGTAGTTCACCGTTTAATGACAATTCTCCCAGAAAAATTCTTCCATCAGGATTAAAATTTATTTCTTCGGCAGAAAGAAGGTAAGAAAGCGCAATTGCTAAATCAAAATATGGCCCCTCTTTTTTAAGATCAGCTGGAGAAAGTGAAATAACAATTTTTTGATTTTGATTTTTAGGAGAATTGTATCCTGAGTTTTTTAAAGCAGAACTCATTCGGTCTTTTGATTCGTCGACAGCTTTATCTGGCAGCCCAACTAAAGTAAAAGAGTGAAGAGTCTTTTTTGTAATATCAACTTCAATAGTTACAATTTTTCCTTTTAATAAATGTGTTTGTGCTGAATAAATTCTCGAGAATGACATATATTTAATGTAAAACCCCCAAAATAATTGTTTTGGGGGTTTTAATTTATAACACTTTTTCCATACAATCCTTGCATGTTTTAGCTGCAGGATTTACTTCTAATCGGTCTTCTTCGATTTCTTTTTTGCAATTTTCACAGATTCCATAATTATCACTATTGATTTTTTCTAAAGCTTTATTGATATCCCCTAGTCTTGATTCGAGGGTATTGAGTTTAATGGAACGTTCTTCATAATCTTCAGCTCTCTCTGCTAGATCTCCTTCATCTGGGACTTCTTGGCTTGCTGTCTCATTTTCTGGAACAGCTTCCCAGTCCCCTGTCTTATCTACACGACCAAGCCCTCCGAGTTCTTCTACTAATAACTTCTTTTCCTCCTCTAATTTTTCTTTGTAAATTTTAACATTCATAATTATTATATTAACATTTATTGAGTATTTGACAACTATTTAGAGTGGTTGAGTATTTTTTATTATTATTCTCGACATAACTTCTTTCAGTGTTTCCAAGTTATTGGCAATAACAAGATTATCTTTGTTTACAAAAACATAATACAGTATGCCTTCTCCGGTGTCTCCATATAATACACGAACATCTTTATTGTTTACAATTAGATCTTTCCATGGTTTTTCAAATAATGAATTTTCTGATTCTGGTATAGTGATTTCAAAAATAGTAAATAAATCTTTTAACATTGTTTTTTCCCAATCAAGCATTGAAGCATAGGTTTGAGTATAATTGTTTGTTTGAAAGATTAAAAAAGTTGCATATTTATCTTTTTCATTTATTGCATTTGAGTTTGAATATTTTCCAAACAAATATTTATCAGACAATGATCTTATGAGTGCTCCGGGTGCTGATGTTTTAATTAATGAGAGAAAATTACTAGAACTAATATTTTCGGTTATACCATTATTATTTTTTATAAAGAAAAGTGCTTTAATCAAACTTGGATTTGAATCTTGCCCTTTTTTTATTTCAGAAATTAAATCACTTATACCAGTTATATTTGTTACATCTATATTTGATTTTGAATCATATGTTATAATTGTCTCAATATTTGTCGTTATCTGTGGTGGGATTTTCTTTTCTTTTGTTTTTTGAAAAATAAAATAAGATCCAAAAATTGCAACAGCGATTAAAATTATACCTCCAATTACTAGAAAAGTTTTTGAAGTATTTGTTCCTTCGGCTTTTTTGTATATCTCTTCCCTTTCACGTTTTTCTTTTTCAGCAAGAGCTATTTTGATCACAGACATTTCGTTTATTCGAACAGCATCGGCCATATCAGAAGTATATGTTCGGAGAACTTTTATGTCGGTGTCATTTTGTTGTGGTTTATTTTCATCCATATTTTTTTTATAAACAAAACTATTATTTTATTTATCTAATTCTGGTTTCTTGAAAAAATTACTATCTGCATCTTTGATTGAAAAGTTTAATCTGCCTCTCTCATCCACTTTGATTATTTTCACGGGAACTTTATCCCCCTCCTTAAGAATATCAGAAACTTTCTCAACACGGAATGGGGCTATTTCTGAAATGTGAACTAAGCCCTCAGTGTCATGTCCAATGCGAACAAAGGCTCCAAAATCCATAAGTTTTACAACTTCGCCATCAGCTTTCTCTCCAATCTTGTATTCATGAGTCATATCCTCAATTATCTTGACTGCTTTTTCCGCCCCTCCATTTTTACCTGTGACAAAAACTGTTCCATCTTCCTCGATTGTAATTTCAGTTCCTGTTTCTTCTCGAATTGCATTGATGTTTTTTCCACCGGGGCCAATAACCATTCCGATTTGATCTTTTTTAATTTTAATAGTTAATATCATCGGAGCCCTTGGAGAAATACTTGCGCGTGGTGATGCGATTTCTTTTGTGATAGTTTCAAGAATTTCTAGACGTGCATTTTTTGCGCGGACAAGTGCTTCTTTTAAAATCGGGATTCTGACTCCATCTACTTTCACATCAAGTTGAATTGCCGTGATACCATCTTTTGTGCCAGCAACTTTGAAATCCATGTCTCCGTAGTGATCTTCCGGTCCTTGAATATCAGAAAGTAAAACATATTTATTTTCATCTTTTTCACTTGCCATTAGTCCGACAGAAATTCCAGCTACCGGACTTTTGATTGGGACACCTCCATCCATCAAAGCAAGAGTTGCTGCACAGATTGAAGCTTGGGAAGTTGAACCGTTTGAAGCTGTTGATTCAGACACAACACGAATCGTATAAGGAAAATTTATTTTATTTGGAATAATTGGAGTGAGTGCTTTTTCTGCTAAAAATCCGTGACCCATTTCACGACGATTGATTCCACCAACACGCCCTGTCTCACCACCTGAGTACGGAGGGAAATTGTAGTGATGTATGAAACGTTTTTTTAATTCAGATTCCATTCCTTGCACAAGTAGCATATCTTCAGGCCCACCAAGTGCGAGCACCGATAGAACGTGTGTTTCCCCTCTGTAAAATATTCCAGAACCGTGTAACACAGGAGACACTCCACCTGCTTTAGCAAAAAGTTTTCGTATCTCATCAACTTTTCTTCCATCAGCACGAGTTCCATTTTCCAATGCAACTCTATGGAACTCATTGTCTAAGTAATGATGTAAATAATCTTCAGCCGCACTAAGTGTTGCTTCATCTTCTTCATTTGGATATTTTTCTTTTAATAATTCACTCCAAAGAGCCTCAACTTCACTTGAAATTTTTTTACTTTCTTTAGTGAAAAGTTTTGCATCGAGTGTTGATTTAATTTTTTCATTAAAGAGAGTGGTAACACTTTCATCTATTACCGGCTTTGGAAATACAAGTTTCGTCTTACCAAATTCACCTTGAAGTTTCTTTTGGAAATCTTCCCACTTTGTGATTTCACTAGAAGCAAGATCAAAACAACTCCCCATTTCTTCTTCGTTTAATTCATATGCCATCGCTTCGATCATGTTGATTGTTTTATCTTTTCCACAAACAAGAAGATCAAGTGCGTACACTGATTCGTCTTGACTTGGGATATAGTGATTTACTTTTACTTCTTTGTCATCACTTGTTTTACTTATTTGAACTGCACCAATTGGACCGTTCCAAGGGATGTCAGACATTTGTAATGCCACTGATGCCGCATTGATTCCTAAAACTTTTGGATCAGTTTCTCCTACTGCAATTACTGTGACAATTACTTGCACAGCATTTTTTATATGATGATCGAAAAGCGGACGGATAGTACGATCGATCATGCGAGCAGCCAAGATAGCTTGGTCACTTGGTCGGCCCTCCCTCTTATTGTATTGTCCACCAAGAATTTTTCCAGCAGCGTAAAACTTTTCTAAATACTCGACTGTTAGATTAAAAAATCCTAAATTTTTACTTCCATCTTTTGAGATGACGGCTGTAGCCATAACTACTGTCCCCTCACTTTTTAAAATTACTGAACCATTTGCTTGGTCAGCTAAATCACTAAAAAATGCGACAATTTTCTTGCCACCGATTTCTACTTCGTATTCTTTACTTTGCATATATTTTAGTGCTACTCTCCAAACTCTAGTTTTGAAACTTTTTGTTTCAACGCTAATTGTTCGGAGATTAACAAATTAAATAACTATTAATAGAACTATAATAGCAAAAAAAACGCTGATTGACAATGATAGATTATTGTTATAATGTAAAAGAAAAACCACAGCCATGAAAAAAATAAAAATATCTTCAGGTGAAAATCTAGAGATTTGTAAACTGATGCCAGACGGTAGGATAGAAACCATCATTGGTGAAGTTGCCAACGAAGGCAACACTCGCTCTTTTATATTAAAAGTATTTAAAAGAATGGTTTTTAGTCCAACTAAAATGGCATACGACCTTGTGGAAATAAAATCCACAGAGACGTTATTTTTTTGGAAACAATTATTTCTAATTAAACAACGTCAACACGCATTCAATTTCTCTGTTGAAGGAATAGACGACGGGGAGTATTAATATATTTTTGAAACAAAAAACCGCACTGATGTCAGCGCGGTTTTTTTATTTAATAAATTAAATACTTACGATAATTATTTGAGAGGTCTAGGAAATCATCGGCTTGTTCTTTTAGTTTCATTGAAGCACTCTTTCCAAAAGATACTACTTCCACTTGAACTCCAGATGTACTTTGTAAATATTCTACTAGAGGGACAAAATCTCCATCCCCTGCGACCAATATAACTGCGTCGAGTTTTGGAGCCATCTTCATGGCATCAACTGCAAGTCCGACATCCCAATCCCCCTTTTTTGCTCCACCTGAAAAAATTTGTAAATCTTTTGTTTTTGTTTCAATTCCAAGTTTTGTTAATGCATCAAAAAAGTTTTTTTCTTCACCGCCCTCACTTGTGATAACGTAAGCAATTGCACGGACAAGTTTGCGTCCTGCTACTGCATCTTTTAAAACTGCCCCGAAGTTTACTTTCCTTTTATATAAATTTTTTGCAGAGTGATATAGATTTGATGTATCTATAAAAACCCCTACTCTTTGTTCTTTGTGTTTTATTACACTCATATAGTTTAATAGCGAAACAAATTATTTTATGAAAAAATGTCTGATTCAGGAGAATCACCTACTGGGTGGCTCCTTGTCCTCCCTCATCCGAGGACTTTTTTTAGAATATAATTTGTGAAGCTTTTTATATTAAAAATTAATTATCGACCTATTGTCATGTTAACAACAATTCCATTATATAACAAAAGACCCGACAGTGTCGGGAATTTTGTTAGGCTTTTAATTTTTTAGTTTCTGTCGCGTATCTTTCCTTATCAGTTTTTTCGAGATGTTTTAAATGATTTCTACGATCAGCAACCATTTTTATCAATCCACGACGAGAACTGTTGTCTTTTTTGTGTTCTTTTAGGTGACCAGCAAGCTCATCTATCCTTTTACTCAAAATAGCGATCTGAACTGATGCACTTCCAGTGTCTTTATCGTGCAGTTGGTTCTTTTTTATAATATTTTGCTTTTTCTTTGTTGTTAACATCGTGAGCATATATTAGCATAAATTGTTAAAAAATGCAAGGGGTCGGCCATATATGCATAATTTAGGCATCTTATGATACAATTATTGTACGACATTAATTATGACCACAGAATTCGAACAATTAAAAAGAGAATTCCTTGAACATGTAGAAATTGAGAAAGGAAACAGTCTAAAAACGGTCAATAATTACGACCACTATTTAACTCGTTTTTTCACTTTTGCTAAAATTTCCGAACCGAAAGAAATAACAGATGACAAAATTCGAGAGTTTAGATTATATCTCAATCGTCAGCCTGGTGCTAAAACAAAAGGTCAACAAGCCGGAACTCTCAAGAAAAATACTCAGAATTATCATCTTATTGCTCTTCGTTCATTTCTTAAATACTTGATGAAAAGGGGTATTACTTCCCTTTCTCCTGAACGTATAGACTTAGCTAAAATAAAAGAGCGTTCTCTCGACTTAATATCAACAGATGAATTAAATCGACTTTTAAATGCCCCTCTTAACAGCCCTAAGTCCGACTTAGGGCTGGGGAAAATGTTGCGAGATAAGGCTATTTTGGAGCTATTTTTTTCAACGGGGCTTCGTCTTTCTGAGCTTTGCTCTATTAATCGTGATCTAGATTTATCAAAAGATGAATTTTCTATTCGTGGTAAGGGGGAAAAGGTGCGAGTAGTATTTTTATCTGATTCTGCTAAAGATGCAATTCGAGAATATTTAAAAATTCGTAAAGATATGGATGAGCCTTTATTTATCCAATATTCTCAAAATGGAGCGAAAGGAAATAGGCTAACTCCCCGTTCGATAGAACGCATTGTAAAATACTATGCAATCGTGGCTGGAATATCAAAAAAAGTAACTCCACATATCATTCGCCACTCATTTGCGACAGACTTACTTTCAAACGGGGCGGATATTCGTTCTGTCCAAATGATGCTTGGTCATGCCAACATTGCTACAACCCAGATATATACACATATAACAGATAAACAACTTCGAGATGTTCATAAAAAGTTTCATAGTAAGTAAAAAGAGGCCGGAAAATAATTCCAGCCTCTTTTTTAGAGACCAACATGATTACATATAAGCATTATTTAATTTTTTGTAGTAAAATAATACTATTATGAAAATAATTTCTTGGAACACAAATGGATTGCGAGCGACGGTTAAACAAGGTCATTTTGTGCCTTTGTTTTCTTTTAACAATCCCGATATTGTCTGCCTTCAAGAAACAAAATGCGAACCAGAACAACTTGATGCAGATACTAGAAATCTAAAGGGTTATAATTCATATTTTTCATACTCAAAATTAAGAAAAGGTTACAGTGGTGTCGCGATTTATTCAAAAGAAAAACCAGAAAAAGTTGAATATGGAATCGGTGAAAAAAGATTTGACGATGAAGGGCGAACTCTAGTTGCTTACTATAAAAACTTTGTTCTCATCAACTGCTACTTCCCTAACGGAGGTGGAGGTCCAGAAAGATTGAAATACAAGTTGGAATTTTATGATGCTTTTTTAGAATTTATAAATAAATTAAAGAAACAAGGTAAAAATGTTATTTTTTGTGGTGATATAAATACTGCTCATGAAGAAATAGACCTTGCAAGGCCAAAGGCAAATGAAGGAAATACAGGATTCCTACCTATTGAACGTGCTTGGATGGATGAGTTGATAAATAATGGTTGGGTAGATATTTTTCGTAATTTATATCCAAACAAAAAAGATGTTTACACATACTGGGATCAGAAAACTCGTGCTCGCGACCGCAACGTCGGCTGGCGAATAGATTACTTTTTTACAAATCAATCTTTTGTGAAAAATATAAAAAGTTTTAAAACTATATCTGATTACTATGGCTCAGATCATTGCCCGATAATGATTGAATTTTAATAAAAATATTATTTTAGTAATTGGGTAACGAGTGCAACCATCTGCTCTTTATCTTTAGGATCACTTTCGGCAATTAGAAGTGTGAGTGTGGTTAATGTTGCTGGATTTATATTTTTAAAACCTTTTATTCTTGTTTTTCTTATAAACCAAATGAAAGTGAATGCACCTGAACGTTTATTCCCATCTATGAAAGGATGATTCTTCACCATGAAATACAGAAGATGCGCTGCTTTTTCTTCAGCAGTTTCATAAAGTGGTTTACCTCCAAATGTTTGCATTACATTACCAACTATACCCTCCACACTTCCTTTTTGTCTTTCGGTCGCAAATAAATCTGTGGTTTCTCCTTTTTTAATTAATTCATTTTTTAAATTTGAAATAGCAGAAAGTAATTCACCCCCTGTTAATTTAATACTTTTCTTTGTAACTCCTTTTATTTGAAGTAATTCTTTATCATAGGCATCGAGTGATATCCAAGTACTTGCGAATTCTTTGATTAATTCCAAAACTACCTTTGGGTCAAGAGTAATATTCTCTGGTAATAAATTTTGAATACTAGCAACAGTTTGCATAAAGGAATCATAATTCTTGGCTATCTGTTTACGGTTTATGGTGTAACCTTTTGTAATATGCTCTCGCAAGGTCTTAGTCACCCATTGTCGAAAAGCTATGGCAATCTTTGAGTTTGTACGATAGCCCACAGACAAAACAACATCCAAATTGTAGTGTTCTACTTGGTAGGTTTTTCCATCACTGGCAGTATGTGCAAATTTTGCACATACTGAAGATCTTTCAAGTTCCTTATCTTTTAATATATTTCTAATATGTTTTGTAATAACTGATCTTTCTACATTAAAAACTTCAGCAATCTGAGCCTGTGTTGCCCAAATTGTTTCACTTTTGATATCCCCACGAAATTCAATGGCTCCAGAAGGAGCCTGATATATTATTATTTTGTTTTCATTTTTTTTCATATATTAATTATATCACTAAAACTTACTTGATATTTATTTCCTCAAACTTTTAGCTCCTAACCACGCCAATTCGAAAACTTTTTTTGTTCATCGGCAATTTTTTTACCAACTAATTTAAACTTTCCGAGGAGATATTCCACAAAACATCAAAAAGGGCTTTTATAGATATAGACATATCATTACTTTCAACAATAAATCCAAAAAATTCTTTTTTCTTTGAAATAAAAGCAACTTTTTTACCATAAATAAAAACAGTATATGGCATTTTAAATCCTTCGGGGGCATATCTTATTACTCTTGGATTTTCTGGAGCATTTCCATAAAGAGGATAATCTGTTTCTCCTTCCCGAATTCTGATACTTGTTGACTGCATTCCTTTAGCAACCCTTCTTTTAATCCACTCATCTTGATATTCTTGGCCGAGTTCTTCAACTAAATCTGTCACCGAAGCAATATAATAAAAATCTTTTTTGTCTTCTAATATATCTTCAAAAATATTATGAATTCCACTTTGCCCAACATATACTTTTAAAATTGGTTTTTCAGAAGTAGAACCAATTAAATTTTGTAATTCGGGCATCAATTCTTTTGCTAATTTGAAAGAATTTTCTGTATTTTTTAGAAGATTGTTTGGATGTTCGGCTACATATAAAATTTTTTTTGCTTTCGGAAAGGTTGTGATAAGGCCTTTCTTTTTTAAATCTTCCAAAATTAAATAGCAGGTCGGCCTTTTTATCCCAGTCTTTTCAGAAATAGCCATAACTGAAAATTTACTCAAACCAAGTCCAGCAATATATATTTTTGATTCCTTTTCACTTAATCCTAATTTTTCAAGTGATTTTATAAGTTCCAATGTCATAACAATAGTATATTCTTAATATGCTAAATGTCAACTATACTGACAAATAATAATATTTATCAGTATACCTTAATTTATAACAATATTCTCAATACCAATGTTATTAACGATTGACAAATAGTAATAATAATGATACTATTATATTAAATAAAAATATTTAAAACAAAAAAGATGAAACTAAACGGAAAACACACAGGATTACAAGCTGGAGACATATTTAAAATATGGGAAGTATCAATTGGCGTAACATTTCAAGTTACGCGAAATGGGGAAAAGCTTGAATTTGAGAGCGATAGCTCAGGATCAACCAGGACCTACATTTTAATAGAAAACTCTTTTTGCTTCATCAAAAAGCTTGAAGATCTTACGGGATTTCATTTTAATCAAATAGAAGGAGAAACCGTAAAAGTAGGCATCACATACCTGCTAGCATAATTTAATAAACCGATTCATAAATGAGTCGGTTTTTCTTATACCCCATGCTTTTTGTGAAGTTTGTCAATTTCTTCTTCCTCTAGCTTTTCTTGTTTTTCTTTTCCCCTATCTCCCAAGGTTTTAAGTTCGGCATCGCCGAGCATATCTAGGGATCTTACTAATTCAGCTAAGTGTTCCTCTGTATTTTTATTTGGATCATCTAGTACTTCCTCAAGTAAAGCACTCAGAATCCAGCCCATTCTCGGACTTGGTTTCATGTGTAACACCTCAATCATATATTTACCATCAATTACTAGCTGGCCGACAGATATTGGATCATGTAGAACCTCGTCTATCATAGCGTGGTATTTTCGCAAGCGATAAGGGGCTTCTTTCTTTTTCATTCCTACCCGGTCACACTCACGAACATTCATGAGATCCCAAATGTGTTCTTTCCCAACATTTTGAACAACTCGACGAACAGCCGAGAGCGTGATCATTTCAGTATCAGAGAAAAACATATGTCCACGGACAAGTTTTAAAACTAAATCGCTAGTTTTCTTTGGGAATTTAAGTCTTTCTAATATTATTTTTGTCATTCTTGCTCCCACTACTTCGTGTCCGTAAAATGTATATTTCCCCTTCCCTCCAGCTTTGGTTCCATCCCAGCGTCTAGTTTTTGGTTTTCCAATATCGTGAAACAGTGCAGCCAAGCGTACTTCAAGCGACCAGCCTTTATTGCCTGCATGGTCAAGAGCATGAAGAAGGTGTTCCCATACATCATATATATGTTCACCTTTTTGTTCGCATCCAATTCCCTCTTCAAGTTCAGGAATAATATATTTTAGGAGATCAAGCTTTGAAAGTAAACCAATTCCAATCATTGGAGATTCAGACATTATGATTTTTACAAATTCATCTCGGATTCTTTCAAATGAGATATTTTTTAATAAATGAGCATTATCCACTATTGCCTGCATAGTGTCATATGATAAGGCGAAATTTAATTGAGTTCCGAATCGTATGGCACGTAGCATCCTAAGAGCATCTTCTTGGAATCTATCATTAGGATTTCCAACAGCTCTAATCACCATGTCTTTTATATCTTCTTGTCCTTTATAAAGGTCAATAATCTGTCCTTTATGTGGATTATAAGCCAGGGCATTTATTGTGAAGTCACGTCTCTTAAGGTCATCTTCTATGTTATCACTAAATTGTACTTCGTCTGGATGTCTAAAATCACTATATTTTGCTTCAGTTCTATACGGTGTAACCTCCAAAATGTTATATTTTATACTATTTGTTACATGTGTAACGTTTGAATCTGTTTCATGTGTAACATCATCAACGGGAATACAAACTCCAACTGTTCCAAAATTATTCTCGTATATAGTTTTTTCAAATAATGGAATGATTTCTTCAGGAATAGCATTTGTAGTAATATCCCAGTCTTTTGGTCCCCTTTTTACTTCCAGTATCTGCGACATAATAAGATCACGAACACAACCACCAACCAAAAAGACCTCAAAACCAGCATTTTCGAGTGTTTGTGTTACATGTGTAACATAGTTAGGAATTAGATTGTTGTTTATGGTTGTTTGTTTCATGGGAAACATATTTAAATATATCGCTTGTGGTCAGGAATAATTTATTTGTCGTCACAAATATATTTTCACGACCCTGGCTCGCCTGTTTTGTTTACTAACAAAACAGGGCTCCACTTCGCACAAGCTATCAATCTACAGAAGTGAAGATTAATAAACACTTGTGCGCCCGGCAGGAATTGAACCCACATCCACGGTTCCGAAGACCGGTACTCTATCCGTTGAGCTACGGGCGCAGAGTTACTTTTAATAATTTTACTATTTAATTGTACACTAGTTTGATAATTTAGTAAATAAGCTTTTAAAATAAGCATATTATTACAATTGCATTTTTTGTCAAAAATGATTATAATTTATGAGTTATTTTATGTTTGCGGGATTGGTTCAGTGGTAGAACAAATGGTTGCCAATCATTTGACAGGGGTCCGATTCCCCTATCCCGCACCAAAATATAATATCATAAAATACTTTGACCTTTATTCGTCCCTTATCCACATTGAAAAGCCTTGGAAATTAAGAATTTTGTGGATAACCATGTGTGTATTGTTTATAAAAGACAACTATTGAGATTAAGTTTTTGTAAGACAAATTTTAGATGAAGCGATAAATACCTTGATAAATAAGAATATTTTTATGAAATATTATTATGAATCGAATTTCATGTCCATTATATTGAAATCGTTTCACGTGAAACGATTGATTGTAAATAAACCAAGATATTATGACAAATATCAAGTTACACATGAAACTAATTATGGGTTCGTCGCGCTTTAGTCGACACTGCGCGACACGATTTTGCTAAATCGCATGTCACAAAACTATTATATATGAAGAATTTTACTTCAAATTCTCAGAAAATAGGTGAGATAGGAGAAGATGTTGCCTGCAATTATCTTTCCAATTTAGGTTTTTCGGTATTGGAACGAAACTATACGAAAAAATGGGGAGAAATAGATATTATTGCTAAAAAAGATGAGATTTTATATTTTATTGAAGTTAAATCCAAGAGTGTTTCTGATTTAGATTATTATTTTAAACAGAATGAATTAAACATAAACACAAGTGGAAGACCAGAAGAAAATATGCATCCATGGAAATTGAAAAGATTGCGAAGGGTAGTGGAAACGTATCTTATAAGTAAAAGATTGGGGTATACTGATTGGCAATTTGATTTATTGGTTGTTTATTTAGATCTCGAAAATAGAAAAGCCAGAGTTAAAAAGATTGAAAATATAATTTTATAGTGCGGGATAAGGGAGTCGAATACAACCTATTCGGGTATTTTTCTATTTTGATTAAAATCAAAATAAAGAAAAATCTTTCGCCTCCCTTACGCAAGTAAAGAAGTTTACTTGCTATCCCGCACAAAAAACACCCCAATGGGTGATTTTTTTCTGTGCGGGATAAGGGAGTCGAACCCTTCACCACAGTTTGGAAAACTGTTATTTTACCGATAAACTAATCCCGCAAACACTAAAATAATATACACTATTTGAAATATTAATTCAACTAAAAACTATATAAAATTGTATTTATTGTAAAATATGATACTATAAGAAAATTACATCGGGGTGTGGTGTAACGGCTAACATTCCTGTTTTGGGAACAGGCGACTCCGGGTTCGAATCCCGGCACCCCGACAATATTATGTTAACAAATTATTTATATGCATTTGGAAGTGTGATACTTGTGAGCCTTGTTTCTTTGGTTGGCGTTTTTTCTTTATCTTTAAAAGAAGAAATATTAAAAAAATATATTAATTTTTTTATAAGTTTGGCAATTGGGGCATTGCTTGGTGATGCTTTTCTTCATATTATTCCGGAAGCATTTGAAGGCAAACTCGGAGTTAATTTATCTAGTATTTTAATTATAGTTGGGATTTTATTATTTTTTATAATAGAAAAATTTATTCATTGGCATCACCACGGAGAAGATAAAAATGAAGATCATATTCATCCGGTAGGGAAGTTGGTTTTGTTTACAGATGGTTTTCATAATCTTATAGATGGAGCAATAATTGGAGCAAGTTTTTTGGTTAGTATCCCAGTCGGTATTGCGACGACTATTGCTGTTATTTTGCACGAGATCCCACAAGAGATAGGTGATTTTGCGGTATTGATTCATTCTGGTTATAGTAAAAAAAGAGCATTATGGTTTAATTTTCTTTCAGCACTTGCTTCTATCTTTGGGCTTCTCATAGTTTTTCTATTTGGGAATATAATTGAAAATACAGCATTGTTTTTTATCCCAATTGCCGCAGGGGGATTTATTTATATAGCTATTGCTGATCTTATCCCTGAACTCCATAAAACCAAAAATGTTAAACACTCAATAATCCAAATTTTTATTATATTGATTGGAGTTTTATCAATGCTCGCATTACTATTATTAGAATAAAAAACTTCAACAAATAGCTCTTCTCAAAGGGTACGCAAATTTCTTGCTAGAAATTTGCTCCGTTCTCGCGCCGACGCGCTCCAAAGCCCCTTTGATAAGACTATTTGTTTTTGTTTTTTAAAAATAAAAACCACTCCTAGATAGAATAGAGTGGTTAATATTTAATTCGCCGAGTGGTGAATTATTTTACAGCGTCTTTAAGAGCTTTTGCTGCACGGAATTTTGGAACTTTTGTAGCAGCTACTTTTACTTGCTCTCCTGTCTTAGGGTTGCGAGCCATGCGGGCTGCACGTGCCTTAACAGAAAAGATTCCAATACCTGCGATTGATACTTCGCCTCCTTTTTTCAAAGTAGCAACGATAGCGTCAAACAATCCATTTACAACTTCTTCAGCTTGTACTTTTGTACCGCCGAGCTTTTCATGAACTAGTTCTACTAATGCTTGTTTATTCATTATTTTAGTTTTTATAATTTCTTTCAAAAATATAAAATGCTATTGAATAATAATTCGACCGTTTGCAAACGATCCCTAATAAATAGGTGTAATCCTATTATATACCAAGCTAATTTTAAAACAAGGGTTTTATGTGTTTGACAAATTAAGTCTTTGTATTATGAAAAATGCTACAAATTTTGTCATGGCAGAATTTGTAGTATTTTTTACTACGAACTCTTACTCCAAAGAAGATCGAAAATTTCTTTTTGGGCATTTATCATGCTTTGATTTTCTATTACAAGAGCGATAAGAGGATTGTGAAGCTGAAACATAACTAATTTATATGGAGTAATTACGAAGTCCAAGTGTATGTTTGTACTATCTGGAATTATTTTTATTTCTTCATTAAAATTGCGTTCAGTTTTCTTTCTATTTTGAGCAGTAGGGGAGTCTGTAAAAATAAGCTTGGTATTTATACTCATTTTAGCTCTTTTTTCAACATGGTTTTTTATAAAAAAATCTTCATCAAGCCCTTGCCATTCTCTGATATTTGAAATGGCATAGTAAAAATCATGTGGTTTAAGATCTTTTAATAAGTCATCATAAATATTTTTTATTGCACTAAGCCCTTCGTAATATTTAATAGAACTTTCGGTTCCTTTTAAGTGATATTTACCCTCAAGTTCTGGAAGTACACGAAAAAGAAGAACTCTTTTTGATTCCAATGTATTTTCTAATCGTTCAGGATGTTCTGGTGAATATAAAGTTTTAAATCCATGAACCTCCTTTTTCATTAAACCTTTCTTTTCAAGACTATCCACAACTTCATATACTGTAGTTCTCTTTACTTCTCCATATTTAGAAAGATTAAGTATTGTGGTGGGACCAAGAGAAAGGGAAGCAAGATATACTTTTGCTTCATTTTCCTGCAATCCGAACTCATGCAAGTTTTCTAATAGTTTAATATCATTTTTAACTTTAATCATATATGTCGGACAAACCGACAACATATATTTTATACCATATAAGCGTATTTGTCCATAATTTTGAATATTGACGACAAATATGACATATTACTAAATACATGGGATAATTATAGTAAATAAAGTTCATTAAAAAAGATTTGATTGGTTCTCAGAGTTCCTATTTAGTAATTGTGAAAACCAATTAAATCAAAAGCCATGAAAAAAATGAAAGAGTTTTTAAGGGATTTTTCTCAAAACCATCCATTCTTAATTGTACTAATTATATTTGTTATAGCATGGTATATTCTTCATTTATCAGGATTTCTTGCTTGGAACCACGAGTTTGTGGAAGTTTTTTGGAAAAAATAATGATAATGTTCAATTCAATTCTCGAGCTCAAACTTTGTCTGCTTCATGAGTTGTTAGCTGTTGAAAGTGCTAGGGAGGTTTTCTCTAACATTCAGTATAACAATCTCCTAGAAGATGTGTACGAAGGTAAGACGCTGAGGAGTCATATTGAATATTTGGTTAGCATTGGTGATAATTTTTCAAAAGATTACATTGAATGTCTAACTAGTATCCGCATATTTCTTCTTGGATCCTAGAGCCTTGGAAAAATCCAAACAAAGTTCGATGAATGAAGTAATCGAAACCTCTGGTTAGGTGGACACCATGCCTCCTTGAAACTCAAAACTGTCGTGATGATAGTAAAATGGTATTAATAATTTTGGGTTAGTTTTTTAAAATTAACCCTCATTATTTAGTTCGTGAATAGTATTATTTGTGAATTAATTGTGAGATAATATAAATAATAAAAAAATTATATGGAAACAAAAAATTGCCAACAATGTAAAAAAAGTTTTGAAATTGAAAGTGAAGATTTTGATTTCTATGAGAAAATTGGAGTGCCAGCACCAACCTTTTGCCCCGAGTGTCGGCTTATTCGTCGTTTAACTTTTAGAAATGACAGAACTTTATACAAAAGGACATGTGAAATGTGTAATAATGATGTAATTTCTATTTATCATCCAGGAGGAAAAACCAAAATAGTTTGCCAGAAATGCTGGTGGGGTGATGATTTCGATGCGACAAAATATGGGAGGGATTACGATTTCTCAAAGCCATTCTTCGAACAGTATAAAGAATTAATGAGTGAAGTGCCTTTCATGACGAACTTTGTAGTGGATGAATCACGTATGGTAAATTCACCATATAATAATATGGTTCTTGATCTTCGTAATTGTTATCTAATGTTTAATTCTGATTTTAATGAAGATTGTTCGTATGGCTGTGAAGTTGAAAAATCTAAAAATTGTTTTGATACTAATCTAACAGATAAAGGAGAAATGTGCTATGAATGTGTGAATATTCAGAATTGTTATAGGGCATTTTATTCTATTGATTGTGAAAGTTCTTCGGATATTCTGTTTTGCCGTGATTGTAATGGATGTACTGATTGTTTCGGTTGTGTGAATTTACGCAAACAAAGCTTTTGCATTTTCAATGAACCAATGGGTAGTAAAGAAGCCTATATGGAAAAACTGAAAGAATTGAAATTGGATTCTAGAAAAGGAATTAAAAATATTAAAAGAAAAGTAGTTGAATTCTGGAAAACTGGAATTACAAAGTATATGCATGAAAAGCAGAACGACAATGCAACAGGAGATTATATTTATAATTCAAAAGATATTAAAGAAAGTTGGATTGTTCATGAAGGACGTAATCTGAAATATTGTCAATATTTAGTGGCTTCAAATACTAAAGATTGTTATGATTATACTCAATTTGGTTTCAATACTGAGTTGCAATATGAAGTCCTACAAGGGGGCAATGGAGGTTCAAGAGTAAATTTTTCTTGGTTCTCTGCAAGTGAGAATATGAACCTAGATTATTGTATTCAGATTATGACCTCTCACGATATGTTTGGCTGTATTGGTTTAAGGAAAAAGGGATTTTATATTTTAAATAAAGAATACACAGAAGAGGAATATAAAATATTGCGAGAGAAAATTATTGAACAGATGAAAGCGATGCCTTACAAAGACAATCAAGGACTGTCGTATGGTTATGGGGAATTCTTCCCGTCTGAACTTTCTCCTTTTGCTTATAATGAAACTACGGCACAAGAATTCTTCCCACTCAATGAAAGGGTTGCAAAAGAGAAGGGGTATGAGTGGTATATAAGAGAGCAAAGAAATTATAAACCAACTATTTTGGTAGATGATATTCCAGATTTAATTTCTGAAGTAACTGAAAACATTACAGGGGAAATTATAGAATGTGAAAATAATGGCGATGAGAACAAGAATTGTGCAACAGCCTTTAAAATTATTCCCGATGAATTTGGATTTTATCAACGATTCAATATTCCTCTTCCTTCCAAGTGCCCCAATTGCAGACATGCTGAGCGTATGAAACTTCGCAACGGACCAATATTTAGAACAGGGAAGTGCACGTTCTCTCTATGTGATAAAGAAATCATCACGGCTTACAGTGAGAATACTCCAAATTTGTATTGTAAAGAACATTATTTAAAAACAGTAGTATAAAAAAATTCCCATAGGTCTGACCTATGGGAATTTTTGATTTTGGTTTATCTTGCGTATTCAATAATTCTATTTTCTCTTATCATTGTGACTCTTATTTCACCAGGGTAGGTGAGTTCTTGTTCAATCTTTTTGGCTATATCACGGGCCATTTCTTTTGCTTGTAAGTCTGTAACTTTTTCAGGGGTTACAAATATCCTTATTTCACGGCCGGCTGATAAGGCGTAAGATTTTTCTACTCCATCAAACGTTTTTGTTAGGGCTTCCAAGTCTTGTAAACGCTTAATATAGTTCTCAACACTGTCTCTACGTGCTCCTGGGCGTCCACCTGAGATGTGGTCAGCTGTTTGGACGATTACCGCTTCTATGGATTCGTGAGGAGTATCATCATGGTGACTCTTCATGGCTGTGACAATACGAGGGTCTGCTCCAAACTTTTGAAGGATTCTAATACCAATATCTATATGTGTTCCTTGAACCTCGTGGTCTAAGGCTTTACCAATATCGTGTACTAATGCACCTGCTTTTGCGACTTGAACATCTGCACCTAGTTCTTCGGCAAGCATTCCTGCGATGTGAGCCATCTCTATTGAGTGCTGTAGAACATTTTGGCCATATGATGTTCGGAAGTATAGACGTCCGACAATGGCACTGATTCTTGGGTCTAAATTAAAGATTCCACATTCATAAACTGCTTGGTCTCCTTTTTCTTTAATTATTTTATTTATATCTTCTTGAGCTTTGGCGACAACTTCTTCAATTTTTGCTGGTTGAATTCGGCCATCTAGGATTAAGTTCTCAAGAGCAAGGCGAGCCACTTGTCGGCGCACTGGATCAAAAGACGATATCACAATTGCTCCTGGTGTTTCGTCGATAATCAACTCAACACCTGAACCTTTTTCAAAAGCACGAATATTACGGCCTTCTTTTCCGATAATCTTACCTTTAATTTCATCGTTTGGAATATTAACGGAAGTTGTCATCATTTCACTAGCTGTAGAAGCAGCTAGGCGATTGATACTTGCTGAGAGGATGTCTTTAGCTCGTCGATCAAGCTTTTCAGCATTGATCCCTTCCATTTTTTGCATACGAACAACTAAATCTTCTTCATATTTTGTTTCAATATCTTTAAATAAAATTTCTTTTGCATCATCACGTGAAAGACCAGCAACTTTTTCAAGTACTTTTTCTTTCTCTTCTTCCATACTGTCTACTCTTTCTTTAACTTTTTTAACTTCTTCAATCTTTAGCTTTATTTTCTCAACCTCTTTATCTATTTCAGCTTGACGATTGTCGAGCATTTCGTCTTTTTTTATTAGACGGTTTTCTGTTTGTTTCCACTCTTCCTCTTTGTGTTTTGTCTCTTTACTAACTTCATTAAGATGCGCCTCTCCTTTTTTCTTTGCTTCATCAATAACTTTTTGAGCATCTTCTTTTGCCCCCAACATTATTTGCTTGATTTCAAGTTCCATAGAACCCTTTTTCCCAAGTGAAATAATTAGGCGCAAATAATACCCAACTCCAACTCCCAATGCAAGAGCAAGAGCACCTATCATTATTATTGTTAAATTCATGCGACTTTTTTGCCGCTTTTAAAACACAGAGATTAAACCACCCTTATTTTAAGGCAATTTATCAAAACATGTATGATTGATTTAGAACAGAACTGAAAATTGTTTAAATTCATAAAAAATTCATATCGTGACTGCATTTCGAAAGCGAACATTTCAATAAAACTTTTAAATTTCGATACATTTATAATACTCCAAAATGGCAGTTTTGTCTAGATTTAGAGAATTTGGTAGAATAGAGGGATGAAATTTGATATACCACCATCAAAAACAGATAAACTAAATAATGATAAGGAAAAATTTGATCTAGAATCTAAAATTTTAGACGAAGCTTATGGCTTCATAGATATGGATGGTGGAAAATATAAAAATATTTATAATAAATTACCAATAGAAATAAAGGCTGATATTTTTTCTGAAAAAAGTGTGGAATTCTTGAGAAGTTTTTCTACTGAAAAGAGAATTTATATTGTATCTATGGCAATTAATAATTTTCTCTTAAATTCACCAGATAAAGCGAGTTTATATCTTTCAGAATTTCCTTTTGATAAAGATGTTATAGATAAAATATCAGATATTGTAAAAAATCCACGTTATTCACCAAGTAAATCTGGGATAATATCAATTACTACATTGGGTATATGGAATAAACACAATAAAAACTGTCCTCAAAAAAGAGGGTGGACAGAGGGTAATAGTTATGATTATTGGTTAAGGGCAGATAGAATGAATCATGCACAAGAGGTAGTTATGGGTGATGGTAATATGAGTGATAGTTTTTTACTTGAGTATGGTAAAGTTGGAAAAAAATTATTAGATAAACTTGATATTGCTGATGATTTAATCAGAGGAGGAGATGGTTATATAAATACAGATGATTTATTTGATGAAAATTTTGAAAAAATAGGAGAACAAAAAAAGAAAGAATTATTAATTAAATTTTTATCATATCTTCATAATTCATTGTTATATCAGGAAATTTGGAACAGTGGTGATCTTAATGAGAAGTCAGCAGATAGAAATAATGAATTTGGTCAAGATGTTTATTTTGGGCACTCTTTAGTTTATAAGACTAAACATTCCAATAGTATCTATAAAGATAAAGATAAGAAATTTTTAGACAACTTATCATTAAATCCATATAGTCCAGATGGTCCAGTTTTTGAATATGGGTTTATTAAACTCATAGATGCTTTACTGGATAAAATGGGTGAGTTGAAGGAAAATAAAGAAGAAACAATTAATTTTCTTATTGATTTCTGGAATAAAAATCGTGATCCAATTTTTGGAGTATATGTTGCAGAGGCACTTTCGAAACTTGACCCAAATTATGCATCAAAAAAATTACTCGAAGCTGTAAGAAAAGAAAAAAAAGACAAGAATCATTTAGCTTCTATTTTATATAGATTAGAATTTGGAAAGATAGGTATTTCAAATGAAGGAGTCAAATATTTAGAAAGAATGTATGATTTGGGTGAATATAATAATGCAAACTATAGTGTTGAAAGATTGACTCCAAAAGGAGAGATGGGTATCTTTAACGAAGAAGAAAAACTCATAAAATATTTTGAGTTAGGAAATATTGTAGACGAAAATGTAAATATAAAAGCTGAAATTCTAGATTTTGTATATGAGACATTATTTTTACCCAAATCAAATGAAACAAATGAAGAAAAGAATCAACGCCTAGAATATTTAAATGAATTTACTTTAAAATATCACAAATTATCACAAGATAAAATATTTAAAGAAACGGGTGTTTATTTGAACAATTTAACCTTTAAAGAACAAGGATCATTTATTTTTTACTTAAATGATATAAATAAAGACGAAGATAAAAATAATGAAAAATTAAGGAAAGAAAAACTTATAAATTTTGTAAAAATTTACAAAGAATCAGGTATGCGTACTTTTCTTTCTATTCAGCAAAGTGGAATTGATATTGGAATCGGAGACAAAATATTGGCACTTGGAGAAAAATTACCCGAAGATATAGCTAGGAAGGTTTTTACAAAATACGGAGAAATAATTGATAATGTTAATAAAATAACTGAATTTGCAAGAAGTAATTTTAAAAAAGAAATAGAAACAAATCCTGAGCTTATTCAAAAAATAGAAGAGACTTTGTATACAAAAGGTAAACAATTGCTTTCTAGGGCATATGAAGATGTAAATAATAAAATAGAAGTAAACTTCGAAGATATTGGGAGACAATTAGATCGTATAAATGCAGATACTATAACTACTTTTGCAATATTTAAACAAGCTATAAAAAATGGAGAGAAACTCCCAATAGAGAGTATTGAAGGTTCAATTTTTTCAAAAAAAGAAGCAGGAGCTATATCAACTGATCAAAAAGAAGAAATGTTTGAATTATACGATCGTAATTATAAAGATCACCCAGATCGAGAATTTATCACCAAGGTTAAAGATTATTTTGCCACTGCTTTTGTTCCAGAAGATAATAAAAAGAAAAACTTCTTTTATACCTTTGAAAAGGATAATAAGATTAGAGCCTTTGTTAGATTTGAAAAACAAAATGATGCAAGTTTCTATGCTAGTGCATTAAATGTAGATGAAGCTAGTAAAAACTTTGGTCTAGGAGAAGCCATGATGGATGAAGCTCTTAGTCGTGAAGCTAAGGAAAATATTTTACATGCAACTTGTTTGATAAACAATCAAAGTAATATGAGATATTTTGAGAAAGGATTTATTTCAAGAAATTTTAAGAAGGTTAATAATACTAATCAGTTAGATTTAATTTGGGATGAGAATAAAAATAAAGATATCTTGTCTAAACAAAAAAGTACAGAAGAATTGATAGGTATGTATGGAAATACAAATACTGAAGATATTGAAATTAGAAAATCAAAAGACCTTGAATCTCTACACAGTGATATTCCAGCAGGAAAATCCTTAGTTAGATGTTTTATAAATAATGGAGAATGGTATGCTGTCTATGAAACAATTAAAGAAGACTATGGAATGAATCTTGGAGAAACTAAATAAAGTGCCTCAAACATACTTTTAAATAATTTATTTATTCTTTCGTCTTCGATTATAATACTAATCAAATTTTCATTTGAGATAGTGATAATTCCTATTTTGTTTTCATATATTTGGATAGCCCCCTCTACTTCGTAGATTGAAGTTTTGGCCATTTTTACATCTGTAATAGAAAAATATTCTGGATCTTTATTATATAAATCATTAAAAAATTTTTTAGAAAAATCATTCTCGATAATTAATGCCCTTTTTTTAATATTAAATTTTTCTCTTTTTGCTACATATTGTTCATTTATCTTTTTGAAATATTTTTCAACTATTTCTATATCAGCATAAGTTAATACCTCACCTTTTGCATTTAATGTGTCTTCTAAAACTTTTTCTACCCCATCTTTCCCCTCGTAGAATTGCACATTTGGTTTTCCAGAAAGAAGATTAAATTTTGAAGAAAGTGCACCAAGAGAAAAATTTACCGTTTCTTTAGCTAAAGCAAAGGACTTTTCTTTACGTTCCATTATAACTGCAAGTTGCGATGGGTGTTCTGGTGCAAATACTGCTACAGTACCATCGCCCCCTTTCTTAGAAACTAACCCCATATTTTCTAATTGATCAAGGACTTTGTAAATAAGGCCTCTTTTTAACCCTGTCCAAGTAGCAATAGACCCTGCTTTTAATGGACCCTTATCTAATAGGGCACTATATATAGCCGATTGTTCTTCTGACAGACCAGCTTCTATTAATATTTTTTCATCTGTATTTTGGTTCATATATTTTATTTAAAGTTAATTAATAGCTGTTTAAAGTATAGCATAGTCATTATTTTCACGCAAATATGACAATACATAGATTTAAAATATCCTTATTTATCAATATATTTATTTATATTAATTTATCATTATCACATAGCATTGACATTATGTAAATAAAGTGCTATACTATCCACAAGAGAGTTGGAGGAGCCTTTCGAAAGAATAGCTCAACCACACGAGGAGAGAGTACCTTCAAGGAGATATAGAAGATTGATGTTCACCTCTGAACCGAGACGAAAGTCGAGGGATGGCACCTAAGCCTGTAAGTTAGGTAGAAAGAGAGAGTGTTCTATCACAATTTTCAAGACATATCTGTTTGCACCGTGAATAGTTTAATAGTTGAAGCCGCAAACCGAGACTATCAAACATACATTCACAACCGTCTCGTAAAGAGATCGACAGACCATAATAGCTTAACCCACTATTGTGATCTGAAATGTCTTTACGAAGGAATTCATTATTAAAGAGAGAGTTAATAATGAGAGCCTAGAGAGGAGAGAGACCAGATCTAGGGTAATAGACAATTTCTTTGAAAATAAAATATTGTGCGATTAAGAATGGAATCCGAGGTCTTTCTTCCCTTAGGAAGTAATTCCTCGGATGAACCAGTTTTTGAACGTACAACAAGCCCCGCAAATTATTAAATTTGCGTGGCAGATAGTTTTCATTTTTTAGTTAAATAATTTGAATTCTCATCTTTGATATTTATTTTAGATATTGGAGATGGGAATTCAAACTTAAATTTAACTTAAAAAAAGTCCCTGGAAACGGGGCAAGAAAATGGAAGAAAAAAAATTTAAAGTGGAGGAAATAATCTCCATTGAGGGTGTCTATACTGGATGGTACGGACACTCGTTGGTCTCCAAAAACTTCTGAAGAGACGTTTTTGGGAGATCAAATACTATTTCGTGCGAACGAAATAGTATTGGTGGCAAGTAAATCTACCAAAGAAATCTTCAAAATTACTTGGTAGTATTGAAGTTTGTCATTCTCACTGACGTTTAAAAAGGAGACGCTTGACCTGAGTTGGCGAGACAACGAAGGATTTTTTAAAAAATTAAAAAATGAAAAAAGATTGGGCAGTGTACTGCCCTTCATGTTTTTGGACTGGGCTTTATGCCAAGTCAATTCCCGTCACTGACGAGGAATTAATTAAAATGGGTTACCATCAGGGTGACCTATTCCATGGGCATCGGGATGGTAACCGGTGTCCAAATTGTGGAGGTAGGGATTTATCCTACCTCACAATTATTTTTGGTGCTCCTGACATCGAGGAGCAAAAAGCTCGCCAGATTGCTGACGAGTACAGAATACAAACCGCCACCGCGACCATGGGTGGCGTAATATGCAATCCCATGACTGCCTACAAAGCAGATGGGTTCATAATGGATCCGGGGCAGGTCCGCTATGAGAAGACCACCTGCATTCTTTTTGAATGCGCTCCAACTGCTGCCCAGGGGTTGAAAGTGGTTGCAAGATGCGACCACCATAACCCTGGCGACGCTGGTTTTGGCAAGCCAGCAGGTGAGTTTTTCGAGGCATCGAGTCTCGGACAACTCCTGAATTTCCTGGGGATAGAGGCAACCCAGGAAGACCGCGTTATTGCAGCCGCCGATCATTGCCTTTCGGCTGCTTACGCCGGGCTTTGCCCTGGTGTAACAGCCGAAGAAGTTCTGGTTATGCGTCTGCCAGAACTGATGAAACGCGAAAATGTTTCATCTGAATCAGATGCTATGAAGGGCATTGAGGAAGCCCTTCATATACTGAATAATCCTCCGGCAACCGTTCTGCTTGGTGGCAAGCGGGTTGCCGATATTCGTGAATTGGGGAATATCCCTTTCACGATTGAGGCCGGTGTAATGACCGGTACCCCTTATATGGCAAAGGGGGATAAACGGTTCCCCGACAAGGTTAACTTGTCGGGCACCAAGGAAGTCGTGGCTGACTTCTTGGGTGAGGTCTTCATGGTTGAGGGCCGACCGACCTACCCAAACGGGTGGGCAAGCCAAAATGGTTTGCATCAGCCTTATGGGGATGCCAACCGAGGCTTCGCTGGAGCCTATGACAAGCCACAGTCGTAAAAACCAGGCGCAAAAAGGCTAGTTGATGCGTAAAATGGACTAAATAGAGGAAAGGTAACCTCTAGGGAAAAAATATCTAACTCGGGTTACGGGTTTAAAATTAGAATTGGAAACCAGCTTCTGTTGGTTTCCTTTCTTATTCAGTTCATCAGAATTGGTGGATTGATAGGGAAGTTTTTGTTTTTTTTAGTTAAATTTGAATTCTCATCTTTGATATTTACTTTAGATATTAGAGATGGGAATTCAAATACAATTTTAACTAACTAAAAAAAGTCCCTGGGAACGGGGCAGAAAGATGGAAAGAAGTTTTTTAAATTTTTCAGAAATTAATGGTAGCATTGATTTCTGTGGCAAATCAACTGAAATTTTGGTAAATCTAAAATTTCCAGTTGAGGGAAATTTTTATTTTTCTGGGGTGGAACACACTCCAGAAAATTTCAAAACAAGTATCCCCATTGCAAAATGGGGAAGCAATAAAAATTTAAAAGATATTACCTCGGTGGTATCTTTTGTTGTTTCCTGCGAAAAGTGGGAAACAACGGAATTTTACCTCGTTCAAAGCGGGGGATTTCCATGCCTGATAAGGGTGTGTAAAAGTGAGGGGGTAAGGGCACTCCCTAAATTTTCAATTTGGGGGCCAGATGAGGCTCCAAGTTTTGGGAGCGGAGTAGAGTATACTCCATTACTGGAATCTTCTTTTCTCTGTATGGATAAAAGAGAATTCCAGATAGACCCAGGATTATATCCTGAGTCTCCAAACAGCTCCTACTCTAAATATCAATTCAGTGTAGGAGCGATAGGTTCACCACTCTTTGTGAGTGGTGACAAAAGTACCCTGTTTTTTGAAAAAGAGACAGGATTTGAAAGGATATGGAAGAGAGATCTTCCCTTTTCTGTTGTTAGGTTTTTGGAAGATAGGATTGGGACAGGTGTTCTGTCTCAAACAGTTGTAAACAATAAAATATTTTCTTTATTGGAAAATGGGTTATTGTTTGATGGGCATAACGTTTGCCCTAAAAATACTCTTCCACGAAAAGAATATGATTATCTTGTAACCCTGGCGAAGGCCATTTTTGCAGGATGGAAGAGTGTCTATACTGGGGATGGTTTTGACTCCAGTATAGAATACAATATAGACAGGGATTTAACTCCGTGTTTGTATTGGGGTGATGATGTTAATTTATAACTCTAAATGGAAGAAATTTTAAAAATAATAATAGTATATTCATTACTGAATATACTATTTTCTCTTTTAAATTTCCGAGGAGTAAAAAAAGGGGAATGGTACCAAGGGTTTGATTCTGATGAAAATCACCCCGTTGTGGCATTAGTCATGGCTGCTCTATTTTTTTCATGGATTTACACAATCATTTTTTCAGTAGTTGTGTTATCGGGGGAAATGGGTATGATTAAATTTTTATTATATTTAATTTGTATTATGTATAGTGCAGGGTTTCTTCTTATTAAGAAAAAGTTGAAACTTATATACTATTTTATATATTTATTTTCTATAATAATCCCTATCATATTAATAATATATAGGGATAAAATTTGAGAAATATAATAACCCCTGAGCTACAAGGGGACCGAGACAGAAACAGAAGCTTAGTGAAAAGCTGTCTCAAAATAACGGGTTTGCTGAAATGGGAATGGTTACCCAAAGTAAGCACAAAAAATGTTTGCGGAATTTTCGAAAGAAAATTCCGCATTCTTATTGAGTTCACAAATATTTACGAGGAATCACTTCCCTCTGTTGAGTGAAGAAATACCTCGAAATTATTTGTGGGTTCATAGGGAAGATTAAAATGGGCGTGGTCGAAATTATTTATCAGTAGTAATTATTTCAAAGATTGTATCAAGCGATACAGATTTAACTTTATAGTTTGGGTAGGAATTATTCCAAGCACGAGTTTTTATAGATTTTTTAGAATTTATTTTGCATTCAAAAGCATCTAATTTGTCGTGATATTCTTCTACAAGATCTATTTCGCTTTGGTTTTTTGTTCTCCAAAAGTGAGGTTTTGGTTCATTTTCAAATCTTTGATATTGTTTCATTCTTTCACTAATGAAAAAATTTTCAAATAGCTGTCCACTATCTTGCCTATTTTCAAGTGTTGTAAATGTGTCTATTAATGCATTACGAATACCAGTATCATAGAAAAATACTTTTTCAAAACGAGTTATTTCATCGCGAGGATTTTTTGCAAGTGGTGGTAAGCGAAAGATAATAAAAGCTTGTTCAAGTAGTCGTACATAATCCATCACTAAGCCCCTGCTCACTTCAAGTTTTTGAGCAATTTCTTGGAATGAAACTTCTGATCCTGATTGTAGGGCAAGTAACTTTACTAATTTTTCTAAAATAATTGGTTTACGAACTTGATCTATCCTTAGAACATCTCTTAATAGATAGTCTGAACTAAGTATTTTCAGGTCTCGTTTAATATCATTTGAGTTGATAATGTGGGGGTACATACCGTAAAGGATTCTTTCTTTTAAAAGACGCTTAGACTCTATGTGTCCAATCGATTCGGAATATTCTTGATAGGAGATAGGGTAAAGCATAAATGGGATATTTCTACCTGTTAATGGTTCAGAAATTTTACTCATAAGATCAAAAGAACTTGATCCTGTGGCTATTATTTTTATATCTGGGTAGGTGTCATGAATTATTTTTAGAGATAAACCAATATTTTCTATTGACTGAGCTTCATCTAAAATAATTAGCTTATGATCTCCAAAGAAAAATTTCATTTCCGTAGAAGTTTTCTTTGTTAAAGCTTCGTTTACATCGGGTTCTTCACAAAGTAAATATTTACCATTAAATTCTTCAGTAATTTGTTTTACTAGTGTTGTTTTGCCGACCTGCCTAGCCCCATATATTATCGTAATACGATTGTCCTTTAATGATTCTATTATTTTTGATTTTAGCCATCTTTTTATTATCATAATATCAATTATATACCTAAAAACGCGATTGTAAAGACGTTTATGTGGATAACTTTTAAGTCATAAATAGCTTGAAATCCTTATTGAGTTCACAAACATTTTTAGCCATTTGATTTGTGGATTCATAGGGAAGAAACAGGAGAGAGAAAAGGAAAAAGAAATATAAATTATAAATCTACATGGACTTACTTCGGGAGCACTTGAGGAAAGACCTTGTAGATTTTTTACCACCATAATTTTGTCGGCTAATATTTGAAGACATCGCGGTAAATTAATTATACTGTAATTAATTTATGAATCTCTCTCCTCGCTCCAAAATTTTATACAAGATGATGGAGTTGCGATTAATTAATCATTAACCGACAGAATTATGGTGGTAAGAAAAAACCGACTAGGTCTTGTCTCGTCGGTTTTTTGTGCTCAGCTTGTATATTATTTTAGGAAATAATCTGGTGTGATTATTTCAGTTTTTGCTTCGGGATATAATTTGAGAAATTCTTTAAATGAAATATTTATTTGAGTCCATTTACACTCATAAGCATAAATATCTAGTCCTGATTTTTCAATTACATCTATTTCTAATCCTGTTCTAGTCCGCCAGAACATAATTTCAGGCGGGAATGTTTCTAGTGTTCCCTGTTTTAGTCTGTCAGAGATAAAGAAATTTTCAAATATAAATCCCTTATCAATTCTCCCTTCCATTTGCCTTTTTATATCAACAAGCGAATTGCGAACTCCATTATCAAGAAAGTAGACTTTAAATGCTTTCTTTAATTCATTTCGTGAATTCTGAGAGAAAGAATGTACTATTTTAATAATAAAGGACTGTTCTAATAATCTAAGATATTTTTGTATTACAGAACGACTAATACCTAAATTTAATGACAATTCTCGGACAGAAACCATTTGTCCGACTTGCATTGCAAGTAATTTAACCAAGTTTTCAAAAATTTGAGGATTTCTTATTGCTTCAAATACAAATATATCTTTGTATAAATAATTTGTAGAAATATTTTTAAGAATAATTTCTTTTTCTTCTCTAGATTCTGCCGCTACTACAGCGGGGTATGTTCCTAATAGAAAATAATCCATCAAATCTTCCCTTGTTATTTTTTTTGATAATTTGATTTCTTCAATAGATAGAGGCATTAATATAAATTCAAAGACTCTCCCTGTCATAGGTTCATTTATTTTATTTGCTAAATCAAAAGAAGATGAACCCGTAGCTATTATTTGTATTTCTGGATATGTATCATGAAATACTTTTAGAATTGTACCAATATCTTGAATTGTTTGAGCTTCATCAAATACAACAATTTTTTTATCTTTTATAAGTTTCAATAGAGTCTTGGGTTCACCAACCTTAAAATACTCTCTTACTTCATTTATCTGACAATCAAAATACTCTCCATCTTTTCCATATTGACTTACTAATTTTTTAGATAAGGTAGTTTTACCAGATTGCCTAGGCCCTAGGATAGCAATCATTTTGTTTTTAAATATTAAAGATTTAATTTTGGATTCTATTTTGCGTTGATATATTATCATATAATACAGATAATAACAAATTGCTCTTTTAAAAGCAAATAGATTAGTATTTTGTTAGTAAAAATCCTTTTTTATTTTCCTTGCACTGAAAAGTTAATTTGCAACAAATAATGCAACAAATAGAAAGTTAAATAAAAAGCCGGTCATAAGCAACGCTTATGACCGGCTTTCAGAGCTAGTTTTGATGTTATTTTCCGGATTTTGGTTTTGAAATAATGTCGTCTATGATACCGTACTTCTTGGCTTCATCAGAAGTCATCCAGTAGTCACGGTCAGAATCTTTTTCTACTTGGTCTATTTTTTTGTTAGTATTTTGGGCAAGAATTTTATTGAGAGTATCTTTGGTGCGGAGGATGTGCTTTGCGTTGATCGCAATGTCCGATGCTTGGCCTTCAGTACCGCCCATCACTTGATGAATCATTACTTCTGAATTCGGTAATGAAAATCTTTTACCCTTTTTACCAGAAGAAAGAATCAACGCTCCCATCGAAGCAGCGATACCGACGCAGATGGTAGAGACGTCACTCTTAATAAAATTCATCGTATCGATGATAGCAAGGCCAGCGGTGACTGAACCACCAGGAGAATTTATATAAAGATAGACATCTTTTTTGGAATCCGTGTGATCTAAATAAAGAAGTTGGGCAATAACCAAATTGGCCACATGGTCATCGATTGGACCACCAAGGAATATAATTCTTTCGTTCAAAAGACGTGAGTATATGTCATACGCTCTTTCGCCAAATTGTGATTTTTCTATAACTGTTGGGATTAACATAAGGTTATTATATCAAATTATTGTGTTTCAAGAAACTTAAACACTTTTTCATTTTCAAGCATTTGTTCCACGTAAGCTCGGGCGCGATTTGGGTCAGCATCTTTGTACATAGTTGTAATTTGTGTAACATCTTTTTCTATTTCTTCTTCTGTTGGGGCGAGATTTTCTTTTTCTGAAATGGTGTGGATTATCATTTGTAGTTTTGCACGTTTCTCTGCTTCGGGTTTCCACTCACTTCGTAGATCTTCCTCAGTTTTTCCTATTTGTTTTAAATAATCTTCCATTTTAAAACCAACATTGGTTATATCTGCTTGAAGGCGATACATGATTTTGTCAGTTTCACTTTGAGTTAAAATCTCAGGAATCTCAACTTCAGTTTGTTTCACTAGGTCTTCAACTATTGCTAAACGAAGTTTGTCTTTTAACTCAGTTTGTTTTTCAATTTTTAAATTATTTTTTATTTTTTCACGAAGTTCATCCGCATTTTTAAAATCACCAAAGCTTTTTGCAAACTCATCATCAAATGCTGGGTATTCACTCTCAGGAATTTCTTTAACCTCCGCGTGAATTTTTGTATGTTCTTCCTCTGTCATATGTTCATGCCCCTCATGACTTGTACCTTTGGCTTGTTCGGCTCTCATTTTTCGAAGTTCAAGAATTGTTTTTTCAACTTCAGATTCCTCAATGTTAATTTCTTTTTTAAAATCTTCTTTTGAACACTGTTCTTTTGATATTTTTTTATAATCAGGGAGTTTTACTTCTGGAAGAACTGCAGTGATAATTTTAAATTCCAAATCAGAACCTTTGCCAATTTTTGTAATTGCAATCTGTGGGCGACCGATTGCATCGATTTTATTTTCTTCTAAGATTTTCATGTAATTATCCATCATTGCAATCTCCGCCATCTCTTCGAGTAATTCCATTTCTGGGATATTTTCTTTGATCATTGCCACAGGAGCTTTTCCTTTTCGAAACCCAGGAAGTTCAAGCCTTTCACCAGCTTTCTCTAGAGCTTTCGCTTCATATTTTTCAAACTCGACGGCTTCGATAGTACCGATGATTTCTAACTCACTTTTATCTAATTTTTTAATTGTTGTTTGCATAGTTTTTACATCTTATACTAAAATTAATATATTTTCAAACCTTAAATAATTATCACTAAATTGATTTTAACTCACTGTATGCTATCGCGCATAGTGAGTTAAAATCAATTATTCACCAATCCCTTTTCTAATTTGAATGTTTTAATTGAATTTTTTAAACCAATTGATTTTACATAATCTAAGAATTCTTTAGGAAGAGGAGATGGACCAACCCAGACACTCCTTTGAATCATAATGAAACTAAATTTGATTAATGTCCTACGAAACCAATCACGTTCCTTTTTCATACTCTCGGGAATGTCATAAAGTAAAAGTAAATTTTTTGGACCATTATTTTTTATTGGCTCGAATATTTTTAATTGTAATTTAGGTGATTTTTCTAAAAATTCTTTCCCTTTTTTATTTAGAAAATAATGCCCATTCTTTTTATCCAAATACCCATCATCATATAGTGAGGAAAATTTATTTCTAATTGATTGTTTTTTATAATTTTGAAAAGCTGGGAGGAAAAAAGCATTCATAGGAATACCTTTATAATAGAATTTAGGGGTTTTTAATATTTCCAGTATTTCATTCTTTATAGACATAATTAGATTATATCATCCTAACTCATATTACGCTATAGCGCACGCTGGGTTAAAAGTAAATATGGTTTTAAGGGGTTGTATTGACAGGTTATATGAGGGGGGGGGTAGAATGAGGGTATTAGAAAAGTTTGCATTATTAACTATCTGTTGAGGCAGATTAAAATATAAAATTTATGAATGAAGGATTAAATAAAAACGAAGCAGTAAAAAAAGATGAAAATACTGTCGAAAAACAAAAAATAAGAAAAGTGGTTAGTGATTTAATTGAAAATTATAAATACACTTGGTTTTTACCTGTGGATTATCACGGTAATGATGAAGATGCAGATTTTATAGACAGAGAAGTTTCTTATGTTCCAGATGAAAAAGTCGAAAGTCTTAAAAATCTTTTTCTAGAAGAATTTCCTGTAAACAAAGAAGATAAAAGTTGGGAAAATGATGTAAAAAATGGAGGTCGATATCAATCTCTAATTATAAAAGATCCAAAAATAGTTAAAGAATTCGTTAATCAGTTGAGTAAAGAAGAACTAGAAAAAATTAATTTTGTTGCTGATGTAGATAAGGCAGTTCTTTATAATTTGAGTCAAAATCAGAGGCCAGAAAATATTTCTACTTCTATTCAAAATAGAGAAGAAAGAATTGAACAAGATTCAGTCAAAAAAGGGTTTAACTTGTATTTATCTTTTGCCCTAAAAGAAAAAATAGAAAATAAATATCTGCATTTTGCTTGGGATGGACCTCAGGCAATTGAAGAACTTCCCCATGGGGAAAAATAAAACCCACATTAAAAAATCCCTCGAGTGAGGGATTTTTTAATGTTGATAATTCGATTAGATTTTATTTAAACCAAATTGCAACCAAGATCGGAACGATAATGAGAGCAATGATATTTAATATTTTAATCATTGGATTGATTGCGGGTCCTGCGGTATCTTTGTAATTTACCGAAGCCTTGCTTCGGTGGAATTTTATTTTAGACTAATTGTATTTCTTTTTTGAATACTTTTGCGATACGGCTAAGAGTACCAAGAGAGAAACTATGTTCTCCACTCTCTATTCGGGCTATTACAGATTGAGGCATTTGTGCTTTTTGGGCGAGGTCTTTCTGAGTATATTTTTTTGCAAGTCGTAACTTTTTAATTTCACCTACGAGATTTAACCGAATAAGTTCTTCGTTATAAGCCTCAACAAAAACTTTAGATTTTGAATCTTTTTTAAATACTTCATCTGCAGTATAAAACTTTAAAGTTTTACCATTTTTTGTTTTAATTGTTTTCATATATTTTTTGTTATAAATTAATAATTTCTTTGTATAACTTTTTAGCATTTTCTATTTCATTTTTTGGAGTTTTGGAAGTTTTCTTTATAAATGCTCCTATAAACCAGATTTCATTTTTATTTATAAAAAAGATTAGTCTGTATTTTTTAATAATTAATTCCTTGATAGGAGTACTAAGTGTTTTGATGTATAAGGAATCAAAATTACCTAATTCCATAGCATTTGAATCACAGTTGATTTTACCTTTATCTTCATCTGGAAGCGAATTAATAAAATTTCTAACTTCATTTATAAATAATACCTTGAATTTATTCATTAATATTATTATATCACAACATAAAATACCACTTATTACTAATATAGCAAAATTGCTATATTATTGTCAAGCATTACATTTTCCTTGACACCTCATATGAGGGGGGGGGTAGAATGAGGGTATTAGAAAGTTTGCATTATTAACTTATCTGCTGAGGCGGATTAAAATATAAAATTTATGGGACAATTTGATAAAGTTCAAAATAACAATGAGGGTGATAGTAAAAAAGAGGAGAGTAATGATGTTAGTCCTGCGTATTTAGAAATAATGGATAATGCAGAAAAAGAAACCTTAAATATGATTGAGGTTTATAAAAAAGATTCAAGACTTTATGAACGTAATTTTAATAGTTATAAAACAAAGTTGTTTTATAATTCCAAAGAAATATTAGAAGGAAAAGCCGGCTCAGGACAACCTGGATCCGTGAAGGATCATCTCTTGAATAATAGGGAGTGGATATCTCAATATAAGAATATGGAAATTTTTGTGAGAGCAGCTGAAATAATGAATCCAGAAGAAGGTAAAAAGTTAAGAGAACAAATTGATATAGTATATAAATTTATGAATAAGAAAGGTTAATTATTAGAATAGAAAAGTAAATTAAAAAATCCCCCGCCACAACTTCATAAGATGTTGGCGGGGGATTTTTTATTATCTATTTAATTAATTTTTAAATTAATTAAAACCAAAAGGAAACGAGAATTGGAACCAGAATCAAAGCAATGATATTTAGGATTTTAATCATTGGGTTGATGGCTGGGCCGGCTGTGTCTTTATAGGGGTCTCCGACAGTATCTCCTGTGACGGCTGCCTTGTGAGCGTCACTACCTTTACCACCAAAGTTTCCAAGTTCAATATATTTCTTAGCATTGTCCCATGCTCCACCACCGGAAGTCATTGAGATTGCGAGGAATATCCCTGTGATGATTGAACCGACAAGTAAACCACCAAGAGCTTCAGGGCCTAAAATAAATCCAACTAGGATTGGAGAGAGAACGGCAATAACAGCTGGAAGAATCATTTGTTTAAGAGCACCAGTTGTAACGATATCTACACAAGTAGCGTAATCAGGTTTACCTGTTCCGTCCATGATACCTTTAATTTCTCTGAATTGTCGGCGAACTTCTTCAACAACTTTTCCGGCAGCTTTCCCTACGGCTTCCATACATAGAGCACTGAAGTAGTAAGGAAGTAATCCTCCTATAAGTAGACCTGCGATAACTTTAGGATTACTTAAATCAAAAGTTAGAGAATGTCCTAGGTTTGCAAATTCTTGTGTGTATGAAGCAAAGAGTACAAGAGCTGCAAGTCCAGCTGAACCGATAGCGTAACCTTTTGTCACCGCCTTTGTTGTATTTCCAACAGCATCTAGTGGGTCAGTAACTGCGCGGACAGAATCTGGAAGTCCTGCCATCTCAGCAATACCACCAGCATTGTCAGTGATAGGGCCAAATGAATCGATAGCGACGATGATTCCGGTAAGAGAAAGCATGGACATCGCTGCGATTGCTATTCCATACAAACCAGCAAAATGATAAGAGACTAAAATACCAGCCACGATTGTAAGTAATGGGAAAGCAGTAGATTTCATCGAAACAGCAAGTCCTTGAATCACGTTTGTACCGTGACCTGAGAGACTTGCTTGCGCAATTGATTTCACAGGATTGTAAGCTGTTGAAGTGTAGTACTCTGTTATAACTATTATTAAAGCTGTAACAAATATACCAACTAAAGCACTTACATATAATGCTCCAACTGAGTAGAGTCCATTGTCAGCCATAAGCCATTTTGTAATAGGGTAGAAACTAATAGCAGAAAGAATTCCTGCAGCGATTAATCCTTTGTACAAAGCACCCATGATATTTTTATTTTTTCCAAGTGTTACAAACCATGTACCGATGATTGAAGAAATTATTGCAACTCCACCAATAGCGAGCGGGTAGATAATTGCATTTCCAAAACCAGCAAACATGAGAGAGCCTAGAAGCATTGTTGCAACAGAAGTCACAGCATATGTTTCAAATAAGTCAGCGGCCATACCAGCACAGTCTCCAACATTGTCTCCAACATTATCAGCGATAACAGCAGGATTACGAGGATCATCTTCTGGAATTCCAGCCTCAACTTTGCCGACAAGGTCAGCACCGACGTCCGCAGCTTTTGTAAATATTCCACCGCCTAGTCGAGCGAAAACTGAAATCAAACTTGCTCCGAATGATAAACCAATAAGAGACTTCACATCCCCGGTAATCATGTAGAAAACAGTAACTCCAAGCAAGGCTAAACCAACAACCAAAAGTCCTGTAACTGTTCCGCCTTTGAAAGCAAGTGACAGAGCTTCCTTCAAACCTTTCTTTGCTTCTTCTGTGGTGCGGACATTTGCACGAACGGAAACGTTCATGCCGATGTATCCTGCAACTGCTGATAAAATAGCTCCAAAAATAAAACTGATTGCCATCATCCAGCCGAGCATTGGCACTAGACCGATTATTAAGAATAGAACGATCGCGATAATTCCAATAGTTTTGTATTGGCGATTTAAATATGCACTTGCACCTTCTTGGATTGCTTTTGCAATAGCTTGCATTTTAGCATCACCAGTACCTTTTTTAAGAACAACTTTGATTAAAAGTAAACCATATAATATTGCGATAACTGAAGAAACAAGAGCAAAAATAATAAATGGATTCATATGCATGAGTTACTAGTACCTAGTGACTAGGGGCTAGTAGAATTATTTCTAATAAATTTTTAATAAAATGACCTTTTTTGTTCTACTTACTAATCACTAGCAACTAGAACCTATAAACTAATTTGTACCGTCATCAACGATACCATCATCTACATCTAGTATATCATCACTACCGATTACTTCTCTAGGTTCATCACCCTTTGCTTCTACACTTTTAATATCAATTCTCCAACCTGTAAGCTTGGCAGCAAGACGAACATTTTGTCCACCTTTTCCGATTGCAAGAGAGAGCTGATCGTTTGCAACTTCGAGAATTGCTTTATGTTCAGACTCGTTTACTTCGATTTTTAAAACATTGGCTGGTGAGATTGCACTTGCAATGTAAGTTTCAGGATCAGGAGACCAAGGAATAATATCGATCTTTTCACCGTTTAGTTCACTCATGACAGTAGTGACACGAACTCCTTTTTGACCAACACATGATCCAACAGGGTCTACATGTTCGTCATTTGAAAATACGGCAATCTTTGAACGACTTCCGGCTTCACGAGCGATCGATTTTATCTCAACTACACCGGATGCGATTTCAGGAGCCTCCATTGCAAATAATCCTTCGATTAATTCAGGATGAGTGCGGGAAAGTTTTAGATTTACTCCACGAGGAGTTTCTTCAACAGAATAAAGATAAGCACGAATTCTTTCTCCTCGGCGATAAAATTCTCCAGGGATTTGTTCTTCGGGTAAAATTATTCCAGTGGCACGATTGAAATCAATATAAACAATTCCACGTTCCATTTTTGAAACGAAACCATTTATGATTTCTCCTTCTTTACTTCCATACTCGTCGATAATAGCACCACGTTCTGCTTCGCGGATTTTTTGAATAATAACTTGTTTTGCTGTTTGTGCGGCGATGCGTCCATAGTCATCTTTATTCTCAAGAGGGAAGATTAATTCTTCACCCGGCACAACATCACTTTTTATTTTTTTAGCATCCTCAATTAGGATATGATGTTCTTCGTTGAAGCGAACTCTCTCATCGTCTTCTGCGATTTCTTCCTCATCTTCATCGTCTTCTTGCGTCATTCTGACAAGCGAATCATCGACGACGATTTTGATTTGATGAAATTCCATTACACCAGATTCGATATCTATCTTTGCACGAATAATTTGACCTTTTTTACCGTAGTCTTTTTTATAAGCGGCTGCGAGTGCTTGCTCGATAGCATCTATAATTTTTTCACGCGGTATTTTGCGTTCCTGCTCGAGTTGCTCTAGAGCAGACTTCATTGTTTTTAAATCCAACATATGAATTATTACGAATTATTAATTAAAATAAATTATTAAAATTAAAAATTGTTTTTATTAAATTTTACTAACTATTAAATTTTTTTCAGGAGCCATTTTCATGGTTTTCTAAAAATAAAAGCCCGGTTCGAGAACGGACTTACTACTCACAAATGTTATTATAATCACCCCAAAAAGTCAATTGTTGGAAGTCCGACTTCCAACAATTTATTTAATTTGTTATAATAGTTATATGTCAATTAGAAAATCAAAATTTGCCACAAATGAGATTTATCATATTTACAACAGAGGGGTAGATAAAAGGAATATTTTTATTAATGAAAGAGATAATTTTAGATTTATTCATGATATGTATGAATTTAATGATAAAAATCCTTCAATTAATATTAATAATTTAATCTCTCGTCACCAAAGTCAAAGCAAATTGTTGGAAGTCGGACTTCCAACAATTATAAAAAACAAGAGGAAAGAGCCGATTGTGGAGATTTTGGCTTATTGTTTGATGGACAATCATTTTCATATGCTCATTAGACAAAAAGAAGAAAATGGAATTACGAATTTTATGAGAAAGCTTGGAACTGGTTATACGAATTATTTTAATCAAAAGTACAAAAGAAACGGAGCGCTTTTCCAGGGCAAATTTAAATCAATTCACATAGAAAATGATGCACACTTTATGTACCTCCCTATATATATTCATTTAAATCCACTCGACTTTGAATTTAAAGAATGGCGAAACGGCAAGATTTCTGACCCTGAAAAAGCTTTAGAATTCCTTTTGAATTATAGGTGGAGTAGTTTGCTTGATTATATTGGAAAGAAAAATTTTCCCTCGATAATTAAAAAAGATTTTTTGATTGAATTATTTGGAGATGAAGATAAACAGTATAAACAAATTTCCGACTGGATTGAATCGTTTAATATTGATAATTTATCAGGGACTACATTAGAATAAATAAGAATAAATAAATGGAAAGTTAAAGGTTGGAAGTTAAGTTGGAAGTTAAGTTGGAAGTTAAGTTGGAAGTTAAGTTGGAAGTTAAGTTGGAAGTTAAGTTGGAAGTTAAGTTGGAAGTTAACAAAATGTTGGAAGTCCGACTTCCAACAATTTGGAGGCTTGGGATTAATGGGTTTTGGGGGTATTTGGGACTGGGGATAAAAAGTGGATAAATGGAGTGAAAATCCTTGACACGAAGCTTTATTAATTAGATAATTAGGTAAATAATAATTGTTTGGATTTGTTTAAGTTTTTCTTGATAAAAAGCCTATTTATTCAAAATTTAAGGAAGTCAGACTTCATTAAATTGATTAAGTTGGTTTATAGAAAATTAAGAAAGTCGGACTTCCAGAGATGAGGAATTTGTCGGGAGAAACTTAAACGAATCTTATCAAAAATAAATAATCCAAATATTCACTAAATAAATCATGAAAAAGATGATGAGAATGCTCGCATTTTTGGGTCTTTTTCTCTCCCTGCTGCTTGTAGGATGTGAAAAAGATAAGCCAGAAACACCCGTGTCGGTGGGTAAACCGACAATTACTCCGACTTTTGTTATCGGCACGACCGATTCAAAAAGCGTAACCGTTTCGGTAACGGTATCCTGGATCACGCAAAATGTGGTTAAAGGAACTGTTAATGGGGACAATCTTAGAACCCCAAACGGAGATACTATTTTTTCAATGAAAAAAGGTGAGACTAAACTCCTTACCTTTATCGTTGAGAACGCTTCTGGTGTAAAAAGCCAGAAGTATTTGACGGTGACCGTGCCTGCGAATCCTCTTCCTCCCACAATCAACATCTCGTTTACTTTTAATGACCAAGTGATTGATACCCTTCCTTACTTTGGAGGACCAGTTGTGATAAATTGTATTTTTACCAATGGGGCTCTTGAGCTCAATGGTATAAAATATGAAAATTCACCGGTAACGTTTAATTTTACCGTTACCGAAACTAAGACTTATGACTTCAAAGTTATAGGTCCTGGAGGTGAAGTCACTGAAAGTATCACTGTTGTGGTAGCACAACAAATTCCACCAACACAGGATGAAGCATATCTCTGTGCTGGACCATGGAAAATGGTTAAGTTGGAATTTCAGGATGGACCCGGATTACCTTGGTATGAAGGAACTATAAGTGATTGCAGGAAAGATGATTTAAGGACATTTTATTTTTCACCCAAAAAAGTGGTATATGACAACGGAGAAATTCGTTGTGGAACTGAGGATCGAACTCAAGAAGGTCCATGGACTTTACGGGGATCTATATTGACGGTTGATGAGTATAATAATTTCGACATCATCATTACTCAAGATACTTTGGTTTGGGTTTACCACCCAGGTGGTCAACAAGATGCTACTAGGGAAACTTTTGTACGTCTTCAAACGAAATAACCATTTATTTGGATTAAAATGAAATCGACTGCTTCTTTTTGAAGCAGTCTTTTTTATTGTTGAAATTTTCTGGGGAATTATTGTTGTAGCGAGGAATTACTTCTTCCGGAAGAAATACCTCGCTACTTCAAAAAGGGGTAATAACAATATAGTAAAGTGAGTGTGGGGATAAAGTATCTTTTTTATATATATTGTGTGATATAATATTTAAAGAATTACGAATCAAAAACATTATTATTAACTTTTTATTATTATGAAATTATTTAAAAAATCTTTTGTCGGAGTTTTAGTTTTAATTGTAACAATCATTTCTTTTGTAGGTTTTAGCCAAAGAGCTTTTGCCTACGAAAATACTTTTGATATTTTTGAAAACTGGACAACAATAAGGTTTGTCAGTGTTAAAGAAACTATTCCAGATATTACGAATTACCCTTCCACTGGGGCTCTTATGATTGCCGGGCAGATGGAAACTGATAATAGAATATTTAGTCTTGGTAATACTACGGTGTCTATGAAAGCCACTCTGTATTCTGTTGGTACTGGTGGAGCCGAAACCATCGTGGTACCTTCTCAGTATATAATTAGTCCTTCAAATCTTGTTTTTACTACTCACGACACAGTATCTGGTAATACATCTTTTAATTTAGCTCCACTATTGGGGAATTATCGTATAAAGATTGAAGCGAAAGCTTTTGGTGATAAAATAGAAAATCGCACTTATGACTTTTCGGTATATAACCCAGCAACTATTGTTTTGAATATGTGGGCCACTCCGAGTTCTGTATATTATGGTGGGTCTTCAGTAATTCATTGGCAGAATTATCCAACTACAGGGATATCTTGTTGGTGGCTTGATGCTTCTGCACCACTACCCGACCCTACTTCTGGTTCCATTACTACTACAGGCTTATTGCAATCAACAGTCTTTTCTTACGAATGTAATAATGGTGCTGGTGGACAAGTTGTGACGGCAGAAGTAATAGTTAATGTAGTTCCCCCGTCAATTACAGCCAATACCTTATCGCCTGTTTATTCTAACGATGGTTCGTTTATTAACTATAGTGCGTTAGGTTCGAAATCTTGTAATATCGTAAAGATTGACTCTGTCGGAGGTGTTACGGATAGCGGGGGTCTTAGTTGCCCAACTTCGGGACGATATTACACAGGAGCGTTAACTAATACAGGGAGTTCAAATATTACCACACATTATTCGATAACTTGTGGAGTAGGTGGTGCGTTTAATAACCCTGCCTCGGGTGATTGTAATGGACCAGGGGCAAGCGGGAATATGGCCTTCTCACCTGCTGATGCTATCTATAGCAATACTAAAAATGATATTCCTAAAGTAGCTATCATTGAAAAAGTAAAGAATTTCTTTTCAAATATCATTCCTAAAATTTTCGCTGAAGGAGTTGATCCTGGAAATATTTCAGTTATTAAAGATGTAAGTATTGTTATTCAACCAGCAGTTCCACCACCAGATGAACCTGTGGCTACTCTTGATTTGGATCAAACACAAATTAAAAATGTGGTTAAAAAAGGAGTTCCAGATCCTATTGGAACGGCGTATTTAAAAGTCAATGTTAAAAATATTACTGGAAGTTGTGATTTAATAAACACTAGTGACTCAAATCCAGTGACGAATAATTATGGAACTTTTTACGATAGTACGTTTATTCAAAATAAAACAGTTTCAAATCTACAACTTGCAACAAATAATTTTCAGCTTGATTGTACGAACTCATCTTCACCGTCGTTGAAAAGTGTCATTGTTCCCGTAAGTGCTCAGTCGGGGGATTTGGCTTGCACTAATTGTACAGGCACAACAACAATGAGTTGTACTATCCCCATAGGTGGAAGTAGTTGCCCTGGGGTAACGCTTAACTGGGGTACGACGAGTCCTTATTCATCGGTTTATCCTTCAAATCTTTATACAAAAATTACAAGGGATGGTCTCGCTGTTTTTAGCCCCACCAACACTGGCTCTGGCATTACAAATATTTATCATTCCTCATACGGAGCAATATATAAAGCTGAAAATACAGTTGACGATGAAGGAAATACTATGAATATTCGTAAAACTGCCCCCAATGAACTTGATACAATAACCATCAATACAGTTTGTGCCAGTGATTCTGAGTGGAGTATCGTAACCAATAAATGCGAAGCCACTACGGCTCCTATTCCTCCAACGGGGGTGATAACAGCTCCTGATTGCTTGATTGCCCTTGGGGCAGGAAGTTGTAATACAAATGTAAAATGGGAGACATACAATCCAAAGCCCTCGTTTATTTCTGCGGTTACAACACCGACGAATATAACAGTTGGAACAGGGAATACAAATAATACGGGAGTGCCTTACCCTGTCGCTTTTGGTACCCGTGAATTTTTCCTTTATCATGCCAATGCTCCGCTTGGTTCAGTTACTGCTACGGCGGATTGTACATCTGGAACAGTTTATAATACTTTAAGTAAAAAATGTGAAGCGACAACAAATCCTACAGGGGTACTAAATGTTACAAATTGTATAATTCCGACAGGAGCAGGTACTTGTGCTACAAAATTGACTTGGAGTACTTCGAATCCTAAGGCTGGAGTCACTTCAAAAATTATAACTCCAACAAATATTATAGTAGCAACAGGTAACAATAGTTCACTACCATTTTCTTATTCAATGGCTTATGGAGTAAGGAAATTTGATCTAAGTCACAATAATGTAGTGCTTTCTAGTAAGAATGCGAGAGCAATGTGTTCGGCATTTACAGGTGATGTCTGGAATGGAACAACTTGTGCAAAACAAGCGAAGGGGACATTGACAGCAACTAATTGTGTAATTCCAATCGGGGCAAGTAGCTGTATGACAGATTTGACATGGAGTACCACAAATCCCAATGCTGGAGTTACCTCGCAAGTTACAACTCCAAAGAACGTCGTAGTAGCGACAGCCAATAATGGGACAAAGAAATGGTCTGTCGATTATGGAAGTAGAGATTTCTATTTATATAATTCTACTCTCTTGGATCAGGCCGTAGCAATGGCGGATTGTGATACGGCGACATCGAAATGGGATGAGAGTGTTTGCGTGGCCTCGGCTGTTATTTCTGCTGATCTTGTGGCCTCAAATCCAAGTCCAGCAAGTGCTGTTGCGGGAGTATCAACAGTTTATAAGTCAACTATTACGAACCAAGGAACTGCCTCCACTATTTTGAAGTTTGAAAATCTATTTCAGACGGCGACAGGTTTTGCGGATCCAGTGCTTCAAACTGGGCCGATAGATTTAAAAGATTATCCAGATGGAGCAATGCCAGCTCTTGGGATTGGGGCGTCAGCTATCTCTTCGGTGAATATCACATTCCCTGTTGTAGGAAATTATTATATACGAGCTTGTGCAGATAAGAATTCGGCGGGAGATACTGGAGCTATTGCTGAATCAAATGAAAGTAATAACTGTAGTGGTTCTTGGTCTCAAGTGAAAGTAATTGCAGCGGATGCACTTCGGGGAACTCTTACTGGCCCTAATTGTACGATTCTATCTGGAGGAAATAGTTGTAATACAACTCTAGCTTGGACGATAGACAATACCGAAGCAATTCCTTCTCAGATAACTGCTAATGATATGAGCCCTATAAATCTAAGTACCCCAACTATTGGTAATGATTATTCAGGGACTAAGACTTATACTTTCACATCTCCTTCTGCTAAAATATTTTATCTTTACAATAATGCTAAATCACTTGTTCCAACAGCAGAATCTCCAAATGGAAAAGGTCTTATCGTACAAGCAACATGTACAATAGGAACAAGTTGGGATGGTAATTCTTGTGAGCCAATAGCAGTAGATGGAATTTGTGGAGTGGTTCACAATCTCTGTAGTAAAGGAACTATGGTAGATAATCCAGATAGTCCAGCTTTTCATCTTTGGACATGTGAAGGAAGTGGAGGAGGAACTAATGCAAGTTGTTCAGAAGCTAAAATTCAACCTATTGTGATAACATTTATTGCAACACCAGATAAAGTATTGAAGGGCCGATCCTCTACTCTTACTTGGTCAGCAGACAATGCAACTTCGTGTTCTAGTCCTGATTTTGATACCCAGGGAGCTGCACAGAATATGAATCCAGGAGTGAAAGTAACTCCAACTTCGACGAAGACTTATACTTTGACTTGTACAAATGGGACAAGTTCGCCCTCCAGTGTTGCAACGGTTAAAGTTATAATTCCAGTTATAAAGGAGAATTAAAATAATAATAAGTAGCAGGTAGTAAGTAGTAAGTAGGTAGTATGCACAAAATCCCCCGTTAGGGGGATTTTGTGCTTACTAATCTATTGACTTTACAAATTGAAAAATATAATGTGAAAGAAAAATACACTTTAGACTTTCAAGAAGGATACATGAATGAGTATATTCGTATTTTTGTTGTTAAACATGAATTGGGGGAATCATTATTTACATTTCTAAGTTCCTTGTCACTAAAAATGAATAAGAAGATTGGTCTTATCATTACGCATCCGAATAAACGCTCACATGATCATTTGCAATACTCAGTTTATGAGGATGATAGAATTGAATTCGTCATTCATATAAATGAAGAATTAACTTCTGGTCTTAAAAATGGTATCATCGTACATATGATTTCAAATGGTAATGAAGCTGTGATAAAAGAAGTAAATGAGTTTTCAATTGAGAATATTAAAATTCGTTTTATTAATACGGAATTATTGCCAGATATAAAAAATGTAAGCGCTGTATTTCTTATTGGTTTTGTTGATAATAAAATAGTAGCAGCAAGGAATGAACGGGGTTGGGATATCCCTGGTGGACATGTTGGATCTATTGATTTAAATTTAATGGATTCTCTTAGAAGAGAAGCAGACGAAGAAGCAGGAATTACAATTGGTGAGGCTATTCCATTTGCAACAGTTCAATTTGAGGGTAAAGAAAAAATTATGTTGTTTTATGCTTCGAAAGAGTGTAAATTGGCAGAATTTATTCCCAAAGAAGATGCTCTTGAAAGAGAGCTTATGACTATTCCCGAATTTATATATAAATATAACTGGAGGAAAGATGTTATTGAACTTTTGATTAAGAAAGGATTACTTGTCCTTGAATTATAAATATAAAGGGCCGACTAATCATTTTTAGTCGGCCCTATTCTTTTACCTCAGTTATCCTCATTTGAACATTGTCTCAAGTTCGGAGTCAGCCAGAATGGCTATATTTTATATGGTTTATTTTTGGAGGTCAGTAGAAGTTCTAACTTTATTTGCATTTATTTTTAAATCTGCTACTATGTAGGTCAATCGCAATTTTTGCGTTATCTTGCCACAGGCGAGGTACATTTATTAATAATTTATGTTGGTAGCTTTTAATTAATTAAGAATTACGAATTAGTAATTAAGAATTAAATTGGAAATTATCAACCAATAAAAATATATGGCAGCAGAAGAATTTAAAAGAGACAAGCCTCACGTTAATGTAGGTACCATTGGTCACGTCGATCACGGCAAAACTACATTGACTGCGGCTATTTTACAAGTTTTAGCACGCCAAGGTGGTGAATATGGTGCTAAAATAAAAGGAGTTGATCAAATTGACTCAGCCCCAGAAGAAAAAGCTCGTGGTATCACGATTGCCCTTTCTCACAATGAATATTGGACACCAGCACGTCACTACGCACACATTGATGCGCCAGGACACGCTGACTATATTAAAAACATGATTACAGGTGCCGCTCAAATGGACGGTGCAGTTATCGTTGTCGCTGCGACAGACGGAGTTATGCCACAAACTCGTGAGCATATCCTCCTTGCTAAACAAGTTAACGTTCCAAAAATAATCGTATTTCTAAATAAATGCGACATGGTTGATGATCCAGACATGCTTGATCTAGTCGAAGAAGAAGTTCGTGAACTTCTTACAAAACAAGGTTTTGATGGTGCAAACGCTCCAGTTATTCGTGGTTCAGCTTTGAAAGCTCTTGAATCAGCTGACAATACAGATGCTTGGGCTGTAAAGATCATGGATCTTGTAAATGCTCTTGATACTTATATTCCAGTTCCAGAACGTGATGTTACAAAACCATTCCTAATGCCTATTGAAGATATTTTCTCAATCGAAGGACGTGGAACAGTTGTGACTGGTAAAATCGAACGTGGAGTTATCAACGTCGGTGAAGATGTTGAAATTGTTGGTATTAAAGATACTGCAAAGACAACAGTTACTGGTATTGAAATGTTTAATAAAAACCTAAAACAAGGTATGGCAGGAGACAACGCCGGTATTCTTATTCGTGGAATTAAAAAAGAAGACGTTACTCGTGGTCAAGTTCTTGTTAAACCAGGAACAGTTACTCCTCACTCTGAATTCGAATGTGAAGTTTACATTTTGAAAAAAGAAGAAGGAGGACGTCACACTCCATTCTTTACTGGATACAAACCTCAATTCTATATCCGTACAACAGACGTAACAGGAGAATCAACACTTCCGAGCGGTGTAGAAATGGTTATGCCAGGAGATACAGTTAAACTCTCGGTTAAACTAGTAACACCTGTAGCCCTAGAAGAAACTATGCACTTTGCTATCCGTGAAGGAGGTAAAACTGTCGGAGCAGGAGTTGTTACTAAGATCATTAAGTAAGTAGAAAGTTCATAAAGTTCATAAAGTTATAAAGTAGATTAAAAATGCATTTGCTTTACAAACTTTCAACTTTACAAACTTTATAACTAAGTACCATGACAACAAAGAAAGTTCTAAAACCAAAAAAGGGAAAAGAAGATGTAGTTGTACAACTTCGTATCCGCGTACGAGCCTATGAGAATAAAATTCTTGACACTTCAGTCAAGCAGATTATTGATACTGCTCTGCGTTATGATGCAAAGATTGTAGGACCAATTCCACTTCCTACCGAAATTAAAAAATACACAGTCAACAGAGCATCGTTTGTATTTAAAAATGCTCGAGAACAGTTTGAAATAAGAATCCATAAGCGTGTCATCGATATTCTCAATCCAAATGCGAAGACTATTGAGGCACTCACAAACCTATCACTACCATCTGGTGTTGATATAGATGTGAAAATGATGTAATTATATGAAATTTATTTTAGGAAAAAAACAGCATATGATGCAGTGCTTTCAAGATGATGGCACCGCAGTTCCAGCAACGGTAATTTCCGCTGGCCCTCTTGTTGTGACTCAAGTTAAGAGTCCAGACGTAGATGGTTATACAGCAGTACAAGTAGCGTTCGAAGAACAAAAAACAAGTCGTGCTACAAAGGCACATCTTGGACATGTTTTAGCATCTCAGACAGAAAAGGAAGGTGGTGCATTTAAGCATTTACGAGAGTTTCGTGATATTGAAGATATAAAAGAAGGAGACAAAATAACTGTCAGCGCTTTCGCAAAAGGTGACGTTGTTATTGTTTCTGGAATTTCAAAGAGTAAAGGATTCCAGGGTGTTGTTAAACGCCATGGATTTCACGGAGGACCAAGATCACACGGACAAAAACACTCAGAACGTGAACCAGGTTCTATCGGAGGAGGTCTTCGAAATAAAGTTCCAAAGGGAATGCGCATGGGAGGTCGTATGGGAGGTGATCGTATCACAATCAAAAATCTAGAAATTATCGGAGTTGATACAGAAAACAATCAATTACTTATTAAAGGTGCGATTCCAGGACGCCGCGGAACGCTCGTAGAAATTATTGGCTAATTTTATGACTACAAAAGAAACTACAAAAAGTAATAAAACTACCGCGGTAAAGAAAACTAAAGTTGTTAGTGATGCTGTTATGGAAACAGAAGTTTACAATCAAAAAGGTAAATCTGTTGGAAAACTTGAACTACCAGAAACAATATTTGGTTTACCTTGGAATGGTGACTTAGTTCACCAAGTCGTAACTGCGATGCAAGCAAATGCTCGTACCCCAGTTGCTCATACTAAGGATCGCTCAGATGTTCGTGGAGGAGGCAGAAAACCTTGGAAACAAAAAGGAACAGGACGAGCCCGTCATGGGTCAAGCCGCTCTCCTATTTGGAAAGGTGGAGGAGTAACTCACGGACCTCGTAATGAAAAATCTTACGAACAAAAAATAAATAAGAAAATGAAAATCAAGGCACTCTTTACAGTACTATCTGAAAAGTTGCGGAAAGGTCAAATCCTTTTTGTGGAAGAGTTTGCTCTTAAAAATATCAAGACAAAAGATGCTATCGCTATTGTGAAGGATTTAAGTGGTGTAAAAGGTTTTGAGAAAATTACAGGAGGAAAGAAGACGAACCTATACATAACTGTACCAGCAAAAAGTGATTCATTAAAGAAAAGTTTTGCAAATATTAAAACAGCAGAGATTGATGAAATCAGAAATATAAATCCTGTTGATTTACTTGCCTTCAGATATATTATTATTACACAGCCAAAAGAAAGTATTGCTTTTTTGGGTGGTAAAATAGAAAAGAAATAATATGGCAACTACAAAAACAAAAAAGAATACAAAAGAAGTTGTAGAAAGTAAAGAAAAGACACATATACTTATAAAAGGTCCTCGTATTACTGAGAAATCTGCAATTGATGCTGAACGCGGTGTTTATACTTTTAATGTTGCTCAAACTGCAAACAAAAATGAACTTAAAAAAGCCATTAAATTTGTTTACGGAGTAACACCAGAGCGTATTTCAGTTACGACAATTGCAAAAAAGACAGTTACACGTCGTGGAATTGTAAGTGTAAAACAAGGTGGAAAAAAAGCGGTCGTACATTTGAAAAAAGGAGATAAGATAACATTCGCATAATTATGAAAACATATAGACCTACAACTCCATCAAAGCGTCACCAAACTACGGTAACATACCGTAATGTGTTGACGACAAGTACTCCAGAAAAATCTTTAACAAAAGGTTTTAAGAGATCTGTTGGAAGAAATAATCAGGGACGTATCACTACTCGCCATAAAGGGGGTGGACATAAGCGTCTTTATCGTGAAATCGATTTCATGTACAACAAGCACGATATTCCTGCCAAAATAACTTCAATAGAATATGATCCAAATCGTAATGCCTTCATCAGTTTAGCTTGCTACGCTGACGGAGAAAAAAGATACGTGGTTGTACCTAAATCAATGAAAGTTGGAGATAAATTTATAGTTTCCGAAACAGCTCCACTTGCAGTTGGAAATCGTTTACCTCTTAAAATAATTCCAGTTGGAACATTTGTGTATAACGTAGAGATTAAAGCTGGTAATGGAGCAAAATTGGCTCGTTCCGCAGGTACATTTGGACAAGTTGTTGCCAATGACCTTGGGTATACAAATATCAAAATGCCATCAACTGAAGTTCGAAAAGTTTCAGAAAATGCCTGGGCATGTATTGGTGAAGTTTCAAACAGTGAATACAAACTTCAAAACTTTGGAAAAGCAGGACGTTCACGATGGAAAGGAATTCGCCCAACAGTTCGTGGTACAGCCATGAACCCAGTTGACCATCCACACGGTGGAGGTGAAGGACGCCAAGGACGCGGACTACGCCGAGCCAAAAGTATGTGGGGTAAACCAACAGGAAAAGGACAGAAGACAAGAACACCAAAGAAATACTCAAACATGTGGATTGTCTCTCGAAGGAAGGTAGGTAAGGCTAAATAATATTTAGTCATATCAAATAGAACGAAAAGTTGCCCGCCTGCTCCCGAGTACACGAGGGCGGGCAGGGAAAAGCAAAATAGCCTTAAAAATAAAAAACTCTATCAACAAAAAATACCCGAAAGGGTATTTTTTGTTTTTTAAAAAAGTTGGTTTGATAGTTTTTTATATTTTTATCTTTATTGACAATGTATGTCTGGGGGGGGTACTATAGATGTGTATATTATTAATAATATTTTTGAATATTTATATGGAAAATTTTACTAATGCAGAGGATTTAAATAAAAGAACAATAGCTACTCAAGAAAAAATTGAGGCGGGGGGGAAAGATGCAAGGGAGGCTTATTTTGAGCTTAATAATCTTGCTCAAGAATCTGAAAATGTTCGAGATGAGGCAGAGATAGAAAATAGAGAATTTAATGAAAAAAGTAAGATTATTAAAGATGGAACTCAAGAAAAAGTAGGTCAGTTAAAAAGTGAGGACGTTGACGCTTTTTTACTAGAAGTAATAAAAGAATCAAAAGAATATAGAGTAAATGATCCTATTGAAATATTGGGATATATTAATGATTTTATTGAACTCTATAAAAAAGAAAAGGAGGGACATGATTATAAAACACCGTTTAATTTATATTGCTGGGCAGAAAGGGCAATTGAACTTGGTATAAAATTTGATGAAAGGAAAGTAAAAAATATTCTCGATGAAGCTGTTGGTAAAAATTTAATTGAAAGAACATGGTCTCTTGAAAATGCTCATTTACACTTAGAAGACAAATATATTTCCAGGGCACTTTATAAAGCAGTAGATGACGAAAATGAAGAGATGTTTGATAAATTAGCAATAAAATACGAAAAAAATAATGAAAAATCAGGCAAATCAACTTATTTAATAGAAAATTTACGTGGTGATCTTGCCAATAAAAAAAATAAACATAAATATTAATTAATATAATCTTAGTGTAACTGTGATTAAGGTGGTTGCTTTTTGTTTGTAATCTTTCTAAAATAACCGTTTTTGCTTGTTTTATCTCATAATATATTAAGGAATTCTAATGAACCGTTATTGCGAGTTTCCACGGCGGAGGTGAAGGACGCCAAGGACGCGGACTACGCCGAGCCAAAAGTATGTGGGGTAAACCAACAGGAAAAGGACAGAAGACAAGAACACCAAAGAAATACTCAAACATGTGGATTGTCTCCCGCCGAAAAGTTGGAAAAGCAAAATAATTTTAGAAAAAAATATAAAATCTATCATCAAAAAATACCCGCAAGGGTATTTTTTGATGTGCTGACTTCATTTTTCGGGGGGGGGTATTATTAAGGTATTAAAATTAACTTAATAAAAAATCATGGGAAACGAGATATCCACCGAAGCCTTGCTTCGGTAAACCTTTGTAGTATAATGTAATATATGTCTTTAAGAAAAGTTCCACTTGTGGATGGTGAATATTATCATATTTACAATAGAGGAAACAATAAACAAATAATCTTTCTTGATGATGAAGATAGAGATCGCTTTATCAAGCTTTTATTTCTTTGTAATTCAACCAAAGGAATTAATTTTAAAGATGATATCATTCAACCCAAAATAAGTGCTTGGGATTTTGAAAGGGGGGACCAGTTAGTAGCTATTGGTGCATGGGTACTGATGCCCAACCATTTCCACTTGTATTTAATAGCTTTACCGAAGCAAGGCTTCGGTAGGTCTAATGGGAAAGATGAAGAGAGGAATAATATAACTGAATTTATGGGAAAACTCTGTACCGCATATGCAAAATATTTTAATAAAAAACATAACAGAACAGGGTCTTTATTTGAAGGTAAATTTAAATCTATTCATATTGAAGATGAAATACAAGCAAAATATTTATTTTCATATATACACTTAAATCCTATTAAATTGATTCAATCTGACTGGAAGGAAGTAGGGATAAATAATAAAACAGAAGCTATTAATTTTCTTAATTCATACAAATGGAGTAGTTATAATGATTATCTTTTATCTAAAAGACCAGAAAATTTGATTTTAAATAAAGAGAAATTCCCTGATTATTTTGAGGACCCAAATATTTTCAAGAAAGAAATATTTGAATGGTTAGAGATAGAAGAAATAGAACCTACCGAAGCAAGGCTTCGGTAAACTAAAAAGTCGTTCTGTTTCCAGAACGACTTTTAATTTTATGCAGCTAGTTTTATTCTAATTCGTTGCGAATCTTTTGCATGTTGTATTCTTAGTAGTAATGCTATTATTTCGTTTAGTGGTTTACTCCCAAATAGTAAACGAAAAGCAGGGTGCTTATAGTAATTGTTAACTGAAAGCAAAAAATCTTTAGTGCTACAGTAGTTTTTTAGGTGTGCAATTATTTCGCGCAATGTTTGATTACTAAAAAGTAAATGCCACGCATCGTGACGGTAGACATCAATTAAAAGTAAATTTGAATCGATTGTTTCACCACCTCTTGAACAAGGTGTTTTAATATGATGTTCATCGTTCCAACCTGCTCTATTTTTGAAGCCGTGCAATTTCCCTTTTTTGTCTTTTTAGTTTTTCATTCATACTTATACAAGTTTTTAGTTTAAGCAAAAGTATTAAGACAATACTTTGATAAGTGTTATGAAACCAAAAAATTTGGATTCAGTTAGTAGGATAGCTTTAAGTGTCAAAGACACGAAGCTCTGGTTAGAGTTTTTACCTGATTCAACCTTGTGCGGTCTGACAGAAAAACAATTTTTAAAGAATATTTAAATTCATTATATATCAAAATCATGTGGTTGACAAAAGTTTTATGAGGAGTAATCTAAAGGCAAACATTTTAAAAAAATAAACCATGAAAAATCTTTTTTTAATTACCCTGATATTGTCTTTGGGAGTATTTTTATACTTCAAAAACAATACGTCTTCCTCATCGGAGGGATCGAGTTATAAATCGATTACTCCAGATTCAGTTGCCTACAAAGACGCAACTCCGGAACAGAATGATCTAGCTTACAAAAATGGGCTTACCATTTTATTCCACAAAGAATCTATTCATTATAAAGGCAATTTAAAGATAGATTCTGTACAAGGCGCCGGGCTGTTATACAATGAAAAACTTCACAAAAATGTACCAGTAAGTACTCAGTTCGCTAAGGATATTTCTTCTTCAATGGGAGATTCATCAATGGCTGGGGTAGTGTTGTTTATTATATTTCTTTATTGGGGGTTTGTTGTTAAAAACAATTCAACGCGGAGTCTTGTTTTGGCAGCGATGTTAATTGTATTGTCTGTAATAGAATTAGTGTGGTTATATTTTGGATCGCCAAAAGAAAATATAACATTGGTGACATTTTGTTGGATAATACTTGCTATTCCAATTGTAAATGCTTGTTTAATTCTTTCTTTTGACGACATAGAGAAAATTGCCCGGCGAATATCAGGGGGAATGATTATTGCTTTGTTGTTTGTGTTCTTTTATTTAATAATCCCTTCCTCCATTTTCTTTTTTTATTTCGGATCGGCTGGAATTATTATAGCAAGTTTAATCGTGTGGACAGTTAATCGTCTTACACCAGCTAGAAAAAAAAGAATAACTTAATCCCATTAAAATATCAATACCCCGACTACGGTTGGGGCTTTTTTGATGTATAATAGGAAAATGGATAAAAAAATATCAGAGAAGAAAAGATTTTCAATTGTGGCTAGATTGAAAAGCACAAGAAATGCATGGCGAGGATTGGGTATTTTTATTCGGTCTACTCACAACTCCTGGGCTCATATATTTTTTGCGATATTGGCTATTTATTTAGGTTTTATTTTGAAAATATCAAATATTGAATGGGTAATGATAATTTTCTCGATAGGTCTAGTCATTATTGCTGAAGCACTAAATACCGCTTTTGAGATTGATATTGACTTAACTTCTCCTACTTTTCACCCCTATGCAAAAGACACAAAAGACGTAGCTGCAGGAGCAGTTCTAATATCTGTAATAGTGGCTGGTGTTATAGGGATAATAATCTTTTTGCCGAAAATAGTAGTGTTTTTGTAAACACTTGACTCTCTATCTTATATTTGTTAACATGAATTCCACGAGCTCAAAAGAGCTTATTTATATTTATACAATATGACACGATCACTTAAAAAAGGTCCATACGTTGATGAAAGGCTATTAAAAAAGATTGCCGGTAAAAAACCTATTGAAACAGGGATGATTAAGACTTGGGCAAGAGCCTGTCAAATCTCCCCAGAAATGGTTGGATTTGTCTTTGGTGTTCACAACGGAAAGACCCACGTAGAAGTACTAGTAAGTGAAGATATGGTAGGACACAGACTTGGAGAATTCTCACTTACACGAAAATTTGTCCGACACGGAGGTAAGATGCAGAAAGAATTAGAAATGAAGAAGAAAGAAGCCGAAATTACCGCATCAAAATCAGCCAAGGCCGCAGTTGATTCCAAGAAGAAGTAAGTTATAAAGTAGAAAGTTCATAAAGTTATAAAGAAGAATTTACTTTCAACTTTAAAAACTTTACAACTTGATAAACTAAATCATGAAAGCATTTCTTAAAAACTACAGACAGTCCCCCCGCAAGGTTCGCCTTGTAGCGGAACTAATCAAAAGCAAAAGGGTTGCTGATGCAATTCTAATTCTTGATACATTACCAAAGAGAGCCTCTGGCCCAGTCCAGACACTTCTCGCTTCAGCTATTGCAAACGCAAAACAAGCTGGTATTGCAGTGGAAGGCCTATATGTTGAAAATGTAACAGTAAATAAGGGTATCGTTTTAAAGCGTAGTATGCCTCGTGCTCGTGGATCGGCATCTCGTATAAATAAGCGTACAAGTCATGTCATGCTTACTCTTATAGAAAAAGGAGTTGAAGCTAAAAAAGTAAAAACTGTTAAAAAGGCTGAAAAAGTAGAAAAAAAAGCAATTAAATCAAAAGTTAAAAAGTCGGAAAAAACTAAAGAAACAAAAGCTTAATTATTTATGTCAAAAGTAGTTCACCCATATGCTCATAGACTAGTAACCCTCCGCGATTGGAAATCACGCTGGTTTGCTGATAAAAAATACAAAACTCTTTTACAAAGTGATGTAGTTATTCGTGAATTTTTAACAAAGAAACTACGAGGTTTTTATATTTCTCGTATTGAAATTGAAAGAAGTGTAAAAGCTACACGAATAATGGTTTATACTTCTCGTCCAGGTATGATTATTGGCCGTTCAGGTGAAGGTGTTAGTAAACTAAAGACTGAGATGGTAAACACCCTAAATCGAAAAGGTATTGCAATTCCTGAAGATTTTAAATTTGATATTCTTGAAGTTACAAATCCAGATGCTGATGCAGCTATTGTGGCTTGCTCTATTGCCGAAGGTCTTGAAAAACGTCTACCATATCGTCGTGTTATCAAACAAGCTATTGAAAAAGTAATGTCAGCTCGAGGAGTAAAAGGAGCGCGTATTTACTTGGGAGGCCGTTTGGGTGGAGCCGAAATTGCTCGAAGTGAACAAATCAAACGTGGTTCAATTCCACTTCAAACATTCCGCGCTGATGTTGATTTTGCTCGTGAAAAGGCTCATATGAGTTATGGAGATATTGGTATTAAAGTTTGGATATATCGTGGAGAAGTCTTTTCTGCTCCTACTGCTACTTCAACAAGTAGAAATGATAAAAGTAATTAAAATATTTTATGTTAACACCAAAGAAAGTAAAATTTAGAAAATGGCAAACAGGTCGTACTGATATGACTAAGGTTACTCCTGATACTCGAGGTATTACAGTGGCTTTTGGATCATATGGCCTCAAAGCCACAAGTGGTGGACGTGTCCGCGCAAATCAGATAGAATCAGCACGTAAGGTTACTTCAAGAACACTTGGAAAGACTGGTAGAATGTGGATTAGAATTTTTCCTGACCGACCTTTTACAGCAAAGCCAGCTGAAGTAGGAATGGGAAAAGGTAAAGGAGATCCACAAGGATACTGTCTAGATGTTCGCCCAGGCCGAATAATATTTGAAGTTGATGGTGTTCCTGAAGCGACAGCCAAAGAAGCTCTTCGTAAAGCAGGAACAAAATTACCAGTTACTACTCGCGTAGTTGCTAGATAACGAAGTTATAAAGTAAAAAGTTCATAAAGTTATAAAGAAGAAATTACTTTCAACTTTAAAAACTTTATAACTTGATTAACTAATCATTATGGAAACAAAAATCAAAAAAACAAATAAAATTTTAAAAGGAGTAGTTACTTCAGACAAAATGGATAAAACTATTGTTGTTAAGGTTACTCGCTTCGTTGAACACAAAAAGTATGGTAAACGTATAAAGAAAACAAAGAAATACAAGGCACATGATGAAGAGAATATTAAAAAGATAGGGGATGTTGTCGAAATAGAAGAAACAAAACCTATTTCAAAAGATAAGCATTTTAAAGTAATAGCATAATAATTATATGATTCAAGATGGAACAATTGTAAATATCACAGACAACGCCGGAGGAAAGATCGGAAAGATTTTCAAGGTGCTTGGATCATCTCGTCGTCGTTATGCTGGTATTGGTGATAAAGTTATCTTATCTGTTAAAGTAGCAGAACCAAGAAAAGGAATTAAGAAAAAGGATGTCTGTCAAGCGGTTGTTGTTCGAACAGTGAAGTCATATCGCCGAAAAGATGGTTCTTATATTCGTTTCGATGACAATGCTGTAGTTATTCTCGAAAAAGATAAACTTGATCCAAAAGGAGGTCGCGTATTTGGTCCTATCCCAAGAGAGCTTGCAGAGCGTGGGTATCAGAAAATTATTTCATTAGCCCAAGAAGTTATATAAGTAATTACGAATTAATAATTACGAATTAAGAATTAAAATACTATGAAGATTAAGAAAGGAGACAATGTAATAGTTATCGCTGGAGCAAACAAAGGCAAAAAAGGTAAAGTTCTAAGAGCTATGCCAGCCGAAAATAAAGTGGTTGTTGAAGGTGTAAACATGAGAAAGAAAGCTCACAAGGCTAAAAAGAAAGGCGATATCAGTCAGATTTTAGAAATGGCAATGCCAATACACGTATCAAATGTTGCTAAAAGAGACTAAAGTAATTACGAATTAAGAATTAAGAATTACGAATTTAAAATACAATGGAAACAGTTAAACAAAAAGAAAAAAAAGCATATACAGCACTCAAGAGTAAATACGGCTACAAAAACGTAATGGCTTCACCTCGCTTGGTGAAAGTAGTGATTGCAAGTGGTACTGGTTCAGGGCTAAAGAGAAACAAAGATCACAATAAACTTGTGCTTGAAAGACTTGCAAAGATTACAGGTCAACGCCCTGCCACAAAAAGTGCAAAGAAATCAATTGCTTCTTTCAAGATTCGTTTAGGGGACCCAGTTGGTGTCATGGTGACACTTCGTGGTGCACGGATGTATGGATTTTTAGATAAATTAATAAATGTGGCTATTCCTCGAACGAAAGATTTCCGCGGTATTGATAAGAAAATTGTTGATAATATTGGAAATCTAACAATGAGTATTAAAGAGCACACAATCTTTCCCGAAACAGGTGACGAAGAATTAAAAGACGTCTTTGGTCTAGCGGTCACAATTGTGACTACAGCCAAAACCAAAGCCGAAGCAACAGAGTTCTTTGAACTTATCGGTGTACCATTTAAGAAATAAAAATTAAAAATATTAAAAACCCTTAGAAATAAGGGTTTTTAATATGGGTTGACAAAATGGCTATTTGTGTGATATAATACCACCAGAAATTAAGTCCTTTGATATTTGGTTTTATTGGTTTTCAGAGGAGATAAATGTTTATCTTTTGTGAAAACCAATAAAACCAAAAAAGATGAAAACAAATTTAAAAATCAAGGAATTTAGCGAAATAGTTAAACAGGACCCTATCTTTCTAGGAAATGGAACTGAGGTTAAAAGTTATATTAACTCAGCGCGGGATTCATCCATTAATGTTCTTAGTATGGATGACTTAATTACCGCATTCTCGGTACATAGGTCTGATTTTGAAAGTCCGGAAGAATTTAAAAAGATACTGGATCAATTAAAGGTTCTTATTGCTACCGGTAGCTCAGATTACATTTACGAAGGGGATATTTGGGTCCTTTATGAAAAGGATGGGAAGCTTTATGAAGTTTTAACTTTTCATGATTCTATTTCGGGATTTGATTGGGAGCCAGAGGAAGTCTGCTTGGAGGAACTATTAAATAGATTCACTTCAGGAACATTCTTTAATAACTTCGGAGAAGAAGTAAGGTTCAAAATACAGGAATTTCTTTTTGAGTGATAATAAGAATAAGTAGCCGTGGCTCAATATAGAACCACGGCGCTTTTTTTGTTGACTTATTTTAACCCATCTGATAGTATAGGGGGACATGAGTTTTAGATCCGTTTGTCTCCTTAAGGGGTTCAATACCTTTAAGAAAATAAACGAGATATCGTCCTCATGAAAGTCCACAGGTCCGACCTAGGGACAGCATTTTTTTTAAAAAAGACCCTAGGTCGGACCTGTGGTCAAAAGTTAATTTATGGCAAAAACATCTGTTACAGCAAGACATTTAAAGAAGTCAAAATTTAGTACACGAGAAACAAATCGTTGTTTTCGTTGTTCCCGTGGACATGCTTATATGAGAGATTTCGGACTATGTCGTATATGTTTCCGTGAACTAGCAAACGAAGGGATGCTTCCAGGAGTTCGCAAATCAAGTTGGTAAAAATGAGTAATCAAGTTATAAAGTATAAAGTTATAAAGCAAAATTCAAATCCACTTTAAAAACTTTCAACTTTATAACTTTTAACTAAACAATATATGGATCAAATAGCAAACATGATAAATATGGTGAAAAACGCAGGTCGTGCAGGACACGAGTTTGTTGTTGTTCCTCATTCAAAAATTAAATTCTCTATTGCTGAATGTTTAGTAAAGGAAGGCTTTCTTAAGAGTGTTACAAAAAAGACAAAGAAGGGATTTCCTATTATTGAACTAGGTTTAATTTATGCCGAAGATGGTACACCCAAAGTAACTGGAGCAGATCGAATTTCAAAATCATCATGCCGTGTTTATAAAGGTGTTAAGGAAATAAAGAGAGGTTATGGATTGACCGTTCTTTCAACACCAAAAGGTATTTTAACTGACAAGCAAGCAAAAAAGGAAATGGTCGGAGGAGAAGTATTGTTTAAATTATATTAATATATATGAGTAGAATTGGAAAACAAACAGTTATAATCCCTGCAGGTACAGAAGTAAAACTTACTGGTACTGTTTTGAGTGCTAAGGGACCAAAAGGAACACTAATACGTGATTTCCCAGGTCTTGTCACTATCCATATAAATGGCAATGAAATTACTTTTACTCCAAATAAAGAAAATGATCGTACGGTAAATGCTCTATGGGGAACTTATGCTTCTCATGTGAAAAATATGGTAGTAGGAGTAAATGAAGGTTATACAAAGAAACTTATTTTAGAAGGAGTAGGATTCAAATCAGAAGTTGCAGGAAATAGTCTTAACTTAGCCCTTGGTTTTTCACATCCTGTTAAAATTGCAATCCCTACAGGTCTTACTGTTACAGCTGAAAAGAATAATATTATAGTTACAGGTATTGATAAAGAATTGGTGGGTTCGTTCACAGCGCAAGTTCGTGCAAATAAAAAACCAGAACCATATAAAGGTAAAGGATTCCGTTACTCAGATGAAGTTATTCGTCGTAAGCAAGGTAAGAAAGCAGCGTAGATAATTAAGAATTAAGAATTAAGAATTAAGAATTAAGAATTAAGAATTAAGAATTAAGAATTAAGAATTAAGAATTAAGAATTAAGAATTAAGAATTAAGAATTAAGAATTAAGAATTAAGAATT